>Ga0213830_1000011_pt1 | contig 617558 bp, 526 predicted proteins | sample SWATP11_FD_161661 | JGI IMG/M metagenome (GOLD analysis project Ga0213830, IMG submission 161661) | Coastal seawater microbial communities from Marineland, Florida, United States - SWA TP1 #1 | ecosystem: Environmental > Aquatic > Marine > Coastal | place: USA: Florida | collected 2016-08-06 | reverse complement strand
AAGTATTGGCAAGTTGGCTTTCTAAAGACATAAAAAAATCCGATATTAGTTTCTTAATATCGGATTTTGAAGCCTTTTGAGGATCGGTCAAATGATCTTACAAATTTCTTAACTGATCGGCATTACAGCGAACGCTGACCTTTAAGTAGATAATGTAAGCTCAGATTAGAACTTATGAGTGTATTGCATACCAAATAGGATAGCCGAGGCTTGTGTTTTAGCATCCAAGGTTACTGAACTAAGCTTGTCATGAACCTGTTTTTCTTTGCTGGTTAGATATGTAAGGCCAACATCGATCGCTTGATCTTTATTCAGGTGATAGGTAGCACCAGTAGAGAACCACTGGCGGTCAGAGTCAGGTACCGATACTGAAGTTAGCTCATCTTGTACACCTTGATCATACATGTAACCGATACGGGCTTCCCAGTTTTGGTTAATGTAGTAAGTACCACCAATAGAGTAGTGGTAGGTATCTTTCCACTTGTACTCTTTAATCTGAGTGCCGCTAGTTGAACCTAGCTCTTCAAAGTCACTCCAGCTAATGTATTGGATACTGTAGTGAACTGCGAACTTAGTATCTTCTATGCGATGGTAACCCGAAAACTCTGCTCTTGAAGGAAGAGCGATTTTTACTTTGCCAATATCTTCAACTTTACCTGTTGTACTATTGTATTTCTTCGCTGTGCCACTCGCTTCAATTTCTGGACTGTAGTGGTAGCTTAGGCCAAAACGGTTATTTTCGTTGAGTTCAAAGACAGTACCTACGTTGAAACCTACCCCAACGCCATCAACATCAACATCAAGCAATTGTTGTTCAGTCGCTCCGTTGAAGTTGGTTTTACGTTTCAGTTCACCCTGACCGTAAATTACGTCGAGACCACCACCGATACTCCATTGCTCGTTGATTCTGTATGAGGCGGCAAGAAGTAGGTTCATTGAACTTAGGTTAGTGGTTCCGCCAAAAGCGTCAGCACCAGGTACAGGAATAACCGCTGGAGAAGTGATGATGGTACCGGTACCTTGGCCCCAGTTATCGTCAAACTCATTGGTTGTCGCGTAGTTGGTGTAGAGCCCAAGACCCACTGCAAACTTATCATTGACTGGATGCAACACATAAAGGTTAGGGACGAAAGAGGTTGCGTCATTAGTGGTGTCTAGGTTCTGATTGCCTGTTACTGAATGGCTAACGTCTTTCACTTCAACTTCTGAGTCGATAACGTTAAAACCGAGTGACATTTCAGTACGGTCAAATAGAGACATTGCCGCTGCGTTACGAGACATTACCGAAGCGTTGTCTGCGATGACAGCATCACCTGCAAATGCACGGCCTAGGCCTGTTGCAGATTGAGAGTTAAGTTGGAAACCGGCAGCGAGAGCTTGCTGCGAAGCTAAAGTAGCGGTTGTGATAGTCACTGCTAAAAGTGATTTTTTAAACAGACGCGTCTTGTTCATTTGTGCTTTTTCCTTTTTGTTCGTCTCTAGTGGACGATATTATTTGAGCAAAAGCTCAGTGGTGGCTGATACTAGACTCAAGTATATGATATAGAAATCCGACCATTGCCGATCAGGGCGATAAAATTATGGAAATGATGTATATCTGGCAGGAAAGTGCTGCAAAAAGCGTCTTTTTAGAGTCTAGACTCTAATTTTATGCTAAAAAAATGGCTTAGACGCAATGTCCAAGCCATGATGTAGGTCACAAAATGTTGCTTTTTTGTTAAATCATGGGTTTGATGATTTTGGATACGCTTTCTGCGATCTTAGCGACATTTTCACCTTGTTCGCCAACGATGATCAAACTGGTATCACCCATTGGTTCAACAATGCCTGTCATACCATCTTCATTAAAGTCGACGGCTTTATTGGATGGAATGCCAGTCAAGAATAGTGTGACTTTGCCTTTTTCTCCTTGGAATACCATGTGTAGGGCGTTGGATTTGCCAAAGCCACAGTGATTTAAGTAATACACATGGTAAGGGAAAGAGTCTGACAATTGGTGATCAAACGGCATCATCTTCGCGTTGATCTGTGAAGATTTTACTTGTTCATCCAGTTGGTCGACAAAAGGCTTCTCGTCAACAACATGTTTCATGGCTGTTGAAGCGAGGCTCGCTTGTGCAGGTGATACAACTAAGTTTCCCCAATTGAGCTGACCGACTAGTAAACCTGCGACAAAGGCGACGGATGCAGCCATTGCCATCGCTTTACGAGCAAAGTTTGGGCGCACCACAGTGTCTCTGCTAACAGAGGTTTGATTAAATAGAATTCGGTCTGCGAGATCTTCGGGCACATCGACAGTCATCGCTTTTGCAATCTGTTTGTCGAGTTCGAGGATTTCATCTGCGAATTGCGCATTTTGTTCACTCTCTTTTAGCGCAGCATTTATCTCGCCATCTCGCTGTTTAGGATCGGACATAATGCGTCGGCGAAATTCTAATTCATCCATTTTGCTGCCCCCTATGAGTTTTGTCTGAATCTAACATCTCTTTAAGCTGGTTTCTCGCTCTGAATAGTCGAGTCATCACCGTATTTTTGTTTAGGCCTAAGATTTCACCTATCTCTTCGCCACTAAATCCCCCGACAACTTGAAGGAACAAAGGTTCACGGTAGTCTTCCTCAAGCTTCATTATTTGCGCTTGAACCCATTGTGTCTGATGGTGCGGATCGTCGGAGACCTTAGCATCATTGCCATGGTCATCGATATCAACCAGATCAAATTGTTTGCGCTCGAATCGACGTGCGTTTTCGCGTCTTAATATGGTGATGAGCCAAGATTTAGCTGCTTTTTCATCTTGGAGGCTATCGAGAGATTTCCATGCACGCAGGCAGGTTTCTTGCACCAGATCTTCTGCAACAGTTGGATCTTTACACAACCAATAGGCATATCGATACAAGTCTCTGTGATAGGCTCTGACGAGCGCTTCGTATTTTCTTTGTCTGTCCATATCCGAGTTGACCGGATCTTTGGACTTTTTCTTTCCAAAAATATTTATGATTGACACAGGAGCCTCCCTCGTTGCTCTGTGATTCTTATTGTTGTTTTTTGCTCTCTAGCTATTGAGCAATATTCATTGTCGTGTTTAGCAAGCTCTAAGTTTGCGATGACCATTGGTCAAAATAACCACTAATTGATGTTGTGAATAGGTGAAGTGAAATATAACAGCATCTATAGGGCAATAATCCACTTAAAATTGATCTATTTCAAAATCTAGCCAACTCTAACGGTTATAGTAACACCTGTCATCTAGTCGGTGTTTCACTGACAAGTTGAGCAAGATGACACTTCCTTTTGAAGGCTGACTTTACTTTCTCCTAATCAGGAAACTGATTATTTCAATTGGCGTAAGTTAATTGCTTTATATATTCCAACCACACAGTTCTGTGTGGTTTTTTTTTTGCCTTTCTGATTGATATTCCGTCTAAGTTGCTTTCAGACTAACACCTAGCTAACTCTTCGATTTTACTTCACGATACTATTTACCGTTATTCTAGTTCTAGTAGCGGAATCTGTCGTAAGTCACGTTTATTCAAACGACCGTTTGATTGAATTAACATTCTCGTTACAATGGTTCTGGTCAGACCTCTATTTATTAAGGAGCAACAATGGGCAAGCAGGAAGTGAAAACTCGCTCAGGAGAACGTGTGGCGATTGTCGCTGGGTTACGAACGCCGTTTGCACGTCAAAGTACAGAGTTTAGCCAAGTTCCCGCAGTAGACTTGGGTAAAATGGTAGTGAGCGACATGCTTGCTCGCACAGAAATCGATCCAAAGTTGATTGAGCAGGTGGTATTTGGTCAGGTTGTACAAATGCCTGAAGCGCCAAACATTGCGCGTGAGATTGTACTTGGCACTGGAATGCACATTCATACTGATGCTTACAGCGTGACTCGTGCTTGTGCGACAAGTTTCCAATCAGCAGTGAATGTTGCAGAGAGCATTATGGCTGGAACAATCGATGTTGGTATTGCTGGCGGCGCGGACTCTTCTTCAGTGTTGCCGATTGGTGTGTCTAAAAAACTGGCGGCTAATTTGTTGGCGCTAAGTAAAACTAAAACACTGAGCCAAAAGCTAAAGATTCTAAAGACACTCTCTTTGAAAGACCTTATGCCTGTCCCTCCAGCGGTTGCCGAATACTCGACAGGGCTGTCAATGGGCCAAACAGCAGAACAAATGGCGAAGTCACACGGTATTACTCGCCATGCTCAAGATGAACTTGCCCACCGATCTCATTCTCTTGCAGCTCAGGCTTGGAACGATGGCAAGATCGAAGGGGAGGTGATGACCGCATTCCCAGAGCCGTACAAGAAATGGATCGCCAAAGATAATAACATTCGCGAAGACTCGACTCTTGAAGGTTACGCAAAACTTCGCCCGGCATTTGATCGTCAATACGGCAGCGTAACGGCAGCAAATAGTACACCATTAACCGATGGCGCAGCGGCGATTATGCTGATGCGTGAAGGTAAAGCAAAAGAGCTTGGCCTTGATATTATGGGCTACATTCGCTCTTATGCATTCTCTGCCATTGGTGTAGAGAGTGACATGTTAATGGGACCTTCTTACGCAACACCTATGGCGCTTGACCGCGCGGGGATTGAGCTTTCAGATCTTACCTTGATAGATATGCATGAAGCTTTTGCCGCTCAAGCACTTTCAAATGTAAAGATGTTTGGTAGCGCGCAGTTTGCTAAAGAAAAGCTCGGTCGTTCGAAAGCGATTGGCGAAATTGATATGGATAAATTTAACGTGCTAGGTGGCTCAATCGCTTACGGTCACCCGTTTGCTGCGACAGGGGCTCGTATGATTACGCAAACACTGCGTGAACTACAGCGCAGAGGTGGTGGCTTAGCCCTGAATACGGCATGTGCAGCAGGTGGTTTAGGCGCAGCAATGGTACTGGAGGTCGAGTAATGAGCGAGAAAACAGCATTTAACTTATCAATTGATGATCAAGATATCGCTTGGCTTTCTATAGATGTGCCCGGCGAAAAAATGAACACCCTTCAAGCAGCATTTGCTGAGGAAATGGAAGCGATCTTCGGGCAACTTGCCGAGAAAGGAGCAGAAATTAAAGGTTTGGTTGTACACTCATTAAAGCCAGACAACTTTATAGCGGGTGCCGATGTTCGTATGCTCGACGCCTGTACTAGTGCCAAGGAAGCCCAAGCACTGGCAGAAAAAGGTCAGCAGATGTTCCAGCAGCTATCCGATCTGCCTTACCCAGTGGTCGCCGCTATTCATGGCCCATGTTTAGGCGGAGGGCTCGAACTGGCTTTAGCGTGTGATTACCGTGTGTGTACGGATTCTGATAAAACTCGTCTTGGTTTACCTGAAGTTCAGCTAGGTTTGCTACCTGGTTCGGGTGGGACGCAGCGTTTACCGCGACTTATCGGTTTGCTGCCGTCGTTAGATTTGATTCTTACGGGTAAACAACTTCGTGCTAAAAAGGCGAAGAAACTGGGTGTGGCAGATGCGGTCGTCCCGCACACAATCTTACTTGACGTGGCTAAAAGCTTTGTAGAGAAAAATGCAGGCAAGAAGAAGGGCAAACGTAAAGTCTCGACGAAAGAGAAGCTAATTTCAAATACTGGGCTAGGTCGTAAAGTCATTTTTGAGCAGGCGGCAAAGAAAACCAACGAGAAAACTCGTGGTAATTACCCTGCGGCCGATGCGATTTTAGAAGTGATTCGATTTGGCCTAGAAAAGGGCTTTGAAAAGGGGCAAAAGAAGGAAGCTGAGCGATTTGGTGAGCTAGTGATGACTGCCGAGTCGAAAGCGCTACGTTCGATTTTCTTTGCTACTACAGAAATGAAGAAAGAAAATGGCAGCGATGCTCAGCCAAACGCCATTGAGCGCGCTGCGGTACTGGGCGGCGGTCTTATGGGAGCGGGCATTAGTTATGTAAGTATCGCGAAAGCCAAAGTACCTGTTCGTATCAAAGATGTTTCAAATGATGGTGTGCTTAACGCGCTGAAATACAACTACAAGTTGTTCGACAAGCAAAGAAAACGCCGCATCATTTCTAAAGCTCAGCTACAAAGCAAAATGCTACAGCTTTCTGGCGGGACAGATTTTACAACTTTCAATCACACCGATATCGTAGTTGAAGCGGTATTTGAAGATCTGAATCTAAAACAACAAATGGTGGCAGATATCGAGAGTAACGCGAAAGATAGCACTATCTTTGCGACCAACACCTCCTCTCTACCTATTCATCAAATTGCAGAAAAAGCCGCGCGTCCGGAAAATGTCGTTGGATTGCATTACTTCAGCCCAGTAGAAAAAATGCCTTTGGTTGAGGTAATCCCACATCAAGGGACATCGGATGAAACGATTTCGACTGTGGTTGAGTTTGCTCGTAAGCAGGGTAAAACTCCGATTGTAGTTAAAGATTGTGCAGGCTTTTACGTTAACCGTATTCTCGCGCCTTATATGAATGAAGCGGCGCAAGTGCTAATGGTCGGTGAGCCTATTGAACAGCTTGATACAGCGTTATTAAATTTTGGTTTCCCGGTCGGGCCAATTACTTTGCTTGATGAAGTTGGCGTCGATATTGGTGCCAAGATCATGCCTATCTTGGTGGCTGAGCTAGGTGATCGTTTCCAAGGCCCAGACGTGTTCGATAAATTGTTAAACGATAATCGTAAAGGGCGTAAGAGTGGCAAAGGTTTCTATACCTACAAAGGTAAAAAGAAAGAAGTCGATAAGTCAGTCTACAAGCTACTGAGCTTAAGTCCTGAATCTAAGATGGCAGAAAAAGATATCGCTATGCGTTGCGTGCTACCGATGCTTAATGAAGCCGTTCGTTGTTTGGATGAAGGTATCATTCGCAGTCCAAGAGATGGAGACATCGGTGCGATCTTTGGTATTGGTTTCCCTCCTTTCCTTGGTGGACCATTCCGCTATATGGATCAGATTGGTATCAAGAAGCTAGTTGAGATCATGAATGAGCATGCTCAGAAATACGGAGACCGCTTTGCACCATGTGATGGCTTACTCACGCGGGCAGGACTTGATAAACCGTTTTATGATTAACGACATACCATGATTTGAGGCGAGCCATTAGGTTCGCCTTTTTTGTGTGTGAGAGTTATTATCAAGAAGAAAACAATAAAGCTTTAAGGAAGTGAAATGGATGCGTTAGATTTACTGCTCAATCGCCGCTCAATTGCCAAGCTATCAGAGCCAGCACCTGAAGGAAAAGCGTTAGAAAATATTATCCGTGCGGGTCTACGAGCCCCTGATCATGCTGGTCTAACACCGTGGCGGTTTGTCATTGCGCAGGGAGAAGGGCTCAGTAAGCTGTCTGACATTCTAGTTAAAGCGGCACAATCTGAGAACAGTGAACAAGCCGTGATTGATAAGCTAAAAAATGCCCCATTTCGTGCTCCGATGGTGATTACCGTGATCGCGAAAGTGACAGAACATGACAAGGTGCCTGCTCTAGAGCAGTATCTTTCGGCGGGGTGTGCGGTACAAGCGATGCAAATGGCGGCGGTTGCTCAAGGCTTTCAAGGTTTCTGGCGTTCAGGTAAATGGATGTTCCACCCACAGGTACACCAATCATTTAATTTGGAGGGAGATGATGAAATTGTCGGCTTTCTTTATCTTGGTACTCCAAGCTGCACGCCAATGAAAGTACCTGAAAGGGATTTGAGCAAGTTCGTCGAATACCTATAAGCATCAAAAAAGCTTGGTGAGTTCCAAGCTTTTTTACTTTCAGCGTTTGCTTAATGTAAGTTATACGCAATCACAAAATCGATAAACAGACGGACCTTTTCAGGTAGGTGATCTTTGTGGTTGTACAGCATATAGATGTCTCTAGGGTTAGCACTCCAATCTTCGAGTACACGAACTAAGCTGCCGTCTTCAATGTACTCTCTTAACATTACATCTGGCATTAGTGTGATGCCTAAACCCGAAGAACATGCGCTTCTGACTACGTCGAGTGTGTTGGCTTGGAAGCGGCCTTTGTCGTTGTTGATAATGGTTTCACCACTATGATTGGACAATTGCCATTTCAGCAGTGGGGAGCCTTTAAGCAGCGAGTGGTGGTGTAGATCTTCGGCGTGCTTAGGAGCAGGACACAGCTTCAAGTACTCAGGGCTTGCAACAAGGATGTCGGCCACAGAGCTAATTTTACGAGCGATTAAACTAGAGTCACGCTGGGGGCCAACACGGAAAATAACATCCCACTCGGTAGGATCAAGTTGGTCTGAATGATTGCTCGTAGTCAGCTCAATGTTTATATCAGGGTACTCAGCCATAAACGCGTTGAACATTGGCATCATCATGCGTTTGGTTAAGTTGGAAGGTGCGGTGATGCGTATTTTACCCGCAGCCCCTCGACACTCGTCGGTTAGCTCTTCTGCCGCTGAAGCTAAACGGCTCAATAGTGGGGAGCATTCATTGTAAAAACGTTCGCCTGCTTCTGTAAGGGATAGTTTACGCGCATGACGATTCAGAAGGCGTAAGTTTAAAGAGTCTTCTAGGGCCTGAATTCGTCGCGTAATAGTAGCAACTGGAATCATCGTCTTACGGGAAGTTGCGGTATAACTCCCATTTTCGACCACGAGCCTAAATAGGTTTAGATCATCTAATTTCATTGTTCAGACACACATTTTTACGATTTTGGTTAATTTATATCTATATCAAATGTCAAAGCTTGCGTCACATCAACAAGTTTATCGATACTTGATATTCCATACATATAGTATGCAACAACGCTTCAAAGTGGAAGATTTGTATAAATCACGGTTCAAGACTACTTTTTAAAGAGTGTGTGAAACAAAAGACAAGAAGAACAATAAGAGTAGTAATCGTAGTTGTGTGAGGCAAAGGTTTATGCATAAAACAATAGAAGTTGGAACCCGTGCGGCTGTGCCTGTCGCACCTGGGCAGAAAGTCATTATGCTGGTGGACGATGACCCAATTTTCCGCCGCATCACACTCGGCTTTTTAGAAACCCAAGGTTATAAAGTTATTGAGGCAGAAAATGGCCTTGATGGACTACAAAAATTACGTTCGAACGAACCTGATCTCATTCTTTGCGATCTCTCTATGCCTATTTTGGATGGAATAGAGTTTGTCGAAGAAGTCAGCCTTGAATACCCATCACTGCCATTGATCGTTGTTTCTGCAACCGATGAAATTTCGGATGTCGCCAAAGCACTTCGATTTGGTATTAAAGATTTTTTAGCAAAACCGATTAGTAATCACGAACATCTTGCTTGCGCGATTGAAAACACACTTGATGATTCTGACAATCACCTTTGTGATCAGCGCGACTTTTCGAGCCAATGGTTTAGAGTTGATAGCGGTGATATGCCTGAAGAGCAAGAGCTGCATTGGCACCTTGAGTACTTAGAAGATAATCCAAGTGCCGCCAAAGATCTGTTGCACGCTCTGTTACCAGACAAAGATACCTCGCAAGGCGATTGGAAGTGCAGCTATCGATTGCTGCAATCAACTGATGTCATGCCGCTTGTATTTGACTACGCTTGGCTAATCAATGGTCAATTTGCTTTCTATCTGGTTGATTCAGCAAGCGAGGGGCAGCACGGGGCAGCAACCACGTTGTTAGTTCGTGCTTTGTTCCATGACTATTTACGGAACCTCAAATGTTTTAATGCTGATCTTAAAGATATAGCAGCGCTGCTTGAAAAAGGGATCAAATGCTCCGATTGCAGCACACCCGTTAGAGCTTTATTTGGTGTCGCTGATTTGTCTGAAGGGGCACTCTCTATTCTACCTGCGGGTCTAGACGCGCAGTGGGCCAACGGGTATTTCTCCCAACACATTCCAGCGGGTGAAATGCTTGGTGAGAACTGTGGCAAAAACTTTATCACTACTGATTTGCCCATTCAGTCAGCCTGTCAGTTAACCTTAAGCTGTTTAGGCTCGAGCAGCTTTAGCCTAGATATTTACCGTGGAAGTAATGCCTAAGTTCGGTTCATTTATTCTATTCTTAATAACCCTTTTATCCGTCGGTGTTTGTCGACGGATGAATAGGGTATAGTCCGCCATAAAACAAAAACAACCCAAGTTTTTAACATTTAGTTAATCCCTTGGGAGTAAAGTCATTACCCTGATTTAGAGAAGTGAGCCCATGGCAGACAAAGATTTCAAAGAACCCTATAATATCTACTACTTTCTAGGATTTATTGCAGTCCTACTTATCCCGACGCTTCCAGCAACATTGACTTGGATACGCGTGCTCAATGGATATGCGGGCTTCTAAATAACACTCGGAGCATACCATCATAATTCGTAGACTTTTTCTTCATTTTGTTGGTGTGCTCAGCCTTGTTTTGGGCATCATAGGGATATTTCTCCCTCTTCTCCCTACTACACCATTTATTCTTCTTGCGAGTGCATGTTTTATGCGCAGCAGCCCTAGATTTCATCGCTGGCTTCATCAGCATAAAACGTTTGGCCCCATTCTCACTAACTGGCATCAAAACCGCGCGGTCACCACCAAGGTCAAAAAGCGTGGTGTGATATGGATACTGCTAAGTTTTGCCGTTTCCATTTGGGTCGTGCCACATTTTTGGTTAAAGATTGTTCTCGTCGTAATGCTGGTGGTTTTATTGAGTTGGTTTATTCGCCTGCCTGTGATTGAGTACCTTGCCGATAGCGAAGAAAATCACTAAGATTGTGAAGAAGTGTGCCCGCTTTTATAGTGGGCGTTTGTTTTTTATGCACAACAAACCGTGGCAACTATTTTAGTTATTTTCATTGGTTAGATTGTGCTGATTATTACGCTAATTATTTGGGTCAGTGTTGTAATAAACACGCCAACTCGCCAATCTAAGAAGAACTATGACTACAGAAACAATCTCACAGATCAAATCTAGCATCAAAAGCATTCCTGACTACCCAAAACCAGGCATTCTATTTCGTGATGTCACTAGCCTAATGGAAGATGCGAAAGCCTATCAGGCAACAATTCAATTGCTGGTCGATAAATACAAAGACATGGGCTTTACCAAAATTGTAGGTACTGAAGCGCGCGGCTTTCTGTTTGGTGCGCCATTGGCTCTCGAGCTAGGTTTAGGCTTTGTTCCAGTTCGTAAACCGGGCAAGCTTCCTCGTGCCACCGTTGCTCAGTCTTATGAGTTAGAGTACGGCATGGATACGTTAGAGATTCACACTGATGCGATCAGCGAAGGTGACAAAGTGTTGGTTGTCGACGATTTGCTCGCGACTGGCGGTACAATTGAAGCTACAACAAAACTGATTCGTCAGTTGGGCGGTGAAGTTGAGCACGCTGCATTTGTTATTAACCTTCCTGAAATTGGTGGTGATAAGCGTCTTGAAGGCCTAGGTCTTAACGTTTACAGCATCTGTGAGTTTGAAGGTCACTAATCGGGTAGGTTATCTATGGGTATAGTTTCATGAGTTATCTTGCCTTAGCGCGAAAGTGGCGACCAACTAAATTCAACGAAGTGGTTGGTCAAGCCCATGTTCTCACTGCGCTTGAAAATGCGTTAGCGCAAAATCGTCTTCATCATGCCTATTTGTTTAGTGGGACACGAGGCGTAGGCAAAACCACAATTGGTCGCCTGTTTGCTAAAGGGTTGAACTGTGAAACGGGGATCACAGCAACACCGTGTGGTGTATGTGATACCTGTAAAGAGATCGATGAAGGCCGTTTTGTTGATCTATTAGAGATTGATGCGGCATCGCGAACCAAGGTTGAAGATACTCGTGAACTTCTCGATAACGTGCAGTACAAACCTGCGCGTGGTCGGTTTAAAGTATACCTAATCGACGAAGTTCACATGCTCTCTCGCCATAGCTTCAATGCGTTGTTAAAAACCTTGGAAGAGCCTCCTGAGTATGTGAAATTCCTACTGGCGACAACCGATCCGCAAAAACTGCCTGTGACTATTTTGTCTCGCTGCCTTCAGTTTCACTTAAAACCGATCAGTGTCGATAATATTCACGAGCAGCTCGATCACATTCTTCAACATGAAAACGTCACAGCAGAGGCGCGGGCACTAGGTATGATTGCTCACGCGGCAGATGGCAGTATGCGTGATGCATTAAGCTTAAGTGATCAGGCCATTGCTTTGGGTAATGGTCAAGTGCTGACGGAAAGCGTCACGCACATGCTGGGGACATTAGATACTGATCAAGCGCTACATCTACTTGAGGCGATTAGCTCTAAGCAGCCACAAGTGGCGATGGAGTCGATTAGCGCACTGGCACAAAATGGCGTTGAATGGGATGGTTTGCTACAGCAGCTTGCTAGCCAACTTCACCGCTTAGCCATGTATCAAGCGCTGCCAGCGACGCTCGACCAAAGCCAACCAGATGCTGAAAAAGTGGAACTGCTTGCGCGAGCGTTAAGTCCGCAGGATGTTCAGCTTTACTACCAGATTGCTTTAAAAGGTCGGCAAGATTTACCTTTAGCGCCCTCGCGAAGAGTGGGGCTAGAGATGGTTGTATTACGCATGATGGCGTTTAGGCCAGCATCGCAGCCGCAAGCGAACGTGATCAGCACGCAAGCTGAGGCTCAGCCGCAACCGACTGCTGCCCCTGTTAATACGGTGCCTGTTGTTAATCCGGCGATGCGTAGCCAAGCTCGTCAACCTCAAGCACCACAAGTAAGCCAGACAACTCCAATGCCTAGCGCAGAGCCACCCGCGTCAGATTATGGCTACGAACCGCCACCTTACGTAGATTCGGCCGATGTCTATATACCACCTAGTGAGCAGTTTACGCCACCACCTTCTGAGATGATGCCGCCGCAAGCACAACCGCGCCAAGTTCCAACGCAATCAGAGCCAACGACGCGTGCCTCATCACCAGTCAGCGGCCTGCGCCACCAACTGCGGTCGCAGCGAAAGGGGCTAGGGCCTGATCAAGGTAATGCGCCAAAAAAGGCTAATGCGGCATCTGCAAAACCAGATTCTGTTCTTGATCGTGTTGCTAAAAAACACGGCAGTTCAGTGCAGGTGTCGCCATTGTCACAGTCGAACTTCAATGCACCACCTGAGCCAGCTAAGGATGAGCCCTACCAATGGAAACCAACCTTACCTCAGTCTCAAAAAGAGTCGATAGAGCTAACACCAACGTTACTGAAAAAAGCATTACAACATGAAAAAACGCCAGAAATGGTGCAAAAGTTGGTTGATGAAAGCTTAGAGCAAAGCGAGTGGGCGACATTAATTAGCCAGTTAACTACCGCTAAGTTAACCGAGCAGCTTGCGCTAAACTCATACTATGAGAAGAATGGAGCTTCAATATCATTAACACTGAGATCGAGCCAAGCGCACCTGAATACAGATAAAGCGCAAAGTGAATTACTTGGTGAACTCAATCGTGTTCTTGGTGAAGAGTGCCATTTAAGTGTTGAAGTCGGAGACAGTGGTGAGACTCCGCTAGAGTTGAGGGACAAGCTCTATCAAGGGCGTTTACAGCAAGCTTTCACAAGCCTAGAGCAAGATGCAAACGTTCAGTTTATTGAGAAGCGCTTTGCAGCAGAACTAGATAAAGAGAGTGTAAGACCAATATAATTGTCGGGGTTGAATTATATCAATTGAGCCCCATCTAATAACGAAACAAGCTAACTAACCAGAGAGATTAACATGTTTGGTAAAGGCGGTATGGGCAATCTAATGAAGCAAGCCCAGCAAATGCAAGATCGCATGCAAAAGCTTCAAGAAGAAATCGCTAATATGGAAGTAACCGGTGAATCTGGTGCTGGCCTAGTGAAAGTAACGATTACTGGTAGCCATAGTGTGCGTCGTGTTGAAATTGACGAAAGTCTGATGGAAGACGACAAAGAGATGCTTGAAGATCTTATTGCAGCAGCATTCAATGATGCGGCACGCCGCGTTGAAGAAACTCAAAAAGAGAAAATGGCTGGTGTGACTGGCGGTATGCAATTACCACCAGGCATGAAGATGCCTTTCTAACAGAGTAAGAATTAATGCGCACCAGTCATATGCTGGAGCAATTGATGGAGGCCTTACGTTGTCTACCTGGGGTTGGCCCCAAGTCGGCGCAGCGTATGGCCTTTCATTTGTTACAGCGGGATAGAAAAGGCGGTTTGCAACTCGCCGATGCTTTAAGCCATGCAATGACTGAAATTGGTCACTGTAGCGAATGTCGCACTTTCACCGAAGAAGAAACTTGCCATATCTGTACAAATCCTAAACGTCAGGAAAATGGCCAAATCTGCGTGGTGGAAAGTCCAGCAGATATCGCAGCGGTCGAAGCGACAGGGCAGTTTTCAGGGCGCTACTTTGTACTAATGGGGCACTTGTCGCCACTTGATGGTATTGGCCCTAGCGATATCGGCCTCGACGTTCTTGATTTTCGCCTTCGCCGTGGTGATATTAGCGAAGTGATCCTTGCGACGAACCCTACCGTTGAGGGTGAAGCAACGGCACACTATATTGCTGAACTCTGTCGAGAGCACCAAGTTCAGGCGAGCCGGATCGCGCATGGTGTCCCTGTTGGAGGAGAGCTAGAGCTTGTTGATGGTACAACCTTATCCCATTCATTGCTCGGTAGGCAAAGACTCTAACCGTATCTTAAATAGCCGCAAACTCGTGCGGCTTTTTTATTGCCTGCTATCCCGTTAATCGTGGAAGTATCAGGCCCAACTACTTGGGAAATAGCCGTCAAGTCAAAGACTCTAGTTCGGTAATATTCTTGAGCGCAGCAGCATTGGTATTGCCACATACAACAGGGCAAGGCTTAAAGTCATGGCACACCTTTGGTCTTTCTGACTTACCAAACAGTTTACAAAGATTGTCTTCATTTAGCTGAATACAGCGAGTACCAGCAGGCTTACCATTTGGCATACCTGGAATCGGTGAAGAAATACTTGGTGCGATACAACACGCTCCGCAACCCAATCGACATTCCATCTACATACACCTTTGACTGAAATTGGCGGCATTGTAACAAAAGATGTGATCGGTATCAGTATGATTATAACGTTGCGTTACTAATGATCTCTATGGCTCAAATGCGGTATGTGCGAGAGCTTGAACAAGTTCATTGCGCTCGAGTTGAGCTGCAATCAATTTTTTAGGATCACTCATAGAACTAGGCGCTAAACTGGTATAGTGCTCAAAGTCGACATGTCTTCCGTTAAGTACAAGCTCAATATGTAGGTGGGGGCCAGTTGTCCTACCACTGTTTCCAGAACGTCCGATCTGTTGTCCTTGTAAAACCTTATCTCCTGCTTTTACATGTCGCTGAGATAGATGAAGGTATCTAGATACCGCACCGTCTGAGTGCTGAATATTAATGTAGTGACCAGCGAAACGGTTGTAACGAGATTTAATAACACGTCCGTCAGCAATACTATAAATAGGTGTACCAACAGGCACAGCGTAATCTGTTCCCAGGTGAGGTGTAATCCGATTAGTTATTGGATGTTTCCGCCTAAGATTAAATTCAGAGCTTACTGGGTGGAAGCTATCTAGAGGGTATTTATAGATTAGAGGAGTATTAAATTTAGTACCAAATTCGTTCAGTACATCGTTTTCATCATCAGTACCTATGAAAAAGTTATTATCACTACCGGCGTAGTAAAAAGAACGGATATTCCTTTCGTTTTCTCTATCATCTTCAAGTTTAATTGAAAATCGGTCCCCTTTTCTAACAGAGCCTACAATATCAAAATTATTCCCTATCAACTTCAATAATGAATTTATCTCTCTTTTTGATAGCCCGGCATTAATCATTGAGGTGATAAATGAGTAGTCAATAGCCCCGGTTAAGATGACATTTTTTTTAGCTAGCTTATGAGATGCTGTATTAGTGTCTTGGCGGAAGTCAATGTTATTACTAGGAGTCGGAAATTGAGTCTCTGGAGTAAGAACACTGTGCGTAATGGATACTCCGAACACCACCACGACAGCTACGACAAAGAGGGTTAGTGCAATATTATTAGTGCTTTGTCTAAATATTAAACTAGTCATTAAGTTAAAGGTGGTTCGTAGAAGGGTAGTTGATGGGAAGTATAATATTTTGAAAAAAAACTTACACTCTGATCGGCTTAATTAGTGTGTTTTGACTAATTAAATAATTATACATACTGTATTAAGGTAATTGTAGGCATTAAATTTAACTATTGATCTAGTTTTTGTGTCTGTTTTCATGGTTGTTTTGCCACGTTGAGATATTTTTTGACGATAATATAATCGCGTGAAAATATACTTTGCCAAACTACTATGTTCACTAAAAATATGCTGAAACTGTACCTTAGTCTTATAACTGCATCACTATTGTTAACCGCGTGTGGCGGTGGTGGTGGTGAAGGAGGAGACAACACTCCTGATGCCCGTAAAACAGGAACTATCTTTGGAAATGTTTTTGACGCTCCGGTTTACGGTGCGACAGTAAACGTTTGGGAATATGACGACGGGAAGCTTGGCAGGAAACTGGCGAGTACAACAACTGACTCAGTTGGAAACTACAAGTTAGAGTTTGAAGCGGCATCTCGACCGTTATTGATACGTGCTGAAGGCGGTGGGTACACAGATCCACTAACCAAAGAAACGGTTTCAGTTAGTAATGGCAACATGCTCAAGCTGGATGGTGTGATTAATTACAGCGAAGGCGGCACTCATAGTTTAATGTTAACGCCATTGACGAACATAGCAGCTGGATTAACGAAGTATAAGATCTCCCAAGGTGTAGCAGGCTCTACTGCGATTTCTTCGTCTATAGAAAGTGTGAACTCGATGTACGGTTTCAATGTCAACGAAACCTTACCGATTGATATCACAAAAGGTGGTCAGAGTGGGTACGCGACTCCTGGACACCAGTACGGTGCTTTACTGACTGCCTATTCGTCGTTGTCTTACGACATGATCAAAAAGCATGGTAACTCAGACAATATTTATACCTCGATGCATCTTGCCGACATTCAATATCGAGATGTGGCCGCAGATGGCTTACTCAATGGTGAAGAGATCAGCTCAATAACGGGTGGTCTTACCAAATCAACGTTCGGTCAAAAAAAGATCACTAGTGATGTGTATACCAACGAGCTTTCTCAGCATGTTTTAATTGTAGTGAATAACCCAGACCTGAATGTCTCTGGCACATCTGGCGATGATTATGTTGAATTTAGTAAGCAGTTGAATGGGCAGGGTACAAATGGAAACAGTGGTGGTCTAATTCCTCCTAGAGATGAAACTCAGATCGATACCACTGCGCCAAATGTCACCCGAGTTGGAAGTGAGGTGCTTGCGGGCAAAGATAAAGTCGATATTACTTTAACTGATGAAGTCGGCGTGAAGGATGTATCCGTCTATATCCAGTATCAACTGAATGGCTCATGGTCGAGTGAATATCAGTGTGACGATTTACAGTCCTCAGGAAGCCAATTCTGTTCAATTGTATTTGATGACTTTAAAGCAGGTTTACGTGAAACCAAGATCAAAGTGAGTATTGATACCGCAGCCATTGATGCAATTGATGTTAACGACGATACAAAACTATCAAATGTTACAGCGGCTCGTTTGGTGGCGTATACATCTGACGTATTGGGTAACGCGCTTGTAGCAGGAGCTGGTTCAGGGCATTTAGTTCCGTTCGAATGGGACAATAATGCCCCTGTTATTGAAATTACCTCAAGTGATACGATCAAGAAGCAAGATCAAGGTGAATTCTATGTACTTAAAGGCATTGTGAAAGAGCCACCTGAAGAGCTAGCTTCAGTAACAGTATCGTTTAAAGGAGGTTTACCTACTGAGTTGACATGTGTTTCAGCTAACTCAGGTAAAGCCTGTGAATTTAGTAACTCCTATCCTATTGCTGATTTTCTCTCATCTACATCGTTTGAGGTGCGCGCGACAGACAAAAGAGGAAATGTTGGCATTAAGCCACTTGAAGTACGTCAGGATGACCAAGAGCCTACTCAAGATCTTTCTTTCCCGGAAGGTGCTCCCATGAACTTTCTTCAAGTCGATATAACTGGAGAAAGAAGCACCAAAGAAGTTTCTTATAATCAAGATACTTATACAAAAGAAAATGTTCAGACGATCCGAGACTATTTAAAGATCGATTATATCTATGCGAGCGAAGGCATACAGAAAGCGATACCTAATATTGACTTTAAGAACTTTAACCCAAGTGTGCTGAAAGAAAATAAAATCCCTTATCTGCGTGTCAGAGTGTTCGACATTAATAGCAGCACAGTACTGGGTTCGAGCGCGGACGACCTAACACTAGAGGTTAAATACTATGTAAGCCCTAACAACGATGGCAACTATACGTATAAAGGCGTAATCAAGAATAAAGCGTCGGAGGGTACGGCCAACATTCCACATGAGACGATTGTAAAAGAGAATGATCGTGTAGAAGAAATGGTCTACTACGTGCCATATGTTAAAGAAATACTTGGCTCAGGTTTTAAGAGTACGTCAGAAAACAGCAGCCATATGCTTACCATTCAAACGATAGATGGTGCAGGCAATAAGAGCCAGCTTCAAAGTGTTTACTTCCGCAGTAGTTTTGACCTGCCAACAATGAAGGTGGTGACACCGTTCATTGGAGCTCGTGTCCAATTAGAAGGTTTAACGCCTGCAGGAGAGTTCACATCATTGGCAAGCTGTACCGCTCAAACCAGTCAGGCGAAACCAGAACTTGATGTTGCCTCTTGTGAAGTAACAACTGACCTTGTCAATTACGACTTTATGCGTTTAAGACTAATTGGCGTTGAGGGCTCTTCCCCACATTACTACCAGTGGAAAAACGATCCAAGTGCAAAGCAGGAAGTCAAACTTAATGACGCCAATATTGGGGCCTATTTTAAGCTCAACGGTTCGCAGTCATTTTATTTGACTGAACTGTCGACCTATCAAACGGGTCTGTTTGACTACCAGTGGAATAAGCTTACTGCAGGTGAAAAAACCTCAGCGCGTGCCATTGAAATTTTAGATGATGTAAAAGATGCATTGGCCGGACGTTATAACAACTCGTTTTTCGGCTTTGATCCGACTGTTACACCTTATGCAACCAATGCAATGTTGGCTAATGCGATTCCGAAGAACCCTTCCAATGATTATTTACACCGTTTCCTAGTTGAAGGATTTGAAAAGCTGGCGCAACAAACTCCTTCGTACAATTCTGTAGATTTCTCATCAGCAGTCTATGATGACTTTAGCTTTGACGGAAAAGCAAATGGTTTGGGGAAAGGCAATCATCAAATCGTGCTAGATCTGTATGAGTTTGGCCCTGATACGTACCGGAAACATTTAGCTCAAAGCTACTACGATATTATGACCAGCAATGGTATAGAGCCTAATGTTGCGCAAGCCTATGCCGATGTCATTTCCAAAGCTAACCCAAATTTGGATGGTAATTCCATTTTTGACAAAGCAGGAGAAAGTATTGATAAGTCGGCTCCTGAGCCTACTATCGTGATCGAAAGCGGCAGAGAAACCAAAGTTGGTAACAATCGATATGTTGCAGGGCAAGTTGAATCAAAAATTATACTGGAGGACCCATCTGGTATTGATACAAAAGACGGGAGTCAGCCTAAGTTTGTGACAAGATGGTACAAACAAAGTGATCCAAATACCCCGATTGATTTAGTCCTTGATATTACTGAGAGTGGAGCGAGTTCGCGCTATCGCAAAGAATACGGGTTCACTCTCAACACTCAGTCAACGAATTTACCAGGCATTGTTGAATTTGCATTGGAAACCAGTGCGAAAGACTTACAAGGCAATGCCCACGGTTATGATGGCAAAGCACCTCATACACAGTCACTTTACATCGACAATGACTATCCTAAAGCGAGTTATGTCTTACCGAATGGCATTGGGTCTGACGAAGTCTATCTGAATACAAGCTACGTACAGGAGTTGATGTTTAAGATAGAAGATACCGTTGGTGACAAGTTGGAGCAACGGGGGATAACTTTTTCAAAACTAAGCGGGGAGAAAGTCTCTTTTACACACGATTTGTTTGATAGCAACAACAATGAGTTCTTTAAAGTCAAACTCTGTACTGGCGATCGTTGTGCAGAGCAAGGCAAAATCATCTACCCAGGGGAAGGTGAATGGCTAGTATCGGTATCTGCCGAAGATAACCTAGGCAACAAAGTCACAGATGGCACTTCTTCTGCTCCAAAGTTTAAGGTATTGATTGATTCAAAGGCTCCTGTTGTAAATGGAACAGTCCTCACTAACAGAATCGGTGGTAATGCGGCTTGGACACCTGATATTAGCTGGGGTTTGAGTCCGGGTAAGCAAGTTGATGTGTTATTGAAAACGGGTACTGGCAAGCTCGTGAACCTAAAGCACTATGAGGTTGAACCACAAACCAGCGATGAGCCTTATTTGTTCGGAATACAGCCTGATGTTAGAGTTCGGTTGATCCCCACGGCTTTTGATTACAAGCAAAAAAACATGTTTAAGGTGGTCGCAACAAACAGTGCCTTCCCTGCAAGTTCAAGTGAAGGAGAGTTTGAGTTTCAAGTCGACAACAAAGGTCCGGATATTGTTTTAGATAGCCCATGGGTTGCCGATGCAGTCTCAAAAGAAAACTATGTAATGGGTCGTAAATTTAATATTAGATTCAGTTCTGTGACCGATGATTCAGAAGTGAAAACGGTTTCGCTGTGGCAGGATGGAAAAGATACTGCCTTATATACCCTTGAGCCTAAGAACCCTAGTCAGCCATTTGAAATGTCTATTGGTACTGAACAGAGTGATCAAATTCAGTTAGATCCAAACGATAAAACAGTCAAACTCATTGTAAAAGCGACTGATGAATATGGTTTTGTCTCTGAGTCTCAGCCAAGCAAAATATTGCTGGATAGAGAAGGTCCTACGTTATCTTTGCATGGCTATAAGCCAGATCGTGAGGATATTTACTACCTTGGTAAATATGTATTTGACGTGATTGCTGAAGATCTTGATAAAGAAGGTGTACCTTCATTGGCTGGTGTGAATAAAGAAAGCTTGGAATACTGGACGTATACAGATATCCCACCTCAGACTGAATCAGGAACAAAAGTCGGCGAGACGTTGAAGTTACCTTTGGGTGATTTGAAAGATGGTGATAACTGGGTACGTCTAAAAGGTAACGATGTTCGAGGAAATACTTCTACGTCTGACTTTAAAGTGAAAGTCCATAACAACATGCCTAGTGTTACGTCTTATACGTTAACGTATAAAGATGACCAAACTAGTATTGACGGTGCGATTACTCGCGATGCCCCAGTCGTGATTACGATGGAAGTCGAGGATGTAAGTGGTATTGATAAAATTGAGGCGACTTATAAACACTCAGCTCAACCACAATCTTCCAATATTGCATTCAACGAGGTTTCGAAAGGGAAGTATCAGGCGGAATTATCTCCAGCAGACCTCCCTGAAGATGGAAGGTACGACCTTAGGATTAAAGTTTTCAATAATGTTAAATATAACGCCGAGTCTGATCGTAAAGTTAATGATTTTACAAAAACGATGAGTGTTCAGCGACAAGGTGTTCCCCTGAAGATAGCAGCGCCAAAACCGTTCCAAAGTCATATCTCAGGCCCTGAACTAACGGTAACGTTTGATCCTGTTGGAGAAGTGAAAGCTAAGACCTTAGAGTGCTGGGTGAGAGAAAACTACACTTCAGACGACGTTCCTACAGATGGCGGTGCTTACTCAGGCATAATTGATAACCCGAATGAGCCTTACTCTTGTACTGTTAAAAGTAGCACTAGTATGTCGGATAAAGTAGTGCTGATAACTAGAACTATTGGTACCAATGACAAATCTACAGTTAAAAAATATAGCTTTGAAATGGTAGATGCCGATGCGCCGGTTGTGAAGCATGGTGATACGTACCAATTTGTTGGAACTGAAGTTTCTGATGGTTCTCAGGATGGTACAAACAAAACACTCCAATTTTCGCTAGATTTTGAAGATAAGTTATCCGGAGTAAACACCTCTAATAAAGATGCTTACCCTAAACTAGTCAGAAACCGCGGCAATATGGCTTTTACTCCGCAAAGCTGTACTACAGATACAAAAGGCTTGACTTCGTGTACTTATATAGAAAAGTACAGTGACGTTATTGATGGTTTAAGTTCTAGTCACGATTACAAAATCAAGAACTTGACCGACATTGCGGGGAACTTAGCCGCTGACCATAGCTTGTCGTTGTTACTCCCGACAGTTAATCCGACGGTTGAAATTCTTAGCCCTCAGGCAGACTCGGTAATTGATGGGCAGCAAGAACTGAGTGTGTCATTTAAAATTAAACGCAACGACAATTCTAGGTTAGATAATATAACCGCTAACGTAGGCGGTACGTCGTACAACAAGAGAGATAACGATGGCTTGTTCTCCGATCTTAAAGTGTGCGGAACAGGAGATTTGGCTGGTTATGATTGCTCGACTTTTTCTATCCCGCTTTCTAAAGATGCTGATGGTAAAACATTAAATGTTAGCATTTCTGCCATTGACGTATGGTCGAATAAAAGTAGTGATAGTATCAATGTCAAAGTTGATCAATCACCACCTACTATTGGTGATGAGGTATTTATCACTCAGTCAGGAGCCGACAAAATTCGTTTCAGATTTAATATTAATGACGAGGTAAGCGGTCTAGCCAAAGTTAAGTACAAAGTTCTCAACCCATCATTCGTAGAAGACAAGGTAACGGAGATGGACTACTTTGAGCTAGATAAATCACAGCTTGAAGGTCTTGATAGCATTAAAGTTGACATAATAGCGACCGATAAAGTGAACTTGACCACTACTGCATCAAAAACTATCGATATAAAGGCACCGGAAGTTACGGTGAGTTTGGACGGTATTACCTCATTAGAAGGTGGCAAGCTGATACTTAAAAACAACAGCCAGCCTTATACGATTACAACCGTAGATAAGCAAGGTATAAGTGCTTCCCAGTATAGCTTAGAGTTAGTACCAAGCGCTGGGGACAGCTTGAAATACACTGGCAACATTAACTCTTCAAGTGCAAACGGTGTGATGAACTTTACGGTTAATGATCAAGCTGCTTATACCTTTAAGGTAACGGTAACGGATTCTATTGGCAGACAAGTGAAGAGCTTCAAACTCTTTAACGGTAGTTACGACGATAAAGGTATCCCTGCCGTAGTAGACCATGAGCTACCAACGGTTTCGATAGTGAGTGCGACTCAGCTATCTCAGGTTCCTGATAACGGCAGGTATCAGCTAGATGTCACAGCATACGCCACTGACAAGAATTTGAATGTTGTTAGCTCATTTGCGGATAATGGTAGCGGACGCTTTAACCCTCAATCAGTCACTAAGCCTACTAACGAGTCGGATCCTTATGTATTCCACTATCTTCTTGCACCGGGGAGCTATACGTTCAATGTGAGCGCTACTGATCTAGCTAATCAGAGCGCTGAGCGTACGATTGACGCGAAAGTTGAGGCAGCGACAATTCCGACAGTAGCAATCTCGACGGCAGCTACTTCCCCTCTTGCGGGAGGGGAAGAGGCGACTCTAACGTTTACATTCTCTGAAGAAGTCAAAAATTTTGACTTCTCAGATGTAAAGCTTAGTGCGAGCGATAGTGGGAGTGTTGGCCAACTAAAACAAGAAACTTGGGCGACTGCTGACAATATTACCTGGACGGTGAAGTATTTAAGTCCGGTAGGCGAAAACAAAAATATAACGATACGGATTGATGATAATAGTTACCAGAGCTTAAACACTGTCCCCGGAAAAGGGGATAGTTTGCTTCTGGAGGTAGAGGGAGTTTTGCCAACGCTGGCCAATGTGACGTTCACACCAAGTCATCAAGCGATAGGTCAAACTGTCGGCGTGAGACTGGAGTTTGATAAAGAGCTGCAATCGGCAACAGCGACCTTAGGCGGAACGGCCATCAGTTCGCTAGCGGCGACGGCAGACAAAAAAGTCTGGATGGGTAATGTGGTCGTGCCTAACAGCAGTGAGCGCAGTATCAGTCTTGAAGTCAGCAACTACACCGATTTAACGGGCAACGTGGGCGATACCAACACAGCGCATGCGTTACCGATTACACCGACTATCACGATTGGCAGCATCAACGGCGGTAATACGATTAACGCCTCGGATGCAACGTCAGTGGTCATCACGGGTAGCAGTACACGTTTTACAACGGGTGAGTCATTAACGGTTCAGGCGAGTGATACGAGCGGTGGCAAAAACGCAGAAACGAGCGTCAATGTGACTAGTGACGGTAGCTGGAGTTTGAACCTGGATATGAGCGCGCTGCAAGATGGGCAAATCACCGTGACGGTGAAAGGCGAAAACAACCTTAACGCAGTGGCGACGCCAGCGACAGATACGGCGCAGATGACTCGAGCGAAGCCAAGCCTATCGTCAGTGACATTCACGCCAAGTCATCAAGCGATAGGTCAAACTGTCGGCGTAAGACTGGAGTTTGATAAAGAGCTGCAATCGGCAACAGCGACCTTAGGCGGAACGACCATCAGTTCGCTAGCGGCGACGGCAGACAAAAAAGTCTGGATGGGTAATGTGGTTGTGCCGAACAGCAGTGAGCGCAGTATCAGTCTTGAAGTCAGCAACTACACCGATTTAACGGGCAATGTGGGCGATACCAACACAGCGCATGCCTTACCGATTACGCCGACTATCACGATTGGCAACATCAACGGCGGTAATACGATTAACGCCTCGGATGCGGCGGCAGTCGCCATCACGGGTAGCAGTACACGTTTTACAACGGGTGAGTCATTAACGGTTCAAGCGAGTGATACGAACGGTGGCAAAAACGCAGAAACGAGCGTCAATGTGTCGGGCGACGGTAGCTGGAGTTTGAACCTGGATATGAGTGCGCTGCAAGATGGGCAAATCACCGTGACGGTGAAAGGCGAAAACAACCTTAACGCAGTGGCGACGCCAGCGACAGATACGGCGCAGATGACCCGAGCGAAGCCAAGCCTATCGTCAGTGACATTCACACCAAGTCATCAAGCGATAGGTCAAACTGTCGGCGTGAGACTGGAGTTTGATAAAGAGCTGCAATCGGCAACAGCGACCTTAGGCGGAACGACCATCAGTTCGCTAGCGGCGACGGCAGACAAAAAAGTCTGGATGGGTAATGTGGTTGTGCCGAACAGCAGTGAGCGCAGTATCAGTCTTGAAGTCAGCAACTACACCGATTTAACGGGCAACGTGGGCGATACCAACACAGTACATGCGTTACCGATTACCCCGACTATCACGATTGGCAGCATCAACGGCGGTAAAACGATTAACGCCTCGGATGCGACTGCGGTAGCCATTACGGGTAGCAGTACGCGTTTTGCGGCGGGTGAGTCGTTAACGGTTCAGGCGAGTGATGAGAACGGTGACAAGACCGCAGAAACGAGCGTCAATGTGTCAGGTGACGGTAGCTGGAGTGTGAACCTGAACGTTGATACGCTGCAAGACGGTCAAATCACCGTGACGGTAAAAGGGGAAAACAGCCTAGGCGCAGTAGCAGAACAAGCCCAAGATACGATTACTTTAGATAAGACACTGTCGGCATTTATTCAGGACTTCAGTCCGCACTTGCTTAAAGAAGGTCTCTCATCAAATTTGCCTTTGGCAGCATAATCAAAGCGAGCGTTAAGCTCGCTTTTTTGTGATCTGTATCTACTGAAGTGATTTATTATATAAATGAGCAACTTAGCATTATGGCTTTTATAGAAGGCGAAATATCTAGAACAACTATCACTAATGTGGTTTTGGGTGCCAATAGAGTCATTGTGAGCGTTATATATTGCTTATTGTGGTCAATGTGTCACGTTGAAAATCTTTATTAGTATTATATAGTTACGCCCGTTTCTATACCCAAGTATAGAGTTCTGCTTTAGGTGGCTATTACCACCTTACATTTTGTAACCGAATATAGGGCATATAAACCTAGCTTGCTTCTGGAAGGTTACCTTTGTGAGTGTTTTACACGCTCACCTTTTTATTCTTACCTCTTTAGCAGTCGTTGATAGACTTTAATGCTCTGCTGTGGAGGCCATATGGCTTAAACATCAATTCCAGTGTGTCTAGCCATTTTACGATAAGTGTTAATTGTTACCTTCTGCTCATAAATAGAAACTGAGTACTTCAATGAAATATGCCGTGTAGCGTTAAAGTGAGGGCGTTTTCATTGAGCTTTCTAGTTATTATGAAGGTTTGTATGGTTATTTTGACTTTTAATTTGGTTATTATGCAAGTTTTGCATTTCTTCGCATCTAATTGAAATTAATCAGATAACTTAGTATCATTTCGCGACCAAATCGTACTTGTAAGCCTTATCAGCTTAAATGTCACCGCAACCATATTTACGATGTTGGTTGTGGAGAATTCACATGCAATTAGTTTGCAAATTTATACTTAGCTCGAAGTTATCCTCCAATGAGCTACCTTATGTTCTTACACCGGATGAGTGTATAGGGCAGCTTTCGCGTTTAAGAAAGTCTGACGATATCTTAAGAGCCCTTCCTAAAGGCTTAGTCGAAAAAATTTCCATATCGGCAAAACACTCTACGGATAGCCTGCTCGTTGCAGTGAAATCTGAATTAGCCAACGCTCATTGGGTAGCTCTATCGATCTTGCCGCGCAGAGCCGCTCTAACAGACGCCCAGTTACAATCTGCGCCCCGCTTAAAGTCGCGAATAAGCGCATTAGCAGGAACAGGTGAGAATAAAGTACACAAAGCCAATTACCAGCAAGTGACCGACGATGTGCCTTTGGTCCGTAATTACACCTTTGTTCCCTCTGAGCCAAGCCCAGATCACAAAATCGTAGTAGAGTTTGCAGGACAGTGGTCTAGCAATGCTGCCTGTTTGATGTTGGGTAAAACAGACGCGCAAAAAGAAAAAGTCACTGTAGGAAAAGCGGATGCTGAGAACAAACACCGTAGCCTTGCAACCTTTAAAGATCTAGAAACAGAAGGAAAAACACTTTACATCAAAATCCCTTGTGTCGACCAACCACAGCCAATCTTGCTAAAACTGGCAGAAGACCTACAACCTGTTGATAAAGAAACTCAGATGGATGAGTGGGATAACGTATTGGTGCCTGTGCTACCTATGCTAGAGGGCACAAATGGTCATGAGTTGGTTGCAGAAGGTTATTTCTATGTAATCTGGAATAACAAAGTTTGGCGAGAGGTTGAAGTTACACCAAAAGGCTACTTTGCTGATGTCGATTTAGAGTACTACAGAAATAATGATCCTGAATCCTCGATGAAAACACGACATGTCAACATTGATGGGGCAAACCTTGTACCAGACTACTATATTGGCGAAGAAGCATTTGAGATTTATCAATCCGGTCAGAAAGTGTATTCGGGACATCTAAGCCTTGATCAAGGTGCTAGGGTATTCCGCCTTATGGATGAGGAAGTAGATGTTGTTTTTCCAGAATTAGATATTGATCCTATCACTGTTAAAACGGTGCTAAGCCCTTATAAAGCTGGCAAAGATGGTTTGCGTATTGCACAAGGTGTTCCTTTACCGCATATTTGGGTGCCATACAAGGTTGCGGGAGAAGTACAAGAATGTTACATCCACTATTCCGAGTTAGCTTTGACACATACGGAACTGTCTGAGCTAGAGAGTGATCCTGCTTCAATTGCTAAGTCTCTTTCAGAGTTGCAAATATACTCCTCATCCCAAAGCTTTAATAATGCGGGTGAGAATATTATTCCAGTTTCCGGTACCGCATCGACAGGCATCGGCAGTGGAATCATCAACGTACACAAAGAAAGCAATATCGCGGGGCTTAAATTGGCTCCAAGAGGCACTTTGCCTTCTATACGTTACCTTCACGAGCCTTTGACAGATCAGCCGGACGATTTCTTTGGGCTTCGTAACATAGAACACGATTGGATTCACAAATCGTACTTTCGTTCAGCGATGAAAGACGACGATGGTTATATGACGCTGCGTTTTGCATTCCCGCCGGCAGAGGTCAAGAACGTCGATATTGTTCGAGGTGTTCATTCGAGCCTCTCCACGGGTAGCCAACGTCTTGCCGTTGTAGAAGAAAATGTACCCATTTCAGAATTGCTAGGTTAAACCATGAAAAAAATACTATTACTGTTGCTTGCTGCTTTATCGATCGCGGGTTGTAAAGATGACGGCCGCACTTACGTGGGTGAACACAACTACTACACCATGGAGCCAAGTGAGATCTTTAAATCTGACTTTGCGACATACCAACAACGTGACTTTCCACGTTACTTTATCCATCGTGCCAAAGAATGGCCAAGGGAAGATTTAAATGACGCGAGCTCTTACGATTTGCCGCGCGTTCAGTTTACCTGGGCAAACTTATCAAACGACCAAGGATATGGACCAGACCCAATGTACAACGAATACGAAGGGCGAACCAAAATCTGGAGTATGAAGACTGATGGCACCGATTTACGTTTGGTGACCGATTTGCCATGGCTTGGCGATGGTGGCATAACTGTTGATAAAACCAGTCGCTCGCCAAACAATCGTTACGTTGCAGTCGGTTTTGGTTTGACTAACTACCTTTTTGATATCAAAACCCAGAAGATGATTAAGCTGCCACATGATATTGAAGGCCCTTCCGGATTTTTATGGGCGGAAGACAGCAGCTACGTTTATTACCGCACTGGTAAGGTTGGTCGTGTGGTTTATAAGTGGGATATTGCTAAAGGTGAGGCGGAAAAGACTGATCTGCATATAACTGATACAGGTATGATCAAAGATGGGAAACGGTACAAGGTCACGGAGGTGTTTACTGTTGTTTATGATGAGAAAACAGGTAAAAAGTTACAGAGTGCTCGATGGGGAGAAAACTTAAAGCCTCAGGATGCGCGAGCTGATGTGACTGCGATAAGCCCTGAAGGTGACGTATCTTGGGGAGCGAATATGAGCGCAGGTGTTTTCAAAATGGATGTTCTAGCTAATCGTGAAGTACCTGCTTCTCCCCCGATGCAATTTGCTATTGGTTTAAACAGTCGTTTCGCATTAATTAATAAACATATGACACGAATGAGTGTACTAGATAACAAAACCAAACAAGCGTGGGATTGGGATCCGCTAGCTTATAGTCGCACTTTAGACCCTGTCATCGTTTATAACCTCAGAGCAAACCATGGTAACTGGTTTAAGGAGGCCAAATAATGGCCAGAACCTACGATGATGAGATCTACTTACTTGGCGCTTTATTCCACGGCTACGATACAGATGAAGGACGAATATTTGATTGGCATACAAAATCGGACTTAACGCAAGTTGATGAGTTAACAGGTAAGATTCGTCCCATTCCTTTGACTCCAGTGATGGTCAATGCCTTGTCGGGAGGCGAACCCGCACTGTGGGGAACCACCAAAGAGGGAAAATTGGTCGAGTTAGGTTTAGGCGAGCCACCACAAGCAACAGGTAAGCAACCTTTATCGGGAGAAAAAATCGACTCTGAAAGTTCAGAACCGAGCGATGTCGACAATTATGAAGTACTTAAGTTGGGCAACCGACCGGAAGGGATCAGAAAAGAGAAAAGCTATGAGTTAAGCTTCCCGCCTTTGCGTTTGTTGGCGCAGATGATTGCGCCGCAGAATGATCCAGAAAGTACTGGAGGCGCAAAAAATCTAGTAAGTCTTGCAGAAAACATTAAGCATTTTGCTCAGTACATTGATGATGGGACCAACAAAACAAACCAAACGGGTGTGAAGTTCCAACTTACTGAAATTGCAGTAAGCCAACTTGCTCCTGCCTATGCTGGTGGTGACCTTTCGCCAGAACAACAAAGTTACAATGATTGGTTAGAGCGTCAGAAAAAAAGAAATAAACCCCTGAAAGGTTTCGTTGTGCCAAGAATGCACAGTTGTGCAGTGTTGTTCACTGATAATCTTTATCGTGGCGCGGAAGTTTCGCTAGTTAGACCGGTTAAGCAGCTCAAAGCGGGCGATTTAGAGAGCGCCGCAGAAGAAGTGATTAATGTGAAGGTAGTCGATACCAACGTTGCGAGATGGGCAATTGAAGTTGGTGAAAAAAACGTTTTACCAAGTGCATTGTTTAACCTTGATCCAAGCCAAGTTGAAGATGGTTTTTATTTGTTGCGCATCCAGTTTTGGGAAACTGAATGGAAAGCATTCGATGAAACACGTAAAAAGTTACCTGAAAGTGTGTTGAAGGCCAATGTCACAAAGCAGTTTATGAAACACCCTCAAACAGGTAGGGAACAGAATGTATATACCTATGAGCTGCATGAAAAGCTGATATTTATCGAGACCGCGGGTATTGGCAAAATGGCGTGTGTGTGTGGTGACATGATCACCTTAGAGGAAGCGCTCATCCAACAATTCCCCAATCAGTTGCCATCTTATTCAGACTATGCGACGAAGGGGTTAACCTATCAAACTAAGCAAAAGCCGGGTGTCGCTCCGTTATCTTTGCATGCTGCGATCAACAAAACCTACGAATCGTTGAGCAGTGATTTTCTCTCCATTGACGGCGCCAAGCTTTTTGGCCCACCTGCGGATATGGCGAAAACCATCGGGCAGGCGCTATGGGAAAACAGTGAATCAGGGGCTTTACCTCCATTTCTGATGAGTGGTATCGCGTTACATTCGGCACTTGCCGCCACCAGTGGTGTTAAAAAGAGCGTCAGCCTTGCAAAGGTTTTTGCGCGTAAAGAGCTAACGCTGAAACAAGCACAAGCGTTAGTGTTTAGAAAGCATGTCATCGATATTCCTTATATCAAACGTGCTTTTAAAGCGGCAGGGCCTGAGTCAAAAATCATGCGTGGCGTTGGTCGATTAAGCAGTGATTTTTTGAGTGGAACAAACCGAGCACTACCAGCAATTGGTGTAATCGCAAGTGGAAAGGAGGCTCTGGACCAGTACTCAGAGTTCTCTGAAGTCATTAAGGATGCGGAAGAAGCTCATGAAAGCTTAGGTAAGTATGCTGAAAACTATCTTTCTTCTTTGACATTTGTTCGCCGTTTTGATGATAAACAGCAGTGGCAAGACAAGGCAGAGGATGTACAGGAAGCGCTTGGTAAAGAAGGGAATGCTCAGATCTTTGCTGACGGCCAAGGTGTTGTTGTCCGAATGAACTTCAAGTTTAACTCCGCTGAGTTTGAGAACGATGTTCAAGCGTTAAATCTCGATTATCCAAACGTATGTGACAGATTGCGTCAACTTCTATCCAAGAATCCTGATTACCAAGTCGCCATTATTGGCCATGCTGGGCCGATAGGAACGCATGAAAATAACTTAACGATTTCCAGGAAGCGTGCGAATGTTGTTAAAGACGCCATCCTTGCCAATGCAAGCGGAGAGGAACTAACTAACCTTGAATCAAGGTTGTTGATTGAGTTTAAGGGTAAGTCACAACTTATTGACGATATCGATGATTATGCCGACCTTAATGACCGCTCAGACACTGCTGATATTGCTATAAACCGACGTGTGGAGGTAAGGTTAATCATCCCTGATTTTGCGGTGTCTTTACCACCTAGCCGGTCTGGAACAATGGCTTTAAATAGGGCTCATCAAATCTGGGAAGGGCATAAGCTTGCGGCAAAAGAAGCCCAAGATAAGATGATTCTTGCCGCGGTCGACGCAATTGCAAGCGTTGCAATTTGGACGCCTGCAGCACCAGTGGCTGCATATTACTTTGCCGGTAAACTCGGCATAGATATTTTGGGTGCGGCAACCGATTTCTATGGTGACCTTTTTGGTGATGCGACGTTTAAGGAACTCAAAGCTCAATACAACAACAAAAGCATGCTAAAAACATTAAGTAGCATCAATAAAGAGCTTATCTCTCTGTATAAAGGGGTCAGTCAAGATCTTCAACCTCAGGTCATTGATGCTAATGGTCTCGCTGACTTTCTTAAAAAACAGGCGAATCACGATGAGTTGTTGAAGCGCTTTTTGTTGCGCTCCTATGCTTTGAATTCTTTGATTGAGTTACTAACGATTCTCCGCGCTAAGTGGAGTCTGATAGGTGACTTTGATGATTTTATTGATGACTATCGAGTTGATGAGTTTATTCAGCTATATGTCATGAGTGATAACTGGGAAATTCCAGTCAATGACGGTAATACATTGGCCCTCAACTGGGTAAACCGCTTTAACAAATCTGGTTTGTTCTCTAACTCAGGTATCAACAGCTCATTACAATGGAATTACGGTGAAAAAATAGGTGGCGCATTTAATACGGGATTCCCTGTACAGACACGTCTATTCTTGGACCGAAAATCAGATGAGTCTTTGCAAGAAAGTGCTTCAATCCGAGAAGGGCTAAAAGCATTTTGTCACGACTTCAATTTAGCCAAAGAAGAACTTGGGCGTGATGATATAGAGTTCAGCCGCTTGCTGGTTCAAGAAGGTGATAAATGGACGCCATATGTAGAGTGGGCATTTGCGGAGAATGGACGAAAGCTACGCCCACAAACTCGCGTGAAACTGCAAGTGGTTTTAGAAAATAATCCCTCTTTCTCTTCTAAGACAATGTTTTTGCAGGAGGTCGCTTATCGTGCAGCTGTTGTTGGTTTGGATTCTCACGGACCAAAATTTGATGTGTTGTTTACCAAAATGGGTGCTACTCAATTCGAAGATCCTGACAATGCGATTGAAAAACACTTTGAAAATAAAGGTGCCAATGAATTACATGGCCTTGAATTTGAGCCAACATATGGATTTGGTGAGTTTTTAATCCATGGCATCAAGCCGCTATGCCCAAATGTCAAAGTCATAGATGAGGTGAAAGCCTTCTTTACAGGTCAAAGCGTGTTTGAATATGTTCGAGACTCTGGTGCTTTTGAACAGATGAAATATGTCTTCTCACTAGGAGGACATGATTTGCTAGCGGGTAAGTTAGAGGGCTTGGGTACATATAAAAACTACACTCTAGATATTACTGAAGTTAACTTTGGTATCGATGGTAAAAGCCCTGCACAAGAAGCGAAAAACTTTAACGGTCGAACATTGGAAAAGACGAAACTCACAGACACTGACTTTTTGATCGAAGAGTTTGTAATGAGTGAGTCTGCGTCATCTCGAGACAGTACACCTAAGGTTATCGATGGCAATCTTCTTATTTTGCCTGGTATCGAAATTGACGGTGATCTCGCTTGGGGTGAAGACAATGCGAATACACTGATAAGCAACAATTTTGATTGGTCGAAAGAGCAAGGTTTTTCACTTTGTTTTGCGGTGTTGGGAGATGAACGTGCGAGTGACGATTACGATACTATGTTACTCAACTCTATTGAATGTGCGGCGAAACTGCAGATCAAAGATGGACCTGTTAAACATGATATGATGCATTATGCAGGGGTAGTCAACATTTGTTCTCGTCCTGTTACCGAGCAATCAAACACTGGGTATAACGGTATAAAAACAAGAACAGTTTTTGACCTAGAACTTGATGATAGCGATGCCGCTAAGCGTACGGGTCTTGAGCAAAGCGCTGTTCAATTTATTGATCAAAATGACGCTAATTTCTCCAGTTTATTAACTTCAAGCGATAAAAAGCACCTTTATATCATCCGCTTTGATTACTCTTATGTGTCTCCTACAGGCAAACTGGTCAAAGGGTTAAGACCTTTTGGTGATGTTTTAGATGGTAGTGATTTAAAATCTATCAAACTCGAGTTGGCTTCATTTGAGCAAATGGATGTGAGTGAAGGGTATGAGCTACCGAAATTTGAGCTTCGAGTTCCTGCAGTTAAAGACTTTATGACAGGTAAGCCATGGATGGAAACTGTTGAAAAGGAAAAAGCGACAAGTGAGGCGAACCACTTACACTGGAAGAGTTTAGAGGCACTTAACGAGCAGAAACGCTATGTTGAAAACTGGATAACAAAACAAGCATCTTCGCTCAATGCTCCGGAAATCGTCCTTTTACAGGTAGACTGACGTGATGTATAAAAAAACCGCCCTCGGGCGGTTTTTCTTTTTTATCACTTAAAACAGAAGTTAAAATCTTCCCGTTTCCCCATCAACCCGCAGCAGAAATATCGTATTTCTTCATCTTGTGGTTGAGTGTACTTAAAGGTAAAGAGAGTTGCTCAGCGGCGCGTTTAGTGTGCCAGTTACAAGCATTTAGGCAGTCTAAGATGACCGTACGCTCGTATTGACTGACCACTTCCTTAAGGCCCTTTGCCCCATCTTCTGAGTCAGCGTGTACGGGTTCGTAAGAAGATTGCACTAAAGGTGGTGCTTCAACTTCAGTAGCTACGCTTACCTGTTCTTCTGGGATTTGTTCACCAAATTCAATATGAGTAATGGTTTCGAAATCAGACAGCAGTACAGAACGCTCGATGATGTTCTTAAGCTCACGCACGTTACCTGGGTAAGTGTAAGCCAGAAGCTGCTTACGAACGTTGGCACTTAGCCCAGGCGCTTGTGGTAAACCTAGTGTGTTGGTGGTGTGCTGAACGAAGTGCTCCGCAAGAGGAATGATATCCGACTTACGTGCCCTCAGTGGCGGCAAGGTAATCGGGAACACATTTAAGCGGTAAAACAAGTCGGCACGGAACCCGCCATCTTTGATTTGCTGCATTAGATTACAGTGTGTCGCTGCGATAACACGAACATCCACTTCAATCTCTTTGCTAGCACCCACAGGGCGAACTTTACGTTCTTGCAGAACACGGAGCAGCTTGGCTTGCAATAGCATTGGCATGTCGCCAATCTCATCCAAGAAAAGCGTGCCGCCGTTTGCTGCTTCAAACAGGCCAACCTTGTCTTTGTCCGCACCTGTGAAAGAGCCTTTTTTATGGCCGAACAGCTCTGATTCCAATAATTGTTCCGGAATCGCAGCACAGTTTTGCACAATCAAGGACTGCTCTGCGCGGTTGGAGTTATCGTGAATGTATTTAGCGATCACCTCTTTACCTGCACCTGTTTCTCCGCGTAAGAGCACATCGACAGGTAGCGATAACACTTTATCAAGGCGAGCCAGTACGTTAAGCATTTCATCGCTCTCTGCAATCGGCCCTTGATAGGTTTTCTGAGTACGCTTTTTAAGTTGAGTGTTCTCACGCACCAAAGCCTGGTTATCGGCGCTGAGGTTCTTAATGACTTGGCCGTACTGCTCTAACCACACCGCTTGGCGAATATTGCTCGCTGCCATGCGACAAAACTCAGTCAGCGCGGCTTCATTATCAATAACGCTTAAATCCATTAATACCAACAGGCCAATAGTTTTACTTTCACTGTCGATAAGTGGCCAGGCGAGTAGGTTTTCGCTCTTTAATCCTAGCGTTTGCTCTGCCTGGTAAATACTGTCACAGTCGTAGCCGTTGTACTTGTACAGTTCATTGATTAACACCACTTCACCATTGCGAATTGCAAAGTTAAACGGGTCGTTTTCACTGGCAGAATCAAGCTGAAGTGCATCCCAAGGGTGGGAGACAATCGTTTTATCACTGTGATGAGCAGTACTCGGAATCAACGCCTGTCCAGTTTGGTCCAAAACATAAATGATACCGTGCTTGGCGAAGGTCATTTGCCTTGCGGCCGTTAAAACGGCATCTAATGTTTGAGTTAACTGGCTGCGATCAGCCAAAGACTGGCTGATCGCAAGTAGTGCGTTGCTTAGTTCGCTATGGTTAGCTGAACGCATAGGTGAGAGTTCCTTGCTCATCGACAGAGACTGCGATTTGCGTGTGTGAATCATCCTTGTCGTGCACGAGCAACTGAGTCGATAGCTGAGGCAGCAACTGGCGGTTAATTACTGCATCAATGTTACGTGCACCAGTTTCAGCAAGGCGGCAGTTACCTAATACGAACTCAACTAAGCTCTCTTCGTAGCTCAAAGACAACTTATGGTGGCTTTGTAGACGCTCAGAGACTTTATTCAGTTTGTGATGAATGATTTCTGTCATCGCTTCATCAGACAGTGGTACGAATGGCAATACAGACATACGGGCCAACAGCGCTGGTTTGAAATGCTGGTTCAATGTAGGACGAATCGCTTCAGCAATGATATTGGCATCGATGTCTTTCGACTGATGAACCAAAGACTCAATTTCATGCGTAGCGAGGTTACTGGTCATGATGATCAGTGTGTTCTTAAAGTCGATAGTACGACCTTCACCGTCGTTCAACGTACCCTTGTCGAACACTTGATAGAACAAGTTAAGAACTTCAGGATCTGCTTTTTCGACTTCATCTAGCAGAACCACAGAGTAAGGGCGTTGACGAACGGCTTCTGTCAGCATACCACCTTCACCGTAACCTACGTAGCCCGGAGGTGAGCCAATCAGGCGAGATACGGTGTGCTTCTCTTGGAATTCCGACATGTTAATGGTGGTCATAAAGCGTTCACCACCAAACATTTGATCGGCAATCGCGCGCGCGGTTTCAGTTTTACCTACGCCGCTTGGGCCTACAAGCAGGAACACACCAGTTGGTGCATCTGGGTTACCTAGGCCAGCTTTGGCCGTTTGAATACCTTCTGAAAGGGCATCAATGGCAAACTCTTGGCCTTTGATGGCTTGAGTAAGGCTGTCTTTTAGCTTGAGGGTGGTTTCTGCTTCATCTTGAAGCATCTTACCCATAGGGATACCCGTCCAATCTGAAATAACATGGCTTACTTCATCTGGGCCCACTTCAAAATGAACAAGCGGGTTACCACCACGAATGGCTTCTAGCTGTTCTTGGCAGGCTGAAATAGCAATGCGAACCGCTTCTTCATCCATTTCTGCGTATGGAGAAACTTCTAGCTCAGCCTCTGACTCTTCATCAGCGGCTATTTCCTCTTGCTCAGATTCACCACTAACCAGTTCATGAAGGCGAGATCGCAGGGCAATCATCTCTTGGATTTGCTCTTTCTCTTTGTGCCATTGTGTTTCTTGTTCTGCTAATTCTTCTTTTGTTGCGTCCATCGCCAGTTTTAGATCTGGAATGTTAGCAAGGCTGTGCTTGTCGCCAGTTTGTTGCAGTGCGTCACGTTCAAGCGCTTCCAGTTCGCGCTGCTGAGCCGCTAGCTCTTGCTGAAGTGTTTCTACCGAAGCGGGAATGGCATTCAGGCTGATGTTGACTCGTGCACATGCCGTATCTAACACGTCAATGGCTTTGTCTGGTAGTTGACGGCCAGAGATATAACGAGCAGAAAGCGCTGCCGCTGCGGTGATTGCATCGTCACGTACGTAAACGTTGTGCGATTTTTCATACGCAGGGCGTAGACCACGAATGATCAAAGCCGCTTGTTCTGGAGAAGGCTCATCAAGCTTAACGAGTTGGAAACGACGCGCCAACGCTGGATCTTTTTCAAAGTACTTCTTGTACTCAGACCATGTTGTTGCAGCAATCGTCTTTACTTCGCCACGTGCTAGCGCAGGTTTTAGTAAGTTTGCCGCATCGCTTCCGCCTGCCTGATTACCACCGCCAACAAGTGTGTGTGCTTCATCAATAAACAAGATGATTGGTGTTGGCGAGTTTTTTACTTCATCTAACACTGCATTTAAGCGCTTTTCAAATTCGCCTTTTACGCTTGCACCCGCTTGAAGAAGACCCATATCAAGGCCGTAAAGTTCAACGCCTTTTAGGTTATCTGGTACATCGCCTTGGACGATTTTAAGTGCTAAACCTTCTACAACAGCGGTTTTACCGACACCCGGTTCACCTACCGCGATTGGGTTGTTTTTACGGCGACGCGCAAGAATATCAACGATTTGACGAATTTCTTGATCACGACAGAAAACAGGATCGATTTCGCCTTTACGCGCTTTACCTGTGAAATCAGTAGTGAATTTACTTAGAGCAGAGCCATCTTCACGAGCTTGAGTATTCTCAGATGTGGCCACTTGAGCTTCAAGAGAATGAGTGGTCAGTTCTGCAAAGTTACGCTTTAGGCTGTCGGGGTTTACGGCTTCTAAAATAGAAGCGTATCCGTGTTGTCCGTATCGCAAAGGGTTACTGACAAGTGTTAGAAGTAAAGCTCCAGAACGGATCTGTGTTTCAGAAAGATCTAAAGAAGAAACCAACCAGCTTTCTTGAAGCCACTCAATCAACAAAGCAGAAAAAACGGGCTTACTGCCATTTCCGTTGGAATTGCTGTCGAGAGATGAACGAACCGATTGTCTTAATAAATTCTCAGAACAATCAAAATGACTTAATAAGACGTCAAAATCACTATTTGGCCTTTCTAATAGACTCAGTAGGTAATGTTCAATTTGAACTTCGTTTGCTTTTTCAGAGACCGCAAGCGCAGCAGCATCTTCTAATGCGACTTTTGCTATTGGGTGTAGACGTTGAATTAATGAAGAAAGATTTATATTAATCATGGTCATATTGTTAGTTAGAGGAAAGAAATAGCCTCCATTATACTAAAATTGATATTTGTCTTTTTTTATTGTGATATTTTACCTAGCGTTTTTTGGTCACTTTAATACGGTCAATAGGGTGTTTGATTAAAATATTTTCTCTGTGATTGTTATTATGAATATAATTCTGGTTGTTTTGACTAAAGTGGTAGTTTAATTAACTTAATTTAATTAAAATTTAATGGTTATTTTCACTTTCGAGAATGAAACCAATTTATTACTATTGGATTCCAATTTTTTGTTTATTTATCCAATAAGTTGTAATTAACAAACTAGATATTAACGATGGTTTTTGATTAAGTTGTTGTTATTAAATGGTTTTTTTAAGTTGGCATGGAGTTTGAATAGTAGTAATCAGTCGCGGTGATAAGCGATTTGGTGATTTAACAAATTTAGATTTTAAAAAAGGAAATAGCGATGCCAACTCCAGCATATATGTCTATCAACGGTGAAACTCAAGGTCACATTACTAAAGATACTTACTCTGCAGATTCTGTAGGTAACACTTGGCAAGAAGCTCACGTTGATGAGTTCCTAGTGCAAGAGCTTGACCACGTGCTAACTGTTCCACGTGACCCACAAAGTGGCCAGCCTACAGGTCAACGTGTACACCGCCCAGTAGTTGTAACTAAAGTACAAGACCGTTCTTCTCCGCTTCTATTCAACGCGCTAGTGTCTGGCGAGAAGCTACCTGAGTGTGTAATCCGTTTCTACCGTACATCAGTTCAAGGTAAGCAAGAGCATTACTACTCAATCAAACTGATTGATGCACTACTAGTTGATATTCAAACTCGTATGAACCACTGTCAAGACGCAGCAACAGCTGACCGTGTGACTGAAGAAGTGCTTAAGTTCACTTACCGCGCAATTGAAGTTACTCACGAAAACTGTGGTACAGCGGGTAACGACGACTGGCGTGCTCCACGCGAAGCTTAATCGCTTTTCGTGTAAAGATTCAGGGCCAACGTATGTTGGCCCTAATTCCATTATTTGTATCAGGTAAAAGATATGGTGAATGACGTAGAATTTAAATTTGAAGTGCCTGGATGTGGGCATGAATTTCGGGTCGAAAGTTTTCAGGTAACTGAAGAACTATCCAAACCTTTTCACATCAGTCTCTCATTACTTTCACTTGATCCAGATATTTCATTCGATACGCTTATTCGCAAAGCAGGTTCGTTAACCCTTTATGGTCAAGGGGTTGGGGCTGCGCGTGTTTTTAATGGTGTCGTCAATGAAGTGCGCTACCTCGGATCTGGTCGTCGGTTCTCGCGCTACCAGTTAGTGTTAGTACCACAAGCTTGGTTCTTATCGCAGCGTCAAGATTGCCGCATTTTCCAGCAGAAATCGGCGTCAGATATTATTGCTGAAGTTCTCGATGATGGCTCAGTTACAGATTATCGCCTTGAACTATCGGGTATTTATCCTGCTAAAGAATACGTTTTGCAGTATCGTGAGTCTGACCTTCATTTCGTACAACGAATAATGGCAGAACACGGTATGTGGTACTATTTTGAGCATACTGATTCCAACCACACTATGGTTATTGTCGATAGCAACGATGCTATCGCTCCGCTTTTAAGCACCCCGCTGAACTCATCTTACTTAGGGCCAGTTGTTTACCATGCCGATGGTGGGGGCGTCGCAGATAGGGAACATATTACCGATCTTGAGCTAGTGAATAGGGTACGTACTGGTCAGGTAACATATACCGACTACAACTACGAACACCCTAAAATTCCTCAAGAAATGACCAATGCTGGTGATTTGGACCAAGATCTTAAACAATTTGACTATCCGGGACGCTACTTCGACCCAGCCATGGGCCAGGTGAGAACAACAGAGTGGATGTCTGAACATATTGTAGACAACCAGCAGGTTGAAGCGAGTAGTGATGTGATGCGTTTAGCGTCAGGTTATAGCTTTAACATTGGTGAGCATCCTCGCTCTGAAATAAACCGTGACTACATCATGTTGTCTGTTGTTCATACCGGGCAAGATCCACAAGTCCATGAAGATGAGACAAGTGGTATGCCGACAACATACTACAACCATTTTTCATGTATTCCACGTGACGTGGTGTTCAAAGCGCCAAAACTCTCTGCCCCAATAGTCGATGGCCCACAAACGGCGGTAGTTGTTGGCCCTGCTGGTGAAGAGATCTACACAGATAAGCTTGGTCGCATAAAAGTACAATTCCACTGGGATCGATACGGTGAGAATGACGAGCATTCAAGCTGTTGGATCCGAGTTAGTCAGTCTATGGCTGCGCCAACCTGGGGCGCGGTATATCTGCCGCGTATCGGACACGAAGTTGTCGTAACTTTCTTAGAAGGCGACCCCGACCGACCATTAGTAACGGGCGCTGTGTACAATGGCCTTCATTTTCCTCCGTATTCTTTGCCTGAGAACAAAACACGTACCACATTCCGTACTCAGACGCATAAAGGGACTGGGTATAACGAGCTGAGTTTTGAAGATGAAGCGAATCAGGAAGAAGTCTATATCCATGCTCAAAAAGATATGTCGACAAAGGTACTTAACAACCGTTATCGAGATATAGGCCAAGACGAGTTTCTAAAAGTTGCCCGACACCAGACCAATGATGTGCATGGTGATCATAAAGAAACGATTGATGGTCATAAAACGACTCAGGTTAACAGCACCTTTACTGAAACCGTAGAGCAAGATGTCAAGGTGACATACAACGCCAACGAAACTCAATATGTGAAGAATAACTCTGACTTAGAAATCGGAGACAACCGTACTACCAAGATTGGTAAGAACGACGACCTAGATGTCGGAGAGAACAGCAATTTAAACGTTGGTGCTTCTAAAAACTCTGACGTTGGCGCCGATGACAACCAAACGGTGGGTGGTAACTTAACCGTTTCAGTGAAAGGCAATACTTCGTATAAAGCTGATGGCGCAACGCAGATAATCAGCGGTGAAAAGATTGTACTAAAAACGGGTGGCTCTTCTTTAGTCATGAATAGTGATGGTTCAATTAAACTGACGGGATCTGCAATCACTATTGAAGGTAGTGACAAAGTTGTGGTGAAAGGTGGCAACGTAGCGATCAATTAATGATGGAAAAACACAGTATTCAAGTACAAACCATCACAGAGCAGCAAGCCGAATCAACGGCTTGCTTTTCTCGTTTTGGTACCATAGTGGCAATCAACCAATCAACGAATAGCGTTCGAGTGGAGTTTGAGGGGAATCCTTTCAATCAACCACTGACAGCGCGATTGGGTCGGGCTTTTCGTAGCAGTGAACTGCAAATGGCGATTGATAACCAACTGAGCTGTCGCATTGAATTTTTGAATGATGACTTAAGTTTGCCCTTGGTGACAGACATTTTTTTCTCGATTCTGGATGAATCAGAAGAGTTTACCTTGCGGGCAAAAAAGATGGTGATTGAGACAGAGCAAGAGTTAATCGTCAAAAGTGGTGAAACGCAAACACGCTACAGTGGGCGGGATGGTCGGATTACAACCAAAGCCAAATATGTGACTTCTCAAGCGGAAAAAGCCCAGAAAATTCAGGGTGGGACGATAGCGATTAACTGATAGCCATGGTGTTATTGGCGCTAAATACGGAAAGGTAGATGCGACAAAGAATCGGTGCTGAGCACCTAAATGCTCCCATTACGAGCCAACAAATTGATATTGCGCTAGAAAATTCAGAGCGAACAATCGATGAGCTTTCAGCCTTGCCTGAGGGGTGGCTTAGCTTTTGTAATGAAAAACTATTGTTGGCCTCAGAGAGTCTAGGATTTCTTCTTAGGCAACGAGTACAGATACATAAACAGGGCTACCCAAGCCGAGACAATACCTATTTGAATCTAATTGAGCGACAAATTGATGAACTCAAGCAAGTTTACTTGTCTTTTTATCGATTGGCTCCTGGGTTAATACATCAACAAAAGGGTGTCGAGCCTAGCATCTATACATGGCTGATGTTTCAAAACGAGTTTGGTGATGACCTAGATAACCTGCTCAGTGGCGTACAGTGTTTAGATGAACTTGATATAACGACAGCGACACTTATCGTTGCTCACTCGTCACTCTCTTCACTAGATAACGTATTGGCGGAGCTTATAGAAGGGCAGGCAAAATCAGCCTCTCTCTACTTTGAATGTTTGCGCTTACGTCAGACTTTGAGTGTTGGATTGATTAAGCATTGGTACAAAACAGGGAGCATTAACGCAGAACTGGCATGCCCTACACTCGCACTACAAGATGTGGAAGAAGGGGTTAGCTGGCTTAACGAAAATGCGCAAGGTGACCAGTATCTATTTGAACGGTTAATTACCAAAGGTGATAGAAGCACCTGGTTTCGCAGATACTTTGGCACTGAAGCTAAGCATATCTCTTCATCAAAAACCAAAACGTTCGCGAAACTTCTCGAGATCAAAGAGTTTATGGAGTTTGATATAGAGTCACCACTGGCACCTATCGACTTTGCATTAAGTGGAGACTGCAAATTAGTGCCAATAGTGTTAGAGAACCTGCAACACCTTGACGACCATCAATTTGAAATTTGGCTACAGGCTTTGTATGTCGTTTATGGTTCTCAACTCCCGATTAAGCTACGAGACTTTGGTATTGACTATGATCGACAGCAGGCGCTCGATTTATTGAGTGAATGGGTTGCTCAAGACAAGCACATGCAAAATTTACCAAGTAGGCTCGGTTACGCGTTAAATTTTGATACGACACTGACGGCAATGCAAGACCCTAATGTTAGCTTCACATTCCGTAAGTGGTTGTGGCGACAGCTATGCATCCAGTCAAGAGCTTACATTCCTTGGAATATGGTGATGCCTGTTCATCAGCAAGATTGGAATTTTCGTAACTTTAAAGCAACGCCTTCGGTGAGTGAGCGATTCAACTTAAGGAGTACCAATGCAGTTATGGGACATTGAACCGCATTCCGAAGTCACGTTGAAAGGTCGATTTCAACGTGATGAACAAGGGAATGAAGTTTGGGTCGTGGTAGGGAAACGAACCTGGCAATTGGATGGAAGTCGTTGGTGCGAACTGGAACAAAGCGAGATCTTTGATGATCCGCAGTATTTGGGCGAGCCAGGGTTTTCTGCCATGAAGGTTGACCACGAGTTTGCCTACACCAAAAAGAACACCGATGTATTGGTGTTTGGTAAGGCGAGAAGTTACGCAAAAAAGCCGGTGACTTACCAAGAATGTCGAGTACTCATTGATGGCCACATCGATAAAACCTTATCTATTCATGGAGATCGTATTTGGGTTGAACATGGCGGTAGCGTTACCTTAAGTAACCCCATCCCTTTTGTAGAAAAAGACATTGATTATTCTTGTGCAATTGGTGGTGACATTCGTAATCGACTAGGCGGTGGCATTGCGGGATCAACGGAAGAACTACTCAAACAGAAAGTACCCTCAGTGTTCTACCCTAAGGAAGAATGGAGCGCTACTAGCTCGAAGATCCGTGTAGCGGGTTTTGGTCCGTTACCACCTTTTTTTGAAGCTCGCCAAAAACTGGCAGGCACGTTCGATGAAAACTGGGCCGAAAATCGTAAGCCGCTATTACCCTTAGATTTCAACCCACAGTTCTATCAGAGTGCTCCGCAAGATCAACAGTGCAAAGGTCACCTTGCTGGTGGCGAACGCTTGATGATGAGTGGATTTTGTCATGATGACACGATCTCATTTCGTATTCCTAAAGACAGGTACATTGCAGTCGCGAAATTTCAAGACGAGACTTATCAAGCGCCAATGTCGATTTATAGCCTATTTATAAATACGGAAGATAAAACAATATCAATGAGTTACAACGCATCTTTTTTCTGCCAAGACAAAGAACACTTGCTGGTATCCACCTCAATAGTTAAACAACAGGAAGGCTAGGGATATGAATGGATCCACTGCTCGTTATGTACTTGGGATGGAAGTGATTACCCCGACAGGTATGAATCTAGAAATCGCTCAAACTGTTGCAAAAGCGGATCTCGCTAGGTTTGAGCAACTGGAGGGAGACGATGGTATTGAACGCTTTACCTATGCAAAAATTGATTACACAGAAGCACAGACATTACTCGACAAAACTTGTGAACTGTCTGGCTACATACTTAGCTCGTTGCTAGAGCAATTACCACAATCGCTAAAACCGATACCGTTAATTATCGCAGTCCCTAACGAGGTTTCTCTAGTAAAGGTGCAGGAATGGATAGGTGAAAGTACTTATTCTGGCTTCATTTCTAAGATTGATGTAATTCATTCAAATGGAGCAAGCTTTGTACTTAAAGCGATGAAATCCCTAGATGATAATGATGCAATGATGTGTATTTCGGTTGATTCTTTAGTCGAGTCACTGGGTGATCTAATCAAAGATGGTAAGGTGCTGAGTACTAACAACCCATGGGGCATTATCCCTAGTGAAGGTGGGGCTGGCCTGATTGTTTGTCGGAGAAACATCGTTGAAACACTCAAACTAAAACCTAAAGCAAAGCTAGGCTACCTAGATATTGAATTAGGTGCTACGGATCGTAGAGGTATGTACCGCCTTGTCCAGCGCGCGAGTCAGCAGATTGATTCATTTGGTGAAGTGTATTCGGATATGTCTAACCTACGAGCGCATACTGAAGATTATGGGTTTGCTTTGGGCGCGAAAGCAGAGCGCTTTATTCAACCTCAGCAACCTCACTTGATCAATGAATTATGGGGAACGATGGGAAGTTGCTCCTCACCAGCATTAATTGCTTACGCAGTAAAGAACCACCATTTTAATCAACCTACCACACTTATGATGTTTGGCCCTGAAGGTGACAAAGCAATCCTTCAATTGTTAGCCTGCTGAGTAAATTTGCACCAAATATGCTATCGCAATAATGCCAATTTATCGGGTTGGTATTATTGCTATTAAAACTACGTAATCTACATAGGCAAAGCGTAAGTTAAAGAAGCAGATTAGCTAGTAATAATAACTAAAATAATAGGCGTACTGTTCGTTTTTAATACCAGCCTTGAAACTGAGATGTGTCAGCAAATATTATCTGCGCTTAATAATATTTTTCGATTAAAGAGTGCAGAGTGTCTGATAAGCAGGGAGCAGCCAAAGGATATATTGATCAGTTGGTTGTAAAAGCCATTGAGAGAAAAAAACAGAACGAACAAAGATTGGCGAATAAGAATAAGCCAAAGCTTGAATACGTTCTTTTTTCACAATTTGATGTGCTAGACACACTGCCATCGAAAAATGGTAGGACAACGGTTTACCATCTTGCCAAAAAAGGTCAGCCAGAGAAACAGATCTGTTGCAAGGTCGTCAATGAAGATGCGTCAGACTTGGCAACCAAGATGTTGATCAATGAAGCCAGTAGGCTAGAGATTTCTCAGCATCCGAGTGTCGCTGAGTTTATCAAAGTCGGAAAAGAATTTGAGCGGCCGTATCTAATGTATGAGTGGATTCAAGGTGAATCCTTAGCTGAAAAGATGGAGCGCTATTCTACCAAGGGGTTCCGTCACGATCACATTGCTTGGTTGGTTTATCAACTAGCAGGTGCACTAGAGTTCATGCATACGAGAGGAATTTGCCATCTCGATATCAAACCTTCGAATGTTCTGGTAAGCGAAGGCGACTATGTAAAGCTGATTGATTTTGGCGCTGCCCGCTATATTGGTGAGTCAGAATCTTATTCCGAGGCAAGTTTAAGCTATGCGTCCCCGCTTTACCTGGAATCTGGGACAACCGAACCACAAGATGATGTCTATTCATTAGCTTTGCTCACAGGCCACCTATTCTTGGGGGCGATCTTTGGTGATGCTTGGCATAAGCAACTAAAAGAGCGCAAGCGCGTCCCACTTATCCCAAATCACATTTGGAAACTGCTCAAAGAAGTCATCAACAACCCTAGAGGACATGGCTACACGGCTATCTCTTTTGCGCAGCAAGTTGCACGCATCGACACTCAAGAGATTGACTCCAAGTCGAACGCACCGATTTTTAGTAGTCTGCGCAATGCTGACTTGTTGCTGACTCACCGCAAACCCTATGAACGTTCAGGCTACGGGCGTTTCAAAATATTGGAAGCGAGTTTGGTGCTAAGTGTTGCCGCGATTACTGGCAGTTATCTGTATAACCAGAGTCAACCGGAGTGGAAATCAATAATTAACCCTGCCCAGTCTTCCAATGAAGTCGTTAGCGTCATTAAACCCGCTCAGACGGCTTCGTTTCTGGCTCAATCACCTTGGGATATCGAGTTTTCGCTCAATGATATGGAGAAGAATGTTGTTACGACAGCGCCTTATCGAGAAGCGTATCAAGTTCAGCAGATGAAACTCGCCAAGTTGTACAAGAGCAACCAATCTGAATTGCACTCTTATCAAGTTCTTGCCGACGATTTACCCAAAGAACTGGTTGATTTGCGCAAAGACCTAGTCAAACTCAAGCAGAAACTGGTTAATGACGGCGCTTTGTTTCCTTATGCCGACAAAACGCTAACTGCGGTTATGGCCGGGCTTAATACGGCTTCAATTAACGCTTTGAAGTTATCGGCTTTGTCGGGTAGCAAAGAGCAGCAGCTAACCAAGTTGATTCTAAATGGACAAGCAAAGCTTGCAGATGAAGAGCTTAAAGCGGCTTGGTTGCTCAACCAATCAGAAGCGTACTTCTATAGTCAGGTATTGCCTGCAAATGTGCTTTCGAAGCTCAATAGCTCAATTGATCAATATGCGAAAGAGCATTACTACACGAAAGCTATTACTCAGGCTGAAGCGGCGATAGAGTTTTTTGGCCGAACGCCCGAGTTAAACCAAAAAGTTAAAGATCTTATTGTGGCCAGAAGTGAATTTATTTTGTTTAGTACGGTCACTGAACAATCTATTTTTGACCAACAACGACTGCATGACTCGTTAGTAGATTTAGAAACGAACGCACCAAAGACATTCAATGAAATCATTGAAGTCTTGAACAATATGGCGAAGGAATCAATTGATAAAGGGCATCAGATTTCCCAACCTGCCAGAGGAGCGTTAGCAGTCGACAACGCTTTGAAAGACTACTTCTCTGAGGTTAGGAGTTAATGATGTCGACGATTGATTCAGAAAAGTTGCTCGCGCCAATTTCAGACTCTTCTCCAGCAGGCGAAGATGCCCGTTACGAGTTTTGCTATGAAATGATGGAAGCCGAGGTTAAAAAGTTCGGTTCTCTATTTGGCGAAACAGTAGACTGGAAGGTAGTCAAAACTCATGCAACTGAAGTACTTGAAAGACATAGCAAAGACCTTAAGGCTCTATGCTATCTTGTTCGGTCACTGAGTGAAGAGAGCGGATTACAAGGACTCAAGCAAGGCTTAATGCTGCTTAATGAGTCGTTAAGTAGATTTGGTTCAGATCTGTACCCGACTCGAAAACGAGGAAGAGATGGTGCGGTTGAATGGCTTAATCATCAGTTTAAGTTGCAAAGCAGCAAATTAGCTGAGGAGCCTCAATCGTGGGATCTAGTTTCGGCTTGTATTACGGCAATTGAAGAAGTGCAAAGGCAGTTCGATGACGTGTTTCACGATTCTGAAGCTGACTTTTTTGAAATTCGCACTCAGTTGAATGTGTTATCTCAGCAAGCCGTAGATGGCTCTCAAGATTCATCTGCTCAGATTGAACAAGCTCCACAGCCGATACCGCTTCAGCCCGCAGCGCATGAACCTGTGTCCTCGGTGGAAAACGCGAAACCGACCCAAACGCCGCCAAATACACAGGCAGGCTCGGCTACAGTGACCACAAACAAACCGGCGGTCAAAGAAGTCGACGTTGATACCGATTTTACATCACCATCGGCTTCTAAGCGTACTTTGAAAAAAGTGGCGGAAGTAATGATTGGCGCAGATGCCAGTGATCCACTCGCATATCGCATCTACCGTCATTTGACTTGGGATGATATTGATGGCCTGCCGGATCATCAAAACTTCGAGACTCCTTTAAGTCTTGCTGTCTCAACAGATCAACAAGCGGAATATCGCGATAAAGCTCTTCAAGAGAGCGATGTTGATACGATCAAGCGTCTTGAGAGAACCCTCACAGATGCGCCATTCTGGTTGACTGGCCATTACATGGTCTACTCGATGTTGACTAATCTTGGTTTCGATGAGGCCTCTGCTGCGGTAAAGCAAGAGGTTAAGCGTTTCGTTGAGTCCCTCGAAGGCATCGAACATCTAAAATTCAAAAATTCTATACCATTTGCAGATGAAGCGACAATAAGTTGGTTGTCTACTCAAGTTGCTGATTCATCGTGCTCTCAACCGATAGTTCAGACGGTTGTTATCACCGAAGAAGACTCATCGCTGATGGAGGATATCACCCTAGACAATCTAGGGGAACGTGCTGCAGAACTGGCCCGAAAGCTTGAGTTAGATAGCTCAGGAAGAGGGCAGTTTATGCTGTATTTACAACTGATAGCAGCTTACCAGTCAGTGGGATTATATCCCTTGTGCTTACCATACCTTGATAAAGGGTGGGAGGTGCAAAAGGAATTTGATCTTGCGAGCTGGGAACCCCACTTATCGTCGCAATTGGAAGACCTATTTCGCAAAACACTTAAACAGTTATACCGAACCAAAGACCTTCTGCCTGCGAAATACGAAGAGTGGCAAGCAATTTATGACTAATTACAAAGTTAGATAAGGAACTAAATATGTCACGTGATGGCTCGGTGGCTCCTAAAGAGCGAATTAATATCCGTTATGTTCCAGCAACAGGTGATGCGCAAGAAGACGTAGAACTGCCGCTGAGCATGATGGTTGTAGGGGATTTTACTGCGCGTGCAGATGAAACACCAATCGAAGAGCGTACTCCAATCAACATCGACAAGGACAACTTTAACGAAGTGCTTGAAGGTTATGCTCCGAATGTTAAAGCAAACGTTCCAAACCAGCTTTCAGATGAAGAAGGTGCGCAGATTGGCGTCGATTTAACATTCACAAACATGAAAGATTTCTCGCCAGAAGCAATTGCTAAAAGCGTACCTGAACTTAACAGCTTGCTTGAACTACGTGAAGCCTTGGTCGCACTAAAAGGCCCTCTTGGTAACGTTCCTGCGTTCCGTAAGAAAATTGCGGCAGTGCTTCAAGACGAAGAAGCGAGAAAGAAACTATTGGATGAATTAAGCATTGGTGAAGACCAAGGCGCTAAAGAAGAATAAGGGATACCATGTCTGCAGAAGCACAAGCTCCAGAGCAAGAAGCTACCTTAGCGGCTTCAGATTCACTTCTGGATAGCATTCTTAATGAAACACGTTTGAAGCCAAGTGATGAAGGATTTGATGTTGCAAAACGCGGCGTTGAAGCGTTTATCGGTGAGTTGCTAAGTAGTTCTAACACTGAAAAAGTAGATCAATCTCTGGTTGATCTTATGATCTCAGAAATCGACCAGAAACTGTCTAAGCAAGTGGATGCGATTCTTCACAATGAAGAAGTTCAAGCAGTAGAGTCGACTTGGCGTGGTCTGAAGTACCTTGTTGATCACACAGACTTTAGAGAAAACATCCAAATTGAGCTGATTTCTGCGAAGAAAGACGAAGTTCTGGATGACTTTGAAGATGCACCAGAGGTTGTTAAGTCTGGCCTTTACAAGCAAATCTATACTCGTGAATATGGCCAGTTTGGTGGTAAGCCTGTAGGTGCAGTAATCTGTGATTACCAACTTTCCGCTTCATCTCCTGATATCAAGCTAATGGAGTACATGGCGAATGTAGGCGCGATGTCTCATGCCCCATTTATTACTTCGGCTTCTTCTAAGTTCTTTGGCTTAGATAGCTACGAAGAACTGCCTAACTTGAAAGACCTAAAGTCTGTATTTGAAGGTCCTCAATACACTAAATGGCGCGGATTCCGTGAGCATGAAGATGCTCGATATGTAGGTCTATGTACATCTCGCTTCATGCTACGTACGCCATATTCAGTTGAAGACAACCCAATTAAAGCGTTCGATTACGATGAGCAAGTAACCGATAGTCACCACAACTACTTGTGGGGCAACTCGGCTTATGCGATGGCTTCTAAAATTAGTGAGTCGTTTGCTAAGTACCGTTGGTGTCCAAACATCATCGGCCCACAAAGTGGCGGTGCAGTATTTGACTTACCGGTATATAACTTTGAGTCAATGGGTCAAATCGAAACTAAGATCCCAACTGAGATTCTGGTTTCTGACCGTCGCGAGTACGAGCTAGCGGAAGAAGGCTTTATTGCACTTACCATGCGTAAAGGTTCTGACAATGCAGCGTTCTTCTCTGCAAACTCAGTTCAAAAACCTAAAGTGTTCGCGAATACCCCAGAGGGTAAACAAGCTGAAATGAACTATAAACTTGGTACTCAGCTACCGTATATGTTCATTATCAACCGCCTTGCTCACTACATTAAAGTGCTTCAGCGTGAGCAGATCGGTTCATGGAAAGAGCGTTCTGACTTGGAAATTGAACTGAATAAATGGATTCGTCAGTACGTTTCAGACCAAGAAAACCCGCCAGCAGAAGTACGTGGTCGTCGACCTCTACGTGCAGCGAAAGTTGAAGTGTCTGACGTAGAGGGTGATCCAGGCTGGTACAAGGTATCAATGTCTGTACGTCCTCACTTTAAGTACATGGGCGCAAGCTTTGATTTATCATTGGTTGGTAAATTAGACCAATAAGCCTTGATGAGCATAATCAAGCAGCCAGTGAATACTGGCTGCTTTTTTCGTAGGACTGAGTATGGAAAAAGGTTACCGACTTTTAGAACGTATCGAACTGGGCGAGCCAAAAAACTGCTATGAAAAAGTCGTTTCGCATAAGCACTTGATCGAGTCGATACATTTACATTTGGCAGATTTGCTGAACACACATTCAGGGAATGCGATGATCGATGACGAGTACGGTTTGCCAGATTTTAATGATGTTCTTTCCAATAACACCAACCTAGTCCGTCACATTCAAAAGAATATCACGTCAACAATAGAGCGTTTCGAACCAAGATTGCGTAGCGTCGAAGTTCATTATCGCGAGGATCACCATAACCCGTTACAACTGGGCTTTGGCATTCGCGGTGAAGTCTCTCACAACGGCGGTAGAGTTCCGATGTCGATTGATGTCTACATGGGTACTGACGGCCAATTCAACGTTTAGTAGGTATCATTTGAGCAACAGTAAGTACTTTCAAGATGAGCTGACGTATCTGCGTGAAGCCGGTAGCGAGTTTGCGAAATATCACCCGAAGTTAACGCACTTTCTTTCGGAAGGAACCTTTGACCCTGATGTAGAGCGACTGCTTGAAGGTTTTGCATTCCTTACAGGCAGAATTCGCGAAAAAATTGATGATGAATTGCCAGAGCTTACTCAGTCATTAATGACTTTGTTGTGGCCTCACTATATGCGTTCAGTACCGTCTCTGTGTATCAGTGAGTTAAAGCCTCATACCGGAAGTGTAACGGAAAAAACCGTTGTAAAAAGAGGGGCCGAGATGGCCAGCGAGCAAGTAGAAGGAACACAATGTTTGTTCCGCACTTGTTACGATGTTGAGTTATACCCCATCACGATCACAGGCATAGAACAAACCAATAGTCGCACCAGCTCAACGATTGATATCACGCTTTCAACTGAGCATGGTCTTGAGCTGTCTCGTATCGGGTTGGATACGCTTAGGCTACATCTCCATGGCGAAATTCACATATCACGGACGGTATTCTTATGGTTGTTCCGGTACCTAGATTACGTAGAGCTAGATGTGGGCGGCGGCTATAAACATAAACTTGGTCCAGAGTTTGTAAAGCCTGTCGGGTTCGAAGAGGAAGAAGCGTTGCTTCCATACAGCAAAAACTCTTTTGCCGGCTACCGATTACTGCAAGAGCTATTCTCATTACCTGACAAGTTTATGTTCTTTGATATTCATGGCTTAGAGTGGCTCAAAGGCGTTCCCCAACGTAGCAACGTAAACATCAAGTTCCATTTTAAACGTGCGCTACCGTCAGAAGTGGTTTTAAAGGACAAGCACCTACGCTTGCACTGTACACCAGCGGTAAATCTATTCGAAAAAGACGGTGACCCGATAAGGTTAGAGCATCGCCGTAATGAATATAAAGTGCGTCCTCAAAGCACCAGTCAAGACCATTATGAGGTTTACTCAATTGAGCATGTTGAAAGCTGGAGCAAAGATGAGCGACGCCGCAAACCGTTGATTGAGTTTGAGACTTTCGAACACCAAATCAATCAACGAGACAAACGTGAGTTTTATAAATCGAAAGTGGGTGAACGTGTTAGTGGTCGCGGATTAGAGCGATATATTTCCTTCCACACCCATAACGGTGACATCGCAGATCTAGGCTCCGAAACGGTATTGATGAAGTTGCAATGCAGTAATGCAGATTTAGCCGAGCGATTGTCTGTCGGAGATATCACTTATGCTACTCACAAGTCACCGACATTTGCGACGTTTGAGAATATTACTAAGCCAACGCAATCAGTCAGCCCTCAAGTCAATGGTGAGCTACAGTGGCAGCTTATCGCAAACATGTCGCTAAACTATTTGTCTTTAGCAAATATCGATGTTCTTAAGGTCTTACTATCGACATACGATTTCCATTCTCGCGTGGATAGGCAGGCACATCGAGCTTCAATACATCGCCTAGATGGCATTATTTCTTCCGAGATGAAGCCGATTGATCGTGTGTTTAGAGGTGTCTCAGTGCGTGGCAACCAGTTCAAGTTAGTCACCAACTCAAAATATTTTGTTAATGAAGGCGATATGTTTTTGATGGTGAATGTACTGAACGAATTCATCAGGCTTTATTCAAGTGTTAACTCATTTACAGAACTTGAGGTCTTTGATGAAGCGAGTGGTGAAGTATACAGGTGGGCAAGCTTAATCGGACAACAGACAATATTATGATCAATGTACTATCTGAAGAGTCGCACGAGTTCAGCTTCTACCAGGCAGTGTTATTGCTCGAAAAGCACTATCAGCGTCTTCCAGATTCCAATTTTTCTGCGGTGGGTGAAAACAAGTACTTTCACCAAGAGCGTATAGAGTTCAGTGTTTCTCCGAAGCTAAGCTTTCCTAAAAGTGATATGGACTTCATTGTCCATATGGAGCGGAATGGTCAGCAATACTCTCGAATTGAAACCAATTTTCTAGGTTTACACGGGGCCAGTTCACCGCTACCTGCGTCATACACAGAAAAGCTGGCAGGAAGAGACCCTGAAGATAATCCGGTCAAGGGGTTCTTTGATTTCTTCCACAATCGTTATACGAGTTTACTTTATCGTGTATGGAAGAAGTACCGCTATCACGTTCAGTATCAAAGCGGTGCTAGCGATGCATTCTCTGGCCGAATACTGCATTTAGCTGGCCTGTCTGGTGTGATGCAAGATTGTGATGTCGCTGAACTAGACAGGGCAAAAATACTTTCTTACGTTAATCAATTATCCACACGTACGCGCTCCCCGAAGTTGATTGCGGGGATAGTTTCTCACTACTTCTCTCTACCAAGCGTGAGAATTGAAGAGTGGGTTTATCGAAGAGTAAGCATTGCCGAATGTCAGAGAAACAAGTTAAACCGATCCAATTGTGTTTTAGGTCAGACTCTACACTTAGGTCAAAGCATTGCTGATTTAAATGGTAAGTTTAACTTATGCATTGATGACATCGACTTTGCCACTTTTAGACGCTTTTCATATGGTGGTGAACTGCACAATACATTGGTTGGGTTGATGCGATTTATACTGCGTGACCCTATGTCGTGGGATCTAAAACTAACGGTGAACCTTGATACGGTACCTGCGAACAAATTGGGGCATGGGGAAGGAAATAGCTTAGGACAGACCGTATGGTTAGGTAACCCCAGCGAGAAAGACGTTAAGATCAAAGTTATTGGAAGTATTTAAAAAGCCGCTCGAAAGAGCGGCTTTTTCAAAGGAATCGATCGTCTACTAACGACTAATCGGCTGGTGAAGTACTACAGTCGTATCAAGCTTTTGAATCCCACTGAAAGACTCAATTTCATTAGATAGATGATGAATAGATTGTAGGTCCGGAGCTTCGATCAGGGCAATAATATCAAAGTTGCCACCAACGACACTCGTTAAGCGTACTTCCGGGATCTCTTTAAGCGCATTTGTGACATCGTTCTTTTTGCCTTTCTCACAAGAAATAAGCAAGTAGCTTGCTGCCGTACGCCCTTCGTTTTCAACACGTATTTGAGCCGTATATCCTTTGATGATACCAGTCTGCTCTAATCGGTTGATTCGCTCGGCCACTGCTGTACGAGACAAACCGATGTTACGAGATAGGTTTGCGATTGACTGACGTCCGTTTGATAGCAGGCTCGAAAGTATTTTTCGATCCAACTTATCTAAGCCTTGTAAAGTCATGTTAGAAATCATGTGTTCTGCCTAATTTATTTTTATATATTTATTAAATTGACTCTGGAAGTGTAAAGTTATACAGCTCCGCTAGAGTAAACGGGTTTTTCTGTGTCAGTGGGGTGATACGAAGGCTCAAATCCCGTCCTGACACTTTTATGTTACTGACGAAGCTACCGTTATGAGTGTTTGTCAGGGACGAATCACCTAGCAATCTATATATCGCCCATTGACCACTCTTATTTAAAACGTGCTGTTTACCTTCGTCGGTTACATCTTGGATCGTGATACTGATGTTGAAGTCACCGTTTTGTGGTGGCCATTCCATCTCACGAATTCTGCTCGGACCGTGATAGTAGCTGATATCAGTATCAGCAATTTTTATGCTGGCTCTGATGGCACTTGAATCAAGGTCTAGTACTTTGGTGCTAAAAGGTATGTTAACGCGGTTAGTACTTTTATTAATTAGCGTATCTCTGATGACATTGTAGTTACGTAGCTGCACCAACATCGCAGGAGAAAGTGGCATAGTCTCGCCATCAACCTGTTTTGGTGTCCATAAGTTGGTGTCATAAAACGGCGCAAAGTTCTTTTGTATAAAGGTATCTAGCAAGCCACCCGACGCGAAGAGCAGCTCAAAGTCTTCAATAGAGATTTCTTCAGTTGCCGATAGATCAAAAGGATATTTGCCGAGGCCGAGTTCCTTAAACTTGGTATAGACTTCGCTATACCATTGAGTTTGGATACCTTTTGACGACTCAGTAATCATCACTGACCAACTCTGCTTAACGACTTCAAGAAGCCAGCTTCTGACTGGCTCAGGCGATTTTTGCGCAATTTGTTTGAGCTTGATTAACGGATCAGCATCTGTACTGTTCATTCTATGCTGAGCTGCGGCCAACGCTGCCATTTGTGGATCTGGGGCATCAGCAATGTCTTTCATGTAGGTACGGACGCGGCTAAGTGCTGCAATGGTTTCGTCCCACGGTGTAGGGGAGTTTGGCGTCTCACTGACTTGCAGTTGGTTTAGTAAATGGAAAGCCTGCTCGACACGTTTCATCAGTAGGTAATCAGGTTTGATCACTTCTTCAGCTGCTTCCGAAGCAGAATTGACGACATCTAGTAGCTTTGGGTTGACCTTTGAAACTAGCGCATTTTGTTCTCCTACAGGAGAGAACTGAGTATTGGCATAGACTTGCTTCAATACCGTCGTCAAAGGAGATGAAGGCCCCGAGATTAAGTCTACTGCATTGGTTAGATCGCCAACATTATCGTAGTGTTGTACTTTGAGTTCACTTAGTGCGTTACGCCAATAGCTAATGTAGTCATCAGTATATTTCTTGCGGACCTGGTCTTTAAAGGCCTCTTGTTCTTGCGCAGTAGGGATAACATGATTCGACAATCCAAGTACCCAGTTGTCACTAATGACTTGTTGAGACAATAAATCTACACGAGGACGATAAAAAGTGCTGAAGCCTGTGGAAGTGTAGGCTTTGTCAATCGCCAATCGTTCTGCATCAGTAGGCGTAGAAAAGATGTTGCTAAACTCAAACCCAACAGCACGTTGAAGATCTAAAGTGCCCAAACCGATGGCTTTCGCTTGGCCTAATATGCCAGCGTAGACAAGGTCAACATTGGAGTTCGATAGCAACGAACGTCTAGTGGCACGAACGATGTCCATACTAATGTTTACAGGGGCAAATTCAGTACGGAAATAAGCATCTAGATAGCCCATCGTCTGCTGCACCAGTTTAGGCTCGCTGAGTTCGCCAAGCACTTCTAACGTTTGGTTGCGAAGAAAAGTGATATCTCGCTTAGAAGGGTCATGGAGCATTAAGTACCCTTTAAGCAATGGCATCGAACGATTGACGTCATGAAGATTTTGCGTCAATTGAATACGATAACCACTTTCTAAAATCGGCATTATTTGCTGTGACACCTGTTGGATGAGTGCCCCATACGCGATTTTAGTACTTTCGTCTAAACGGCTAATATTGAGTGGTAATAGCTCGTCATCTAGAGCTTTTGAGCCACTTAACCATGCATTGTACGATGGTTGAACGGCTTTGTTCGCATCAGAGAGTAAAGTGTTAAAGTCTGAGTTTTGATCGCTTTGACTTTTGTCGTCAATTCCAAGTAGCTGGTTAATGACACGTAAATTACTGTCAAGCGTAGTAGCGAAGAAGTACCCGCCGCCTACAAGTAAAACAACGGACGCAAGCATTGCTAGACGACTTTGCCTTTGGATTATACGAAGGTAAGTTTTGTTCTCTCCGGCGAAGTCACTTTCAGGCAACACCTGAGAGTCCATTAAAAATCTTGAAAAGTAAGGGGTTTCTGTTAAGTGGGTATGCTCCGACGCAATGATTGGTAAGTTAAAATAGTTGCTGCAACTTTTCGCAAGTAAATTGTACTTTCGACCACCTTGTAAGCTAGAACAGAAGAAAATTTCACGGATGTCTAAAGCGTATAAGCCGCTATTTGCTTCGCAAAGGCGATCAAGAATGTAGCCGACCTCTGGTTGGCAGAGTTCGAACTGCTTTGGAAATGAAAGAATGGCTTGTTTCTCGGCAACATCGTTCGATGCTGATGAAGAGTCTAGCGCATTTGCCTCAAGTACTTTGACCAGGTTCTGATAGCTGTCACGGTAGTACTCAGTCAGAACACCTTTTGCTTCTTTTAGTGGAATAGAAAGGAACTCCACACGAGATTTGAGTGAGCTGAAACCAACATACTCTTTGAAGCCGTCAAGCTTATCCAACTTGGACATCATTAAATATACAGGTAGAGCAGACGACGTTTTTTCGCTGATAGACTTCATGCGTTCTAGCAACGCAGTCATCGTGTAATCTTTTTGCTCTGGTTCTGAAATGATGAGGAACTCAAAGTCAACAAACAGCAGGCATCCTGAAAAAGGTTTGCGTGGTCGGTAACGGATTACTTCGTCAACAAACGTCGTCCAAAGAGAAGCATCACTGCTTGAGACCTCTTGGAATACCAGTCTTTGATCAGGTTTTACATACACAGCGCTGTCAGATTCGTACCAGTGGAAAAAATCGTTTTTCGCTGTACGAGTCTTGTCCATAGGTTTAATGGCGCTAGAGTTAAACAAAAACTGACATCGCCCAGACGCTTTATTACCAATCATCAAGTAAATTGGTTTTTTACCAGCGTTGGCAAGCAGTGGTCGTATGACCATTGATAGTGCTTCTTCTTCCGTCTCTAGGCGCTGCGCTTTTAAATTATTTTTCTTCTTATACCAAAGCGTGACCTGAAAAATCAGATAGAAAGCAAATATAGAAGCCAACCCTATCCAAAGATACAGCTTTTTGGCTTCTTCGAGCCAGAACAAATATGCCGCGGTCAGTGTTGCTGCGAGAAGCAAAGCAACGACGGTGGAAACCACTATTGGGTTTCTAAGTATTTTTTGTTTAAACATAAGCCTATGGTTTTTTTGACGTTGTTATTTATTGTCAGTTTTGACTATTTTTATTTGCTTTAACTTGTACAGATAGGTGTTAAGCAACAGCAGCGAGCGCTCAATTTCCGATTGCTCCTGTTGTTTTTCTGCGTATTCGATTCTACCTAGCAAAGGAAATAGTGAGTTGCTGTATTTATATGCTGCGACTGCATCTTGGTTTGAGTTCTGATTCGCGACATTGGCGAAAACAGTTCTAGCATGTGCAAATCGCTTGTGAATAGCGGTGAATTCCTGCTCGAAATTATCGCGTTGCGCTTCGAAATTCTCGCGAAGCTGTGAAATAGAAGACGAGTCAGGATAAAGCGCAGTCAATTTCAAAGTCAGTTCATCAATGACTTCAATATTGCTGACTTTGACAGGGTCAAAATACCAATTAGCCATAAGAGAATTAAGGCGATCTACAGCAGATGTTCTGAGTGTTGCCGTATGGACCTTGTTTTCATGACTAAGAGAGTCAACGATTAAAGACAGTTCCGTTAAAGACGCATGGTTGATCTGCTGTTTAAGGGAAGAATACTCATATTGCTTGTGGATGAAATGAGCAGAAAATGCAACGAAAATCAATCCGATAAGCGCATAGATGGCGACATTGCTGGATTTTGCTGCTTTTGGCTCTGGCGCTTTTTTTTGTTCCACAGACTTAGCTGGAGGAGCAATCTCAACTTTAATCCCAGGTGCGGACGGTTCCGCGCTTGTAGGCTTTGGTTTATGGGTTACTTCTAGCGCTTTGCGTGCTTCCTTGAACTCTTCAATCCATTGATTCAATATGCGACGTATACGACCAAATGAAGGCGCTTTGATGCCAAAGTGCAGGCGTAATTCTTCTTCGATACGTAGGCATAATTGGTGCGCTGCTTCTATAAGTGGTCGTTCCTCAGGACGAGGCGAGTACTTTCTAATACGTTTTTCAACATATTCGACCATCCACTCAATGGCACTCATTCGTGCATTTGGTTTAGAGTGCTCTGGATAAGCAGAGTACCAGTAGACAATACACAGATCGTGTAGTGAGTTAAGACCTTCGACGAGTCCTTTCAACCCTTCATTGTGAGTTGACGCCACCGTGTAGTAACAACTACAGCGAAAGTCCTTGCCGTGGGATGTGAGAATTTTTTTTGATAACGTCTGAACATTTTTCCATGACACTCGACCTGTCACTTTATTCAAGTTATTTATTTGACGCTTGATCTCATCAAAATCATCCAAGCCGTTGGGGTTTAAACCGCTTGGATTATTTTCATCGATCGGCCTTCTGGCGAAGTCGCTGAAAAACATATTTTAGTACCAACTGTTCAATAAATGTTCACACTATGTTGTGCGATACAAAATATTATTATTAAGACTGATTAATCTTTTTTTTTGGGGATTTTATAGTCAAAAGAAAGAAATTGAACAATAACTAGTAACAAAAAACATATAAATTAACTTAATGTGAGCCTGCTTCACATTTTTTTGACGTGTCTTGAGTTTTTTAACAGTAGTTTAAGTGCTACTGATCGCAGATGTTGGGATTTTTTGTACGTATATTAGCCATTAAATCATCAGTCTCATTTATAGGACGGTGCGTTTGTGGAACCAAAGTAACAGCTTTGATATTTATATTTTACTTAATTAGAAATCATCTTTGGTTATTGATGACAATCATACTTGCGGTTTATTGGTTCTGGTTTTGACATGATTTTCTTCTCCGGGCTCATAATGGCGTGATTAACAATTAGCCAATTTAGGCTAATTAACCTTCTTTGAGTCAATCCGACTTTGTGCCATTTATAATAGTTAAATTGCTTTTATTTATAGTCGAAATGCCTTATTTGATGGGGGTATTTTTTACCTTATTGAAAAAGAGAAGATTATTGATATCTTTCGCCTCTACTTTTAATCGTCGGTTTTTCCTAGAGGGACGAAATGCTAAAACCAAGTCAAGTCGGGCTAATTTCAGCTTTATGCCTATTTTCAACCTTTGCTGTAGCAAAAGGTGAACGATACGGTGCATCGGTAAACATGCTAACCATCGATAGCATCAATTATGATCAAGGTTCTAGTGGAGAGCAAAATACACTTCGCTATGGCATCGTGCATACACGTCCTATTGATGAGAACAACAATCGCTGGCGATGGTGGCTTGGCTTAAACTACTTATCTGAAGATGTTAAGGCTCCGGCAAACGGCGTTTATCAAGAAACAACAAATTTCGAGTTGCGCGTTGTGCCTCAGTACGCACTCGAGACATGGTCTGTTTTTACCCCATATCTTGGTGCCGGCCTGTCGCTTGGTTACTCACAATATTCAAACCGTTGGAAAGTAGACAACGAAGGCTTCAGATATGGTTCGCAACTAGAAGATATCGATCAATTTGAAGTGGGTGCAGTCGCGACAATTGGTACGGTAATCAAGCTAGGTAGTAATCCTGACGCACATATTCAAATCATTCCCCAAGCTTCCTATATCCTTCCTGTGGTTAACGATGGAATCGGCGGCATTGAACTTTCTGTCTCACTGCTATTTTAAAGGTTAGCAATGCGCTTAAATCAGCTTGTTCTATTCATTTCTAAATGCCCAGAGGAGTACACTGGCGCCAAGCACATTGAAATGCCAGAAAGTGGCGGTTCAATAGGTCGGGCTGCGGGTTGTACTTTATCTCTTGCAGACCACAATCGATTCATATCTGGTACTCACTGCTTGGTGAGTGTTTATGGTGATACTCACTATATTAGTGATGTCAGTACTAATGGCACTATGGTCAATGGCAACAAGATACTGAAAAATCAGCCAGTATCTATATGCGATGGCGACGTTATTTCACTCGGACAGTATGAGATCGGAGTTTCCCTCGAACTTGTAACCACTAATCAAGATATTGCGGCTGACATTGCGCCTGAAAGGGTGTCGAATGATCCACTTATCAATTTAGGGGAAGCAATGGTCGAAGAAGAAGACCAGAGTGGTGTGCTAGAAGATCTGTTTATGGAAACAAAACAGGAAGAAGTCGACAGCCATGATCCTGTCGCGCATCTTAATTTTTCTATGCAGCGAGATGACGATTATCTGATCAAGGATGTCGAGCGCCCAGAACAAGCCAAGCCTGTTTCTATTGAAAGTACACGTCAGATTGCTGATGACAGCTTGAGTATTCATTCGGAATTTGATTTGCCAAACCTAATACCTGAGGACTGGTTCGGCGGTGATAGTGCGAGTCAATCGAGTGCTAGTGAATCAAAGAACGGGGCCAATCTCTCAACTGAGAAATCACAAGGCACCAAAAACGTACCGACAAGTCCGCCTGTTATGCAGCCTGAAATAGTAGCGCAGCCGAAAGTTGAACAAACGCTCACTACCTCGCAGGCTCCTGCTGAAGCAGTAGGACAAAAGTGGGAAGAGGTTACTCAACCATTTACACCTTCATCTCATCAAGCAGATCAACCAGAACATTCGCAAATGGATCCTAAAGTGGGTTTATTTACTAGTGAACCTGAACAAAGTACGAGCCCCGCTCAATTTAATGATATCAGCCAAGCATTTTACGAAGGTCTTGGTATTAATAATTCAGAATTAATCAGAAATGACGCATCGCTGTTCAGGCAGATGGGAATGTGTCTGCGTTTGTGCATGGATAACTTGCAGAAAGACTTGCGTGAAGTTGAAGCTTTAAAAGATGATCCGAGCGCAAATGAGCCTGCTGCTAACTTAGCGGAATTGATGCTCACCTTGAACAGTCAGAATTTGCTCTCACCCAATGAGCTGGTTGAACAAATGCTTGATGAGCTTAACGATCATCAAGTGATGTTTAACCGCGCCCTAAATGACCTACTGGTTGAGCAATCAAAAACAAATGACCCCGAAGCTTTTGCTAGTGAGCGTACCAAAGGATCTTTGTTTACAACTAAATCCAAGCTTTGGGCAGAGTATCTCGACTTTTACGCCAGCAATCGTCGCCAGTTTAATGAAGGTTCATTGAGTGGGCTGATTAAGAAAAATTACAACAAAGCTTTAAAGGGAAACCATGCGTAGAATCATCGTATTAATTGGCTTTGCTCTACTACTGTCTGGGTGTGCAATGTGGGAGCAGTTTAAAGAGTCTTCCGGTATTACCCCCGAAACGTCGTCCATTGAGTTAGTTATCGAGGCTTCATCAGTATTGAATGTTCGCGAAGGAGGGCAATCTTCCCCTGTTATTCTGCGCATTCATGAACTCACCTCCCCGGTGCTTTTCCGCAGCCTAGACTTCTTCGCACTGTTTGAAAATGACAAAGCTTCACTGGGTGATGAATACATCAAGCGCTACGAATATCAAATTCAGCCGGGCGATAAGATTCACGAGCTGCTGATCTTAGCACCAGAAACAAGAGCAGTCGGTTTTTCGGTAGCGTTTCGCGATATCGACGGATCTTCATGGCGCAAGGTAGAGGTCATTGAGGAGAAGAGTGAATACTTTTTGAACCTCAACATCGAAGGCAGTGAGTTAACGTCAAATAATACTCGCGGCATTGAACAAGTTTACTTTTAAGGGATAGAACCATGTCTTTATACAATCCAGTTGTTTGGCAAGATGGAATGTTCATGAAGCCGCAGCACTTTCAGCAGCTTGATCGTTCACAAAGTAAACTGTCTAGTATGCTAAGCTCTGTTGCATCGCCGCTTCATTGGGGTATCAAACGGTTAGAGATCAACTCGCAGCTATTGGCATTAGGCAAGATCGGTATTACGCGAGCAGAGGGAATCCTCCAAGACAGAACGCCATTTGATCTGCCATTATTGGCTGAACTACCAGAAGTAAAAGATGTTGATCCCTCTATCGCAGATAAAGTGGTTTATCTATGTTGTCCACTGCCATCTGAGCGTTCAGAACTGTTTGGTACAGAAAAAGACGATGCCCGCTACACCATTGAATCGCAAGAAGCGGTAGATGCATGCTACGACTCTGAAGATATGGCCAGCATAGCGGTGGGCAAGCTTAACTTCCGTTTAATGTACGACCACGAAGACAAAAGTGCCTATACATCGATTCCAATTTTAAAAATTTCAGAAGTTAAGCCTGATGGCAGCGTTATATTAGACGACAGCTTTATTCCTACCTGTATTGATATTCATGCTTCTGCGGTGCTGAGTAAATTTGCCACTGAGTTCGCGTCTATGCTCAAGCACAGAGCAGAGTCGATTGTCGAAAGGTTGGGTGTGGTTGATCAGCAGGGGGTATCTTCAGTGTCTGACTTTATGCTCTTGCAGGCACTTAACCGATACGAACCGCTTTTCTGGCACTATGAAAGTAGTGAAGGCATTCATCCGGAGTCTTTATATCGCACGCTTCTGCAAGCGGAAGGCGAGCTTTCTACCTTATGTTCTGCGTCGCGCAGGCCGATTGAGTTTACCAAATACAACCACGGTGATTTGAGCAGCTGTCTTTCGCGTACATTAGATAGCGCGAAAACAACCTTAAGTGTGATGTCTGAGCAGCGTGCAATTCCACTTACATTGAAAGATCAAAACTACGGTATTAGAACGGCTGCCCTTCCTGATAGCAAGCTGATTGATACCACAACCTTTATTCTTGCGGTTAAAGCCGATGTTACGCTCGATGTCCTACATACTCAGTTTGTTAGCCAGACTAAGATCGGCTCAATAGACAATATCCGTGATCTGATTAACCTGCAATTACCGGGAATCGAGATCAAACCTATGCCCGTTGTGCCACGCGCTCTACCTTACCATGCAGGTTACACGTATTTTGAGCTTGATAAGAGTGGCGAAGAATGGGCAGCACTGAAAAACACTGCAGCGATCGCCGTTCATATCGCAGGTGATTTTGCTAACCTATCATTGCAACTATGGGCTGTACGTCTATGAGTTATGCAGAAACTGATTTAACGGTGGTACTGTTCCAGCCGGAACCAGGGAAACCGATGGAGGTGATGCCACCTCCAGACTTATCACGCAATATAGCGGTACAAGATCTTAATATCGAAACAATGGGAATTAATCCCTTGGTTGATCAGTTCTCTTGGCTAATTGCTACCTTGTCTTGCATGTCATCTATCCCGTGGTTAGACGACCCAATGCCATTTCGTGAAGAAGTGGCGCGTGAGATCCGCAAGGGTGAACGCAAACTCAACGAGATGGAACTAGACCGCGCTTCAATACTGGTTATCCGCTACTGTTTGTGCGCTGCGATTGATGAATCGGTATGCCGACAAGAGTGGGGGGCGAATAGCCACTGGAGCCAGAACAGTTTATTGTCTGAATTTCATAATGAGACCTCTGGTGGCGACAAGTTCTTCATCATCCTTGAGCGACTAAAAGCAGATCCGCGAAAGTACCGCCACGTGATTGAGTTCCTTTATCTGCTGCTACAACTTGGCTTTCAGGGTAAGTATGGCCGTGAAGAGCGCGGAAACGAAAAGCTTACTGAGATTGGTAACACCATCTATCGTCTTGTGCGCGATGACCGCCTAGCGGAGCAAGAGAAAGTCTCTTTAGTCAACCTAAAAGCCAAGTATCTAAAAAAACCGCTCAAAAGAGTGGTTTCGCCGAAGTTGATACTGGGTATTAGTGCACTTACTTTTGCTGTTATGTATGCGGCGACTTACATCGTGATCGACTTGAAGTTTCAGAAATTGCTAGAAGTCTATCAACAAGGTATGTAATTCAAAGTGAGATCTTCTGCCAGATTTTTAAGTTAGCGTGATTTTTTAGGTCACTTCCGTGGAAATCACTAAGCATTTAGAGAGATTGCAATATGCGATCTCTTTTATTATTCACTCATTACATATTCATATGGATTGGTTATGGGCGTAACAGTTTGTGCAAATGGACTCAGCGTAGTTCATAAAGGGTCGGGCGGTGAAGCAAATGCCACGCTTCCCGACGTGTGTCTGACGACAGTAGGCAACTCGGTAGTGCCTATTCCGTATGGCAATAACGCAAAATCTGCTGATTTGGCCGATGGCACCACGACAGTGTCGATGGATGGTGGTAACAGCATTGCAATCAAAGGCAGTAAGTTCAGTGCCAGTACGGGTGATGCTGGTGGCGACAAAAAAGGCGTATCTTCAGGAACGATAGAAGCAGAAGCCGAATTTATCTCCGCTTCGCCGACCGTAAAGTTTGAAGGTAAGGGTGTGTGTCGCCTTTCCGATCAAATGACCATGAACAAAGCCAACACCATGTGTTTAGGTGGCGCCCAGAACCCATCCGTGACTGTCACGGAAGAAGCGGAAGGGACTTATACGGTTGATATTGAATGCCGTTATCCTGATGGCGTGCTTCTTAAGAACGCAGACTTTGATATTACCGACGTCTCCGGCGGGGTGCTTTCTTCCGGTCATATTGATAATTCTGGCAAAAGCAATGTGTCAGGCTTAAAACCCGGTCAAATCAAAATTCTTGCCAAAGAAAGTACGGATGATTTTGTCACGACACCTGTTCGCATCACTAACCCTCACTATCTGCCAGATTACAATGATTATGACTTTTTTGATAGGTCTGCTCAGGGGCAGCAAACTTTCTGGCACCCAAACCGCATCGCCCCTCCAGTAGAAGGTTGGGGGACCATGGGGCCTAGTCTCACTGCAGACCGATATTTCGCCGATATTGTGAAAGAGGAAACGAAAGCTCACTTCGAATTTAGACACCCTGATTTTCAGTTCAGCGTATTGGCAGAATCGCTAATCGCGGGGATTGATAGCCTATCTGATACCAGCTTTGACAGTGTACTGGTGAATGGCCTACCAATGGTGATGGAAGAAGGGGAAATTCTCTCCGTATTATTCCGTTTACCCAAGCATGAAACGGCAGACCGTATGCTGGCTTACATGCGTGCTCGAGGTAAAGGTAATCCTCAGACTTTTATCAATAATTATCCTTGGGACAAAGCTAAGAAAAGCCTCAATTCAGAGATTGATGGGCTGTTAAGCAAGATAAAAGGGCGTGTTGAGTCTCTAAAGTCTGAAGCCAGTCGGTTGAATTACGTTTACTTGTCTTCTGATATCTATGAAAAGCATGTAAGTACCATTGATACTTATGCTAAAAAACTGCCCGATAATCTCAGTCAAGCTTTCCAGCGTATGGAGAAGAAAGCTAGCCAACTTATGAGTGATGTGTCGGCTGTCTCGGTCATTCAAGCGCCTGACCATGTTTATTCTGCTGAAGCAGGAACGATTGAGGTGGTGGTGAATGCGATACCGAAGATAGATTTAGAGGAGCAGAAGTGGATTAAGATCCGTGCCGTTCACGATGACCTGTGGGGAACGCCTGCTTACGCTCAAAACCTCAAAGTGATAGCCAATGGCTCCGTTCCTCATAAAGACAAGTTAGAGCTCAACCCATCGCCACAAAGAAGTACAGTATCAGAAACGATGGAGCTGGCGTTGGAGACTCAGAAGACAGAAGGAGGTGTGGTGGTAGTCGACGACCTCAAGCCTAACACTGACTCCGTCACTATCGAGTATGAAGGCGAACCAGGCATTGAAGATAAGATTGCAAAGCAGCAGGAAGCGATAGAAACCTATTTGGATGGCCTTTTAAATACTGTTGCTCAGGATATGTCAGGTTTCCAAAAACAATGGGACGAAGAAGGCGTACTCTGTTTGGGGGATGGTGTGCTTGAAGGGGCGAAAGCTTGGGGGGCTGATGTGGTGGAACTTTTCTCTCCCGAAGTCTGGGGCGAGATGGGCCATACCCTAGCCGATGCTACCACTGATGGTTTTGATAAACTCTATATTTACGCCAATCAAAAATACAATGCATTGGAAAAGTACACCGCTGATGCGATGAAAGGAACGGAAGCTCAGTTAGCTCAAAGCGATTTGCCAAGCTGGGTAAAACAGGCGGCCTATATTTCCAGTATAGCTCCCAACTTACTCTTTGCAGCCAGTGTGGATGCGTACGAGAGCATTGATGAGGCCATCGATGATGTGCAGCTTTGGTGGAATGAAGGCTCAGATGATATTGCGCGCAAGATTAAGTGTATTGCAAGACACAGAGAAGCGATTTGGAACTTACCAACACTATTCACGAGTAACAATGTAAAAGGCTTGGAAACGTTTGTCGATACTGTGTTGATGGAGTTTGACCCTGAATGGGCTATGGAGATAAAGGAAAGTGAGTTTTTCCCTAAGGCCTTGGCGTTGATTAACGATAACAACAGTATTCTACCTTTCTTTACATACTTGAGTCTGATTATTGAAGCGATCCCGCCTAACTTCTATTTCTACTACGTAGGTAAAGCAGCAGCGTACATCGCCATTGAAGTGGTGTTGACCATAGTGATTGGTTTACTAACGGGGCCAGCAGGAGCAGCCGCCAGAATTGCGACTGTCACAGCGAAATTTACCATGGGTGTTAAAAAGGTTGGGGCAGTCTCTCATGCCGCACAAGCACTAAAAACCTTTACCAGCACCGTCGATGGGTTAGTCGATATCTTGCCAGATTACGATAAGTTAGCGGGCCATTTGGCATTGCGTCGTAAGTCAGCTGTTCCAAATAAACGGGTGAACGATACTGCTCTATTAGAAGAGAAACATAATCCTAGAAATGGTCAGTGTCGGTTATGTAAGAGTGAAAAACATAAAACACCCCGGGTATACCGTGGTGAAATCAATTACGTGTAGGATGGGGTATTGATGGCCAAAATTATAAACCAAGAAGCAGCCGAGTCAGATTTTCTCGTTGGGATGATAAAGAAAAAAAAGTATCGTAAGCGTTGGGTGAAAAACGTAAAAAAAATGCCTGATCATCCTTTTAACAACGGTATCCATATGGATACCCATCACTTGATTTCAGCAGAAGCAGTCAAACACAGTGAGCTGGGTGACATCCTAGTAAAGAAAGGCTACGACATCAACCAGTTATCGAACTTGGTTGGCTTTCCAGCTACCCTACCTGGGGCGTGCCAACTCCATTGTCAACTCCATCGTGGCGATCATACGTATAGGAGAGCCGAAGAAAAACCCTATCATCGCTATGTCTCAGGAGAGTTGAGAGATCCTGAGATAAGAAAAAAGATAAACAAGTGTTACGGGAAAACTAAGAAAACGGAAGACGAGTCAGAAATACACAAGATACTCGACCCGATTAGTGAGGACATCCTTGATGAAATAAATTTTGTTGTTGATGGTGAGTTCTATTCATTACCATTAACCAAAATTTCCCACTATTTTATCCCCGGTGGGCCAGGATGTGCTTGTCAATTCGAGGTTAATGATGCGGAAAAGCATCATGGTACCTTTTGTAGCAATGCTAGGCTCCACTATAAAAACAATGATCGCGATGGTAAAGACAAGCGATATCAACCTAGTCGTGTGCCGTGGAATACTAAAACGATCACTTATAGAAGCACAAGATGGACACCAGAGGTAGGAAAATGAGTCGATTTAACGAGCAATACTATATTGTTTTCGAAAACTATGATGACAATACACTGTATCTCAAACCACAAAAACATTCAGCTATGCGAGATTACGAATACACCAAGCTTACTGGTGGCGAGCCGATGTTTTTTGAAAATTGTTATCGCGATGAAGATTTGTCAAGAGGCGTTTCACGGCCTATCAAACAAGCACATTTAGATTCAACTTACCCTGTGTTTACTGATGCTATCAAACAGTCACTTGGCAACATTGATAATAAGTTTTGCCAATGTTACCCAGGGGTAATAGTGGGTGACAACGGTAACTTCCATGAAGACTATTGGGTGTTTAACGTCTTTGAAAAAATGGATGTGCTGGACCTAGATAGATGTGCCATAAGAAAAAGAAATCCCAATAGAGAGGGACAAAAAATTCAACAATACTGCTTGAGTGATGAAAAGTTAGAAGCGATACCAGAAGAAGAACGCTTGGTTCTTATGCCTAAATTCAGCAGTACCCCTCATATTATGATGCATGAGAAAGTAGTGAAAGTGTTTAAGAAACACAACGTCGATACGCTTAACTTTATAAAGGTATCGGATTGGATCATGGGGAAGCAGTTTGTAGAGTCTTAATCTATATCCTGCTCATAGAGGAAGAGGTTGGCCTTCCTTCCTCTAATGGCTTTTGAATCAATTTCGTTCACTTTTAGGTTCGCGGTTATATTGGTGCAATGGTGGCGATTAGAAAAACGATTTCCGATGCATCCAGTAATCGGCATCGCAAAGCAATTAGTACAACACAGTGCGAATTGGTTAGATGCACAGATTGATTTATCTATGCTAGAAAATGTGCATCTAACAAGAGTACTTGATATTACTCCCCCCAACAGAATCACTTGCACTTTGGACAAAGGATCTATATAAATTCGGCTTTCCTTTTTCCACAATGACATTTGAACACTTGGGGTTACCACATGACGCAGTTTTGGCAGCAAAAAGCTCTCGAAGAGATGACCGAAGTAGAGTGGGAATCTCTATGTGATGGTTGTGGTAAATGCTGTCTACACAAGCTAATGGATGAAGACAGCGATGAGATCTACTACACCAATGTGGCGTGTAGTTGGTTGAACAGCAAAACTTGCTCGTGCAAAGACTACCCAAACCGTTTCACTTCTGGTGAGGAGTGCACCAAGCTCACTCGTGATGATATCGATGATTTTACTTGGCTCCCGCACACCTGTGCTTACCGCTTACTTGCGGAAAAGCAGCCACTGCCAGAGTGGCATCCACTCATCACAGGCTCAAAGTCAGCCATGCATGCCGCTGGCGAAAGTGTCCGCAACAAAGTGGTATACGAAATCGATGTTGTGGATTGGGAAGACCATATTTTGAATCATCCAAACCGTTCTTAACTTCAAACAGTCGCCATTGGCGGCTGTTTTTGTATTTGCCATCTCTTGACCTCTGATATGCAAATCTGTGTGGGTTGTGGTGTACACTTAGTGCCATCAATATAAGAAACAAAGACTTGTATTTGTCTACCGAGGGAATCATGGACTTATTGTCATATCGAAGTATGAGAATGTTGGTGGTGGGGATGCTTGTCTCTTTTGCCTTTGTTATTAGCTCACATACGCACGCATCTGAAGACCCGCTATTAATCTCTAAACAAGAGCAGGTGATTAACGAGATCAATAATGATCTTAAAGAGCTATCTGATACGCTCGAAATGAGTAGTGGTGGTGAAAAAGATGCGATTCAACTTAAGTTGTTCCAAAAAAATGAAGAGCTTAGATCTGTGCTTCAGAATGCGATTAGTCGTCAAAGCATTTCAGTAGAGAAGCTGATACCTCAAGTCGAGATGCAACAAAGTTATTCGACTACTGCGGCTTCATACCTTGAAGAAAGAATCAAAGCTCTCAACGCCGAGATAGATTCTGCCAAGAATGAAGAAAAACTCTCATTACTTAACGATTTTCAGGAGCTTCAACACTACCTTGACAATGTACTCGAATCTAGATGGGAAAACATCCAATGGTTGAAAGCGCTAGGGGTCGACGAATCAGTCCAAGAAGCGCTGTTTAGAGAGATACTTACAAAGCGTTTAAGATTGACGTCGGCATCGGTAGAGTATTTTAGCCAACAGATTAGCGTTGTGGGTAAACAGATCGCGGTCAGTCCTGAGTCTGAAACGGCATCATTACAGTTGGGGCAATTGGTGATTAAGCAGCGCATGAATATTGCAGTCGACAGCTTAACATCTTTAATCTCAATTGCTGATCCGTTGGGGCTTGATACCGCTGAATATAAGCGCATGTTGTTTGAAGTCACTGGTAGCATTACTCAAGATTTGCTTGAGGGCAGGGTAGTTTGGTCTATCTTAACCAACTGGTCACAAAAGTTATGGGACTGGGTGGCAAATAACGCGCCTCAGCATTTGTTCCAACTGGTGATATTCGCTTTAATCATTCTCGTAACGAAAATGCTCGCTAAGCTTGTACGTAAGGTTGTCAGTAAAACGGTCGTGTCGAAAAACCTAAAATTGTCACAATTGATGCAAGACTTTTTCATAGGCATGTCGGGCAATATCGTTTGGGTTATTGGTATTTTAGTCGGTTTGTCTCAAATCGGCCTAAACCTAGCACCTGTGCTGACAGGTTTTGGTATTGCGGGTGTGATTATTGGTTTTGCCTTGCAAGACACCTTATCAAACTTTGCGGCGGGCATGATGCTACTTATCTATCGACCGTTTGATGTGGGAGATTTTGTTTTTGCTGGTGGCGTAGATGGCAAGGTGAGCCATATGAGCTTAGTTAATACCACGATCAAAACTTTCGACAACCAGATCATCATTATCCCGAATGGTAAGATTTGGGGTGATGTAATAAAAAACGTGACTCACGAACGAGTACGACGCGTTGATATGGTATTTGGCATTGGCTATAGCGATGACTTGCTTAAGGCGGAAAGCATTCTCACGGATATTGTCCTGGCTCACCCGGCTGTGTTACGTACCCCAGAGCCAAATATTCGCGTTCATACTCTTAACACTTCTTCGGTAGATTTTATCGTTCGACCTTGGGTTAAAACGGATGACTACTGGGATGTGTACTGGGATGTGACCAAAGAGGTAAAGCTTAGGTTTGACCGCGAGGGCATCTCGATTCCTTTCCCACAACAAGACGTGCACTTGCATATGGTCAAAGAATCCTCAGAAAAAGAATGATTTAGAGCGCCATCATCGGCGCTCTTTTTTATGATTCAGCTAACTCGTCGTAAAAACAAATTTCTGGCTCTTCGATAAGTAGGCCATCGAGTTTTTGTAGAAGATCATGGAAGTAAGGCTGATCGCAGTGAGCATCAAAAGCGGCCTGACTTGCAAACTGTTCTTGAAAAACAAATACACTAGGATTGGCTTTGTCACGTAGTAGTGTGTATTTCAGGCAGCCTGGCTCGCTGCGAGTTGGGGCTAGCATTGACACCAAGTACTTTTCCAGTGTTGCCTCTTGGCCAGTGTTAGCGTGAAATTTAGCTGTTAAATTGATCATTGTGTTTGCTCTGTTTTTGTCATGTTATAGGTATCGTCCTTGACGTTGTAGAAACTCGATCTTATATCCATCGGGATCGGTGATAAAAAAGAAACGAGCAAGAGGGGCCGAGTGGTGTTCGAGCACTTTTATGTCCGAAGCTTGAATCCCCTTGTCACTCAGGTAGGCATGAGTTGATTCAATATCCTCTACACTGACTGCAATATGTCCATACCCTGTACCATGTGTATAAGGCTCAGTTTGAGAGTGGTTATAGGTCAGCTCTAGCTCAAACTCGGTTGTTGGGTTGGTTAAATAGGTCAACGTGAAGTTGTCAAAGACAAACTGGTCTTTTATGTTTAGTTGAAGCGCTGTGCGGTAAAACTCGATTGACTCGGTCAGATCGCTCACCCGTATCATGCTGTGAATAAGTTTTGTCATACATCTACCCTTATTTTCTTTGAGGGTAGAGTAAAGGGATTCAAAAATAGTGTGGTAGTACTGGAGTACGACAATAAGCTCAGCTTACTCCTGAGTGAGATGCAGCTTAACAATATCCATAACTGATGCTGGTTGGCGCAGATAGATCAAGCAGGCGCACCTTAGTAAAGAAGTGAAGTTATTGATTTCTCCATTGTATACCAACGCCTCTGTGTAGATAGAGCTGATAAAGCGTGGCAAAGTCATTGACTGCTGCTCGGCGATCTCTTCTAAGATGTGCCAGAAGCTAGCCTCCAGTTTGATACTTGTCGCATGACCATCAATTCGAATGGAGCGGGCAATGGTTTGATAGTTTTCTTTTGGTTGGTTGGAAAATATTTCGCACATGGTGAACGCATTAAAGTGGGTAAAGCCTGCATTTTTGTCTTTTTATCGTTATAGCGTCAATGATTAATTACCTCAATGGATATCCGATCACAAGCATCCATTGAGGTTGTTTAATGCCATTAAAGGCTTAGTTCACCTGAGATTTGATGAACTCGCCCAGCTCTGAGTGGTGCATGATCTTAGACACAGGCAGCACTTTGTCTGCTGGACCCCATGCAAACACATTGACTGGAGTGTGCGTATGCGTCCCGGTACCCCATACAATGTTTTGACCTGTTGCTTGCTCACGAGCAAGTAAGTTACCTCGGTCGTTGTATGGGAAGAAGGCATCAAAATCGTTTATCGCAGGCACCTGTTCTGTCGACAGATATTTATGTTGAGCTAAACGATATGGGTTTGGTTTACTCGCGAGTACCCTAGCGGCCTGTTCTGCCGTGATTGGGAATGCGCTGTTTTGATTGACTATCTGAGCGAGGCTTTCCGGTGTCTGTTTGGCTTTGTCTAACTTTTGGAAAGAGCTGATCATTCCGTAGTAGCTTTGTTTCTGATTATATAAACCATCCAACACGTCGAAGGAACCGAAGTTAAAGTTTGGTGCGTAATCTCTGTTGGCAAACGCTTTCCCTGAACGTTTTTCAGGCTTAGGTAAATCTTGAGAGGAGTAGCTGAAACCAAAAGAGCCGGTTTCGTGGTCGGCTGTCACAATGATGAGTGTATCGTCACGACCTTGAGCCCATTCATAAACAGAGTTAACCGCTTCATCAAACTTGAGCATTTCATGCAGCATTGTACCTGCATCATTGCTGTGCCCAGCCCAGTCAATTTGTCCGCCTTCTACCATCAAGAAGAATCCCTGCTTATTCTGAGATAGGATACTCAGCGCTTTATCTGTCATCTCTTTTAGGCTTGGCTGAGTGCGTTTGGGATCGGTTTTTTTGTTGCTGTAGGCGATACCATCATCCATACCTGAATAAGCAAATAGACCGAGCAGCTTAGAGCCGTTTGCTTTGTTTAGCATCGAGCGGTTGAATGCCAAGCTATACCCCTGTTGTTGTGCTTCGGCAAGTAGGTTGCGTTCGTCTTTACGTTTTGATTTGAGGTACACATCACCTTGGGTGAGCTGTTCAAGCTGCTTGTAGGTGTCCCCTTTGTCATTGGTTGATTTTGGAATCCAATGGCGTAAACCGCCAGAAAGCATGACATCAACGCTGGTTTCAAGCATGTCAGAGGCAATGTCATTTTCTAGCGAGCGGTGAGGTTGGTGAGCGGCAAATGCGGCAGGGGTAGCGTGAGTTAAGCGAGTATCCGAGATCAATCCAGTGGCTTTACCGGCTTTTTTGGCTTTCTCTAGTACGGTCTCAATGTGGTGACCTTGAGAGTCAATGCCGATAACCTCAGAAGAGGTATATATTCCGGTCGCAAGCATGGTAGCTGAACATGCAGAGTCAACCACAATAGCGTCTTCTGGGTGGGTCAAGGATGAGCCAATCACCCCTTCTTGCGCTAACTTGAACAGCGCCGTTGTTTTTCCTTTATAAATCGAATTTGGTGCTTGGTTCGCGTACGTTTCTAACAGGCCAACTTGTTGTGGGCCCATACCGTCGCCAATCATCAAAATCACGTTTTTGATCTCAGCAGAAAGTACGTTGAATGAGAGCGTAGAAGCTACAGCAGCGGTTAGTATTGGTTTTATAAAGCGCTTCATGAAATTGTCCTTGTTTTTAAAAGCGCATAGATTTAACCACGACATTATGTCAGTGATGTTATGTATATATTTCATGAATGTGACAGTTGCTGCCCCATAACTCTTGCGAGTCTAAACTTGCGGCAATGCGACACTAAAGCATAAGGCAGGATTAACGTTAATCGAGGAGGACATAGTGATTACGTGCAGCACAATGCCCACAATAACCCAAGGCAACATTATGGGTTGTAGATGTGAGTGACGACAAACAGCATTATTTGTCGCGAGTAACAAAGGTGTCTATCGTTGGTTGCAGTCTTAGAGTATCGCTAAAAGAATGCCTCCAACGGTTGCCGCAGCGGAAAGGTATTGCCCTGCCGAATAAGAACCGTCTTGCTCGTCTTCAATTTTATCAGGGTGGTCAATGCCTAATGCGCCGTGGGCAAAAGACTCAACTTTGTCACCGACGGTTTTATCGCCTTCCTTCGCGACTTTTCCTTCTTTTTCAATCTCTTGAAGCGCTGCCAATAGCGCTTTTCCTTCATCTGAAAGCGTGACTTTGTTTTGTTCAACCTTAAGTGGGGCCTGACCTGCATTCGAGTCAGGTGCCTTGGCTTGAGGCGTTACCTGCTGGGTTGGTGACAGCTTTGCCGCCTCCATTCCTACTGGTGTCATAATGCTCTCCTTACATCATCCTCAGACAATATATCGACCGCTTAGTTAAAAACTTGTGCATTTTATTTAAAAAATGAATTTGAATTAATGAAGCATAAATCGTGCCTGTTTAAAGAGTGCCCATCAATTGACTTGCGTTTGATCGGCATTGGAGTAAGGAGCAGCAATAAGGGTGCCTACTTACACTCTAAGTTATCATTTCGCTGAGTCAGGTGTTTGTATGCGGCCATTCGGTTTTCCATTTTTACGTAACGGACAGGGGGGGATAACACTTCAAGCGGGTAGTCGTTGCCGTTAGTTTTGTTGTCGAGCGGTGACTCGGTTGGTGTGATGACGACCACGTTAAGGTTTGGGTTACGTTTAAGAATTGATGCTTTGATTCCTAGCCCTTGTTGTGTGTGAAATAATCCGGCGATATGGAAAACTTGCTTATTTGGGTTGAGCGCTAGATATTCGACAATGCTTTCTGCCATGGTCTCATCCCAAGTCACTTGGGCGGCAAACTGGCGCTCAGTCTGCTCGGGTTTGCCATGGTGCATTGAAGCCATGAACTTCTCTTTATATGGGCTGTTTGACGTATCAATCGTTGTCGCTAACTGAGAGCGCTCATCATCCGTCAGTTTTTCTAAATAGCTAACACCTTGGCGTCCAATACAACGAACGATGGGTTTTGGGGCATTCGCAGCAATGATCTCTAGTTGGTTCGCTTTGGCGAATTCAACCAATGGGCGGTAATCACTCTCATAGTTTGGCCATGCTGCCCCTTGCTTGATCAGTACTTGTTCACCGATCTCACTTGCTAGGTAAGTATCCAATACGTCTTGCTTGTCGCGTGAGAACTGCTCCATAGAGAGCGTCACAGCCTTATTTCCATCGGCTAACTGCTTAAGTAAATCTACTTGGAAGCGATGGATCCCGGCATGTGTATGCCACTCGCCAACGAGTATTACATCTGCTGCTTTCAATTCCCTTGGCAAAGAATCGATAGAAATAATCTGTTGCTTAGGGGAATAGAGCTGGTAATCGTAATAGCTACTTATTGTTTCTTTTTGAGGTGAAAGCGATGGACTTGAACAAGCGACTAAGGCAAAGCAGCTTAAAGAAGTGGCAACGAGCCTGGACATATACGGCCTCCATTAGATTGTTCGGCAATAGTAATGGAGGCTAGAATAGAGTTCAATAAAAATGAGAATTATTATCTATTGAGTAATTTCTTACGATAGATTCTGATCATAAAGTCTGCCTCGCATTCAAAAAGTGTAGCTGACTTTAGTCTGTCTCGAAGTTCGTCAGAAGCTTTCCAAGCGAATGGTGTCATTTGCAGCAAATCGTAGCCATCACCGTTGCTCAGTTTCATTAAATAAGATAGCTGTTGTTGCTGTTCAAGCTCAAAACCTTCAATGTGTTCAGCTTCTTCACTATGCAACCTCACATCAGGGTAGATCTCATCACGAAGTTGGTACAGGTGACGACCTGCAGGCGTGACGGTAATTATCACTCCGGAGTCAGTGACGACTCTGGCCAACTCCTCAGCTTTACAAGGGGCATAGATACGTAGAACAGCATCAAGACTAGCATCTTCAAAAGGAAGACGATGACTTGAAGCCACAGAGAAGTGACAGTTTGAATAGCGCTTAGCGGCATAGCGAATCGCCACTTTTGAAATATCGAGACCATAAGTTTTCGATTGAGCGTAGTGTGTTGTAAGCAAAGAGGCCACTTCCGTTGTGTAGTAGCCTTCACCGCAACCAATGTCGAGTAATCGATGTTGTGTATCAACCAGAACGTCAGCACACAGTTGTGCTACGCGTTCTTTCAATGGCTGGTAATGATCTTTTTCAAGAAATCGTCTGCGCGCCTGCATCATGTCCTTGTTGTCACCAGGATCCTTAGAACGCTTGTGCTGCACTGGCATGAGGTTGATGTAACCTTCTTTCGCCAAGTCAAAAGAGTGATTGTTCTCACAGCGGTATGTACGCTCGGAAAGAGTAAGATGCTGATGGCATAAAGGGCAGGTGTAGGACATAACTGACTCTGGCAAAAATAAACAGGGCGAAGTTTATCAGGAAGCACAAATACAGACTAGCAGTCACAACGAAAAAGGCAGCTTCAAGAAGCTGCCGATAAGTTATGCGATAACAGGTTAACTTAGTGGAAGAAGTCTACTTGTTGTTTCAATGAAGCCGCTTGTTTGATCAAGTGATCGGCACTTGTTGTCGTCTTCGCACTTGTTTCGCGACTTTCTCGATTTAACTCACTAATCGAGTTGGCGTTGGAAGCAATTTCTTGAGAGACATTTGCTTGCTCTTCAGAAGTTGCGGCAATGGTATCGGCTTGGCTAGCGATCGACTGGACTTGAGATGCGATGGCTTCTAAAGCTTCTCCCGCTTCTTGAGCCTTGTCTAAAACCTGGTTGGCATTAGCTTGGCTTTTGTTCATCATTTCGACTGCGTTACTGGTCGACCCTTTCAGTTTATCAATAATGGATACCACATCTTTAACGGATGTTTGGGTACGGTGGGCGAGGGTGCGAACTTCATCTGCTACAACTGCAAACCCACGGCCTTGCTCACCTGCACGGGCAGCTTCGATAGCAGCGTTTAGTGCTAGTAGATTAGTTTGCTCGGCAATCTCATCGATCATTTTCGTTACGGTTTGAATCGCTTCACTATCAAGGTTAACCTGTTGAATTGCTTTGGCTGAATTGTCTAGCTGATCATTAAGCTGCGCAACATCAATGCACACGGTCTCAACCACTTCGAGCCCAGACTGGCTATCTTGGTTGGTCAGGCGAACATTTTCTGCAATGGCCTCAACTTGTTGGGCGACAGCTTGTGCAGAAGAGGCCATCTCTTCAATGGCAGTGGCAACCTGCTCGACTTGCTCTTGTTGAATATCAGACTGGCTTAAGTTGCGTTGAGCGTCCCCTGATACGCTTTGTGAGGCACTTTGAACAGAATCACTGGTCGAGCGAATCTCTCCAACCAAGGTATTTAGCTGTGTCGCCATGTTCGCCACACCATTGCTAAGATTCACTATTTCGTTCTTCGACTCTTTACCTGTGGCAGGAATATCTAGGCTAACTTCACCTTTGGCCAGTCGTGTCATATAACCATTTAACACAGTTAGTGGCTTCAAGTTACGATTTAAAAAGATGGTTAAGATAATGAAAGTGGCGATTGCGACGATTGTTGCGATAGTAATGATCAGTCTAAGTAGCGTATCGCTGCCTTTCGTGACCTCTTTAATAAAGGTGCCACCCAGCAGTTTCCAGTTCCAGCCTGGAACTTCTGTGTAGACAAGGTATTTTTCGCCAATGGTGCCCTGGTATTCATAAGGGTAGCGAATCAGACCGCTCTTTTGCTCAAAGATTTGATAGAAGGGTTTATTACCATCGTAGTCAGATACTTCAATAATCGAAGGGTCACTCTCATCGCGTAGTGGGTGTAGCAAATACTTACCTTGGTTGTCTTCACGGTTATCGACAACAATCGTATAACCCGTGTCACCCCATGTAATGGAACTTAGGGATTTATATAAAGCTTGCGTGGCCTGTTCGACAGGTAGCCCAATAAAAGATAGCCCGGCGACTTTTCCAGTCGCGTTCTTGATAGGCGCATAATAGGTTATGTAGCTCTCACCAAACAGTTTGACTTGCGCATAGTACGGCTGCCCGCTCATTAGTTGACTATAACCAGGGTGGCTTTTACCTAAAGTGGTGCCGACGACTCGCTTGCCAGAAGGATCTTTTAAAGATGTGGAGACACGAATGAAGTCGCCATTTAGCGGAGCAAAAAGAGTGGCAACAGCGCCAGTATCGCGCGTGAAGCTATCAACCAACTTAGTGTCGCTTACTAAGCTCTCACCATATTGGGTAATGTTTGGGATTGACTTGCCATTAAAATCGACATTGTAGTCTTCTACGTAGACACCAGCTAAGTAGCCGTTTCTAAAGGTAGATTCTAGGACTTTAGCGGTATGCAAATACGCGTCAAACTGGCCTGCGATGGTCATTGCCATTGATTCAACTTCAGACTGGTGTTCTTTTAAGGTTGTTTCCAATAACACTTCAGAAGCGTTGCGGTATACCAGTGTAGCCGTGCCGGTAAATGACACCAGTAAGCAAAGTAAAATCACCAGTTTTAACTGGAAACCAACACTTTGGTTTTTAAGTTTTTCGAGCATTATTTGTAATCCTGTCTTCTATTCAGTCTTTTTATTATTGAAATGAGTGTTTCAGTAGCAAAAAATTGGCAAGCATAATACCCATTAATGAAGCGTCTGTTATTGATTAGTATTAATGATTCTGTAGATAGGAGGGGTGCAATTGTAAGGAGTTATGCCTAGCTTTAAAGACCGGAAACTAGAAAGAGAAATTTCAAATGAAGGAAAGTGTCACGGGCAAGGGTACCCGTGACAAAGATTTTATTTTGCAGATATCTTAGTCATTAACTGATGACTTTCATTGGGTTGTAGCGTCTTACCTTGCTCTATAGAAGGTGCGTGCAGTGTTGACTCGACACAAAGGAAGGTTTTGTAACCGCTATCTTGCATATCACCCATTGCTTGAGCGCCCTCCGCCCACGGATTCCACAGTACCGCTGAATTGTGACCTTGGTTTTCAACGGTTATCGAACGATTAAGAACAGGGTCTTCAACGACAATTTCTGCTTGTGGCTGAGTATAAACACGGTCGATGGTGTCAGTCAGTTGAAGAACATCGTCACCTTGGCATAGCTCGCCATCTTTTAGACTGTCGATGTATTCAGGGCCCATACCTGTTGTTGTGGCTTGCTCGATATCGCCAACCGTTAGGTAAGTATGTAACGCCCCCGAGAATGTCCAAGGTTGTTGATCAGTATTAGTTACATCTAGCGTGACTTTTAGTTCATCACCAATTTCAACCAACAGATGGGCTTGGAACTGGTAAGGCCAAATAGCCAGTGTTGATTCAGTCGAAAGTAAACCAAGCTCAACGATTACGCCGTTTTCGTTCTCGCGATGTTCTAGTAATGTCCATTCGCTATTACGCGCAAAACCGTGAGCGGGAGCGGCAATACGCCCAAACCATGGCCAGCAAACAGGGATACCGCCGCGTAGTGCGGCTTTGCCATCAAAAATAGTTTGCTCGCTCATCCAGATGAGGTCTTTTTGACCTTGTGGTTTGAATGAAATGACATGTCCACCATGAAGGGCGATACCCGCAGTTGCTTTATCATGTATGACGCGGACGATCTTCACTTGATCGATTTCTACGATTGTAACGTTGTCAGAGAGAACAGTAAGGGCAGGGAGAGTGGTTAAGTCCATGTTCTGTTTCCTAGTTCAGATTGATACTCAAAATTCAGATACAAAAAAGGCGACTCGAAAGTCGCCTTTTACAAGATTCTGCGCTAAACGCTAATCTTTAAGTAATGATTACTTAGAGATGTGTGCGATTAGGTCTAGAACTTTGTTTGAGTAACCGATTTCGTTGTCGTACCAAGATACAACTTTAACGAAGTTATCAGTTAGTGCGATACCAGCTTTAGCATCGAATACTGAAGTTTGAACTTCACCGATGAAGTCTTGAGAAACAACTTGGTCTTCAGTGTAACCTAGAACACCTTTAAGAGCGCCTTCAGATGCTGCTTTCATAGCTGCACAGATTGCTTCGTAAGATGCACCGTTCTTAAGGTTAACTGTTAGGTCAACTACAGAAACGTTAGCAGTTGGTACGCGGAAAGCCATACCAGTTAGTTTGCCGTTTAGTTCTGGAAGAACAACGCCTACAGCTTTAGCAGCACCAGTTGAAGATGGGATGATGTTCTGAGAAGCACCACGACCACCGCGCCAGTCTTTAGCAGAAGGACCGTCTACAGTTTTTTGAGTAGCTGTAGTTGCGTGAACTGTAGTCATAAGACCAGATTCGATACCGAACTCGTCGTTAAGAACTTTAGCGATAGGCGCTAGACAGTTAGTAGTACAAGAAGCGTTAGAAACGATGTCTTGACCAGCGTAAGTGTCTTGGTTAACACCCATTACGAACATTGGAGTTGCGTCTTTTGAAGGACCAGTTAGAACAACTTTCTTCGCGCCAGCAGTGATGTGCTTACGTGCAGTCTCGTCAGTTAGGAAAAGACCAGTTGCTTCAGCAACAACATCAACACCGATTTCGTTCCACTTAAGGTCTTCTGGGTTACGCTCAGCAGTAACACGTACAGTCTTACCGTTAACGATTAGGTTACCACCTTCAACTTCAACAGTACCGTTGAAACGGCCGTGAGTTGAGTCGTACTTAAGCATGTATGCCATGTACTCTACGTCGATAAGGTCGTTAATACCTACAACTTCGATGTCGTTACGCTCTTGCGCTGCACGGAAAACGAAACGGCCGATACGGCCAAAACCGTTAATACCTACTTTGATAGTCATTATAGTTGCTCCACAACTTAATTTCTGATTAAAGATAACTGGTAGTAAAATTACAGAATCCAGTCAAAATCTGCAACAGATAATCGGACTTAACTTGTTTAAAGTCAAAAAAAAGCGTCGCTTTTTTTCACAATTAGTCTTAAATGGCGATGTTTTGAACGGATTGCTAGTTTTTTCCCTAACCAGTTGACGTAAAATAGTTCAGATGATGACAGCAGTGCTGAAAGTTTAACCATCCTGTTATGGTTTCAAAGTATGTGCTACAAAAGTATTTGAGTGCAAGTTTTTCGAAAAAAAAGTCATAATTAAAAATGAGAATATGGAGATTTGTTGCTGTGGAACAAAACAAAGAAAAAGTCATAAAGCCTGATGAACACTGGCGTGAGGTGCTATCTGAAGAAGAGTATCGCGTATGTAGAGAGCAAGGTACCGAAGCCCCATTTAGCGGCAAGTTACTGCATAACAAAGAGACGGGTATTTACTCGTGTACCTGTTGTCAAACGCCACTATTCAATTCGGATAGCAAGTATGATTCTGGCTGTGGTTGGCCAAGTTTTGATGCCCCGATCAATAGTGAGGCTATTCGCTATTTAAAAGATCTAAGTCACGGAATGGTACGTACAGAAATAAGATGTGCCACTTGCGATAGCCATTTAGGTCACGTTTTTCCTGATGGACCAAAGACAACAGGAGAACGTTTCTGTGTTAACTCTGTGTCGTTAATTTTCAACAATTCATAAAAAAGCGGTGATTTTATCACCGCTCTTTGTTTTATCCTTTCATTTGTCTAGGATTCTTTAAATTTGGGGATGATTGCTCCGTTGAAAGTACCGCTCATGATGGCATCCTCAACTTGGTCCGCTATATCATCAAGTTGGTCGTACACACTCTTATCGAAACCATAGAGAAGTTGCAGTTCACTATCAGAGGCAATCGGAACATCGAACTTTTGTGCCACCATAGTCCACACATAAGCTTCTTTCTTCATCCCGAGTCTATAGGTGGTGCTCGCCAATGATTTAAATACTTCTGTATTGATATTGCTGCGGTTAGTGAGTTCGAGAGTATGAATAAGCAACTGGCGTGTTTTCTCTTGGTCTCTACTGGTATAGAAAGTCGCGAGAGCGTATTGCATCTCGGCGCTTTCAAGGGCTTTGGTCCCTTCAAGTTGCAGAAAGCTCCGGCGAGCTTCATCACTGCCAACTTGACTCCACAAAAAATAAAGAGACTCGGGTGAGTCTGACTTTTTGAGAACCGCTACAATGCGCTCAAGGTCGTCACCAGAGTTAACGAGTGCATTAAATCGTTGTTGCTTGACACCTTTTTGATCTAACGGCTGGATCTGAGAGGCCAATTCTAGGCATTTTTTATACGCCGCAACATATTCATATTCCTTTATCAGGTTGAGGTCTGTGGGTTTTTTCAATACCTCGAATCTGTGCCATATCAAGTCAGTCCGAGGAACACGACACTGGCCGTCACCCATATTTAAGCGCTCGCATTGGAGAGCGGGGTTGCTTTCACACAGCTGTTCGGTATTTTTGTTGCCTTCGAAACAGCCAGATAAACCAAAGGTAATGCTTAAGATAGTGAGTAATTTGAGTGTTTTCATACTGTCGTTGCTTGTGATCCGTTACACTTATTTTTTGTTGTTATCTTGACTGAGTCTACGAGCCAGTTAAGGTGCGCTTAACACCACTGACTTTAAGGATAGACCATGGACGCAGAGCAGTTAATCAACGCCATCACACCAGAGGCTTATGAGCGTCTACTTTTCGCTGTAGAAACAGGTAAGTGGCCTGAGGGTACCCCACTTTCGCAGGAGCAGCGAGACTCTTGTATGCAAGCTGTGATGTTGTATCAATCTAAGCATAATGCAGAAGCACAGCATATGACAGTTGCTCAAGGTGGAGAGATTAGCTTTAAGTCGAAAGCTGAGCTAAAAAAACAGTTTCAGCAAGGACAAAGCGATATTGTAAGGGTGAATCCTAACGATTAAAAAAGGCAGGATCGAATCCTGCCTTTTTGTCAGCCACAGCACTTTTTGAATTTCTTGCCACTGCCGCAGATGCAAGGGTCATTACGCCCGACCTTTAAGCTTTGAACGGGTTGTGCCAGCCTTGGGTCAACCTGATCTTCAATGGTTTCCTGTTGTGGGAAAATACCATCAATATAAAACCAAAGGTGTTGCTCTCTTACAAAGCGAGAGCGCTCTTGTAAGCAAAGCTGTTGCCCATCTTGTTTGAAGTATGCTTTAAAAGTAACAAAGCCTTCGTCTGCGTTGTTGCCAGGTTCGGTGCTGAGCACTTCTAGGCCACACCAATCGCTGTCGATTGAATCTGAAATTGCTTGTCGTTCCTCTTCCGCATGGCAGCTTGGATGATAAGTATTGATCACATAATCCACTAGACCTTTGACATGGGCAGAATAGCGAGAGCGCATCAGTTGCTCTGGCGTTTTGGCCAATGAATGGTCGTGATGGATAGGCTCGCAGCAATGACTGTAATCCTTTGGGTTTCCACAAGGACACGAATTCATAAAAACTCCACTTAATTCGTTTTTACAGAAAGAAGATCAGCAGTCCATTTGACTGAGGAGTCATAGCATTGGCTTAACACTACTTCATCAACCCCTATCGAATCGCAGTAACGGCGAACTTCTTCCCATTGGGCTTGTTCGTATGCTTTAGTTAGCAATAAGATTTCGCCTAGTATGCCTTCATTCTTAGTGATTGCGAGTTTTATTGATTCGTCGACGGAGATCTCTTCAATAATTTGCTCCAAAGGCCGGTCAAGCAAGCTATCAAGCAGTGAAAACATCCCAGTTAGAAACGCTTGGCCCGATTCAAACTTAGTTTCTAATCGTGCTGCTAGGAGTTCGCAATACCGGGCTCTTTGAATAGATAAACCATATAAGTAATCAGGTTTACTTTCTTGAGTCGATGCAAGAGAGACGAGTGAAATAAACTTCCTTAGCTTTTCTTCACCCAAATAAACTAATGCTTGTTTGAAAGACTGGATTTTGGTTTGCACTATTGAAGAAGAGTTAACGAAAGACAGTAGCTTAAAAGACAATGTGACGTCTTTGCTGATTAAAGACTCAATCGACGCATAGTCCATATCGGGTTTAGCGATTTCAGTTAGTAGCTGAACCACTGTCATAAAAGAGGGTTCGAGTGCCTTACGGGTAATCATTTCCGGTTTGCTGAAGAAATAACCCTGAAAGTAATCAAATCCCGCTTTTTGGGCCTGTTCGAACTCTTCATAGGTCTCGACTTTTTCTGCGAGGAAAACAATATTGCTCCCAGATAAACGTAGAATAAAATTGCGCGCTTTTTCAATAGGCACTTGCCTGATATCGAATTTAATGATCGAGATATAAGGAAGAAAAGAACGCCATTCTTTACTAGGGATAAAGTCATCTAGGGCAATCTTGTATCCCGCTGAAGCCATTTCTTTAACGACGTCGAGTAACTCTTTTGTTGGTGGGCAATCTTCTAAGATCTCTACCACTAGATTGTCAGAAGGGAAAAGAGTTGGCACCTTGTTGAGTAGGCTTTGGTAAGGAAAATTAACAAAACCTAGTTTATCTCCAAGTGTTTCATAATGCGTCGAGAGGAAGTGATCAGATAACAAACGGCTCGTTGCATGTTCAGGGTCGGTCTCCGGAAAGGTATTCTGCGGACCGTCTCTAAAAAGCAGTTCATAACCAATCGTTTGCTTATCTACATTTAATATCGGTTGTCTAGCTATATATGAATAAGTCAAGTTCTATACCACGTTTCAAGTACAGGTTGAAGGAAACTAGTCTTCGTTAAGAATGGACTAAATAACGTGAAAAATAAGTGACTTAGCTTGCAAAAGGCCGTTGTTGTAATTCAAACCCGGATTTATCGTACACCAAGACTGAACCCTGAGTGTACCAGTCACCTAGCACAACTCTAGTATAGTCCTTTTCTAGAATTTGGAAGGAATGAACGTTAGGCCGATGTGTATGTCCATGGATCATAAGATCCACCTTGTGGCTAAGCATTACATGTTCAACTTCGTCTTGAGTCACGTCCATTATGTCAAGAGACTTAGTTTGCTTGTCAGATCGGATATCGGACTGAACTCTGCTCACTATCTTTTTCTTGATCAGCATTGGAATGCGATTGAAAACCCATTGCAACCAAGGCTGATGTACTTTAGCTCGATATTCGAGGTACTTCACATCTTGAGTGCAAAGTGTATCCCCATGTAGAACAACGGCTTTACGTCCATATAAGTCAATCACAGTTTCGTCACCAAGCAACTGGACACCCGTTTGTTTACTAAAGCGGTTGCCAATTAGAAAATCACGATTACCTTGGGTGAAGTAACAAGGAATGCCTTTGTCGGTTAGCGCTTTAAACTCCGCTCTAATAGATGAGGCAAAATCGGAGCGGTCGTCGTCGCCAATCCAAAACTCAAATAAATCACCAAGCACATAAAGAGCGTCAGCATGAACGGCTTCTTCACGCATAAAACGGATAAAACACTGGGTGATTTCAGGAGTGGAAGATGAGAGGTGGAGATCAGATATAAAAAGTGTGGTCATAGTTAAATAGCAAGAGAGCGCATCACGCGCTCTCTTTTTTCAATTATTCTTCGATTGTTGTACCAGTGATCAGTACATCTTCAAGCGGTACATCTTGGTGCATGCCGTAAGAACCAGTGCTAACGCCTTTGATCTTATTAACAATGTCCATACCTTCAACAACTTCAGCGAATACGCAGTAACCCCAACCGTCAAGGCTTTCGCTACGGAAATCTAAGAAATTATTGTCTTTCACGTTGATAAAGAACTGAGAGCTCGCTGAGTGTGGTTCCATTGTACGTGCCATAGCCAGAGTGCCAACTTTGTTGCTTAGGCCGTTGTTAGCTTCGTTTTTGATAGGTGCACGAGTTGCCTTCTCTTTTAGGCCAGACTCCATGCCACCACCTTGAATCATGAAACCGTCGATAACACGGTGGAATAGCGTGTTGTCGTAGAAACCATCACGGCAGTACTGTAGGAAGTTTGCACTTGTTTCTGGTGCTTTTTCTTCGTTTAGTTGAATTTTGATGTCACCAAAATTTGTGTGAAGGGTGATCATGATTTTTTCCTTTAGCTGTGTTTTTGCTTTGAGGCCAAGATTCTAACTTAACTTTTCAGACATTAATACGTGAAAAGTAAGGGTTGAGACCTGAGTATAGGTGTTAATGATGGCTTTTTGCTCATTTCGGGGATTACCTAACTGGGCGTGAGTTGATATACTGAGCCACTATTTTGTTTCACCTAAGTATTAGAAAGAGATCATGTTAAAGATATATAACACACTCACAAGACAGAAAGAGGAATTTAAACCAATCAATGCTGGCAAAGTTGGCATGTATGTCTGTGGGGTAACCATCTATGATCTCTGTCATATTGGTCACGGTCGCACCTTTGTTTCATTTGACGTCGTTTCACGCTACTTGCGCTACTTAGGTTACGATCTAACGTTTGTTCGTAACATCACTGACATTGACGACAAGATCATCAAACGTGCAAACGAAAACGGCGAAACTTGTGATTCGCTGACTGAGCGTTTAATCGGTGAAATGCACGCAGATTTTGATGCTCTGAACATGAAGCGTCCTGACATTGAACCTCGTGCGACGGAATACATCGCCGAGATTATTGAACTGGTTGAAAAACTTATTGAGCGTGGTTTTGCCTACGTTGCTGACAATGGTGATGTTATGTTTGAAATCGCGAAATATGACGATTACGGCAAACTGTCACGCCAAGATCTAGAGCAGCTACAAGCAGGCGCCCGTGTAGAGATTGAAAGTGCTAAGCGTAGCTCATTAGACTTTGTACTTTGGAAGATGTCTAAGCCAGGTGAACCTACTTGGGAATCACCTTGGGGACCAGGGCGTCCAGGTTGGCACATTGAGTGTTCTGCAATGAACTCCTCGATTTTAGGCAACCATTTCGATATTCACGGTGGTGGCTCAGATCTACAGTTCCCGCACCATGAAAATGAAATTGCTCAATCATGCTGTGCGCACGGAACAGACTACGTCAACACCTGGATGCACAGTGGCATGGTGATGGTCGATCGCGAGAAGATGTCTAAATCACTCGGTAACTTCTTCACTATCCGTGATGTGCTTGGTCATTATGATGCAGAAACGGTACGTTACTTCTTGATGTCGGGTCACTACCGTAGCCAGCTTAATTACAGCGAAGAGAACCTAAACCAAGCTCGCGCTTCACTTGAGCGACTGTACACTTCTCTCCGCGGGCTTGACCTATCAACACCTGCAGCAGGCGGTGAAGAGTATGTTCAGCGTTTCACTGAAGCGATGAACGATGACTTTAACACGCCAGAAGCCTACTCAGTGCTATTTGATATGGCGCGTGAGATTAACCGTGTGAAGACAGAAGATGTGGCTACTGCAAGTGCACTCGGCTCTCTAATGCGTGAACTGGCAGATGTGATTGGTATTCTTTACCAAGACCCAGAAGCATTTTTAAAAGGTGACTCTGGCAATGACGATGAAGTAGCGGAAATCGAAGCACTGATTAAACTACGTAACGATTCTCGCGCAGCGAAAGACTGGGCCAATGCTGATATGGCACGCGACAAGCTGACGGAAATGGGCATCGTGTTAGAAGATGGCGCCGCAGGTACAACATGGCGTCGTAAATAAATCGTAGTTATACCATTTCAAGAAGGGCTGTTGATTCAGCCCTTTTCTTTAATTTTTATAATCTTTATACGGGTAACAAACAGTGGCACAGATGTACTTCTATTACTCAGCAATGAATGCGGGTAAGTCAACCACTCTTCTTCAGTCTTCTTTTAATTACCAAGAGCGCGGCATGACGCCAGTTATCTTTACTGCGGCGTTAGATGACCGTTATGGTATTGGTAAAGTCAGCTCGCGTATCGGATTGCAGTCAGATGCTCAATTATTTAATGCCGAGACAAATTTATACCAAGAGATTGCGGCACTAAATGAGGTTGAGAAGCGTCATTGTATTCTTGTTGATGAGTGCCAATTCTTGAGCAAAGAGCAGGTGTATCAGCTAACTGAAGTTGTGGATAAACTGCATATTCCAGTGCTGTGCTACGGGCTAAGAACGGACTTCCTTGGTGAGTTGTTTGAAGGCAGTAAGTACCTGCTATCTTGGGCGGACAAGTTAATTGAACTGAAAACCATTTGTCACTGTGGTCGTAAAGCGAACATGGTGATTCGTACTGACGAACATGGTGTGGCAATTAAAGAAGGCGATCAAGTCGCGATTGGTGGTAATGATCGTTATGTGTCAGTATGTCGCGAACATTATAAAGAGGCATTAGGGAAATAACCTCTTGTCAGCACACAAAAAAGCGAAGCATAATGCTTCGCTTTTTTGTGTGTATTCGAATAATTCGGATTGCGCGAGGCAGTCAGAGATTAACGAGCACGGAAGACGATGCGACCTTTTGATAGATCGTATGGAGTCATCTCTACAGTTACTTTGTCACCAGTAAGAATACGGATGTAGTTCTTACGCATTTTACCAGAGATGTGAGCAGTAACTACGTGACCGTTTTCTAGCTCAACACGGAACATTGTGTTTGGTAGAGTATCAAGGACAGTGCCTTGCATCTCAATTACGTCTTCTTTAGCCATTTAATCCTCTTTTAAAAATGGACGATTTCAACCGGCGCATAATGCCGACAAAAATGAATTAAGTGAAGTTGGGGCGTATTCTACCCTTGCCAACGCTGATTTACTAGCCTTTGATGACGCTGAAATCGGACTTTATAGTTCATCGCTGGACATTCATCGATCTGATAGCCTAAATAAAGCCACTGTTTACCTTGTTGTTGGCAATATTGAATTTGAAATAAAACCGCCAGTGTACCTAAGGAAAGCGTATAGTCTGGGTCAAAGTAGGTATAGAAAGCACTGACGCTATTAGAAAGAATATCCGTCACAGCCACTGCAATCAGCTTGTCCTGGTCGTAGATGTGCAAGAATTGAGTATTGAGCCAAGCACATTGAGAAAATTGGGCAAATTCATTTTGTTTGGGGGGGTACATAGTCCCGTTGCGGTGTCGAGACTCAATATAGCGTGAATAGAGATCGAACCAGTTATCATCCATTTGTTCTTTAAGCTGCCATGTGAATGATTTGGCTTTGCTTAACAGGCGTTTTTGATTTCGTGACAGTAAAACATCTGGAATGGAGACGCGAATGGCTTGACATGCGCTGCATTGATCGCAATGAGGTTTGTAGATGGTATCGCCACTGCGCCTGAATCCATTGGCTAGTAACACTTCATAGCTCGAACCACAGTGCATGGTGGGCTCAAGGGCGACGGCTACACGCTCTTGTCTATCAGCAAGATAGCTACAAGGGTGGCAGTCAGTTAAACCAATGCGGATTTGCTGCAGATCGGAACTCATTATTCTCCCCAAGTTTCGTTGGCTATTGATTGCTGCGAAAAACAATTTTCTGATAGCGGCTCACTATTAAAGGATAGCAGCCTTTGCATAAAGTCTTCACGATTGAGTTCAATTGCGCCCAATGAAGCAAGGTGAGGGTTAAGCACCTGACAATCGATCAATTTCCCCTTGTGCTGCTCAAAATGGCGACAAAAGTACCATAGTGCTACTTTTGATGCGTTGGTCTCTAAACTAAACATCGACTCACCACAAAAAACTTGTCCGATAGCAATTCCGTATAGACCCCCAATGAGTTTTTTGTCACGCCAAACTTCCACAGAGTGACAATGCCTTTGCTCAGCAAGTAGTTTGTAAGCACAGCGCATATCTTCATTAAGCCATGTTTCTTCGTCACTACGAGTAGAGGCGCAGTAGTCAATAACTTGCTCTGTTGCTTGGTTTATTGTGACGCGGTATTGGTGCTTGCGTTGAAATTTTTTGAGACTTTTCGCTGGTTGAAATGTCTTAGGATCAAAGACGGCTCGTGGCGATGGGCTCCACCAAAGAATGGGCTCTCCTGGGCCGTACCAAGGAAAAATACCATTTTGATAGGCCAAGATAAGCCTTTCTGCACGGAGGTCTCCACCAAATGCAAGCAATCCGTTTGGATCAGCTAAAGCATTAAAAGTGGATGGAAACCAAAGGTCATCGGTATCAAGTTCAGTGAGATAAATCGCCATGAATGAAATGAGGAAAAGAAAATGAAGAAGTTACTCTGGATCATATTGGTTTTTCCGTTGATTGCCAATGCGGCTTACCAAAGAAATACAGCGCGTCCGGTCAATGAAGTGGTATTCGGTCAAGTTGATACGGTGAGATACATCACCCAACAAGATATTGTTAAATCAAAAGGTTCGGGTTGGGAAACACTATTGGGTGCGGTTGTTGGAGGGCTTGTAGGTAACCAGTTTGGTGGCGGTACTGGTAAGGAAGTGGCGACAGCCGTTGGAGCGGTTGCTGGCGCGGGAATTGCCCGCGATCAAGCCAACCAAGAATATCGAATTGAATACAAGTTGGTAGAGATACTGATCGAAACCGACAAAGGTAAACTGGTAGACGTCATCCAAGATGTCGATAACAACATGCTATTCGAGCGAGGAGATAAAGTTCGTATTCTCTACTTTGATAATGGAGTACGGGTCGATAAGGAATATTAATAGACACGGAAAGGTGTGGTCAAAGGGGACAATTATTCAGTTCTATTCGTGATTTGGGTCTGGTTTTACTAGGTGAATTTAGATAGGCTGCAAGTACGAAGAATTTTCATCGTCCCGTTTAGGAAGACGGGGTGAGCAAGGAATATCAATTTAAATGGAAAGCCTTACGTTACAACCTATCAATAAAGTCAATGGTGAGGTCAACTTACCAGGTTCGAAAAGTGTCTCTAACCGAGCTTTGCTGCTTGCAGCCCTTGCAAGTGGCAAGACACGTCTAACTAACTTACTCGACAGCGATGATATCCGCCATATGTTGAATGCGTTATCTCAACTCGGTGTGTCATATACTATGTCTGACGATAAAACGGTTTGCGAAGTTGAAGGGCTAGGAAAGCCGTTTGACGCACCACAGGCGTTAGAACTCTTTTTGGGTAACGCGGGTACAGCGATGCGCCCTTTGGCGGCTGCACTATGCTTAGGCGGCGGTGAGTACGTACTCACAGGAGAGCCGCGAATGAAAGAGCGTCCTATCGGTCATCTAGTCAATGCGCTTCGCCAAGCGGGTGCAGAGGTTGAATACCTAGAAAACGAAGATTATCCACCGCTTAAGATCCTAGGAACGGGTTTGAAGGGGGGGGTAGTAGATATTGATGGTTCTATCTCTAGTCAGTTTTTGACCGCATTTCTTATGTCTGCACCACTTGCTCAAGATGATGTCACGATTAACATCGTGGGTGAGCTGGTGTCTAAGCCGTATATCGATATTACTTTGCATATCATGGCTCAGTTTGGCGTAGAAGTAGAAAACAACAACTACCAACAGTTTGTGATTCGCAGCGGCCAATCGTATGTGGCACCGGGTGATTTCTTGGTTGAAGGAGATGCGTCTTCAGCGTCTTACTTCTTGGCTGCGGCCGCGATCAAGGGTGGTGAGATTAAAGTAACAGGCATCGGCAGAAATAGCATTCAGGGTGATATTCAATTCGCTGATGCGCTAGAAAAAATGGGTGCACAAATCGAGTGGGGAGACGACTACGTTATCTCACGTGTGGGTGAGCTAAAAGCCGTAGATATGGACTTTAACCACATCCCAGATGCTGCAATGACCATTGCAACCACGGCGCTGTTTGCGAAGGGAACAACAGCGATTCGCAATGTATATAACTGGCGAGTCAAAGAAACTGATCGTCTTGCAGCGATGGCGACCGAACTACGTAAAGTAGGTGCCAAAGTGGAGGAGGGCGAAGATTACATCGTAGTCACACCGCCAGCCAAGTTGACGCATGCAGCTATCGATACTTACGATGATCACCGAATGGCGATGTGTTTCTCACTTGTCGCGCTGAGTGATACGCCAGTAACCATCAATGACCCTAAGTGTACATCCAAGACCTTCCCTGATTATTTCGATAAGTTGGACGGGTTGAGTTCTTAATAGCGGAGTGTTGCGCTTTTGGAAAATGAGAAAGGGTTGGCACATGCCAACCCTTTTTGGTTATCCAGTTATCTCGTTTTCCTATTACCCTTCGAGCGTAAATTCTTTCGACAAATGATGCGCTAAGTACTTAAACATATTGAATACAGCGGTCGTTTTGGTTGTTGGTAAGCCGTTGTCATCTAGAAAGTAATTCCCTTTAAATACCAATACATCGTCTTTTTCCTCTACGCTGTCTGCGCGCATGCCTTCGATGTAGTCGTCATGGTCTTGGATGATGTGATTGGCAATGATTAATAGCTCAAACTGTGAAATGGCCTTTTTGTCGCTCATGGGATTACCTATATTTGTTCAATCTTCTATATAAAAAGAAGCCGTGGTTGGAATTGTAGGAAGTTCGCCGATAATTTCAATTGCGTTAGATCAATGGCGTAAGCGCTAATACGCGTTTGAGCAGCTAGGTTTTGTGACTGGTGGCAAAAAACATCATCTTGAGTTGGCGTCGACGATATTGTGCCGTTTAGTATGTGGCGTTTTCTGGCTTGGCAAAAGATTGAAGCATTCGAAGTTCAACAATCTATCCTAGATGTTGGAACATCGTCGAATTGTCGAGCAGTCAAGATAGAAATTTAAAAAAGATATTGATCTTCTTGTAATCTCGCTCAATAGTAAAAAAAGAAGCAAAGTATTAAGTATGTCGTGCGATATTTTTTCGCACTCGATAAAGGACACTTGAGTCAATTATGGGTAAGTCACTGGTTATTGTGGAGTCGCCAGCTAAAGCGAAGACCATCAATAAGTATTTAGGTAAGGACTTTATTGTAAAGTCCAGCGTGGGTCACGTCCGTGATCTGCCGACTGCTGGTCAAAGCACAGGCCAGAAAGCTGCTGCGGTATCAACCAAGGGCTTAAGTGCTGAAGAAAAAGCACGTATCAAAAAAGAGAAAGATCGCAAAGCACTGATCAAAAAAATGGGCATCGACCCATTTCATGGTTGGGAAGCGAATTATCAGGTTCTACCAGGCAAAGAAAAAGTCGTGGCGGAGCTGCAAAAGCTTGCTAAAGACGCAGACAGCGTTTATCTAGCAACCGATTTGGACCGCGAGGGAGAGGCTATCGCTTGGCACCTTCGTGAGATCATCGGTGGCGATGAAGAGCGATACAAACGCGTTGTGTTCAATGAAATTACCAAAAATGCTATCCAACAGGCGTTCGAGAAACCGGGCGAACTGAGTATGGATGGCGTTAATGCCCAGCAAGCACGCCGTTTCATGGACCGTGTTGTTGGCTTTATGGTTTCTCCACTGTTATGGAAGAAAGTTGCACGTGGTTTGTCTGCTGGCCGCGTACAGTCGGTAGCGGTAAAACTGCTGGTTGAGCGTGAGCGCGAAATCAAAGCGTTTGTCCCAGAAGAGTTTTGGGATATCCATGCAGATACCAAGACTCAAGACAAGAGCGATTTCCGATTGCAAGTAGCGCAGAAAGAAGGCGTCGCCTTTAAACCTGTTAACGAAGCAGAAACGAAATCTGCAATGGCTGTGCTAGAAAACGCACGCTATGAAGTGTGTAAGCGTGAAGACCGTCCAACATCAAGCAAACCGTCTGCGCCGTTTATCACGTCGACTTTGCAACAAGCCGCGAGTACTCGTTTAGGTTACGGCGTTAAGAAAACCATGATGTTAGCTCAACGCCTCTATGAAGCGGGTTACATCACTTATATGCGTACTGACTCGACTAACCTAAGTGCTGAAGCTGTAGAGACCGTACGTGGCTTTATCGGTAGCGAGTATGGTGAGGCTTACCTTCCGGGTAAACCGAACGTTTACGGCAGTAAGCAAGGGGCACAAGAGGCGCACGAAGCGATTCGTCCATCAGATGTTGCTGTAAAAGCCGATGACCTAAATGGTATGGAAGCCGACGCGCACAAACTGTATTCATTAATTTGGAATCAGTTTGTTGCTTGTCAGATGACACCAGCAAAATATGACTCAACGACAGTGAGCGTAAAAGCGGCTGAATACACGCTTAAAGCGAAAGGCCGTATCTTGAAGTTTGATGGCTGGACACGTGTTCAGCGTCCTCTAGGCAAAAATGAAGACCAGATCCTACCGGCAGTGCAAGTCGGTGATAGCATTGAGCTTATCAAGCTCGATCCAAAACAACACTTCACTAAGCCACCAGCACGCTTCACCGAAGCCGCACTAGTTAAAGAGCTTGAAAAGCGTGGTATTGGCCGCCCTTCAACGTATGCTTCAATCATTTCGACCATTCAAGACCGTGGTTATGTAAAAGTTGAACAGCGTCGCTTCTACGCAGAGAAAATGGGTGAAATTGTCACCGATCGTCTCGATGGAAGCTTCGATGAGTTGATGAACTACGAGTTCACTTCACGCATGGAAGAGAAACTTGACCAAATTGCAGAAGGTGATGCGAACTGGAAAGGCGTGCTAGATGATTTCTTTAAAGACTTTACCGGCGATTTAGAGAAAGCAGAACAAGACGAAGAGCACGGCGGAATGAAGCCGAATCACATTGTCTATACCGATATCGAGTGTCCAACGTGTTCACGTGAAATGGGCATCCGTACTGCTTCGACAGGTGTATTCCTCGGTTGTTCAGGTTATGCATTGCCACCGAAGGAACGTTGTAAAACAACCATCAACCTAGGTGATGAAGATGGCGTTATCAATGTTCTTGAAGAAGATGTAGAAACGGCTGCACTGCGTGCTAAGAAGCGTTGTCCGATTTGTGAAACAGCGATGGACGCGTACCTTATCGATGATAAACGTAAGCTCCATGTTTGTGGTAATAACCCGAATTGTGAAGGCTATGTTGTTGAACATGGTGAGTACAAAGTCAAAGGTTACGATGGCCCCGTTGTAGAATGTGACAAATGTGGCAGTGACATGGTATTGAAGAACGGCCGTTTTGGTAAATACATGGACTGTACGAGTGAAGATTGTAAAAACACTCGTAAAATTCTTAAAAACGGTGAAGTTGCACCGCCAAAAGAAGATCCAGTGCACCTACCTGAATTGCCGTGCGAAAACTCTGATGCTTACTTTGTTCTTCGTGATGGCGCATCTGGTCTATTCTTGGCTGCAAGCACCTTCCCTAAATCACGTGAAACACGTGCGCCATTAGTGGAAGAGTTAGCTCGCTTTAAAGACCGTATTTCACCTAAATTCCATTACCTGGCTGATGCACCTCAGCAAGACCCAGATGGTCTGCCTATGGTGGTACGCTTTAGTCGTAAATCGAAAGAGAACTACGTTCGTTCTGAGATTGACGGCAAGCCTTCAGGCTACACGGCCTTGTATGTAGAAGGTAAATGGGAAATTACCGATAAACGTAAAAAGCCCGCGAAGAAGAAATAACCTCTTCTTTTGAAACGACAAAGCAGCCTTAGATAGGCTGCTTTTTTATTAACCGAATGGCCAACGGTTTTCATTTAGATAAGAGGGATATAAAACTATTGTCACATTCGCGGTTTAAATGTAAGGAACATCAATTGCATTTTTGACAATATAGTAAGTAGCTTCTATTGCTTTAGATGACCCACCGGAAGGACATCATGATACAGAGACTCAAGCTGCTGGCCTTTCTCACCTTTGTCAGTGTTACTTTTCTAATTGCTGCGTATAGCGCTTCTAAGCAAGTCATTGATGAAATTGTCGAGCAACTAGTGTGGAAGTATGCACAAGTCTCTGCTCACCATGATGCGGAAATGTTGCTTGCACCGATCATTAAAGAAGTCGATTTAGTCAAAAAACTCTCCTCGCACCCGAATATCACTTCTTGGGGGATGAACAGCCATGATGATGTGTATCGTGCCGTGGCTGAAGATACACTCGATCGATATCGCTGGCAGCTCAAATCAAAAAACTTTTTTATCGTTCTCGATGAAAACCTAGCTTACCACTACAACGATGTGCAGAGTGTACGTCAACAGAGCTTTTTACGTTATTATTTGGATCCCACATCGAATCAAGATAAGTGGTACTTTGACCAACGCGAACGCAAGGTAGATTTAAGTGTTAACATCGCTAAAGATGCTCATTTAGGTCTGACGCGAGTGTGGATTAACCAAAGTATTGTCAAGGATGGGCGCTTTCTAGGTATTGTCGGGACAGGAATAGATACGGATTTACTTTTCGAACGATTTGATGACCATCACTCTCATGCCCTAAAGACATTATTTGTTGACGAAGCGAGAAGAATTCAATTTTCTGTCGATGCGCATAACTACCACTACCCACTACGTGATAGCAACAATACCAATACCAAACCAACTCTCAGAGATTTCATCCCCGATAAGCAAGAATACTTAACGATAGAAGCCCTGATGCAACAACAGAAAGTGGGCGAAGAAGCGCAAGTATTAGTGGTACAGCAAGAGGGGAGGAAAGCGGTTGTCGCGATTCAGTATATTGAAGCAATAGGTTGGTATGAACTTACTTTTGTTAGTGTTGATGCCATGGTACCGACATGGGTATCTGCAACTCAATACCTCCCTCTAATCGCGGGGCTGTTACTTTGCGTATTACTCAGCTATAGATATTTGCTTAAGCGTTGGATAGTTCCTAGCGAGCGTTTAAATCAGCGACTTTCTGGGCTGATGCAGCATAAAGTCAAGCATCAAGATGCTAGAGAAATGTTGGATTCAATAGAGCGAGAACTCACGTTGGCGAGGACTAGACTTGAAGAGCTTGTTGTATCGCGTACTAAGCAAATTGATGAGCTTTCTGTTGTCGATGTCGTGACTGGGTTACATAACCGCAGAGGGTTAGAGATCGCACTGAGCGAAGAGCTTGCTAGGGCATCGAGGGAACAATACCAATTTGGGCTGATCTGGATTGATGTCGGCTTATCTGGCGACGGAGGAGGGCAATTTGACGTTGCTGAGCATCAGCAGGCACTTGAAACCGTCGCCGCGAGCCTAACCAAAGCGATTAGAGAATATGATGCTGCAGCTCGATGGGCAAATGATGAATTTCTATTGCTGATACGCAGTGATTGCCAGGACACACTGTCGCAGATTGCATGCCGGATAAAACATTATCTAGAACGACAAAATGCTGATGGTCAATCAATGACTGAATTGACAGAAAATTTATCAATCGGTGGCACATTGATAAAACACAATCTATCGATGCAACAAGCGTTGGCACTCGCTGATAGTTCGTTGTACATAGCCAAATCTGATGCAAAAAATGCCATCTATATTCATGACATATCGAATGTTGCATAGCAAAACCTCGCAAATGCTTACCGATAGATTTAGCCAGTGATTGTACCTCTTTGAGAGCAAGGTCACATTTATGTAGAGGTAATGTTATCGAAGTGTGTCTTTCTTATGGGATTCTGTGAGCTGTCGCAGGAGGAGAAAAAGTAATAAGTGTGAGGTCGATAGTACAGCATATTTTAAATTGTAATCTTGCTGAAATACGATAAGTTATAGTAAACCTTTTGCACAAGGTGCTGTGACGCTAAGTTACCGCTAAAAAAGGCGTTATCAGAGTGACTTTTGCTGCATGTTATACCGAATAGGACTGGTGTAACTATAAAAAATATTGATGAGTCCCCCCCTAAAAATGGGTTCATCACACACAATAAATAAAATGGAGAAATTTAAATGGCTGGTGTTTTGGGAATGATCCTTGCTGGTGGAGAAGGGTCACGCCTTCGTCCTCTTACAGAATCTCGCAGTAAACCCTCGGTTCCTTTTGGTGGCAGTTATCGCCTTATCGACTTCGCTCTCAACAACTTTGTAAACGCTGATCTGATGCGTGTTTATGTTCTCACTCAGTTCAAGTCTCAATCTCTATTCCATCACCTTAAGAAAGGCTGGAATATTAGTGGCATTACTGATCGATTCATCGACCCGATTCCAGCGCAAATGCGCACAGGTAAACGTTGGTATGAAGGGACAGCCGATGCTATCTATCAAAACCTACGTTTTATGGAGTTGGCAGAGCCTGAACAGGTGTGTATTTTTGGGTCAGACCACATCTATAAAATGGACATTAAGCAGATGCTTGATTTCCACAAAGAGAAAGAGGCGTCATTGACAGTATCAGCGCTGCGTATGCCTTTGGCTGAAGCGTCGCAGTTTGGTGTTATTGAAGTCGACGCAGAGGGGCGAATGATAGGTTTTGAAGAAAAACCTGCGAAGCCTAAATCGATTCCTGGTGACCCTGAGCATGCTCTGGTTTCTATGGGGAATTACGTATTTGAGGCTCAGCCACTGTTCTCAGAACTGATTGAAGATGCCGATAACCCAGATTCTTCCCATGATTTTGGTAAAGACATTATTCCTAAGATGTTCCCACGCGGTGACGTGTTTGTTTATGACTTCAGCACCAACCGTATTACTGGTGAAAAAGAAGAAGTGTACTGGCGCGATGTAGGTACCATTGGTGCGTACTGGCAAGCGCATATGGACTTGCTAGAAAAAGATGCGCCATTCTCGCTCTATAACCGTAAGTGGCCTCTGCATACATTCTACCCACCGTTGCCACCAGCGACCTTTACTGACTCGGTGAATGGCCGTGTACAGATCATTGATAGTTTAGTGTGTAACGGTAGCTACGTACGTGGCTCACGCATCGAGAAGTCGGTGCTCGGTTTCCGTAGCAATATTGCATCAGCGTGTGATATCAGCGAGTGTATTTTACTTGGAGACGTCAAGGTCGGTGATGGATGTGTTTTACGCAGAGTGATCATTGATAAGGATGTAGATATTGCACCAGGGACCCAAATTGGTGTAAATCTATCGGAAGATAAGAAGCACTTCCACGTATCGGAAGATGGCATTGTTGTTATTCCTAAAGGAGCACGAATTGGCTACTAAGAATTTATCTATTCTATTTGTAGCATCGGAAGTTGAAGGGTTAATTAAGAGTGGTGGCTTGGCAGATGTTGCCAAGGCGCTGCCTGAAGCACTCCTCGCACTACAGCAAGATGTTCGTATTACCTTGCCTGCCTATCAAAAAATGGCGGGCATTGAGCAAGCCCAGGTGATACTTGACACTCATTTAGAGCACTGGCCTCATACAGAGTATCGAGTTAAACAGCTAGAGATTGCAGGTGTCCCTGTTTACGCTATAGATTGTCCTCAGTATTTCGGTCGACCAGAAATGTATGCGGAGAACAATCAGGCTTATTTAGACAATGGTGAGCGCTTTGCGTTTTTTAGTGCTGCTTGCCTTGATATGTTGCCGAAACTCGGCTTTCAGCCAGATATTGTCCACGCCAATGACTGGCATACAGGTTTCGTCCCGTATTTGCTTAAACACCGCTATGCGTCAGATGACTTTTATGCCGAGATTAAAAGCATTCTGTCGGTACACAATGCGGTGTTTAAAGGGGTATTTAGCTACGATGAGTTGCCAAACTTACCTGAAATGCATACCCATTACGTCCCTGATGCTGCGGTGAGCTTGACGCACGTTACCATGCTGAGAGCAGGAGTGATGAATGCGGATAAGATCAATGCTGTGAGCCCGACTTATGCAGAAGAGCTTAAAACCGAGCTAGGAAGCCATGGTATGGCGGCTGAATTCCAGCAGCGCTCTGCTGATTTGGTCGGTATTCTTAATGGTTGTGATTACACAGCTTGGAATCCGCAAAATGACACTTATTTGCCTGTAAATTACAAGCCAAATCGTCAGAGTATGGTTCGTGGTAAAAAAGCATGTAAGCGTGAGTTGCAGGAGCGAGTAGGGCTAGAAGTACAAGATATTGCCGTCTACGGTATGGTTTGTCGATTGACTCATCAAAAGGGTGTCCACTATTTGCTGCCAATACTTAGCGACTTTCTGAAGTATCAGGTTCAAGTGGTCATTGTTGGAACCGGGGACCCAGCTCTTGCCGCTCAGCTTAAAGAGGTGGCGGCTCAGCACGGTGACAGATTTGTTTTTGTCGAGGCCTACGATAACGAACTGGCACATTTGGTAGAAGCGGGCTCTGATTTTTTCATTATGCCGTCGGAATTTGAGCCTTGTGGTTTGAATCAAATTTATAGTATGGCTTATGGTACATTGCCTATTGTTCGCGGTGTGGGAGGCTTAAGAGATAGCGTCAATGATTATGATGCTGATCCTGAAGTTGCGACGGGGTTTGTCTTTTATGAGCCCGAGCCTGCTGCTTTGCTTCATGTATTACAACGTTCTTTACTCCTTTATGCTCAACAGCCGAATGAAGTTAAACGTGCCCAGCTTTATGCTATGGGTCAAGACTTCTGTTGGAATAAAGCAGCAGATGAATACATAACACTGTACCATAGTGCATTAAGCTGAAATCATATGAAACAAGGCGTCTTAAAGGCGCCTTTTTTGATGGTTACTTACATTTTTAATAAAAGAATAATTAAGATTTGACGCATTTTGACGTAAATCCCTCTATGTTTATGCTAATCTCCGTAACCAAATTTTGATCTTGAGTATTCGTTTTTAAATATGAGTGACGCTTTGCTTTTCCACAAAACCTTTGCCCATCCAACAAGCGACGAATGGGTCGTTTTTGTGCATGGTGCTGGTGGAAGTTCATCTATCTGGTTTAAACAGATAAAAGCGTACAAGCAGCATTTTAATTTACTGCTAATTGACCTTCGAGGTCATGGTAAATCTAATCAACTGATCAAAGAGCTGATCGCCAATCGCTACACATTCAAATCGGTAACAATGGATATCCTAAAGGTGTTAGATCATCTTAAGATTCGTTCAGCGCATTTTGTTGGAATGTCACTGGGCACGATCATTGTTCGAAATTTGGCAGAGCTTGCGACAGATAGGGTCAAGTCGATGGTGCTTGGTGGCGCTGTCACGCGGTTTAATGTGCGATCACAGATATTGGTCCGTTTAGGCGGTATGTGCAAGCATGTCGTGCCTTACATGTGGCTGTATAGCTTGTTTGCTTATATTGTGATGCCACAGCGTACTCAGAGAGAATCGCGACACCTATTTATCCGAGAGGCGAAGAAGCTGTGTCAAAACGAGTTTAAGCGCTGGTTTATCCTTACTGCCGAGGTCAACCCACTGATGAAGTATTTCAAAGATAGAGAGTTACCGATACCAACGCTCTATCTGATGGGAGAAAGGGACTATATGTTTATCCAGCCCGTGAAGGAGATGGTCGCTGTCCACAGGCAGAGTCAGCTTCTAGAAATTCGCGACTGCGGACATGTATGCAACGTTGAACGGCCAGATGAGTTTAACCACCACTCGATTTCGTTTATTCAGCAGCAAATTAAAGCGCCTAACTGTTAAGGCGCAGTCTCACCACATTGCCAACATGCTCCAAACTGAGGTTCGTTGGATTCACCACATTGGCTGCACCGCCAACTCGTTCCATTATCCGCACTCCTAAACTGTTCGATAACTGCACTCGCTTGGGCGGCTTGATTGAGGTCTATTAGCCAAACGAAAGGCTCGCTGCTCTCACCAAATGGCACTTCGCCTTGTAAGCCAAACACCCCTTCACCGCGCACTTCACAATCAATACGGTAAGACTTTAGAAGCTCACAGACAATATGAGCTTCGGTAGGTGTAGCAGCAGAGTAGATTCTCATTAAACGCTGCCGTTTGAAGTCGAAGGGGATGCTTTGATCTTACCCATGACCCATTTTGCAATCACAGGGAATAGCCCCAATAAAGCAAAAGACGCCAATACAGTTGGAGACACTATGCCAGATAAGCTATCAATTTGAGCCAGTTGTGTGCCGGCATTCAAGTAGACTGCAGTACCGGGTAACATGCCTAATTGACTAACAAGGTAGAATCGCATTGTCGCAATTGGGGTTAAACCCATCAGTAAGTTGATCAAGAAAAATGGGAACACAGGAATCAAGCGCAGAGAGAAAAGGTAAAATGCGCCGTCTTTCTCAACACCTTGGTTAATAGCGTTGAGTTTCTCACCAAACTTGCTCTGTACCCAATCACGTAGCAAATATCGGCTACTTAAAAAGGCCAACGTTGCACCTATGGTGCTGGCGAATGAAACCAGCAATAGGCTAGTCCAGAAACCAAATAGCGCAGCACCTAATAGAGTTACGACTGCCGCTCCGGGGATAGAAAAGGCCGTAATAGCTATATAAGCCAGAAAGTAACTGGCGGCTGCAACCGTAAAGTTGTTGGCAATAAAGGTAGCCAACTCAGCTTGTTGCGCCTTGGCATTGTCTAAAGTTAGGTATTGACCAAAGTTCACTCCCAGTAAAACAATTAATGCAACGAAGATAATACCAAGGACTATTTTTTTATTCATATTGAAGCTGCTCCATCTTAAACCGAGGATAGATGTATTAAGTGTTATTAGACAAGACAGGGAAAGCAAGCAGCAAATTTCATTGCGATGGATAAAAATAAAAAAGTCAGCGCTATGGCTGACTTCTTAGATAACGATTGTTTGATTAACTAACTTGAGTTAGTAGCTCCTGACGACGGCTTTGGGGAATAACCGACCAGTGAGTTCCATTGATCGCGCCTTCCAATGCCCATAAAAGTTCGATATTTACATCGGCAGAGTGTGTGGATTGAATGGCTTTGAACGCGTGAACTGCACCAACCTCTTCAAGGTTTTTAACCGACTCGATGCCTGCTTTTTTGAGCATCCTCTCAGTAGCGAGCCTTAAGTTAGGCAGATCTTTCAAGCGATTTGGTTTTGCTTGCGACTGACTTTGTTTCTCTACGTTCGCCGCTCTTAATGCGATGTCAGCTATCTCTAGGGCTTTACTGCTGTCTGATACCAGGTCGTCACACAAAGCAAAGTATTTAGTTACGACAGGGAAACCACGTTTTTTGTAAACGTAGGGTTCGAGTCCTTGAGATTTAAACTGTTTAGCGAGAGTGGCATCCGCGCGTACGTGAAGCTTATCGTTGACGACAAGTGCGAACATGGTGTCATCGGCAAAAATGCCAAAACCACCAAACATTGAGCGAGACTTAATATGGCCTAACTGCTCAAACAAACGCATTGAGTCTTTTAGTATTGGTTTATCCATGCTGTGTTTTCTCGGTGTATATGTATACGCCACCAATGCAGGTCCGAGAGATTAGCAAAATAATGCAGATACAATGTCAGTAAGGTGTCATACGAGTGCAAGTACTAGTAAAACGGTATGACAGTTTGCATATTCACCATCGGCAACCCCGCTACCAGACAATAAATTGTGTAAGGCCGGAGGCTTTGCGTCCCACCCTTTCGGAGTGGTTTGCCCTGTTCGTGGCATTAATCGAACGTTTTAAGAATAAATAAAAACTGCGCAGAGTATCACATTTGAATGAGATAAATGTGATATTGGTTCAATAAATAAGAGCAATATATACGCTTAGCTAATAAAACGACTACTAGCTAAGCGTTTGACTTGAGGTTACTTATTTAGATTGCGAACGGTTTTTCGTTCTACGATTTCAGGGTGCATTTCGAACACGCGCTTATCATGTTCTTTATCTTTAATGCGCTCTAGAAGGATCTCAAAGGCGTTTTTCCCGACACGTCGTTTTGGTTGGTGAACCGTTGTTAGCGGTGGAGAGAAGTATTCAGCAAGCTCAATATTGTCGTAACCAATCACAGACATATCTTGTGGGATTTGAATGCCTTTCTGTTGCAGTCGGCTCATCAGGCCTAATGCCATTGTATCGTTAAAGCAGAATACAGCGGTCGGCTTGTTGTCCATTGCTGCGATTTTATCTGCTGCCAATACCGCAGTATCACATTCAAAGTTGCCTTCGAGGATCCAGTCTTCGTTAACAGGCAGTTTAGCCTCAGCCATAGCACGCTTAAAGCCGCGTATACGCTCGACACACGCTGCTTTTTCAAAGTGACCGCTTAGGCAAGCAATCTCTTTGTGGCCATGTTCGATTAGGTATTTAGTCGCGAGGTAACCGCCTTCTTCTGAGTTGTCGATGATTTTATCCGCTTGAGAGCTTTCTGGCCCCCAATCCATAACAACTTTAGGAATGTCCTTATGGCGATCTAACATTTCGCTCAGTTCTTCAGTTAGATCTGAACACATGACTAGGATGCCATCTACACGTTTTTCAGCAAGCATGCGAATGTAGTCGCGCTGCTTTTCATAGATGCCACCGGTATTACACAAGATCAGGGTGTAACCTTGGCGATAACAGTAGCTTTCAACACCGTCGATAACTTCGGAGAAAAATAGGTTAGTCGATTGTGTGACTAACATACCAATAGTGCGGGTTGTGTTGCACTTAAGGCTTCGCGCAACGGCACTTGGCGCGTAGTTAAGCTCGGTTACCGCTTCCATCACTTTTTCTTGTGTCGCTTCAGCAACAAAGCGTGTCTTGTTGATGACGTGAGACACAGTGGTTGTTGAAACACCTGCAAGGCGAGCAACATCTTTAATAGTGGCCATAAATTCTGTCCTGTCGATGACTGCCACGAGAATATATTCAGTTTAGAATAAGTTGGCAGAAAGTATCAGAAACACAAAAACCGCTCTTATTTAGCGGTTTGTATTTGAATAGTTCATTTTTATCGTTTGCGGTCACGATTCTAGACCGCAATCTGACTGAGGGCAAACAAATTTCGTTGTTCTGACCTGTGTCAGTTCACATTGTCAGACTCTATTCGCCGATGAGGTAAGTACAGTCTAGTTCTAAAAACGCCACAGTAAGGGATGCAACTGCTGAGTAAAAACCGAACTCATCAAGTGGTTGACACTTAGCGGCAAACTGAGGAGTCCAACTTAATATATGCTGACGAATAAAGTGTTCTTGCTCGACAAAGGCTTGTTCTAAATGACGTTCTTGTTCAAGTTCATTAGAGCGAATGATCAGATTGCCTAAGAAATCGAGTTCAATAGCAATGTGGTCAGCAGGCTCATTTAAGCTTTCATCAACAGCGACACCATGCTCTAGCATTAACGCTTCCATCTCTTTGGCGGGCTTGCCATCGAGTAGACCCGAATCACCAATGTACATAGAGGCATAAGGCAGGGCTGAGTCGCGATCTGATTTCAAAAATAGATCGCAAAAGTCAGCGGCTAACTCAAGCTGAGCATCTTCGCGATCCATTAGACGATTCAACGCATCAATTACGCGATCAATCGAAGGCTTTAGCTCAGCGTTTTCGCCTAGACCAGAAAGGAAAGAACGAATCTGCGGTGAGTGGTACTGCTGAAGATTTTCTTCGGTTAGCTCTTTGGCGTAAAGGCTTGAAAGCCACCAATAAATTTCCGCGCGCTTTTCATTAAATGCTTTGATTTCTTGCATTAGGTACTGCTCCTAAATTAACTACTTATTAGTGTAACTAATAAAAATGAATAGCGGTAATAGCTTGCGTGACAAAAAAAGAGCAGTTATGTGCAATTGTTAACGGGGGCAATGGTTTTGTCTTGAATCAATAAAAAATCATCTTTCTCGTTTTTAAAGTGATAAATACTAGAAATGTTACTATTTATGAATAGAATAAATGATAGAACTATTCCCAATGTAAATTAAGTGGTGTAGATGAGTTATCATGTACTAGTTGTAGAAGACGACGTAGTGACTCGCAGTAAGCTAGTTGGCTACTTTCAGAATGAAGGTTACCAAGTCAGCGAAGCAGAAAGCGGTGAGCAGATGCGTGACATGCTACAAAGCAACGCGATTGATTTGGTGATGTTAGATATTAATCTACCAGGTGAAGATGGATTAATGTTAACTCGCGAACTTCGTAGTCAATCAGACATTGGAATTATCCTGGTAACAGGACGCACGGACAGCATCGACAAAATTGTTGGCCTTGAAATGGGCGCTGATGATTATGTTACTAAACCTTTTGAGCTACGTGAGCTTTTAGTCAGGGTCAAGAATTTGCTTTGGCGAATTGCGGCAGCGCGCAATTCCTCAGGAGTGGATAGCTCAGCGAAGCAAGACGACAGCATTGTTCGCTTTGGTGAGTGGACGTTCGATGTTCAGCGCCGTGCTCTAAGCCGAAACGGAGAGCCTGTAAAGCTGACTAAAGCAGAATATGAGCTGCTAGTTGCTTTATCTTCATACCCGAACCAGGTTCTCAGCCGTGAGCGTATTTTGAATATGATCAGCCATCGTGTTGATGCACCGAATGACCGCACGATTGATGTGTTGATTCGTCGGATGCGCGCTAAGATGGAGTTCGATCCAAAGAATCCGCAGATTTTTGTTACCGTTCACGGTGAAGGCTATATGTTTGCCGGCGACTAAATGACACCAAGTCAACAGACATAAAAATACCGAGGCTTGCCTCGGTATTTTTCTATCTAGATGTGCTGACAATTACACCTTACTTTCGGAGGCTTGCAGCGCCTGCTCTTCGTAGTCTGACGCCCAATCTCTCAAGGTTTGCCAGATTCGGCCTAGAGTTTCGTGCCAGTACCGTTCTGTTTGTTCTAGGTACTTACCTTTAGGTGTGTATTTTTCCCAGGCTTGGCTAATGTTGTTATGAGCCAAATAATTGGTGGGAGCCGGGTAAGGTTTAAGCCCCGCCGCATGGAACTCGTTAAGAGCACGCTTCATATGACTTGCTGAAGTCACCACAACCAGTTTCTTAGTATTGACGAACGCGGCTGCTTGTCTCGCTTCTTCCCAAGTGTCCTTTGCAGTTTCTAACAAAATAATATCCGACTTAGATACACCAAGCGCTAGGGCAACTTTTGCCATCATACGCGCATTGCTCACTTCAGAGCCCCCCGAGTAACCCGACAAAATAAGTTTAGAGCCAGGATAGATACGCATAATGCGAATACCTTCAGCAAGGCGCATTAATCCAGTGCGACTAAGTTCAGACGTTGGAGGGATTTTATCGTCGACCACATGACCACTGCCCAGCACCATAACGTAGTCGATAGATTCGTCAACGGGAAAAAAGGCGGAGTACTGGCGTTCAAGCGGCATCAACAAACGAGAAGAGATGGGTTGAAAGGCGATAAGGAAGATACCGATGAAAGAGAATAGAACAACAAAGCAGCCTGTCTTCTGTTTACGAGTAAACATGATCAACATTAAACCGAACAAACCGATGATTAGCATCGCCGGAAGCGGCATAAGTAGAGAAGACACAACTTTTTTCAGCTCAAACATACTTAAATAGTCCGAAAAAACATCAATTGATTATATTTTAAGAGAAAGCCTCTTTATTCCTGCTTTTCTTATGACAGAATAGCAGCACGATTAGACATGATAACCTAAGCTGCTGTGACTGAAGACCGCAATTTCGACGATATTGCCCACAAATTTGCAAAAAATATTTACGGTTCTGACAAAGGAGAGATTCGCCAAGTCATTGTTTGGGAAGATCTTCAACAGATACTTAATGCTGTTGATGGGGCAAATCAGCAACTCAATGTGCTAGATGCCGGAGGCGGTTTGGCACAAATGTCGCAAAAGCTGGCTAAGCTCGGGCATCATGTCGCGTTATGTGATCTATCTTCTGAAATGCTGCTGTTAGCAGAGCAGGATATTGCAAATAATGGCCTGCTTGAGCAGTATCGCTTCATTCATTCGCCAGTCCAATCGATTGACCAGCACTTAGAATCCCCAGTGGATGTGGTCCTGTTTCATGCGGTGATGGAGTGGTTAGCAGACCCTCAACCTGCTCTAGAAAAAGTCTTAGAACAAGTTAAACCTGGTGGCATGGCATCCGTCATGTTCTACAACCACCATGGTCTGGTCTACAAGAATGTCGTGTGCGGCAACATTCCTCATGTATTAGATGGAATGCCGCATCGCAAAAGATTTAAATTACAGCCACAAAAAGGCTTAAAACCTGAAGAGGTCTACCAGTGGATTGAAGACGCTGGTTTTTCAATTTGTGGCAAATCTGGTATCCGCTGCTTTAGTGACTACATAGGCAATATGGAGTACATGGGCGACTACCAGTATGAAGATGTGTTGGCACTAGAAAGACAACTGTGCAGAGAAGAGCCATACCTCTCGTTAGGTCGATACATACATGTATGGGCACAAAAGAAAGATAAGCAGGACTAACAATGAGTGAGATGACTCTAAATGCTGAGCAGCCGATCGATGAACTGGTCGGTTGGGTAAAGCAGCATGATTTCTCATTGAACCTGACAACAGAGCGACTGGCATTTCTAATCGCTATTGCTGTGCTCAGTAATGAAAGGTTCGATGAAGAATTGGGTGAAGGTGAATTGCATGATGCGTTTACCATTGTTACCCGATTATTTGAAGAAACAGGTGATGCGTCGGCGTTTCGCGCTAACAACGCGATTAACGAAATGGTCAAACAACGACTGATTAGCCGTTTTACCAGTGAAGTGACCGATGGAGCGAGTATCTATCGTCTGTCACCTCTTGCGATAGGGATTACCGATTACTACGTCCGACATCGCGAGTTCTCTAAACTTAAGCTCTCGATCCAGCTTTCAATGGTTGCTGACGAAATGTCGAAGGCGATTGAATCTGCGCGTCAGGGCGGAACGCCGGGTCATTGGCGTAAGAACGTCTATGGTGTGCTTAAGTACTCTGTGGGAGAGATCTTCGATCAGATCGATCTCAACCAGCGTGTGATGGATGAGCAGCAGCAGTCGGTTAAGATTCAAATTGCAGAGCTACTAAACAAAGATTGGCGTGACGCGATCAATAACTGTGAAGCGCTGCTTTCTGAAACATCTAATACGCTAAAAGAGCTACAAGATACGCTTCAAGCTGCAGGTGACGAACTACAAACACAGATTCTTGATATCCAAGAGCTAGTCTATGGTGATGATGAACTAGAGTTTATTGCAGAAACCCTGTTTGGGCTGCAAATGAAGCTAGACCGCATCACGAGTTGGGGTCAACAAGCGATCGATCTTTGGATCGGTTATGATCGCCACGTCCACAAATTTATTCGAACCGCGATTGATATGGATAAGAACCGAGCATTCAGTTCTCGTCTACGTCAGTCGGTGAAAGAGTATTTCGATATGCCTTGGTATCTGACCTACGCAGATGCCGAGCGTCTAACTGACCTTCGTGATGAGGCTTTGGTACTGAGAGACGATGAAGTCACCGGCCAAGTACCACTAGAAGTGGAATACGAAGAGTTTCAACAGGTCAACGATGAATTGTCAGATCGCATTGCAGGCATGCTTAAAGTTCATAAAGAGCAAGGTGCGCCTATCGATCTGGGGTTAGTGCTACGTGACTACCTAGCACAGCACCCTCAAACTCATCATTTTGATTTAGCACGAATTGTTATCGACCAAGCGGTGCGTCTAGGCTATTCAGAGTCTGACTACCAGGCCATTCAACCAGACTGGCAAGCGATCAACGAATTTGGTGCAAAGGTACAAGCAAATGTCATCGACCGATATTAATGAATACATGTCAGACAATCTGGCAAAAGCAATTTCAAACCCTTTGTTCCCAGCGCTAGACAGCATGCTGAGAGCAGGGCGCCACATCTCAAGTGAAGACCTTGACAACCACGCATTGTTGTCAGATTTCGAAGTTGAGTTGTCCTCTTTCTATCAACGTTACAACACCGAGCTAGTGAAAGCGCCGGAAGGCTTTTTCTATCTGCGACCTCGTTCAACTTCACTGATTGGTCGCAGCGTGCTTTCAGAGCTGGATATGCTGGTGGGTAAGGTATTGTGTTTCCTTTACCTAAGCCCTGAGCGTTTGGCTCACGAAGGTATCTTTACCAATCAAGAGCTGTATGAAGAGCTACTCGCCCTTGCCGATGAAGCGAAGCTAATGAAGCTAGTAACCAATCGTGCAACAGGCTCCGATTTAGACAAAGAGAAGCTTTTTGAGAAAGTGCGCACTTCGCTACGTCGTCTGCGCCGCTTAGGTATGATCATCAATATTGGTGAAACAGGTAAATTCAGCATCAGTGAATCGGTATTTCGTTTCGGTGCTGACGTGCGTGTGGGTGATGACATGCGTGAAGCGCAGCTACGCCTGATCCGTGATGGTGAAGCGGTAGTGCATACCAAAGAGCCGAGCCAAGGTAGCTTACTAGAACAAACAGGCAGCGACGATAACGCTGAACAAGAAATGATGGAAGAGGGTGAAGCATGATTGAAAGAGGTAAATATCAATCGCTAACCATGGTCAACTGGAACGGTTTTTTTGCACGTACTTTTGATATCGATGGCTTGGTCACCACGCTTTCTGGCGGTAACGGTGCGGGTAAATCAACCACCATGGCGGCTTTTATTACCGCGTTGATTCCCGATCAAACTTTACTTCACTTCCGTAATACGACCGAAGCAGGCAGCAGCCAATCTTCGCGTGACAAGGGTTTATACGGTAAGTTGCAAGCGGGTGCTTGTTATGCTGCTCTCGATGTTGTGAACTCGCGCAATCAGCGTCTGTTGTTTGCGGTTAAGCTACAACAAGTCGCGGGTCGCGATAAAAAAGTCGACATCAAGCCGTTTGTGATTCAAGGTTTACCGAGCCATATCAAGCCAACTGATGTTCTGATTGAAAGTGTATCAGATACTCAAGCGCGCGTACGCCAGGTCAATGAAGTCAAACAAGCCATTAGCGAGTTTGAGGGTGTGCAGTTCAAAGCATTCTCTTCGATAGTGGATTACCACTCTCAGATGTTTGAATTTGGGGTTATTCCCAAGAAACTACGTAACTCGAGTGACCGTTCTAAGTTCTACCGTTTGATTGAGGCTTCACTATACGGTGGTATCTCAAGCGCGATTACTCGTTCACTTCGCGACTACCTACTGCCACAAAATGGTGGTGTTAAAAAAGCATTCCAAGACATGGAATCTGCGCTGCGTGAAAACCGCATGACACTTGAGGCGATTAAAACCACTCAGGCTGACCGCGATCTGTTTAAGCATTTAATCACCGAGTCGACTAACTATGTGGCGGCGGATTACATGCGCCATGCGAATGATCGTCGCAACAAGCTTGAGCAGACTTTGTCACTACGCTCTGAGCTATTTAGTTCGCGTGAAACCCTGTTGGAACAAAACAACTTACTTAACCGCGTGCAAGAAGAGTTGGAGCTACTGGTTGAGTCAGAGTCATCGTTAGAACAAGACTATCAAGCAGCTTCAGACCATTTACAGCTAGTGCAAAATGCACTGCGTCAGCAAGAGAAAATTGAGCGCTACCAAGAAGACCTGGAAGAGCTGCAAGAACGCCTTGAAGAGCAGATGATGGTGGTGGAAGAAGCACAAGAACGCGTGCTTATGGTTGAAGAACAAGCGACGGTTTCTGAAGAAGAAGTCGACAGCTTGAAGACTCAGCTGGCTGATTACCAACAAGCACTGGATGTTCAACAAACGCGGGCGCTGCAGTATCAACAAGCGGTGCAAGCGTTAGAGAAAGCGAAGCTGCTTCTGCAAAACGAAGACCTAACCGCCGAGTCAGCGCAGGCGCTGGTTGCGCAGCTAAAAGACAATGAAGCACAAAGCACTAATGAACTGCTCGCGACCAAGCACAAGCTTGATATGTCCTCTGCTGCGGCTGAGCAGTTTGAATCGGCACTAAAACTAGTAAAAAGCATTGTTGGACACGTTGAGCGTAACCAGGCTTCGCAGGCGGCGAAAACCGCAATTGGCCAAGGCCGAGAAGCGCAGCAACTGGTACAGAATGAACAACAATGGCGAGCCCAACATCGTGATGTAGAGCGTCGTCTGCATAAGCAGCGTCAGACCCAAGATCTTGTTGCCGAGTACCAAAAGCAGCACCATATTGAACTGACTGACGAACTAGCGTTTGAGCAAGAACGTGAACGCCATGCGATGCAGATTGAAACGCTGGAAATGTCTCAAGAAGAGGTTCGTGAACAGCGCAGTGAACAGCGTCGCCTTGAGCAAGACGCTAGCGCAGAAATCTCTAAGCTTGAAGCGATTGCACCAACTTGGATTGCTGCGCACGACGCACTTGAGTCTCTACGTGAGCAAAGTGGTGCTGATCTTTACGATAGCCAGTCTGTCATGAGTCACATGCAGGTTGTGCTAGAAGAAGAGAAAAAACAATCTTTGGCGAAAGACAAGTTAGCCGAGCGCCGCACTCAGTTAGAGGGAGAGATTGAACGCTTAGCGTCACCAGGTGGTTCAAATGACCCACGTCTGAAAGGACTAGCTGACACGCTTGGTGGTGTGCTTTTGTCTGAGATTTACGATGATATCACCATTGGTGATGCTCCATATTTCAGCGCAATGTACGGTCCGGCTCGTCATGCGATTGTGGTATCCGATCTCTCTGGTATTGAAGAGAAATTGGTAGAGCTAGATGACTGTCCAGAAGATCTTTACATCATTGAAGGTGACATAGACGCGTTTGATGACAGTTCATTCGATGCAGAAGAGCTTGAGGGCGCGGTGTGTGTTCGTATGAACGATCGCCAAATGCGTTACTCTCGCTTGCCAGAGATCCCTTTGTTCGGTCGAGCGGCGCGTGAGCAGCGTCTGGAGTTGCTGCGTGATGAGCGTGAAGAAGTGGTTGAAGAGCACGCAAAAGCGGCGTTCGACTCACAGAAACTTCAGCGTCTGTACCAAGCATTCAACGGCTTTGTAGCGAACCATATTCAGGTTGCGTTTGAATCAGACCCTGAACAGGCGCTGGTGGCAGTACGTGACAAGCGTAACCAGCTTACGCGTGTCCTTGCAGATCTTGATGCTAAAGAGCAACAGCAGAGAAGCCAACTACTAGGTAGCAAGCAAGCCTTAGCGTCGCTCGATAAAATTGCACCGAACATGGCGCTGATTGAAGATGATGCCCTATCGGCTCAATTTGAAGAATTAGAACAGAATCTTGCCAAGTTGTCCGAAGCGAAGTCTTTCGTCACCAATCATGGCAAAGCCATTACTGATCTAGAGAAGATCGTCTCAGCACTTGATGCCGACCCAGAGCAATTTGATGTGCTAGAAGCCGAGTATCAAGCGGCTGACCAAAAACTTCAGCAATTGAAGAAACAGATCTTCGCGCTGTCTGATCTTGTAGAGCGTCGTCATTACTTTGCCTACGCCGACTCGGTGGACTTGCTTAACCAAAGCAGTGAGTTAAGTGAACAGCTAAAAGCAAAACTGGTAGAAGCAGAACGCGCGCGTACTCGCTCTCGCGATGAGCTTAAACAAGCGCAAGGTCAAATGAACCAATACAATCAAGTATTGGCGTCATTGAAGAGTTCACATCAAGCGAAACTTGAAACGGTTCAGGAGTTTAAACAAGAGCTTCAAGAGTACGGTGTCACGGCTGATGAAGGCGCGGCAGAGCGTGCTGTTCGTCGCCGCGATGAGCTTCAAGAGCGTCTGCATACGTCTCGCTCGCGTAAGAGCGAATATGAGCGCACCATGACTTCCACTGAACTAGAGATGAAGTCGCTGGCTAAGCGTTTGAAGAAGGTGCAGAAAGAGTATGTTGAGCTACGTACCTTTGTTGTTGCTGCTAAAGCGGGCTGGTGCTCTGTACTGCGTTTGGCTCGTGAGAACGATGTAGAACGTCGCCTGCACAAGCGTGAGCTAGCCTATATGACTGACAACGAGTTACGTTCAATGTCAGATAAATCACTCGGTGCACTTCGTCTCGCCGTAGCTGACAACGAAGATTTACGTGATGCGCTACGTTTGTCTGAAGATAACGCACGTCCAGAGCGTAAGGTTCTGTTTTATATTGCTGTTTACCAGCATCTGCGTGAGCGTATCCGTCAAGACATTATCCGTACAGACGATCCGGTTGAAGCCATCGAAGAGATGGAAGTGGAGCTTGCTCGCCTAACGGAAGAGCTGACTCAACGTGAAAACCGTTTAGCGATCAGCTCTGAATCTGTGGCGAGTATCATTAAGAAGACGATTCAGCGTGAGCAGAACCGTATCCGTATGCTTAACCAAGGTTTGTCGAATATTTCATTTGGTCAGGTTAAAGGTGTGCGCTTAAACGTTAAGATTCGTGAAAGCCACGAAGTACTTCTTAACGGATTGTCGGCTCAACAAGAGCAGCATAAAGATTTGTTTGAGTCTTCGCGCTATACCTTCTCTGAAGCGATGGCGAAATTGTTCCAGCGTGTTAATCCGCATATCGATATGGGGCAGCGTTCTCCACAGGTGCTTGGTGAGGAGCTGCTGGATTACCGCAACTACCTAGAACTCAGTGTAGAGGTTAACCGTGGTTCCGATGGTTGGCTACAAGCGGAATCTGGCGCGCTATCGACAGGTGAAGCGATCGGTACAGGTCAGTCGATTCTTCTCATGGTGGTGCAAAGCTGGGAAGAAGAGTCACGCCGCCTACGCAGCAAAGACATTGTTCCTTGTCGTCTGCTGTTCTTGGATGAGGCAGCTCGCCTGGACGCGAAGTCAATCTCGACGCTGTTTGAGCTGTGTGACCGTCTAGACATGCAGCTTCTGATTGCTGCACCTGAGAACATTAGCCCTGAAAAAGGGACGACCTACAAGCTTGTACGTAAGGTGTTCAAAGATCACGAGCATGTGCATGTGGTTGGCTTAAGAGGCTTCGGTCAAGAACCGAAAACAAGGAGTGATGCACAAGCACTCATCGAGAGTTTCTAACGCTTTTAAACTCAAATTTTAAATTGAATAGTCCCGTCGCGAGTGCTTCGGGACTATTTTTTTTCCTAGCTACTTTTCATGCTCAACAGCCAGCCCTTTTTCCATGAGTCTTTCAAGTTCATTAAGAGCCTCAAAAGATTTTTCGGAAATACGTTCTAATTCTTCTTCTAGATGATTAGATTCTTCGATGTTTGGTGGGGGAGTGTCTTTGAGTTGTTTCATAACAGTCACCTATATGCTTGGGGGGAGTAAGCTCCTCTAAGATAAACGATGTGATCTGTTAATCCAAAAAATGACAGCCAATGTGTGATACCACCATAAAAGCGTATGTCTGGTGGTAAAATATTCTCAAAACTGATAGATCTCGTGAGTTTGTCTGGATTAGACAATCAGTATAGTGCTAATAAGTTGTGGTGAGGGTATCCCATTTATTTGGGTTTGCGGGCGTTAGTTCGATACGTGCTCGGTGAATCGCCACTCCACTTTCGAAATGCGTGACGGAAGTTAGCACTATCGGAAAACCCAACGCGTTCAGAGATCTCTTCAACGTTTAATCGCGTCGAAGCTAAGTAATGTCTTGCAAGGCGAAAGCGAACGTCATCCAATATCTGTTGGTAGCTCGTATCTTCACTTCTTAGGTGTCGGCGTAGGGTTCGTGACGACATACCTAGCTCTGAAGCAAGGGCTTCAATTGACGGGTAATTCCCTGATCTTTCCACAAATATCTGAGTAATCTTGTCTTTTAGGGTAGGTGAACGACTGACCTGCGCCAACATCTCATCACATGACTTTAAGCACATCTGTAATGTCATTATGTTTGCAGAAGGGAGAGGGTCATGCAATCTAGTCGCATCAAACTGCCACTCTAACTCTTGGCTATCAAACTCTATAGGGCAGCCGAAAACCTTGCTATAGGCCTCACCATACTCGGGCCTAGGGTAGGGGAACTTAAGGCGTTGAGAAGGAAATGGCTGTTGCATCAGTTCTTGACATAGATTGAGGATAGCTGCGAGCCAGTACTCACAGCAAAAGGGCAACAATGTGTCTAACTCGATCATTTGCTCTGCATGAAAGTAACCGCGATTTTGCTCGATGCGCATTTTCTTTCTTAGCACTGGGCCTGCAAGGCGTAGATATTTGAACCCAAGTAGCAAGGCATCAAGTAAAGTGCTGCTACTAAAGGCAGCGTAGCCCAAGACACCAAAATCACTGAATCGGGCTTGTTGCCCCACTTTTAAACCTAGATCAGGCTCATCAGATAGACGGATTGCATTACCAAACACGGCAAGTTTTTGCGCGAGGGTTATGTGAGTTTCAGGGCAATAGAGTTGAGCAGGGGAGATACCGCTACCTTCAAGCAACTCTTGTATTGGAAAGCGATTTTCTAGATACCTTGTTAACAACTGAACATCTAGAATCCCACTGGCTTGCATGTCGGGTTCGTACACCGCACTATATTCCATTCTCTTCCCTTAGGCTGCCGCCACTTTTCATTTGCCTTTTATAGCGTGACTAGTGCGGTTCAATCTGTTAATTGTGTCCGAATTTCACCGATTTATGTCTTTCTACCACCTGTGTTAGATGTTAATGAGATGTTGTAATAAGGCATTGCTACAAGTGAGGCACCAAAAATGAACATGATGGCAACCCGTTTAGTCGAGCAAGAAAAATCAGGCTTTGGACAAACGGATGATGAATTAATGCAGTGGTTCGCTGAACTTCAGTTAGCCTACCAAAATGAACCCTCACCCAGTCTATCGCTCAGGAAACAGCGATTAAAAGTGCTCAAGAAACAGCTTTCGCGTTACCAAGAAGTGCTAGCTGATGCGATGAGTGAGGACTTTGGTGGGCGGAGCCATACTGAGTCTATTATGGCCGACGTACTCGCACCTATATTAGATATCAACCATGTATTGAACCACATTGGTAGTTGGATGAAGCCAAGCCGCCGCCCTACGGAGTGGCTTTTCAAAGGCAATAAGCTAGAGGTTCGATATCAGCCTAAAGGGGTGGTTGGGATCATCTGCCCGTGGAACTTTCCGATCTATTTATCTGTCGGCCCGCTTATCACTGCATTAGCTGCAGGCAATCGCTGCATGATTAAAATGCCACCGAATTGCCCCCAAACGACTAAAGTGCTGACGGATTTGTTGGGGGAAGTATTCTCCACCGATTTGGTGCGCGTTGTCGAAGGAAATCATCCTCAAGCGATGGACATTTCCCATCTCCCTTTTGATCACCTTATTTTTACTGGTTCACCAAACAGCGGAAAAACCATTATGGCTAACGCCGCTGCTCATCTTACACCAGTGACATTGGAGTTAGGTGGAAAGTCTCCAGTGATTGTGTTTGATGATTATGAAGTTGAGCGCGCAGCCCAGCGTATTGCCCACGGCAAAGGGTTTAACTCAGGACAGATTTGTATTGCGCCTGATTACGCGTTTGTACCGCAAAGTAAAGTCGATCAGTTTGTAGCGGCAATGTCTCATGCGCATAAAGAAATGTATGGGCAATTAGCGAGTAACCCAGATTACACCGCTTTAGTCGATGAAGCTCAATGCCAACGATTTCACGACTTGTTAGAAGATGCTCGCCAAAAAGGTGCAATCATCACTAAGTGTCTAGAGGATGGAGAAGGGCGCAAAACACCGCTCTATATTGCGACTAATTTGACGTCGGATATGCGTATTTGCCAAGAAGAGATCTTTGGCCCACTGCTGCCAGTACACAGCTACCAAAACCTTGAACAAGTCATTGACTATATTGCTGAGCGTCCAAGACCTTTGGCTTGCTACCTATTTAGTGATGACAAAGAGCAACGTGAAAAACTGCTCGCACGTACTCATAGTGGTGGCGTGACTATTAATGATTGGGGTTGGCATGTACTCAATCACTCAGTGCCCTTTGGCGGAATTGGTAATTCGGGTATTGGCAACTATCACGGAGAAGAAGGGTTTCGTGAACTTAGCCATGCACGCAGCGTTTTTTACATGCGTAAGTGGTTTCCAATTGGGTTGTTTGCGCCTCCGTATGGTAATCCAATTCAAAAGCTGGCGGTGCGGCTGTTTGTTGGTAAGCCAGACCCGAGTTTAAAAAAATAGAATAGGATGTAAATATAGCAAGTGGATAGGAGACAGCGATGGACAGCTATGATTTCATTATTGTCGGTGGTGGCTCTGCAGGCTGCGTACTTGCCGCACGACTGACAGAAGATCCTCAGGTCAGTGTTTGCTTGCTTGAGGCTGGTGGCAAAGATACCAGCCCGTTTATACATACTCCCGTTGGCGCAGTAGCCATGCTACCGACCAAGTACAATAATTGGGGGTTCGAAACGGTCCCACAAGCTGGGTTGAATGGAAGAAAGGGCTACCAGCCACGTGGAAAAACCCTAGGTGGTTCAAGCTCAATCAACGCGATGATGTATGCACGTGGGCACCGCTATGATTATGATTTGTGGGCGAGTTTAGGTAATGAGGGCTGGGGTTTTGATGACTGCTTGCCCTATTTTATAAAGTCAGAACACAACGAAGTTCATCGTGATGAGTATCATGGTCAGGGTGGGCCGCTCAATGTAGCCAACCTTCGCTCTCCCAGCGAGATGTTAGAGAAGTACCTTCAGGCTTGTGAATCTATTGGCATCCCAAGAAATAAAGACATCAATGGTGCTGAACAGTTTGGCGCAATGGCAACCCAAGTGACGCAACACAATGGTGAGCGGTGTAGTGCGGCGAAGGCGTACCTTACCCCCAACTTGTCTCGCCCTAATCTCACCGTAGTGACCAAAGCGACGACACATAAAGTCTTGTTTCGTGATAAGTGCGCTATTGGCGTTGAATACGGATTGGCAGGAAAGCGATTTCAGATTAAATGCAGAAAAGAAGTGATTCTCTCGGCGGGTGCATTTGGCTCACCGCAAATACTGCTTCTTTCAGGTGTTGGGCCGAAACAAGAGCTAGACAAACATGGTATTTATCCGGTTCATGAACTCGTTGGGGTCGGAGAAAACCTCCAAGATCATATTGATTTGATCCATTCCTATAAATGCACAGCTAAAAAATCAACGTTTGGTGTTTCGCTACAAATGGCAGCCGATTTAAGTAAAGCGCTTCCAGAATGGCGAAAACATCGGCGTGGCAAGCTAACCAGTAACTATGCCGAAGGGATTGGTTTTTTTTGCTCGGACAATGATGTGCAAGTGCCCGATCTTGAGTTTGTCTTTGTGGTTGCCGTTGTCGATGATCATGCGAGGAAAATTCACACAAGTCATGGTTTTAGTTCTCATGTCACCCTACTAAGGCCTAAGAGCAAGGGAACTGTAAAACTAAAAAGTGCAGATCCTTATGATTCACCAAGCATCGATCCTGCCTATTTTAGCCACCCCGACGATATGCATGTGATGATCAAAGCGTGGAAAAAACAGTATCAAATGTTAGAAAGTAAAGCGTTTGATGATGTTCGAAGAGAGAGCTTTTACCCCATAGATGCCAATGATGACAGCGCAATTGAACAAGATATTCGCAATCGTGCTGATACCCAATATCATCCGGTAGGAACCTGTAAAATGGGCACCGACCAAGACACTCTTGCGGTTGTTGATAGTGATCTAGCGGTTTATGGTTTAGAGAATTTAAGGGTGGTCGACGCGTCAATCATGCCGACTTTGATTGGCGGCAACACCAACGCACCAACGATAATGATTGCAGAGAAAGCAGCAGATAAGATCAAGCGCAAATACAAATTGTGCGAGAAGTTCATTCGTTCAACTTTGGTAGATGAACATCACTGAATATACAGAAAAACCCGCAAGTCGCGGGTTCTTCGGGTTATCTTAGAGCTTAACCAGTCACTTCTTTGGCGAATATACCAAACTGTCTTGCCGCATAAGCGACACGTTCAGCAGGTTTTGGATACTCAATGCCCAGACCTAAATTTTCAATGTGATGAAGCCTTGGCAACAAGCCTGCACCATTGGCAATTTGAATTGCTAATCCTGGGCGAGCATTTAACTCAAGCACCATAGGACCTTCTTCTTTATCTAGCACCATATCAGTCCCCATATAGCCAAGGCCGGTCATTTCCCAAGCGCTAGAAGCCAGTGTTAATAAGCGCTCCCAGTGTGGGACTTGTAAAGTGGATAGCTCTTTACCTGTGTCTGGGTGGTGAGTGATCGGCTGGTCAAATTGTACGGCTCTTACCGCGCGGCCTGTCGCGATATCAATACCAACACCCACTGCGCCTTGGTGCAAGTTGGCTTTACCATCAGAGGCCGCCGTTGAGCAACGCATCATTGCCATTACAGGGTAGCCCTTGAAAACGATAATACGCACATCTGGAACACCTTCGTAACTGAAACCGTCAAAGCAGTCATCAAACTTAATCAGGTTTTCTACAACGGCGACGTCATTCTTACCACCCAGTGAAAAAAGGCCAGCCAAGGCATTACTGATATGGCGTTCTACGTCTTCTTGGTTGATCGTTGCACCAGAGGGTTTGGTATAAACACCATCTTTGTGAGAAGTGATTACTAAGATACCTTTACCACCACTCCCTTGAGCAGGTTTGATAACAAAACCCGGCCAGTCTTTCACCATCTTATGAATGGTTTTTACTTCAACTTGGCTACTGATGACACCGATTAATTCAGGCGTTGTCGCACCATGTTGTTGGGCAATGATCTTCGTTTTGAGTTTATCATCAACCAATGGATACTTTGAGCGGTCATTGTACCGCCCAATGTAGCTGTGGTTACGCTGGTTCATCCCCATAATGCCTTTATGGCGAAGCTTACCCGGAGAGGTTAATTGCGAGGTAAAACGTGACAACATGTTTAATCCTCCGCAAGTGGTTTAAAGCGACGAAGTTCTGTTAAGCGGTAACCTGTGTATGTACCTAATAGCAAAATACCACCCAAGACAATCAACTGTAGACCAATAAAGTTAAACGTTAGGTGTTGAATGAACGGGTTTGTCATCGCTAGGTAAACTAAGACTGCGGTCAACAGAGAACCACCACCTTGGAGTACGACTTCTTTAGCGCCTTCCTCTTCCCAGAGAATCGACATACGTTCGATAGTCCAAGACAGGATGATCATTGGGAAGAAGGTAATTGAAAGCCCTTCTGTCAGACCAATCTTGAATGCGACAACGGTAAATACCGAAATGATCATAATAACCGTGATGATGACCGCTGAGATCCTCGCAACTAGCAACAAGTTGAGCTTGGAGAGATAACTGCGGATCACTAAGCCCGTGCCGACAATCAACAAGAAGCCGACGATACCTGTGACGAGCTGTGTTTGTACAAAAGCGACCGCAATAAGTACTGGCATGAAAGTACCTGAAGTCTTGAGGCCGATAATCACTCGCAGGAAAACGACAATAAGTGCACCAATCGGAATAAGCATTATGGTTTTAAACATTGCTTGTTCTTCGAGTGGCAAGCTATGGATAGAGAAGTTGAGTAGTCCGTCTGCTTCTACTTTATCTTGTGTCGCTTGTGATGGCGTCACATCTTGCGCAATCATTGAGAAGTGCACTTGGCTGTTTTGACCGCCAATCAAATCTAGTAGCGAAACATTAGATTCATCCCAAACCAAGATATTCTCTTTAATGACCTGGTTGGCGTTGTTTGGATTGAATAGTATCCAGTTCTCGCCATCCCATACATGGTTCATTTGCTGAATGGTTTGGCGGCGGCGACCATCTTCAAGCTCGATAACACCAACGACTTTGCTTGGGATCTTCGCGTAAGCAAGGATCTTATCGACAGCGTCGACTTTCGACATACGGTTTAAGATCAGTGAAGAGTTCTGGCTATCAGAATCATTGAGCGACTTAATTAACTCTCGGGTGAAAGTGATATCGTCTGCGGAGCGTTCGTTTGCACGTTCTATCAGAGCAATTGCCGCGGCTTCTACAGGACCGTCAAACGTTGGTGTTGCGATCTCTTCACTAGGAGCAATTGGCTCTACGTTTGCTTGTGGGTCTACAAGGAATTGAGTTTTGTAGTAAATGGTCTGTGGGCCGGTCGCACTGCGAATTGACCATTCAGCTCGGCGTCCGGTGTCAGTTTGAATATACGAGACGCCGTAACCTGGCGAAGAGGAAGATTCATTTATTAGAGTGAATCCAGTTTGAGTATGCGGCGCTGCCAAAGAGGCTTTAACTGGCTTACCTTGGCCATTGAATTCGACTCGAGCTTCAATATCCCAAACTTGGCGGGTTTCACCTGGTGTCCATGGAACACCATAGTTTTGGTGACGAAAGATACTTAAAGCAATACCAGCAGCAATGATCAGTGCAACTGATATGTAAAAGGGGATTTTAGACGTCATAAGCCTACGCTACCTTATTATTTCTGGGGAACTTCCGTGTGTATGTATTTCTTACTTACATCAACCACTGCGATATCACGGATAAACTCGCGACCTAAGAGTACAGGATGACTCATTTGCGAGCGATCTGCCAAGGTAAATTGCGCTTTTTCATGGATTTTTCCGAGTTTGACCCACAATTCGACAACAGCGCGTCGCTCGACCTCTTCGTTGGTAGATTGACGGATTTTCACAAAGCGGATAATAGGTGCTTCAATCCAGTTTGAGTCGTTAAGTTGGTTTTCTCCGGTAGAAAGATGAAAGCGTACCCAGTTTTTGCCGTTGCGTTCAAATTGCTCGATATCAATTGCATTGAGAGATGAGGTCGCCGCTCCGGTGTCTACACGAGCATCAAAGGACTGCTTTATCGAGTCTATGGAGACTTTTTCGATTTCGCCAAGCACGACTTGATGGCTCGGGGTCGGTTCCGACTGAGTTGATTCCGGAATGGCAATCGGTTCAGGCTTCTTACGCATTTCCTCAAACGCTTCTGTTTTAAATGCCAACAGTTGTTGTTCTAATTCAGAAACTTGCTCTTCGAGGCTTTCAATATAGTCGGATTGATTACTTAACTGTAAGCTTAGGTTTGTGTACTGGTTGGTTAGATTTGTTTCTGAGGCTTTGATTGCGGCTAATGTTTCTTGGTGGTATTGCTCACTATTTGTAAGAGTACAACCAGACAGCAACATAAGCGCCACGATAGGGGTAAATCTTGTCAACATTGATAAACCTGAAAGTAATTAAAACAATAGATAAGTAAGAAGTTTAGCGAGTCACTAATTAATACACACAAAACAAGGGTGCAGTGCACCCGAGTATTGTATTGGGGATTGGGTCAAAGCGAAATGATTTCTCGTGTGATCTGGGTTAACTCTCTGTCAATTCGCTACTATTTTAAGGCTTGGTAGCGACTAACACAGCACGACGAGGCGCCGGGTGCCCTTCAACCGTTTTACTTGGATCTTTCGGATCTAGGTAGTCTGGCAGAGAATTGTGGGTCATCCACTCAGTCGTTCGTTGCTCGTCTGTGGTTGTCACGTTCTCATCCACAATACGAACATTTTCAAAGCCGACATTTTCCAACCACACTTTGAGCGCTTTTGCTGATGGGAAAAAGTAGACGTTGCGCATTTGGGCATAGCGGTCGACAGGGACAAGTACCGAGGTTTCATCCCCTTCAATGACCAGTGTTTCAAGTACTAATTCGCCACCTGAAACCAATTGGTTTTTAAGTTGAATAAGGTGATCAAGCGGTGAACAGCGGTGGTACAGCACGCCCATACTAAATACAGTATCGAACGCTTCAAGCTTAGGCAGTTGTTCAATACCCAGTGGGAGTAGGTGTGCGCGTTGATCACCCCCCATTAATTTACGAATAGCTTCGAATTGGATCAGAAACAGGTGTGAAGGGTCAATACCTACGGTAAGTCGAGCACCCTCACCAAGCATGCGCCACATGTGGTAGCCGTTGCCACAACCGACATCGAGTATGCTGCGGTTTTTAAGTGGCGAGATATGGGGTAACACACGGTCCCACTTCCAGTCACTGCGCCATTCGGTATCAATGTGAATACCATGAACCGTGTATGGTCCTTTACGCCAAGGGTGGAAGGTACGCAGCAAATTTTCTAGCTTTTTGATTTCGCCGCTATGAAAAGGGGTGTCGTTAGCGAGCAATACGGCATTTTTTAGGTCAATTTGGTCAGGGTGACCTTCTGGAATTTTGTTAAGCGCTTTTAGCCAGCGACCAAAATCTCCATGTTCTGCATTTTGCCAATCGGTTAGCTGTTGAGGTAAGACATTAAGCCAGGGTTGAAGACGTGTGTCTGTGGCAATTAACTGATAAAAATTGGCAAAGTTAAACATAGTTTTTCACTGATTTTGTGGTGTAAAAGTCAAGTTTGTCATTCTCTACAGTGAGGGACGAACGTGATAGGGAATCTCGGTTTTTATCGTTTTCGATAAGAGATCCCCAACTCGCTCGTTCCTCGCTCTTGAGGATGACGTCCTAATGAGAGCAAGCTGTACTGCTAATCCTATTTTATCGCAAACATAGAACCAAAGTTAAAGCACTGGAACCAGACATCGTAGCTGCTAAAGCCAATCTTGGCGAAACGTTCTTTGTGTTCTTTTTTTGAGTCTGGGCGCATGACATTTTCAATCGCACTACGTTTTTGGCTGATCTCAAGCTCGCTGTAGCCATTGGCACGTTTAAAGTCATGGTGTAAATCGATCAGTAGCTCGTTAGAGGCTTGGTCTTCAAAGACAAACTTTTCTGAGACAATCAAGATCCCGCCAGGGCGGAGACCTGCGTAGATTTTTTCGAGCAAGGTGTAGCGATCTTCTGGTGATAGAAACTGCAGCGTAAAGTTCAGCACTACAACCGAGGCATTGTCGATCTCTATATCGCGGATATCCGCTTCAACCACATCGACAGGTGTGTCGCTGCGGTAAGCGTTTACGTGCAATTTACAGCGCTCAACCATGGCTGAGGAGTTGTCCACAGCGATAATCTGACAACCTTCCTGATTAATGTGACGTCGCATAGATAGCGTTGCTGCACCTAAAGAACAACCAAGGTCATAAATATTTGAATGTGGTTTAACAAATCGTTCGGCCAGCATTCCGATGGCTGAAATAATATTGCTGTAGCCCGGCACTGAGCGCTGAATCATGTCGGGAAAGACTTCGGCCACACGCTCATCAAAGGTGAAATCCCCAATTTTATCGATTGGAGCCGAAAAAATAGTATCTGGATTGCTCTTAGGGTTCATAACTCAGTTCTCTTCAGCACGAAACATAGCTTCTCTCGCGCACTACAGCGATTAAAAAGGCGCGTATTTTAAGAGAAATTCACCTCTGTGTCATGTTTTGCCGCAATTGGTTTTAAAACATCTGTATCTGTGTGTTGCCATCAGATGCAGGAAAGGCATTTAAGTCTGGGAGCTTTACCTTTAATTGTAATTGTTTATAGAGATTTGCAGCCAATTCAGGGGCAACGATATTGTCTGCTGTATGAATCATCACATAAGGCTGCTTTCCTTGTTCAAGCCACTGTGGAATCTTGGTGAGCCAAGGGGTAAAGAAATCGTAGTTTTCGTCTTCCTGGGGGTGACCAATAAAACGAATCATAGGGTTGTTTGAAGTCGCGATCGCATGAACGGGCACTCTAGGCTTCTTTTGCTGGGCATCAATAATGGCTTCATTGTCCGGTTTGGCGGCAAAAACGGGGCGACTGTCCATGATGATACGATCATAACCTTGCTCTATCAGCCAAGCATTGAGCGCTTTTTCGGCATCGCCCTTGGCAAAAAAGGCCGGATGGCGAACTTCAATACCGATCGGGAAGTTAGGTGGGAATAGGGCACAAAATTGCTTTAATCGAACTAGGTGTTCAGGACCAAACGCAGCAGGCAGTTGAATGGTCCATTGGCCGATGCGTTCATGCAAAGGCTCCATAATTGACATAAAGCTTTTCAGTTCGGCCTGACACCCTCGCAACATTTGCTGGTGGGTAATAGCTTGTGGCAGCTTGAAGGTAAATCGAAAATCATCATGGGTCGCTGAACGCCAATTATTCACCGTGACACTGTTTGGTGTGGCATAAAAGGTGGTGTTACCTTCGACAGTATGAAAGACGCTGGCGTATTTTTCTAATCTTTCATTGGGCTTAGTGCCACTGCCATAAAAGCTTTGTTGCCAATTGTTGTGAGACCACATGGTCAGCCCGAGTCTGATGGGTAAAGCTTCCATAATCGCTGTTACATCGTCTTGATTTCGTTGGTTGAACGAGAGTTTTGCCGAACTGCCCAGATTAGGGCTATAATCAGCGCCAATTTTTCATATTGCTGCTGTTTTACGCCTTTGTTGGTTTAAAAAGCATCAATAGATAATAAATCGCAATAAATTGTACGCTGGGTAGTCGATCTCGACACACTTTCAGCGTATAAATGGAACTTTGCTCTATTGGTAAACTTAACACCGATAGATAGTAATCAACAAATTTTAAGAGATTGGGAAATTCATTATGCGTACCCATTACTGTGGTCACCTGAACAAGTCCCTTGCAGGACAAACTGTAGAACTTTGCGGCTGGGTTAACCGTCGCCGTGATTTAGGCGGTCTTATTTTTATCGATATGCGAGATCGTGAAGGCGTTGTTCAGGTAGTTGTCGATCCAGATATGGCTGATGCGTACGAAGTGGCTAACACGCTGCGTAATGAATTCTGTATCAAGCTGACGGGTGAAGTTCGCGTTCGTCCTGATAGCCAAGTAAACAAAGACATGGCAACAGGTGAAGTTGAGATCATCGCGAAAGGTCTTGAGATCATCAACCGCGCAGATGTTCTGCCTCTAGACTTCAACCAGAAGAATACAGAAGAGCAGCGTTTGAAGTATCGTTACCTAGATCTTCGTCGCCCTGAAATGAGCGATCGCATCAAGCTTCGTGCTAAAGCATCTAGCTTTGTTCGTCGTTTCCTAGATGACAACGGCTTCCTAGACATCGAAACGCCGGTATTAACCAAAGCAACGCCTGAAGGTGCACGTGACTACTTAGTACCAAGCCGTGTTCACAAAGGTAGCTTCTACGCGCTTCCTCAGTCTCCACAGCTATTTAAACAGCTACTAATGATGTCTGGTTTTGACCGCTACTACCAAATCGTTAAGTGCTTCCGTGATGAAGACTTACGTGCTGACCGTCAGCCAGAATTTACTCAGATCGATATTGAAACATCTTTCATGACGGCAGACGAAGTTCGTGCAACGACTGAGAAAATGGTTCGTGATATGTGGCACGAGCTACTAAATGTTGATCTAGGTGAATTCCCAGTGATGCCATTTAGTGAAGCGATTCGTCGTTTCGGCTCAGACAAACCAGACCTACGTAACCCACTAGAGTTAGTTGATGTTGCTGATCTAGTGAAAGACGTAGAATTCAAAGTGTTCTCAGGTCCTGCAAACGATGAAAAAGGTCGTGTTGCAGTGATTCGCGTACCTGGTGGTGCGTCTTTAACTCGCAAGCAAATTGACGGTTACGGAGAGTTCGTTGGTATCTACGGTGCGAAAGGTCTTGCATGGATGAAGGTTAACGACCGCGCAGCAGGTGCGGAAGGCGTTCAATCTCCAGTGGCTAAGTTCCTTAATGAAGACGTGATCAACGGTATTCTTGACCGCACTCAGGCTGAGTCTGGTGATATCATCCTCTTCGGTGCTGACAAAGCAAACACAGTTGCAGAAGCAATGGGTGCGTTACGTCTGAAACTAGGTCATGACTTAGAGCTAACAGATGAATCTGCATGGGCACCACTATGGGTTGTTGACTTCCCAATGTTCGAAGAAGATGACGAAGGCAACCTACATGCAATGCACCACCCATTCACATCACCTCTGGGTGTGAATGCAGAAGAGCTAAAAGCAAACCCAGCGGCGGCAAACTCGAACGCGTACGACATGGTGCTAAACGGCTATGAAGTAGGCGGCGGTTCTGTTCGTATTCACAATGCGGAAATGCAAGCTGCAGTATTCGATATTCTAGGTATCGACGCAGAAGAGCAGCAGCTTAAGTTTGGTTTCTTATTAGATGCGCTTAAGTTTGGTACACCTCCTCACGCAGGTCTAGCATTCGGTCTTGACCGTCTAGTTATGCTGCTATGTGGTACTGAGAACATCCGTGATGTGATTGCATTCCCGAAAACGACAAATGCAAGCTGCTTACTAACGGATGCGCCAAGCCTAGCAAACCCAGCAGCACTTGAAGAGCTAGCGATTGCTGTAAAAGCTGCAGAGAAGAAAGAAGAAGAGTAATTTTTCTTTTTGCTGAGTATTAAAAAACCGCTTCAATAAAATGAAGCGGTTTTTTTACGTCTAACAGTCTTTACAACGCGCTAATGGTGACGGCTTTAGTCAAGAAGTTAAACTGCACTTGGAAAGCTCCGTCATTGTCAGGAGTGAAGCTGATGTTTCCTGAGCTGTGGCCAAATGGCAGAGAATTTTTTCCTGCAATAACAGCGTCAGATCCGTGCTCGCATTGTCCCCAATCTCCGCAGGTGAATTTGAACTCGTAATTTGTACCCCTTGTTAGCGCTGAGGTGGTAAACGTAGCTAGGCTATTTGCTGCAAGCGCCATCTTACGAGCAGCGGTATGGTCCCAACCACCGGATAGAGAGCCAGGAATAAACCACTCTTTGCCTTCATAACTTTCGACAAGTTGAGCCTCAATGACGACTGGATCTGCAGTGTTAGTGGCATCAAGCTTGAATTGGTACATTCCCAAATCTTGATAGTTTGAAGGGCAATTGTCGCCGCCACAACTGTACTGTTCATCCCAAGAACCCATGGTGAATTTGTAACCTGTATCGCTATCTAGCCCAAGCGTCACACCGTAGATTCCTTCGCCTAAGTACGGGACTTCAATTTTTGCTGGGTCCCAAACTGCGAGAGGAAATCCTCCAGCGATGTACACTTTACGTGCACCAAACGGAGGTAGATCAGCCAACTTTTCTGACACTGGTAGGCCTAGTCCTCGTTCGCCATCACGAGCTTGTTCGAACACCGCCACTGACCACGCTGGAACTTCAAATGTTTGCTTGCTCGCGTTGAAGTAAGCACCATTCGACATGTTTCCTTCACTATGCGTGTCACTGAGTTCAAAGCCGCTAAGCTCAATACGGTTACCCATATGATCATTGAAATGACCAAACGATTGGTGATCGGGTGTCGCGTTAATCATGACCACCAAAGCATCGAGATTAGGATCAAGATCTGAGCTTTGTGTGATGCCGTTATCTACCGTCATGACGATCAAGCCTGGTGTTTGCGCGCTACCAGTATTGCGGAAATCGACGCGAGCAATGATTTCATCGCCACTTGGCAGGGTAAATAGTTTGCTTGATTGACGTAGGCGCAGTAGCTCTTTGTAGTTGGCGAACATCGCATCAATATCAGACGGCGTAGGGTGTGCGTTCACGTCAGCAATGGCACGTTCAATTTGATCGTAGTTAGCCAAATCCTTTTCTGCCGCTGGTAAGCCTTTGTTCCAATTGTTGTCTGAACGAGCAAAATCGACAAGGTTATACCAGTCACCAAAATCGTAGGAGTCACGTTGCATTGATTTGGAACGAAGCAGTTCTCCACCCATATGGTTAAATGGCATGGCTTGTCCTAGTAAAACCGTTGCTGCTCCAATCGTCTGCATTCTCACTCTGACGTCTGTACTTGCTGATTCCGCCACCTTGTACATGTTGATGTCCCAAAACGTCTGGTTGTCGTGTTTAGACACGTAGTTTTGGATTTCCCAAGGTTCATCTGCATAGCCTGCTGCTTGACCGTTGTAGTCAACGTCTTGGCCTAACAACGTTTGGTTACTAGAGTCGACAAGCTTGAACGCTTTTAAGTTGCCAGCCATACCTAGACGAATTAGGTCAGCTTGATGCAGTGCTCGCGCAAGCTCCGTTGCGGCTTCTTCACCGCTATAGTCCGTGAGTTCATTTGCTAGCACTGCGGCGCCTGTCGCAAAGCCTTGCATACGACGGATGTCATCGCCAGACTCAAACGGGCTTCCTCCACGAGCGGCGTCGCGCAATCGGTCTGAGAACGAGCCTATTCCAGTACCACCTAAGTGTTTTTGAGTGGCTTGAATAAAGCGTTTGTCATCCGCAACTTCACCAAAGTTCCAACCTTCACCGTAGAAGTAAACGTCTGGGTTAATGTCGCGTGCTGCAGCCAGTGTTTGTTGGATCTGATTTAATGGGTGATGTCCCATAAGATCCCAACGGAATGCATCGATTTTATAGTCGCGAACCCATGTCTGGATGGAATCATCGATAAGCTTGGCGAACATGGCATGTTCAGGTGCTGTGTTTTCACAACAGGTCGAGGTTTCGACTGCCCCCGTATCTGGAACGAGGCGGTGGTAATAAAGTGGCACCACTTTATCAAGTACAGATTTGTCACTCTGGTAGCCCGATGCATTAGTGTGATTGTAAACAACATCAACGACCACGTTCATGCCAATATCTTGTTTCACCGCTTGAACCATTTCGCGGAATTCAACGATACGCTGAGTGCCTTCCGCGTCCGTCGCATATGAGCCTTCTGGAACCGTGTAATGGAATGGGTCATAACCCCAGTTGTAGCCGTCTACTGTGCGTACATATTGGGTGAGGTCTTGAACCAATGGCGTCGTTTTGTCATCTGAGTTCAAGATTTCAGAATAGACATCAGCGATGGAAAGGCCCGTTTCACAGTAACCACTAAAGTTTGCATCACTGTTTACTTTGGGCACTAGTTTACATAGCTTGCTAAATGGCTCATCGATGTTGGCTACCTGATCAGGATCTTCGTTGATAGTCGCGATATCGAATACAGGCATAAGATGTAAGTGGGTCATACCTGCTTGCTCAAGTTCTTTCAAATGGTTAACCGGCGCGGTGCCACTTTCAGTGAACGCAAGGTACTTCCCTTTGTTAACGGTAGATGCGTCGTGAGCAGAAAAATCTCTTACATGTGACTCGTAAATAGTAAGGTTCGCCAAGTCACCGTTGTCTTCATTTTGTGAGTGAGGTGCTTGGAGAGCATCCCATCCCGATGGTTTTAACTCGCTAGCATCAAGATTGATCGCTTGGCTATGAGTAGAGTTCATCGCCAAGCTGACTGAGTATGGATCCGTAACTTCATATTCAGCGGTCAGTTGGTCTCTAGGCTGGAATACCTTCATCGCATAACGGTAGTATTTACCGTCGACTGCTTTTACCCGCTTGCGCACGCTCCAACTGCCTGAATAGATATCTTCAGTCATAGGGTAGCGTTTGAGTTCAACTTTGTTCTGGTCATACACCACTAGCTCGACATTTTGAGCGGTTGGCGCCCAAAGTCGGAACGTCACGCGGTTATCATCATACACGGCACCATACTCAAGCTCCGTTGCCTCTTGTGCGAACATAGCGTCGAGTGCTCCAGCGTATTGAACACCTGTGACTGCTCGAAGAGTAGCAGGCTTCTCAACCCCGTTACTATTAGACGCAACAGCTACCAAGCTGGTTTTTACCAAACCATATAATGCGGCAGGCACTTCATAAGCAGGGTAGTCGGCAAGATGTGGGTAGCGGGCTTTCTGTTCGCTATTTAGCGATGTTGGAGTGAGTTTAATTGAAAGAGCGCTTACTATGCCTTGCTCTGAGACTTGGTACTTACCTTGCTCAGAGAACATGATCTGAACTTGATCTGCACCAGTGGCCCCTTTCCACACTAAGGTACGTTCATCTAGCAAGACAGCTCCCACTGTATCTACATTGAAGCCTAGGTCAAGGTTGTTATATACAAAGGTTCGGCTAGCGTAGGCAGTGCTGTCTCCGGGAACAAAAGTCACGGAAGGGTGGGTATCTATTGCGGAGATATCGACAGTGAGGTCGGAGCCGATGATTTTGTCTTTGTTTCCATTGCGGACAATAGCGTTGAAACACTGACTAGGGTCGTTGGTGACTGGTACATACCAAATTGGACCAAACTGATCCGCCGCATCTGGTGTTTTCGAGGTATCGTCCCAACCGCTGTTGAATCCTGCAGGGTCACCCGCAGCGCAAGGTGTTCCATTGTTCCACAGGTGTAGGTTGTAGTTAGCATACCCATTGAGAGCTTGCCCAGCTTCTTGGTAATCCCCCATAGGGTCATAGAGTTGAATGGCAAAGTGATCTGCTGGTGGTGGTGCGAGTTCTCCTGGAGCATCAATCTGTGGAAGCTTAACATCAGTCCCTTTTTGATCGAGCCCTAGTGAGGTGAGTAAGGTTGCACGGCGGTTCTCACTTACCACCTCGCCATGCTCTGTGATGCCTTGGAATTTGGCTTGAGGATCAAGAGTCACCGAGACGATTTCGGAGCCCTTGTGCTTGACGGTACATGCGCCAGTTGTTTTGCGGGATTTAAGTAGCCAGTATGGCCCATATTCATCCGTTCCATCAGCGCGATATTTTTTTTTGCCACACTTTAACACCCAGTTGCGCTTTTTAGTGCTATGCGAAAGGTGCGAGGTGCTCTCCTCGGGAGTCATGATGTAGCTAATTAAACGCTGCTTTTCCGTTACCTCCGGCTCTTTCGGCATTTCACACCATGCTGGGATGTTGATTTGACTGGCAGATTGCTGAGGTGAGGTACATTCGGTTTCTTGTTGGCAAGCCATGAGCAACGGTACTGTGAGTACTGGTAGCATCGCTTTGCTTAGTGTTGACAAGTTTAGTTGTTGTTTCACGTTTCACGTCCATTGTTATAGTTAAGCGTAACGATTTTAGGAGGATTGTGAGCCAACAATGTGTGAGCGATTTAAGCTAAGTTATTTCTTGATGCGAAAATTACCGTTTCGGGGCTCGTGGTCACAAATCGTGTCGTGATAGGCAACTGAATGCGTGATGTGGGATCGATTGTTTTAGCAGATTAACGGTTGGGGACGTAGACGGAGAGGAGGAGAAAGGCTCTGTCTCATCCCTAACGCAATGTGATGTGTATGCATAAAAAGAGCAGCTTGTTTTGCTATACAAAAAAGCTAACTCAGTGATAATCAAACCAAAGTATCAGATCTGGATTTGTTTCCACTCTCCCGGCAAGAGGTCACCTAGTTTTATGTCCCCCATCGAGTAGCGAATCAAACGCAAGGTAGGGAAACCGATATTTGCTGTCATACGGCGGACTTGTCGGTTTCGTCCTTCAATGATGGTAATCGCTAGCCAAGTAGTCGGAATGTTAGCTCTAAAACGTACAGGCGGGTTGCGATCCCACACCTTGGGTTGTTCTATTACTTCTACTTGTGCGGGAAGAGTCATGCCGTCTTTTAGTTTTACGCCCTTGCGCAGTTTATCCAAGTCAGATTCCGATGGGGCACCATCGACTTGTACCCAATAGGCTTTGGGTGATTTAGATTTAGGCTGGGTGAGCTTGGCTTGCAAGATACCGTCATTGGTGAGCACCATTAAACCTTCGCTATCGCGATCAAGTCTGCCCGCAGCGTAGACATCTTTAACGGTAATAAAGTCGGCTAAGGTCTTTCTACCTTCGCCGTCAGTGAACTGACTTAAAGTATCAAAAGGTTTATTGAAAATGATCACCTTGCGATCTTCGGCTGCTATTCTTGGCTTGGTACTTGCCGATTTTTTACGATTTCGAGAGGAGTGATGAGTGGTTCCTTTCGTTGAAGAAGAGCGTTTAAAAACGGATTTTCCATGACGTGTTGAAGACGGTTTGGACTCACGTTGTGAGCGTGGTGACATGTTAACTACCTTGCAAAAATGTAAACGAAGTGTGGGTAAAACTTTTAACGAGATGCCAAATAAGCTACCATTTGCGCGCCCGAAAACAGGATTGGCGAACAAGATAATAGACTATTCTTGTCATTTTGTTTAATTATAACGAATCGCTCTCAAGGATGTCGCTGACTAAGTGACGAAAACAAAAAGAGACGGACAAAGCGCAACAAGTGAGGGGATTATTCATAACTTGTTAGCGGACACACACACAGGATCACTTCTCTAAGTGATCCGGTTAGAACAATAGGGAAATTTCATGCCTACAGAAAAACCTACAATTATTTACACGATTACTGACGAAGCACCTGCGCTAGCGACATACTCACTACTACCAATTATTCAATCGTTTACTGCTTCCTCAGGTATCAATGTTGACACTCGTGATATCTCTCTTGCTGGGCGTATTATCGCTAACTTCCCAGAGCATCTAACAGACGAGCAACGCATTGGTGACGCACTAGCTGAACTAGGCGAACTAGCGAAAACACCAGAAGCAAACATTATTAAGCTGCCAAACATCTCAGCGTCGATTCCTCAGCTCAAAGCCGCAATTAAAGAGCTGCAAGATAAAGGTTATAACCTACCTAACTACCCAGAAGAGCCTAGCACGTACGAAGAAGAAGCGATTAAAGCAACCTATGATAAGATCAAAGGCAGTGCAGTAAACCCAGTGCTACGTGAAGGTAACTCTGATCGTCGTGCACCTCTATCTGTTAAGAACTACGCTAAGAAGAACCCACACTCAATGGGTGCTTGGTCTGCGGAGTCTAAATCTCATGTTTCTAGCATGTCTGGCAATGACTTCTTCGGCAGCGAAAAGTCACACACAGTAGACGGTGCAACTGAAGTTAAGATTGAATTTGTTGCAGCAGACGGTGCAGTGAAAGAACTTAAGCCAGCTTTCCCGCTACAAGATAAAGAGATCATCGACTGTTCTGTGATGAACAAGAAAGCGCTAGTTGAGTTCTTTGAAGCGCAAATCGCCGAAGCGAAAGAGCAAGATGTTCTTCTGTCTCTGCATATGAAAGCAACTATGATGAAAGTCTCTGATCCAGTGATTTTCGGCCACGCAGTTAAGGTTTATTACAAAGACGTTTTCGCAAAATACGGTGATGTGTTTGACAAGCTAGGCGTGGATGTCAACAACGGTATTGGCGACGTTTACGCTAAAATTCAAGCACTTCCTGCAGCTCAAAAAGAAGAGATCGAAGCGGCGCTACAGGCTGTATACGAAACTCAACCACCACTAGCAATGGTTGATTCAGACCGAGGTATTACTAACCTGCACGTACCAAGCGATATCATTGTTGATGCATCTATGCCTGCAATGCTGCGTTCTTCTGGCCAAATGTGGGGCCCAGATGGCAAACAGAAAGATACCAAAGCGCTAATCCCAGATCGCAGCTACGCAGGTATCTATCAAGCAGTTATCGACTTCTGTAAAGAAAACGGCGCCTTTGACCCAACCACTATGGGTAGCGTGCCGAACGTGGGCCTAATGGCTCAAAAAGCCGAAGAGTACGGCTCGCATGACAAAACATTCATTCTAGACGCTGCTGGCACAGTACGTGTTGTTGATGCAACTGGTAGCGTTCTGCTTGAGCAATCAGTAGAAGAAGGCGATATCTTCCGTATGTGTCAGGTGAAAGATGCGCCAATCCAAGACTGGGTTAAGCTTGCAGTAACTCGCGCTCGTGCGACGGGTGTACCAGCAGTCTTCTGGTTAGATGAGAATCGTGCACACGATGCTCAGTTAATCAAGAAAGTGAATGCCTACTTACCGAAGCATGATACTTCAGGTCTAGAGATCAAGATTTTAGCACCGTTGGAAGCGTGTCAGTTCTCTCTAGCTCGAATCAAACAAGGTCAAGACACGATTTCAGTAACGGGTAACGTATTGCGTGACTACCTAACGGACTTGTTCCCAATCCTTGAACTTGGCACTTCAGCTAAGATGCTCTCGATTGTTCCACTGATGAACGGTGGTGGTTTATTTGAAACGGGCGCAGGTGGTTCTGCTCCTAAGCACGTTCAACAGGTTGAAAAAGAAAATCACCTACGTTGGGACTCGCTGGGTGAATTCTTAGCGTTAGCAGCCTCTCTAGAACACTTAAGCACAGTAACGGGCAATGCTAAAGCGCAAGTTCTTGCTGATGCACTAGATAAAGCAACGGGTGATTTCCTGGATAACAACAAGTCTCCATCACGTCGTGTGGGTGAGCTAGATAACCGTGGTAGCCACTACTACCTAGCGACATACTGGGCGCAAGCTCTGGCGTCACAAACAACAGATGCTGAGCTAGCTGCGGAGTTTGCACCGATTGCACAGGCGCTATCTTCAAATGAAGAAAAGATTGTTGCAGAGCTAAACGACGCTCAAGGTGTAGCAGGTGAACTCGGCGGTTATTACGCGCCAGTATTCGACAAAGCAGCACCGCTTATGCGCCCAAGCGCAACACTTAATGGTGTAATCAATCGTTAAACTTAGCGAGGCAAACAACAAAACCCGCCAATTGGCGGGTTTCTTTTCGATGATTTCAACTTAGTTTAAGTTGGCAGCGATTATTTTGCTGGTTGAGCTTCAACCGGAACTACATGGCTAGCGTGGTAGCCTTTAGGTCCTTCTTCCACTTCAAAACTCACTTGTTGGCCAGCTTTCAGAGTACGATAACCGTCCATTTGAATCGTGGAGTAATGCGCGAACACGTCTCCATCTTCTCCCTCTGGACAAATAAAGCCAAATCCTTTGGCGTTGTTAAACCATTTTACTGTACCTGTAGCCATGCTATACATCCCTCATGCATATTGTTACTGATGTTGTTAAGGTGTTTACATTGATTCCTTGTAAACAGAAAGTGAATTTTCATTCAGCCGCTGCCAAAATTTTAGTCACTATTTGACCAATGTAGCCAATGATGGATGACAGTCAATAGGAAAAAGGTATTACAGTCTACATATTTGCAAACAAATCACTTTTGAGATTTACATTTCCACAACCAATATGTTTATCAATTATGTGGAAGTATAGTTGGGGTGAATGGTTTTTGGTTTCTTTTTAATCAATTAGATACAGCTCTTCCGATAAGTGAAATCTTTTATTTGCAGCGACTCAAATGCTGCATTAGTCTCTAAGTAAGGGCAAAACAAGTTTGACGTATTTTGTCTGAAGTTATGTTGGTCTTTCGAGCAAAAATCAACCACGTAAGACAAACAGACCGTGAATAGTAAGAACTAAATTCAAAACTTTCGCTCAATGAAGTGGTAAAATTAACAAAGATAAAACAGCAGCAACGATGAGTCATGAGCAAACATTTTGAATGGGTCACTCCCGGTTCCGATTTACTGGAGTTAGAAAAAACTAAAATTAAGCCGCCGTCCATGTATAACGTTGTATTAAACAACGATGACTACACCCCAATGGACTTTGTGATTGAAATCCTAGAGCGTTTTTTTTCTATGGATATCGACAAGGCGACACAAGTGATGCTCAAGGTGCATTATGAAGGCAAGGCAATTTGTGGCACGTATACTGCAGAAGTTGCTGAGACGAAGGTAGCGCAAGTTACTATGTATTCGAAAGAGAATGAGCATCCTTTGCTTTGTACAATGGAGCAAGCATAGCGCTTGTTCGAGCAACCTAAGTTGTTCTTAAAGGAGGTACTTATGCTGAATAAAGAATTGGAGTCGAGTCTGAATGGCGCATTTGCTCGCGCTAGAGACAAAAGACATGAGTTTATGACCGTCGAGCACCTCCTGTTAGCATTGCTAGAAAACGATGCTGCGCGTGAGGCCCTGCAAGCGTGTCAGGCAGATATCGAGGCCCTTCGAGGTGAACTCGATGTATTTATCGATCAAACAACACCTCTTATCCCAGAAAACGACGAAACTCGCGAAACGCAACCCACTTTGAGTTTTCAACGCGTTTTGCAAAGGGCTGTGTTCCATGTTCAGTCTTCAGGACGCAGTGAAGTCACAGGCGCAAATGTGCTAGTGGCGATTTTTAGTGAACAAGAATCTCATGCGGCTTACCTTCTTAAGAAAAACGATATTAGTCGCCTAGATATTGTTAACTTCATTTCTCATGGAATTACTAAAGCGTCTAGCTCTGGTGACGAGCCATCTTCTGATTCATTTGGTAGTGAAAGTGCCGAAGATACGGGTTCTGAAGAGCGCCTAGAAAGCTTTGCAACCAATCTAAATCAATTGGCCAAACAAGGTCAGATTGATCCACTTATCGGGCGTGATAAAGAGCTTGAACGGACGGTGCAGGTTTTGTGTCGCCGTCGTAAAAATAACCCTCTTCTTGTCGGTGAGGCAGGTGTAGGTAAAACTGCAATTGCAGAAGGTCTAGCATGGCGCATTGTTGAAGGCCAAGTGCCAGATATCATTGCTGATAGCGTAATTTATTCTTTAGATATCGGCTCTTTACTCGCTGGTACTAAGTATCGCGGTGATTTTGAGAAACGATTCAAAGCGATTTTGAAGCAGCTTGAAAAAGAAGACGACGCCATTCTGTTCATTGATGAAATCCACACCATTATCGGTGCGGGTGCAGCATCAGGTGGTCAAGTGGATGCGGCTAACTTAATCAAGCCTCTGCTAAGTAGTGGTAAGTTACGCTGTATTGGTTCAACGACCTACCAAGAGTACAGCAACATCTTTGAAAAAGAGCGCGCTCTGTCTCGACGTTTCCAAAAAATCGATATTGTCGAACCCTCTTTGGATGACACCACTAAGATATTGATCGGTCTGAAACCGAAATATGAAGCTCACCATGAAGTCCGCTACACCAATAAGGCACTTCGCGCCGCCGTTGAGTTGTCGGCGAAATACATTAATGAGCGCCATTTGCCAGACAAGGCGATCGACGTTATTGATGAAGCGGGTGCGCGTAGTCGTTTAGCGCCAGCAAGTCGTCGCAAGAAGACGGTAAGCGTCGCCGATATTGAGGCAATGGTGGCGAAAATGGCTCGTATTCCAGAAAAATCAGTTTCGTCTTCTGACAAAGAGATTCTGCAAAAGCTTGACGAGAAGATGAAAATGTTGGTGTTTGGCCAAGATGATGCGATTGATGTGCTAAGTGAAGCGATCAAACTCACGCGTGCAGGTCTGGGAGCTGACAACAAACCTGTCGGTTCATTCCTATTCGCTGGCCCAACAGGTGTAGGTAAAACCGAAGTGACAGTGCAGCTTTCTAAACTGCTCGGTATCGAGTTGCTGCGCTTTGATATGTCTGAATATGGCGAACGCCACTCCGTGAGCCGTTTGATTGGTGCGCCTCCAGGTTATGTTGGCTATGACCAAGGTGGCTTACTAACAGATGCTGTGATCAAACATCCTCATTCTGTTGTACTATTGGATGAAATTGAGAAAGCTCACCCAGACATTTTCAACTTGCTGTTACAAGTAATGGATAACGGTACGCTAACGGACAACAATGGTCGCAAAGCTGACTTCCGCAACGTAATTGTCGTGATGACAACTAACGCGGGTGTTCAGATGACTGAGAAGAAATCGATCGGTCTGATCCAGCAAGATCATAGCCATGATGCGATGTCTGAAATTAAGAAAGTGTTTACGCCAGAATTCCGCAATCGTCTTGATAACATCATCTGGTTTAACAGCTTAGACGAGCATGTTATTCACCAAGTGGTTGATAAGTTTATCGTTGAGCTTCAAGCTCAGCTTGATGTTCGTGGTGTATCTCTTGAAGTATCAGATGATGCTCGCCATTGGCTTGCGGTTAAAGGGTACGATAAAGCCATGGGGGCTCGTCCTATGGGCCGGGTGATTCAAGACCAGCTTAAGAAACCACTGGCTAATGAATTATTGTTCGGTTCACTAATTGATGGCGGAACGGTGAAAGTAGACCTTAAAGCTGATGAGCTTAGGTTTAAATACTTAAGTGAGAAAGAAGCCGCGATTCACTAAGTACCGGCATTTAAAATAAAACAAAGCCAGAGCAACCGCTCTGGCTTTTTAGTTTCCGCTGTTTTTCATAATTGAGTGTCTTTTTATGCTATTAGTAGGAGTATTCGCCTGATTTGTTTGCTTAATGTGAGTTTATACATGGTAATTTAAGTCAATAATGATTAATAATGCTGATTATTGTTTCATTTTGGGGTTTTATTGAGTTGGTTATTAGTTTAGTATCTATCTAAGATAACGTTTCGACGAGACACTGAGTGTGTTACTGCCGAAGCTCAAGGATGCGCACGACGAAGGAATTATCAAAACTACTTATTCATGTTACAAGCCGCTTTATGTCAGGCTGTTGGGGTTAATCTAATGAAACACACATTTGTAAAAACCATCGCTACTCTATCGCTCTCTGCTATTGCAGCTACCGTTGCCATGGTTGCTCACGCTTCTGAAGACAACTCACCGGATCCAAGTGACTTAACCAAGGTAAACTCATTTGCTTTTGGTACGGTTGACAACGACGGTACGTTAAAGGGAATGATTGGTCTCGCGGGTGCGTATAGCGAAGGCAATAATTTCATTGGTCTTGTTGAACATGGCAGCGCAACTAAAAACAATGAAATTGGTAAGAAGAATCAAAATTCGCGTGTGCGCTACTTCCAAGTTTTAGATACCGGTTTATCAGGTATGCCGCAAGCGGGTTTCTCAGTTGACTATATGAAAGGCTGGGAAAAGTCTAATGGCATTGGTACTGATATTGTCGCACTTGGTGCGATTGCTAAAGTAACAACACCTTGGGAAAGTCTGTCTATATTTCCAAACCTTGCTTATGTGACCGGGTCCGCGCAAGGAGATGACACTGAGGGGAAAGTAAATACAGATTTGGAGGGTTACCAAGTCAATTTGTTCGGTTCGTTGTCTATTGGTGACATCGGTCAGTATATGGTATTCCAGCCTCAATTTATGCGCCTAGAAGGTAAATCTAAAGACATCGATAACCAAAAGCTGGATGCGAATGTCTTTAAAGTTAAAACAGGTTACGGTCAGCCGATTTCAGCGGATGGCAAATGGTGGATAGAGGCATCGCATACCTACACGCGTACAGATATGGCGATTAAGCATACTAAGTTTGCCGAGAAAGACCATGATCATAAATTTGAAGTGGGCATCTCTTACTACTTCTAAAAGTGTTCTAGAGGCCTATCCATTAGGCCTCTTTTCATTTATCCAAATACCGTCTTAAGCAAATGGTAGGAATCATCGATCTCTTGGGGAATAGTTTGCTCCACCTGAAAGCCGAGAGCAGGGTATGTTTTAATCCTTTCAAAGTCTCCTAACATTGCAGTGACGGTCGTTTCTAGATCGATATCTTCATTAAAATAGTCGCAGAATTTGGTTTTAGGAGACGTTACGCAGATTGAATCGTATGGAATTGGCCACTGTTTAGTGAACGTGGCGTAAGTTCGCCTTTCCATATAAGGTTTTTGAACTAGGATAAACGAGCTGAACTTTTCACCTAATTGGCTTATCAGCTCATAAGTAAAACGAACGTTTTCGCCTGTATTGGTCGCTCTATCTTCAATGATAATACAGTCGCTAGGAACGCCCATATCGCGCGCTAAGGTCGCGAACGTTAATGCCTCTGTCGATTCAAATATTCCGTCGGTAAGGCGCCCGACACCACCCGAAAAAATCAATTTACCAGCCCAACCGTCTAAGAAGAGCTGAGCGGCATACTCAGCCACACGTACATCATTACTTCCCAAAACAAAGATGCAATCTGATTTCACCAGTGAGTGGTCAAGTTGCATATATGACCATAAGCGCTCGATATGTTGGTAAAGCTTGAGTTTGTTCATCATCTTCTCTTTGACTATTAAACCAATTCTAAGGTGTGTTGGTAGTGGAAGCGGTAACCCAACTCAATCAGTTTACTTGCGATAATTCTTTTATCGGCTTGTTGGGAGATAGGGGGTAATGGCTCTACGGAACCCGCGTTACTTAGTGCTGCTTGATAAAACTCTGCTTTGCTGACTGTGTTAGGAGTCGTTGCATTGACCGTGGTCGAGTCCTCGCTTAAAGCCATATAGCTGACAGCGCCAATTGCATCTTGCAGATGAATCATGTTTGCTGGGGCTTGTTGGCTTACCTGTTTTAGCTTAGTTACAAATCGTGAAGGGTGGCGGTCTGGACCGACTAGCCCGCTACAGCGAACAATAGCGAAACTTAGCCCTGAATGGATCAAAGCCTCTTCTGCTTGCAGCATAGTTGTCGCATTGTCGCTAAAATCTGGACTTCCCTCTGTGAGTGCGAGGGTCGCATCTTCTTCGACCATCTCTTTAGCAATGTTTGGATAGACAGTCGTCGAACTTACCATGACAACGCGAGAGCCCCCCTGTTGCTTAGCTGACTCAATTAGGGCGGCCCACTGACCAACATATTGCTTCCCTCCACCTTTACGAAAACCTGGAGGAAAACAGCCAATCACAATGTCACTCGGATGATGACTGAGGTGAGCGCTAAGTGCTTCGCTGCCACCATTGAGGTCACATTGAAAGCTATCAATGCCTTTACTGCGTAGCGCCTCAACACCTTGTGCCGTTGTCTTACTTACATAGACTTTATGGCCAATAGAAGTAAGGTACTGACCGAGAGGCTGGCCAAGCCAACCACCACCGACGATTGAGATCGTTTTCATTGCTCTGTCCCTGATAATAACTTTCGTAATTCACTACGTAAAAATTGGTGTATCGGTTTAAAACCGTAGCCTTGGTGCTGGATAACATCAACATTGGCGTGCCAACATAGCTGTTCATAGCGAATAGGAACTTTGGTTATTTTTCCGCTTTGCTCATAGGTTGAAGCGATATGAGTGGGTAAAAAGCCCCAGCCAAAGCCATTGCTGATCAATTCGAGCAGAACGTAGTAACTGTCTGCATACCAAAGGTCCGGACTATGTGCTTGTTGGAACCCACTTACTTTTGCATTTCTTGAGCGTAACAACAATTGCCGATGAAGCAACAACTGATCGATGTTTTCGGATTGTTGATTTGCAAGTGGATGAGTTTGTCCAACATAGAGATCAAACTCAATCTGCGCCACTGACTCAAAATCAATATTTGGCGGAAGTTCAATCTCAGAAAAGATGAGCCCGGTAGTGACTCGTTTTTCTGCGACTAGTTCAATAATGTCGATGCTCGAAGCGACGAGAATTTCCACTTTTAACTCTGGATAACGGTTTGAGACGGATTCGAGTGCGCGTGAAAAATTTTCGACAGGAATACCCTCATCAATGGCGATGCTGATATTCGATTCTTCTTCTTTAAACAATGAAGCAGAGCACTCAACCAATCTTTTATGCTGTTTTAATGTGGCATTGGCATGTGGAAGAAGACGTTTACCCGCTTCGGTTAAGGTTGGGTAGCGTCCCGCACGATCAAACAGCTCAACACCGCAATCGAGTTCAAGATTCATAATATGCTGGCTCACGGCCGACTGGACTTTGTTCAATTGACGTGCCGCTGCTGAAAATGAACCAGCCTTAACGGTAGCGACGAAGGCTTCTAATTGCTCAATACTAAACATATCGATTTTACTGATGGTATCTAACTTTTAAGTATCTTAATTATAGATAAATATACGTCCGCTGTTTGTGACTAGAGAGAGAAAGTATTATGCAAACTAAAGAACGTATCTTCCATGCACTGTTTTTTGAGTTGATTGCATTAGCACTTATAATTCCTGCTGCCGCAATGTTTTCGGGGAAAGGAACAAGTGAGTTGGTTGTTGTTGGTATAGGATTGAGTTTGTTTACGGTAGTGTGGAACTATTTTTATAACATTGGCTTTGACCGTATATGCCGAACGCCAAGAGCAGAGCGATCATTGTCAACCCGTATTTGGCATACTGCAGGTTTTGAAGGTGGGCTAATTTTTATTACCTTACCGACGATAGCTTGGTTCTTGAATATCACTTATTTCCAAGCACTTATACTTGAAGCTGGGTTTCTGGTGTTCTTTTTCTTTTACGCGACCGGTTTCAACTGGCTCTATGATCGTCTTCAACCGTACAAATGGTGTTTTGAACGCATCTGAACCGATAAGCGATAATGAATTCAATAACACGCCAGTCGGGTACTACTGGCGTGATGTCTCCAATGAAGGATTAAAGAAGATAGCCGTGTTAGTGATAATCGAAAAGTACAGCCGTTATCTCTCTACAACCAAAGAAATTAAATCTCCAATTGTTCCCTGTCGTGCTAACTAGATAACACTCTTAGTGCTTTATCAGCATGCTCTGCCATTTCGATGCCTTCGTCGGTGAGGTACCCACCATCAGGCAACGTACATAGACCTTTTTCATAAAGGCGCTGAACGGCTGCCTGCATATCTTCGGAAGCTTCATGATGAACCTTAATACCTGTCGCGGCACTGCTGATGTCAAACTGAAGCAAAAGGTTAAGTTCAGACATATGTTCAGGCGTAAATTTCATAATCGAATCCTTTTAGAAAGTACTGTTTTCAACTTAATCATGAAGTTATAAATCGGCAATGTTATGAGTTGAGAAGTGTTAGCTACCCCTTACTTTCACCTAAGGAATTGCAGAGATCGGTTAGGAGTTGTTCAATCGCCTTGTGATTAGATCAGAATCAAAGATTGTTAGGCGCTTTTGTTGGTCAGTAGCACGTTTATTTTCGTGTAATACTAATAGTGAATAAAAATGGCTGTTGTTATGAAAAATAAGACTAAAGTGGTATGAGAGCAAGTTTAAGGCGATTGGGTTTGATTTAACTTGTTGATATTTATGAAATATAAATCAACATTTAAGGCCCGATTTAGCTATTTTTAGCTCTCGATTCTCAACATATACTACGTGTTTTCTTTAGAATAATAACATTTTGTCTTGTGTGGCTAATTAACGCTTGAATTTGAATAAAAATGGAGTGATTATCCGCCCCCATCAATCCACATGTTGCAAAATGTTTCACTCATGATGAACTTAAACCACCAGTTTGATTCTCTTCTACCTCCACAAATGGCTGAGCGCGCTGCGGAAATTGGCGTTGGCAAAGCGACAAAAGATCCCGTTAAATCATTTTTGCTGGCGATATCTGCCGGAATTCATATTGGTATCGCCTTCGTCTTCTATACCATTGTTACTACCGGTGCCGGTGATCTACCGTGGGGCATCACTCGCCTTCTAGGTGGGTTAGCGTTTAGTTTAGGTCTTATCCTAGTCGTAGTGACTGGTGGCGAGCTATTTACCAGTTCAGTCTTGACTCTGGTAGCACGAGCCAGTGGCAAAATAACTTGGAAAATGTTGTTTAAAAACTGGGCGGTCGTCTATGGCGGCAACCTTGTGGGGGCTTTGCTGTTGGTAGCTTGCATGTTACTAACAAAGCAATATATGTTCGACCATGGTCAAGTGGGCCTAAATGCGATGGCAATTTCACAGCATAAGTTACATCATACTTTTCTGTCTGCGGTTTCATTAGGGGTGATGTGTAACGTTTTGGTATGCATTGCCGTGTGGATGACGTTTAGTGGTCGTACGTTGACAGACAAGATTGCAGTACTAATTTTGCCTGTCGCTATGTTTGTATCTGCGGGCTTTGAGCACTGTATTGCCAACATGTTCCAAGTTCCAATGGCTATCGGGATCAAGAACTTTGCACCTGCTGAGTTTTGGCAGATGACGGGGGCGAATATCGCAGACTACGCCGATTTGAACATGATCGACTTTATTACCAACAACCTTATTCCTGTGACACTTGGTAATATTATCGGTGGTGGTGTATTCGTCGGCATGTGGTACTGGTTAATCTATTTACGTGACTGAACGGTCATCGTCTGATGTTGAGGCTCACACTAGGTGGGCCTTTTTAATGCCAGCAACCAAATTCCGATACCGGAATATCTTCTTTTGAAGTCATCTCTTTTGGCAGATCAATCAGCCAGTCTCGAACATTAGTAAGTTCAGTTTCTTGAATTTCGACATCGTAAGTGTCAATTGGGGTCAACATAACGTACTCCTTGGTTAGCTAGCTTCAAACCTAGGAGCTTGGTATGACATCTTTATTACACTTATCGAATTAAATTATATGCGTATGAATGCAAAGAAAATTTTTATTGAGAATTTTCTTGAACTCTGGATAGACCAGTTGTTTCCTATGTATCACCACGGTTATCCACAGAATCTGTGGATAAGATCCCAAAGGCGATTTGCTTAGCGCAAACGATCAATGTGAAGATTTGGTTTTTACCAATACTCGTCCTTCTTTGTTGATGCACCTTTTAATGGTTAGATGTAACGAGAGCGTCACCGAAACCGACATCATGACCAAGATGGCAACCATAATCATAATCTGATACTTAATCGCAACGATTGGACTAGCTCCACCAAGGATTTGTCCCGTCATCATCCCTGGCAAAGTAACTAGCCCTGTAGTGCTCATCGTCGCCAATGTAGGAGCGAGAGAACGGCGAATGGCGTCTTGAACAAAGGGTAAAGTGGCATACGAAGGCGAAGCCCCTAATGAGATAGCTGCTTCGTACTCATTTTTTCGTTCTTCAATTGCGGTAAAGAAGTTTTGTAAAGCAACGATATTGCCGCTCATGGAGTTGCCGAGCAACATGCCTGCGAGAGGGATCAAGTATTGAGTGCTATAGAAAGGTTGCGGTTGAATAACAACGAGCGAAATGACAGCTAGCATAGGAAATAAAGCTGTTGCTAAAGCCATAGTGACGGGAACTAGTAGCGTCCGCTTTGGCAGCTTAGCCTTCGTTATTATGGCACTCGCACCAATCAAGGTCATGATTACTAACCACAGAGTGTTAATGACTAAGCTATTTAATTGGAAAAGGTATTGCAGATAGATACCCACCATCAACAATTGCAAGGTCATCCGCGACACACTGATGAGTGCTTCTTTGCCTATCTTCAATTGATAGTGCTGGCTTATAAGCAAGGGAACCGCTAGCAGGCTGAAAAATAGCGCTAAAACAGGCCAAGAGATATCTACCACACTGTCCATACTGTCTCCTTCAATTTCGCCATTATTGTACGCGAAATTGCCTTTGCGTCACCCGATCTTGAACGCCGAATAATGCTAAGAAAGGGCTGTAAATTGAAACATATATGTAACATGTTAACGAAAATTAGCACGTAAATCCCGTGCCCATAAAGTGGTAGATGTTTCGCTTTGTTATTGAAGTGTTGTGGGAAATGGTTGCTATTGACCTATTTGTTACTGTTAATAATTGTTCATATTTAGTGGCATATTTATATATAAAATCACGATCAAACACATCTCGGGATGACCTCAAAAAAGTATTGAATAACAAGGAATGAAAGGGCGTATTTGATTGAACCTTACAAAGAGTATGGTCTAACATTTCTTCTTAGAGATGGTAAAAAAATTGGCTCGACTACAAGAGCTGACCAATAACACTAGATACAAAATAGGCAAATGTATGAGTGATGTTAACAAAATTGAGGGCGGTGAAAAACGTTCTCTGGAGTGGAAGTCTTTCCTCTTCATCGCGGTTGTTCTCTTTCCAATTTTGAGTGTGGCGTTCGTAGGTGGCTACGGATTCCTTATATGGATGCTACAAGTATTCGTTATGGGACCACCAGGCGCGCATGGCCTGTAAGCCATTAAGCTCAATTCCACATTTTTATAAAAATTTTAAGAGAGCAAATCATGAAATCATTGATCGTTAAATTGTGGCGTACCATGACGCGCCCAGCGGTTCATATCAGCCTAGGTGTGCTGACTATGGGCGGCTTTATCGCGGGTGTTATCTTCTGGGGTGGTTTTAACACCGCATTAGAGGCAACTAACACTGAAGAGTTCTGTATCAGCTGTCATACCATGCGTGACAACGTATACGTTGAACTGCAAGACACTGTGCACTGGAAAAACCATTCAGGAGTTCGCGCAACGTGCCCAGACTGTCACGTTCCACACAACTGGACAGATAAGATCGCACGTAAGATGCAGGCTTCTAAAGAAGTGTTCGCTCAAGTGTTTGGCAACTACGATGAACCAGGCGTATTTGAAGAGCGTCGTATTGAGTTGGCGAAACACGAGTGGGATCGTTTCTCTGCCAACAAATCTTTAGAGTGTAAAAACTGTCACAACTACGAATCGATGGACTTCGAACAAATGTCGCCAACGGCTCGTATCCAGATGAAGCAGGCTGCAGAGAAAGATCAAAGTTGTGTTGATTGTCACAAAGGTATTGCACACAACCTACCTGCTGGCATGGACAGCATTGGCGGTATCGTCGGTGATCTTGAGTCTATGGCTTCGAACACAAGCTACGATGTGGGTCAAACCCTTGTCAGCGTGCGCCACCTACCTATTTACTTTGATGCACAAGGTCAAACAGAAGCGGGTCTACTAAACCCTGCCTCTTCAGTGAAAGTTCTAGAAGAAAAGGGCGACTTTGTTGAAATCGAAATTGATGGTTGGCGTAAAGCAAAAGGCTTTGGTCGTGTAATTCAAGAAGACTTTGGTAAGAACATTGCGGTGGCTTCACTACTGAAAGAAGCATCAACAGATAGTAAGGTTGTGACGACTGGCGAGAAGAAAGTGGATGAGCTAACCGGTCTTCCTTGGGAGAAAGTGGCAGCGACAGTATGGATTAAGAAAGAATCTATGCTAAACGACATCACTCCTGTTTGGGAAAAATCAGCAGAAGCTTACAAAACAAACTGTTCTGTATGTCACACCCAACCAGATGAAGCGCACTTTGATGCCAACACTTGGCCAGGTATGTTCGACGGTATGCTTGCATTCGTTAACCTAGATACAGACAGTGAAGCATTGATCTTGAAGTACCTGCAGAAGCACTCTTCAGATTATGCTGAAGGCCACCACTAATAAGCGTCAGACGGAGTATTTGAAATGGCTATTACACGAAGAAGTTTTCTTAAAGGTGTAGCGACAACGAGCGCGGCATCAGTCATCGGCCCAAGCTTATTAGCATCGGCTTCAGCAAGCGCTGCGGAAACAACGGGTACTTGGAAGGTTACTGGCTCACACTGGGGGGCTTTCCGCGCCCATATCTACGCGGGTAAAGTTCAAGAAGTCAAGCCGCTAGAGCTTGATAAGAACCCAACAGAGATGCTTAATGGTATCAAGGGTATTATCTACAGCCCATCGCGTGTTCGTTACCCTATGGTACGTCTAGATTGGCTGAAGAAACACAAATACAGCGCAGAGACCCGCGGTGACAACCGATTCATCCGTGTGACTTGGGATGAAGCGTTAGATTTGTTCTACCGTGAGCTTGAGCGTGTACAAAAAGATTACGGACCTTGGGCGCTGCACGCAGGTCAGACAGGTTGGAACCAAACTGGCGCATTCAACAACTGTACAGCGCACATGCAACGTGCGGTTGGTATGCATGGTAACTTCATCACCAAAGTAGGGGATTACTCTACCGGTGCTGGTCAAACCATCTTGCCATACGTATTGGGTTCAACTGAGGTTTACGCACAAGGGACGTCTTGGTCTGAAATCCTAGAAAATGCCGACAACATCGTTCTTTGGGCAAACGATCCAGTGAAGAACCTGCAAGTGGGTTGGAACTGTGAAACGCACGAGTCGTTCGACTACCTAGCGCAGCTAAAAGAGAAAGTCGCGAAAGGTGAGATCAACGTACTTTCTGTTGACCCAGTTAAGAACAAAACTCAGCGTTACCTAGAGAACGATCATCTGTACATCAATCCGATGACAGACGTGGCATTTATGCTTGCAGTAGCGCATGTACTATACAACGAAGATTTGTACGACAAGAAGTTTATCGATACTTACTGTCTTGGTTTCGCTGAGTTCATTCAATATGTCCAGGGTGAAACTAAAGACAAAGTGGTGAAAACCCCTGAGTGGGCGGCGGAAATCTGTGGTGTTAAAGCAGATAAAATCCGTGAATTTGCCCGCATGCTAGTCAATGGTCGTACTCAAATCTTGATGGGCTGGTGTATCCAGCGCCAAGAGCATGGTGAACAGCCTTACTGGGCAGCAGCGGTTGTAGCAGCTATGGTTGGTCAAATTGGTCTACCAGGCGGCGGTATCTCTTACGGTCACCACTACTCAAGTATCGGTGTACCATCAACAGGCTTTGCTGGCCCAGGTGGTTTCCCACGTAACCTTGACCAAGGTATGAAACCAAAATGGGACAACAATGACTTTAATGGCTACAGCCGCACAATCCCAGTTGCACGCTGGATAGATTGTTTACTTGAGCCAGGTAAAGAGATCCGATACAACGGCGGTAAAGTGAAGCTACCAGACTTCAAGATGATGGTGATTTCGGGTAACAACCCTTGGCACCACCATCAAGATCGCAATCGCATGAAGAAAGCATTCAAAAAACTTCAGACTGTGGTAACGGTAGAATTTGCTTGGACAGCAACCTGTCGTTTCTCAGACATTGTTCTTCCTGCTTGTACTCAGTGGGAACGTAACGATATTGACGTATACGGTTCATACTCAAGCAAAGGTTTGATCGCGATGCACCGCTTAGTGGATCCTCTATTCCAATCTAAGCCTGACTTCCAGATCATGAGTGAACTGACTCAACGCTTTGGACGCCGTGATGAATACACGCGTGGTATGAGCGAAATGGAGTGGATCGAAAGTCTATACAACGACTGTCGTGCAGCGAACAAAGGCAAATTTGAAATGCCAGAATTCGCTGAGTTCTGGGAACAGAGCGTGCTAGATTTCGGCCAGGGCAAGCCTTGGGTGCGTCATGAAGCGTTCCGTAAAGACCCAGAGATCAATCCACTAGGTACACCATCTGGCTTTATCGAGATTACATCACGTAAGATTGGTCGTTACGGTTACGAGCACTGCCAAGAGCACCCGATGTGGTTCGAGAAATCAGAGCGTTCACACGGCGGCCCAGGTTCAGACAAACACCCGTACTGGCTACAGTCTTGTCACCCAGACAAACGTCTACACTCGCAAATGTGTGAGTCGGAAGAGTTCCGTGCTACTTACGCAGTGCAAGGTCGCGAGCCTGTTTACATCAACCCAGTTGATGCAAAAGCGAAGGGCATTAAAGATGGTGACTTGGTTCGTGTATTCAATGACCGCGGTCAGCTACTGGCAGGTGCAGTGGTGACTGATAGCTACCCACGTGGTGTTGTCCGAATCGAAGAGGGCGCTTGGTACGGTCCACTTAACGAAAAAGAAGGTGCAATCTGTACGTACGGCGATCCAAACACGCTAACTCAAGACATAGGTTCTTCTGAATTAGCACAAGCGACGTCGGCAAACACATGTATCGTTGATTTCGAGAAGTTCAGCGGCAAAGTACCACCAGTGACTTCATTCGGTGGCCCAATCGAAGTCTCTTAATCGACATAAAGTATAAGAATACCAGCCAAATGCGGCTGGTATTTTTTTGCCTGTAGAGTGCCAGTAGACTTACTTTTCTAATCCGTACTTAATTCTTAGCCGTTTGAGTTGACGCTCACCGTGAGCCTTAAAATAAGCGTTAAGAGCAGCGACGATCTGTTGAGCTTGAGGGTGGTTTTTTCTGACTGCTGCGTAGAGTGGGGTGGTATCTAAATAAACTGGACTAAAAGTTAGTTTTGAACCATCAAGTCTCATCTCTTTAATGGTCCAGCGCCCAACGGCCTCATCGGTCACTAGGACATCGGCCCTATCAGATAAGACTAGGCGAATGCTATTCGGCAAATGAATTGAGCTAACTGGGATTAGTTCTTTGTAATCAACTAGCTCGGCGCCATAGGCATAGTTATCGATCATCGCGACGCGAATTCCCGCCAAACTATGGATAGATGAAAACTCGAAATTCGCTTCTTGGCGTGAAACGACCGCCATTTTGTTGTGCATATAGGTATGGGTAAAAAGATAGTCTCGATCCCTTTGCTCTGTTTTCCAGATGGCAATGATTACGTCGTTTTTGCCGTTGATGGTCTCCTTGAGCACTCTTGTCCACGGTTTGACCGCATATTCCACCTCAAAACCTGCTGAAACTAAGGCTTCAATAATCAAATCATGGGCAATGCCACTGCCTAGTGCAGAGTTCATTACGTAAGGTGGCCATAGGTCTTGCGCAACTTTAAGCGGAGCGGCAAAGGATAAGCTACACCATAGACAACAGGCCCAGAAGATGAGTTTGTTCGATTTGTCCCTTTTCACTTAATATGTCCGGCGATCATCTCACTCTTAAGTTTAGGCATAGAAAACTAAAAATGCGTTTTTAGATGCGTTAAGTATCGCTACTTTTTAATTGATGTTTTGAACTTTACCCATCGCACATTTCGGTACATTAGCTTTACCTGATGGTTCACTTGTGTTCGTTGGAGGCTATGAACTACCTAGCTTCACCGTTAGCCGTTAGGGGGATTTAGATTTTTTCTGACCCTTAATCACAATCGGTGAGCTGCTTTTTTATTGATTCATTTGTGAATCACTCCTAGCGCCAATAGTTTTTATTTCCAGAGCGAGCAGATGGCATTTGACGCTCATAAATAAAAATCGATAGGAACAAAAAATGAAAAAGACAGCTTTAGCAGTAGCACTATCTTTTGTAGCCGGGTCAGCAGTAGCGGCAGAAGCCCTTTCAGGTGATCAGTTCACTGTATCAGGTGAGTTTGCACTAGGTGGTTACTACCAAACAGATCGCAAAGAAGGTGGCGCAGTCAATAATGTCGAACAACAGAAAGATGAAGAGTTTTACAATGGTGGCGTAACGGGTTTCGATATTTTCGCAGACTACGAAAACGGCAATATTGTTGGTAAGTTTGGTGGTGAGTTTGATGTTGAAGATGACTACGGTACGTCTGATTCTACATTCACAATTACAGACACTTGGATTGGTTACAAAACGGGTGCTGGTGTCGCGTCTATCGGTTATGCAAATGACACAGCGCTAGATGCGGTAGACGGTGCAGCGGATAAGACTATTGAGTTCTTATGGTCTCCTAACGATGCGTCAGACGCACGTCAAGTTGTAAAATTTGAAGGCGATAAAGAAGGCGTTAAATACGGTATCTCTTACTTTGGTGACCGTAATTACCACGAAGATGGTGAAGAAGGTGAACGTCAAAGTGGTTACAACGGCTACATCGGTTACGAAAACGAAACCTTTATGGTCAACCTAGGTTACGAAGACAACGATGAAACTGAAGGTTCAACAGACAAACTATATCTAGTTAACGGTGCGATTAACTTAGGTGCGGTTGGTATTGGCGCCACATTCGCAGAAGAAGAGTTTGCCGATGGTAAAAAAGTGAAGATGTACAACACGTCAGTTGGCTACACGCTTGACGCTCTTTACCTAGGTGCAGGTTACGTAACAATTGAAGATACGCGTGAAGCGGTTAACTTCGGTGGCTCGTATGCGTTCACCGATAACTTTACAGCGCTTGTCGATATTGCATATCACGTATCTGACGAAGGCTATAACTCTGCAACGGGTGTTGGTGTAGAGAAAGGTGACATCGAGTCATTCCTTAAACTCGCTTACGCGTTCTAAGTTGAATTTCAGTTCTATGTTTGTCGCCCACTTCGGTGGGCGTTTTATAAGCGGGATGCTTGAAGCATAATCCACTGCCATTTACCCTCCGGAGTTGGAGGGTTTTTTCGTCTGTCTGTGAGACAAATAGTGTCTTGTTCGCTATCAGGATGACAGAAACGTGATCCTGGTAAAGCTATGCGTTGTTGGGCAAATAGACAATGACATGCACCAGTGCTCTAATTGAGAAAAATAACTACAAAGCTGAGCGTTATATGTCGCAAGTCCTGCACTTAGCCAATGAGCGTATCATTCAGATCCCTAATAGCGATCTTTCTGCCGAGCTAAATGGCAACCAAGTCACCTTTAATTATCGTGGTTTATCCAACGAGCCTATCCCCGAGCAATACCTACTTTTTTACACTGATTTTGACTTTGAACGCCGTGCGACATTGCTTGGTGATGGCTTTCAAATGTTGGCTCAGACAGCCGGGACTTTTGATGAACCGATAGATATTGGTCGCTGTCCAGATAACAGTTCGAGCTATCGTATTTACCCTTCTCATGAGCCTAAACGCTACTACAACTACCTAGTGGTTGAAGACTCTTTAGGCTACGCCTTGTTCGGCTTTACATCTTGTCATCGCTTCGCGGGTTACTTCACCATTAGTGATCAAGAAGGGCGACTGAAAATCAATGCATATATTGATGGTGAACAGACGGCGCCCCAAGATTGGTCAACGACTTGCTTAGAATCCGTTGTTGCTCTGAGAGGAGATTCATTGTCTGAGCTGTATACGCAGTACAGCCAATTGATTCAAAGCCACCATCCGATTAGAGCTGGAGTGACACAAGATTCGCCATTAGGTTGGTGCTCTTGGTATGCATATTATGCTGAGGTTACAGAACAAAACATCCATGCCAACGTAGAGCAAATGCGTGAGCATCTCAAACCGTTTGATTATGTATTGCTAGATGATGGCTACCAAGCCTATATGGGGGATTGGCTAACGCCGTCTGAAAAGTTCCCATCAGGGATTAAGTCTGTATTAAGAGAGATTCGCTCAAATGGCAAAAAACCTGCGATTTGGCTTGCCCCCTTTATTGTCCAACCTGAATCTGAGGTGTTTCGAAATCACCCCGATTGGTTTGTTCGCCACAATGATGGCCGTTTGCTAAAAGCAGAAGAGGTCACTTACGCGGGTTGGCGTTGTACACCTTGGTACATCCTCGATACTACCAATCTTGAAGTGCAAGAGCATCTCACCCGCGTTGTGCGCACCATGCGTGAAGAGTGGGGCGTTGAAATGTTTAAGCTTGATGCGAATTACTGGGGCACGTTAAAAGGTGTGCGCAGTCAATCGGGTGTAACAGGTGTTGAGGCGTATCGATTAGGTATGCAAGCCATTATAGAGGGAGCGGGCGAGGCGTTAGTTCTTGGCTGCAACGCCCCAATGTGGCCTTCACTGGGGCTAGTGGATGCGATGCGAGTGTCGGATGATGTAGAGCGCTGTGCGACGCGATTTGAACAAATTGCCAAAGAGACATTTTACCGTAGTTGGCAGCACCGCAAGTTGTGGCAGATTGATCCAGACTGTGCAACCTTTGTCTCGTTGGCTAATCAAGCCACAGAGAGAAAGAATTACGAGTTTCACCGAGATGCCTTATTGGCGAGCGGTGGTTTGTTGCTTTCTGGTGATCCACTTCCAGAGCTAACTCCGTTTGCTAAGCGGACATTAGCGAAGCTGACGATCCGGCACAGACACAATCAAGATGCAGCGAGATTTACCGCTCTTAACCTCCACCATGCTTTTTTGCAACTGACTGAGCGTAATGATCTTCATTGCTTATTCAATTATAACAACACAGCTCGCGAGGTAACTCTCACCGCTAACTATCCAGTTAATTGGTATGACTATTGGACAGGAGAGAAGCTGGTCAATGAACCAACCCAAGTTTTGGAGGTCGGTTTAGAATCTGGACTGTCAAGCCGAGCGATAATTACCTCGCTATAGCGCTTTGGCTAGATTAAGATGTCGGGCTAGATTTAGCGATAACAAAGAAAAAAATGTCAATCATACTTGGTATTGACCCGGGCTCACGAATCACAGGTTACGGTGTGATTCGTCAAACGGGTCGTCATCTGCAATATCTTGGCAGCGGTTGTATTCGTACCTCTGAAAAAGAGCTTCCTGGGCGTCTTAAGCAAATATACGCGGGCGTTTCTGAGATTATCACTCAGTTTCAACCCGATGTATTTGCTATCGAGCAGGTGTTTATGGCTCGTAATGCAGACTCGGCGCTTAAACTTGGTCAAGCACGTGGTAGCGCTATTGTCGCTGCGGTAAATGCTGAATTGCCCGTCTACGAGTACGCGGCTCGATTGATTAAGCAAGCGGTAGTAGGAACTGGAGCGGCCGACAAAGAACAAGTGCAGCATATGGTCCAGCATATGCTCAAGTTGCCCTCGAAACCTCAGGCTGATGCTGCTGATGCCCTAGGGGTGGCTATCTGTCACGCCAACACTAACAAAACCTTGGTGGCGCTTGCAGGAAAAGCGACCAGTGCGAGACGGGGTCGTTACCGTTAACCATTCCACATAATTCACTTCCTATTGATTCAAAACTGAGACATATAAAACAGATCTGAATATGAGGTTTGTTATAAAAATGTTGCATTAATATAGTGGTCAGAGGTCTAATAAGATATCAATCAAGGAAGATTGAAAATGAACCCTGTCAACTTGTGGCGCCAACTCTGTATGCCAGTCCAAACGCAATGGACGAAAAACCAGCAACGTCAGGCGGATACACTCTCTCTATTTACTTTTATTGCTTTTCTGGTCGGTATTTATAGTTTAATCAAGTGGTCTAAGCATGGTCATGACAGCTTGATCATGACCTCAGTTCTTTTGATTGCTTTTGAACTTGCCGCCGCAGCTTGCTTGAAAGTGGTCAAGAACCCTACCTTTGCGCTCAATCTCGGCTTTATCGGGATGGCTGTTCATGCGCTTAACATCATCTACCAAAGTGGTGGGGTGGTTGAATCAAGCCAAACGTATTGGGTTCCGCTACTTGTGGTTGCGTTCTTTTTGTCTGGTACGAGAGGGATGGCAATCAGTTGGAGCATTACCGTGATCTTTTGCGCTGCGATCATGACCTACATGCATGTTTCAGGGGGCGAATTTCCAGCGTTAGTGCTGTCTGAATCTGCTCAGCGTGTCGAGATATGGTCGGGAACTGTGTTACCCCTGGTGGTGATCTGTATTGCTCAGGCTTTTACCGCTAAACAGAGAGATCGAGCGATTGAAATTGCGGAACAAGCAAAAAGTGACAGTGAGGTTATCGCCGAAAAGGCGACGCTTGGCGAGCAAAGCCTATCTCATGTATTGGCACAAGCAAACCAGAACTCGCTGCAACTAAAAGATGTTTCTCAAACCCTTGAGTCTCAGTCGCTGACCTTAGACGATCAGGTCTCTAATTTGAATATTAACTGCGAATCTCAAGCGAGCGCCGCCGAGCAGATGAGCCAGCAGGTGCATCAGTTGGCAGAAGGGATCGAAGGCTCCACCCGATTTGTTGATGAGCTAAGAGAGCGCAGTGATGCTGTCCATCAACAAGCGGAAGCCAGTTCGCAACTGCTTGAAGACTCCACCGCTGCGATAAGCCAGATTATTGGCAGCCACGAAGAGATCATGAAGGTCGCTGATCTGATCACTTCGGTCGCCGAGCAAACAAACCTGTTAGCACTCAATGCGGCCATTGAAGCCGCTAGGGCAGGGGAGCAAGGCCGTGGTTTTGCGGTGGTTGCTGAGCAAGTTCGTGACTTATCAGCTAAAAGCAGCCATTCCGCGATTGAAATTAGAAACCTGCTGGATAGAAGCGAACAGGAAGTCAAGCATGGTCAAGATGTGGTCAACTCTAGCGCGGCGAAAATGAGGTCTATGATTGCTGAGGTCTCAGCAATTTCGCAAGACGTGAATGGATTGGCGAACATCATGTCGAATCAGATGTTAGCGCTTAAAGAGCTTGATCAAGCCAGTAGCGAAGTCGCCAATGGTGTGGTTGAAACCAAAACCATCTCAGAACATGTGGCGCAAAATGGTGCTCAACTGACCTCGCAGGTTGATGCCGTCCGAACCTTGACTTCTCAACTCGATCAAGTGGTCTCAAAAATCTAATCTCATTCAATAAAGAACTGGATGTCTATCCAGTTCTTTATTATCCTGTCGCAAATTCATTTCTAAAGAGTCATTACCGTGATTGGACGTCTGCGCGGCATTCTTATTGAGAAACAACCCCCTGAATTACTGATTGAAGTCAATGGCATTGGCTATGAAGTGCAAATGCCGATGAGCTGTTTCTATGAGCTACCGAATATTGGTGAAGAAGCCATCATCTATACTCATTTTGTTGTGCGTGAAGATGCGCAGCTATTGTATGGTTTCAATACGGTGAAAGAGCGTGCGTTGTTCCGAGAAGTGATTAAGGCCAATGGCGTTGGCCCTAAACTGGGTTTAGCTATTCTTTCAGGGATGACAGCCAGCCAATTTGTTGCCAGTGTTGAACGTGAAGATGTCTCAACATTAGTTAAGCTTCCAGGCGTCGGCAAGAAGACAGCAGAACGTCTGGTGGTCGAAATGAAAGATCGCTTAAAAGGATGGAGCGCCGGTGACTTGTTTACTCCATTTACCGATGCCGCACCGGTAGATTCTGCACCACAACCTGCACAGTCAAATGCCGAAGAAGAAGCCATCAGCGCACTGCTTGCACTTGGTTACAAGCCGACTCAGGCGTCTAAAGTGGTTGCTCAGGTTAAAACGGATGACATGAGTAGTGAGCAGCTTATTCGTGAAGCGCTGAAGTCGATGGTATAGAGAAAGGCTTGAACAATGATAGAAGCAGATCGCTTAATAGCGCCTGATAATACGGTGTACAAAGAAGAGGATGTGATCGATCGTGCGATTCGTCCCAAAAAGCTTGAAGACTATAAAGGACAAGATCATGTCCGCAGTCAGATGGAGATTTTCATTAAGGCAGCACAGTTGCGTAATGAAGCGCTCGATCATCTGTTGATCTTTGGCCCTCCGGGATTGGGTAAGACTACGCTAGCGAACATTGTTGCCAATGAAATGGAAGTGAATATCCGCACTACATCAGGGCCTGTGTTGGAAAAAGCAGGGGATTTAGCCGCGCTATTAACCAATTTAGAAGAGAACGATGTTCTATTTATTGATGAAATCCACCGCCTTAGCCCGATGGTAGAAGAGGTGCTTTATCCCGCAATGGAAGATTACCAACTTGATATCATGATTGGTGAAGGTCCGGCTGCGCGTTCAATCAAGATTGATTTACCACCATTTACCTTAATTGGCGCGACAACTCGCGCTGGTTCATTGACCTCTCCGTTGCGTGACCGTTTCGGTATTACCCAGCGTTTGGAGTACTACAAGATCCCCGATCTGAAAAATATCGTTCAACGCAGTGCCGATTGCTTAGGTTTATCGATGGAATCTGAAGGGGCGCTAGAAGTGGCAAGACGTGCCCGTGGCACACCACGAATAGCAAACCGTTTACTTCGCCGCGTTCGTGACTATGCGGAAGTGAAAGGCAACGGTCATATCTGCGCTGAGGTTGCCGACAAAGCGTTGAATATGCTCGATGTGGATGCGCAAGGCTTCGACTATATGGATAGAAAGTTGCTTCTAGCCATTATGGAGAAGTTCGGTGGTGGTCCTGTAGGGTTAGATAATATGGCGGCGGCGATAGGTGAGGAAAAAGACACCATTGAAGATGTTCTCGAACCTTACCTTATTCAGCAAGGCTATCTTCAGCGAACACCGCGAGGAAGAATTGCCACCGATCGCGCCTATCTCCATTTCGGAATTGAAAAATAAGTTTTCAGTAGCCAGCCCACAAAAGCTGGCTTTTTTATTTGGTGATCTGTATCACATCAATGTAATTTACTTACTACTTACTACTTACTACTTACTACTTACTACTTACTACTTACTACTTACTACTTACTACTTACTACTTACTACTTAATAGGTAGCGTAATTGAGTGACTTGTTAACTACTTGTTTTGCATAAATACTTATCTTCCTTGTGGGAGTAACCACCCCTTAACAAAATGCCCGCCAAACCATTGATGTAGATCAATGTGATGGATTTTTAGACAAAAATGCCGAACAAAAGTTGATACAAATCAAAGCGAACTCTGGCTATAAACCTTTTGAAACAACCTGTTTTTAGCAGTAATATTAGCCGCAGCTATATTAGCTGATGCTTAACAATTAACTAACCATTACGGTACATTTTTGCAACAGAGTGACTATCTTTGATAACACCATCTAAGTTGGTTCAACCTTTAATAACAATGCATTAATGTAAAAAGTGTCTTCAGCCGACACATAGGAGTAATCATGATCGATGTTGTTGATCTATCGCGACTGCAGTTTGCACTGACAGCGATGTATCACTTCCTATTCGTACCGTTGACTCTAGGTATGGCCTTCTTATTGGCCATCATGGAATCGATGTACGTAATGACGAATAAGCAAATCTATAAGGACATGACAAAGTTCTGGGGTAAGCTATTCGGTATTAACTTTGCACTCGGTGTGGCTACTGGCCTTACCATGGAATTCCAGTTTGGTACTAACTGGTCTTACTATTCGCATTACGTAGGTGATATTTTCGGTGCACCTTTGGCGATTGAAGCCCTAGTAGCCTTCTTCTTAGAATCTACCTTTGTCGGTCTTTTCTTTTTTGGCTGGGATCGTCTATCTAAACGTCAACACCTTGTGGTTACTTGGTTAGTTGCGCTAGGTTCTAACTTCTCTGCACTTTGGATCTTGGTAGCAAACGGCTGGATGCAAAACCCAGTTGGCGCAGAATTTAACTTTGAAACCATGCGTATGGAAATGGTGAGCTTTGCTGAGGTTGTTCTAAACCCAGTTGCCCAGGTTAAATTTGTTCACACGGTAGCATCTGGTTATACGACTGGCGCAATGTTTATTCTTGGCATCAGCTCATACTACCTATTGAAAGGTCGTGACATTGCATTCGCTCGTCGCTCTTTTGCTATTGCTGCTTCATTCGGTATGGCTGCAATTCTATCTGTGATTGTTCTTGGTGACGAATCTGGCTATGAGCTTGGTGAAGTTCAAAAGGTGAAGCTAGCTGCTGTAGAAGCGGAATGGCACACAGAACCTGCACCAGCAGCATTCACGTTGTTTGGTCTACCTAACCAAGATGAAATGCACACTGATTACGCAATCAAGATTCCGTATGTGATGGGCATTATCGCGACGCGTTCTCTTGATGAGCAGGTAACGGGTTTACGTGATTTACGTGATGAGCACGTTGATCGTATCCGTACAGGTATGTATGCGTATGAGCTTCTCGAGAAGCTACGTGCTGGTGATAAGTCTGAAGAAAACATGGCAGCGTTTGATGAAGTGAAAGGCGACCTAGGTTATGGCCTTCTTCTTAAGCGCTACACGGAAAACGTCGTTGATGCGACAGAAGAGCAGATTCAAGCGGCAGCGGATGACTCCATCCCTACTGTTTGGCCTCTATTCTGGTCATTCCGTATCATGGTTGCGTGTGGCTTTATCATGCTATTCGTGTTTGGTGCAGCCTTTGTTCAAACTTGTCGTCAGAAAATTGAGCAGAAACCGTGGATCTTAAAAGCGGCGTTGTTCAGTATTCCTCTTCCTTGGATTGCAATTGAAGCAGGTTGGTTCGTTGCAGAGTATGGTCGTCAACCATGGGCGGTAGGTGAAATCCTTCCGACACATGTTGCCGCTTCAGCTCTGACAATTGGTGAACTTTGGACATCTTTATTCGCTATCATTGCACTGTACACAGTGTTCCTGATCGCAGAAGTTTACCTAATGCTTAAATTTGCACGCAAAGGTCCTAGCAGCCTGAAAACTGGTCGCTACCACTTCGAACAAAACGCTGACTCTGTTGAAGACAAAGTTGGTCGCTCAGTCGAAGTATAAGTGAGGGAATATTATGTTTGATTACGAAATCTTACGACTTATTTGGTGGATTCTGATTGGTGTTCTACTGGTTGGTTTCGCCGTAACTGATGGCTTCGACATGGGTGTCGCTGCGCTTTCACCTGTTATCGGTAAGAGCGACACTGAACGTCGTATTATGCTTAACACCATTGCCCCTCACTGGGATGGCAACCAAGTTTGGCTAATCACGGCTGGTGGTGCTTTGTTTGCGGCATGGCCTCTCGTTTACGCAACGTCGTTTTCTGGGTTCTATCTAGCAATGTACGTGACTCTAGCCGCGCTTTGGCTACGTCCACTTGCTCTTGATTACCGTTCTAAGATTGAAGATCCAAAATGGCGTAAAGCTTGGGATTATGCACTTTGCTTTAGTGGCACAGTACCGCCAATCATCTTTGGTGTGGCATTTGGTAACCTACTTCAAGGTGTACCATTTGAGCTAAACGACCTGCTAATGTCACAGTACAAAGGTTCGTTCTTTGCACTACTCAACCCATTTGCACTGCTATGTGGTGTGCTTAGCTTGATGTTATTCGTACTACAAGGTGCGACCTGGCTTCAAATGAAGACAACAGAAGCGCTACATCTACGTGCACGCAACGTTGCTCAAATAACGGGTTTGATTGCGACAGTACTATTTGTACTAGGTGGTTTCTGGGTTCAATCTATTGATGGTTACGTGATTACAAGTACTATCGATACTATGGCAGCATCGAATCCACTCAATAAAGAAGTGGCAATCCAAGCAGGTGCATGGATGCAGAACTTTGAAACTTACCCAGCAATGTGGACTGCACCCGTAATTGGTGTACTAATGCCGCTATTGGCGGTATTCGCTTCTCGCATTGAACGTGGTGGTTTTGCCTTCTTGTTCTCAAGCCTTGCAAACGCAGGTGTGATCCTAACGGCCGGTTTTGCGATGTTCCCATTCGTAATGCCATCAAGCCTAGTACCAAACCACAGCTTAACGATGTGGGATTCAACAGCCAGTGAACTAACACTGGGTCTGATGACGTTGGTTGCAGCGGTAATGGTACCGGTGATTCTTGGCTACACGACGTGGACATACTACAAAATGTTCGGTCGCCTTGATAAGAAACACATTGAAGACAACGACGTTTCAGCTTACTAAGGAGTAACGATTATGTGGTATTTCGCATGGATTCTGGGTGTATTACTCGCTTGTGCATTCGGTATCATCAACGCTCTTTGGTTAGAGCACTCTGAAATGATGGATAAAGACAGTGAGTGATCTCGCTGCGCAGGTAGCTAAGCTACATGCACCTATTGATAAGGCTCTGTTTCGAGCCTTATCTCTGGTTCTTGGCTTTTACCATGTCGCCATGGTGATGTGGGACCCAGAGCTATATTCTGCTTTAATTGGTGGGTTCAATGCCATTATTTCGCCAATGCTAATCTGGGCTATTTGCTCTAGTATGGTATTTGGTCTTGGCTTCAAACCACGCAATTGGTACTGGCAGCTGCTGTTTAGCCCATATTGTTCTCTTACGATCCTTATCTATCTAACGGTACTTCGTTTGATCTAGGGGCTAAACTCCGCTCATTTTGTTTAAAAAAAGCGCGACGCATTGAATGGGTTGCGCTTTTTTTTGTTTCAAGCTTTGAATTCACCTATTAACGCTTGCATAGATAGTAATGAGTTGCGTTATAGTAACCCTCTAGAACAACAAGTTGTGGACGTTAACGTGCAAGAGCAGGTAATGACATTTGAGTGGCCGGTAACGGTTTATTATGAAGATACCGATGCGGGTGGAGTAGTTTACCATTCGAACTATCTCAAGTTCTTTGAACGGGCAAGAACCGAACTGCTTCGCACAATTGGCGTTTCTCAGCAAGTCCTATTGGAACAAAACATCGGTTTCGTAGTCCGACACATGGACATCGATTTTTTGCAGGGTGCTCGCCTTGACGATCACCTTACCATAAGGACGCAAATTGCTGACCTTAAAAAAGCGACACTCTGTTTCTGTCAGGAGATCGTTAATCCTGACGGTAAGATATTGTGTAAGGCAATGGTTAAGGTAGCATGTATCGACAATATAAAAATGAGGCCGAAAGCAATGCCTCTATCAATCGTTATGGAGTTAACTAATAGTGACCGCTGATATTTCGATGCTAGACCTTTTTTTACAGGCGAGCCTGTTAGTAAAAATGGTTATGCTGATCCTTTTAGGCATGTCGATTGTTTCTTGGGCAATGATCATTAAGCGCAGTAAAGTGCTGTCTCAAGCCTCTAAAGATACAGAAACCTTCGAAGATAAGTTTTGGTCAGGCACAGACCTGTCAATTCTTTACCAAAATGCCAAGAAGCGTAAAGACGACTTAGCGGGAACAGAAGAGATCTTCTATTCAGGCTTTACCGAGTTTGCCCGATTACGTAAATCCAATGCCGACTCTCCTGACTTTATTATGGAAGGTACTGGTCGAGCAATGCGCGTTGCAGTGGCTCGTGAAGTCGACGAACTTGAAACCAACCTGCCATTCCTAGCAACCGTTGGTTCTATCAGCCCTTACATCGGCCTGTTTGGTACTGTTTGGGGCATCATGCACGCTTTCATCGCTTTAGGTGAAGTCAAACAAGCAACACTAGCAATGGTAGCACCTGGTATCGCTGAGGCACTAGTTGCAACGGCTATGGGGTTGTTTGCGGCAATCCCTGCTGTTATGGCGTACAACCGCTTAAGTAACAATGTGGGCAAGCTAGAGCATAACTACGCAACCTTCTCGGAAGAATTCCACAGCATCTTGCACCGTCAGGCAATGGCAGGTCGAGATACTGCAAGTAAGGAATAGCGGTTATGGCTGGTTACCAACCTAAAAAGCGCAAATTGACAGCCGAGATTAACGTTGTTCCTTATATCGACGTTATGCTAGTACTGTTGATCATTTTCATGGTGACCTCACCCTTTGTGACACAAGGGGTCGATGTCGAATTGCCAAAAACTGCGACAGCTAAATCAACATCAGAGTTAGCAGGTGATAGTGACGCAAGCTTTATCATTGTTGAAATTGACAAAGACGGAAACCTTGGCCTGAGCATTAACGATGAAGAAGTCACGCGTGGCATGTCGTTACAAGATGTGATTGTCCGAGTAAAAGCGGCGATAGCTGTCGATCCTGATTCACCTGTAGCGGTGGGCGGTGATGCTGCGACGCCCTATGCAGACGTTGTTTTAGTATTGGATGAATTGAGTCGTGCTGGCATTCCTAAAGTTGGTTTGCTGACTGACATTAAGGAATGATCGTCGCTGCGATGAAAGAGAACAAATCGAAAAAGAACGACTACAAAAAGCCGATTATCATATCGGCTGCTTTGCATGCGCTTCTTATTGTGGCACTGATTTGGGGCACGGACTTTACCATGTCTAAGCCAGAACCGACCGGACGCCTCGTACAAGCGGTGGTGATTGATCCGGATCTTGTCAGGCAGCAAGCACAGCAGATTCGCAGTCAACGCGAAGAAGCGGCAAAGAAAGAGCAAGATCGCTTAGACAAACTACGTCGTGAGAGCGAACAGCTTGAAAAGAACCGCAAAGCAGAAGAAGAGCGCATTCGCAAGCTGAAAGAACAGCAAGTGAAAGAAGCTAAAGCGGCCCGCGAAGCGGAAAAGCGTCGTATTGCGAAGGAAAAAGAGCGCAAAGCGGAAGCCGCGCGTGCGAAACAAGAAAAAGAGCGCGTCGCGAAGTTAGAAGCGGAGCGCAAAGCTAAAGAGCAAGCGATTAAGAAGGCTGAACAAGAACGTTTGGCGAAAGAAGCAGCGATTGCCAAAGCAGAGCAAGAGCGGGTTGCGCGTGAAAAAGCGGCGAAAGAAGCGGAAGAAAAGGCCCGTCGTGAACGCGAAGCAGCCGCAAAAGCTGAGAAAGATCGTATAGCGAAAGAGAAGGCCGCTAAAGAGGCTGCAGAAAAAGCCCGTAAAGAGAAAGAGCGTTTAAAGCGTATTGAGCGAGAGCGTAAAGAGCAAGAAGCGGCCCTTAACGATATCTTTTCAGGCTTAGAGACCGAAGCAGAGGCGAATTCATCGGCTCGCTCTCGCCATGTTGCGAGTGAAGCAGATCGTTATGGGGCGATATACATGCAGCTTATTCAGCAAAACCTTTTGCTGGAGGACAGCTTTCGGGGAAAGTCTTGTCGAGTTAATTTGCGTTTGATTCCGACTGGAGCAGACGCAATTCTGGGTAATCTTTCCGTTCTGGATGGTGACAATCGCTTATGTGCCGCAACAAAGCGTGCCGTAGCACAGGTGAATAGCTTTCCGTTGCCTAAAGACCCAGACGTTGTGAACAAAATTAAGAATATCAATTTAACCGTAGTACCTGAGTGATAAGGAAAAGCTTGTGTTAAAGCGACTAGTAATAGGATGTGTCCTCACTGTGATGAGTGTGTTCCAAACTGCCAATGCGGCATTGGAGCTGGTGATTACAGATGGTATCGATTCAGCAAGACCAATCGCTATTGTGCCATTTAAATGGGAAGGGGCAGGGAAACTTCCTGAAGATGTATCAAAAGTGATCGCTTCTGACTTGCAGCGCAGTGGTAAATTTAGCCCAGTAGCAACCAGTAAAATGCCGCAAACACCATATAGCGAAGCGGAAGTTGATTTTAATGCTTGGACAGGTTTGGGTGTTGACGCTTTGGTGACTGGCTCAATTTCACAAAACGCAGAAGGCAATTACGTCATCAACTACCAGCTTGTTGATGTTGTACGCGGTCAGCTTACGCAGGGTCAAAGCAAGTCTCTAAGTGGCGATGGTCAACTGGTTCTGTCAAAAGATCATGTTGTCTTCAACAAGAGAGCAACAGTACCGGGCAAGCGTTTAAGAGAATATGCACACCGCATTTCTGATCTTGTTTACGAAGCGCTAACTGGTGAAAAAGGGGCGTTTTTAACCCGTATCGCTTACGTCGTTGTCAATGACAAGGACAATTTCCCATACCAACTACGCGTATCAGATTACGATGGTTATAACGAACGACTAGTACTGCGTTCTAAACAACCACTTATGTCTCCAGCATGGTCACCAGATGGTAAAAAACTTGCGTATGTGAGCTTCCAAAATGGTCAAGCTGAAATATTCATTATGAATATTTATACCGGTGAGCGTGAGAAACTGACGTCATATCCTCGTCATAATGGCGCGCCAAGATTCTCTCCAGACGGTAGCAAACTTGCTTTGGTTCTATCTAAAACAGGCAGCCTGCAAGTGTATACTCTGGATCTTAACACCAGAAAACTGACCCAAATTACACGCGGTAGATCGAATAATACCGAACCATTTTGGCATCCAGATGGTAAATCTCTGATCTTTACCTCGGATCGGGGTGGAAAACCTCAGATTTATCAAGTAGATTTGGCAAGTAATTCGACCAAGCGTTTAACATGGCAAGGCAGCCAGAACCTTGGTGGGCAAATTACACCAGATGGTCGCTTCTTAGTGATGGTTAATCGCAGCAATACTGGATTCAATTTAGCCAAGCTAGATATGGAAACCGGTGCGATGCAGATTTTAACAAAAACACTGTTAGATGAATCACCAAGTATTGCGCCAAACGGTGGGATGGTTATTTATAGCTCGATCTATAACAAGGCCAATGTTCTTTCAATGGTCTCCATTGATGGGCGCTTTAAAGCAAGGTTACCGGCAACAAATGGTCGAGTTCGTGCACCTGCATGGTCACCGTTTTTGTAGCAAGTAAGTATCAATAACAAAGGAAACTATAACAATGCAACTTAACAAAGTTCTTAAAGGGCTTCTAATTGCGCTACCAGTTCTAGCGGTTACAGCATGTAGCTCAAGTGATGACGCAGCGAACGCTTCTGGTTCTACTGAAACAAACCAAGTTCTAACTACAGATAACACGGCTGTTTCTCCACTAGAAGCAAACGGTCAGCTTACTGAGCAAGAGCTTAAAGAGCAGGCACTACGCGAATCTCAAACGATCTACTTTGCTTTCGACAACTCTACTATCGCGGGTGACTACGAAGAGATGCTAGCGGCTCACGCGGCTTACCTAAGCAAAGATCCATCTCTAGAAGTTAAAATCGAAGGTCACGCAGATGAGCGTGGTACTCCAGAGTACAACATTGCTCTAGGTGAGCGTCGTGCTGAAGCAGTAGCAAAATACCTGCAAGCGCTAGGTGTTCAAGCTGACCAAATTGAAGTTGTAAGCTACGGTGAAGAGAAGCCACTTCTTCTAGGTCAATCAGAAGATGTTTACGCTAAGAACCGCCGCGCAGTTCTAGTGTACTAATTGAGGAATTGCCTCATGTTCAGTAACCTTAAGCGCGTTGTTACGCTTACGTTACTGGCAAGTGCAGCGAGTAGTGTACTCGCTGCACCAGCTCCAGTATCCGATCTAAGCGGTAGCAATACTGCCACTTCGTCATCTTCAGTTCGTGGCAACGAAACTGATGTTCAGCGCTTAGAGCGCCTATTGGAAAACCGCAACCGAGTTCAGTTGCAAATGCAGCAACAGCTAGATGCAATGGCTCTAGAAATTAGTGAACTTCGCGGTCAACTAGAAAAAAGTACCTACGACATGCAGCAGATGTTGCAGCGTCAAAGAGAATTATTTATTGAGTTGGACAAAGTTCGTAGCCAAGCGTCTGTACCTGCCGTTCAAGCTACAACCGATACCTCTGAAAAACCAAAAGGTGGTACATTCAGCTCCAACGTTGATGAGCAAACAGCTTATCAAAACTCAGTGGATTTAATCCTAAAGAAACGCGACTACACGGGGGCGATTGCCGCATTCCAGCAGTTCCAAAAGGATTATCCAGATTCAACCTTTACGCCTAACTCTCATTACTGGTTAGGGCAACTTTACTTTGCTAAGAAGCAAGATAAAGAAGCGGTGAAGAGCTTTGCTGCGGTTATCGCATACAAAGAGTCTAATAAACGCGCAGATGCATTGGTAAAACTTGGTGACATCGCTCAGCGTAATAACAACGCGGAACAAGCGAAAAAGTACTATCAGCAAGTGGTTGAAGAGTATCCTAATAGTGCGTCAGCTAAATTGGCTCAAGAGCGACTATAGGGTCGAGTTTCAAGTTTGAAAAAGGGGTGCTGAGCACTCCTTTTTAGTTTTCATTGGCGCCGAAGCTGGAATCTACAATAGCGTTAAGGTTACAATACTCGGATTACTGGAAGTAGCGTAGCGCAAAAGCAATGAGCCACATATTAGATAAAATTGACACAGTTTACCCATTCCCACCAAAACCAATCCCGCTAACAGAACAAGAAAAACAAGCACACATTGAAAACATCAAAGTGCTGCTTAAAGAAAAAGACGCGGTATTGATTGCTCACTACTATACCGATCCTGAAATCCAGGCCTTGGCAGAGGAAACAGGCGGTTTTGTTGGCGACTCGTTAGAAATGGCCAAGTTTGGTAACCGTCACCCTGCAAGTACACTCATTATTGGCGGTGTGCGTTTTATGGGAGAGTCAGCGAAAATTTTAACTCCTGAGAAACGTATCTTAATGCCAACTCTTGAAGCGGAGTGCTCGCTAGATCTAGGGTGCCCTGCCGATAAATTTACTGAGTTCTGCGATGCACACCCAGACCACACTGTTGTTGTTTATGCCAACACCTCAGCCGCCGTTAAAGCCCGCGCAGACTGGGTGGTCACATCAAGTATTGCTCTTGAAATCGTCGAACATCTAGATTCGGAAGACAAGCCTATTATCTGGGGCCCAGACCGCCACTTAGGGTCATACATCGCTAACCAAACTGGTGCAGATATGTTGCTGTGGCAAGGTGAGTGTGTGGTCCATGATGAATTCTCAGCAGACGCTCTGCGTAAGATGAAAGGGCTCTACCCAGATGCAGCTATTCTTGTTCACCCAGAGTCACCAGCAAGCGTCGTTGAGCTAGCGGATGCGGTGGGTTCAACGAGCCAACTGATCAAAGCAGCGAAAGAGCTGCCGCACAAGAAAATGATTGTCGCAACAGACAAAGGCATCTTCTTTAAGATGCAGCAACTTGTACCTGAAAAAGAGCTGATTGAAGCGCCAACAGCGGGGGCAGGAGCAACGTGTCGTAGCTGCGCGCATTGCCCTTGGATGGCAATGAACGGTTTGAAAGCGATTGAAGCTGCACTGCGAGACGGCGGTGAAGAGCACGAAATCTTCGTTGGCGAAGAGCTACGTGTTAAATCTTTGATTCCATTGAACCGTATGCTAGATTTTGCTGAGCAGCTTAACATGCAGGTTAAAGGCAACGCGTAAACAGACGTTTGTCACAGTTATTAAGACCAGCCTCAATGGCTGGTTTTTTTGTTTTGGCTCTTGAGCTTAAATACACACAAGTAATAAAAGTGAAGGAGCACTATGTCTCTCTGGTTAACGTTTAGAAAATGGTTAAACTCCAACATGTTTAACCTGAGTAATCGCAATTTAGCCGTACTGCTCGCGATTTATATCGTCTTATCATGGAGTTTATTGCGTGTAAGTGGTGAGCAGGTACTCACCAACGACTTATCAACTTTTATCTATTTCTTGATGGTGACTGCTTCTACAGTGGGCTACGGAGATTACTCGCCTGAAACTTCAATGGGGAAGTGGGTGGTGATCTTGCTTGTTATCCCAGGCGGCCTGTCACTTTTTGCGGCCTTGATTGGTCGGTTAGCGACAGGCATGGTGGAATATTGGCGAGCAGGTATTTTAGGAAAGCGGAGAATGGGTGTGGAAAATCATATTGTACTATTAGGTTGGAATGGGCAACGAACCATGCATTTGATTCGAATGTTGCAACATGAAGAGCATGGCAAGCGCCCGATTGTGTTGTGTAGCCGATCTGATATAGAAAACCCGCTTCCCGGCGAAATTGGTTTCGTGAAGGTCAACAGCTATACCGACTCACAAGAGATGGAAAAAGCGGCTATAGAAACAGCAAGCTGCATTGTGGTCGACAATTTAGAAGATGACATCACGCTCTCGGCCGCGCTCTACAGTGCTAACATCAATCCGAATGCGCATCTACTGGCTTACTTTAAAGATGAAGCCCTGAGTAATTTGCTAAGTCAGCATTGCCCTAACGCTGAGTGCATCCCTGCGGTTGGTGCTGAAATGCTCGCGAAAGCGGCCGTTGATCCAGGTTCGAGTGCATTACACCAAGAGCTTCTGGCTTCAACAAGAGGAATGACCCAGTATTCAGCCCTATACCCTGACCAGTTGAAAACGATCAAGGTAGAAGATGCGTTCCAGTTTATGAAGCGAGATTACCAAGCAACACTAATTGCGTTAGATATTGGCAAAGGGATAGAGCTAAACCCAGAACTCGACAAAGAGATTACCCCAGGTGCTAAGATTTTTTACATTGCTGATGAACGTATTGAAGATTTTGATTGGCAGTCAATTGGATAAAAAATCGCAGCGAGAGCTGCGATGTTTCGTTTGGCTATTCTTGCTCTGCTAACATCGAGCCACGCATGGTCAGCCCACACAGCATTGTTGGCATTGCATTGAATATTTCTTCAAACTGCTCTAAGCCTTCAATGCCTTGCTCTGCAAGTGTCGCGATCGATGTTTCAGGATCGTACAACATGCTTAAAGAAAGCAGTACACCACCTAACAGAGCGTTGTCTTCACTCTCTTCCGGCATGATGGTTTCCCAATCGTCACGAGCAAGCTGCCAGCCTTGTAGCACCCCTTCGCAGAAGTCGCGGGTTGCTTCGGTCACGATTTCTTCTTCATCTAGAGTGCAACCTTGCGGCCATTGCCAGCGATTTTCTAGCAAAGCAGGGCGGTACTCGTTCCAAATAGCAATAATGTGCTCGATGTAAGTCTCTAATTGCTCACCATCACCAAAAGGGGCCACTTCTTCGCCACCCCAAAGAAACGGCAGCCATTCATGCGGAGTCAAGACATGGGGTGCAGCAGCCATCGCAGTAACGAAACCATGAGTCTTGGCTTCATTAATCAGCTTGTCTTCAAGCTCTGGCAAAGACAGAAGTTCTTGTAGAGTCAAAATAGACGTCCTATATCAATCAGGAGTTGTGATACCGCAATGGTAACAGCCTACAGAAGTGAGAAAAAGGTTGCTGCATCGATATATTCGCTATAATTTTTTATAAACGGTCAAAATTCAAAGATTTATGGATATTCGTTCATCGCTAAAAAGGAAGAGCATCTTTGCCCTAGCTATTTATCTTGCTATGGCTATTACTCTAATTGGTACTGTCAGTTATTTGGTCGTAGAGCCACCGACTAGAGATCAGCTTGAGCAAAATCTAGATCTAAGAACAGAGCTTATTTCTGCGCAAATCGAAGAGCCGATCAATAGTTCTGTTGGGATACTGCAAGCGGTCGTGAGCATTGGCAGCAACCATGAAACTCAAGAACATCAAGCGACCTTACTATTTAACCTATTCTCTATGGTGGAAGGGGTGGCCGTTAGTGGTGGTCTGTGGCCGATTCCATACTCTATTGATGAGCGTATTCCTTATCTGAGTCTTTTTTATAACCGTGCAAGCGATGGCAAAGTTGACCGAGTGCTATCTTGGAATAATCCTGAATCGGGTGGGTATGATAAAGAGTCTTGGTACACCTCTGTCGTTAAAAGGCCCCCAGGGACCGTTTCTTGGTCTCCGGTTTACATTGATCCTTTTACACATGTTCAGATGATCACCGCTTCCTCGCCTTATTACATTGACGGTGATTTCGCAGGTGTTGCGACGGTTGACCTCTCCCTTGAAACCTTGGTTGCTTTCGTTCGCCTACATGCAGAAGAGTACGATTTGGGGGTTATCCTTCGTGACGGCTATGGCGATGTGATTACCGAGCATAACTTCCAACTGGCGAAAGATATTTACATCAGCCAAAACACCTTTGGTGGCTTCAACTGGAGCGTGGATGTTGTAAATGCGAAGCGACTGGTGGCAGAGCAGGTTTATGACTTGGTCTTTACTGTCGAGGCGGTGATCGTGCCGATCTTGCTTGCCTGTGTGATGCTCGGCTACTTTCTGATCAATCGATTTTTGATCTCGCCGATAGTGGTTATTGCACGTAGCCTTGATGAATCGAAAGAAGGTGGTGCGATTGATATCGATTACAAAAGCCAAGATGAGATCAAATATCTTATAGACTCCCTGAATGAAAAGACTGTTTACCTAGAGGAAGAAAAGGTCAAAGCGCAAGCTTCAACCAAGGCCAAAAGTGCTTTTCTTGCGACCTTGTCTCACGAGATCAGAACACCAATGAATGGCGTACTTGGGACAGCGCAAATCCTACTTAAAACTGACTTAAACGAAGATCAAAGAAAACACCTCAAAACGTTATATGAATCCGGTGAGCATATGATGACTCTACTCAATGAAATTCTCGATTTTTCAAAGGTAGAACAGGGCCATTTAGAGCTAGAGTCTTCTCCTTTCCCTCTAGAGTCGATCATTGGCAGTATCAATAGTGTTTACTTTACCCTCTGCTCTGAGAAAGGATTACAATTTAAAGTCTATTCTGAAGTACCACACGAACGCTGGTACATGTGTGACAAAGCGCGCTTAAGACAAATCCTGTTTAACCTACTCAATAACGCGGTTAAGTTTACTTCTCGTGGTTATGTTGAAGTCTATTTTAAAGAAGAGCTTCGAGAAGGGGAAAACTTCTTACTTATCCGTGTTCGAGATACAGGGATAGGCATTGCCCGGGAGGCACAAGATAAAGTATTCAAGCCGTTTGAGCAGGCCGAGTCTTCAACAACGCGACGATTTGGTGGAACAGGCCTTGGCCTCGCGATTGTAAAGCAGTTATGTACGTTGATGGGGGGAAGTGTGGCGATTAAGAGTGAACTCGGGATTGGCTCGAGTTTTGAAATCGCAATTCGCTGTGACATTTGCCAGCCCGCTTTTGCAGAATACCGAGAGCTAAGAAAGCTTAATTATAACGGACTCAGAGTATTGATCGTTGAAGACAATCGCACCAATGCCATCATCTTGAATACCTTTATGACCAATAAGGGGTTTTCTTGTGAGTGTGTTGAAAACGGAGAGCTGGGTGTTGAAGCTATCGCACAAGGTGATTTCGACCTCGTTCTAATGGATAACCACATGCCAGTGATGGATGGCGTGGAAGCAACGACCGCAATCCGCAGCTTAGCCGGGCAGCGAGCCAATACATTGATCTTTGGCTGCACGGCAGATGTGTTCAAAGATACAAGAGAACGCATGTTAGGTGCAGGTGTTGACTACATCATATCTAAACCGATTGATGAGACCGAGCTTGATGATGCGCTAATAAGCCACTCCGATAAGCTTTATCAGTTCAAACCACAATTGCTTGAAAACGCTTCGATCTCTAATGGTAGCGCGATACACCTTGAAGAACCGTTGATGATGTTCTTTATGGCGATTGAAAACCAAGACATGCTTCATGCAAAAAGCAAATTTGCACAAATAAAGCAGAACCTTGATGGTGTTCGAATCCCAAAACTTGATGACAACCTATTCATAATAGAATCACGCTTAATGGCGGGAGACTTCCCTCAACAGGAAGAGCTAGATTTGTTAGCTGTACAAGTAAAAGATTATTGTAATTAAATTTCAGTAATTTGATTAAAAAGTGTTCGCTTGACTGTTTCTTAGCGAATTAATCTAGTTTTCATACAGGAATTGGTTATTTATTTACCTTTATATAATAACTTTGAAATCTAAAACTAGTAAATTAATGATTTAATAGTGATATCGACTGGTCATTGTGCTTTGATCTGGTTGTTCATTTTGCATTTGTGTTTTATTGCTAGTTATTTATGTTGAGGTAGAAATGAAGTCTCGTGGGCCTTTCTGTATTCGTAACGCTGCTGCTGATACGTTTGCAATGGTTGTTTTTTGTTTTATTTCCGGAATGTTCATCGAAATATTGGTGTCCGGTATGACCTTTGAACAGTCGTTAGCCTCAAGAACATTATCGATCCCTGTCAACATTGCTATTGCATGGCCTTATGGTTTGTTTCGTGACTTTATGCTGCGTCAAGGCGCTCGCTTGTCTGATTCTGGCGTAACAAAAAACATCTCCGATCTTGTCGCCTATGTGCTTTTCCAGTCACCAGTGTATGCAGCAATCTTGTTTACCGTTGGCGCATCAACCGATCAGATTATTACAGCGGTTGCTTCTAACGCTGTCGTCTCGTGCGGAATGGGTGTGTTATACGGTTATTTCTTAGATATGTGCCGTAAATGGTTCCGCGTTCCTGGTTACTATCAAGAAGCCTAAACTGACCGATTCACGTTCGAATTAGCTAGTTAGTAACCAAACAGAACAAGAGCAGCGCTTTTTTTAGGGATTAGGCTTGACCTAACCCAATAGAATCATTAAATTAGCGCCTCGTTGGTTCGCAATACCAACCACAATTTGATTCGGTGAGTTGTCCGAGTGGCTGAAGGAGCACGCCTGGAAAGTGTGTATACGGCAACGTATCGAGAGTTCGAATCTCTCACTCACCGCCACATTCTTGAAGAAAGACGTCCTAGGGCGTCTTTTTTTATGCCATTTATTCCTTAATATCAATTAGTTATGTGTCTTCATTTGTCATTTTCGTCTACTAACATCCAGCAGTTTGGGGTATGACAGAGTGTATGTTTTAATCATTACCGGATTGAGAGATATACACTAAATCGTATGAAATTGTCATAAACCTGACTTACAGAAAATGTCGATTTTTCTCTCTTATCTCACAGATTAGCTCAATAAAAACATGTGGTTACGAGCATTGGTGTATGACACTAAAATCGCATCTTTTTGGGCGCTATGGATTATCATACACGGGGTGAGAACATGTCACATTTACTGCACAAATTAACGGCCAAAGAAGTAAAGGAAGCAAAGGGAAGAGAAAAGCCTTACCGAATTAATGATGGTGGCGGACTATATCTTTTGGTTAAGCCAAATAAGCTTAAGTACTGGGAGTTTCGTTATAAAAACCGTATTACCGGTAAAACGACGATGTTGGGTTTAGGGAGCCTGGATGTATTAACTCTCAAGCAGGCCAGAGATAAAGCACATGACATGCGTGTGCTTCTTAATGAAGGCATTGATCCTAAACAGTATCGACTAGACAAAAAAGCTAAGTTAAAGGAAGAATTAGCTAGTACTTTTTTTGTAGTTGCTGAGGGTTGGATAGAGACAAAAAGCAAGTTAAAACCCAAGACGATTCAGGGAAACTGGCGCAAGCTGGAGTTATATGCCTTTCCAAAGTTTGGGGACATTCCTGTCAGCAATCTGACCCCAATGATTGTACAGGACGCACTGAAGCCGTTAGCCAATCAAGGCAAGTTAGAGACAGTTAAACGCACAATTCAACTTGTCAATGAGGTTATGAATTACGCAATAAATAGTGGACTGCTACAGCATAACGTATTAGCGGGAGTAGGTAAGACATTTGAATCCCCTGAAGTTAAGCATATGGCAGCTTTAAAGCCTCATGAAATTACCGAGCTATTACAAACCGTAGCTACGGCAAATATGTACATAGCGACCAAGTGCTTGATTGAATTTCAACTGCATACGATGACACGGCCGGGTGAAGCTGCTGGTGCGCGTTGGGAAGAGATCGATTTTGATAACAAATTGTGGATTATTTCTGAGGCAAGAATGAAGATGAAACGAGAACATCGTATTCCCCTCACAGAACAAACTTTAGCTATCTTAGAGCGAATGCGACCAGTGAGCGGAAATAGGGTATGTAGTGGTACGGTGAATTTGGCCACCTGATTAGAGGTGTTAAGATGCACCTCGTACACAACAGGTGGAACTATGACAAAGCGTACGAGAAGAACTTTCAGTCCAGAATTCAAACTTGAAGCAGCCCAGCTCGTTGTTGACCAAGGTTACTCCGTGGTCGAAGCAGCTAAAGCTATGAATGTGAGCACATCTGCTTTGGACAAGTGGGTAAGGCAGCTTAAACAAGAGAGACAGGGTATTACCCCAAAAGCAGCACCGCTGACGCCAGAACAAATAGAGATCCGAGAGCTTAAAAAGCGGATTGCCGAGCTGGAAGAGCACAACGAAATCATAAAAAAGGCTACAGCTCTGTTGATGTCGGACTCACTGAAAAATTCTCGATAATCGAAAGACTCAAACAGAGCTACAGCATTCTCAAACTGTGTAGCATATTCGGTGTCCATCGCAGTAGTTACAAATACTGGAAAGCGCGACCAAAAGCTATTCCTGTGCATGAGATTCGATTAAGAGCGCTTGTCCAAGAGGCTCACAACGCAAGCAATGGTTCAGCAGGTGCTCGAACTATTGCAGGCATCGTTACGAATTCTGGCATGAGTCTGAGTCGATATCGCGCTAGTAAAATAATGAAAATGCTTGGCTTGGTGAGCAGGCAACTACCCAAGCACAAGTATAGGAAGCAACCCCTAGAACATGTAGAGATCCCTAATCACTTGGAGAGGCAGTTCGCTGTTACTGCTCCAAATCAAGTATGGGTTGGAGACGTCACTTATGTTTGGGCTGGGGGGGGGTTGGGCTTATTTAGCTGTTGTTATCGACTTATTTGCTCGAAAACCTATTGGCTGGGCGATGTCCTTTTCGCCCGATAGTCAATTGACCGTCAAAGCGTTAAAGATGGCGTATGAGTCGCGAGGAATGCCTACAGGAGTTATGTTCCATAGCGATCAAGGAACGCATTACACGAGTCGAAAATACCGTCAGACCCTATGGCGATATCAAATTAAACAGAGTTTATCTCGGAGAGGTAACTGTTGGGATAATAGTCCTATGGAGCGCTTCTTTAGAAGCTTGAAAACAGAATGGGTGCCAGCCAGTGGCTATCACAGTTTAGATGAAGCTTGGCAGAGCATCGTTGGCTATATCATTAGATACTACAGCCAAATCAGGCCACACCAGTACAACGGTGGTCTGACCCCGAATGAGTCGGAAAGGCTTTACTGGAAAACTTACAAAACTGTGGCCAATTTTAGTTGACCACTACACTTTAGGAGACAGAGCAACAGCATGGGTAGAGTCAGAAGTAGACGAGTGGTTGAAGGTTCAGAAAGTTGAACGAAGTTTGCTCAAAACTATGGAGTGTACAGAAGAACTATTGAACAAAGTATTTTGCTCTGCTTAGTCAACGTTAAAAAAACTCTCCACTTGCCTTGCCGACTCAAAACCCAACGACTGCTAAATTCTTCTTGGACTAACACACAAGAGGAAAACATCATGTCTAAAAGCAAAACTCCTATGACTAATACAGCTGCAGCACGTATTCAAGGTACCCAGGCGAAATCCAATGGCGGACAGGTCGCTAAGGGCAGCTTTGCTGCGAGGGCGCAACGTGCGGCAGCTAAAAATAGCAAGTAAATAGGAAGTGGGCCTTGTGCCCACTTATTTGCCATGAAAAGATTTAGTAATAATAAAGAGATACAGAAGTTAGTCGCAAGGTTAATCCGTAATGGTTGGCAATGTGTAAGAGGTGCTAAACATGCAAAGTTACTGGCACCGAATGGTAAGAGGATTACAGTTCCGTCTACCCCTAGTGATAGGAAAGCGTTCATCAACTTCTCTAAAGACATTCAACGGTTGGTAAGACAATGACAACACCATATTTCAGTATTCAATATCTCCTACGTGAGTTTGCCAAAGGACTGGGAACAAAGCAGCTTGCAGCAAAGAAGATCGACGATACGTGTAAAAAGCTAGAAATAAATCCGCACGACTTGCGAATATTAAAGGCTCGGCTTATCCATGAACCGTTGAAAAAGTACGTGAATGTATATTTTGCTGATCATCTGTTGGAGCAAATAGACTCAGTGCTAGACCTGTACCTTAATTTTGTTCGGAACGTCGATTTGGATGGTGTTGATGCTCAGGTGGCACAGAGTTATATCAATAAGTACTTTTTGTCTTATGCAGTGTCGTATATTTGCCGGGAAATGTTAGAAGGAATGCATGTCACGCCTAAAGAGCTAGCTTGGCTTAACCAAAGTGCCATGAGTCTGGCTATAAGCAAAAATGAGTCGAGCGGAGATTGGCAAGCGTATATTGATTCTTGCGATAAAGCCCAGAAAGACAAGCTCCGAAACTGGTGTAAAGGCTATGACGCGGAATTACCTGATATTGGAGGGATAGCTTCTATCGGTGAGCGTTGGGAGCACAACAATTCCTGGGGAACATTGAAGGCTAGGCTTGTTATAGGGCGGTTCTGGGATCATTTCTTTTATCGAACTCAGATCTGTGATTTAAATATGATAAGAGTGATGGAGCCAGATGATTACATAGCTCAAACAGCTTATGCCTTAAAGAGGATACAGTTGGCTAGCGCAATAAAATACGAAAAAACGACTCAATATGCGCTGGGCCTCTTTGAAATTCTGCGCTTACGAGCCCCGAAAACAGAGGAAGGACAGAGTAAGTGCCAAGAATACCTTTCAAAATTGGGACGATATCAGAAAGAGCTGGATAAGAACGCTGAGACGACCTATTACTGGCATTGGATGAATGCAAGATATCATTTACATAGCGGTGATATCGAAGAATCTCTGCAAAGCTACCAAGTAGCGTTTGAGCAAGTTCTTTACCGTGCCGGTGAGAATATCAACTGTATTATCCGTGAGGCGATGATAGTTGCTTGTCGCGTTAAACAGCCTCCAAAGGTATTTATTAATCGGCTGCGAAGTATGGCTGCAGTATTGAGGCTAGATATCCTTCCCAAAGGAACGTTGCCTACTAAAAAAGCAAAACCTGAGTTAATTGAGGATTGGGAGATTAGCACTATCTCCAAACTGTTTGACTCATACTTCACCAGAGAATCATTTTTTCCTGGTGCAGGTTATCCACCGTTTTATGGTGATCGATTTGGTATCTGGATGACGGGTGCTGACTCTCATCAGTTAGATACTAAGAAGCCGAATAAGGTCTTCAAAGTGGGTATGGGTGGAGGTTTAGTTAAAAAGATGCCCCAGATCGTATACTTTTCGATGGTGGATGACATTAAGTCAGTTAGGCAGTTGCTAGAAAGCGGTGCCGATGCGAATAAGTTATCTTCCGCGAACGAGAGTGCTTTGTTGTTCGCTGTTCAGACAATGCAGGCGAATCTTGCTCCTATAGGCTCAATGAGTCAAGAGCTCTTTGATTTGATTACATCGAAATCTCATGATACCGCTACGTTGTCAGCAATCACCCCAAAAAGAAAGCTGTCGGTACTCGGCTGCGCTATTCAGACGGGAAGGTTTGATGTTGTCAAAAAAGTGCTTGAGTTGGGGGCCGACGTTGAACAAAGGCATGATGTTGGACATGAATCGCCTTTGTTCACTTGCATCAGCTTAATCGGAAAGCTGAGGCGACCACATGTAGCTCAAGCTTTATGGGAAATGAATCGCTACTCTGAGCAGAGTTTGCAAAGTGTGATGGCACATTCAGCAGGACTATTACCACATGATAAAGAACACCTTAAAAAGGCTCTCCAAAAGCAGGACAAAGATCCTAAGTTTCAGGCTATAAATCAAGCTCAGATAGAGTATGTAGAATCAAATGTCCGGAAGTACTTAAACCTGGAGGAGCTGAGAGAGATAGGTAAGCTATTGCTGGAACACGGAGCAAACCCGAACAGCAAACATGATACAGCTTTACATGGTTATACGCCGTTAATGCTTGCTATTGAGTTTGATGAGGTCGAGCTAGTCTCCTGCATGCTGAAAGCAAAGGGAAACTTGAGTGATACATGTATCGACACTCGTAACAGAAGAAGGGCGAGTTGTTTTGAAATTGCACGTCATTGGAAGTCTGAGTCCGTTTTGCGAGTGTTCTTCAATACGACAGTTCATTAGGTTGGATATATGACCTTGGTCTTGAGTGCCTTAATAAGTAAGGTACTCTCTTAGCTCGTTGAGGTTCTTTACAATTATTTGTTGTCCTTGTGGGCTTGAATCTAGAACATTTAGCTCGATGTTGTAGCTGTCTAAGACATAACGGATTAATGCAGCATTTGAGCATAACTCCAATAGGTTGTCTGTCATCCCATAGTCATGTGCGATAACGGAGGCTTGCTGTTCTGTTAGCCTTGTATCAGGAGTTAACTGAATCGTTAGCTGAGTATTCCAAAGTTCATCTCGTTCTTTACCCATGATCAGTTTGCCATTGATATCCGGTATCCCTCTAATTCGGCTAAGAACAAAATCACGATAATCTTTAGCGTGTTCACAATAGGCTCGAATATGCCAGCGTAGAGGCGTGCAAACGAGGGTATGAGGAGAGATAATTCGTTCAACTTCAATTCCGTCTTTGAGTGATGTGTAGCTTATATCGACACGTTTTTTCTCTCGTATCGCCTGTACTAAAGGACGCAAGACTTGTGGTGATATATTGCGAGTCACAGGGCGGACCATGGAAACATTTTCAAAACCCATATCCAGTTCATTAAAGGTCACAGCCATGTCTTCACTGCGCGCTAGAATATGAAGGTATTCATCGGCATGTCCACTTGTTAGCTCTGGAGCAAAGCTGTCACTTGGCTTATAACCTTTTAATTGCTTGTCATAAACGAGGTTGCCAGGTGCCACCTCAGAGAGGTAAGAGTTGATATCTTTCGATGCTTGCTGTCTGCCAATACCAAAGCTCTTAATCAGGTGATTGGTCGTTAACCGTCCTTCCCATAGTGCGATGACTTCTATCATTCTGTAGCGGAACAGTAGATCCCAACGTATTGGCCATTTGCTCATCATCTAACTCCTGTCTAGTTATGCGACGTGTGTATGTATTCAGTATTTACCTGTCGTCATTGGCGTCATAATATTGTTGGGACTGAAAATCGTCAAGAAAGCAACCAGAACAGCGTAACGCACTTGCGGGTGGCCTTTATGAATTACATTAACAGCGATAACAAAAATGGTTTATGGGAACTTGCGATTAAAGGCATCGAAGGTCCAATATTAGCCAGTGATTATCTGGGGCTTTATGGTTCAACACCTGATGAAGCTTGTACAGCATCTATAAAGAAGAAAATTGTAGTTCATAGCGCGGAAGGTGAAGACTTTATTCAATGTGGTTATTGTGGGCTCCCTGTAAGGTATCGAGCACGAAGTGCGACTAGTAGAGCTGCTTTCTATCATAAGCATATTCCGGAGTTGGATGAGGTAGATTGTCCATTTCACAGTGACTACCATGGTGATTTTGCATTTACTGAAGCTGAAATGCATGAAACTCAATGGCACTTTCGCACAAAGCACTTTATTGCCGGTACATTGAGGGAATCAGATCAGATAAAGCGTGATTCTATCCAAGTAGAAAAGTTTGTCTTTGCAGAAAAAGGCACTTCCAAAAAATGGCGCAAGCCGGATATTTACTTTGAAGACACCAATGGTAATCGATTCGCGATAGAGTTGATTCAAGGTTGGTTGGACCCAGAAATAATCCATGCTCGCGAGCAGTTCTTCTTAGGGGAAGAGATCAACCTGATTTGGTTGTTTAGTGAAGGTCGAAGCGATTCTATTTTCTATTACATCATGTACGGTACCGCCTTAGAGGCTCACCCTGAAAGTTTTGCGGAGTTTGAGAGCAAAGTGAAAGACATCCAATGTAATGCCTTTGTTTTCTCTCAAGAAGCGTTAGATAAAAGCCAAGAGAGTGGAGAGTTCTACTTCGAGGCACATTTCCCCGAGTTTGATTTTAAGTCAACAGAGCTTTTCTTAGAGATGAGCTATGGGTGTCAAATGGTGGTTTTGAGTGACTTAATATTGTCTCCAGAAAGGCTACCATACGCAATCAATACAAAAGCTGCTTTGCATGGAAAGCAACAAGAACTGTCAGCTGCTATACAGGAAAAGGCTCAACGAGAGTCTCGGCAGTCAGTAAAACGAATCTATCAAGTGCTTGATCAGATTGCTTCTTGTGGAGAGAAGGGTGAGCTTTCATCGTTATCACTGACGCATTTATCAGATGAGATAAATGAGTGCTTTGATTATGTATTACAGGAGTATGATGAACGGAGCTCCCTACTTGAATTAATTCGTCAAACAATCGCCCTAGAAAGAGCTAGGCTTGAAGAGCGACAAAGGAAAGCTCAGCGCATAGAGCATGCCAAGGAGCTTAGAGGGTTACGGCATCAATTGATTTATGTCCGACAAGCGCTCAAACAAAGTATTACAATTCAAGAACTAACATCGCTCAGGTACCGCCTGGCAGATGTTGCGAGTAATTACTGGAATGTTATATCTAGTGATCTATCTTCTAGCGTTTGGGAGCGTTATTTGAATCTCCTTTTAGAAAGCATCGGACAGCAAACAGAATTGCTTACCAAAGATTTACCTAAGCCTATGGCTCTCTGGAGAATCACTAATGATCTTCTCAGCTACTCACTTGAGAAACGTATGCAACTTTTTGAATCTCGTAGTCCATTGGCAATCGAGATGTCGCAACAGCAATCAGCGTACTTAATCTATAAGTCGCCTGCAGAAACCCAAATGTTTGAAGAGAAACTGAATGAGATTAAGAACAGGACCAAAACACAATTTCTGAATACCAATTGGAAAGATTTGATGGGGACCTGGAACCCTGATTCTACTTATCGAGATTCAATCGAAAGGGCGGGATTATTGTTGCGCGTTGAAGACCCTTCAGAGCTAGAAGCTAACGAACAAGATTGGGTTGAAGAAGCCCTAAATATGTTCGTTGAACGATTAGTTGTCTTGATTAATGAGCACTATAACAAAGCATTCATAAAAGCTTATGGCCGAGTAGATGCAGATGCGTTGGGAAAACTATTGAACTTTTGGGACTGGTTGCATGATGGACTTTATATTTACAATCAACCTGAAGCAGTAAATAGAGCTCATCAACTAAAACAATACTTACTGCACAACGACACTTCAGCAATAGAGTGGAAATAGCACCATGTATGAACATAACTCTCTTCCCGCCGGCACAAAACTCAATAACACAGAATTATGTGAAGTCTTCGGCTGCAGCCCGCAAGGTGGGATGCGTCGCTCACATAAAACCAATACATTGGTCATTGTATCGAACCACATCAAGTCTATTTATGATGATCGTTGGGTAGGTGACGTTCTCCACTATACAGGCATGGGCTCTAAAGGCGATCAAAGCCTAACGTTTCAGCAGAATAAAACGCTAGCTGAATCGAGAACCAATGGTGTCGCTGTTCACTTATTTGAGGTATTTACGGACCAAGAATACACCTATGTTGGCGAAGTCGCTCTCGACGGTGAACCGTACTCGGAAACGCAAGATGATGAACAAGGTAATCCAAGAAGAGCATATATATTCCCTCTAAAGCTTGTAACGGGTGAGCGCCAGGTTAGAAAAGAAGATCGCGATAACGTTGAGAGTGTCCGAGTTTGTAAGGCCAAGAAATTGACTCCTGAGGAGCTTCAGTCTTTGGCGACAAAAGGTGGAAAAACCGCTACACGGTACCAACAACAATCCACCAGCTATGAGCGAAATATTTGGGTAGCAGAACTGGCTAAACGCCTTGCTAAAGGTCAGTGCCAACTTTGTCTACAACCGGCGCCATTTAAAAATGCGAAAGGCGAGCCATATCTCGAGACACACCATATTGTTTGGCTCGCCAAAGGTGGAGACGATACGGCTGAAAATACAGTCGCATTATGCCCCAATTGCCACAAGAAAATGCATATCGTAGATGACGCAAAGGATGTTGAGGTTTTAAAATCTCGTAGCAATAAATTGTTAGAAGAGCTAAATCAATGAGTAAGAAACGCATTGAAGTCGTTGCGGCTGTACTGAAAAATGAAGGTGAATTCCTAGCCGTACAAAGAGCGCCATCAAAGCTAGATTATGTTAGCGAAAAATGGGAGTTTCCAGGAGGTAAAGTAGAAGCAGGCGAAACGCTTGTTGCAGCTATTACCAGGGAGTTAGATGAAGAGTTAAGAATTGCCGTTACTGACCCACAGTTTTTGTTGACGATTGAGCATAGCTACCCTGATTTTGATATCACCATGCATTGTTTTGTTATTGAGGTACCAACGCGCGAACTTGAGCTTACTGAGCATATTGACTCTCGCTGGTTATCCAAAGACCAACTTTGGGATGTTGATTGGGCTGCGGCTGATATACCGGCCGTTGAAAAACTCCAGTCTACGTTCTGAAGGATAACGAAAATGGACCTAAAAGCAGGCTGGGATGGGACTTGGCAAGACTTTCTTTCTACAGACAGAGCTAGTTTTCTAGAGTCGTTAGTATCTTTCCATCGTAGTTTGAGTTGGACGCAAGATCTCGATCCTGCGCAACGCTACGCTTGGGAAACTGAATACGATGTAATGACGTCTACCCTTAATCACGTTATTACAGAAACTCAAGTGGAACCAGAGAAGTGCTGGATAGTCTTTGAACAAGAATTGATTGGTGAAGGCGGAAAACGAGCGGCGGATGTTAACCTAGTTACTCCAGCTGGCGAATTGTTTGTAGTCGAGTTCAAACATAAGCAAGAAGCCTCTGAATACGAGATTCTTCGAGCAAACTCTGATTTGCAAACAATGCGACGCTATCACAGTGAATCTATCGACCTAGTCGGTTATGGCTTTGTTGTTCTCACCAAACCTGGTGCTAAGCCGTTCCAACACCCAAACGTTGTGTGTGACATCGCAGAAGATGGTCTGGCTCCCCAGTTAGCTTCACAGCTTATAACGTCATTAAGTAAACCTAGTTACTATAATGTACTCCAGTGGGCAAAAGGTGAGTTTTATCGCCAGCCAAGCATCTTGCATGGCACTGCTCAGGTTTTTTTCGACGCTAAAATACCTACGCTAAAAACCTCGGCCGGTGAAAATATTGGCCAGGCACGTGCGGCACTGTTAAAGCTTTATCAGCATGCTAGGGACAAGCAGCAAAGATATGTTGTTGTCGTTCATGGGCGCCCTGGTGCCGGTAAGACTCTACTGGGCATCGGTTCTGTTGCGGAAATTGCACGTAGTGAGAGCGCAAAGCAGAGCGAACCTATTTTTCTTTCTGGCAATGGACCTCTCGTTCAGGTGTTACAACATACGTTAGATTATAGTGGTAAGCAGTCAGTTGGCCGGACAGGAGATAAGGTCATTGATGGTCGAGTGATGATCCAAGACCTGCTTCCGTTCAAGAAGGATCTGAAGCGCTCACTAACATCACGCAGAGAGACTTTTGTCGTATTTGATGAAGCACAGCGAGCGTGGGACAAAGCAAGCCCTAGAGAATCACAATCACCGTCTGAGTTAATGTTGTTTTGTAACTGGCTTGCTTGTCAACCATTTGGAGTGTTGGTGCTTTTGGTGGGAGATGGTCAAGCGATCCATCGCAATGAGATGCAGTTAGATCAGATGCTAGCAGACCTAGATGCAGCAATAAGAGCGCAAAACGGCAAAGTCATCCCTATTATGCCATCGCTGCACGCCAGTAAAATGCAACTCGTTACGCCAATTAAGAAAGACGTGTATAACCTTAAAACGCCCATTCGGCAGGCCTATACAGAGAGTTTAGACAAGTGGATTGAAGCGGTTTTATCTAACAATTCTGACCAAGCTCAAAAAGTTGCTTTGGATATTCAGGCTTATTATCCATTGCGACTGACTCAATACCAGCAAACTGCTGAAACTTATGCTCTGGGTGTACAACAAACTATGCATGAAGGAAACAAGCTTCAAGACGCTTTTAGAACGGGGTGGTTGATGTCCAGCCAAGGTGGCAAGTTTATTGAGGAAGTCCAGAAAGATAAATACAAACCAGGTAAACATATTGGCCCTTGGTACGTTGAGCCACCAAGTTCTGAAAATTCATGCTGTCAATTTGAAGCGGCTTGTACTGAGTTTAGTTGTCAAGGTTTAGAGCTATCACTTGCTTTGTTTAACTGGGGGCTGGATATGGTCTATCGCAACGGAAAGTTGGTGGTTGAAGACCGGCGCCAGTACGAACATTACACAGAGGGTAGTTATAGAGTATTGCTCAGTCGTGGGCGTAGTGGTTTGGTCATAAAGTGTGATGACCAGGAAACGTTCGAATACTTGAAACAATGTGGTATGCAGGAACTTTAAGTGGCTGTTGCTAGATAAAAAATTAATATAAAGATGTGAGTGAGTAGTGAGCCGACAAAAAAGTCTAATTGGCTGGATAGATTTTTCATCTACAGAGCGAGAGCGTGTATCTCAAGTGTTATCCATGTTACAAGAGAAAGGTACACTTGATGAGTTGGGTATAGGACAAATCAGGGATGCCTTTGCCGATCAGCTTTTTCCGGGCTTTTCTACTATCCAAACCCGCGCTAAGTACTTTGTTACTATCCCATATATCTTTCATGACTACCGTAAGTTAGAGCCTAATGAGCGGCCTCTTCTGGTTGAATACATTAGCCAGCAAGAAGATAAATTAGCTAGGTGCTTAGTCGAAAACCATCGACATGATATGCCTGATGGGATCATTGGCAAAGAAAGCCTAGAGAAAGGAGTAGCTCGTAAGCCTTCTTCCGTCTACTGGAATGGACTGCGCCAGTTATCCATCGCTAAAACAGAACTGTCGTTAAGAGAGTTTGTTAATCAGTACCAAGAGCTAGCAAACAATAAGAGCGAAGCCCATATCGATGACGATGGACAGCATTCTGATATTGCGCAACTGATGACGAAACCCGATGGTTACTGTGAATCTTGGTTAAACCAAGTGTCAATAAAACTTACACGTAAAGAAGCTGATTACCTCAAAAATAAACTACAGCTATCGAGTAAGATTGAACATAGTGTCCCCGCTCAGTTATTCAAGCACAACCTTGTTGGTGAAGCTTTGCAAGTGGCTAATATGGATGTCCATAATGGTTGGCAGGCCGAAGCCCTTTATGAAAAGTTAAAAGACTCTCCTATTTCCGAACAAACGAAAACATGTTTTGAAAAAGCGCTGGAATTTAGTTTTGTTCTTGAAGGCGCGCATATTCGTTACAACATCCTCATAGCCCAACGTGCCAAAAATATCGAACAGATTGAACAGTGGAATGATGAGTTTGATGTTTGGTTGAACCAAGCTCATAAACAGCCGACGAGCTTTGAACAGCAGAGCATCGATAACTGGTATGAGTTTGCTTTCGGACCACATAAAAGCGCAAACAATCGCACACGTCAGTTTATCGAAAACTGGTGTAGCTTGATTCGCGAGAATGCCCCTGTAGATAAGTTGGATGCGTGTGTTAAGCAGCAAGCGATAGCAAATAAAGGGGCTCGGTGTTTGCTGAAAAAAGCCCTCAGTGAAAATCAAAAGTGGGTTGGAATGCGCAAACTGGAGTTTCGTTGGCCTTCTGCCAGAGTCATTTTACAAGATATCCAGGAGGGGCTAGATGTTAGTGCCGGATAAAAATCGCTTAGACTATGGCGAACAGCTTATTGCTCCCGAAGGTTATGAGCTTACTCGTGCTATCGCCACGACGTATAGCTTGGATCTAAATACCTTGTTGACGGTGCCAATTGCTATGTGTTTTGGCCATACCTTAGAAGGCTCGGTTGAACACATGAGAATAGCGCTGTTGGAAGCGTTAGGAATGCTGGGAGATAAACTCACAGTTTTCTACCAACAAGGCAATATTAAGTTGCCAGATAAATACAACAGCTTATTTGGCTTGTTGGAAAGCAGTCTTATTCCAGTAGTTCCAAACGCAGGAGAGTCGAATTCGGAGTTTTCGTCGTTTCACCCGAAATTGTGGTTACTGCGATTCGAAAGCCCAGATGAAAACAAAAATGTGAAATACCGCTTGATAGTGCTGTCACGTAACTTAACGTTTGATCGCAACTGGGATCTTAGCGCCGTAATTAATGGAGAATCAAGAGGGAAGCGAAAGCCAGCCAATCGTCAGTTGATTGACTTTTTTGATGAGCTTTACCGCGGCTCATCAACGCTTTCATTTGATGAAGTGATTGATCCAGAAGAGCTAATTAGGGTGCATTGGGATAAACCAGATAACATCACTGAACTTGGTTTTCTTTCTACTGTTTTTGACGATGGCAATAAACGACAGCGTCCAATTCGTTTAGAGCATGGTAATCAAGCCATACTTGCTGTATCACCTTTTATTCGAGGAGGTGGCCAAGTCGGTGCTCTAGATTGGCTCAGTACCTTTGCTCCTGATGACCAACGTTACTTATTTAGCCGTAAAGAAGAGCTCGATATGGCGGGTGAGAAAGCGTTGGACGGTTGGCACTGTTACGCACTTAACGAACACCTCGTCGATGCTGAAGAAAATGAGGAAATAGACCAGTCCCCATTTGTAGAAAACGACCTCAACTTGCATGCAAAGTTATTAGTTGTCGACGAGACTGATTCCAATACCAGCTGGCACCTTGGTTCTGCGAATACAACTCAAGCAGCGATAGGGGACGCCTTCAATAGCCCGAGAAATAGTGAATTCATGCTTCGTTTAACGGGTTCCAAAGATCACATTGGTGTTCATTCACTGATTAAGCAATGGGTTAATGAGCATGGCACAGGCCTATTTACAAAACATGAGTTCAGCGAATTAGAAGAAACTGAAGGTGAAGACTCTGATCGAGCACTTCGTCTATTAGAGTTCAGCCTAATTAGTACAGATTGGAAGCTCAACGTTGATTTATGTGGTGATGATGAATATCAGCTGACCTTAAATGGGCCTCTGGTTGAGACTCCCGAGAGTTTTGACGTTAAGGTTTCGATATTGAGTGCGTCACAGCCACGAGCCCTAGCTCAAGAGGTTATTTGGGATAGCCTTAAACCCTCCCAAATTAGTGCGCTGATCCATTTCGAAATATCTGAAAAGGATTCAGTGGTTAAAAATTTAGTCGTTCAAGCTGAAATAATATTTAACTGTAAATTGGACCGTGGAAAGGCAATAACCAATGAATTGCTCGAGAATCGCTCACAGTTTATGAGTTATATCGCGATGCTGTTACATATCGACCCAAGTAAGCAAGATTTGATGAACAGTGCGAGCAAGGGAGACGGTGAGGGGGCTGGTGGCGTGTTCTTCACCAAAGATAGTGTGATCTACGAAAAATTGATGCGAGCAGCTGCGTTAAGTCCGGATTTGTTAGAAAGAATTGATCGTTTACAGGCGCAAGTCGATGAAAAGATCATTCCAGATGAATTCAAGACATTATGGGGCGTCTTCTCGTCATTTGTACCATCCAAGTAGTTAATAAATAGTTGTAAAAATAAGAAGAACACGAAGTAATGACACAAGCGATCCTAGAGCAACTAAACGGTGTATTGACTGGCCTTAAAGATTTTCAAAAGGCAACGGTAGACCTAGTTATAGATAAGTATCAAATACCCGAACATAGCCACAGAATACTTGTAGCTGATGAAGTGGGGTTAGGAAAAACTATCGTCGCGAAAGGTGTCATCGCTCAATTACTGAAAAGACATGTAGGGTCCAACACGACTACACCGATGCGTGTCATCTATATCTGTTCCAACCTTGCATTGGCAGATGAGAATCGCCAAAAGCTGGCGCTATTTAATGGTGAAGATGCAAAGCGATGGGTGAAACCATCAACATTTGGGCGCTTGGTTGAACTGGCTCTAAAGCCGAAAAAATCTGAAATAAACGATGAGCACGTTATTGAAGTTTGTACCTTAACCCCTTCGACTTCTTTTACGTTGACTGCTGGATCGGGTAACTGCCGGGAAAGAGCGATCTTAGCGGTTCTACTGTCTCAAACGACGAATTTATGTGAAGTCGTGAAGCCAGTTCGTGAGCTATTTAAAACCAATCAGATTACCAGAGAGGGTCGATGGGAAGATGAATTGAGGTATCTGGATCAATATTTTGATACAGAACCGTTAGTCATCTCTCAGCTTGAAAGCAGCTTGAGCAAGCCTTGTGAATCTGATGTGTTAAGAGAACACTTTTCATCGCTTCAAGATGCGGCGCTCTACCTAGCTAATTGTTGGACCAAAGACTCAGGCGAAACCGATGAAACTAGCCATCTATTTTACCATTTTAGAGTGGAAATTCGTCGACTGGTGGCGCGCTGTTGTGCTGGAAGTTTACAGGCAGACTTGTTCATTTTAGATGAGTTCCAACGCTTTCAGTCTTTAACAGATCAAAGCTCTGATTCCGAAGAGTCGTTAATTGCTAGGCAGGTATTTAGTGATAAGGGCAAAGCCAAAAAGGCAAAATCCAAAGTACTTTTGTTGTCGGCAACGCCTTTTAAAGCGATGACGACAATTAACGATGAGGACGATGAAAGCAGTCATCATGAACAATTGCATAAGTTACTCGATTTTTTATCACACAATGACGTGGACTTTGTTTCTCAATACGAACTGAAGCGTAATCTGCTTCATGGGGATATGTTAACCCTGTCCTCTGGCAATGCAGATATTGAGTTTATCAGCGATACGAATGCGCGTTCAGTCGAAAAGTTACTGCGAGAATACATTGCCAGAACTGAGCGGAGCCAAATTAGCAAAGGCTTTGAGCAGCTTATTCATTCCAATGAACTATGTTGTGGTTCTGATTTTAGTGTTGAAGAAGTCCAAGGTTACCGAGCGATCGAAGCGTTAAACGCAGTGCTGCCTAAGGGGCGTGGAGGTGTCTCTCTTATCGAGTTTGCTAAGTCAGCGCCTTGGGCGATGTCTTTCTTAAATGGTTATGCTTTTAAAGAACTGTACCACCGCAATATCAACAACCCTGATGTAAAAAAGCTGCTTGGAAGGCACCAAAGCAGAGAGCACACTCACGCTTGGTTATCTCGTAGCAACATTCAAAACTATAAATTGAACGTTGAACAAAGTGCCCCGAACGCAAAGATCAAAGCGTTAAGTAAAGTCATTTTCGAAGGCTCACCGGAGAACTTGCTTTGGTCCCCACCTTGCAAACCTTATTACCAATTTGACGGTGTATTTAAAGGAAATGAGAATTTTACTAAGACGCTGCTATTTTCATCGTGGGCGCTTGTGCCAAAGGCTTTAAGTTGTCTGTGGTCTTATGAGGCCGAACGTCGAGTACTAATGGGGAAGGGGAAAAGGCCTAAATATCATAATGATAAAGGTAAAGGTAATTCACCTTTGCTTCGATTTGAAGGGAAATCCACTCTCAACGTATGGCATTTACTCTATCCATGTAAATCGCTAGCCGAAGTGTCGTATTTAGATGTGAGCCTAGATGAGGTCTTGGCTCAACAAACCATGTTAATCCAGAGCAAATTGGCCGGTTTAAAGCGATATGAAAGTGATGACAAGACCAATAGCGATTGGTACGTGCTCGCTCCTATGCTGTTGGATCGACAAGCTGGGAAAACAGATCATTTCGAGAATTGGTTAGAGGTGATTAAGTCTCGCTTGAACACAGAAGGTCGTATTAAGCATTTTGCCAAAATTAAGCAGTATTTTGAGGGGAGTGAGTCATTCTCTTTAGGTAAAATGCCTGATGACTTAGCCAAAGTGCTGGCATATTCAAGCCTAGCTAATCCTGCTACCTGCGCGATGAGGGCTATTCAAGCGCTATGGTCAGAAGGTATATCTGAATTCGATTTGGTTCGTTACTCTGTTCAATTTGCGGAGCTTACAACCAGACTGTTCAATCATGAATACGCTGTTCCCATTGTGAAACGTAACGTTAAACACACCCTGCTATCTGGACAGACGGCTTCACCGGCTTGGTATAAGGTCTTAGTCTATTGCGCACATGGCAATTACCAATCAATGTTGGATGAATACTGTCATTTACTCGCGACATCAGGCAGCGATGTTCATGCCGCAACAAGTAAGCTTGAGCATGCTATGGGGATACAAAGCTCAAGTCCGAATGTTCATTTCTGGGAAGATAGGAAAAAAAGGCCAAAAGATAAAAGGACAACAATGCGTTGTCATTTTGCTGTTCCGCTTGGTAATCAAAAGCTCAATGATGATAGTGGATTGAAACGAGTAGTGAGCGTACGTGACGCGTTTAACTCCCCATTCCGACCATTTGTGTTGAGTTCGACATCAATAGGTCAAGAAGGGCTCGATTTTCATTGGTATTGCCGTCGAGTCGTTCATTGGAACTTACCCAACAACCCCATCGATATTGAGCAACGAGAAGGGCGGGTGAACAGGTATAAGTCGCTTGTCGTTCGTCAGCGAATAGCAGAAAACCACACTCCAGATTTTGGCAACAAAGCGGATGTTTGGGAGCAGCTATTCGCACAATCAGCCAATGACGATGCGAATAAAACGAGTGACTTAGAGCCGTTCTGGTTTACTCCTAATGGGAAGGCTCAAATTGAACGAATTGTGCCGACTTACCCAATGAGTAAGGAAGTTGCGAAATATGCTGAAGTGAAAAAAATACTGGTGCTCTATCGCTTAGCGTTTGGACAACCGAGACAGCAAGAGCTCTTGGAAAGCTTCACAGCCTGCGATATAGAAAGTGAAGAATTTAATCGAGTGAAGGACTCGTTGATCATCGACCTTGCCCCTTTGAATGCTATTTGATTTATCCCCACCAGCGAAAGCTGGTGGGCATTTGTATTTTTTCTATGCACTCAGTCTTGTAATGAACTATCCTACATTGCCGATTCCCCAATTTTCCCATATTCTCTCACCATTAATTCTGATGAATAAAACCAACATGAGATAACACTCTGAATGGTAGACCAAATTTTAACCTTGAAAGAGGTGGCTGCTTACCTAAAGTTGGCCGAAAAAACAGCATATAGATTAGCAAGCGAAGGAAAGCTTCCTGGTTTCAAAGTCGGCGGTTCTTGGCGTTTCAAAAGCGAAGATATTGAAGCGTGGATAGAAGAGCAAAAAGGCAAAGGCCAGTAAGCCTTTAAGAAATCAAAGCAATTTTACGTGCTGGTGAATGTAGTTACCAGCACCGAAACAGCAAATAATTGAGTAAACGATGAATCAACAACAAATTAAGCAACTAGAAACAGAGTTATGGGACAGCGCAAACTCACTGCGTGCTAACTCAAAACTTACCGCGGCAGAATACAAAGATCCGGTATTGGGCTTAATTTTATTGCGTTATGCGCAGAACCGTTATGATCAAGCAAAGACTAAGATTGAATCAAGTATTCCCGAAGGCCCAAGAGGAAAGCGTGCTGCGACTAAGGATGACTTCTTAGCTGCTGGAGCAATGATGCTGCCTGAATTATCTCAATTTGACTACCTTGCTAACTTGCCTGAACAAGAGCCGCTTGATGAAGCCATTAATGAGGCCATGAAGCTAATAGAAGAAGCCTATCCAGATTTAGCTGGGGTACTGCCGCGAAATTATCAAGAGCTTGATACAGACTTACTGCGTGAGCTTATCCGCGTATTTAATAAAGACTCTGTTAAAAATGTGAGTGGTGATGTGTTTGGTCGTATCTACGAATTTTTCTTGATGAAATTTTCAATGGATGGCGCAGGCGCTCAAGAAGGTGGAGAGTTCTTCACGCCACCATCGTTGGTTCAATTGATTGTAAATATGATCAAACCTGACCACGGTGTGATTCACGATCCAGCTTGTGGCTCTGCAGGTATGTTTGTACAAACAGGTCACTTCATTGAAGAGCAAGACAAAAACGCTTCCATCAACCAAAAAGTCACTTGTTACGGATCAGAGCTGAAATCAAACAACACCCGCTTAGCAAAAATGAACTTAGCTATTCATGGTATTGAAGGCAAAATCATAGAGAGCAACAGCTTCTATTCTGACCCTCATTCACTGGTGGGCAAATGTGATTTTGTCATGGCGAACCCTCCGTTTAACGTAAAAAAAGTCGATAAGAAAAAAGACTACGTGAAAACGGATGTGCGTTTATTTAAGGACATCGGTATCCCTAAGGCAGACAATGGCAACTACCTATGGATTCAGTACTTCTATCACTACCTGAATGAGCAAGGTCGTGCAGGTTTTGTTATGGCAAGCTCTGCGACTGATGCGGGTAACACCGAAAAAGACATCCGTCAGAAGTTAATCGAAACTGGTGCAGTTGATTGTATCGTTGCGGTTGGAAATAACTTCTTCTATACACGCTCTTTGCCTTGTCATGTGTGGTTCTTAGATAAAGGAAAGTCTGAAGATAACAAAGACAAAATTCTGATGATTGATGCACGTAACACATTCCGTGTTGTAACTAGTACGATCAATGATTACTCGCCAGGCCAGTTAACCAACTTCAATGCGATTATGGAATCGTACCGTGGTGATGAGTCTGCAATTGCGAATGCCCAAGTGATACATAACACCACTGCTGTTGAACTTGCAGAGGAGATTGCAATTGAAATTAATGCACTACGCAGCGAGTGTAAGTCGATTCTTAAAGGTCCTTTTACCCCTGCACATGACAGTAAGTGTAAAGAGTGTAGTAGCAAAGTAGATAAAGACGATTTTTCCTTGTGTGATAAGTGCCAAAAAGCCTTTACAAAGCAAGTCAAACCAAACATCGATTTTAGTTCAATTATTACTGAGCTAAATGAAGTACTAGCGGTTGATAAAGCTAGTGATTTTGAAGCTTGTCAGGAATGGGATGAGCGTTTTAATCAGCCTGTAGAGCAATTATTTGCCTTAGTTGAGCAGTATCAGGCTGAATCTGATAAAGCACTAAAAGAGTTTAAAGAGCTCGATAAAGATGAAAAAGTGACTGCCGAGAATAAGCAGATTAAAAAACAGTTGGATGCAAACAGTAAACTGTTGAAGCAGCTTATAACTGCATTATCTGAGCATAAAGACTTATTTAAACAAGAGCTAGCTAATTATAAGCAACTCATCAAAGATTGGCGTTCACTTCGTGACAATTTCCCTGAAAACAAATATCAGGATGTCGAAGGGCTTTGTAAAATAGTTGATAGGGCTGAAGTTGCTGAAAATGACTATAGCCTTACACCGGGGCGTTATGTGGGGTATACCGTGCAAGTTGATGATGATTTTGATTATGAGCTTCGCTTAAAAGAAATCCACAAGAAACTTGGCGATTTGAATTATGAATCAAATTCGCTAATGGGCATGATTCAAGGTGTTCAATTATGAATAAGTTTGAACCTATAACCCTTGGTGATTTTTGCTCTGTTAGTTCAGGTTTTGCGTTTAAAAGTGAACAATTTTCAGAAAATAGTAATGATACGTTCTTAGTAAAAGGTAGTAACTTAGGTCATAGAGTAATTCGTTGGGATGAAGGACCATGGTGGGATAGTTCCGACTATGAAAAGTTACGACGCTATCAGCTAGTTGTTGATGATGTTGTTTTAGCCATGGATCGCCCTATTGTCGGTGGTCAATTAAAATTTGCTTGGATTAGAAAGTCTGATCCTAAGTCGCTTTTAGTTCAGCGAGTTTCATGCTTGAGGGCCAAAAAGGATAGCGACCAGGTTTTTTTACGTTATGTCATTGCTTCACCAGCATTCTTGCAATACATAGACACTATTACTACTGGGGTTAACGTTCCGCACATAAGTGGACCAGATATTCGTAAGTATAAGTTCAACTTACCTTTACAAGAAGACCGTCAAAAAATAGCAGCGATTCTCTCTACTTACGATGATCTTCTCAACAACAATCTTGAACGAATCAAGCTTTTAGAAGAAATGGCACAAATTACTTACGAAGAGTGGTTTGTCCGTATGAAGTTTCCTGGTTTTGAAGAGGTTGAATTGGACCTAGAAACCGGGCTGCCAATAGGCTGGAAAACTCAAACATTGCGAGAACTAACATCTTATATTAATCGTGGTGTTGCTCCTAAGTATGTTGAAAGTGAAGGTTTTCCAGTAATAAACCAAAAATGTATCAGGGAACACTTGGTCAACTTTACTGAAAGTAGATTGACAGCTAGTGATCACAAGGTTCCTGAAGACAAGTTGCTTCAGTCACTTGATATTCTAGTTAACTCAACAGGTACAGGGACTTTAGGTCGCGTAGCTCAATTGTTCGATTGCCCGGATAAGGCAACAGTTGATACGCACGTAACTATTGTTAGACCAAGTGGTGATGTATCTGCTTATTGGTTGGGACGATCTTTGGAAGCTATCGAGCCGTTTATTGTGAATTTAGGTAAAGGGGCAACTAATCAACAAGAGCTCGGTAGAAATGATTTAGCTGACATTGTTAAGTTAAATACACCAACGGAAGATTTAATGGCTCGGTTTGACGATTTCGCACGTCCAATATTTGAAACGATAACAAACCTCTTGAATCAAAACGTTTTGTTAAAAGAGGCGCGAGATATCCTGCTACCTCGACTGATGACTGGCATGATAGATATAGATAAAGTGGAACTACCAGCGGCGTTGTTAGAACGCATTAATAAACAAAACAATAACGAAACTAATATTGGTTAGGTAAAGGAGTATCGCTGTATGAGCTATGAGTATTCTGAAGATGGATTGGTCGAGCAAGCAAGCCAAGAGGTGTTAGAGCAGCTTGAATGGGATGTGAAAACCGCTTGGCATAACGAGTCATTATCGGTGAAGGACGACCGTAGTGATGGCCTGCTAGGCCGGGCCAATAAATCAGAAGTGATCCTACAGCGATACTTAAAAGATGCGCTAGTTGAGCTAAACCCAGGCTTACCTAACACCGCTTATCAAAATGCAATTGATCTCATCATTCAAACCGAAGCGGATAAAAGCCTAGGTGCACTTAATAAGCAGAAGCATGAACTCCTCACAAAAGGCGTCCAAGTTAGCTACCAAGATGATAAAGGCAAGCTGCAAAAAAAACGCTTAAAAGTGTTCAACTTCAACCTGCCTAAAAAGAACCACTTTCTAGCGGTACGCCAGTTTGAAGTGGTGGGTAAACTCTACAATCGTCGTCCCGATATTGTTGGCTTTGTTAATGGCATTCCGTTGGTGTTTTTTGAGCTTAAAGCGCACCACACCGATCTACGGAATGCATTTGAAGACAACCTGACTGATTATAAAGACACTATCCCCGAAGTGCTGCATAGCAATGCCTTTATTATTTTAAGTAATGGTACTGATTCACGAGTCGGCACTGTAACTAGCCCTTATAAGTTCTTTCTTGAATGGAAACGTATTGAAGAAAATGAAAAGGGTGAAGTAAGTCTAGACACCATGCTACGTGGTACTTGTGATAAAGCACGACTGTTAGATTTGTTTGAAAACTTCTTACTGTTTGATGGTGAAGGCGATGATGTGGTTAAAATCATGGCAAAGAACCACCAGTTTATTGGTGTAAACAAGGTAGTCGAGCAAGCCAAGAACATAGAAGACTTGAAAGGTAAGCTTGGCGTGTTCTGGCATACCCAAGGCTCGGGTAAATCCTATTCAATGGTGTTTATCTGTCAAAAAATTCTACGCAAGTTTGGTAAGAGTTATACCTTCTTGATTGTCGTAGACCGTACAGAACTTGAGAACCAGTTGTATGATACGTTTTCTGGCTGTAATGCGATCCCTACTAAGCTTCCGAAAGATGGTATCCGGGCAAAGAGTCGCAAGCATCTTCGCGAACTTCTTGGTGAGAACCACCGCTATGTATTTACTCTTATCCATAAATTTGCCATTGATAAGAAAAAGGAAACTGAGTATCCGCTTATTACAGACCGTGACAACATCATTGTAATTTCTGATGAGGCACATCGCACTCAAGGTGGTACTTATGCTCAAAATATGCGTTTCAAAGCGATTCCTAACGCCTCTTTCCTTGGTTGTACCGGAACACCATTAATCGATAATGAAGTCGAGCTAACTAAACAGATATTTGGTGGTTATGTTTCAGTCTATGACTTTAAACGAGCTATGGACGATGGAGCGACACTACCACTTCGCTACCTAAACAGAGGTGAGAAACTCGATATCGAAAATCCTGATCTCGATCATCGAATGGCTGAAATCATCAATAATGAAGATCTTGATACGGACCAAGTGGCTAAGTTGAGACGCGAGTTTGCCCGCGATTACCCCATTCTTACCTCAGATGATCGATTGGATAAAATTGCTAAAGATTTAGTATGGCATTTCAACGATCGAGGTTACCAAGGTAAGGCAATGTTTGTTGCGCTAGATAAGCCAACAGCAGTACGTATGTACGACTTAGTGATGCAATATTGGCCTCAATATGTAGAAGAGCTCAAGCAACGTATTTCGGTGGAAACTGATCAGCAAGAAGAACTTACACTGAAGAAACATTTACATCGTGTTGAAGAAACAGAAGTGTGTGTTGTTGTTAGTAGTGAACAAAATGAAGTTAAGAAGTTCAAAGAGCTACAGCTAGATATAGAGCCGCATCGTAAAAAGATGGTTGAACGTGATTTAGAAACCGAGTTCAAGGATGAGGATAATCCGTTCCGCTTAGCGATTGTGTGTGCAATGTGGATCACTGGCTTTGATGCCCCTTGTGTTTCAACGGTATACCTAGACAAGCCGATTCAGGGTCATACATTGATGCAAACTATCGCAAGGGCGAACCGTGTCTATGACGATGAAAAAGAAAACGGCCTAATTGTTGATTATGGCAATGTCTACACACAGCTAGAGAAGGCTTATTCGGTCTATGGTGGTCCGTCAAATCCAACGGTACCTGGTGGCAATGGCGGTGTAACGGTAGAGCCCGGGAATCCCTTAGAAAAACTTGAAGAAATGGCTGAAGAGTTAGCGGCAGCTATTTTAGCAGTCAGCAACTTCTTGGTAGAAGTTGATTTCAATTTAAATGACCTTGTTCAGGCGGAGACTGCTATGGCGCGCTTGTCGGCACTAGGAAAAGCTGCTAATGCAGTGTGCTTAAATGAAACAACGCGAACACAGTTTGAAGTTGCCGCTCGTGATGTATTTAGAAAATACAAAGCACTTTATCCGGAAGATGTCGTAAAGCCATTTGTTTCAGAGTTCAACGCTATTGAAGCTATCTATAACCAACTTAATCAGAAAGTAAAATCTGCCGATATTTCAGCAGTAATGCGTAAGCTTCAGCAAGAAGTGAGCATGAGCGTTAGTACTCGCGCTAATACTGTAAGTGATGACGATTATGTTGATTTAAGTAGCCTTGATTTTGACAAGTTAAAACAAGCTTTTGCTAAATCCAGTCAAAAAAATGCTGTTGTGTTTGATTTGCAAGAAGCGATTGAAAAGCAACTCGAACAAATGGTACGTCAAAATCCTATTCGGTTAGAGTTCTATGAGAAGTACAAAACGATCATTGCTGAATATAACGCAGGCAAAGATATTCAAGCTGTGCAAAAGGCATTTGATGATTTGAATGAGTTTATGCAAAACGAGCTTAGTCCAGAGCAAGAAAGGGCTATGCGTGAAGGCCTAGATGAAGAGTCATTAGCAGTATTTGATTTGCTGAAGAAACCTTCCCTCACTGTTGATGAAGAAAAAGCGGTTAAGAAAGTTGCTGTTGAAACATTAAAAATATTGAAAGCCGAAAAACTAAAAATTGACCGATGGCGAGAGAGCACGCAAGTTAAGTCTCAAGTTCGAACTATGATCACTGATAGTTTGCAGCACTTACCGCCAAAATCTTATCTAGATGAAGAGTTGCCGGATATTGAGCTACTAGTCTATCAACACGTTTACTCGAACTACCAAGGTGCCGGGCATAGCACATATGGAAAGTTTTAGGTACCTGCTGGTAACACATACTAGATAGCTAGAAATAAAAGTAATGAGTTGAATATGATTGATAAGAAATACAATGAAGAGATTGAAGGGTTAGAGTTTGATGAGGATGACTCTCTCGGTGAGTACCCTATTGATACTGTTCTGATTCGAAATGAAAATCGCACTGTTTATGATGTGGTCCGCCGTATAGGTAAAGGTGGATATGTCATGGACCCAGATTTCCAGCGTGATTTTATTTGGGATGAAGATAAGCAAAGTAAGCTCATTGAATCAGTATTGATGAGAATCCCGCTGCCTGTATTTTATTTAGCTGAGAATAGAGAAGGGCACATGATCGTTGTTGATGGGCTTCAACGTTTATCGACATTTCAACGTTTTTGCAATGATGAATTGAAGCTAAAGTTGCCTAATCAGAAGCTACTCCACGGTAAACGATTCAGTGATCTTTCTCCAAAACTTCAAAATCGAGTTGAAGATTGCAATCTAATTCTTTATTTGATCGATCCAAAAGTACCGACACAAGCACTGCTTGACATTTTTGACCGAGTGAACAGCGGTGAGCCGTTGTCTCGCCAGCAAATGCGAAATTGTTTGTTTATGGGAGCGTCAACCAAGCTTCTGAGACAAAAAGCTTCGACAAAGATCTTTAAGAAAGCAACAGGCAAGAGTCTGAAACCTGAGAAGATGCGAGATAGGGAGCTTATCAACAGATTCTTTGCCTTCAAGTGTCTTGGCGTATCGGAATACAAGGGAGGAATGGATGACTTTCTGGAGCGAAGTCTAGAGGCCATCAATAAGATGTGGGAACCAGATATAGTCGAACTTGCTGATAGTTTTGATCTCGCGATGGCTAATAACTTGGAAGTTTTTGGGAAGCACGCTTTTAGAAAGCACACAAACCCTAACCACGCTCGTAGTGTGATCAACGCATCTTTGTGGGATGTCATGTCTGTAAGTTTGTCAAATTATTCAGAAAATGAAGTTAAAAGTAATGCTGAACTCATTCGGCAAGGCTTTTACGAGTTAATGATTAACTACAGGTTTATAGATGCTATTACTCTTGGCACAAACCAAGTTGGCCGGGTTAGGGAGCGTTTTCGTTTGGTACAAGAAATGCTTGAGGAGATCATGCAATGATCGAACGTTTAGATCTTCAGTATTTTAAATGTTTTGAAGAGCTGAAATTACCTTTATCTCAGTTAACTTTGCTTTCGGGATCGAATGCAGCAGGTAAATCATCAGTTATACAAGCACTTAATCTGCTTCATCAAACAATTTCCAACCATGAATGGTCCAATCGATTACTCCTAAATGGCAATATTGTAAATGCAGGTACCGTCCAAGATGTCGTCGATAAAGTTAATGGAAGAAGAGGGTTTCAAATAGGTTTAATCACAGAGGAACACTCGTTTCAGTGGTCATTTTCAGGTGAGAGAGAAGATATGTCCGTCACTGTCGACTTTGTGACCGTTGATGGAGAGGTGTCAAACTCGCCTGAGAAACTTCACTTTTTATTGCCCGACGATAGCTCCTCCGTGACCAAGGATATGGCGAATCGTTTATATTCAATGACGTATATTTCAGCAGAGAGAATTGGGCCTCGAGACTACTACCTCCTTGATGACTTGCAGAATGTACCTGTAGTTGGTAGTACAGGTGAAAATACAGTTAGCTTGTTGTATAGCAGACAGGATGATGAAGTGCTTCCTGAAATGGTTGAACCAACAGTTTCTTCCAAGTTATTTCAGCAAGTGCAATTCAGGATGCAGCAGTTCTTTCCTGGATGTGAAATAGTTGTCGAACGGGTTTCAGCTATTAATGCCGTAACTTTGGGGATTAGGACTTCAGAAGATACTGGATTTCATCGGCCAATGCATGTGGGGTTTGGTTTAACTCAAATATTGCCTATTGTAGTTGCTGCATTAGCCGCGAAGAAAGATGACTTATTAATCATCGAGAACCCAGAAGTTCATCTACATCCCGCAGGGCAATCGATGATGGGGCAGTTTCTTGGTACTGTTGCTAGTGCAGGTGTTCAAATCATAGTTGAAACGCATAGTGATCACCTGCTTAATGGCGTAAGAAGAGCGGTGAAATCTCGAAGCTTACATCCAGATAAAGTTAATATTCACTATTTTCAACCTAGAGACATTGAAGGCTCGCAAGTAGCATCGCCGCAAATAGATGTAGAGGGTAACATTTCGTATTGGCCAAAAGGCTTTTTTGATCAATACGAGATGGACATGAACTACTTTGCTGGGTGGGGTGAATAAGTGGACTTCTTGGCTAATGAGCTTTCTTTTGACGGGAAATTTGATAGCCATGATTCTTATGTTGAAAGTCTCACCTGCTTGATGTTGATGAGACAAGAGGCAAGGAAGCATGGATTCAATATTCAATGTACAAAAACAATCTTGGGTACGGATATAACGAAGGATATTAACTTTAGTCAGTCGCTACAAAGGCTAGGACATGCGCAACGGATGGCGGTGCTTCAATGGATAACTCAATCAGGCCCATTCTGGGATGAAAGCAAATGTCACTCTTCCGACGAGTATTTTGAAATGGAAGACGGTGAAGTAGTTACAGATAGTTGCTTAGCAGAGGCTGCTTTTCACAATCTAGATGGAAACTCATCAAGTGTTGTTAGCCTCTTGCAACCTCATTGGAGTGCGACAGAAATACCTATTATCTGGCATAGAGATTCGGGTGAACAGCGAGTTGAAGTGAAAAACTTAACTCAGCGAGAGAGCTTACTGGAGAGATTAGAGGAGCATCCAAAGCCAATTGTCTCTTGGGAGCAACTCGAGGAAAGGTGCAAAGAAAGATGCACGTCACTATTTTTTTCAGATAATGCGTTTGCAGGCTTGAAAGGTACTCCTTTTGTAGCTTGTGCATCTTCTAGAATTTTGGAGCTGCTCTTGGTACTAGATAAAATTAACGTCTCTTTTAATGGAGCAGGCGAAAGAAATGAAGAAGGTCATCGTATCTACCAGGAGCACTTTACAGGAGATAAAGCGTGGTTTTCAGACTCTTCAGATACTGAAAAGCGCGAGTTTAAAGAGGCTCTGACCTTTAAACACCCTGAAAATAATGGGGAATCTATTTTTTGTACTTGGCATGGTAAAGTGAAAACGCCTCAAATTAGAATACATCATTCTTGGCCTATAACTAAGGATGCTCCTTTGTACATTTTGTATATAGGTCCTAAGTTAACGAAGAGATAATTGCTATTGGGTTAGCTAAAATCAGAAGTTTAACTAACCCAGTCAAGTAAGATTTAAAGGGCTAATCCAATAGAAGAGAATGTTGTACCCTCTATTCTGGCTGTGCGAGATACATGTCGACCAGCGTCAAAGTGTCTAAGTTTCTGGAAACGTTCATCTTGTAGATAGGCATGAACAATTTCTAATGGTTCGTCTAATTTCAGCCCAGAAGCGTCCAATTTACTCGAATCTTCAGCACGATAGTTTCCTCCATCGTACACGTCTAAAATGGCAGTTCTGCCAGTCAATGCTCGGACAAACGTTGGGATATCGTATAGCCAAATGTTTGAATGAAGCTTAATCATATCCATACTACCGCAGTTATGAACGAGTATAGGCACAATATGAGGGATTTCACTTTCAAGAATTCCATGTTGGATTAAACGATCTCGTATCTTCTGATCGGTTTTGCATAGCGCTCCAAGGTTTTCTAGTTGTGCAACACCTTTTCCAAGTTTTGCTTTAGCGCCGCCTAGTATGTCGAGCCATAGCGCTAAGTTCGCCTTTGAACTCGATTCAATGTGCTTGAGTTGCACGGCGTAAACCCTTTTAGTTCGGTTGTCACGAATGAAGAAGTCAATGTCCAAACCAATTTCATTTTGGTTCGGTAAGCCAATATGTTCTTGTTTAAGTTCAAAATCTAATAAGTCAATATGTTCGTGTTCTTTCAAGCTACCAAATAGCTCTGCCAATTGTTCTTTTTCAAGGTTTCCATGCCATTCATCTCCAAATTGAATTGCAGCGAAATGTTCGACTTGTTGTATAAGTCCCCTAACAATTTCTGTATTTCCCAAAACCAGACCATCATTCTTGACGTCAAACAATCTATCTTCCGAAGGGAGAGACTGCTGAAAAGCTTTTACAGTGTCATAAGTGTTAATCAATCCGTGGTGGCTTGGTGAATGCTGTACTAACGTTTCTATATTTCCACGAGTGATAGCAGTTAACGGATCTTGGAATAAGTGGTTCTGATATGCTCCAATCAGTAGCATTATCAAATCAGCTTTTTGGTGGAATACTTTTTCAAAAACAGTAAAAGATTTAAGCTTCCAGTGTTGTTCTACTAAGCTCAAAACTCGAGCCTGTAGCATTTGTAGTGAGAGGTGATCGGCGTTGGAGGCGTAACTAGATTCAGCGAGTTTTGCGATAGCGTAGTGTCCTGCCTCTAGGGAGCTTCGTTCTAATGCATTTCCAAACCAGAGTGGAATAAATTGATCTTCATGCTTAGGCTTAAAAATGAAATTGCCGCTTACATCTTCAGATAAATCAACGGCTCCGACAAGATACATAGCGAAATGGTCAACAAGCCATGCTGAATTGAGAAGCTCTGCAATAAATATGTTGTTATCTGATAAGTCATTTTTGATGCCAATTCCATTTAATGACTCAGCCAAATTCAAGTTCATCCTCGAAACTATATTGGTAACTCCTAGTTCGAATAGCTCGGACGGAGCATTAGGGCATAGTTCGGATTTTATGTTAACGTATTGTTCTGATTGATTCTCTATAACATTGTTTATGATCTTGTGTTCGCTCGTCGATGCTTGTGAAAATTTCAAGTAACTAGAAAATTGTGTTTGTTGTTGTTTTAGTATGTTTATAACTTTCAAGGCACGTTCGTCGCCTTCGACAATGGATTCAAGACGCCTAATATTGTTTGTATTTGCGAAGTACTTCAGAGGGTAGTTAAGCATTGATTTAGCCGCTTGGGTTGCTTTGTGGCGGCTAATGTCAATCAGAGGTGTGTCCATTTTTGCTCTCCTTGAGTTACTGTGTATTAATACATGTGGATGAATGAACAGTGTTTCAAGGGCAAAAAAATAAAAGTTGTATGTTATTTGATTAGTCTCATATCATCCTGTACTAGGAAGCAATGATTTGAACTAGTCTGTTCGATTAAAGTATCTTTTGGTGTAAGGAAATATTCGTCTGTTTAAAAAAGGGTTGTTTAGAGATATCTGTTTAAGACCAAATGGATTTCATTAAGTAATACCCATGGTAATACTATTTCTTTATTTTTATTTACAAATATAATTAATTCAATACTTTAAGAGGTCAACTCTGACGTCTCACTCCCGCCACATTCTAAAGCCCCAGCAGAAATGCTGGGGCTTTTTCGTTTATGAAATTCATTGATGTATGTGATTTGATGGCGAATTTTCCTCATTCTTATAATTGTCTATATAATTATAAGTAAATCATATATGAAATGCCTCTTCTCTTTGTAATCAAATTTGAATTATGTACAATGCGTTCCTGAATCTCATGTATCAAATTTCATTATCCACCATTAAACATCTGCGGACTTTAAATAATGAACGACCCCATTAGCCTAAGCAGTTTGCTGCCTAAACTCTCTGACATTACCAACTTTCCTCCCCAAACGTCAGATCAATTAAGCGCGTTATTTGTCAGCATTTTGGTCGGTGTTGCTATCTGTTTCTCTATTCTAGCACTGATGGAATATAGAGCTTCTATAAGCAGGGTTAATCGTGTCGATGGCTGGTTGAACATTATCAAAGACTCTAGTCCGGCTGATGCACGAAATGACCTAATATCCAAAGCTAGCAATAATAAATCTGTTGTGGACCACCTTTGGCTTGAGTTCGATGAAACTTTATTAGAGGTCAAAGGCCCTGATGAGGTGATTCGTTTATACAACACACTAGATGCAGACTACTTTTTCAATTCATCCACATTAGCTGCTGGTATCACTGAAAATAGGATGATTGCAGCAGTGCCTGGGTTCTTAACAGCGCTTGGTGTTATCGGTACATTTGTGGGTTTGCAGCTTGGGCTCGCTGATTTAAATATTGGTGGAAATGTTGATGTCAATGAAATGAAAAATGGCGTCGCCGGAGTCATCAATGGAGCCAAAATAGCATTCATGACATCAGTTTGGGGTGTATTGCTTAGCGTTCTTTTTAACTTTTACGAAAAGTCCTTAGAGCAGAAGATACGTAGAAAAATAAAAAATTTGCAGAATAGAATTGATGGCACCTTTCCAAGATTAAGTGCGGAATATCAGCTGCAATCTATTGCTAATAACAGCCAGCAATCTCGAGAAAGCCTACAAGGGCTTGCCGAGAAAATTGGCGAGAAAATGCAGGAGTCATTAGTTCAAGCAACACAGGGTATTCAACAAGGTCTCGAGAGTAGTCTGGAGAAAATCATGGCCCCGGCTATAGATAAGCTTGTTGATGAGACGTCAGACGGCAACCAAAAAGCGCTTGAAAGCGTTCTTCAATCGTTCATGGACGGTTTTGGCCAACAAGGCGAACAGCAACGTGTCGCGATGGACTCTGCGTCGCAAAACGTAAATAAGACGCTAGAATCAATGAGTACTTCGATGGCTGCTTTCGTCAATAAATTGGAAGTTCAGCAAAACGAATCTTCAGATAGAGAGAAAGAACTGATCTCAACTATTTCAGTTCAAGTTTCTGAGCTAGTTACTCAGGGTAATGAGCAGAAGCGTGTTCTAACCGAGTTTGTAGAAAAACAAGTCTCTGAGTTAGGTGAACAGCTTACTAAAAGAGAATCAGCTGCTTCTGAGCGTGAACAGAAATTGGCTTCCTCAATGGAAAGCACGATTAGAGATTTAGTAGGAAATGTTTCAGCACAAAGCCAAGTGTTGACCGATTTTGTTCAGAATCAAGTTGGCCAACTTACCCAAACGTTCTCCGAACGTGATGGGATGGCAAGTCAGATGGAAAAAGAGCGTAATGATATATTTGTGAATCAAATGCAGGCGATGAAAGCTGGAACGGATGAGCTTCTAGCTCAAGTTAAAGCAGCGACTGAATCACAACAAACCACATCGAACAATATTATTGAGCAAGGTAAACAGTTACAAAATAGTATCGATTCATCTGTTTCGGCATCTGCTCGAGCTACAGAGAGTATGCAGCAGTCGGCGAATGAGTTACGAATTGCCGCTGATAGTATGAATGTGTTCGGTTCCAACATTAAAGAGGCGGGCAACAAACTATCTGGTGCTGTTACTGAAGCGGTCAACAGCACGAAGGATTTAGCTGAACAAAACCAGCTAGGCGCAGTGAAAATTCAAGCGTTGAGGGAGCAGTTGCTGGAAGATACAAGTAAGTTTAGCGCGATTGCAGATCAGATAAACAATATGCTGAATAGTGCAGAACAGTCATTTAGCACGCTTCGCATTAACCAAAATGAGTTCCTTGCAGAACAAAAAGGCAATCTAAAAGAACTCACTTTAGAAATGAAGCGCAATGTAAAAGAGTTAACGGAGCAAATGGCTCAACTGCTTGAAGACTATGCAGAGCAAGCCAATGGACAAACCGCCGAGCACCTCAAAGTTTGGGCTAACAGTAGTACACAGTATGCAGAGAGCATGAATACAGCTGTTAGAGCTATTTCTAGTGTTGTCGATGAAATTCAAGATAAAGTGAGCCAACATGCGTAGAGGTATTCGTTCGCATACCCAAAACTCAGTAGATGAAGAAAATCCCTACTGGGTTTCATTTTCCGATCTAATGTCTGCTTTGCTAGTTATATTTATACTTGCAGCTGTTGCACTGATTATTGAATTGACTCAAAAGACCAATGATGTCGAAGCTGGTATCGAAGAGCTCAAGCATGCCGAGTTAGCAAGAAAGAATATAATTTATGATGTTCGAGATGAACTAGCTAAAAGAAACGTCATTGTTGAAATTGCTGACAATGATACTGTAATTCGGATCCCCGAAAGCACACTGACTTTTGCATCAGGTAAATCATCTATTCCGAACGATGCAACCATACAGCAAGCAGTTAAGGACATAGGTGTTGTTCTTCATTCTGCAATTCAGAAGAAAGACCGTTTTCAATATCTCGATACCGTTTTTATTGAGGGGCATACCGATAGTGATGGTATTCATTACAGAGGGAAAGGGAACTGGGGGTTATCTACTGATCGAGCAATATCTGTCTGGAATGTCTGGCAAAATGAACTTAGCTTAACGCCTAAACTCGGTGACTTAGAAAACGCATATCATGCAAAATTGTTCTCGGTAAGTGGCTACGCGGCGACAAGGCGTGCCAATCTACAAGAGTCGAATCAGCAAGAAAAGAGTCAAAATAGGCGCATTGATATTCGATTTACAGTGAAGAAGCCATCGATTGCTGATCTCGAGAGGATTGTTGGACAGTGAGTTTAAATATAAAAAAGCTCAAAGTTAGTTTGCCAGCTAATCCTTTTGGCCAAGCCATCAAGGATTTTGCGCATCTATCGACGCAGTTAGAGGTGTTGTCCAAGAATGCGGGTATTGAGAACAATAAATTCCGAACTGCATATGGAGAAGTATGTAATGCGCTTGCATCTAAGAAAAGAGTTGAAGATGTTTTAGATAGTGCCATACACGTTCGCGCCTTAGCTTTGCTAGATACGGATGCGAAGAAAAATGTCAGCTTCACGCGTCGATTACTTAATAAAATTACAGAAATTGTAAAAAAGCCAAGCTCATTGGTCATAGAGTCTTTTTATCAGCATTTCTTATCAGAGTATGACCGACTGGCAGACTTGGAAGCTACGGCAGACTGGTTGTTAGAGGCTAAAAGGCTGCGAGGCAATGATGAGCAGTTTGATGCAAATATATTGTCAGTCAATGGCCCCAAATGGCTTGCGGAAAGAGCTATTCAAAAGAATATCGACTTTGACCATTTGATTTCGGATATGAAGCTGGAACGTTATGCTAGTGGCCGCTATCTAACTGCTGCCAAAGGTATTTACTATATTGAGCAGTTAAACACGATACCATTGGGCCAAGATCATCCCCTCCTAGAGGAGGTTCAAAAAGCGGCTGTTTTTGATTCTCGGTATGATTCTGATAGTTTGCTAGGGCATCAAATTCTTAGAATTTTGATTGGTCGTTCGATAGGTTCTCAAATTAGTGAGCCATGGATGAATGTGGTCTTAGCAATTGGTGGTGACCCACGAGTACCAAGTTCAAATCCAAGATACATTAAATGGTGGAACGGTTTAGAACCAAATCTGATTCAAGCTGTTCGCGGGTGGTTATCAAAATTGGATCTGAAGTTGTTCTTAGAAGCGTTGGAAGAATTCTCGTTTACATCGGGAAATGAAAAATTATTAAGAATGTTTCCAGAGCGCAAGAAGTTTCTAGAGGGGCTTTTTGATGCGGGGGTGATAACAGAAACAAGACTTTTCTTAAGTTACGGAGCCTCTCGATACCTACGTAAGTCTTATGATGAGAAGCATTTACCTAACTTTAAGGTCATTGCAGACAATGATAAGTCAATAATTTATGTGCAAATGTCGCAAGCGCACATGGTTGAAGGTAGCCATGATTGTAGTTTACGTATTTATGAATACTTAGATCCTGATGACTCGTGCTTAGCGTATAATCATCGGTCTCCAAGGTTTGCTGAATTAACCACTGGCTTATATCAGCATACTAAAAGTTTGGGATATAAAATGATTCCAGCAATACCGCATTCCGCTTCTTCTGGTTTTATTTGGCAAAAGAAAGCGCTTACTGCGCTTAGAGCTTTGGGTGTTCAGATAACGCCTAAGCATGTTCTTTCGGAGCAAGACTACCTTTCATTTAAACAACGTTATGGGATGCGAGAATGGAGTTAACCTCTTTAATCAGCAAGTTCTTTTCTGGTTTAGATAAGTCCTCTCAATTTGAGTTAGTCTGTGATGGTAGCCTTGATTTTACTACTTCCAAGAAAAACCTAGAGAAAATTAAAACTGGTAAAGCTGATGAGTGGATAACAGCACAATATGTTGCTCTTAAAATGCTTGAAGAGCAGGGTGATATAAGTTCATTCCCAGATGGCTTTATTATGCCACCTGAAACAGCAGTAAGGCTCGACTCTGATTTGAGAATTTTGCTTGGTTTTCCTTCGGTTTGGCAAGGAGCTATTGATGCTGACATTCAAGGGAAAGCTAGTACTCCTACCTTTAAAATTGACCTTTCAGTAACAACCAAACAGGGTCGAACAACGTTAAATTACACTGTGGATGGACCTTTCATTCGGTTTAGTCAAAATGAGCAGTATCTGTTAACGCCCGAACAGCTTATGGTCTTTAGCGCACATAAAGCCCATGGAAAGTCCACTCGTTCTGAATACGATAACTTACTGTACCTACACTCTTTGCAAGAGGCTCAAAAGAGTGGTTGTAAGTTGAACCTAAAGCACTTTGAAAAGCTAAGAATACTGACGCCAAATAAAATCACAGTAGAAGCAGAACTGAATTCTCAAGGCGAGCTGATATTGACGCCAAACATGGGGCAAAGTGCGAGCCATGATTCGATTCAAAAGGTTTTGGGACAGTTGCAAAGCGACAACGCCGTTACTCTGAAAGTGGGTGATGAAATAGTCTTGTTTTCTGAAGAAAAGCTCATGGCTGTAAAAGAAGTTATTAGCAACAGAGTAATAACTCAAAAACAAGTTAAATCGTTCTTGGAGAACCCTACTGCATATATTGATGCGAGTTTAGTCGATCTTGATTTAGGTTTTTCTATCAGGGTCCATGGTGCGACAGTCTTTAAACACGCCTATTTTGGAGAGACGGACGAGTCAGGCATTGATTGGTTTGGAACGTCCTCTTCATCTGGTGTGATGAATCCAATATCCAAGCTGACTGATAGTGTTCGCGATAAAACAACTCTTGAGGACGTAACTAAGAAGATTGAAGATGCCCAACAAATCGGAGCAACGGTTTTAGATTATGAAGGAAAATCATACGATATCAGTGATCCTTTCGCTGTTGAGAAGGTTCTAAAAGAAATTGACCATAATATATCTAACCCTAATGTAGATAGCTCAAGCCAAGGCGACCTAAAGGATGCTGAGAATGAATCGGAAGGCGCAGAAATACATGTTGTTGATATTGACCTAAATGATGAAGAGCTGTCTGAAAATTCTCCTAAAATTGAACAACAGATTTCTGATATTTCATGGGATGGTGAGTTAAATTGGGAAAACCACAAGCGGACACCTTTTCCACATCAAGATATTGGTGTTCGTTGGATTTTAGGCGTTGAACAAAAAAGCTCATCAGACTCGAAAATTAGTGGAGCCTTGCTAGCTGATGATATGGGGCTGGGTAAGACTTTTATGGCTCTCTCTGCAATCGAACATATTTATCAACGACAACAAATTAGTGGTGAAACGAAGAAACCTGCGCTGATAGTTGCTCCTTTGAGTTTATTGGAAAACTGGAAGGATGAGGTAGATAAAACCTTTAAACGCTCGCCATTCAACGATGTAGTTATTTTGCAATCAGCTGCTGAGCTAAATGACTATCGCGTGGATGGTGTGGAGATTCGAAGCCAAAGTGCATCTGATGATAGTTTAGAACCCAAGTATTCTTTAAAAGTAGGGAAACACTTTGGTCCAGGCCGATTAGATCTACCAGAGCGATTGGTTATCACTACTTATCAAACCTTACGAGATTACCAGTTCTCCATGTGTTTGATTGATTGGGGTATCGTGGTTTTCGATGAAGCCCAAAACATTAAAAACCCAAATGCACTTCAAACTCGTGCAGCAAAGGGGCTAAAAGCTGATTTCAAACTAGTGGCTACGGGTACGCCTGTAGAAAACAGCTTAGCCGATTTTTGGTGTTTGATGGATACAGCTTGCCCTGGCCATCTGGGTAGCTATCAAGAATTTCGTGCTCGGTATATTTCACCAATTCTTAAAGCTGCTGGTGATGAAGTTGAAGAAACAAGAGCTAGGCTTGGAAGAGAACTTCGTATAGCGGTAGGGGCATTGATGTTGAGACGTATTAAAGAGGACAACCTTAAAGGGTTACCTCTAAAACATATGTATGCTGGCGGAGAATTTGAAAACTGGAAGTATTTAGAAGAACTTAAGTCGACAATGGTTGGCTACCAGAGAGACGTTTACGAAGGGACTATTAGTAACCAACTTGAGAATGAAGAGAGCCACGCACTTACCACGTTGATGAGGCTAAGAGATAGTTCGCTACATCCTCGCTTAAGTGATGGAGGTCGCCTTGATATTCCAAAAAATGCAAAATCAGCTAGGGCTTTATACGGAGAATCAGGAAAACTAGCTTCCTTGCTTGAGACTTTAGATCGAGTACGAAGTAAACATGAGAAGTGCATTATTTTTGCGGTTAACAAACGACTACAAAGTTTCTTAAGCGTGACTTTGGGACAGATCTATAACCTAGGTCCGCTCTCAGTGATTAATGGTGATGCGAAAGCCGTAGCAAAGCGTAAATCTGTCCCAACTCGAAAATCAATGATTGCAGACTTTGAAGCCAAAGAAGGCTTTAACTTAATTGTAATGTCGCCAGTTGCGGCTGGTGTCGGTTTAACTGTGGTCGGTGCGAACCATGTGGTTCACTTAGAGCGGCACTGGAACCCGGCTAAAGAAGCTCAAGCTACGGATAGAGTTTATCGTATCGGACAGGAGAAAGAGGTTCATATCTACATCCCTCTGTTGCATCACCCTGAATTTGAATCATTTGATGTAAACCTGCATAGGCTCCTTACCCAAAAAACTTTACTGAAGGACGCGGTGGTTACACCGGAAGATGTTGTTCCACAGCCCGCTGGTGTTGGGGGAGTGATTTCTGGTGAATTGATTGATAAACGTATTACAGCGGCTGAACTTGATAAGTTAAGCTGGCAGCAGTTTGAAGCGTTATGTGTAGAATTGCTGGCAAAGATTACTAATAGTGAAAGCGCGTGGTTGACGAACAATGGTGCTGATCATGGAGCTGATGGTGCACTACTTAATAACAGTGGCAATATTTTGCTTCAGGCTAAGTTTACGCAACGACAATATGACGGCTATAAAGGGATACAGGAGATTCATTCTGCCAAACCAATTTATGAGTCAGCAATGAAGACATCTTTTGAACGGTTGATCTTTATGACAAACTCGCCTTCTTTAGCTAAGAGAACTAGTGGAATAGCAGAGACATGTGGGGTCGAAATTCTAGAAAGAGCAAAGTTGATCTGTTACCTAGAAGAATATGAGGTGACCTTTAAAGAAATCTTGTCTAGGCTGGGTAAAGAGCGACTGAAAGTGTCGTAGGTTAGGGATTTTTCCTAAGTAATACCTGCGGTAATACTTTTTGCAGCCACATTTTAAGCCCCTGATTAATCAGGGGCTTTCTTTATCTGGCCTATGCTCATATTGGAATTGGTACAATGGCAGGCACAATATAGCTATCTTCCCTTAATTCGTTAGTACACTTACGATTATCTGCAATTAGTTAGTCCAACACATGTAGGTTACGATACTCGTCATAAGCGTACTGATCGGTCATGCCGCTAATATAGTCTTGGATAAGGCGGACTCGAAAATAAAACTCCCAAACATCGTTATCAAAGTCGTAGGGTAAGTACCGAGTATCAGACGGTTTATCTTTCTCTTGTTCTAACCTTTGTATCGCTATTTCGTATGCTCGAAGATGCTTGTTAGGTAGTTTCTTGTGGAGTCTTCTCTCGTATAGAGGGGCTTTTTTGATGTTGGTAAAAGACTCTTTGCTCAATAGTAATAGTGGCTTATACGCTTCAAGTAGCCCCGTAATGATTCTATATCCTTGCAGCTCACTTTTTTCTACTTCTGGATCGCAGAAAGCATAGTTCATAGCAACATTCTTAAGAGCTTTTACTAATGCATGATTCTCACTATGATCTTCTATTAGGGCTCTATTAAAGCTCCCATGAAATACCTTCTCGATGTTGTCTATAAACTGTTTGCATGCATGTTGTGGTAGGCGTTTGTTTATTTCTACGCGAAGAGTAATGAAGAAGTGGCTGTTCGCACAGTTATCAGCTTTTGAAGCGCTTTCACCGGCGATATTAACGATCCTTTTCATCTCGTCATTGCTTTGTAAGCCGTACGTTTTTACAAGGGATTGGTATTCGTCGTCTAAAGCAACTTTTAGTTGCTCTATAGTAAGAATGCCTTTTTCAACTGCATCCTCAATGTCTGCAATACCGTAGGAAATATCATCCGCCGCTTCCATTATGTATGAAAATGGGGAACGGCAATGAGAATCCATTGACAACACTGTTTTCAATGACTCTATATAGCGGTGTTCACTTAAGTAATAACCCACTTTTTTCATCAAATAGTCATAGTCTTTTGATTCTGGATTGTTCTGTGCGTTAGGTGATGGCTGATCCCCGCGGCGAGTATACTTGAACACACCAGATACTTGAGAATAGGTCAGATTGAGTTCGAGTAGAGTGTGAACTAGGCGGATAGCCTGCGCGTTACCTTCGAAATTGGTAAGGTCTTGTTGGATAGGCTTTGGTAAGTCGATTTTGGGCTCACCTTTCTTATCCATTACTAGAGATAGTAAGTTTCTAGAAAACCAATCGTTTATAGCTTGCTCTCCAAAATGTCCAAAAGGTGGATTGCCAACGTCATGCATTAAACATGACATTTCGACTATCGACTCAAATTGACGTTCTAATCCGCTTAGTTTGTATTCTTGTTTAGATTCTTCTGAAAGCTCTCTAAAGATTAGTTGAGTGATGTATCGACCAACCTGTTGAACTTCGAGAGAATGAGTAAGACGACTGCGAACGGCTGCATTACGTTCGAGAGGAAACACTTGAGTTTTTTGTTGAAGCCTTCTGATTGCAGCAGAGTTGAGGATTCTACCTCGATCACTTTCGAAATTTCCTTGTTCTGCAATTTTATTAGGCTCAGTCAGTGCGCGAGGTTTAGTGGCTGTCCCGTTGTTATATACCCTCGTCCCTCGAACTTTTTCGTTGAAGTTGATAGTCATGATCTTTTCTCATTGTTTAGCACTAAGAATAAACTATACCCAATATGCTAGTGGGTTCACATTGAATTGAGTATGTAATGTAATAAGTGTGATCCTCACATTTGCTGGCATTTCTCACTTCGGAATGGCTCTGTGTCTCATTAATAATAATTTAAACTCTTTACTTTAATCTTTACATAACCTTACGTTTTTAGTGGTTAATCGGGATTATAATTTGGTTGGAAACTGGTAAAGGAGGTAGTCATGAAAGGTTTTATTTTTCCTATTGTGTTGGCTTGCTTAGTTGTTTCTTTCTCAGTTGGCGCCATTGTAAAAGGCAATGGTCGAATGGCAATGTCACAGGCTCCCGTTTTTGTTGATATAGATGTAAACCAAGACGGTTTGATTTCTGAAGAAGAGTTTGCTGACTTTCAAAAGGCAAGACAGGAGCTTCGCAAGTCGGAAGGCCGCCTACTAAGGAACTCAGATAATAGTGATGATATGTTTGAACGGATCGACACCAATAACGATGCGTTCATTGATATGGGTGAGTTTCAAACGCATAAAGGCTCAATGAGGGCTTCTAAAGTGTAGGCTCCAGCAGAGAGGCGGCTCAAGTTGCCTCTCTTTTTCCTTGGGGTGATATCAACTGCCAGAAATTAAAGGTAAAACAACGCCACCCGTTTGGATGGCGCTAATATTTGAGTAGATACTCGGTCAAGCTAGATTGTAATTAGAGTTGCTGCCTTCTTCATCGCCTCTTTGGTAGAGCATTCCACCACGTTGGCATTGGTAAATCGGTGTGAGTCTTTCACTTGAATATCGTGAGCCAAGATAACTAGCTTGGCATTCGCCACATCTAAGTCACTGATACGGTTTTGGATGCCGTTTTGACCTTGGGTTTCTACTTTGATTTTAATCCCTGCTGCAGCACCTGCTTTCTCTAGTGCTTTGGCTGCCAAAAAGGTATGTGCAACACCGGATGGGCAGCAAGTTACTGCCACGATGTCGTACTCGCCTTCTCCAGCTTGTGGTGCAACTTGCGCAGGAGTGGCTTGTGATAGTTGCTCTTCACTCTCTTCTTCTGCTACAGGTTTCCAGAAGCCGACAATTAAAGCCGTTGTTAATGAACCAAGAGCGATACCCACTACATACATTGGGATGTTGCTTGAAACTGGCGCTGTGATTAGGCCGCCCCAAGGAGCGTGCAGTAGCACATCGGTTAAGAATCCAAATACACAGCCCACGATGCCGCCAGCCACGATGGAAGGAAGTACGCGCACAGGATCGTTGGCGGCAAATGGGATAGCTCCTTCAGAGATACCGATAGAGCCCATGATCGCAGCGGCTTTTCCTGCTTCTTGCTCTTGCTTGGTGAACTTCTTCTTGAACAGGAAAGTGGCGAGCGCCATACCCAGCGGAGGCGTACAAATGGCAATACCAACACCGCCCATCAGCCAAGGTTGAGTATCCACTTGTGTTTGTGCAAATAGGGTCGCCACTTTGTTAATTGGGCCGCCCATATCAAAAGCCGTCATACCGCCAAGAATGCTACCTAGCACCACTTTAGAAGCGCCCGCCATAGAGGCTAAGAACTCGTTCATTGACGCCATAAAGATCTTGATAGGCTCACCGATTCCCCAGAGTACAACCCCCGCAGAGATTAAAGTACCGACAAGAGGATAAATAAAGTAAGCACCCAACGCGGTCATATTGGTAGAGAGAGGGATTTTTTTAAGTTGGAGAACCACACCACCTGCGATAAAACCTGCCACAATACAACCAAGGAAACCACCGCCCATATCGGCCATAATGCCAGATGAGATCATCGCTGGTGCAAGGGCAGGTTTATCAGCAATAGAGTAGCCGATGAAGCCGCCCAATATGATGGGGAACAGGACTAATCCTTTAATACCAATGTTGGAAATATCAGCGAGTAAGCCGTCTGCCGGCACTGCTCCTTTGCCTGATGCCATTACTGCTAGTGCCAGTAAAACCCCACCTGCAACAATAAATGGCAACATATGTGAAGTACCAAATAGAAGATGCTGTTTTAAGGTTCCGAGGTTTTTTTTAAGGTCGCTACTATTAGTAGCTTGAGCTGTTATTGTACTCATATCTAATTTACCTTATGAATTAATTAAAATATCTAGGATCAGATGTTCATTTTTTGCTTTTATAATGTTTTCTATAAATTCTTCGCTGGCCTTTCCCACCTGTTCTTGAAGAATCTGAATATGGAGATCAATACGATTTGCTGTGAGTTAAAATTAATTCACTAGGTGGTTTGTCGAAATAGTAAAAATAAGGCTATTGCTATACTTTTGTACCCGCTAAAACTAACTGTGATTGGCGTCATTTTATTTAGATAAGATCACTGTGGAGCAAGTGTAAAAAAGCCTCAGCGGTGTGAGGCTTAATATTGAGTCTAGCTTGACTAGCAGTATGCTCGAGCCACCCGGCCGTGGCAGGTGAGCTGATAATCTTTAGTGTCAGCAGGCACAAAAACAGACTCGCCAACTGCTATTTGGCAAGTTTCACCGTGTGAATCGGTTAGGCTCATCGGATAATCTAACGGTAGAAGAATCTCTGCGCTGGTGGCGGTAATAAGGCGGTTATCAGAGTCGTGAATAATCGCAAACTTAAAGTCTTCAACGGGAACCTGAAATTGTTCAATGCCATTTTCAATACAGGGGGGCAGCCTGAGGTTATTGATTGGCTTTGGAGTAAATCGGGTACATGAGACTAGCTCTTCGACATCTATGTGCTTAGGCGTTAGGCCCGCTCTGAGTACATTGTCTGAGTTCGCCATGATCTCTAGTCCTGTTCCGTGCAGATAGGCGTGAGGTGTTTGCGCATCAAGAAACATGGCTTGTCCTGGCTCTAATGTAATGACATTGAGCATCAAGGGGGCAAATAAGCCAATATCTCCCGGATACTGATCTGCGAGTTCTATGATCAGATTAAACACGGGATCAGTAGAAAGCTTAGCTTTGAGCAAGAGTATCGTCAGTGCCATCTCTTTTTGTTCGCCTTGTAACAAAAGTATTCCAGAGAAGAAATTCGCTAATCCGTGTGAATTTGGCTGAGCGATAAATTCATTTAGCAACAAGTCCAGCTCGACAATAGCAAGTTGCTTAAAGTTTTGGATGATCTCATCTATCGCTCGAAAGCCATTCATCGCTTGGTATTGGGTTAGTGCGTACACTAACTCGGGCTTATGATTAGGATCTTTGTAATTACGATTGCTCGCGGTCAATGGTATGCCCAGTTGTTGCTCTTTGGCATAACCAGATTCTGCTTGTGCTTTGCTCGGGTGCACTTGTATTGAGAGGGCTTGCTCGGCAGCGAGGATTTTAAACAGGTAGGGAAGTTGACCAAATTTGCTTGCCGTTTCTTTACCTAAAAACTGCTGTGGGTTGTCTGTGATAAGATCTGATAACTTAGATGAGATACCTTGATGAAGCACAGAAGAGCAGCCATTTGGGTGGGCGCCCATCCACATTTCTGCTTGAGGAGCTAAGTCTGGGTTGCTTATTGAAAAAAGCTGATTCAATGATGTTTTACTGCCCCAAGCGTAGTTTTGAATGACGTTGTTCATAGGGTAGAAAGCTTGTTGTCGCTCTGTGTTTTGGTTTTCAGTCTGCTCAAAAGCAGGAATCGCTGTGGTTGAAGTGTACGGTTCATTGGCGATAGACGTCGTGAGTTCTGGCATTGCGTTCACCATAGGGAAAGAGTGGCTTGACGGTTGCTCAAGCCACTTGGCGTTAAACGAGAAAGGTTAAGCTGCTGCGGTAACTAGCTTTTCTTTGCGTAGCTTTTTAAGCGTGATACACGTCAGTGCAGTGACAGCAGTACCAGCCGCCATGCTCACTAGCGCAAGAAGTGGGTAGTTCATCGCACCAAGAAGCGCGACGACTGGGCCGCCGTGTGCCACGCTGTTAGTAATGCCAAAAGAGAACGCCATTACAGCCGCGACCATTGAGCCAAGGACATTTGCAGGGATAACAGACATCGGGTCTTGTGCTGCAAAAGGAATAGCACCTTCAGAGATGCCGACTAAGCCCATCGCACCAGCCGCTTTACCTGCTTCAATTTCTGAAGATTCGAACAGCTCGAATTTACGGCCCAGAGCAGTTGCCAACGCCATACCAAGAGGCGCAACAGGGATTGCACAAGCCATCGCGCCCATAAATTGAGTTTGGCCGCTTGCAATCATGCCGACAGAGAATAGGAACGCGACTTTGTTGAAAGGGCCGCCCATATCAAAACCAGCCATGCCACCTAAAACAATGCCAAGTAGTACAACGTTACCGGTACTCATTGAGGTCAGAAGCGCGGTTAAGCCATCCATTAGTCCTGCTATCGGAGCGCCAATCACAAAGATGAACAAGCCAGCAATAAATAGCGATCCGGTAATGGGGGCGATCATGATAGGCACAAGTGGTTGAACGAACTTGTGGTAGTTAATGGAGGTGACCCACTTAACGAAGTAACCGACGAGTAAACCCGCAACAATAGCGCCGATAAATCCAGTGCCTGCTTCTGCACCATAAAAAGATCCATTGTTAGCAATCCAGCCGCCAATAAGACCGGGAGTAAGGGCTGGACGGTCTGCAATAGCGTAAGCGATATAGCCTGCAAGAATAGGGATCATTAAAGTAAAGGCGACGACACCCACCTCTAAGATTTGGTTCCACATGCTGCCCGCCGGAATCGCCATACCGGATTCGCTTGGCTCGCCACCAATGGCAAGAGCAAGCGCGATTAATAGGCCGCCAGTCACAACAAATGGGATCATGTGAGATACGCCATTCATCAAAAAGCGGTACAAGTCGGAACGCGCCTGAGAAGCTTTATCCGCTACAGAAGATTCATTGGTTTGAGTGTCAGCGTGATAAGTCGGCGCATCTAACGCCTGTGTGATCAAACCCTGTGCATCTTTAATCGGCGCTTTTACATTGGTTTTGACCACACGTTTACCTGCAAAACGGGCCATATCAACCTGTTTGTCGCAGGCAACAATAATGGCGTCTGCTCGGGCAATCTCTTCTGCTGTCGGGCTGTTTTTTACTCCGATAGAGCCGTTGGTTTCGACTTTTACTTCGTAGCCTAGTTTGGCTGCACCTTTTTCAAGTGCCTCGGCTGCTAGGTAGGTGTGTGCAACACCCGCTGGGCAGCCTGTTACGCCAATAACAAAACCATTGGAGGTATCGGTAGCAGGTTCGTATTCAACCTGATTTTGTAACAGTAGCGCTAATGCTTGTTGGTTAGTGGTGACGTTTAAAAAACGCTCAATAAAGCCTTCTTCAATCAACTTAGAAGAGAGCTGCGCCAGCACTTCGATGTGATGATTGTCACCGCCATCGGGAGAGGCGATCATAAAGAACAGTTTCGATGGCAATCCATCTTCTGCGCCGTACTCGATACCCGAGCGGTGGACACCAATCACGACCGCAGGTTCGACAACTGCAGCGCTTTTGGCGTGTGGCAGGGCAACGCCGTCTTCAAACCCAGTGTTGCCAAGCTCTTCACGAGCTTTGATGTCAGCGAGAAACTGCTGTTTGTCGGAGATTCTTCCCTGCGAATGGAGTATCTCGATTAGCTCCTGAAAAACCTCTTCTTTGGATTGCGCTTTAAGATCGAGCGTAATCAAATTCTCGTTGATGAGTTTGGTGATCATTTTGAACCCCTAATAATTTTAATGTTGTATCAGGGGTATTTTGTAAGCTGTGCTAAATCGACTGTAGTGAAGAAAAAATGCATTTGCTAGAGAATTGTAACTTCATTTTGGCGGTGTGATTTAGATCGCTTATATCAGGGTGTATAAACGCAATGAATCTACATTTAATCTATATAAAACAAATAATTACGGTTGGTTGCGGGTGTTTTAATGAGCAGGTATTAATTCAATATAACTGGAAATTTATTGCTAAAACTGGATATTTGTATCATTAATCTTAAATTGTGATTTTGCTCAATAGCGCAAAGCCTCTACTAGCGGTATACCTATGCGCGTAGCACACGCGCTACTTAATGAGAGTATTCAAATGGTATTTCATGACTTAATTTCTTCAGTACTCGGTGAGCGAGAAGCATTTCATCACATATGGTTTGCAGGAGATTTTCACACGCCGCCTGAATGCAGCTATCAAGTTAACTTTCCGCGCTTGGAGATCGTGTTAGATGGTGAGTACGTGAATGAAATGGAAGACCATGAGCGTAAAGTCACTCAAATTGTTGCCAGGGCTGGAGATGCTGTTTTTATTCCGCCTAACTGTTGGAACAAACCTGACTGGGATACCAATTGCTCGGTGTTGAGTATTCTTTTTGGGCGGCGACAATTAGGGTTAAGTTTGGTCAGTAAGCGTAAAGGAGAAGAGACGTTTTACGATATCCAAAAACACAGTATTCAGACGCGTTCTGGCTTTGCACTCGATAACATTCTCGAAGCCCTTAGTTCACTTGCGCGAGAAAATGCCAAAAAGCCAATGGATGAGTTACTGCTGCAAGCGTTGCTGCAATACTGTAAAACCATGTTGGATACCCCATTAGATCAGCCTCATAGCCGAGTTCAGGATCTTTATCAGGGGATTTGCATATACATTCAAGAGAATTTCCACCGTCAGATTACCCGAGATAGTATCGCCACGCGATTTAGTATCTCGGCCAACCATTTATCACGCTTGTTTCGCCAGCAAGGACATATGACATTAGCCGATTATATTACTTGGGTGCGCATAGAACGCGCTAAGTTCATGCTCAAGAAGTACAACTTCAAACTCAATGAGGTGTCGGTAAGGTGCGGCTTTAAAGATGTGAATTATTTTTGTCGAGTTTTTAAAAATCGTACTGGAAAGACACCATCTGATTATCGTGGCTCTATTTAGCCGCTAAGCAATTAATCGAGACATGGAATACATCAGCAGCGCTTGTAGTTCGATACTGCTTTTAGTCAGTAATAAACGCTCTGAAAATGTTCCACAGAGCAGGTTTCTTGTTAGGTTTGTTGCTGTCACTATCTGTTCTCGGGACGGTGATGAAGGCATCACCAGTGCTATAGCCAAGTGAACATCACCCACTTTTGAAGCCCAATCTATCGGTGTCTCACTGCTAATTACGGCAATGGTGATTTGGTCGATACCATCAAACATCACATGGGGTAAGGCAATACCGGAAGTAACGCAGGTAGATGAGCGCTCTTCACGCTTAATGAAAGCAAGAATCAAATCATCGGGAGATTGGGGATAGCTCAGTTGAGCCAATCCCTTTAAGCATTCAAACTTGGTCAGTTCGGTATGCGCTTTGGCATAGTGCCAGTTAACTTCACTGGGCGTGCGAAGCTGAGGTAATCGCTGGGCTAGTTGATCGGAAAACTGATAATTAATGTTGGAACCAACCAAGGCATAGTGTTCTGCGACAATATCTTTTAGCACAAAACAGGCAAGTTCAGCGTCAATGCCAAAAGCGGTTATCTGGCACAAATCCCCCTCTACTAGCCCAGCTTGTAGCATGGCAACAGACTTGGCCATATTTGCACTGCGATTTCGAGTGATGTTGATAATATGAATGCTGCTTTTGAACTTTTTAGCAAGGTTGCATAATGGCTTGGTTGCGCGAGCACTCGCATTGGAGTCTTCGACAAGAAAGGTGATTTGATACTCTGTCATAAAGGTGCGCTACGTTCTGCAGTGGAGAATAAAAACTTTATCAACGTTAAGCAGTACGTCTTCGATGGGGATTTTTACACAGGGTAAACTGTCGAATCGGTTCGCCTGTTCTATCTCGATGTCCGAGACAATCAACACCTTGTCTGCATGGGTAATATCGTGAGGAGTAAGCAGGTTTTCGATTCCCATTGCACCTTGGGTCTCAACCTTAATTTGCACGTTGTGCTTTGGCGCAGCTTTGATTAATGCGTCTGCTGCCATGTAGGTATGTGCAATGCCCGTTGGACAGGCAGTGACAGCAATAATTTTCATAGTAATTCTCAGTGGCTATTTTCGCGGATCTTAGCACAGCGACGTGTGATTGCCTCGGCTGAGGGCAACAATTTGAAAGATGGGCTTCACACTTTTTATTGGGTGTTACAATAATCCAGTTAATGCCGTTTTAGTCCTATATATTGGGCAAGGCGAGGTGATTAATCTATATTCGAGCGCGAGCATGGCAAGGTAAGGAATAATGGACATTACAAACCTAGTTCAATCAGAGACCATTTGTCTCAACCTAAAAGCAACCACAAAAGAGGAAGCGCTCAAAGAGTTAGTGGAATTGCTCAATGATGCCGGAAAGCTTGCAGATAAAGAGCAGTTTCTTGCCGATTTATGGGCTCGTGAAGAGATTGGAAATACCGGGTTTGAAGATGGTATTGCGATTCCACATGCTAAAAGCTCAGCAGTGGCAAAGCCCGCGGTTGCGGTGGGCATTAGTCGTAGCGGAATTGACTATGGCGCCGAAGATGGTGAGCTTTCGGATGTGTTTTTTATGCTGGCTTCACCTGATGGTGACGACCATCATCATATTGAGGTGTTGGCACAGCTTTCTACCAAGTTGATTGAAGAGGAGTTTATCGAACAGCTTAAACAGGCAGAAAGCGTAGAGACGGCTTTATTACTAATCACTGAAAGTACACCAGATCCATATTGGGAACAAGAATACCTTGCGCAGGATCTTAGCATAGAGCCGCTTAGCCCAGTAAAACGGCATTTGGCACGAGTTAAAGAGCACTTGCTGTTTGGTACATCGCATATGATCCCATTTATTGTTGCTGGCGGTGTTCTACTTTCATTGTCTGTGATGATGACAGGTCATGCAGCTTTGCCAGAGCAGGGCGTTTTGGCTGATATGGCAAACATGGGTATTGCGGGATTAACACTTTTTACTGCGGTACTTGGCGGATATATCGCATATTCAATTGCTGATAAACCCGGACTGGCTCCGGGAATGATTGGTTCGTGGGTGGCGGTTGACCAATACAACACGGGGTTTCTTGGTGCCATTGCAGTCGGTTTTTTTGCTGGCTATTTTGTGTTGTTACTCAAGCAGATTAAGTTGCCCGATAGCATGAGTTCGCTAGGAAGCATCTTCGTTTTCCCTTTGGTGGGGACATTTGCCACTTGTGGGTTAGTGATGTGGCTAATAGGCGCTCCTATCTCCGCAACCATGAATGCTTTGAACGTGCTTTTAACGGATATGGCAGGTTCAGGAAAGATCGTGTTGGGCGCAGTGCTTGGCGCGATGACCGCGTTTGATATGGGTGGGCCGGTGAACAAGGTTGCTACGTTGTTTGCTCAAACCCAGGTCAACACTCAGCCTTGGCTTATGGGCGGCGTTGGCATTGCGATCTGTACACCTCCTCTGGGATTAGCATTGGCAACTCTGCTGTCACCGAATAAGTTTAAGCGTGACGAACGAGAAGCAGGAAAAGCAGCGGGTATTATGGGGATGATCGGAATCAGTGAAGGAGCGATTCCATTTGCGGCGGCAGACCCAGCGCGTGTTCTTCCTGCTATTGTCGCTGGTGGTATTGTCGGTAATGTGACTGGCTTTATGTTCCACGTTATCAACCATGCGCCTTGGGGAGGTTGGATCGTACTGCCAGTTGTTGATGGCAAGTTGGGCTATGTTCTTGGAACGCTAGCGGGGGCATTAACGACCGCGTGTATTGTGATTCTATTAAAGAAAACAGTACGAGAAGACGAAGAGTATGACTCATTTCGCCGCGCATATTCTTCGGTGCAAGGAGAGGGGGAAGCAGAGGTCCTTGCGGTTACATCATGCCCGTCAGGTGTTGCTCACACCTTTTTGGCGGCTAAATCACTAGAGAAAGCTGCGTACTTAATGGGAGTCAGAATTAAAGTGGAAACCCAAGGTGCCGATGGGGTCAACAACCGTATTACAGCGCTGGATATTGCTCGGGCGAAGCTGGTGATCTTCGCCCACGATGTGGCCATTAAAGAACCAGAGCGTTTTAGAAATATCGCGATTATCGATGTCAGTACCAAAGATGCTATGCATAACGCCGCTGCGTTGATCAAATCTAAACGGAATTTAGTCAAATAGTTCCCCCGAACTATTTATGCTCCAAGCTCCATCAACCGATGGAGCTTTTTCTTAGCTGAACGAATACTGCTATCGAACTATTGCGGGTTATTCGACCTTAAATTGTTGAACCAAGCTTTGCAGCTCTGACATTGAGTTCGATAGCTCTTGGCTTACTCTAGCAGAGGAGTCTGCTTCTTGGCTGACCGCTTGACTAACATCTCTGATATTGGTCACGTTGTGGCTTAACTCTTCAGCGACACCACGTTGTTCCATTGCGGCTGAAGATATACGGTTGCTGATTTCATCAATACTGACGATATGGGTAATGATTTGCTCTAACACTGTCACGGTATTATTGACTTGTTGTGCGGTTTGCTGAGCATTCTCATTGCCTTTTTGTACCGCAACGACGACTTCGTTAGTGCCTGTTTTCAACTGGTCGATGACTTCGCGAATTTCGCTGATAGAGTCCTGCGTTCTTCCCGCGAGGGTTCTTACTTCATCAGCGACAACGGCGAAACCTCTGCCTTGATCTCCGGCACGAGCGGCTTCAATTGCTGCGTTAAGTGCCAATAGATTGGTTTGTTCCGCGATGCTTTCAATCACCACCAAAATTGAGGTAATGTTTTCACTGTTTTGCGCTAGATTATCGGCAACAGGGACTGCTGCACTTACCTCCGCAACCAGAGATTCCATCGCATGTGTTGTAGAGTCGATGACAATTTTCCCTTGTTCGGCCGCATCGTTGGCCTCTTTGGCAGAGTTGACGGCTTGGCTAGCACTGTTGGCGACCTCTTGTGCGGTCGACGCGAGTTGAGCAGACGCACTGGCGACCAGATCAATTTCGGCAAATTGCTGCTGCATTCCTTGGTTGGTACGTTGAGAAATATTAGATGCTTCCTCTGCATTAAGTTTTGCTCCGGAAACCGAGGTTGAAATCTGGGTCACAATGCCTTGTAGCTTGCTCACAAACTGGTTAAAACCAGAAGCGAGAGCGCCGATTTCGTCATTACTGTTTACCGCTAATCGTCGGGTTAAATCCCCTTCGCCTCCTGCGATATCTTCAAGACTACGGGAGACAACGCGTATGGGGCTGACTAGCTTGGAGGCCAGAAGCGCATTTAATATGAGAACGGTGATGGTAATGAATATCCCAATCAGAAAGATATTCGTGACAGACTCTCGATTGGCTTGATTTAAGGTCTTTTCTAGTTCTAGCGCTTGCTGCATCACGTCTGCGCGTGGAACATCAAACACGAGCCCCCAAGGTTGTGAGTTAGCCGACAGTTTTACCGGAATTTTGGCGCGAAGTGTTTCACCGTTATCCTCCCAGTTGACCGAATAGCTGGGTTGGCTAAGCCAGTTAAGCAGAGAATCTGAGCCGGTAATGCTAGTTTCGGATAGGTGAGTACCCACAAAGCTTTGATCGACATCGTAGCCAACGACAAAGCCACCATGACTGAGTAATAAAACTTGGCCGTGACCTGAGAACATGTTCTGATCGGCCTGAGTGATTAGGGTCTGAATTTTGTTTAATCCAAAATCAACTCCTAACATACCAATAAGCTGCCCTTTGGAGATAATGGGCAGAGTCAGTGATGTCATCAATATTTCTTCATCACCCACGGTATCTAGATATGGATTAAGAACGCAGGCATTTTGATTGCGTATTGAGCATGCATACCATTCATTGATGGGTGTACTGGTTTCGTCGAGTTCAGTATCATTGATGTCTTCTTCGACCAGAACTTCAAGCTCTACACTTCCATCACTTGAGCGAGCCCAGTATGGCGCAAATCGACCCGCTTCATTGGATGCTGCTTCTTCACTATCAACGTAATACACATCACTGTTATCGAGCGCCTCTGTTTCTGACACTACGTATAGGCCTAGCATCTCGCTGTGATCACTCACGGTTTTCTTAATGATTTGATTAAGTAGGGGACGCAGAGAATCAGAGTCGACTAACCCTCGGTCAGTGTTTTCTTTGAGCGAAACGATGTTTTTCACCAACATATCGGCCCGATCAAATGAGCCGTCAAAGAAGCTTTGCATCTTTAATGACTGCTGGTTTGCTAGTTCATTGATGTACTGTTCGGCGGATTGTTTTAGATTGTGCTCTGTTTGACGACGAACAAGTTGCTGGGATTGATCACTGGCATATAAAAAAGACACCATCAAAGCCGAAGCGGTAATGATCAAACTTCCCCCAGCGGCGAGCAGAAACTTCCAACGTACGGACAAATTGCCAAAAAGGCCGATGGATTGCGTGTTATTCATAGCGCATCTCACTTTACTTCTTTCTGCTAATGATAGTAAAGCTAGTGCTATTCACCACTGTTGTCGTTAATAGGGAGTATGCAAGTAAAGAAGGTTTCCATAAGAAGAAACGTGCATCAATTACTCAATTTGCTGATGGTTAGCTCAGTAAAGCCAGTCTTCGGATCGGCTTCACGGCTAAAGCTTAGGTTGTGGTATTGGTGAAGGATCAGCTCAGCAGTGGTATCAATCAAGCAACCTTCCATTAGGTGCCCACCGACAACCTCGCCATTTTGTTTGGCGACTGAGATATGAATGTGCTGATGTAGGGGGGTTAGGGTACCCATGATTGAAACGATCTCTACTGGCTCGTTTAATTGCAACGTTTCACTTGCCCCCGCTAACCGGATATGTACGTGAGTAAAGCAACCGACGCAAGAGGCGATTGTTCCAGCGCTGATACGGTGTTTAGCAACCAAGTGCTGAATACTATGCTTAAGGTCGTCGCCCTTGGTTAAACGGGTGGCTATTGGTGTGATCAAAACGTACCTTATTATTAGTGGAACATGCGCTAGTTGACAGAATATCGTTTGACGGGTTTTCCAGCGGGCTTTTGATTAGGCGACTCTGCCGCTTCGTGTTCATCAATACTGTGCCATTTTAAAGCCCCGTTGGTTTCAAAATCATTGGCTGCGGAACAGATCACATAATATTCGTCGACTTGGATAATAGCGCCATCAGAATAAGCCTGATCTTGGTAATAACAGACGCGTTTACTAACCTCACTCGCGTTAATACCAATGATAGGTTTTGCAGGAGTCGTGATGATCGTGTTCGCGAACAGAGGTAAAGAGAGCGTAGCAAGCAGCAATATAATGTATGACTTCATATTTATTCCCCAAAGCGTTCACCAAATTTGCGTTCGTAGCGTGGCAGCATACTTTCATTGCCAAGCAAACCACCTTGATGAACATAAATGATGCTCTTATCTTGATTTTCTTTATACCACGATTGTAGACACTGCCACATCATCGGATCATAGAGAAGATCGAACTCCACGTCGGTTTCGGCGAGAAGCTGCTTCCAGATCCGATAATCTTGCTCATACAGTTTGGCGAAATGATGCTTGGTCTCTAACTCGAGTATGTGTGGAAAATCATTCTCACCCAGCTCTTTAAATTGCTGGATTAAGTACGCTTTCCCTCCAACGCAAGGACAAGTGAACACAGGGATTGAATGTGGCTTAAGATATTTGTGGAGATACAGCGCAGTCGCACCAGTCCCAGCAGGGAGGGTGACAACGAACTGGTGGTTAGGCTCGAATCTTGTCCAAGACAGGATTTCACTCGCCAGCTGTTCAACGCCCTGTCGCGCGAGTTTTGAGCGTCCACCTTCAGGTAGAACTAAGCACGAGTTATCTGGTCGGCGAACTTGCTCGATGTAGTCTTTTGGGTGAAGGTGAAAATCAGCAGTTGGAATGATTTTAGCTCCAAGATCTAAAGCGCCGCGATAGTTTCCTAGGGGAGTATCAATCAACCACTGTGGGATTCGGTCAACGTAAAACTCAAGTTGCCATCCCTTAATGGCCGCCAGAGCTGACAAGGAATAGAGTGAGTTAGATTGCGTACTGCCATAACTGATTAGGGTTTGAATTGATGGGTAGTCTTGCTCTAGCACGGCCATAAACTTGCGCGCTTTATTGCCGCTGAAATGGCTGTGTAGTTGATCATCACGCTTTAAGAAAAACGGAATCTCTTCAAACTGATGCTGGGTAACTGGCGTATTGGCTAGCTTCATAAAAAATGACAGTAAAAAATTGGCCGACTATCTTAACGGATTGAGAGCGGTTCGTATCAATCTAGATCAAAATTTTATGGTGGCGCAGCAGCCACGATGTGTGTGATTGGTCAGCTCAAAACGCCACTGATAACGTCGACACAAATCATCAACAATAAGCAGCCCAAGCCCGTGTCCTTCAGAGTCAGATTTTTTGGTTAGCCCAGGTCCATCATCTATTACCAGTACTTGATGAGAACAGACCTCGATATCAATTTTTCCGTGATCGGATGTTGCGATTGCATTGCGGATAAGATTACCTAACACCATGTTTAATACTGCAGGTGTGGCTCTGAGCTGTGGTTGACCATTAAAGCGGACACTAATTTCAAGCTGTTTCTCTGTCGCATGCACCTTATTTGCAGTAACAATGCTCGTTATTTCTTGTTGTTGGATAGACCTAAGTGGGGCATCGTCAACGTTGCGCTCGTAACGTACGATAGAGAGCAGTGCATCGACTAAAGTAATCATTTCGAGCGTCGCGTCTTCAATTCGTGTGACTTGCCTGAGTTGAAACTCGTTGAGACTAGAGCGAGTCAAAAGCTTATTTGCCCCTTTTACGACAGTAAGCGGTGTTCTTAGCTCATGGCTAGCATAGCGTGCGAAAGCTTGTTCACGTTTTAATGCAAGATTTAGTTCTTTGCGATACTGATTGAGGTGAGTGGTAAGCAATTGAAACTCTTCTGCTGCTTCAAGATGTATATCGAATGCTTGAGTTGTATTACCTGTGAGGTCGTTGAGTTGTTTAGTAATGTCGTTAACAGGTTCAATCAAGCGCCTAGAAAGGCGAAACAGCAGTGCACCGAAAGTAAACATAAGCAGGGAAACAAAGCTTATGACAATGATTCCAGAGTACAGAATCTCCTCATTGCCAAACTCGACTTTGTCGATCAAAGAGAGCAAGACAATGATCTTCCGTTCTCCTTTGTCTGAGTAATAGCCTTTGTAAACCATATGTCCATGAGGCGAAAGCAGAGACCCCACTTCACCAAGAAAGCTCTCATGTTCATTGACATATTTACGGTACTCTTTGGGTACTAAATCCACATCGTTGTAAGCGACCGTCAACGAGTCGAGACGGATCTCACCTTGCTCTCCGGCAAGAAAGCGTTCAACAGCGCTATCGCGGTCAATTAAGATGCGCCTTTCTCCCACGCGGTCTTCTGACCATTGCAGAGCAAAGTAGAAAATTAAGAACGTGACGATACCAATCACGCAAGACATACCTGTAAAGAATACCGCGAGTCGACCAGTCAAAGTTCGGGTGTTAGACAGAAAACCGCGCGGCATTAGATATCCTCTAGTCGGAAGCCAATCTTTGGAATAGTCGTCAGCATAGGTGCATGAAAGGGTTTATCGAGCTGATTGCGTAGTTGATAGATATGGCTGCGCAATACGTCATTGTTGGGTTCGCTCTCTTGCCATAGTTTTTCAGACACCTCTCGGCGGGTGACGACTTGTGGTGCCTGTTGGCAAAGCAATTCTAAAATGGTGTAGGTGGTTGGGTTTAAAGCCAGTAGTTTGTCATGGCGGTAAGCTTGACGCGTTTTCTGATCAATTCTAAGGCTACCAAATTGTAAAATGGAGTTGGCGACTTGCCCTTTGTAGCGTTTGATTAATGCATGAATGCGCGCTTCGAGGATCTCTAAATCAAAGGGTTTGGTTAGGTAGTCATCGGCACCATGCTTGAAGCCGTTAAGCATATCATCGCGATTGTCTAATGCGGTCAACATCAATACAGGCGTGTTGACGCCCGCTTCTCGTAGCCTATTACAAACGGTAAGCCCATCCATTCTAGGTAGCATCAGGTCAAGCAAAATAAGGTCAAATGCGTTTTCAAGCGCAAGTTGAAGACCTAGTTCACCATTGTCGGCGTAGTCTAATTCCATACCTTCATACTCAAAGTAGTCAAACAAGATCCCCGCAACTTCGCGGTTATCTTCAACCAGTAGCACTCTATTCATCGCACACTCTCATTTAATGGGACTTGATGATCTCAACCAGAGCGTGAAAAAAGCGTGAACAACAAGCTTTTCACGTCTCTACTGATAGGTTCAAGGCAATGAAGCAGTTCGACAGAGCTGCGTTTTATAACCTAATCCAAATAGGGGGCAATATGGGTTATGTAACCTCAGTGCCAAATCGTACTCAGTCACCCATCGTTCTCAGTATTGTCGTTCCGTACTTCAATGAGCAAGATGTCCTCCCTGAGCTGCATTCTCGCCTTACTGCTGTGCTAGCTCGATTGCCAGATACTAGTGAGATTATCTATATCGATGATGGTAGCACAGACAGTAGCTTGTCGGTTGTCGAGCGTTTTATTAGCCGCTCATCGTCGATTCGAAGTATTGCTTTAAGCCGTAACTTTGGCAAAGAGTCTGCCACGAGTGCGGGTCTAGAGCACGCCAATGGGCTGGCAGTGATCGTAATTGACGCGGATTTACAAGATCCACCAGAACTGATTCCTCAGATGCTAGACAAGTGGCGCGAGGGATATGATGTAGTGAATATGCAGCGGGCGGAGCGGCAAGGGGAAACATGGTTCAAACGCAAATCTGCCGCCGTGTTCTATCGACTTCTCAATTCAATGGTCAAATCTGAAATCCCTGAAAATGTCGGCGATTTCCGCCTTCTATCACGTGAAGTTGTTGACCACATTAATCGACTGCCTGAGCGTAATCGTTATATGAAAGGCATTTTTGCTTGGCCTGGATTTAAGCAGGCAACGATTCAGTTTCAACGTGATGCGCGTTTTGTTGGAGAGACAAAGTGGAGCTACTTCAAGCTTGTTGGCTTGGCGGTGGATGGCATTACTTCTTTTTCTATTCGTCCTTTGCGAATGGCCACTTTGCTTGGCTGTTTGATTGCTGGGGGCGCGTTCATCTACGGCATGATGGTTGTCGTCAAAACCCTGTTACTCGGTGATCCTGTCACAGGTTATCCGTCTATGATGGTGGTGCAACTCGCTCTTGGTGGAATTCAACTGCTTAGCATTGGTGTGCTAGGCGAATACATTGGTCGCATTTTTATTGAAACCAAGCAAAGGCCTTTGTACTTGGTCCAATCGATTACTGAAAAGCCAGCTCAGCATCAGGATCACATAACGGAGAAACAAGCGTGAGTTTTAACCGAGTTCATTTGTGGGCGATATTAGGCGCCGCACTCTTTATTCGACTAGTTACCTTAGGTGCTTACCCATTAATGGATACCACTGAAGCCAGATACGGTGAAATGGCACGCTTAATGATTGAGACTGGCAATTGGGTCACTCCGCAGTTTGACTACGGTGTTCCTTTTTGGGGTAAGCCTCCGTTATTTACCTGGATGAGTGCGGTAGGTATTGAAACATTCGGTGTTAATGAGTTTGCGGTTCGAGTACCGCACTGGATTGCAGGTGCGTTCACTCTGTTGTTGATGGGATTGTTTGCCAAGCGGCTAGGTTACAGTGGGCTAGTTACTGCACTAGTCTTGGCTACTTGTGGCATTTTTTCAATCGCTGCAGGCGCAGTGATGACCGACATGGTGCTCACATTCGGTATGACAATCGCGATGCTAGGCTTTTATCTATGTTGGTTGAGCTATGAAAATGGTCACCCTAACAAAGTATGGGGTTATGTTGGTTTTGTCGGCCTAGCGATTGGCTTATTGGCTAAAGGGCCGCTTGTGATTGTCTTGATGGGGTTAGCTGTTGTGCCTTGGTTAATATTGCAACATGGCTTTGTTCTCGCATTCAAAGTGATGTGGCAACGTTTTCCACTCTTAGGTGGCACCTTACTTATGCTAGCCATTGCACTGCCTTGGTATGTTCTGGCTGAGCAAGCGACTCCAGGGTTTATCGATTACTTCATTATTGGTGAGCACATTAAGCGTTTTTTGGTCAGTGGCTGGCAAGGGGATTTATACGGAAGCGCGCACGATGAAGTAAGAGGTATGATATGGCTATTTTGGCTTTATTCCGCTGCGCCTTGGTCATTTGTTTTGCCGGTTTTATTGTGGAAGAGGCGTCGACATCTTAAGTCGAGTTTGAGCATTGAAGGTGGCATTGCCAGCTTTCTGTTGTTTTGGATGATAGCGCCCTTGGTTCTATTTACCTTCTCAGGAAATATTCTGCCCGCTTATGTGCTCCCAGGTGTACCCGCAATTGGACTGTTGATTGCGATCCTGGTTTCGGATCTAAAACAAGATAAAAAGTGGTTTAAGCTCACCGCGAGTGTCGTACCCGCATTACTGGTGGTTGCCGTTGGGTTTATTCATTTTGATGTCGGGGATAAACGTAGCGACAAAGTCATTCTTAGAATGGCCCAGCCTGACGTTGCTACCTACTATGTTGGCTCACGTCCTTTCTCAGGTCAGTTCTACAGCTCTGGTCAGGCCAAGCTACTCAGTGATGAGGCGGAACTTAATTCCATGTCTCAGGTGCAGCTGATTGGTGAACGCAATGCAGTAGATAAGCTGGTTAAAGAAAAGCAACTCAACTGCATTATCGAGTTTACCTCAAAGAGTCGTCGCTCCTTGTATCGTTGCGGTCAACAGTCATGAACAGCAAACTTTTTCGCTTTGCAGTGATTGGAAGCATCGGCTTTATCGCCGATGCATTGGTTTTTTCAGCTCTGTTTTATCTCGCAGACACGCCGATTATGGTTGCCCGTGTAATCGCGTTTGTGTGCGCCGCGACGGTGACATGGTTTGGTAATCGCGTCTTCACTTTTCAAAACACAGAACAAAAAGTGGCTCAGCAATGGATGAAGTTTATGTGTGGAGCGAGCTTTTCTGCCTTGCCAAACTTCATGGTGTTTAAGCTGCTATCTTCTGTTCTAGGAGAAGCAGGGATTGGTCCTTTGGTTGCCTTAATCGCTGGGGTGCTGGCAGGGATGGTGAGCAACTACTTGCTAAGTTCTCGTTGGGTTTTTGCTCAGGCTGGTATTAAACGCGCAGAATAAAAAAAGCCCAGAGCAATTGGGCTCTGGGCGGATACAAATAAACATAGGAGTTAATAAGAAAAAGCAGCGTAAATTAGTAGCTTCAGTAAGAAGACAAGTTTGACGGCCTGTAAACTTAATGGGTTGTTCAAACCCTCGAATGCTCTGCTAACTACACTAATTCAGACCGGGCGTTTTCAAAACAGTTCCAAAAATTTTCAAAAAATATTTAATTTTCTTCTTTCAGGCGTTTAGAGCCCTTCCTTGACTACCTGGTCAGACCAATATTTAAAAGTGTGATGTTAACGGCTTGTTGCTTTTCTGTTTCGATTGTATATTTCAAACAGTTGTTTAATACGAGTGATTAAAATGCCAAGTAAAAACTCCACTAAAGAAAAAATTCTTGATGTAGCAGAGGCACTTTTTGCAGAGCATGGCTTTAAAGATACTTCCCTACGTACGATTACGAGCAAAGCTGGCGTGAACCTAGCATCGGTTAATTATCACTTTGGTGACAAGAAAACCTTAGTGAGAGCCGTACTTAATCGCTACCTAGAGGCGTTTATGCCGGCAGTGCAAGATGCATTAATCAATCTCAACCTTAACGAGCGTTATGAGATGGCCGACGTGTTTGAGTCTTTACGTGGGCCGTTACGTAATCTAAATGATGTACGGCCAAATGGAACCAGCCGGTTTATGCTATTGATTGGTCGTGGTTACACGGATGTGCAGGGGCACCTTCGTTGGTTTATCACCACTCGTTACTCGGATGCGCTGTCTCTGTTCACTGAGTCAGTAATGAAAGCCAATCCGAAACTGTCTCAAGAAGAGCTGTTCTGGCGTTTGCACTTCACGCTCGGTACTTGTGTATTCACAATGGCTTCGAGCCAAGCACTACTTGAGATTGCAGAAAATGATTACGGAAAAGCAATGGATGCTAAATCGGTTGTTGACCAATTGATTCCATTCTTAGCAGCAGGCGTCGCTGCGGAATAGAAGTTTTAACTAGTACCTACAAAAACCAAATAACAAGAATATTGGACCAAACAAATAGCGAACAAAAGGATCTGATTATGGGCTCTCTAAGAAGAAAATGGGTAAGTGACCCTGCTTTCAAAATGTTTAAAAAAGTGCTGCCACCTCTGTCTAGTACAGAGAAGGAAGCAATGGAAGCGGGTAGCGTTTGGTGGGATGGCGAGCTGTTCTCAGGTAGACCAGACTTCGCCAAATTGCACCAATACCCAAAACCAACGCTGACAGCAGAAGAACAATCGTTTATGGATAACGAGCTAGAGACTCTGCTGGCAATGTTGGATGACCACAAGATCGTAAAAGAAGATCGCGACTTGCCACCTGAAGTATGGCAATACTTACGTAAAGAGCGTTTCTTCTCTTTGATTATCTCAAAAGAGTACGGTGGTCGAGAGTTCTCTTCTTTGGCTAACTCAACAATCGTTACTCGTATTGCAACGCGCAGTATCAGCGCAGCGGTATGTGTCATGGTGCCGAACTCGCTTGGCCCCGGTGAGCTACTCTCTCACTACGGTACGCAAGAGCAGAAAGACTACTGGCTACCACGTTTAGCAGATGGTACGGATATCCCTTGTTTTGCGTTGACTGGCCCAGAAGCGGGTTCAGATGCGGGCGGTATCCCAGACGAAGGTATCGTTTGTTATGGCAAGCATGAAGGTAAAGAAGTCCTTGGTGTTCGCCTTAACTGGAACAAGCGCTACATTACACTTGCCCCTGTGGCGACGGTGCTTGGCTTGGCATTTAAGATGTACGATCCAGAAGGCCTGATGGGAGACAAGAAAGAACTTGGCATTACCTGTGCCCTTATTCCTGCCGACCACAAAGGTGTCGAGGTTGGTGAACGTCATGATCCTCTAGGTCTTGCGTTCATGAACGGCCCGACATTTGGTAAAGATGTTTTCATCCCTATGGAATGGCTAATTGGTGGTCAAGATTACGCAGGCAAAGGCTGGCGTATGTTGGTTGAGTGTCTGTCAGCTGGTCGCGGGATCTCTCTTCCTGCGCTTGGTACTGCGGTTGGTCACCTGACTTCACGCACAACAGGTGCTTACGCCTACGTACGTAAACAGTTCGGTATGTCGATTGGTAAGTTCGAAGGGGTAGCAGAAGCACTTGGTCGTATTGGCGGGTTAACGTATTTGTTAGAAGCGAGCCGAACGCTAACAACGACCTCTCTGGATCTGAAAGAGAAACCCGGTATCGTAACAGCGATTGCGAAATACCATATGACAGAAATGGCGCGTACCATTCTTAATGACTCAATGGATATTCACTCTGGTCGTGCGATACAAGATGGGCCGATGAACTACTTGGCATCACCATACCTCGGTATTCCAGTCGCTATTACGGTAGAAGGTGCGAACATTCTAACACGTAACCTGATGATCTTTGGTCAAGGTGCAACACGTTGTCACCCTTACGTACTGAAAGAGATGGAAGCGGCAGCAAATCCAGATCAGAAACAAGGTGCGAAAGAGTTTGATGACTTGTTGTTCAAGCACATTAAGCACGCTATGGGTAATACATTCGGTGCGTTTGGTGCAGCGTTAACAGGCTCTCGCTTTATCAAATCAGGCATGAGCGGTGCGACTCAGAAGTACTATAAAGAGATGACGCGACTAAGCCGCGCGCTTGCAGTGAGTGCTGATATTGCCATGGCGACACTGGGCGGGGATTTGAAACGTAAAGAGATGATCTCTGCTCGCCTAGGTGATGTTTTGGCTTACCTATATATGGCGTCTGCAGCGCTTAAGAAATATGAAGATGAAGGTCGTCAGCAGCAGGATCTTGATTTCGTTCATTACGCAGTGCAACACTGTCTACATAACGCGGCGAGTTCGCTTCAAGAGGCGTTTAGCAACTACCCGCAAAAAGCAATCGGCCGCCTACTGAAAGTACTTGTCTTCCCACTCGGCAATCACTTCGCCAAACCAAGCGATGATTTAACAGTGAAACTTGCAGAAAGCTTAATGACTCCGGGCGCACAACGCGATCGACTCACTAACCTGTGCTACGTAGGTAAAGACGAGAATGACAGCGTTGGCTTAATGGAAACGGCATTCTTAGCTATGTATGAGGTTAAGAGTCTAGAACGTAAGCTGATGCGAGCGGCGAAAGAGGGCAAAGTCGCGCGGAAAGGCCTACTTGCAGACAGATTGGCTCAAGCGTTAGAGGCGGATGTGCTGACTCAGGAAGAAGTGGATCAGATTGTTGCGGCTGACAAGCTGCGTTATAAAGCGATTCAAGTTGACCACTTTAGTCATGATTTTAGTGATATTCATACCAATGGTAAGCCAAAAAAGGGCAAAGCTAAGCTAAATACAGCGGCTTAGCAGAGTAAAATTAAAACAGACGAAAGGCGCCAGTGGGTGCCTTTCTTTTTTGCTCTAGATCTCTCTGGTGTATGTAAGTGCTCCAACCACTTACATTTTCACGACATTTTTACAGAAATTAGATGCGATCTTCAGATGAACCTTTTATCCTAGCGGGGTTTTTTAAAGGAAGTTGAATATGATCATCAAACCTAGAATTCGTGGATTTATCTGTACCACAACGCATCCTGTGGGTTGTGAAGCTAACGTAAAAGAACAAATTGCTTACACAAAAGCACAAGGCCCAATCAAAGACGCACCTAAGCGTGTACTTGTTGTTGGTGCTTCAAGTGGCTACGGTCTATCTTCTCGTATCGCTGCGGCATTTGGTGGCGGTGCTTCAACTATTGGTGTTTTCTTCGAGAAAGAAGGCACAGAGAAAAAGCCAGGTACAGCGGGTTTTTACAACTCAGTTGCGTTTGAAAAGCTAGCGCGCGAAGAAGGTCTGTACGCAAAAAGCCTAAATGGTGATGCTTTCTCTAACGAAGCGAAGCAAAAGACAATCGACCTAATCAAAGAAGACTTAGGTCAAATTGATATGGTGGTTTACTCACTGGCTTCTCCAGTACGTAAAATGCCAGAAACGGGCGAACTCATCCGTTCATCACTAAAACCAATCGGTGAGACTTACACTTCTACAGCCGTTGACACAAACAAAGATGTGATCATCGAAGCAAGCGTAGAGCCTGCAACAGAAGAAGAAATCAAAGACACTGTAACAGTAATGGGCGGTGAAGATTGGGAACTTTGGATCAACGCGCTTTCTGAAGCGGGTGTGCTAGCTGACGGTTGTAAGACTGTCGCATACAGCTACATCGGTACAGAGCTAACTTGGCCAATCTACTGGGATGGTGCGCTAGGTAAAGCGAAAATGGACCTAGACCGCGCAGCAACGGCACTAAACGACAAGCTTTCTGCAACAGGCGGCAGCGCTAATGTAGCGGTACTTAAATCTGTTGTGACTCAAGCAAGCTCGGCTATCCCTGTCATGCCACTTTACATCGCTATGGTATTTAAGAAAATGCGTGAAGAGGGTGTACACGAAGGTTGTATGGAGCAGATCTTCCGTATGTTCAGCGAGCGTTTGTACAAAGCTGATGGCAGCGCTGCAGAAGTGGACGACAAAAATCGTCTACGTCTAGATGATCTGGAACTTCGTGATGACATTCAGCAACACTGTCGCGACCTATGGCCTCAAATCACATCTGACAACCTAAAAGAGCTGACTGACTACGTTGAGTATAAAGAAGAGTTCTTGAAGTTATTCGGTTTTGGCGTTGAAGGCGTAGACTACGAAGCAGACGTAAACCCAGACTACAAAGCAGATTTTATTGCTATCTAATCTAGAACGCTGCGCTCCGAGAGTCGAGAGCGCTTCGCTTCTGGAAAACTAGAAATGTCATGAAATAGATGTGATATTTTCTTGTGAAATCAAGTAAAACAAAGGGTTGGCATGCTGTGCCAACCCTTTAAGCTTTCTCGCTACTTAAACGTCGACCAAATCGGTGCGTGGTCAGAAGGCTTTTCGATACCACGTAATTCGTAGTCAACATCTGACTCGATACATTTCTCGGCAAGCTTCGGTGTGGCGAGAACCACATCGATACGTAGACCGCGGTTATCTGGGAATCCTTTTGAGCGATAATCAAACCACGAGAAACGATCGTTTACGTCGGGGTGGATTTGTCGGAAAGTGTCGACAAAGCCCCAGTCTAATAATGTCTTCAACCATTCACGTTCTTCCGGCTGGAATGAACACTTACCAGTTTTTAGCCAACGCTTTCGGTTTGGTTCACCAATGCCGATGTCTGCATCAATTGGGCTGATGTTAATGTCACCCATAACGATAAGCTGTTCATCGTTGTTGTGGTGATCATTGAGATAAGTCATCAGATCTTTGTAGAACTGACGCTTATATGGAAACTTGGTCTCGTGGCTGATGTTGTCGCCTTGAGGGAAATAGCCATTAAGTACCGTGACTTTTTCGCCATTCTCGTCTTCTAGCGTTACCATGATCATACGCTTTTGATGATCTTCATTATCGGTAGGGAAACCTTTTTGAACTGAGATAGGCTCTTTCTTACACAGCATGGCAACACCGTAGTGCGCTTTTTGCCCGTGGAAGTAGACCTTGTAACCCATAGCTTCAACATCTTCTAAGGGGAATGCTTCGTCGTGCACTTTGATTTCTTGCAGGCCGATAACATCCGGTTGGTGCTTATCGATCACGGCTTGTAACTGATGCAGGCGGGCACGAAGACCGTTGATATTGAATGAAATAACTTTCATTTCAGTTCCTTGCTTGTGGCTGTTCGAATTTTTGTAAGCCAATACTAGCATCAATTTTCAGTTGCAGCGAAGGCGATGAACCCACTTAGCAGTTATTAACATTTTTTTAAACTTTAGATTGATATCTACCATGTTTGTGGTGTAATTCCATTGATACTTATCTCTATTTGAAACACCGAGTTTGCTAAAAGGACGTACTATGCGAACGTTATCAGTGCAGTGGAAAATTACGCTTCTAGCAGGGTTCTGCCTGCTTGTGACTTCTCTTTCTTTGATTGGTTTTTCCGTTTACAACGCAATTTCTAATCAACATCAAATTAAACAGCAAAGTTCAAAATCTGTAATCGACAAGTCAGAGCAGATCGTTGAAACGCGCGCATTGCTCAATGCTACGCAGGTTTCAGAGTTTCTCAATGAAGCTTTGTACCGGGCGGAGATGCTCGCCTCTAGTGTGATGTTTCAAAAGAACCTAAGCGAAGAAAACTTTGGAGACAGTGAAGAGCTGCGGACCGCTCTGGATGAGATGGTGCGCAGGGCGGTGATCGATTTTGAAACTGTGCAAGGCGCATACTTGGTTTTTAAACCAGAGATGCTGGACAATGAAGACAGTAATTATGTTGACGCTGAATATGTTGGTTCGAATGAAAGAGGTCGTTTTGCTCCATACTGGATGACAGCGCAAAACGGCGAGAATATCGTCTCTAATGTGCTATCTGAGGCGCTACTTGCCGATGCAACAAACAGTGAACGTTTTTATTGTCCGTTAGCTTCAGGTGAAACTTGTATTACCACGCCAAGGTTTGTCACCCAAGATGGCGGCGCTTTTTTAACAAGCTCTATCTCCATTCCCTTAATTATTGATGATACGCCAATCGGTTTCTTTGGTATCGATTTACGTTTAGATGGTTTGTCGGCCATTGTTGTTAATTCTGATCAACAACTGTTTTCTGGAAGCGGTCACGTCAATCTGATTAGCTTAGACGGCTCACTGATTGCCAGTGACGATACTTCAAGTGATGTTGGCCAGCCATTTATAAGTGATATTCTATCACCTGACCAACTGACCGATTTGCTATTCGGCCAGTCTGTTCAAACACAGTGGAGTGAAGATGGACAATGGCTTAGCGTTTTTGCTCCAATTATGGTTGCCAATCAGACTTGGGGTGTATTGTTTGATATGCCACGTTCGAGTGTTCTTGCTGATGCTGAATCACTAGATGCAATAATCAGTCAGCAAGTCGAATCCAGTGTGACCACTGAGCTAGTCGCAGGTATTGTTCTTGTTTTGCTTGGTCTTTCAACCATTGCCTTCTCTGCATCACGTTTAGTGAAACCTATTCGTGAGGTGGTTGTACGTTTAGATGATATTGCATCGGGAGAGGGGGACTTAACTCAACGACTCGATGTGAAATCACAAGATGAGATTGGCCAGCTAGCGATTGGCTTCAATCGTTTCTTAGACAAGCTGCAATCCATCATTAGTGAAGTGGTCGATACCACTATCCAGGTCGGTACAACTACTCAACAATCGCGCGTCGCTGCCCAGCAAACCCGTACGAGTAGTGACTCTCAGTTTAAAGAAGTCGATTTGGTTGCAACGGCTTCAGAAGAGATGACTCAAACGGCAGGGTTAGTGGTTCAAAATGCCGAAATTGCTGTGAGAGAGGCAGAAAAAGCGAATGAGGCTGCGGTAAGTGGGCAAGCAGTGGTAGAGAAATCTCAGCAAGAAATGATGCGCCTGGTGGAGCGTATGACGGCTGCTGTGCCTGTTGTCGAAGAGCTTGCCAACAATAACGCCAACATCACAGAGATTTTATCTGTTATTGAGGGTATTTCTGAGCAAACTAATTTACTAGCGCTCAATGCAGCAATTGAAGCAGCTAGGGCAGGAGAGCAGGGGCGTGGCTTTGCAGTCGTCGCTGATGAGGTGCGAAACCTCGCTAGCCGAACGCAAGAGTCAGTCGGTGAAATTAGGCAAGTGATCGAAAGTGTGCAAAACGGTACACGTGATGTGGTTCAAGCGATTCAAGATGGTAATGATCTCGCCAATGATTCAGCCGCACAAGTGCAAAATGCAGCCAAAGAGTTGAGTCAGATCTTTGCAGCTATAGCGTCAATTAATGATATGAACTCGCAGATTGTGAAAGCGGCAGAAGAGCAACAATCGGTATCGGCAGAAGTAAACCAAAGCGTGAGTAACATCCGTGACTTAAGTGCTCAGATACTGAGCCAAGCTGAAGAGTCTGAGACAGTAAGTTCGCAAATCGCCGATTTATCTGACAAACAGCAGCAGTTAGTGAATCAGTTTAAGGTCTAATTGGGCTTGGGTAGCTAGCAGGATAGTAAAAGGGCTTCGTCACTGCGAAGCCCTTTTTAGTTTCGAAAGATTTTGTCTAGTCTAGGTACCAATACCCTTTATTGACCAAGTCAGTCAGGAGCACAATGGTTTGCTCATCGGTCACTTTGGCGAAAGCCTGAATATTGATCGTTTCGTGATTGCACAACGCATCACCTAGCCATTCTTCTCTTACATCAAACGTTTCGCCATTGATATAGACTCTATTGGTTACGTCTTGGTGATAAAGTGCGCGAATGCCTGATACTTTGCGCAATGTACCTAAAGCATTTAAGTGTTCAAAAACTTCTGCTGGACTCAATTGAGCTTCAGGTTCGACAATATCAAGCTGGTGGCGAGACTGGCTGAGCATCGATCCCAAAAACTGCTTGATATCGCTGTCTGAGTTTAATGCGGATTTGAGCATATTGGTAAGTAAGTCTGTATCAGAAGATAGAATCTCACCATAGTGCGCTTGGCTATGTAGCTGTGGGTTATGCAAGTGAACATCTCCCATATCATGCGCCAAGACATAATCAGCAAAGTTACTTAGCAGTTCTTGTTCTTTCGGCGAACGATAGCCAATTGAGTAGCTCATGCTTGGCTCAAGGGTATCGCCTTCATGAGGAAACCCCGGTGGGATATAAAGAATATCTCCAGGCTCAAGAATCTCGTCAATAACTGCATCGAAGCCCTCAATCTGCCTTAGCGCACCTGCTTGAATCGTCTCTTTATATTGCCCGATGTCTTTGTCCCCAACCCGCCAGTGTCGCTTGCCGCTTCCTTGGATGATAAACACATCATATTGATCGATATGCGGGCCTACACCTCCTTTAGGTGCTGAGAAGCAAACCATCAAGTCATCAAACAGCCAGTTAGGTAATTGCTTAAATGGTTCGATGAGATCGGCTGAGCCTAAGTGCCAATGGTTACACGCTTGCACCACCAACTGCCAATGCGACTCATCTAAAGATTCGAAATGAGATTCAGCAAACGGCCCATGTTGCGCTGTCCAATTGTTGTGTTTGTTGGTGATGAAGCGAGAATCAACTTCCTCTTCCATTGCCAGACCTGCTAATTCGTCTGGGGAAATAGGGTCGATGAAATTCGCAAAGCCACCTTTAATGACCGTTGGCTTTTTATGCCAGTATTCTGTAAGGAACAGGTTAAGGTCAAAACTTAACTGGTACATGAGTTCTCCAGCTTACTCTCTAAATCTGCCTTTACTATTTTAATGGCTTCGAGTGCAACTTTTGGATCGACTTCATTGCTTTCCAGTAAGTAAATAAGATCGACGGCAAGTTTGATCTCATCTGGTGCATTATCTAATCCTGAGTTCGATGAAGACATTACTGATTTCTCTCTCTGTAGGTAATTTGTTTTTCTATCTTGAGCTTTGCTTCTTGGCAGCGTTTAAGTCTTTGCTCGGTTGCCATAAGAGCTTGTTGAGCGGATTGCTGTTGAAAAGGCGGTGCGTACTGGAGTGCGAGTTCTTTATCTCGCACCATTTCCATCAAACGACGTTCCCACTCTTGATGTTGAGCAAGGTGTTGGTATAGCTCGTTGATGGGTTTTCTGAAGTAGCTGCTATGTTTTGGCTCTTTTTTACGTATTTTCGTAGTCGCCAGTTCTCGTTGTATTGCGCCAACTTGCGCGAGCAAACGCTCGGTAAGGTACTCTGCGCGCATAGCGGTCAGCTTACCAGCGTCTTCTTCTCGGATTATGCTGTCTAGCGTTGACTGGGTTTCTTTAACGCAAGGTACTAAAAGTTTGGCTTTGCACTTGAAAAGCCGTTCATCGAAAAGCGCTAGGTGGTGCTCACCACGCTGACGATCCAAAGCCGCCGCGTTGATGGCGAGTTGCTCTAGAGTCGATTGGAGCTGCTTAGCTTTACTCATAACTACTGCCTAAAGGTTAACAAACCAAGCCTCGTAAGCGAGTTTAACCGCAAGAATACTGACTACGGTTACAAAAACGGGGCGGATAAACTTAGCACCAAAGCGGATTGCTGAGTGAGCCCCAACAAATGCTCCTGCCATCAAACATACACCCATAGTCAAGCCAAGTACCCAGTCTATGTGTCCAAGAATCGCGAAGGTCACCAAAGAAGTAAAGTTACTGGTGAAATTCATTGCCTTGGCCAACCCAGAAGCGAGCAGAATGTTGAGTCGATACAGCGCCATTGAGCTAACCGTCCAAAATGCACCCGTACCAGGACCTGCGACACCATCATAAAACCCAAGTGTTAAGCCCTGTGCATATTGCTTTTTATTCAATACCGGACAAGGCTGTGGAGATTCGTTATTCACGTTGCTCGGTGTTTTGTGCCAGATGGTATAGATTGCCGCAGCTAGGATGATCAGAGGTAATATTTTTTCTAGCCACTGAGTACTGATTAGATCGACAAATAGAGTACCTAGAATGGCACCGATCAAAGTCGCGACAAAAGCACGCAACCAGCATTGCGGCTTGAATAGCTTTTTACGATAGTAAGTAAATGCCGCCGTAGACGAGGCGAAGGTCGCGGCAAGCTTGTTGGTACCAAGCGCAATATGAGGAGGTAAACCTAAAGAGAGCAACGCTGGTACAGTAAGCATACCTCCACCACCTGCAACTGCGTCAATAAAGCCTGCTAAGAAAGCGACAAGTGCCAACACCAACAGCATGGTTGGCTCAAAAAGTTCCATATAGTGATTCTTCTTTATATTAAGGGCAGGTTTGCCACCTTAGATTATTCAATAATGCGTTTAAATGGTGGCAGTGAGTCAAGCAAAGCACTACCGTAACGCTTAGTCACGACTCTACGGTCAAGGATGATGACTTTACCAGAATCCCGCTCCTTACGCAGCAAGCGTCCTACCGACTGAATCAATTTTTTGCTCGCTTCAGGTACTGCAATCTGCATAAAAGGGTTTCCCCCACGGCTTTCAATGTATTCAGCATGAGCCCGCTCAACAGGAGAAGTCGGTACGGCGAAAGGTATTTTTGTAATAATCAGGTTTTCTAGCAATTCGCCCGGTAGATCTAAACCTTCAGAAAAGCTTCCTGTACCAAATAATACGCTGGTTTTATGGCACTGAGCTAAGGCTTTATGTTTTTTTAGTATTTCTGAACGCGACTCTTTTCCTTGTACCTGTAACGTCCAGCCTCTTTTTACAAAATCTGTTGAGAGTGCGTCCGCGACTTGATTCATCTGCCAGTAAGAAGAAAATAGCACTAAGTTGGCTTTATCGCTTTCTATAAGAGTGGGAAGTTTGTCAATCAGGCGTTCAGTGAATTGCGGTGCCGAAGGCTCGCAGCTCATTTTGGGTATATGCAGTTCTGCCTGATTCTGATAATCAAAAGGGGAAGCAAGGGCAAGGAATCTTACCCCATCATCGGGCCTTTCGCTGACACCAGCCTGGCGGCAAAAAAAGCTAAAAGAGTTTAACGCACGTAAGGTCGCAGAAGTTAATACCGCGCCGACGCATCGGCTCCACAACTGTTGGTCTAGCTGCCAGCCTACTTCGAGTGGAGAAACATTAACGATGAAGTCACCTTCGCGATCTGGACTCACTTCCAACCATCTTGCTAGCGGTGCGCCTTTTTCTCGTAATGGTTCAGCCATTAAATTCCAAACTTGAGCAAGATTGTCCATACGTTGGATATAAAAGCCAAGTTCAGCTAGAGCGGGTTCTGCTAAACGGTTAGCGATTTCCCCATCTTTTACACGCTCTGAAATTAGGTCAGCCACTTTTGCTACGGCCTGAGCGCCTTTTTGCGACATTTTTTTCAGCTCTTTGGCTTCTTCTTCTAACCAGCTAGGTAGCTCTCCATTTTCAAAGCGATAGATATTATCTTCAAAATGGGCCGGATCAAAACGAGTGGCGAGTTGGCTGAGTGACGGAATTAACTGCTGTGCCGAGTCTTGCAATTCATTCCTAAATCGAGCCACTCGCTTCTCATCAGCCATATTGGTAAATTTCGTCACGGATTGATTGAGCCTTTCGAGCCAACTTGCTGCTCCCTTTAAGCTCGCTGCCGCAGAGGAATGATCGCGCGCCACGTGTGGAAGGTGGTGTGCTTCATCAAACACGTAGATGGTATTTTCTGGTTCGGGGAGAATAACGCCACCACCGAGATCAGCGTCGGCCATGACCAAACTATGGTTGGCGATGATCACGTCGGCCTTATCGAGTTTCGAACGAGCTTTTTGAAAAGGGCAGTCTCTGTGCGCAGGCATACTCAGGTTACAACTATGCTTATCACTGACTATCATCTGCCAAATCTCATCTTTGATTGGTTTTGGCCAACTGTCACGGTCGCCATCCCATTTTCCTTGAGTTAACGACTTATACATAGTTTCTAGTTGTTCAATATCTTTCTTCTTCGGTTTGGACTCGAACATAGCCAATTGACCACCATCAACCCCGCTTGCTGATGCCAGTTTTTCAGCGCAACAATAGCGTTGACGCCCTTTTGCCAAGATAAAAGAGAATTCTTTGTCAGTGAGCCTTCTATATAGAGGGAGATCTTTTCCAACGAGCTGTTCTTGAAGTGCCACTGTAGCGGTTGAAATAACGACTTTACGGTTGTTGAGTACAGCGACAGGAATCGTCGCCATTAAGTAAGAGAGAGATTTGCCAATCCCGGTTCCTGCTTCAGCAACAATCATCCGCGTCGATTTGTGATATTCCCCGCACAATGTTTTAGCGATCTCAGCAACAAGATAGTTTTGCGCTCGACGAGGTACAAAGTTTTCGAGCTGAGACTGCAAGTTTTGATAACTTGTGCGAATGGATTGTTGAATTTTACTGGTTATCATACTGTGACCTATATAGCGGGTGTCGCATCATAGCACAGTTCTCCAAGTACTACTTAGTTCACGAAATAGAATCCTAATTAACCAAATGTGGATCTTGTTCACAAAAAAAAACTGAACCTTCAGTTACTTACAATTAATTCTAAATGTAAAAAATATATCACGCCAAAGGTTTTGGTTTCATAGTGAATAATTCCAATACTTCATTAGTTGACGGGTGGTATGTGGAACAAAAATCTAAAATAAAATTCATTAGGAGAAACTAACAAACTCATCACTAATCTATGAAGTCGCTCGAATTTTGAGCTTGAAACTGTGTAACTATATGATTTAAATGTGTTTTATGTTTTTTTATTAAGGTTTTTTAGATCATTTGACACGTCGCATAATCTTTTGCAATCTAGACCCCGAAATTAAGTGGCGATGATATCCGACCATTAAGAGATTGGAATCATCATCAAAAAACATAAAGGGAACCGGACAAGGATTTCCCATTCTATAGAAAAGGCAGTGGATTATTATGAAAAAGACTCTAGTAGCTCTTTCAGTACTTATGGCAGCGACGTCTGCTCAAGCTATCGAACTTTACAACCAAGATGGTGTAACAGTTGATCTTAAGGGTGATGTAGAAGTTCGTTACAAGAAAAAAATTGGTAACGACGAAACTACTAAGCAAGAAATCGATGATGCAGATTTCGGCTTCGATACTCGTTACGCAGTAAACGATGACCTACAAGTTGGTGCTTACCTAGAATTCTCTGGTGACAACAGTGACCGTGCAAATGATAAAACTGGTGTTGGTAACGTATACGTTGGTTTCTACCACACTAACTTTGGTGACCTAAAAATCGGTAAACTTGATACTCAACTAGATGATGCTGGTATCGGTTCAGATTACCTATTCGGTGTTAGCTCGTTCTTCAAAGATGCTGATTTCGGTGGTGAAGAAGCAGTTCGTTACGACTACGACAACGGTTCTTTCTACGCTGGTCTAGGTCTTATCCAAGATAAGCACGCTGGAAAAGCTATCGGTAAAGATGGTCACTACTTTGATGCTAAAATTGGTTACCGTGTAGCAGACTTTGACTTCACTGCTTTCTATGGTGACGCAGAGCTGAAAGGTACTAAGACTGAAGACAATGTAACTACTACTTTGAATGCTGACGAGTCTCTACTAGCTCTTGAAGCGCGTTACGCTGGTGTTGAAAACCTAAACCTAGAGCTAGGCTACTACACAGTAGAGAACAAGCCTAAGTCTGGTACTAAGTCTGATACTGACACAATTGCTTTCGCAGCAGACTACACTTGGAACAAGACTACTTTCGCAGGTGGTATTGCTAAAATCGACAAGAGCGTAGCATCTGAAGAAGATTACACTGAGTGGTTCCTAAACGCAGGTTACGCACTAGCACCTAACACTACTGTATACGTAGAAATCGGTGACAACGATAAAAATAATACTGACCTAGGTTACGGTGTTGGTATCAAAGCTTCATTCTAATTGAAGTTTTTGAAATAGCTTCTAAGCCACTCATCGAGAGTGGCTTTTTTATTTTTTAACAAAGGGTTATTCCTTTTCATAGATGAGCTGTCTTGGTAAAATTGACTTAAAGTCTAAGTAGGAATAAAGAGTACTATTATGAAGAAATGGATGTTAACTTTGTTTGCTTTTACATCTATGCCGGTGATTTCAGCGACACTAGTTCCAGAGAGTGGATTGTCTGTGTTGTATGTTAATGGTCAGAAAGCGGAATCTAAGATAGGTAAACAGCCAATCCCGGATGGTGATGTTCAATTAGTTATTAAAATGGACAAGAAGTTAGGTCGCGGTAACTCCGCTAAAGTGTTTACTTCTGACCCCTACATTCTTTCATTTAAAGTGACTGGGGATGAAATTAAAATTCACAATCCATCAGTCAACAGTGCACAAGCAGCGGCAAAAGAATTTAAAACCGAGCAACCAGGCTGGGAGCTAGTTCAAGACGATATCCCACTTAATTACTCACAAGAGAAATTGCCTTCCAAAGGTGGACTTTTTCCTTACTTATCGATGGATAACCTTGTTACTGAATATAATCAATCTAAGGGGATCTACTTCGACAACGGCCAACTAATCGATAAACCCGTCGAAGCTCAAGCTATTGCAGTTGCAGCAACAACGACTGCAGCAGTGACTTCTACTTCAAGTAAAGTAGAAAAAACCTCTCCAGCTAAGCCAGTTGCGACCAGTAATGTCGAGCAACTAAAAGCGTGGTATCTAAAAGCATCGAAAGAAGAGCGCAAAGCTTTCCGTCGCTGGGTGATAGACCAAGAGTAATGGTTAACCTATACAGATTTTAAAATAGGCTTCCGTGTAGAAGCCTTTTTTGTTTTGAGGGGGAGTGATGTATCAACTAGGCAAAACACTCTGGACTGTTAAGTGCGGCCTCTACTGCCGAAACTAACTTCTCGATATGTTCTGGCTCGCTGATATAAGGTGGCATCATGTAGATAAGCTTACCGAATGGGCGTATCCACACGCCTTGTTCGACAAATAGCGCTTGAATCTTTTCCATATTGACTGGAGCCTCTGTCTCAACGACGCCAATGGCACCTAACCAGCGAACATCTTTAACTAATTGATATTTTTTTAGCTTAGGCAGTCGCTCAGAAAATAGCTGCTCAATCTGTTTTGTTTGTTTTAGCCATTGATCTTGCTCTAGCAGCTCCATACTCGCAGTAGCGACGGCGCAGGCTAGCGGGTTGCCCATAAACGTAGGCCCATGCATAAAACAGCCCGCTTCACCACCACAGACAGTATTGGCGACGTCACTGGAAGCAAGAGTCGCTGAAAGCGTCATATAGCCACTGGTCAGTGCTTTGCCCACACATAATATATCTGGCTGAATATCGGCATGCTCACAAGCAAACATTTTGCCTGTACGGCCGAATCCGGTTGCGATCTCATCGAGAATCAACAGTACCCCAAATTGGTCGCAGAGTTCTCGAACTCCTTTAAGAAAATTCGGATGGTAGATTCTCATGCCTCCGGCTCCTTGGACGATCGGCTCCAAGATTACAGCAGCGATCTCTTGGTGATGCTGAGAAATTTTGGCTCTAAAATCATCAAGATCGCTTTCATTCCAATCTTGCCAAAAGCCTGTTTTTGGCGAAGCAGCGAAAATGTGTTCAGGTAAGAAGCCCTTGTACAGAGAGTGCATGGAATTATCTGGATCGGTAACTGACATTGCGGCAAAGGTGTCACCATGGTAGCCATCACGCAGGGTTAGGAACTTAGGTCGAGACTCACCCTTCGCATGCCAATATTGCAGTGCCATTTTTAAGCTGACTTCAACTGCGACAGAGCCAGAGTCTGCAAGAAACACATGCTGCAAATTACTTGGCGCAAATGAGAGCAACTTCTTACATAAATTGATTGCAGGCTCGTGTGTAATTCCACCAAACATAACATGGGACACTTTATCAATCTGAGTATGAGCAGCAGCATTGAGATGAGGATGATTATAGCCATGAATTGCTGACCACCAAGAAGACATACCATCGACCAGTTGTTTGCCATCTTCGAGCTGTAAATAGACACCATCTGCGGAAACGACGGGGTAGCAGGTCAGAGGTGTTAACGTTGAAGTATAAGGATGCCATATATGACGGCGGTCGAAAGCGAGATCCATGTCCAGTTCCTGAAATTTGATTGATTGAAAAATAACCAAATGTAAACTTTTGATTTTTTGTTGTGTTGACAGTCTACATGGTGTCAGTAGACTAGCCAAGTAATCAAACCAACAATAATCAAAGGAAAGCACGTGGAAGTACGTCATAACTGGACTGTTGAGCAAGTTCGCGGCCTTATGGAAAAACCATTTATGGATCTAGTGTTCGAAGCACAAATGATCCATCGTCAATATCAACAACATAACCATGTGCAAGTGAGTACTCTGCTTTCCATCAAAACAGGCGCTTGCCCTGAAGATTGTAAGTACTGCCCGCAAAGTGCCCGCTACACAACAGGCATCGAGAAAGAGCGCTTGATGGAAGTTGAACGAGTACTCGATGCGGCTCAGAAAGCGAAGAATGCCGGTTCTACGCGGTTTTGTATGGGCGCTGCATGGAAAAACCCGAAACAGCGAGATATGCCACATCTTACGGAAATGATTAAAGGTGTGAAGGGTATGGGCTTAGAGACCTGCATGACACTGGGAATGTTAACGCCAGATCAAGCGAACTCTTTGGCACAGGCGGGGTTAGATTATTACAACCACAACCTAGATACGTCACCGGAGTTCTACGGCAGTATTATTACCACCCGAACGTATCAAGATCGTCTAGATACACTGTCTCATGTGCGTGACGCCGGAATGAAGATTTGTTCAGGTGGGATTATCGGTATGGGAGAGAGCGCGAACGACAGAGCTGGTTTACTGGTTGAATTGGCGAATCTTCCTACTCATCCTGAAAGCGTACCAATCAATATGTTGGTTAAGGTGAAAGGAACACCACTCGAAGAGGTAGAAGACGTTGAGCCATTCGACTTTATTCGCCTTATCGCAATCGCGCGTATCATGATGCCAAAGTCAGCAGTTCGCTTGTCTGCTGGTCGAGAAAATATGAACGAGCAGATGCAGGCGCTGTGTTTTATGGCTGGCGCTAACTCTGTTTTCTATGGCTGTAAATTGCTGACAACGCCAAACCCGTCAGAAGATAAAGATATGCAGTTGTTTAACAAGCTTGGAATCAACAGCCAAGAGGTTTCTCAAAAGCCGGATGAAATCGAAGAAAATGATCTGCTTGACCGCGTAGTAGAACGTGTTGCGGCAAGACCTGCGAAAGATGATCTATTCTACGATGCAAGTGTTTGATCAACGCGTTAATTCTGCCCTTAGTGATCGACAAGCTAAGGGTCTTAGCCGCTCTCTGAACGCGATTGAACTAAGTAGCGCGGCAAAGCTTATCTACAGTGACAACGAGTATCTTAACTTTTCTAGCAATGATTACCTTGGGCTAGCTTCCGATAAGGAGTTAACCCGAGCTTGGCAGGAGGGGTTAGACCTACATGGCAATGGCAGTGGTGCATCTCCACTCGTCACGGGATTTTCTGTTGCCCACCAAAAGCTTGAAGAGACCTTGTGCGGCTGGTTTGGATTTGACCGAGCGGTATTGTTTGGCTCCGGGTTCTCAGCCAACCAAGCGCTGCTTTTCTCGTTACTGAAGAAAAATGATCTGCTGCTGCAAGATAAGTTAAACCACGCTTCCTTGATTGAAGCGGGCGCGCTGTCTCCTGCCACCATGAAGCGCTTTAAACACAATGACGTTGCGCATCTACAAACGTTACTCAATGCCCCCGCGTTAGTGGTGACAGAAGGTGTGTTTAGCATGGATGGCGACCTTTCTCCTCTGAGAGAGATCAAAATGTCAATCGAAGACAAAGCTTGGTTGGCGGTTGATGATGCTCACGGCGTTGGAGTCTTGGGTGATAAAGGGCAGGGGAGCTGTGCTTACGCAGGTATTCATCCAGACATACTTGTTGTGACCTTTGGTAAAGCGTTTGGCCTGTCGGGTGCTGCGATTTTGTGCAACCATGCGGTGGGAGATTACTTAACCCAGTTTGCTAAGCACCACGTCTATTCAACTGCCATTCCTCCTTCTCAAGCTGTTGCGCTTAATAAAGCTGCACAGATGATACAAACGCAAGATTGGCGCCGAGATAAGCTAGTCGAGCTGTCCTACTGTGTTCATGAGCAACTGAAGGACTTTGAAGGCTACAGACAGACAGTCACACCAATCAAGCCGTTTGTTCTGGGTTCTTGCCAACAAGCTCTAAATGTTGCCGAAGAATTGCGTCAGCAAGGCTTTTGGGTCACAGCAATTCGTCCACCGACTGTACCTCAGGGGAGTGCTCGATTGAGAATCACGCTGACCGCTAAACATGATGAGAAGCATGTTATCAAATTGACCGATGCGCTAAAGCGAGCATTGAAAGGAATATAAGTAAATGAATCAAGCTGTACTTGCGGAGCCAACAAAAACGGTGAACAAAAAGGCGATAGCTGAAGCGTTCGGACGTGCGGCCAATACTTATGACCAACACGCGGCTTTTCAACGTGATGTTGGCCATAGATTGCTCGATAAGATGCCTAGTGATTTATCAGATAAAACAGTTTTAGATATTGGTTGCGGTACAGGGTACTTTTCTCATGAATTATTAAAGCGCGGTGCAACGGTCGTTTGTTTCGATCTGTCTGACAAGATGCTTGCGGAAGCGAGAGCGAGATGTGGTGAACTGGATGTCCACTATCAGCAAGGTGATGCCGAATGTCTGCCATTTGACAGTGGTAGTTTTGACTACATCTTTTCTAGCCTTGCCTTGCAATGGTGTGAGGATCTGAGCGTACCGCTGAGAGAGATTAAGCGCGTTGTGAAGCCTGAAGGTTCGGCATATATATCCACATTGTTAGATGGTTCTCTGCTTGAGCTTAAGAAGGCATGGGCAAAAATTGACTCATATCAACACGTCAATGACTTTATCTCGTTCAATCAGGTAAAAATTGCGTTAGCGCAATCTGAATGCCATGCGCATCAACTAGACTTAGCGCCTATCACGGTTTGGTATGAGACGGCGTTTACTCTTATGCGTGATTTGAAAGGCATCGGTGCCACTCACGTTGATGGTCGCGCTAATCGCCTAACAAGTCGTCGCGCATTACTCAAAGTAGAGCATGAATACCAAACTTACCGAAATCATCAGGGTCTTCTACCTGCAACATATCAGGTCTGTTTAGGGGTTATTAATCTATGATTGATGCATTTTTTATTGCGGGTACGGATACCGATGTTGGAAAAACGGTTGCTTCAAAAGCGATCTTAAATGCGCTAGCTGAAAAGGATTTAAAAACGATTGGTTACAAGCCTGTCGCCGCTGGTAGTGATAAAACAGAACAAGGTTTTCGTAACTCAGACGCCTTGTATCTTCAAGAGGCAGCGACAGTTAACGTTGTCTACGACGATGTAAACCCGTATGCGTTAGAGCTGCCTGCTTCTCCTCATATCGCGGCGATTCGTGAAAATGTTGAGATTGAGTATTCAGTGTTAAGTGAAAAGCTAGCGCAACATAAGCAAAACTCAGATATGGTTCTTGTTGAAGGTGCTGGTGGCTGGCGAGTACCTGTTTCGAAATCTGACTGTTTATCAACTTGGGTGCAGCAAGAGAAACTTCCTGTCGTTTTGGTAGTGGGCATAAAGTTAGGTTGCCTAAGCCACGCGATGTTAACACTCGATGCTATCAAGGCGGATGGTGTAGAGGTAGTGGGCTGGGTTGCCAACCGAGTGAATCCAGGGACTGAGCACTACGCAGACATCATTGAAATGTTAGAGAATAAAATTGCAGCGCCAAAGCTGGGTGAAATTCCCTATGTACCAAAAGTGAAGCGCAAAGATTTGGCCAAATATATTGATGTGTCGCCACTTCTAGACTGCTAAAAAAGCAAAAGGCTGCCAAATTGGCAGCCTTTTATGTATTAGTCTTTTTACATCTCTTGGTTTAAACCCATTAGCGCACTCTGCGTTTCTATGATGCGCTTCTGAGTTTGATCTTCAACTGAGATCCCAAGTTGTTGTTTTGCCTCATCTTCAGAAATGCCGAGGTGGCAGCACAACAGATCAATAGCCATTTGATAGTTGTTAGTTTCAACCATGATTTCGTTCCCTTATTACATGGATTCTTTAATCTCAACTAAATCTAGCACGTTTGGCAAGAGTCACAATACGACCAAAGTCTAAGGAATAAATCTTAGACTTATCGTTATATCGCTAGTCATTTCTCAGAGCAATTGTTTATCAGTTGTGAATATCGAGCTTACTTTTTAGAAATCAAATGTTTCAATTTACTTCTTAACCTTGTAATCAAAGGGGATAGACTATATCTATTAGATAAAGAACAGTCCCAAGAGTAATTCTTGAGGGCAATAATAAGATGCTTCCGGTTTTTGGAGAAAAGTAATGAAGCGAGTAATGTTATTTCTTGCAACCAACTTAGCTGTTGTTCTGGTATTGAGTGTTGTTCTGAACATTGTTTATGCAATGACAGGGATGCAGCCTGGTAGCCTGTCTGGCTTGTTGGTAATGGCAGCCGTTTTCGGTTTTGGTGGGTCGTTCATCTCATTAATGATGTCAAAAGGCATGGCACTGCGTTCAGTGGGTGGAATGGTGATTGAAAGTCCACGTAACGAGACGGAGCACTGGCTACTTGAAACGGTTCGTCGCCAATCTGAGCAAGTAGGCATCGGTATGCCAACCGTTGCTATTTACGATTCAGCCGATATTAACGCGTTTGCAACTGGCGCAAAACGAGATGATTCTTTAGTTGCGGTTTCTACTGGTCTACTGCACAACATGACTCGTGATGAAGCAGAAGCAGTACTTGCTCACGAAGTTAGCCATATCGCCAATGGTGACATGGTAACAATGACACTGATGCAAGGTGTGGTGAACACATTCGTTATCTTCCTATCGCGCTTTATCGCCAATATTGTGGCATCAAACGACAATGAGGAAGAAGGCGGAAGCAACATGATGGTTTACTTCGGTGTCAGCATGGTGCTCGAGTTGGTATTTGGTTTCTTAGCGAGTTTTATCACTATGTGGTACAGCCGTCATCGCGAGTTCCATGCTGATGCAGGTGCCGCTCAGTTAGTCGGCAAGCATAAAATGATTGCCGCGTTAGAGCGACTAAAAGTGAGTCATGAATCCCAACTCGAAGGCTCAATGATGGCGTTTGGTATTAACGGTAAGCGCTCTATGACTGAATTATTGATGAGTCACCCACCACTTGATAAGCGTATCTCAGCTCTTCGAAATTCATAACGATTACTTCCAATTAGTTGAAAAGGCTTGGTTTATACCAAGCCTTTTTTGATCCCTTCTCCCTCTTCTTTTTCTTATGTAGTTGTACAAGAATTAAAGTTAAATAAATGTTGTATAACTTTTTGAGATCGTCTATGTTTAAATTATTGTACAAAAACATGGTCTGTACAAGGTGGGGTGAAAATGGATGTGAAAGCTGTAGGTGAAATCTATCAACGATTGAATAAATCGAATCTTCACTTATTGTCAGGTGTTTATCATCAGGAGATTGTCTTTGAAGATGCCGTTCATCGAATAGAGGGATGGAGTGAACTTGAAAGCTATTTCGAAACACTTTACGCAAATGTTAAGCGCTGTGATTTCAATATTCTTGAACAGCAACAGTCTGGTGAAAGCGGTTTTCTCACATGGCAGATGGTATTGGAGCATCCAAGGCTCTCAAAAGGTTCCGCTGTTTATGTGAAAGGTGTCAGTCACCTAAAGTTCTTTCAAGGACGTGTGATTTATCATCGAGATTATTTCGACCTTGGTGAAATGCTCTACGAAAACTTACCTTTTCTCGGTTTGGTAATTAAATCCATTAAATCGAGGTTAGGAAAATGAAAACTGTTTTAATCACGGGAGCGACATCAGGGATCGGATTCCAACTAGCAAAAGATTATGCCAACAGCGGATGCAAGGTTTTTGCGTGCGGAAGAAATACGCAGCGCTTGTTGGAGCTAACAGAGACGTATCCTTCCCTTCATCCTTTAGTGTTTGACCTTACTGATCATAAAGCCACGACTGAAACTCTAAGTCAGATAGATAGCATCCCTGACTTATGGATTTTGAATGCTGGTGACTGTGAATATATTGATAGTGGAAAACTCGACGCTTTGCTCGTCAAACGAGTATTCGACATTAATGTCATCGGACTGACAAACGCTATTGAGGCTTGCCAGCAATTCTTTGCTCGTGGGCAACGACTCGCCATTGTTGGGTCGATAGCCAGTGAGGTTGCTTTGCCAAGAGCTGAGGCCTATGGTGCATCGAAAGCAGCAGTCAGCTATTTGGCAAGAACGTTGCAGCTCGACCTTAAGTCACAGGGAATTGGTGTCTCGATTATTTATCCGGGCTTTGTCAAAACGCCACTAACAGATAAGAACAGCTTTCAAATGCCAATGTTGATTTCTCCAGAGCGCGCCTCTCTAGAAATAAGAGAAGGTTTAGCAAAAGGCAAATCGCACATTTATTTTCCTAAGAAGTTTACCACGATATTGCGCCTGATTGGTGCACTACCATACCGATGGCAAAACGCGCTTACTGCGAAACTACTGGCTCAAGGATAGGAACAACGCAATGAAAATAGCAATTATAGGAACAGGAATCTCTGGATTGACATGTGGCTATTATTTACATCGTGAGCACGACATTACCCTATTTGAAGCCAATAACTACATTGGCGGGCACACTGCAACGGTCGATGTAGAAGTAGAAGGGCACTCGTATGCAATTGATACTGGATTTATTGTCTACAACGATAGGACATATCCGAATTTTATGGCGTTAATGGAAGAGATCGGTGTTGAAGGTAGACCGAGTCAGATGAGTTTCAGTGTTAGGAATGATTCCAATGGTCTTGAATACAATGGCCATACTTTGTCGACATTATTTGCTCAAAGACGAAATTGGTTTAATCCCAAGTTTTACTCTTTTATCTTCGAAATCCTGAATTTTAACCAACAAATGAAGGAAATCGCCAACCAGCCGGCAGTAGACTACTTAACTCTTGGGGATTTTCTCACTTCACGGGGATTTAGCGACTATTTTTGCGACAACTACATCTTGCCAATGGGGGCTGCAATATGGTCGTCAACCTTGGCTGATATGCGATCTTTTCCTTTGGTATTCTTTGCGCGATTTTTTTTAAATCATGGTTTGCTTGATGTGACAAACCGACCACAGTGGTATGTAATTAACGGCGGTTCAAGAGCCTACATTCCCCCCCTAACCAGAGGTTTTGCGAGCAAGATACGCCTCAACACACCGGTTGACTCTGTTGTCAGAGATCAAATCGGAGTGACAATACACTTCACTGGTAAAACTGAACGATTTGATCAGGTCATATTCGCCTGTCACAGCGATCAGGCATTGCAACTCCTGCAAGACTCAAGTGCAACAGAACAATCCGTGTTGTCCAATCTCGCCTATCAAGCTAATGAAGTGATTCTACATACCGATGAAAGTTTACTGCCTAAACGAAAATCCGCGTGGGCATCATGGAATTACTGGCTTGAAGGAAACCAAAGTGAAGAATCTCGACCACCGACGCTGACTTACAATATGAATATATTGCAGCACATTAAAGCACCTAAAGCATTCTGTGTCTCGCTGAACAGCAGTGAACGAATCCGTCAAGACAAGGTATTAAGACGATTTGTCTATCATCATCCGGTTTTCAATCAACAGTCGATAAAGGCGCAGTCTCGGCGAGATGAAATTAACGGTATGTCACGAACTTGGTTCTGTGGCGCTTACTGGTACAACGGCTTTCATGAAGATGGTGTACGCAGTGCGTTAGATATTGTTAGAGGCATAAATCTACTTGATACCCGTTTTAGTTCTCAAGGAGCAGCTTGATATGTCAGAAGAAATTGGTAGTTGTCTATTTGTTGGAAGTATCAGGCACAGGCGATTTACTCCGGTGAAGCATGCGTTGAGCTACCGCTTGTTTATGCCTTGCTTAGATTTAGATGAACTTGAAGATGTACAGAATCGGGTGTGGGGGTTTGGCACTCGCTGGTGGCACTGGGCTAGGTTTAAACGCGATGACTATCTGGGACGTGAGGACTTAAAACAGGCGGTATTTAAAAAGGTCGTAGAACTTGGTGGAGAGGCCATTAAAGGAAGTGTAAAAGCCGTGGTCCACCTAAGGTATTTTGGCATCTACTTTAGTCCGGTTAATTTCTATTACATCTACGATGACAGCCCAAATTGGCGCTATCTACTGGCTGAAGTAAGCAACACACCATGGAATGAACGTTATTACTATTTATTGGACGCAAATGACGAGAAAACTTGGAAGCACGCTAAGGCGTTTCATGTCTCTCCTTTTAATCCTATTGTTCAAGAGTACGTTTGGAAAATTAAGCCTATCAATCAGCGCCTCTCTATTCACTTGGAGTGTCATCGTAATGATAAAGAGTTTGATGCCACGTTGAAAATGGCTAGAGAACCACTGTGCTCGCGAGTTCTACTTAAACATTTGATCGTTACTCCAGTAATGGCCGTAAAAGTGATGGTGGGTATTTATTGGCACGCATTAAAACTATGGATCAAAGGAGCGCCGTTTTATTCGCACCCCAAATAGAGTCTGGGTGATGAAATTGAACAGGCTTAAAGCGCGAAAACAGAAAAATAACAAGGAGCCAGGAAATGATTAATTCACAAACGCTACCTTTTCCGACGCAATTAACATCGGTGCAAAAAACAGCGAGAAGCATCACCTTTTCCTGTTTGCATCATATTCAATGTGGTTCCCTGACAATTATTGAGTCGTTTGACTCGCAAGGGACTCAACAGATTAGAGAGAGCTTTGGCACCCCAAAACAGGGACAAACTAGTGCGATCATCGAAGTGAAAAATCCTGCTTTCTATGCTCGCTTGCTTAAAGGTGGCAGTATCGCTGCTGGTGAAGCTTATATGGATGGCTGGTGGGATAGTCCTGACCTTACTGCTTTAATGGAGCTGATGGCGTTAAACATTTCAACATTGGACTCTATTGAAAGCCGTTCAAGCTTGTTGTCAAAACTCATTTACCAAATTGGTCATTGGCTAAATCGAAACACGGTAGCAAACTCGGCAAAAAATATTGAAGCTCACTATGATCTCAGCAATGAACTCTATGAGACGTTTCTTGATAGCCGAATGCTCTACTCGTCAGGTATTTACGACTTGCCTAGTGATACGCTGGAGCAAGCCCAGATCAATAAGATGGAGCGCCTATGTAAGCAATTGAAGCTAACGTCTAGTGATTCCGTGATTGAAATAGGTACAGGGTGGGGGGCAATGGCGATCTACATGGCTGAAAATTACGGTTGCCACGTTACCACCACGACTATTTCGGAACAGCAGTTTCGATATGCTAAGCAGAAGATCACAGAGAAAGGGCTACAGAACAAAATCACCCTTCTAAAGCAGGATTATCGTCTTCTTGAAGGAAACTTCGACAAGTTGGTTTCGATAGAGATGATTGAGGCCGTTGGAAAACAGTTTCTAGTCTCCTACATCCAAAAATGTCAGTCACTATTAAAGTCAGGCGGCTTGATGGCCATCCAAGCTATAACCATAGCAGACCAGCGTTATAACTATTACAGTAACAACGTCGACTTCATTCAAAAATACATTTTCCCAGGAGGTTTCTTACCTTCGATAACTGCGCTAACTCAAGCGACGACTAAGCATAGTGACCTTGTACTAAGGGATCTTTTTGATATTGGCCAAGACTATGCAAAAACTCTTAGGGACTGGTATTTGAAGTTTAATCACGCTCACGAGAAGGTTGCTGAATTAGGGTTTGACGAACGATTTGTTCGAATGTGGAACTACTATTTTTGTTACTGCGAAGGTGGCTTTCGCGCTAAATCTATCAGCACCGTTCACATGACTTTCCAACGCCTGTAGCACGCATCGTATGGAGGTCACATTATGAAGCGGCTCTTGATCGTATCAACTTGGTTTCAAATCATTTGGTTTGGGGCCATCCTTGGGCGCGACGATTGGCAGTACCTCACTCTATTTGTGGTTGTTATCACGCTGCTAGCGTCGTTTTATAAGGGCTTGGTTCCATGGCCAAAATTAGCTTTGGTCGTGTCAATCGGCGTATTGGTCGATTTTAGTCATTATTCACTTGGACTGTTTCAATTTGAGCAGCTGCACTTTCCTTTGTGGTTGTTTGCTCTTTGGTTGATCTTCGCTTGGTATGCCGCTTTTTTATTACCATTTCTAAGTCAATATCCTTTGCCACTCGTAGCAACAGTGGGTGGCATCGCTGGAACACTGAGCTATGTCGCTGGAGAGAAGCTAGGAGCAGTCACCTTTGGCCTACCGATCTTCTCAATGACAGCAATATTGATGATTGAATGGACCCTTCTTACCGCATTGATTATCAGGGTATATGGATATGAAAACCACATTAACAATAGCGACATTTTTCGCGCTGACGGTTAGTGCTTTAGCCTCGGCCACCAACCCAAAAGACTTGGATAACTGGTCGAGCTGGTCTCAGGTCGGGCAGGCGCAGCTTACTATGATTTTTTTTGATATCTATGAGTCTAGTTTGCTTAGCCCCACGGGGGAGTATCTATTGGGGCAAGATATTACGCCTCATCCTCTTGCTCTTTCAATTACTTATCAAAGAGATATCTCTAAGAAGCAACTGTTAGACGCTACTGTTGAACAGTGGCAAAAGCTTGGCTTTGAGCGAAGAATAACCATGGAGTGGGAGTCTCGGCTTGAGTACATATTCCCAGATATCAAAAAGGGCAATAACCTAACTTATGTGACAGATGGTTATACAGGTAAATTCTATTATTCAAAACGGCAGTTCACTCAACAACTGATAGGTTCGATAGAAGAAGAAGCCTTGAATGATGCTTTTTTAGCGATATGGCTTTCTCCCGAAACAGACTATCCACGTTTAAGAGAACGTTTAATCGGGAGGTAGTATGTTAAACCGAATAAAGCTTATTTTTTTATTTGTGCTGTCGCTGTTACTGACAGCAGGCTGTACTTCCAGCGTAGATGATTACCAAGATACGAATCCAAACTTCAATTTGTTCGAGTTCTTCGAAGGAAGGTCTAAGGCTTGGGGCATGGTTCAAGATTACACCGATAAGCAAACTCGTCGCTTTGAAGTCGATATTGTTGGGACGATAGAAGGCAATAGGCTCACCTTGGTCGAGGACTTTGTTTTTGATGATGGTGAGCAATCTCAGAGAGTGTGGACAATTGAACGGTTTGCAAAAGGGCGCTATCAGGGTAGTGCCGATGACATCATTGGTACGGCGACAGGGAGAGAAGCTGGCAATGCGCTTCAGTGGCAATATGATTTTGAACTACAAATGGAAGACTCTACCGTGGTCGTAAGCTTTGATGACTGGTTGTACCGTCAAGATGAAAAGCATGTCTTCAATCTCACTAAGATTAAAAAGTTTGGCATTGAAGTAGGGAAGATTACGCTGTTTTTCCAGAAAGAGTAGAGAGCTAAAGGGGGGAGGTAATCAGGTAATGTTTCTAGTTGTTATTATTCCCGTCACCCCTGATAGCGAGGAACGAGGCAGTTGGGGATCTTACAAAGATGAGAGATAGAAAAATTAAAGAGGCTCCTTACTCGCAACTTTGTTGCTCTAAGGAATGACCGTAAGCTGCACGGCTGAATATAGTTTTAGATGATACCAAAAAAGGGTTGACGCTTTTACGTCAACCCTTTTGATTTTCCGGCTTTCCAGCTCTTACAGCTTATCAGTTAGCTCAATTGCTTGACCAATATAGTTCGCTGGTGTCATCTCTTTTAGACGAGCCTTCTCGTGCTCTGGTAGCTCAAGGCCATCGATGAAGTTACGCATTGCTTCACCGTCAACACGCTTACCACGAGTTAGCTCTTTTAGTTTCTCGTATGGCTTTTCAATGCCGTAACGGCGCATTACTGTCTGTACAGGCTCAGCAAGAACTTCCCAGTTTTGGTCTAGTTCCGCAAGAAGCGCTTCACGGTTTACTTCTAACTTGCTAATGCCTTTTAGTGTTGAAGTGTAAGCGATGATCGCGTAGCCAACACCCACACCTAGGTTGCGTAGAACCGTAGAGTCAGTCAGGTCACGTTGCCAGCGAGAGATTGGCAGTTTTTGTGCTAGGTGGCCGAATACAGCGTTAGCAAGACCTAGGTTACCTTCAGAGTTTTCAAAGTCGATTGGGTTAACCTTGTGTGGCATGGTCGATGAACCGATCTCACCAGCGATTGTTTTCTGCTTGAAGTGACCTAGAGCAATATAACCCCATACGTCACGATCGAAGTCAATCAGGATAGTGTTGAAACGTGACACTGCATCGAATAGCTCAGCGATGTAATCGTGTGGCTCAATCTGAGTCGTGTATGGGTTCCAAGTAACGCCTAGAGACTCAGTGATGAACTCTTCAGAGAACTGGTGCCAATCTAACTCTGGGTAAGCTGATAGGTGAGCGTTGTAGTTGCCTACCGCACCGTTAATTTTACCTAAGATCTCTACGCTAGCGATCTGCTTGTATTGGCGTTCCATACGGTAAGCCACGTTAGCCATCTCTTTGCCCATAGTAGAAGGAGAAGCTGGCTGACCGTGGGTACGAGATAGCAGAGGAATGTCGCGATATTCAACAGCAAGTGCTTTAATAGCGTCGATGATGTTCTTAATTTCAGGAAGAATCACTTCGTCACGCGCTTCTTTGAGCATGAGAGCGTGCGAGGTGTTGTTAATGTCTTCTGAAGTACACGCAAAGTGGATGAACTCATTTACTGCGTCTAACTCTGGTACACCAGCAACTTTCTCTTTAAGGAAGTATTCAACGGCCTTAACGTCATGGTTAGTTGTACGCTCGATCTCTTTAATGCGCGCTGCATCTTCTTCAGAGAAGTTCGCAGCTAACTCATCTAGGAACTTGTTTGCTTCTGCGCTGAATGCGGGTACTTCTGTGATTGCATCTGTAGCTGCAAGCTTTTGTAACCAACGAATTTCAACGATAGAGCGGTACTTTAGTAGTCCAAATTCACTAAAGATGCTGCGAAGTGCGATGGTTTTGCTTCCGTAACGACCGTCTACTGGTGAAACAGCAGTCAATGCTGACAGTTCCATGATGTTCTCCTGAAAATTGAGTTGCTAAATTTTGTGTGCTTTATACCAATAACAGGCACGTTTGTCACGAACATTGCGCAAACGTTTGCGTTGCTCGTATTTTGAAACAAAGTATTTTGGTATAAAAATCGCTCGCGACATTGCGCGAGCGGGTTATTCATATTAGATTCGGGCTAAAAGAATCTGAGCCTGTTCGACCATTTTCTTACGGCCAAAGATTAGGTGACGACGCTTACCACCAACTTGACGCCATAATACAGCGCTACGAATACCAGAGAGTAGTAATGCGCGAACTTTATGTTGGTTTGATGTTTGCTGGAGTACTGACGGTGTACCGGTGACTTGAATTCGAGGGCCTACGGGGCTAATCACATCAAGATAGACGCTAGCAAGGTTGCTAATCATTTGCTCATCTAGCAGTTCAAAATGCTCGAGTTGACGTTCGAGCATTTGGATACGATCACCCAACTGAGACATCGCGTCGTTACGGGATTGCAGCTTACGTTCAAGCGCCATTAAGCTGATAATGTAACGCGTAATTTCGCTACCATTAGGGGTGCTATCAATGCCTTTGACTAGGCACTCTAGACCAAGCTTTAGGTCAGATTCGCGACCGAAAACACCAACGGTATTGTTTGGGTTGGTGTTTAAGATTGCTTTTAGAGAAGTTTCAAACGCGTCAGAGTCACAGTAACCGTTTTTTGCGACTTGTTGCACCAAAGCGACAGCTTGGCAAATTCCTGCAAAGGCGATCGTACGGTCATATAGTGTATTAGCCACGTAATTCTACTCCTAAATATTTAAATGCGTTCTTCGATGATTCCACCACCAAGGCAGACGTCATCTTGATAGAAAACAGCAGATTGACCAGGTGTAACGGCAATTTGAGGCTCGTCAAAGATCACTTTAATGTTTTCATCATCGATAGGGATGATAGTACATGGGATATCTGTTTGACGGTAGCGCGTTTTTACCGTGCATTGTAACGGTTCTTTAATCGCTTCACGGTCAACCCAGTGTAATTGAGATGCAATCAAACCTTGAGACTTGAGCATAGGGTGATCTTTGCCTTGAACCGCGATTAGCACATTGCGCTTAAGATCTTTGTCACCAACAAACCACGGCTCTTCATTGCCACCGCCACCTTTTTGGCCACCAATATGCAGGCCTTTACGTTGACCTAGGGTATGGTACATCAGACCGTTGTGTTTACCGATGACCTTACCTTCAGGTGTTTCGATATTACCAGGCTGTGCGGGCAGATAGCGGCCAAGGAAATCAGTGAATTTGCGTTCACCAATAAAACAAATACCTGTTGAATCTTTCTTTTTTGCTGTGATCAGGTCTTGTTCTTCTGCGATTCGACGAACTTCTGGTTTCTCTAAGTCACCAACTGGAAATAGGCTACGTGTCACTTGTTCACTACTTAAAGTGTATAGGAAGTAGCTCTGGTCTTTGTTGCTGTCTAGACCACGCAGCATTTTAGGCTTTTCACCATTTGCGATGTCTTCCGCGGTTGGGAAAGTGCGGCGAACATAATGCCCCATCGCGATGTAGTCGGCATCGAGAACTTCATCAGCAAACTCTAAAAACGCCTTAAATTTAATCTCTTTGTTGCACAGAATATCTGGGTTTGGTGTACGACCTGCTTTATATTCCGCAAGGAAGTACTCGAATACGTTGTCCCAATATTCGGCAGCAAAGTTAATCGTGTGTAGATGGATGCCTAGTTTGTCACAAACAGCTTGTGCATCGGCAAGGTCTTCAGCAGCCGTACAGTATTCTTCGTTGTCATCTTCTTCCCAGTTCTTCATGAACAGGCCTTCAACTTGGTAGCCTTGTTGTTTAAGAAGATACGCGGATACCGATGAATCAACGCCACCGGACATGCCAACGATGACTTTCTTTTGACTGTTGTCAGACATTACTAAACACCACTTAAATTAACTGGACGCAGATTTTATCAGAAAGCACAGCGGGGTGACAGATCCGAGACCGAAATCACACTTCGAATTCGGATGATTATTGCGCGCTTGCATAGTTAAAACCGCAAAATTTGACTATTAAACTTGTATATATGGCATAGTGGCGAAAATTCAAGAGAGTCAGAGTTAATCTAATGAGCGAAGAAAATCAAATTATCGAAGAAGCGCAATTAATTGAAGTTATCGAAAATCAGTTAGAAGATGGTAACCCACTTAAGGTGAAAGAAACCCTGATGCGTTTGATGATGACGGGAACACCTCGTGAAGAAGCAATAGCTATGATGGCTTGTGCGGTCGCGATTGAAATTTTTGATGTAATGAAAAATGAAGGTGAGTTTGACTTAAAGCGTTATGCCGAGAATCTAGACCGCTTGCCCGACTTAAGTTTTATGGAAGGTGAATAAGTCCAACAAACAGGCATGTAGAACAGTAAACTTGGCTGTTTTCCCTCCAAAGCACTGACTTACAGTGAGTGCTTATCCTTATTTTTACCCCACTTATTTATTACATTTAGATTCACTCGTCTATTAAATGTCCGTGCAAACGTTTGCTATAATACCTTTTGTTGCCGTGCTACAAGCTGCGAGGTAGAATCCGGCATCCTTTCATCCCTTATTCACATTCTTTTACTGCAGAAGCATAGTTATGAAATTTCCTGGTCAACGTAAATCGAAGCACTACTTTCCTGTTCACGCACGCGATCCATTAGTTAGTCAATCTCAAGAAAGTAAAAAAATGTCGCGTACGCACATTATCGGTATTGATCAAACGCTCGTTGACATTGAAGCCAAAGTGAGCAGTGAGCTAATTGATAAGTACAAATTGAGTAAGGGACACTCACTTGTCATTGATAATGAAACTGCCGAAGCATTATATAACGAGCTAAAAGAGCGTGACCTTATTACTAATGAATATGCTGGCGGTACAATTGGTAATACTCTTCACAACTATTCAGTGCTCGCTGATGACCGTTCGACATTGTTAGGCGTAATGAGCCAAGATATTAAAATCGGCAGTTACGGCTACCGTTATTTATGCAACACATCAAGTCGAATGGACTTAAATCACCTGCAAGGTGTCGATGGTGCAATCGGTCGTTGTTTTGCACTTATTACCGAAGACGGAGAGCGTACATTTGCGATCAGTGAAGGTCAGATGAATCAACTTCATCCTGATAGTATTCCAGAGAAAATATTCAAAAATGCATCAGCGTTAGTACTGACCGCATATTTGGTACGTTGCAAAGAGGGTGATCCAATGCCTCAAGCAACCATGAAGGCAATTGAGTATGCGAAAAAGCATGACGTGCCAGTTGTACTGACTTTAGGGACTAAATTTGTTATTCAAGATGACCCGAAATTTTGGCAAGACTTTTTAAATGATCATGTTTCTGTGGTTGCGATGAATGAAGACGAAGCCGAAGCGTTAACAGGCGAGTCTGATCCCCTTGCTGCATCTGATAAAGCGTTAGACTGGGTGGATTTGGTATTATGCACTGCTGGACCAGTTGGTTTATTTATGGCGGGTTATACCGAAGAATCTGCTAAGCGTGAAACCTCTTTGCCATTGCTTCCGGGGAGTATTGCCGAATTCAACCGCTTCGAATTTAGCCGACCTGCTTCAAAAGCGCTTTGTGATAATCCGATTAAAGTATACTCACATATTTCTCCTTATATGGGGGGGCCGGAGAAAATTAAGAATACAAACGGCGCTGGAGATGCAGCATTATCGGCTTTATTACATGATATGGCCGCCAATAAATACCATAAAGAAAATGTACCGAACTCTAGTAAGCATGCACATTCATACTTAACGTATTCATCATTCTCACAAGTATGTAAATACTCAAACCGAGCGAGCTACGAAGTATTGGTGCAACACTCACCACGTTTGTCTCGTGGACTTCCAGAGCGAGAGGATAGTTTGGAAGAAGCATACTGGGAACGTTAAAGTCCATTTTAAGCAAGCCTCATTTGATGAGGCTTTCTTATTTTTAAAGCAATAAAAAAGCGCCCGAAGGCGCTTTTTGAATAACTCAAACGAATTGATTAGATTAGAAAGTCATCTAATGACTTACCAGCATCTAATTGTTCTTGGATAACTGAAGGTGTACGGCCTTGACCTGTCCAAGTTTTGCTTTCACCAGAAGCATCAACATATTTATATTTAGCAGGGCGAGGAGCACGTTTAGCTTTAGGCTTATTACCTTTAGACTCACCTGCTAACGCAGAAATTAGCGCTTCTACATCAATACCATCTTTAGCAATTTGGTCAGCAATGGCTGCTAATTTAGCTTCTTGTTCAGCTCTCGCTGCAAGTTCAGCTTCTTCAGCTTCTTTACGCTCTGCTACAACTGTAGTGAGTTTATCTAGTGCATCCTCTAATTGTTCGAGAGTTAATTCACGAGCGAGTGCACGTAGACTGCGAATGTTTAATAGTGTTTTTGTTAGTTCCGACATTTATTCATCTCTTCATATATAAGTTGCCGATGTGTGAACTATAAACCTCTAAGAATAATATTACAATCTTACTGACATAAATTTACCTAAAATAGTAATTTAGTCGTATTGCGCTGCATTAGCTAATTTAAATTTGGTCAGGAAAATTAATCATCAGTAAAGAGCTGACTTTATCCAAAGAATATTAGATAAGTTGTTTGGGGACGTGGTTTCATATCGATAACGGGTAAATATATAAAGGTAGGGTTTAGCTGTATATGTGACTATGTATATAGCAATTAAATAACAAGTGCTACGCATCATACAATAATGTAATCTTCATGAAACCACTCATATATTTTGTAGCATATATCTCTTTTTCTTCAGAGTTTATAAATGATTAACTCATCCATAGCTGAAGGCCACTGTTAAAGCTATCAAACTGGATGACTATTCACTCGGTCTGGAAGCTTAGTCGAAGTTAGTTAGCAATATTTTTAACAATAAAAAATGGAATATTATGTTGAAAGAGGGCGTGAGATAAGTACAATGGACGGAACCTAATGCGAATTGTTGGTTAAATTATTGTTAAATTGATTTTTCAATAGTTTAAAGTTTCAGCGTTCGCGGTAGAGGCGCGGAATAAAAAAGTAGTGTTTGTTGGGGTGATGCCAATGAGCAAACACAAAAGGTTATTCCGCCGAAGTGAACTTTCTCATCAAAGGGGTTTGCTGGGGTTACACTCGAAAGGGGTAACACTGCCATAGTCTATAATTTGTAAAACTATGGAGCGCTACTGTAGGGCTGGGTCTAGCATTCGCTAGCCTATCGCTAATTTCAACTTAATTGTTTGGAAATGAATTCCTTCAATTAGTCTGCAGTAGATCTCTAACCATTTATTACTGGTTTTTGAAGATCATGAATTTAATTGATTTTGCATCATCTCCTTTGTCTCTTTTGCCGCCGCTTGTGGCACTGAGCCTAGCTATTATTACCCGTCGAGTCCTTGTTTCGTTGGGTGTTGGTATTGTATTGGGCGCTATTTTGCTAAACGATTACTCGTTTGGTAGTGCGCTAGGTTATGTTGGTTCGACCGTTTCGAGCGTATTTATTGAAGACGGTGGTATCAATACGTGGAATATGAGCATTGTTGGCTTCCTTATTCTACTTGGTATGATGACTGCGTTACTGACCCTTTCGGGAGGGACTCGTGCATTTGCCGAATGGGCTCAGACCCGAGTAAAAAGTAAACGCGGCTCTAAGCTCCTCGCTGCATTTTTAGGTGTTTTTATCTTTGTTGATGATTACTTCAATAGCTTGGCAGTCGGTGCGATTTCTCGTCCTGTTACAGACCGCTTTTATGTATCGCGAGCTAAGTTAGCCTACATTCTTGATTCTACAGCAGCACCTATGTGTGTGATTATGCCTGCATCCAGTTGGGGCGCATACATCATGACTATTATTGGCGGTATCTTAGTCTCTCATGGGATTACAGAGTATTCAGCCTTAGGTGCGTATGTCCGTCTTATTCCGATGAACTTCTATGCAATCTTTGCACTACTTATGGTGTTTGCTGTGGCATGGTTCGGTTTAGATATCGGTAAGATGCGTGATCATGAAATTGCAGCTTCACGTGGTCAAGGCTTTGCTAAAGAGCAAGCGGAAGATTCAGAAGAAGCACACGAAATTAACGAAGAGCTTGATATTGAAGAGAGCGATAAGGGTAAAGTTTCAGACTTAGTTTTACCTATCGTACTGCTAATCATTGCGACCGTTGCTTCCATGCTTTACACCGGTGGTCAAGCTCTAGCGGCTGACGGTATCGCCTTTAATTTACTTGGCGCATTTGAGAATACCGATGTAGGTACGTCACTGATTTACGGTGGTCTGGTCGGTCTCGCTGTAGCGCTGTTTACCGTTGTTAAGCAAGGTATCGCAGTAACGGAGATTTCCCGTACGCTTTGGATTGGCGCTAAATCAATGTTTGGTGCGATTCTGATTTTGGTTTTTGCTTGGACAATCGGCTCTGTTATCGGCGATATGAACACGGGTAAGTATCTATCGACGTTGGCTCAAGGTAATATTAACCCACATTGGCTACCAGTAATTCTGTTCTTGTTGTCTGGTCTTATGGCGTTCTCTACAGGAACTTCATGGGGTACGTTTGGTATTATGCTGCCAATTGCGGGAGATATGGCGGGTGCCACGGATCTCGCACTTATGCTACCTATGTTAAGTGCTGTGCTAGCGGGTTCAGTATTTGGTGATCACTGTTCACCAATCTCAGATACGACAATTCTCTCCTCGACAGGTGCACGTTGTAATCATATTGACCACGTAGCGACTCAGTTGCCATATGCGCTTTCGGTTGCAGCGGTGTCGTGTATTGGCTTTATTACCCTAGGTATGACCGCGTCTATCGGGATGTCGTTTGCTGCAGCGTCAGTGGCATTTGTTGCAATTTGTGTGGTGTTGTCAATTTTGTCCAAATCAAAGATGGCAAGTTGTCAAAACGTCTAACCAATTGAAGTGATAAATAAATAGATAGGGAGCTTAGGCTCCCTTTTTATTTGTCATAGACAATTATAAAAAAGTTTAAATAAATGGTTGAAAAATGTTTTCGCCTTGGTTAGTGTGGATATCAACAAAGCGAAGCAGAAGAGCTTATTAAGTATGCGTAAATTAGTCATGAACATTCATCACCATCATCACCCAGTCTAGTCTTTCGGGAGATGCACGCATACCCGGGAGACAGGAAACTCCCGGAGGCTAAAATCGCAAAATACAAGATTTAGAACCCTCGGGAGACCAGCTCTTCCGAGGGTTTTTCAGTATTTGAATCTTAAAAAGTTTATAAATTTCAAAATCTTGCACAGGGACATAGCAATGCAAACACAACGCCTAAGAATCGCAATCCAAAAGAAAGGTCGCCTAAGTAAAGAGTGTCAGACACTGCTTAAAAAGTGCGGCGTTAAATTCAACATCATGGGTGAGCGCCTTGTCGTTCACTCATTAAATATGCCAATTGATTTACTGCTTGTCCGTGATGACGATATTCCTGGCCTTATTATGGATGGCGTTGTTGACCTAGGCTTCATCGGTGAAAACGAACTTGAAGAAGTGCGCTTAGATCGTAGGGCGCTAGGTGAACCTAGTGAATTCGTACAGTTGCGCCGACTAGACTTTGGGGGGTGCCGCTTGTCGATTGCTATCGACAAAGACGAAGTTTATAACGGGCCTCAAGATCTTGCGGGTAAACGAATTGCGACAACCTACCCACAATTGTTGAAAGCTTACATGGATGAGCAAGGTGTTCCATTTTCTACCTGTATGTTGACAGGTTCTGTTGAGGTTGCGCCACGAGCTGGTCTGGCTGATGCGATTGCAGATTTAGTTTCTACCGGAGCGACGCTCGAAGCGAATGGTCTCAAAGAAGCAGAGATTATCTTCCAATCAAAAGCGACCTTGATTCAACGCACTGGTGAGTTCGATGCTGACAAAGTCGCTTTGATCGAAAAACTTCTGACACGTATGCAAGGCGTACAGCAAGCTAAAGAGTCAAAATACATTATGTTGCACGCGCCAACGGATAAACTAGAACAAATCAAGTCTCTTCTGCCAGGTGCGGAAGATCCAACGGTGTTACCTCTTTCTGCAGATCAGCAAAAAGTGGCTGTTCACTTAGTGAGTACAGAAAACTTGTTCTGGGAAACAATGGAACAACTAAAAGAACTGGGTGCAAGCTCAATTCTAGTGCTGCCGATTGAGAAAATGATGGAGTAATCGAAATGAGAACAGTTGTATGGCAGTCGCTGAGTGAAACGCAACAAGATTCGATTTTGGAGCGTCCAGCAATAACTGAAGGTGCTAACATCACAGCGGCCGTCTCAGAGGTCATCGCTAAGGTACGTACACAAGGCGACGCTGCGCTGCTAGAACTTACCGAAAAATTTGACCGCGTAAAGCCAGAATCGATTCGTGTGTCTGAGCAAGAGATAGACGCTGCTTGCGATCGTCTCTCCTCAAACATGAAACAAGCGTTAGAGCAGGCTTATGCCAATATTTCTAAATTCCACAAGGCACAAAAACCTCAACCGATAAAAGTTGAAACTCAACCTGGCGTGCTGTGTGAGCAAGTCACTCGCCCAATTCAAAAAGTGGGTCTTTATATTCCTGGTGGTAGCGCTCCATTACCATCGACAGTGTTGATGCTAGGCGTTCCGGCGAAAATTGCGGGTTGTCGCAAGGTAGTACTCTGTTCTCCACCGCCAATCGCGGACGAGATTCTTTATGTTGCCCAGCTATGTGGCATTGATGAGATTTATAACGTTGGTGGTGGTCAAGCTGTGGCAGCAATGGCCTATGGAACAAAGACAGTATCGAAAGTGGATAAGATTTTTGGCCCAGGTAATGCGTACGTGACGGAAGCGAAACGTCAGGTCAGCAATGATTTCCGTGGTGCGGCAATAGATATGCCCGCAGGCCCGTCAGAAGTGTTAGTGCTCGCAGATGAAACCGCAGATCCTGATTTTATCGCTGCAGACCTCTTGAGTCAGGCAGAGCATGGACCAGATTCACAAGTGGTACTCGTGACACCATCACCGATTATCGCCGATCAGGTCACCGACGCAGTGCAGCGCCAGCTTAAACAATTATCGCGTGCAGAGATTGCAGAGAAAGCTTTAGCATCAAGCTTAATTATTATCTCTGAATCGCTTACTCAAGCAGTATCGATTTCAAACTACTATGGTCCTGAGCACCTTATTGTCCAAACGAAAAATCCACGCGAGCTTCTGCCTCTGTTAGATAACGCAGGTTCCATCTTCTTAGGTGACTGGTCTCCGGAATCAGCAGGTGACTATGCCTCAGGGACAAACCACGTACTTCCAACTTACGGTTACACCCGTACATACTCAAGTCTTGGCCTAGCGGATTTTTCTAAGCGAATGACGGTGCAAGAGCTAACGGCAGACGGTTTGAAAGAGTTAGCTCCTACGGTAGTCACTATGGCTGAGGCTGAAGGGCTCGATGCACACAAACGCGCGGTAACGATTCGCGTTGAAAAACTGACAACTAAGTAAGGGGACAATGAGATGGAAAAGCTAGCGCGTAAACAAGTCCAACAACTTACGCCTTACTTATCGGCGCGTCGAATTGGTGGTACTGGTGATGTGTGGTTGAATGCCAATGAATCACCATTTAACAACGAATACAAAACCGATTTTGCTCGTTTAAACCGCTACAGCGAATGCCAACCCAAAGAGCTAATTGAAGCCTATGCTGGCTATGCTGGTGTGAAACCACAGCAAACACTGACTTCTCGTGGTGCAGATGAAGGGATCGAGCTGTTGATTCGTGCTTTCTGTGAGCCCGGTGAAGATGCCATTTTATACTGTCCACCCACGTACGGAATGTACGCTATCAGTGCCGAAACTATCGGTGTAGAACGCAAGACCGTTCCACTGACGAAAGATTGGCAACTTGACCTTTCTGGTATTGAAGCAAATCTGGATAACGTGAAACTGGTTTTCGTGTGTTCGCCGAACAACCCGACAGGTAACCTAGTTAAGCGTGAAGATATTGTCTCTCTACTTGAGATGACAAAAGACCGCGCAATTGTAGTGATGGACGAAGCGTACATCGATTTCTGTCCTGAAGCTTCGACAGTGGACTTACTAGATCAATATCCGAACCTAGCTATTCTGCGCACCTTGTCAAAAGCTTTTGCGCTGGCTGGTTTGCGTTGTGGTTTTACCCTTGCAAACGAAGCGCTGATTAATGTACTTCTTAAGGTTATCGCCCCGTACCCAGTGCCAGTTCCAGTGGCAGAAATTGCGACTCAAGCATTGTCTGAAGCGGGACTAGCTAGAGCGAAGTTTCAAGTTCTCGATCTCAATGCCAACCGGGCTTATCTACAAGTTGGCTTATCCATGATTGCAGGCCTAGAAATATTTGAAGGTTGGGGAAACTATCTGCTTGTTAAGTTCCCTGATGGAGATGATCTATTTAAAGCAGCATGGGATAGTGGAATTATTTTACGGAATTCACCGATTGAAAACTGTGTGCGTATCAGTGTTGGTAGCCGAGACGAGTGCGAAAAGACACTCGGATTTATTAGAAACTATTACAGCTAAATATCGTTGGCTCTGGTCTTTGCGAGAGCCACTAAATTTGAAATAAGGAAGTTCGAGTGAGCAAGCAACAAAAAATTCTATTTATCGACCGAGATGGTACCTTAATTGTTGAGCCCCCGGTCGATTTCCAAGTTGACCGATTAGATAAACTAAAACTAGAGCCATTTGTTATTCCAAGTTTGTTGTCGTTGCAAGATGCGGGCTACCGCCTAGTAATGGTGACCAACCAAGATGGCTTAGGTACTGACAGCTACCCTCAAGCCGATTTCGATGCGCCACACGATATGATGATGGAGATCTTCGAATCTCAAGGGGTGAAGTTCGATGATGTACTGATTTGTCCGCACTTTGACGAAGACAACTGTTCTTGCCGCAAACCGAAGCTAGGTATGGTGAAAGAGTACCTTCAAGGTGGCAAAGTTGATTTCCAAAACTCGGTAGTGATTGGTGATCGACAAACGGACCTTCAACTAGCAGAAAACATGGCGATTCGCGGTATTCAATACAATCCAGAAACTATGGGTTGGAAACAGATCCTTAAAGAATTGACCGTGAAGGCGCGCGTTTCACAAGTGATTCGCACCACCAAAGAGACCGACATCAAAGTTGCTGTTAATCTTGATGAACAAGGTGGTAATGATATTACGACGGGTCTTGGCTTTTTCGACCACATGCTGGATCAAATTGCGACTCACGGTGGATTCAAAATGGTGTGCAAAGTGGAAGGTGATCTACACATTGATGATCACCACACAGTAGAAGATACTGCTCTAGCACTGGGTCAAGCGTTAAAAGAGGCACTAGGTGACAAGCGTGGTATTGGTCGCTTCGGCTTTAGCCTGCCTATGGACGAGTGCCTGGCGCAATGTGCACTTGATTTGTCAGGTCGCCCTTACCTGAAGTTCGACGCCCAGTTCAGCCGTGAGCAAGTGGGTGATCTATCGACGGAAATGGTAGTTCACTTCTTCCGTTCTCTAACTGACACGCTTGCATGTACGTTGCACCTTTCTTCTGCTGGCGACAATGATCACCATATCATTGAAAGCCTTTTCAAAGCGTTTGGTCGTACTCTACGTCAAGCAATCAAGGTTGAAGGTACTGAGCTACCTAGCAGCAAAGGCGTTCTATAAAGGAGATTAACGCAGTGACAAAACAGAAAGTTGTCATTATTGATACTGGCTGTGCCAACGTTTCTTCGGTCAAGTTTGCCATTGAACGTTTGGGGTATGCGGTATCGATTTCAAAAGACCCACAGGTGGTTTTATCGGCAGATAAGTTATTCCTACCAGGTGTAGGGACAGCAAGTGAAGCGATGAAAAACCTTGAACAGCGTGATCTTATCAGCTTAGTGAAACAAGTGGAAAAGCCATTGCTGGGTATTTGTTTAGGAATGCAGCTACTGGGTAAGGTGTCTCAAGAAAAAGGTCAAAAAGCAGATGAGTTGGTGGAATGCCTTGGACTTTGTGAAGGAGAAGTGAAAAAACTTCAGACTGGCGATCTACCACTACCGCATATGGGGTGGAACACGGTGTCAGCGAAAACGGGCAATCCATTGTTCAAAGGCATTGAAGAAGGTGAGTACTTTTACTTTGTACACAGCTTTGCTATGCCCGTAGGTGATTACACCATCGCAGAATGTGATTACGGTAATCCGTTCACAGCAGCAGTCCAAAGCGGCAACTACTATGGTGTGCAGTTCCACCCAGAGCGCTCTTCAAAAGCGGGTGCCAAGCTTATTCAAAACTTCTTAGAATTATAAAAGGGATTTTAGTGTGATTATTCCAGCTCTTGATTTAATTGAAGGACAGGTGGTCCGCCTTTATCAAGGTGATTACGGCCAAGTCACCGAGTACAAAGTTGACCCAGCAGAGCAGTTTAATTTGTACCACCAAGCCGGTGCCAATTGGCTGCACTTAGTGGATTTGACGGGTGCGAAAGATACCACTGCGCGCCAACTTGATTTAATTGCAAAATTGCTAGCCAGCACGCCAGCAAACATCCAAATTGGTGGCGGTGTACGTACAGAGCAAGACGTTGTTGATTTGTTAGAAGCTGGCGCACAACGCGTTGTGGTTGGCTCTACGGCAGTAAAACAGCCAGAGCTTGTTAAAGGTTGGATGGAAAAATACGGTGCGGAGTCAATCGTTTTAGCGCTCGACATCAATATTGATCAAGACGGTACGCGCAAAGTGGCAATTTCTGGCTGGCAAGAAGACTCAGGCGTTACTATTGAAGCACTCATTAATGACTACCTAACCGTTGGCCTGCAACATGTACTTTGTACCGATATTTCTCGTGATGGTACGTTAGAAGGCTCGAATGTCGAGCTTTATGTGGACCTATGTAAACAGTATCCACAAGTGCAATTCCAATCTTCAGGTGGTATAGGTTCATTGGCTGATATCGAAGCGTTGAAAGGCAGCGGTGTTGCTGGTGTGATTGTTGGTCGTGCACTGCTAGATGGTAAGTTCACAGCAGAGGAGGCGTTTGCATGTTGGCAAAGCGAATAATTCCTTGTCTTGATGTTCGTGATGGTCAGGTGGTGAAGGGCGTTCAGTTCCGTAACCACGAAATCATTGGCGATATTGTTCCTCTGGCACAGCGTTATGCGGAAGAAGGCGCGGATGAACTTGTGTTCTATGACATTACCGCATCAAGCGATGGTCGGGTAGTCGACAAGAGCTGGGTAGCTCGTGTGGCGGAAGTGATTGATATTCCTTTTTGTGTCGCTGGTGGTATTAAGTCAGCAGAAGACGCGGCTCGTATCTTAGAGTTTGGTGCGGATAAAGTGTCCATCAACTCACCTGCACTGGCTAATCCCCAACTGATTACTGATCTCGCGGATAAGTTTGGCGTTCAGTGTATCGTGGTTGGCATCGATTCTTATTACGACAAAGAGACAGGTAAATATCAGGTTTACCAATTTACTGGTGATGAAGAACGTACCAAGGCGACCCAATGGGAAACGCGTGATTGGGTGCAAGAAGTACAAAAGCGTGGTGCTGGTGAGATCGTACTGAACATGATGAATCAAGATGGCGTTCGCAACGGTTATGACCTTGAGCAACTAAATATGGTGCGTGAAGTGTGTAGCGTTCCGTTGATTGCATCGGGCGGTGCAGGTGCGATGGAGCACTTTGCCGAAGCATATCAAAAAGCGAATGTGGATGGTGCACTTGCAGCGTCGGTCTTCCACAAGCAGGTCATCAATATTGGTGAACTTAAACAGTATTTAAAACAACAAGGCATTGAGGTAAGACTATGAGCTTTAACACCGCCGAAGTAAGTTCTCTAGCTGAACGAATCAACTGGGACAAGGTGGATGGTCTGGTGCCTGCCATCGTACAAGACTTTCAGTCTAGCCAAGTTTTGATGATGGGCTACATGAACCAGGATGCATTGGTTAAAACAGGCGAAACGGGTCAAGTGACGTTTTTCTCTCGTACTAAAGAACGCCTTTGGACCAAAGGGGAAACCTCAGGTAACGTATTGCAGTTGGTGAATATTTCACTCGATTGTGACCAAGATACGCTGTTAGTCAAAGTCAACCCTATAGGGCCCACTTGCCATACTGGAACAACCACGTGCTGGGATGGCGATCCTCAGGAAGAGTCTCAAATGGTGTGGCTTCATCAACTTGAGCAGCTACTGGCTGCCCGCAAGAGTGCCGACCCAGATTCCTCATATACTGCCAGTCTCTATGCCCGTGGTACAAAACGTATTTCGCAGAAAGTGGGCGAAGAAGGTGTTGAAGTCGCGCTTGCGGCGACGTCGGGTGATAAGGCGGAACTAGTTTGTGAATCTGCAGATTTGATTTATCACTTAATGGTCCTGCTTCAAGATCAAGGTCTATCGATGAATGATGTCGTAAACAAGCTTAAAGAACGTCACAAGTAACACCCTAGTCATAGCGATGAACGCAACAGAATACAAAAGCCGTAAGCTATTTTACGGCTTTTGGTTTTTAGCCTAGTTGTTAGCGTTATATTTCAAATAGGAAGTAGTAGCCGTAACCTACGATTAGAGCGGGTAGTGCTGAGTATAATGTCGCGACTAAGGCTGCTTTAGGGGCAAGTGCAATCGCGGGGAATAGCGCATCGCCATCGTTAGATATTGCATTTGCGAGTTGTGCTGATAGGGGGGCTGCGCCGGAAATATATAGGCTAGTCACCAGTATTTGTGGGCCACAACCCGGAAGTAAACCTACCGTTAATCCCATTAGCGGCATCCACGCTCCCCACCCAGAGAAGGTTGCACCAAGATCAATTTGGCCAAAGAAAGTAATCAACTCGAACGCCATAAACGCAAGAATAACCCAAGCAGTAACGAAGTTGGTGTCTTGCGCAGCTTTCTGTATTGGATGAGAAGAAACTTGCTTCGTGTCTTCAGCGACGGTTGACTCGTAACCTTTGATCTCTTTGGTTAGCGACCACAGCAACATACTGATGATGATCAGAACGGCGCCGACCCACTCGATAGTCATTTCTGGTAGGTGGAGTAATTGATTGATGTCGACCTGAAAAGAGCCTAATGCGGCAATGACAGTCGCGGGTACGAGCAGCCACTTCCAAAATGCACCCTGAAGATTGATCGCCTTTTGTTCCAAACTGTTTGAGTCTTTAGTTACGCAACTGAAGCGATGAGTCACCGATTTTGCCGCAGGGCGAAGGAAATCATCACTATGAATTTCATTGACGATCCATCCAGAAATGCAGCCAACTATCACTCCTAAACCAATGACTGTGAAGCCAATATCAGGTTGACTTGCGAGCAACAAAAATGCGGCATCACCCATAGTTGAGGTTAGTACCGCTACGATCGCACCAAAACCCACTCGGCCACTGACGAATTGCGTGGTGACAATTATTGCTCCACCACACCCAGGCAAAGCCCCCAACAGTGCAGCGAAGAATACCTGATGGTTGCGCGAGCTTTGGTAAAGATTGACGATGCGGCTTTCTTTATTGAACAAAACCGATAGGTAATGATAGATCGCAAGGGTAAACGCGACATAGCTAGACACCGCCCAAAATGCATCAGACAGCGTGGTAACTGAAACATCTCTTGTTGTGTCGTTCATGATCAAAGCGATTAGCGCGAAAGGGAGCAACAATCGCTTGTATGCTGGGCGAAACTGACCAAGAGACAGCCACGAGGGCAAAGCTTGAGAAAATCGTAGAGTGTCCATAGGCGACCAAAAATGTGAATACGAATTACTATCAACTATATGCTAATGAGAATTATTTGCAATAACTTTTTGGCTGACCTACCAGGTTAAACATCGTATTGGGCGTGTCTTATTGTTGAGAGGCATGATGGGATTAGTGCTAAACTTAAATGAGGGTTAGGTTTGATAAAGGATGTTAGTCATGGCTTATGACGAAATAATCTCTATCCAACCGATGACAAATCATCAAAATCCGGTAAAATATCGGGTTTGTGAGTAATTACCCCGCGTGGGAAGAAATTTAGTCAGATAGGAAAAAAGATGATTCTAGTTGTAGGTCACAAGAACCCTGATAGCGATAGTATCTGTAGTGCATTAGTGGCGACTGAGCTACTGAAAGCTCGCGGCGTTGAAGCAATGCCTATTCGCCAAGGTGAAATTAACCGTGAAACTCAACACATTCTAGAAGTGGCTGGCGCAGAAGTTCCTGAGCTACGTACTTCAGTGGCGGGTGAAAAAATCTGGTTAGTAGACTACTCAGATCTAGCACAAGCACCAGATGATGTGGCTGAAGCTGAAATCCTAGGTATTGTCGATCACCACCGTCTAGGTGATGTGATGACTATCAACCCAATGGAAGCTTGGATTTGGCCTGTTGGCTGTACCAATACGGTTCTGTTCAACATGTTCAAGATCGAAGGTCATGAAATCACGCCTCAGATTGCCAAGCTAATGATGTCAGCAATCCTATCTGACACTGTCGGTTTTGCTTCTCCAACATGTACGCAAAAAGATAAAGACGCAGTTGAAGAACTTGCGAAAATTGCTGACGTATGTGATGTAGATGCCTTCATCAAAGATCTGCTAATCGCAAAAACAGATATCGAAGGTCTATCAGCGGCTGAACTTGTTGAAAAAGACCTGAAGGGTTACCCGTTCAACGGTCGTGACGTAGTTGTTGGTCAGGTTGAGCTTGCAACACTTGATCAAGTTGACGGCATGATTGAAGCTCTAGAATCTGACCTAGAAAGCCGTTGTGCTGAGCAAGGTCTTGCGTTTGCAGCGGTCATGCTAACAGACATTACAACAGCTCAGACTCGTCTACTTTACAAAGGTGAGTGGGCAGAGAAACTTGTTAAGCATGAGAAAGATGGCATGCTGATGATGGAAAATACGCTAAGTCGTAAGAAGCAAGGTTGGCCTTGGCTTCAAACAGAGCTAGCGTAATTTACCTGTAAAAAATAGACTCTAACGCCCATGGTTCTGCCGTGGGCGTTTTCTTTGTAAGGAAGTGATGATGTCACTATCAAATGAGCAGCTAGAAACAGTCAGTAAAATGCGTCCTGATGAGCGCTTTAACTACTGTATTAAAGAGATTGCTAAAAATCGTAAAGTTTGGATTCTGACTGATGAGCATGGTTGCGTTATGCTCAATACGGAAGATGAAGATTGTGTTCCAGTTTGGCCTCATCAAGAGTTTGCCGAGCAGTGGGCAACAGGTGATTGGGAACACTGCAAGGCGGAGCCCATTTCTACGGCAAAATGGTTTAGCCGCTGGACGTATGGCCTTGAAGATGATGAGTTGTCAGTCGTTGTCTTCCCTAACGACACTGAAGAAGGCGTGGTGCTTTACCCAGACGAGTTCGAGACGGAACTGAAAAAGCGCGGCGCTTAATGAGTTGTTAGTAACCAATAAGTTGGAACAGTTCGCCCTGTTTTGCAGTCGAGACGGCATGATTTAGCGTGCCGTCTTTTTTGTATTTGGCTAATAGCTTTCTTACAATTGGAGCAACCTGTTTTTCGCTCATACCAGGCTTCAGCTCTGGTGCGTAGAGCAACTTGAGCAGAACGACATCGAGTGGAGAAAGCAAATCTTCTGGCGTTTCATCATTGAAGATGGAGGGGAAGGCATTTTCAGAGTCGTTCGGTAACCCTAACACTTGGGTAATTTCTTCAACAATACAGGCGAGCAACTTCCCGTGCTCTCTTGCCTGATCGACAGGAATAACAATTGCTGCGTGAGAGAGCGCGCCATCTTGACCTATTTGATAGCCAGCTTTACAAATCGCGCCGAAAACGTTTTTGAGAGCCGATTTCCCCAATTCTTTTTCGATATCTTCACGCCAAATGGATTCTTGAGTATATACCCATACGATATTCGCTTGTTCACGAGAATTTACGCGTTTAATAGGGTGCCCAGTGATCTGTGCCAAGTGCCGTAAATGCGCATTGGTAAGCTCATTATGCAGTGCTTGGTCCGGCACCTTATGATTAACCCAAACCTTGACGGGTTTGACCCACTTGACCAAAGGTTTGCTTCCTGCGGAATACTCATTGCGTAGCGCGACGCTGATAAATGCCTTCTCGATGAATTGAGTGTCTAACCATGTTTGTTGGCTGACGTAGGCATGCGATTGAAACGCGACTGCGAAAACTATCACCCCAACCAATGCTTTCCCTAGCATATAAGCTCCTATTTGAAGCAGGTTGCCTTATTGAAATGGCTTTCTACTAGTCTTTGTGTGACATGATGAGTCGGGCAACTAAGCACTTGGTGTGTCTCTCCGCTTTCAACCAATTCGCCTTCGTGCATTACCATCACTTTATCGGTGATGTGTTTAACAATACCAATATGCTGGGACACGTAAATAAATGAGACGCCCATTTCTTCTTGAAGTTCTAAGAATAAATTGATTATCTGTGAGCGCATTGCCATATCCAGCCCATTTAGCGCTTCATCGGCAACGATAACGGAAGGTTGGAGGATCAGTGCTCGCGCTAGGCAAACACGTTGCTTCTGACCTGTTGCCAGCATCTGCGGATAAAAATAGGCATGCTCTGGTAGCAAACCCACTCTAAGCAGTGTTTCTTTTACTCGTTTAATACGCGCTTCGGGGGGCATACTCGTATTTCGTTTAAGCGGGCCTTCTAAGATACGTCCAATTTGAATGCGCGGATTCAAAGAGGTATTCGGATCTTGGAAAATCATGCGAATCAATTTGCAGCGTGTGGAATAGTCTTCATGCTTTAACAGTTCACCATTGACTCTAATTTCACCTGATGTAGGTTCAACAACTCCTGCGAGCATTCGCGCTAAGGTAGACTTGCCCGAACCATTTTGGCCGATAAAGCCTATGGTTTGTCCTGCCTCAAGACTAAAGCTAACCGGCTTTACGGCTTCTTGAACCTTTTTGCGAAACAGACTAGAGCGCGTAACGAAGGTTTTTGATAAGTCATTAACTTCTAATAGGGCACTCATACTTTCTTCTTATCCATATTCAACGGGAAGTGGCAGGCAAATTTATGATTTTTAATTCGACGAGTCATCGGTATTTCAACGCATTGGCGCTGTGCATAGGGGCAACGTGGACCGAGTCGGCAGCCAATGGGCAAATGCTGGAGCGGGGGAATGCTGCCTGGTAGCGATTGCAGTTTCTCTTTGTGTGGTATCCAATCGTTAAAGTCAGGCATCGCTTTAAGCAATGCTGCGGTATAAGGGTGTTTCGGTTTGTCTAAAATCTTACCGGTATCCGCAGATTCAACAGATTGCCCACAATACATGACAGTAATACGTGTCGCCCATTGAGTAATGGTGGTTAAGTCGTGGCCGATCAGCATGATGGACGTGTTGTGTAACTGATTCATCCTACTGAGCAAGCGCAGAATCTGAGATTGAGTTATAGGGTCCAAATCATTAGTGGGCTCGTCAGCAATCAAGAGTTTTGGCTTAGCAGCGATGGCCATTGCGATCATGATCTTTTGGCACTCACCATCAGTGAGTTCATAAGGAAAACTTTCCATGATTTGTTGATGGTTTTTAATACCCACTTTATGAAGGAGCGCAACCGCTTGTTTTTTTCGCCACTTAAACCGTTCCCACCACTTGCCTTCAAAAGAACGTGATGGAATGGCTTCAATCAACTGTTTACCCACTTCTTCTGAAGGGTCTAAGCAGGTGGAGGGCTCTTGAAAAATCATCGCGATATCACGGGCTATGACACGACGGCGCTCTTTGGGAGTTAACTGAAGTAAGTCTACATTTCCTAGTCTCATCCGGTCGGCGGTTACTTTCCAGTTATCTTTACAGACGCCAACGATCGCTTTTGCGACAAGGCTCTTGCCTGAACCAGATTCGCCAACTAATCCTCGAATTTCGCCTTCGTTCATGGTCAGGCTCATGCGATCGACCGCTTTCATCATTCCTTGCGGCGTTTCTATCTCGATGGTGAGATGACGAATATCTAATAATGGCATTATTCGATCCCCGCATTAAGCGCCTGGCGAATACCTTCACCAACCAGATTAATGACAATAACAGTAAACATAATGGCGAGCCCTGGAAGGGTTACTGTCCAAGGAGCAAGGTAGATAAGCTCAACAGAATCACCAAGAATGGCCCCCCATTCGGTGCTCGGTGCTTGTGCGCCTAACCCTAAGAAGCCCAGCGCAGTGATATCGAGAATTGCAATTGACCAAGCGAGCGTGACTTCAGTGGCAACCACCACCAAAATGTTGGGCAATATTGAGTTCCACAGTAGGTAGAACTGGTTTGCCCCATCTAAGCGCGCCGCCATGATGTAGTCTTTTTCAACTTCAGTATGCACCGCGATATAAACGGAGCGAACGAATCGTGGAATCAAAGCTAAGCAGATTGCGAGGAGTATATTGAATTCACCAAACCCCAAAAAGGCAACAAAGATAATTGCTAGCAGCAGTGATGGAATAGACATAACGGTATCTAGCAAGTGGTTCAACACGCTAGATAACAACCCTTTGGTCATGCCTGCTAGCACACCAATCAAACAACCGATCACTGTAGCGACGAGTGTAATCACAAAGGCTGCACCAAACGTGAAACGTGAGCCTTCGATTAGTCGAGACAGTATATCTCTGCCTAAGTCATCCGTACCCAGGAAATACTCTACCGTGCCAGTTGGGTTCCAAGATGGCGGAATAAGCAATTCTCCACTTTGGGCCTGAGGGTCGTGTGGGGTTAACCACGGCGAAACCAATGTAATTAGGCACAGAATCAGCAAGCACCAAAGACCAAACATCGCCAAATTGTTTGCTCGGAAGCTACGCCAGAAACGTTCGAACTGGGTAGGGATACGCTCTTCTTGATAAACGTTATCGGTTAGCATACCACTCCTTCCTTACTAGCGGGTTGACCATAGCACCAATCAAATCTGACAAGATATTGGCAGTAAGAACAAAGGTAGCAACCACGATAACCCCCGCTTGAATGGCAACGTAATCTTGATTGGACAAGGCGTCGAGCAACCATCGGCCAATGCCTGGCCAGTTAAAGATTGACTCGGTGATAATGGCAAGCGTCAACATGCTTGAAAGCTGAACGCCTATTTTCGGAATGATAGGTGGAATAGCGTTGCGCAGCACATGTTGGGTGACGATTTCGTGCGTTGATAAACCTTTGATGCGTGCAGCACGGATATAGTTCTGTCCCATGACTTCTGCTACCGAAGCACGCATTAAGCCAATGACTTGAGTAGTCGGTGCAAGAGCAAGTACCAAACATGGGAGAATTAGATGTTCTAGAACGCTCTGAAGCGCATGTGCTCGGTACTCGCCACTGGCAAAAAAGGCATCGATGATGGCAAATCCCGTGACATGCTCAATTTGATAAAGCAGGTCATAACGGCCAGCCACAGGCAGTACTTGAAAGTGTAAAGAGAACACCATGATCATTAATAGAGCGACCCAAAATAAGGGAGCGGAATAGCCAGACATTGAAGTAAATGAAATCGCAGTGTCTATCCACTTTCCTTGTTTCATACCGGCCAAGGTACCAACAGGAATACCAACCAACAGCGAAATAATAAACGCAATGAAACACAGTTCTAAAGTTGCAGGAAAAACAACACTTAACTCATCAATAATCGGTGTGCCTAGTTTTGTGACGCCGAGGTTGAGCTGCATGAGTTCACCAAGATAGAGCATCCAGCCGTTCCAAAAATCATGGATAGCCCAAGGCGAACTAGGCTCTAGTCTGAGAATGCTAAACCCCACCATAGTGAGTATCAATAGTGTGATAATGAAGAGATTAAAGCGTCTAACCGAATACAGTAGCATTACTTAACCCTCTCTACAGTATCAAATGGTTGTGCATTGAATGGACTCTCTTTAAAGCCCTTCAATGATGCGTGATGGGCTTGTAACTGCATGCCATGGTTTAGTGGAATCACTGGAAACTCTTCGTTGAGAATATTCTGCGCTTGTTTGTACAGATTCTGTCGATAACGTGGTTTGTCTACTTCGAGTGCTAAATCGAGTAGGAAATCGAAGTCTGGGTTGCACCAACTTGAAACATTAAGCCCAGCGCGTTTTGAGTCACAAGATAGCAGAGGACGTAAAAAGTTGTCTGGGTCACCCGTATTGGCAATCCAACCCGTCAAGTGAAGATCAATATTGGCATTGTCGTTGAGGGTAGTGCGTTCGAACCTGTCGTCGGTCATCAGGTTGAGTTTTATGCCAACGTCAGCCAAATTAGCCTGAATTAACTCTGCTGTTTTTCTTGGACTAGGATTATAAGCTCGTGGCTCAAGCGGTACTGACATGGTTAGCTCTAGTCCTTTGCTATACCCTGCTTCACGTAAAAGAGCGATGGCATAGTTTCGGTCATAACGGATCTGAACGGCGTCTTTCTGATAGGCCCATGAGGAAGGAGGCAGGACAGAATAAGCTTGGCTCCCGGTTCCATAATAGACAGAGTCTAAGATGTTTTGGCGGTTAATGGCATAGTTAAGGGCTTTGCGCACCCGTGCGTCATTTAGTGCAGGGTGTGAGGTGTTGACGGCAACGAAAGAAAGGTTCATTGCAGGTTTAGCCGTTAACTCTACGTCGGCCGTTTGTTCAATAATGGGCAGTTGGCTCGAAAGTGGCGAATTAAGTACGTCACATTCGCTTCGCAGTAGTTTCGCTAGCGTACCTGTACCACGCTGAGAAATGTCAAAAACAACTTGCTCCATTTTAGGTCTGATCTTCCAGTAGCGATCGTTTCTCTTAAGACGAATAAGATCATTGGCTTGATACTCGGCGAGATAAAAAGGGCCTGTGCCAACAGGATGGCTATCTAGCATGCTCTTCTCATCACTGAGCGCAAGCTGATTTGCGTACTCCTTGGAAAGGATTACGGCATGGCTAGTGGCAATGTTAGACAAAAAACTGTTGTCCGGTCGACTTAAGGTAAATTTTACCTTGTACTTTGATAAGGCGGTCACGTCGACAATCAAGTTTTGAAAATCAATGCCAGTAAACCAAGGGTAAAGACCGCTACCGACATAATGAAATGGATTGGTGGTATCGACAATGCGATTAAAGCTGAACTCCACATCATCCGCGTTCATCGATCTAGATGGTGTGAACCAAGCTGTGGTTTGAAACTGAATTCCTTTTCGTAGAGTAAAAATGTATTCAGTACCGGCTTTATTTACCGTCCACTTTGTCGCAAGGCTTGGGATAGGTTGGTATGTTTTGCTATCGAGTGTCAGTAAAGTGTTGAACAACTGCGGGCTAAGTGTTTCGGTAGTAATGCCACTATCAACGAGTTGAGGGTTAAAGGTCGTTGGACCTCCTTGACCACAGTAGACGAATCCTTTCTGACGGATTTTGTCGTGATCAATCTCTTCACCACAACCTACTAACAGGCTGAGGCTAAATAAACCTAATGTAAACTGAATGAATGCTTTCATAGAAAGAACAAGTGTCTGGGACAAAGCACAATAGAACTCACCATTATGCCTTAAGATCCTAATAATTTACCATTAAATACCCTTGGTAACCAAAGCAAAACCACAATTTTCATCGGTTAATTGAGGTTGGTAAGGTCATACTTACGTACCATCCCCCTTAATTGGTGATAACTTAGCCCAAGTAGCTCTGCTGCTTTTCGCTGATTGAACTGACTTTGCTTTAATGCCTCATTAAGTATGAGTTGGTCCTGCTGTTCTTGCCACTGTTTATAATCAATTGGAAATTGGAAGTTAGTCACTTGAGGTGGTGGGGCAGATTGCTCTTTTAGTTCGGGCGGAGCCCAAGAGGATTGAAATGGGTCGAATATTAACTGTTCGATTTGTTCTTGCTCTGTCCCATGCTGATAAACGGCTCGCTCAATAACATTTTTTAGTTCGCGGACATTGCCTGGCCAATGGTAATCGAGCAAACTTTGCTCAGCTTGGTTCGAAAATCCAACGAAATATTCAAAGCCCAATTCGCGGCACATCTTAATGGCATAATATTCAGCAAGTAATAGAATGTCTTCTTGCCTTTGACGTAGCGGAGGTAAGTGAATGACATCAAAGGCTAGTCTATCTAATAGGTCGGCTCTAAAAACCCCTTCTCCTGCCATTTGAGGTAAATCTGCGTTGGTTGCACAAACCAAGCGGACGTTGGCATTAAGCAACTGGTGACCACCAACCCGTTCATATTGGCCATATTCAATGACTCGCAATAGTTTTTCTTGAACCAGCAAAGGGGCCGTCGCCAACTCATCCAAAAACAGAGTACCATTTTCAGCGCGCTCGAAACGCCCTTTATGGCGTCCTTTTGAGCCAGTAAATGAGCCTTGTTCATGGCCAAACAGCTCTGAATCGATCAACCCTTCACTCAACGTTGAACAATTTAGTGAAATCAAAGGTTGATCCCAGCGTTTGGACAGATAATGCAGACGCTGAGCGATGAGTTCTTTACCCGTACCACGTTCACCGATAATCAGTACTGGTCGTTCAATCGCCGCGAGTTTAGAGACTTTGTCTAGTACCGAGAGGAAGGCAGGGGACTCGCCAATTAGATTCTGCTGCATAAATGCTCCGTGGTGAAATTTACCAACTGTTGGTTAAATTCAACACAGGTAAAAAAAGATTGCAATGTATTTTTTGGTAACTGATTGATTTATATGGATTGAAATGTTGGCACGTAACTTGGAAACTATTGAGTAGATAAAAAGAAACACCGATTCAATGGTTATGTTTAACATAACTGTATTGCAATAAAGTAAGGAGCCTCGCTATGGGTATTTTCTCTCGATTCGCCGACATCGTTAATTCAAACATCAGTGCTCTACTAGATAAAGCTGAGGATCCTGAAAAAATGATCCGCTTAATCATTCAGGAAATGGAAGACACTTTGGTGGAAGTACGCACCAATTCGGCAAAAGCAATTGCAGACAAAAAAGAGTTGGCTCGCAAAGTAGACTCAATGCAAGCTGCGATCAACGAATGGCAGCAGAAGGCGACGCTGGCACTGACAAAGCAGCGTGAAGATCTTGCGCGAGCGGCGCTGATTGAAAAGCAAAAACTGCAAGACATGCTTAAAGGTCTGCATACTGAGCAAACTTTGGTTGAGGAGACCATTGACAAGCTAACTGGTGAAATCAGCAAGCTAGAAACGAAAATAACGGAAACTCGCGCTAAGCAGCAAGCATTGGCAATTCGCAGCCAAACAGCGTCTAATCGCCGTGATGTTCAAAAGCATCTACATACGTCACGTACAAATGAGGCTATGGCTAAGTTTGAGCAATACTCACGCAAAGTTGATGAAATGGAAGCGGAAGCGGATCTGTATGCCAAGACGGGTAACGCAAAGTCACTCGATCAAGAATTTGCTGAGCTTCAGGCGCAAGATGAAATTGAAAAAGAATTGGAGAAACTTAAGCAGCAAATGGAAGATAAAAAGTAATTCCAGTTAGGTTTTGATAAATTAATTAGGTAGATAACATTAGCTTGGAAAAGGTGTTTATCTACCTTTCATTAAGGAGTTATTTATGTCGTCATTTTTTATTGCTGGTCCGCTGATTGTCTTTCTGATTTTCGTTGCTCCATTGTGGCTATTCTTACACTATCGCAGTAAGAAAAGTGCCAGTACAGGGCTGTCGCATGAAGACCTTCAACGACTAGAGTCATTATCTGAGAAAGCGGCCAGTATGCAGAGCCGAGTAGACACGCTAGAGCGTATTTTGGATGCGGAGTCACCGACTTGGAGGCGTCGTTATGAATAAGCGAGAACTTTATCGAGATCCTGTGAATGGTAAGATTACGGGCGTGTGTGCAGGGTTAGCGAATTACTTCGCCTTAGAAGTGTGGCTAGTACGTATTTTAGTGATTTCTGCCGCCCTGCTTGGTGGTAGCTTCTTGGTGCTGCTCGCGTATATTGCCATGACATTTATGATTGAAAAGCAGCCACCAAACTATGTAGAAGCGATCAAAACTGAGCAAGAGCACAAGTTAAAAAACAAACCTTGGCAACAAGGCCAAACACCAGAAATGTTGCTCAATACGATCGAGCGTGACTTTCACAACTTGGAAACTCAAATCCGAGATATTGAAGCTTACGTGACTTCAGACGCGTTTAAAGTCGATAAAGAATTTAAAACACTTTAACGCTTCAAAAAGTGCGGTGGTTTTGAACCTTCACTTCACATCAATATACTGAGGGTTCAAAATTGCGACAATCTGCTCATATAACGGGCAAATTACTAATTTTCATAATATTTTCTACCGTACGTATGGAAGAGGCGCTATCATTCATCTATCTTTGTAACTAATCGCTGCAAACGGATGATTGACTATGCGCAAATCCATACTGTTTCTTGCAATGGCTGCTGTGCTCAGTGGCTGTGATAGGGAACTTCCTCCTGTGCCTGAGCCCGATTCTAGGCCAGCTAAACTGTTTACTGTTTCAATCGGCAATGCTCACTTTGAACGCTCTTTTCCCGCCACATCTGAAGCAGGTGATAAAGCGGTACTTGCCTTTCGAGTACCAGGCCAGTTGCAATCTATTGATGTCGTTGCTGGGCAAGCCGTCACCAAAGGGGATGTTCTAGCCTCATTAAACCCCGATGAATACACCTTATTGGCGAAACAAGCGGAAGCACAATACCGCCTCGCCGATGTTCAATTTCAGCGCTATAAAAAGCTTCGTAAAGACAAAGTCGTTTCTGAGCAAGATTTTGATGAAGCAAAAGCTAAACGAAACTCTGCCAGAGCGACGCTGGAACAAGCGCAAGCAAACCTACGTTACACCCGTTTAGTCGCTCCGTATGATGGTACTGTCTCCATTGTCCCCGCTGAGGCACATGAGTATATTGCGGCCAAAGAAGGGGTGATGAATATTCAAACGACGCAATTGATGAAGGTTATTTTTCAGCTTCCAGATCATCTTCTTAATCGATTTGCAAGTGGCCTAAATCTAACTGCACATATGACGTTTGATGCGTTCCCTGAGAACCAATATGAATTGACATTCCAAGAAGTCGATACTGAGGCAGATCCGAAGACGGGCTCTTATAAAGTCACCATGGTGATGGAAAGACCCGAAGACGTCGGCATTTTACCGGGTATGGCTGGCACTATTCACGTTGCGGTAGAGTCTACCGGAGCAACGCGCATTCCTACGTCGGCACTGATGGAGGAGAATGGTCAAACATATGTTTGGCGAGTGGATTCTCAAGGTATCGTTACAAAAGCTCAGGTCGATCTGAATGACAAGCGGCAAGTACAAAATGGCCTCAATGAAGGTGATCAGATCGTAATCTCTGGTGTAAATGGTATCGAGCCGGGCATTAAGGTTCGAGAGTGGATTAAAGAGCGAGGTCTGTAAGATGAAGCAGTGGTTAAACCTATGTGCGCTCTCTTCAGTCGCACTTTTATCAGGATGCGGAGGCGAACCGCAGTATGTTGATTTTGGCGCACCTAAAGTTAAGGTATTGGCGCTAGCTGATCGTGAGGTAAGCACAGATCTTCTGTATTTTCCTGCTGTTGCCAATGCCGCAGAACGTTCACATCTCAGTTTCCGTGTCTCTGGCGAAATCAATAAAATTTATGTCAAAGAAGGTGATCATCTTACAAAGGGAGACCTAATCGCCGAATTAGACCCCACTGACTACCAGCTTGATGTCGACAACGCATCGGCACGTTACAGTGTAGTAGATAGCCAGTATAAACGTTCTAAACCACTGGTAGATAAAGGCTTACTAGCAAAATCTCAATTTGATGAAATCGCGGCCAACCGTCAGATAGCTTACGCAGAGCTTCAACTAGCGAAACTTCGCTTGTCTTTTACTCAGTTAAAAGCGCCCGTTGATGGGATTATTTCTCGGGTGAGTGCAGATCAATATGAGAATATTCAAGTTGGTCAGCAAGTCGTCAATATCCATAGTGTCGACAGTGTAGAAGTGCTGATACAACTGCCTGATCGACTGCATGCGAATAAGCAAACGCAAGAGGCTGTTGAAAGCATCAAAGCGATTGTCAGAGTTCCAAGTGGTAATGAGTACAACGCTAGAGTCAAAGAGTTTACCACTGAGCCAGATCCTGCAACCGGTACATTTACGGCGACTTTAACCCTTCCTATGCCTGAAGAGGAATACATTCTTGACGGTATGGCGGTAGAAGTGACGTCCAAAAGCCAAGACATCGGTTTTGAGTTGAAAAGTGGCGTGCAGGTGCCTATTGAGGCCATCTTCAATGGTGATGGTGACTCACTCGACAGACAGAGCAAGTATGTTTGGGTAGTCAATGAGGATAACTCTGTCACGAAACAAAAAGTGGTGACAGGAAAGGCGACGAAAGATGCGGTTGAAATTGTAGAAGGCTTGAATCGTGAGCAATCTGTTGTGATAGCGGGTGTTTCTAGGTTAAGGGATGGAATGCAGGTGCAAGTAGTTAAGCAGGAGGCGGGTAATGAGTGAACACAACAATAACTCGCCACAAAGCGATGATGAAGTAACGGGAATCGCGGCTTACTTTATCCGCAACCGAGTCATCAGTTGGATGATTTCACTGATTTTCCTAATTGGTGGTGTTAGTGCATTTTTCAGTTTAGGCCAGTTAGAAGATCCGGCATTTACCATCAAAGATGCCATGGTTGTCACTTCTTACCCGGGAGCAACACCGCAGCAAGTTGAAGAAGAGGTGACGTACCCGATAGAAAAAGCAATTCAGCAGCTAACGTATGTCGACGAAGTAAAGTCGACATCCAGCCGAGGTTTGTCGCAGATCACTGTCTCGATGAAGAACAACTACGGACCTGATGATTTACCTCAAATATGGGATGAGCTGCGTCGTAAGGTTAACGATCTTAAAGGGCAACTCCCTCCGGGTGTAAACGACCCGACGGTGATTGATGATTTTGGTGATGTCTACGGAATATTACTTGCAGTAACGGGCGATGGTTACAGCTATAAAGAGCTACTCGATTATGTCGATTACCTGCGTCGCGAGCTAGAGCTGATCGATGGGGTAAGTAAGGTATCGGTTTCTGGTGAGCAGCAAGAGCAGGTCTTTATCGAGATCTCAATGAAGCGTCTTAGTAGCCTAGGTCTCGCTCCGAATACCGTGTTCAATTTGCTCTCAACTCAGAACGTTGTTTCCGATGCAGGTGCGATTCGAATTGGTGATGAATATATTCGAATCCACCCAACCGGTGAGTTTGAAAATGTGGACCAACTTGGTGACTTAATTATTACTGAAAGTGGTGCTCAGGGGCTGATCTACCTTAAAGATGTTGCCGATATAAAACGAGGTTATGTTGACGTACCGAGCAACATTATTACCTTTAATGGCAACTTAGCGCTTAACTTAGGCGTCTCTTTTGCTAAAGGGGTAAACGTTGTTGAGGTCGGTGAACGCTTTGACCGACGTCTTGCCGAGCTTAAGTACCAGCAGCCAGTCGGTGTTGGGATTTCTGAAATCTATAGCCAGCCCAAAGAAGTCGATAAGTCGGTGAGTGGATTTGTCGTCAGTCTAGGTCAGGCCGTGGCGATTGTGATCATCGTGCTGCTGTTCTTTATGGGACTGCGCTCAGGGTTGTTGATCGGTCTTATCTTACTGCTAACCGTGTTAGGTACTTTTATATTTATGAAGTACTTTGCCATCGACTTGCAACGTATCTCTTTAGGTGCGCTAGTTATCGCACTCGGTATGCTGGTGGACAATGCCATAGTGGTGGTCGAAGGGATATTGATCGGTACGCAAAAAGGGCGAACGCGAATGCAGGCCGCCACAGATATCGTAACTCAAACCAAGTGGCCATTACTGGGTGCTACTGTTATTGCCGTAACGGCGTTTGCTCCAATTGGCTTGTCAGAGGATGCAACGGGTGAGTATTGTGGTACCTTGTTTACCGTACTGCTTATTTCTCTGATGTTGAGCTGGTTTACCGCGATCTCTCTTACTCCATTTTTTGCTGATATCTTCTTTAAAGGTCAGAAGTTCAAGCAAGGAGGAGAAGACAGCGATCCATACAATGGAATGATCTTTGTCGTTTACAAAGGCTTCCTTGAGTTCTGTATGAAGCGAGCATGGTTAACCGTGATTGTGCTTATTGTTGGATTGGCTGCGAGCATTGTTGGCTTTACTCAAGTTAAGCAGTCGTTCTTCCCGTCTTCCACAACACCTATGTTCCTCACGGATATCTGGTTGCCTGAAGGGACGGATATTCGTGCGACTAACACTAAGTTGAAGGCACTGGAATCTTGGCTTTCAGAGCAAGAAGGTGTTGAGCATGTCACGGCGACAGCAGGTAAGGGCTTGCAACGCTTTATGCTGACCTATTCACCAGAAAAGAGTTACTCAGCCTATGGTGAGATCACGACTCGTGTTGCTGACTACGAACAACTTGAAAGTTTGATGAAAAAATTTAGGTTGCACTTAGAAGACAAATTCCCAGAGATTAACTATAAGCTTAAACAAATTGAGCTTGGTCCTGGTGGTGGTGCGAAGATAGAAGCTCGCATTATTGGCTCTGATCCAACAGTGCTGCGTGGTATTGCCAAACAAGTCGAAGATATCATGCACGCTGATCCTGGAGCAACGAACATTCATCATGATTGGCGTGAGCGTACCAAAGTGATTGAGCCACAGTTTAATGAAAGTCAAGCGCGTCGTTACGGTATCAGTAAATCTGATGTAGACGAGTTCCTTGCGATGTCTTTTTCAGGTAAATCAATTGGTGTCTACCGAGATGGTACGACCTTAATGCCGATTGTTGCCCGTTTACCAGAAGATGAGCGAGTTGATATTCGCAATATCGAAGGTATGAAGATCTGGAGCCCGGCGCTTGGTGAATATATTCCGCTGCAGCAAGTGACTTTAGGCTACGATATTCGTTGGGAAGACCCAATCATAGTTCGCAAGAACCGTAAACGCATGCTGACTGTCATGGCGGACCCTGATCTGCTTGGGGAAGAGACTGCGGCCACGCTCCAAACGCGTTTGATGCCACAAATTGAAGCGATTGAATTGCCACCAGGTTATTCGCTGGAGTGGGGAGGTGAATATGAGTCGTCGGGTGATGCTCAAGAGTCACTATTTACTACTATGCCAATGGGTTACCTATTTATGTTCTTGGTAACGGTATTCTTGTTTAACTCAGTCAAAGAGCCTTTGATTGTTTGGCTAACCGTACCTTTAGCGATAATTGGTGTAACCACTGGCTTATTGGCCTTGAACACTCCATTCGGCTTTATGGCCTTGCTCGGTTTCTTGAGCTTATCAGGTATGTTGCTGAAAAATGGTATCGTTTTGTTGGATCAGATAGAGATCGAAATGCATTCGGGTAAAGACCCCTATGTTGCGGTAGTCGATGCTGCGTTGAGCCGTGTTCGCCCGGTTTGTATGGCTGCGATCACTACCATCTTGGGTATGATTCCTCTGCTTCCAGACATCTTCTTTAAACCGATGGCGGTGACCATTATGTTTGGTTTAGGTTTTGCGACAGTACTGACACTTATTGTCGTGCCAGTGTTGTATCGTCTATTCCACAAAGTGAAAGTGCCAAACTAATTAGAAACAGTAACTAAGCGCCCCTGACTTTGTCGGGGGCGTTTTTTTTTGAAGGAGATATAAATGAGTAAGGATACAACCTGCGCATGGGCTATGAACCATGAACTAGAGCGTGAATATCACGATGCAGAATGGGGTGTACCCGTCTATGACGACAAAGTGTTATTTGAGTTTATTACTTTAGAAGGCGCGCAAGCTGGGCTGAGCTGGATAACGATTCTAAAAAAACGCGAAGGTTACCGAGCAGCATTTGAAGACTACGATTTATGTCGCCTATCTCAGTACGATGAATCACACCTAGAGCGAATTATCGAGAACTTTGACGTGGTAAAACACAGAGGAAAGATTGCATCTGTCTATAGTAATGCACGTGCTTCTCTAGCACTAATCGAAGAGTACGGCAGTTTATCTAAGGCATTGTGGCAGTTTGTCGAGGGTAAGCCAATAGTAAACCACTGGACTCAGATGAGCGATGTACCTACCTCTACACCAGAATCAAAAGCGATGAGCAAATTCCTCAAACAGAAAGGGTTTAAGTTTGTTGGAGAAACCATCTGTTATGCATTTATGCAAGCGGTTGGCATGGTTGATGATCACCTAGTAGGCTGCCCGAAAAAGTGTATTTAGGTGTTGTTTGGCGGCACCTAAATACGCGGGCACTGTTGTATCGTCTACCGACTTTGATCATGAATTCTCTCAAGCGCTTGTACTCGTCTCCATTGATTGGTGTCGAAGCTTTGCTCTCGTAGCTGAGTGATTTGAAGTTGCTTATCTTGCTCTGAAAGAGATGGCGACGAAAGTAGGCCATCTCTACGCTGCAAATAGGAATCGAGCGATGATTGGAATGAGGCACGTTGCTGATCGAGTGCGGTGAGCCGCTGTGCTCCTTCTTCGCCGATCAGCTCGACTCTGGCTAGGTATTTCTCTTGACTATCAAGTTGTGCTACAGACGCTAAATTAACTACGAGTTGGTTGTTCTGCTCGGCTTTCTGAATATGTTCAGGTAGCTCTGTAAGCTTCTCTTCTATCAAGACTTGCTTTTGTACATTACCGACATCTTGTTGGGCGATACTCGCCTTATCGATGGCTAATTGGCGCAACAGGTTTTCTTCTTCAAATAGCATCTTGATTTGCTGTTGCGAGAAATACTGAGATTGTAGATCCATAATGCGTAGGTGAAGCTGCTCTAAATCGACCGCTGTGAGTGAAGTGACTTGCATCGATTCAAGATCAGCGAGCGCTTCTTTATATTGCAAATAAGTGCTAAATAACGCCTCTTCATTAGTGAGACTATTATTTGTTGCTCCGTGCTGACGGACTGCTTTTTTTATATCATCGAGGCTTTGTTCACCCAGGCTGCTCAATGAAAAATCGAACAAGTGTTTTGCCGTGGTGGTGTCAACCTCAATATCTGCTTGAGATAGAGCGACTGGCAAACGGTCTTGCACATTAGCGGATTTATACAAGACCGCACCTAAACCAAGAAAAGTCACGAGAGTCACGGTAATAAGAGCGGTCTTTTTCATCGGATATTCCTTATAGCCCTTGTTGTTTCAGACGGTTCGCGTGCTGTCGGTACAGGGTGACAGGATCGGTCTCAAATAGATGGTGAATGCCTAGCAGCCCATTTATTTCATCCAAGTGGTTCATCTTATAATCATCGCGAATCACTTTTCCTAAGTGCGTACTACACGCTCCAACCAAGCCATCATTGGGTTCATCGAATGCCCAGCCAAGTACAACCATAGCGCCATCGGTAGGATCAAAAAGATTGGTAAAGGTGGAAGATCCTGTCCATGAGTAATAATAGACGCCATTATTGGCAAGAAGGTCGCCCTCACCACAGGTGCTTGCTGGAATTCCATATGGGTGATGTTGATTGAACGCTAGCGACCCCTCAGTGGTTAGCGCTTCGAGAGAGGCGAGTGGATCTTGATCAAGATCGGTTCCGCCTGATAGAAGGTTAATCAGTGTGGTGAGTCCTTCGGCTAGTTTTACTGCTAGCCCTTCGAGTCCCGAGCCTTCCGGGACCGTTCCTCTGACCAAGTCAGCAACTTTAGAGCCCTTGTTTACGCCCCCAATACTGGTAACTGATGCAATTAGATCTGGCCTAACTGATGCAACATAGCGCGCAGTGGGACCACCATGACTATGACCAATTAGGTTGACCTTTGAAGCGCCTGTTGCGGCCAACAAGGTTTCTACTTGTTCTAGAAGTTGCTCCCCCCTTACTTCGGTGCTGTTTGAAGCGGATACTTGTGCAACGTACACAGTGGCTCCATCACGCGTTAGTGTGTGGGGTATGCCATAAAAATAGTCGACACCTGCAAGAGTATCGAATCCAAACAGTCCATGAACAAGAACAATGGGATATTGAGTTTGAGTGTAGCCACTGGCATGAGCGATGTTGGTGAGCATCGGTTGTCCAAGTGCTAATGCACATGTAAGGACAAGTGAGTAGATCAGTTTCAATGTTAGCTCCTTCTGGTATGACCTCTGATGAGATATATAAACGTAGGAGAAAAAATGAGTTATGCGAAATTCAAGAGGTTAATGAAATGTTAAATTGTGAGGTTGGGGTAAAAAACAACAGTTTTGATTAACGAAAGCTTACTATGGGGGACTATGGTGTATTTTTAATAAAATCATATGGTTAAAAAGCCCCGCACAGCGAGGCTCAAAATTTTAGCTAGTTATGCCATTGCTTCTCTTTCAAGTATGAGTGCGTTGTAACGTTCCAATCCTGCTTCTAAATCGGCGATTAAATCATCAACATCCTCTAAACCAATGTGCACGCGAATCAGTGTCCCTTCAAACTTAGGATTCGCGACGGTACGCAAGCTATTGAAGCTCTTAGGTTCGTTGGCGAGAATCAGGCTCTCAAATCCACCCCAAGAATAGCCCATACTAAAATGTGTCATTCCGTCGAGTAGGGCCGTAGTTGCGCGCGGATAGGACGTTTTTAATACGAACGAGAACAGACCATTCCCACCGGTAAAATCGCGCTCAAAAAACTCATGCCCAGGGCATGTTTCTAGGGCGGGATGACGCACATGATCAACTTCCGGTCTGGTCTGTAGCCATTGTGCCACTTTTAAGCTGTTTTCCGCGTGTTGACGTAGACGTACATCAAGAGTACGAACTCCACGTAAGCCTAGGTAGGCGTCGTCAGGGGAAACACATTGGCCCATCAAGTAACTCTGTTCGCGCAATTGATCCCAGTGCTTTTCATTGGCAACTGCAGTACCGAGCATGACGTCTGAGTGGCCAACAATATATTTGGTTGCGGCTTGAATAGAAATGTCGACACCATGTTCAAAAGGAGAAAAATTCACTCCTGCGGCCCAAGTGTTGTCTAGCATCACGATGATATCATGCTCGTGAGCGATACTAGACAGGGTCGGGACATCTTGCACTTCCATGGTGATAGACCCCGGTGACTCAAGGAACAGCACCTTAGTATTTGGCTTAATAAGTTCGCGGATACCTTCGCCTAGAGTTGGCTCGTAGTAGGTTGTTTCCACACCCATTTTATGAAGGATCTTGTCACAAAAATCTCGTGTTGGTTCGTAACAGGTATCGACCATCAAAATGTGATCACCTGTCTCGACAAACGACAGAATGGCATTAGAGATCGCTGCCGTACCACAAGGGTACAGAGCGCAACCTGTCCCACCTTCTATTTCGGTCATTGCGTCTTGAAAAGCAAAATGGGTGGTAGTACCACGGCGGCCGTAAAATAGAGTTTTATTTGCTCGGTTAACTGTTGCATGGTGTTTTTCAGCGACGGTGTCGAACACAACGGTAGAGGCTCTTTGGACGGATGGGTTTACCACGCCATTGGTCCACTTTTTATCGCGACCAGCGGTGACAAATTTGGTCTGTTTACTTTCTGACATCGGAAGTCCTTATCGAATACTTTACCTTATTTAAACCACGGCGTAGCTTGAATAGCAAGGGATTAAAGCAGTGGGTTAAATAGATAGAAAACACGCTCCAAAAAGCGAGAGAATAGCGTTCGCTTTTCCCAGTCTTGAATGTCAACTAAATGAGACTGGTCTATATAACTTTGCTGAAGCCAATACATCTCTTTGGTAAACGCTTGGTCATCAATGGCTAGGGTAAGCTCAAAGTTAAGCCACAAACTACGCATATCCATATTTACCGTGCCGACGAGACAGAATTCCTCGTCAATGACCACCGACTTGGTGTGCAGCAATCCACCATAGAACTCGTAAATTTCAACGCCAGCGCTTAGTAGCTCACTGTAAAATGCACGTGATGCCCACTGAACCATGAGTGAGTCATTTTTGTGTGGAATGATCAACTCAACGTTAATACCACGTTGTGCCGTCATCTTGAGCGTTTCGAGCAAATCAGAACTAGGAACAAAGTAAGGTGTCGTGATACGAACCGAGTGATTTGCTTGATTGATCGCGAGCGTCAATACCTGAGAAATGAGGTGTTCTGGCATACCAGGCCCGGACGGAACAACTTGAACAGGGTGTTGAGGTTCGTTTGGATTGATATGGCACTTAGGTATGGATGGGAATACCCGTGAACCAGTTTCTACTTCCCAATCCCAGCAGTGAATCGCCGACAATACATTGACTGTTGGCCCAGTGATGCGAATCATCATATCAATCCACTGGCCGACGCCAGAGTCTTGCTTAAAGTATGCCGGGTCAACCAAGTTCATTGATCCTGTGTATGCGATCTTTTCGTCGATGACGATAATTTTTCGATGCTGGCGCAAGTCTAGACGGCGGAGAAAGATACGCCAAGGACTCACCTCTAGTGCTTGAACGACTTCGACACCTGCATTGCTCATCATCTGTAACCATTCGCTGCGAAAGAAACGTGGGCTTCCAGCAGAGTCGAGTAATAACTTAACATCTACGCCACGCTTTGCGGCTTGAATCAAAGCAGAAGCAACGGAGTCAGCCAACCCACCTGGATGCCAAATGTAGAAAACCATACGAATACTGGTTTGGGCTTTTTCAATGTCTTCGATAATAGAATGCAAAATATCATCGGGAGAGCTTTGTAAAGAAAGTGAGTTACCTGAAAGGGCTGGTAGGCCGAGTCGGTTGTTACATAGTTCATCAATACGATAAATATGGCGGCCAAAACTTTCTGGTGAGTGAGCATGACAATCGTTGAGTTTCGAGAACCAGTCAGAAAAAGGCGAGAGCATCTCTTTGGCGCGTTCGGCTCTTTTTCGGCCGAGGTTTAGCTCACCAAACAGGAAGTAACAGACGACACCTAAGATTGGAATGATATAAATAATCATCAGCCAAGCCAGCGATACGCTGACAGCACGTCGCTTTAGTACGACTCGAATTGTTACACCAGCAACCAAAATCCAATAAAAGACGATCCCAGCGAGTGTAACAAAGTGATAAAACTTTTCCATTCAGTAACCTAGGTATTCCAATGCCATTCAATATTAGAACTCTGGGAGAGGGACGACAAGCGACAAATAGACAAAGAATGTAACGAGTAAGCAAAAGTCAGAAAAAGAATGATTATGTTATGGGAATGTAAAAGCTGGTGTATAGTTGATGTTAAAGGCTAAAAAAGCAGCATTTAAACATATTAATTACAATTGTGGTGGAAAAATATACTAAATGGGCTTCCAATTTTAATCCTAAACTGCTTTACTTGCCATAACGTTAGCGTCACTGATAATTTTATTAAGTGTAAAAATAATTATACACCACTTTTTTAAGACGCCTAACAGAAGCAAACACAACTTAAAAAACGATTTAATGGAGTAACCGTGGCTACTAGTACAAGTACACAAGCCCGTGATACATGGGGATCTAAATTAGGCTTCGTGATGGCCGCAGCAGGTTCTGCTGTTGGTTTGGGCAACATATGGAAATTTCCTTACACGGCAGGTGAGAGCGGCGGCGGCGCGTTCGTTGCAATTTACCTTCTTTTCGTGATTTTTATCGGCTTTAGCGTCATGCTAACTGAATTCGCTATTGGTCGTAAGACAGGTCTATCCGCTGTTGGTGCGTTTAAAACGACGGATCGTCGTTGGACGTTTACAGGCGTAATGGGTGTGTTGAGTGGTCTACTTATCATGGGTTTCTATCCAGTGGTAGGTGGTTGGGCACTGGCATACATCTTTAAAGTTGGTGGTGGCCTACTAAGCGCACCTGAAGCAATCGGTGACAGCTTTGGTGGTTTCATCTCTGATCCAGTACAACCGCTGATGTGGATGGGTATCTACCTGATGCTAAACATCGCTATTGTGATGAAAGGTGTATCGGGTGGTATCGAGAAAGCAGGTAAGATCCTAATGCCTCTATTATTCCTTATCCTGATTGTTGTATCAGTGAAAGGTCTAATGCTACCAGGTGCTATGGCTGGTCTTGAATTCCTGTTTATGCCAGATTTCTCTAAAGTAGACAGCAGTGTCGTTCTTGCCGCTCTAGGTCAGGCGTTCTTCTCGCTAAGTTTGGGTATGGGCTGTATGTTGACCTACGGTTCTTACTTGAAGAAGAAAGAGAACCTAGTTCAAACGACAGGTATGGTTACTGCAATGGACACCGGTGTTGCAATCCTAGCGGGTGTCGCAATGTTCCCTGCAATGTTCGCATTCGGCATGGAGCCAGCGGCTGGCCCTGGTCTAGTATTCGTTGTCGTACCTCAGCTATTTGCTGAAATGGGTGGCGTAATTGGTTTACTGTTCGCACTAATGTTCTTCATTGGTTTAACGGTAGCGGCACTCACGTCTTCTGTATCTCTACTTGAGGTTGTGGTTTCTTACCTAATTGATGAAAAAGGTATGAAGCGTTCAACAGCGGTAATCAGTGCAAGCTCAGTTATGGCTACGCTATGTGTGTTCGCCTCTCTATCACTAGGTGGTGTAGGTCCAACACTATTCGGTACGGGTGCATTTGATATCTTCGATCTACTAACAGACAAGATCTTCCTAGCTGTTGGCGGTATGTTGGTATGTATCTTTGCAGGCTGGCGTTTATCTCGCGCTGAGCTTGAAAAAGAAATCACTAATGACGGAAAAGTGTCTTTCCCGTTGTTTGGTTTGTGGTACAACCTAGTTAAGTACATCATCCCAGTAGCTATCGCAATCGTAGCATTTATGGGCATCAAGTCTGGCTTTGATAGCGGAAAAGGTGAAATCATGCTGCTAGGTATTGGTATTATCGCTGTGGCAGGCATCTTCTCTAAGAAGCTATAATCCTGCTCACGACTTAAACGAAACAAACCTCCCGCTTGGGAGGTTTTTTTTGGCTAGTCCTACAAAGTTAAGTGGCAACAATATGGACAAGTCCGGCAGTACAAGGTGTCGCTTTCAGAAGAGCGTTTATATCGCCTGAACAACGACACCCTACTGGTTTTCGTAAAGAGAATGGGTATACTCATGCCTCCGAAGTGGAGCCAGTCTAATGTTTGATATTTTACATACCCATCCTGAGTTTATCGTTATCAATAAGCATCCGAATGTGTCAGTACATAAAGATGATGGCGATACCATGCTACTCCAAGAAGTGTCCAAACAGACCGGAGATTTACAGCTTTATCTTATTCACCGCTTAGACAAAATGACTTCGGGTATTTTGTTGCTAGGTAGAAACGCGTCAGCAGCCAGAGCACTTTCAAACCTGTTTGCCGAACGTCGAGTGGAGAAGTTCTATCTCGCTATCGGCTGTAAAAAACCAAAGAAGAAGCAAGGCCTGGTATCGGGTGATATGGAACGTTCACGCCGAGCGTCTTGGAAGTTGCTTACCACCCAGTATAACCCTGCGATTACCCAGTTCTTTTCTACGGCTGCTTTGCCTGGTGAAAGGCTGTTCTTGTGCAAACCGCACACGGGCAAAACGCACCAAATTCGCGTTGCTCTGAAATCAGTAGGTTCGGGAATTGTCGGCGATCCTATATACAATAGTGGTAATGCCTCAGACCGCGGCTACTTGCATGCGTTTGCTCTTCGTTTCGAGTTTAATAATCAAAGCTACGAATTTGTTTGTGATCCGCGTAACAGTGCCTTACTCGGAGAGAAGTGGAATGATGAAATTACCAGCCAAGGCATTGAGGCTTGGCTAAAACCTTGGGAGCTATCATGGCCGAAGATCAACCAGTAATTCCTGCACCTATGCAGGCACATCAACTGCCAGTTTTTTTTGAGCAGTTGCAACTTCAATTGCAAGCAGCCCCGAACGAAGTTCGCCGTCTGTTTCATGGTCGTGGCCGTAGATTTGAAGGGTTAGAGCAATTAACCTGTGATTGGATTCAAGGCCAGCTAATTGTCAGTATATTTAAAACGGTAAGTGATGAATTCATTGAGCAATTAAAGCATGGGCTAATTTCCCTATCTGAGAGTGCGTTATGGCAAGAAAAACAAGGCAGAGTGATGGTTGTTCAACACCGTTACGCAGAGGGTGCGCCATCGGAAGTCTTGCTAGGTGAGTTGGATAGTCGCCCCGTAGTAGAAGAGTCAGGTTTAAAATACCAACTTGATATTGGCCGCAACCAAAACTTTGGTCTGTTTTTGGATATGCGCTATGGGCGTGATTGGGTAAAAGATAACGCTAAGCATAAAAATGTTCTAAACCTGTTTGCCTACACATGCGGATTTTCTGTTGCTGCGATAGAAGGCGGGGCAGATCAAGTTGTCAACGTTGATATGTCGCGCTCTTCATTGGCAAAAGGGCGAGAAAACCACAAGCTTAACAGCCATAACATTAATCAAGTAAAGTTCTTAGGCTACGATATTTTCCGCTCATGGGGGAAAATCAAAAAGATGGGACGCTACGACTTAATTGTGATTGATCCGCCGTCGTTCCAAAAAGGCAGCTTTGCCTTAACGAAAGATTACAAACGTATTCTTAGAAAACTGCCTGATTTATTAGCGCAAGATGGAGAAGTGATCGCGTGTGTTAACTCTCCTCAAGTGACAAGCCAGTTCTTAATCGATGGCATGAAGGAAGAAGCGCCGCAGCTCAACTTTATTGAACGACTAGACAATCCTCCGGAGTTTGAAGACGTCGATCCAGAAGCGTCGCTTAAAGTACTCCGATTTAAATAGCCGTATATTTCAAACCCGAAAAGCGCCATTCATGGCGCTTTTTTTGGCGTAGTCTTAGCCAATTTTGGCAATGGTCACTCCTGATATGCAAATTAATCTGTGCTTTTTAGTGTGTAAAATCCAGAATAAATACGAGTAAAAGTAGTAAACCAACACGCAGCACCAAAGATATAGGCAATCAAAGCAAAGTGTTGTGGCAACAAACAAAACAGAACAAAACAACCTATGGTTTCCGTCCCCTCTGTCAAACCGCTCATGTAATAGAGTGACTTATTCTTATAGACAGGGTTGTCGATGCCGCGTTTTCCTGCCATTACAGCAAAAGCTAAAAAACTTGTCCCCGTTCCGATAAAAGAAAAAATCAGGAATGCCCCGGCAATAGCGTTTTGCTCTGGGTTCGCAAGGACAAAGCCAAACGGGATCAGCGAATAGAATAGGAAATCTAAGCTGATATCTAAAAAACCACCAGCATCAGAAATTCCTTGAATACGTGCTAACGCGCCATCTAGTCCATCGCATATCCGATTGAGAACTATAAAGACCAGCGCTAAGGTGTATTGCTCTACGATCAAAGCGGGAAAGGCAAGGCAGCCTAAGGCAAAGCCAAACAGTGTTGTCTGGTTGGCTGTGACCCCTAGTTTATCAAACAGCTTGGCAGATTGAGCTAAAGGCCATCGGATGACTTTAATACTGAAACGATCAAGCATTTTCACTCTCCCAAGGCCATACGAGACAGCGGCTATCGCTAGGAACATCTTCATCATCATGAGTGACCATCAAAGCAGGTATATTGGCCTCTCTTAATTGCACAGCAACCCAGCCTCGGAATTGCTCTCGCAGTTCCTTATCTAGCTTGCTGTAGGGTTCATCTAGCAAAGCGACCTTAGGTTTAGCAAGCAGCATACGTGTTAACGCTACGCGCGCCCGCTGACCACCAGATATTTGGTCAGGAAAGGATTTGGCTAACTTTGACAATGATATATTTTTTAACGCTTTAAGTGCATGCTGTTTACGCGCAGCACCTTTAACGGAATCGGGTAGCGCAAACGCAAGGTTTTCCCACACGGTTAGATGCGGAAAGAGCAAGTCATCTTGAAACAGAATACCAACCTGACGTTTGTGAGCCGGCAGTGTATCAAGGCATTGGTCACTCAAAGTGATAGAACCTGAATAGTCAAACTCTGATGACAAATGGCCTGCAATCGCATCAAGCAAGGTTGATTTTCCGCAGCCACTTGGGCCCATTAAAGTTACGATTTCTCCTGGCTCAACAGTAAGGTTGAACTCTGAGAAAAGGGCGTCGCCATTCGTTTTACGGATGGCGAGGTTTTCGAGACAAAGACTCATTCGGTAGCAAACCTTTAATAGTTAGTCGGCGATACTTAACTTGAAGTCGGCTAAGTAGAATCGCAAATGAGAAGAACATCAGTGGCAAGATCGCTTGCCAAATGGCATAAATGGCGGTGACGCGGCGGTCGAACCCACTCGAAAGCGCCACTGCTTCAGTGGTTATCGTGCTTACGCGCCCGGCACCTAAAATAAGCGTTGGTAGGTATTGCGCTAGGCTAACACTAATGCCAACGGCCCAAGCGAAAGCGATGGCAGGCAATAGTAGTGGTAGCTTAATTTTAAACCAGGCTTGTAATGGTGATTTTCCTAGGCTTAAGGCAACACGAGTCAATCCATTGTCGAAGCTACGCCAAGGCCCATCTAAAGACAAATACACGAATGGAAAGGCAAAAAATACGTGCGCCCAGCAGACCCAGAATAAATACGCTTCACTATCGATGTACAAGGTCACGATCTGTAGGCCAAACAGTACGGATAGCTGTGGGATGAGCATAGGAATCGCAATGATGTAGCCTGGAACTTGCCAGCGGTAGCGTAGGCGATATTCATGGGCCATCAGTGCCAGTACGAGACTGATTGTCGCGCAGACAACAGCGATAAACATGCTCTGTTCTAGAGTGCTTAGAATGCCTTGCCATTCATATTGCCAAAACCGAAGGCTATATTGGGAAGGCAGTAGATCTGGAAACCGCCAACGCTGCGCGAAGCTCCAGATAACCAGAAGTGGAACCATCAACACGACTAGGCCAATTATTGCAATGAAAAGACTTCGACCCGGAAGTTGTACGCCATTTCTGCCGGAATATTGCCACGCTTTAAAGCCTTTGGTCACGGCCCATTCAATGAGTCGAGCAAGTCCAATCAGAACAGATGCAATGGCAAACAATACCACAGCTCCAGCCGCGGCACGGGGGAGAAGTGATAGGTCAGGATCATTGAACCACTGCCATACCAGTACGGCAAATGTTGGTGGATTGGTCGGCCCAATAATCAATGCAACATCTACGACAGCTAAGCTATAGGCAATGACAGCCAGCATCGGAAAGCGAAGTCGAGCAAACCACTGCGGGAAAATACATTTCCACCAAGTTTGAGCAGAGCTGTACCCCATGGCATGACTGACTTTTTCGGTTTGTTCAATTTTTAGTTGCTGCAAGATCGGAATACTCATAAGAAGCAAGAAAGGCACTTCTTTGAGCGCTAACATGACAACTAAGCCTAGCGCATAAGGATCCTTTATCAAGAGCGCTAAATCGTCGACATCTTGCGCGTTTGGTGTGTACCCAAACCAATCATGTACCACACGAGCGCCCATGCCCGTTGGTGCAAACATAAAAGCGAAGCCAATGGCGAAGGCGACGTGCGGCATAGCTAGCAACGGAGAAAGGCTCAATTCTATCTTGCGCCAAAATGACGTCCTCCAAGTTGACTGGAGTATGGCAAAGGTGATCATGCAGGCGAGATAACTGCTAAAAATCGCACTGTAAATGGTTAACCCGATTGATTGCCAAACTCCGGCCCAACTAAAGACAGCGGAAAAGCCATCTAGCGACAAGTAATGCAAACCAATCGGGGGGATATACCCGAGCGCAGACAGCAAAACACCAAGTAAACCAGGTAAAGTAGGCACTATGCAAACAACGATAATGACTAAATAAAGCGCTCTTAACATGAGGTGACTCTAGTTTCCGTAACGTTTTAGCCACTCTTTTTCCAAAGCTGCTTGCCAGCTAGGGTGAGGCTCGGCAATAGACTTAAATTGTTGGGTATTTTTAGCTGAACCGGTTAAGAATTTGCTATTTAGTACTGAAGGATCCCCCCAAACGCTTAGATCTCCTTTTCGAGACTGAGCTTCTGGGCTTAATAGGAAGTTAATTGCGACTTGAGCGCCTGCGCTCGCCTTAGCATTCCATGGAATGGCAAGAAAGTGGATGTTAGACAGAGCACCGGCTTCCATTGCATAAGCCTTGGTGGTTTGAGCTAGGTTACCACTAGCCTGTGCAGAAAATACCGCGTTCGGGTTAAATGTAATGGCGAGATCAATTTGGCCATCATCAAGTAGTTGCACGGTTTCTGCTGTTCCGGCTGGAAACTGCTTGCCGCCGCGCCAAGCGACTTTATGCAATTGATCCAAGTAAGACCAAAGAGGTTGTGTCACGATAGCAAAACTCTCTTCAGAAACAGGCTGTTGTAGAGAAGCATCATTATTTGTCAGTTCGATCAATAATGCTTTAATAAAACTCGTGCCATGAAATTCTGGCGGGCGAGGGTAAGTGATTCGGTTGGGGTACGCTTTGGCATAACTTTGCAGTTCTGCGAATGATTGTGGTGGGTTGTTGAGTGTTTTCTCATCATGAATGAATACTAACTGACCTACCCCCCACGGAGCTTCTAAACCATTTGTTGGTTCAGAGAAGTCGACTTCGACAGGCAAGGTTTTGTCGACGTATTGCCAACTGGGTAGATCGTCAACAAAAGGGCCAAACAGAAGTTGGTTGTCTTTCATTGATTTGAAGTTTTCTCCATTGATCCAAACCATATCTACACTGCCACCGCTGTTTTTCCCCGCAGCTTTTTCTGCAATCAGGCGTGATGTTGTTTCTGCAATATCTGTAACTTTGACATGTTTTAGAGTCACGCCATACTGCGATTGGATCTGAGTACCAGCCCACTGGATGTAGCGGTTAATTTCTTGGCTACCGCCCCAAGCGTGGAAGTAAACAGTTTGTCCTTTTGCTTTCTCGACGGTCTCTTGCCATTGGTCTGCCGCAACGGAAGAAAGTGAAAAAACGAGCGAAGAAAGAAGAGTGATCAGCCTTGTCATAATGTTCCCTGTTAGTTGAATAATTGTATCGGCCAATTGTAGAGACCGGAGGAATGCAATTATTCATTCATTATGACTGAAAAAATCAGGATTATTAACAATTTGACTGAATTGTTGATGAGATGTATGAAAAGTGTCTAATGGAAACCAAAAAGTAGCCAACTAGGCTACTTTTTAAGCTACTTATCTTGTGACAAACGTTAGTTTTTCCAATCGTTCAATTTGAACGTTAGAGTGTGAACATCGTTTTTAAGTACCATTGAGTCTTGTGTTAGAGTCATGTCGCTCCAGTCAGATAGAGTCTGGCCGAAGGCTTGTTCAATATCCATCATGTCACCCACACACATCTTCATGGTCATGCCCATTTTTTCAATGCGGAACTGATTGTCTTTTAACTCGGCTTGACCAAAGAAGTTGTTGCAGCCGGCGTTGCCGTTGGCAGTCATTTTTTCGCCAATTTCTAGGCGAGGTGGGTTTTGACGACCCTCTAGCACAATATCTTCGCCGTCAATGTTGACCAGTTCCCAATTGTGGTGCTGTAAATCTTGAGCTGTAATTGGTTTCACATCGTCTCCATTGCTTGCACATGCCGTTACAACAAGAGGTAGAGTAATTGCTGCAAGTAACATTTTTGGACTAAGCTTCATAATAGATCAACTCCGATAATAAATAGATAAGTCAGCATCATGACTTTGATGAGTGCAGTATAGTGAATTGCAGGCAGGATTTGTCAATATTAGGTCATAGTTTGGTATCAATCACACATTGAAACTTATTGATAAACATACAATTACAATTCACGTAGAGTGAAATTTGAGCGTTAATTAATATGAGAGGAATCGCTTGGAGCAGTTAGAGTTTTTTATCGTCCCAAGCCCTTGTGTCGGCATATGTACAGTAGATGAGAAAGGCTATTGTCAGGGTTGTATGCGCAAAAGGGAAGAGCGTTTTAATTGGCTTAATATGACACCTGCTCAGCAGTTACATGTGATAAAACTCTGTCGGCAAAGGTACTTGCGCAAAATTCGAAAAGGACAAACTAAGCCCACGGAAGAGATGCCTATCCATACCCCACAACAAGATCTATTTTAAAATCAAAACTTTACATGGCCTATAGTTTGGGCTACATCTTAAATATCGTGTACTGTATTTTAAGGTGTAGTATGGATATACGAAACGACAATGCTAACCCTTGCGTTGGTCTATGCGAATCTAGCAACAATGGTACGTGCATCGGCTGCGGACGTAGCCGAGAAGAAAGGTACCTGTGGTATCAAATGACTGAAATAAAACAAAGAGAGATTCTTGAACGCGTACCCAATGAACCTCTCTGTCTAAAACCTGAGAACTAGCTCACTTACTTCAATCCCCAACGATCGTTAACCCAACCACCGGCGTGCTCATCAAAATGGTTTCCTGAGAATCGGTGGTTTACTTCATTGCTTTTTTCATTCTGAGGTTTTTCATCGAGCAAATGTTGGATATAACTCGCCATCGGATCACCACCTTTCAGCCGATCTTGCCGAGTCGCTACCTCTTTAATCAATTGAAGACGGTATGAGTTGCTAGCACGTTTCATGCGGTGATCCTCCTTAGTTGTGACATTAATATGAAAACTTAGAAGCCGACAAGAAAACCGTCAATACATTGTGGTTAATAAATGGTCAGTTTTATCAATATTGAGTCTGTTTTAATTGAAGCCATCAGCGCGATTTGGCGCTATCGTATTGAAATAAGTAGAAAGGTGAAAAGCTTTAGCAACTTTGGGCTGCAATAAAAAATTCATCAACAATTAAAATAGTAAAAACTCTAGAAATAGTGTCTTTAAGTAAACAATAGGGAAGGAGGTGAAGACTATTTTTTATGGTATGCAACCTTGTGCATCAAAAGAGTCTCTGTCTATATTTAAATTCTAACGTCAGAGGCAGTCAAAGAATGAAAAACTCACAAATCGTCATAGTAGATGACTCACCAGCAATTTTATTGGTGATGAAGGGAATGATGTCGGAGCTAGGGTATGAGGACGTCATTACTTGTTCCAATCCTGCTTCAGCACTGGCTAATATCAAACGCTCACCAGATAAGTACAGCGCGGTATTTACCGACCTCAATATGCCTGACATAGATGGCATGACGTTAATCAAAGAGCTGGGTGAAATGAACTACCGTGGCGGGGTGTGCATAATTTCGGAAATGGACAACCGAGTGATAGAACTTGCCGCACACATTGCTCGCAAGCATAAGGTTAATTTGGTTGGCAATATAGCAAAACCAGTTCACATAAACGCCTTACAGCGGATGCTAAGTAAAATCAAACAGTTTACTAAAAGTGAAGTTTGCAGCTATGAACCGCTGAGCAAAAGCGCTTTAAGAGAGTACATAGAACAAGATCTCATTGAACCTTACTATCAGCCTAAAGTTAATCTTAATAGCCGTAGCGTTGAAGGAATCGAGGTATTGGCTCGAATCATTAAACCTGGGCAAGCTAACGCCATTTCACCGGGGCAATTTATTCCAACGGCCATACAACATGGAATGCTAAACGAACTTACCCATCAACTGTTGAGTAAGGTGCTAGCGGACTTTCCTAAATTAACAAAAGAATTTGGGCCTAGTGTAAAGATCAGCTTAAATTTGTCACCGTCTCAACTGAGCACTAATGGCTATACGCGGGATTTTGTAGATACGATTGATACACAACAAGTTGATAAAGAGAATATTACGTTAGAGATTACCGAAGAGTTCGCACTTGAAGATACAGAACAGCTAGAGACAATCAACCGGTTGCGTATGAGAGGCTTTGGTTTGTCGCTTGACGATTTTGGTACGGGTTTTACTAACCTGAACCAATTACGAACACTCCCTTTTACTGAAGTAAAAATAGATCGCACGTTGATCAATGATATTCATCAGGATCAATTTAACCAGGTCGTGGTCGACACTCTAGTTAATATCGCAGGTAAGATTGATGCCTCACTAATTGCTGAAGGTATCGAGGAGTATGAAGACTTAGAGTACCTACGTAAAACCTATCGAGATATGAACGTACAAGGTTATTTAATTTGCAAACCTAAGCCACTAGATAGCTTGGTGTACTGGCATCATAGCTGGGTTTCCAATGTGCGATAAAAAGCCCCGAAAATCGAGGCTAGTTTGCCAAAGGTGATAGCGAAAGATTACTTGCTTAGACTCTGGCAGCGTTGGTTAGTGAACAACTCATCTGCCATTAGCTGTCCTCGGCTATTGCGCATCTTAATACGGTAGCTGATCCCTACCTCTAGGTTATTCTTGGTATCTGGTGTGTTGCAATAAGTTTGAATGCTCTGTTTCAATACTTGAGATGCGGGTTTGGCCCCTTTTGCATCGTCATTGTAAACCATCATAATCTCAATCGTGCTTCCTTTCGCGTTGGCGCGCATGATGGATAATGGGCCTGACTCAAGTGGCAACTCTGTTGATAGCAAGTTAGCACGGCTTTTTGCAAGCAACTCAAGCTGCTTCTGCTTTTCTGACGAAGCAGAAGAACACCCCACAATTAGAGTGCCCAAGATCACGATAGTAAATACCTTTAGCGAATTAAGCATGATTAGAATACTTTTTTGAATGGTTTTACGATAACGTTCTGATATACACCTGCTGCAATGTATGGGTCAGAGTCTGCCCATTGTTGCGCTTGCTGTAAAGAAGCGAACTCAGCAATGACCGTCGAACCTGTAAATCCAGCTTCACCTGGATTATCAGAGTCAATTGCAGGCATAGGACCAGCGGTTAGCAGGCGACCTTCATCTTGGAGTGCTTGCAAACGCTCTAGATGAGCAGGACGAGCGCTAAGGCGTTTATCCAAAGAGTTCTCTACATCTTGTGAGAAGATGACGTACCACATGAGCTGATATCCTTATATAAATAGCTTACTTTCAGACAATTACTCTACCTTAACCAGCGTATTTTTAAAGCCTTGATGTCTAGATATTGTCATACCAATGCTGATTACTTGATCGGGCGAGGTTTTCCGTCACCGTCAATGGCAACGTAATTGAATGTGGCGTCACACACCATAAAGCGATCTTCTAGGCCATGTTCTTTCACTGGCTTCACCCACACTTCTAGATCAATACTCATTGAAGTACGACCAATCTTGGTGCATTCACCATAACAACAGACAACATCGCCCACGCGGACAGGTTTTTTAAACGTGATACTTGATACAGATACCGTAACAATACGGCCGGACGAGATTTCTTTGGCGAGAATTCCACCAGCAAGATCAAGTTGTGACATGATCCAACCACCAAAAATATCGCCGTTGGCGTTGGTATCTGCTGGCATTGCGAGGGTTCTAAGAAGCATTTGCCCTTTAGGTGCGGTATGTTCTGTGCTCATTGTGACATCCAATACAAACGAAGCAGCGACCAAGTTGGTCGCCGCAAAAGTAGGATTGTAACAAACTTATCAACTCATTCGCTAGAGTTTGCCTGGTTATCGTCTTTGGGCATATGTTTGTAAATATACACTCCAGTGAGCAGGGTAAAGCCAAATGTTGCAGCGAGTAAGCCAAACACTTTGAAGTTCACCCACACATCAAGAGGCAGTTTGAACGCAATATAGACGTTTAAACCAGCACACAATGCAAAAAAGATTACCCATGCCCATGTGACTTTGGTCCATATCGGCTCAGGAAGGGTGATTTCTTTGCCTAGCATGCTTTTAATCGCCGATTTACCGATGATGTGGCTGACTGCCAAGCCGATGGCAAAAATCATATAAACGATAGTGACTTTCCATTTTATGAAGTTGTCGTCGTGGAGGAAAATCGTCATGCCACCAAAGATGGCTACCATAAGAAAAGTGATGACTTGCATCTTTTCTACTTTTTTGAACATGACATAGGTGATGATTATTTGAATGGCAGTTGCCGCTATAAGAGCGCCTGTCGCAACGTAGATGTCCTGCATTTTGTATAGAACAAAGAAAATAATCAGCGGGATAAAGTCGAGCAGTTGTTTCATTGAGTTATTCTACATCTGTGTAATTGCTCTCAGTCTAACTAATTCAATGCCAATCACAAAGCGCTTAGTGACAAGCGAGCGGAACTCTGTCCTCATCAATTAACCAATCAACGTTGAATCTGCCGCTTAAAGTCTTCCAAATAGCCTTCACTTCGTAAACTATCGACGGCAAATTGCAGCTCTTCATCGCTCATTGAAAAGCAACATGATTTGCCAGTCATGCCATTCAAGTATTCGTGATATTCCAACTCAGTAAAGTGCCCGATTCGGTCGACAAGAAGACTTTTGATACCTTGATGAATAAGTCGATAGTATGTGTGACGTTGAACTTCCATAACGTGCTCCTGACATCTGTAAAACGGAGTGTTGCCGCTTTTGTAAACCGTGTAAGGAATAAGCATATTCAATGCCAGGAGAATGAGACTTTGCCCGCTTAGCTGGTAGGTGCTTAATAACGTGCAAAAATTAGTAACTTGAGCACAAATGTATTCGTTTGATTTAGCAAAATTCAAACAGCTTCTGAGTCAAGCAAGGAAGAATATTGCCAATCTATTGACTGGCAATATTTTACGGAATGAAGGTTCTTCTTTTAGCTAAGAGCTGGCGCTTGAAGTCGCTGAGTCTCGTTGCTTTGAGAGTTTGTTACGCCTGTAAACTACCGCTTAGTGTACGCCCACAGATAGAGCAGATTTCAACATTTGATCGAGCGCTTCTTTTGTCGTTGGTTTAGACAGTCGTCCATCCATAAGTTCGCTAATCAAGTTCAGTTCTCGTTCTCCCGACTCCCCTGACAGAGCGATAATCGGAATAGTCGGGTAAGTACGCTTAATAATACTCGCCGCCTCAAAACCATTCATGACTGGCATTTGAATATCCATAAAGACAAGATCAATTGGGTTGCTTCGGATAATTTCAATCGCCACTTTGCCATTATTTGCCAGTACGACGCCATAGCCTAATTGCTCAAGATAAAGTTTGACCAAGGTACGCTGGATTTCTTTATCATCAACGACCAATATCATATGAGAAGGTGCGACGCCAAAATTCAGTTCACCATTAGATACAGCAACTGCAGGTGTAGAGGCTTTTGCTTCTTGTTTAGGTACTGGTTTGGGTTTCTTAGCCTGAGCAACGGTAGCGTTGGTTGCTGGGAAAGTGAGTTTGAACTCGGTAAAGCTTCCAACTTCTGAATGACAACTGATCGAACCACCAAATGATGCCAACACGCGTTGACAGTATCCGAGGCCTAAGCCACTACCACCGCTCTTATTGTGGCTAAAAAAGTCATCAAAAATACGCATCAGCAAGTTTTGTGGAATGCCAGGTCCGGTGTCTCGAAATAGCAAGTAGTTTTCGTACTGACCGCGTTCAGTCCGTATTTCGATTTGACTGTTCGGATAAGAGTCAAAGTAGTAAATGGCATTACGTAGTAAGTTGAATAAGACAAAATTGAACAGAGTGTCATTAATTTTGGCTACAAAATCTTGGTTAAGATTCAGCGTGATACGCTTAAGGTCATCGTCATTGTCGAAGCCGTATTGATTAATGGCACTATTAATCGCGCCGTGAATCAATGTTGCCTCTGCTGGTTCTTGGTCCAGTGAAGAGTTGTTAACTTCTCGAAGGATAATATCTATCAGTTGTCGCCCACGTTTTATCGCTTGCTTACCTTTCTCAACATGTAGCATTAGGCTGTTAGCATCGATTGGAGACAGAAGCTTGTGGTTAAGCGACTCGAACTCAAACTGTACTTGTGCAAGTGGGTTTCTCATCTCGTGAGCGATAGAATTGGCAAGTGCTTGCGACTGTCTTACTTTTTGTTCGTAGTTGATGTGAACTTGGACTTTTTGTATGACGCGCTCGAGTGCTTTGAGTTCTTCAAAAGAAAAGTTGACCCCACCGGGTTTGTGACTAGAAACCAGTACATGAGAAAGTTTGTTCTTACCTTCGTAGATAGGGAGAACCAGTGCTGACTCCATCTGATTCATACTGCTGTGGATGGTTGATAGCTCTTTGTTGCGGTTTTTTTCGATCGCATCTTCAATTTCATCGATCACCAACGGTGTGGAGTGATTCTCGAAGTAAGAGCGATACATACTGGCACCTTGGTAATCATCAAGTAGCTTTAGTTTGTCGCTAGGTACACCCAAATAAGTCGCGAGTGATTCAATAGCTTGGCTTGGGGACTTTTGAAACTCATCTTCTAGTTGAGCGATTTTCTCTGTTGGGGAAACAGGAGAGCCGTACAGCGCATAGGTTAGACAGGTACGAACCAAGCGTGACACATAAGGCCATGAAAGACCTATTGCCATTATTGCAACTATGCCTGTTGCTGTGCTGGCATAGTTCAAATCCTTGAACAGAGAAACGATAAATGTATAGGTGGCAGCGGTAATCAGCAGCGAGCATCCGACAAGGCAGAGATAGCGGAAACTATAAAAGCGAGAGGCGAGAATCGCGTATCCCATAAAGAGCATTTCACTAATTGACAGTGCTGGTGGGAGCCAAGTTAGAGAGAAGTTATTAAAGAAGTACGTAAAACCTAATTGAATAACTGCGGTAGAGGCCATAAATATGGTCATGCCGAGTATCATGTAGTTTACTCTTGTACGTCGAACGCGGCTACTGCCGCGTTTTATCGAAAGTAGGTTAAAGAATGTTAGAGCGAATAGCAGTGTCAATCCGATAAAAAACGGTCGAGTGTATTCACCAAACTCAAGCATGAAGTTACTTGGGCCTTTAATGATTACGCTTTTAACTGTCAGATCGGGAACGATATTCACTACAGTACAAAAGGTCATGGTGAGACCGGCAAACAGAAATTGCCAAAAGCTTGGTCTGCTACTCGTATAGTGTTTTCTCAGTTTTGCGGAGAAATAGTAAGCTGAACCAAATGCGAGTAGTGCCGAAAGATTAGCAATGATTGCCATCATGGTGCCTACACTTGGCCCCCATTCAACCAACCATCCGCTATGAAAATAAGCATTACTTAAAATCCAAACAAACAGCCCAAGTGTATAGGTTACGTAGTAGACATATTGTTTTAAGCTGCCGACACCATGTTTTCTAGTTAGAGCTGTGCAAAAATACCCTGCCCATACAAAAACAAGCAAAGCTGTCATGATTAGGGCGACTGCTTTTGGATAGAGTAGCTGTTCTGTAATATAACTAAGCATATTGTAGCTCTTGTCCTTGGTATCTATGCTGCTTTAATTGGGTGATGGTACTAACTTTATAATGTCGATAACTGCATTCGGATAAAGCTTGACTCAGTGGCTTTATAAACCAAAGGCCCTTGTATGTTGCAAATCCCGAATCTGATACGTGGCAAAAGCTCATCTTCAGATACGCGCCGTTATTTAAGCTTTGGTAATACTGAATCATCAATGGTTGTTCAATGACGACAAAGGCAACTTTAAAGTGGTGCTTGTCTAGTTGCGCCATTAGCCTCTTTTGTGACAAATAGAGGAAAAAAATCTTCTGATTCTGATTGCCACTGACTGTCAGTCTGACGATTTCGCAACACTTTTCTTGAGCCCTAATATTTTTCCACAGAGTGTTTTCAAATTCTGCTGATGAAGTATCACTGATCTCGACATCTGAACACAAGAGATCTAGATTCACTAATTGATCTTGCATCTCCGCTTGGTTTATCAAAGTCCAGCAAGAAGTTTGAAAAAACGGTGAAAAGTAGAGCCAATCTGGTGCGTTTTGATGTCGATTGATTTTTGCACTAGATACAATGACGGGAAAAGATAGGTCAGGGACTAGTTGGGCTAGAATGAAGTGCGTTCCGTGAGATGACACTTCAATTTCAAAAAGCATCTCGAACCATTGTTGTTCCCAAACGAATGTTGCTAGATTGATTAACATTACAGCGTCTGGTAGTTCCATCGCATACTGACTGTGAAGTGTGTAATAAAGCTCAGTGTGTTTCTCGATATCTTCAATGACGCTATCAGCAAAATTCTCTTCATTTTGAGTAAATGCCGGAGCTGACTCGAGTTTTAAACTAGAGGTTTGATTGAGGTACTTGTTTGTAATCTTCCATACATTGAAAGCACACCAAGCCTGAGCCCAGTTATCAAACAGTGTTAAAGCCCTTTTTTCAAAATCATGCCATTGCTGAGGTTCATCTTTCAGCGGATAGTTGACGTTAACAAAGTAGTAAGGAGATTGCAGCTTTGTCGCGATATTTCTATACCGGAGAGAGCTATCTTGCTCACAGACCTGAGCGACTCTTTCATTGAGTATATGTTTAAAAAAGTGATTGCTGTCGACTCCGAACAGTGTTTCGATTTGCTCAAATAGCGCACACGCATGTTGACTCGTCCCTCGTTCCAAAAGGGAAGATTGATTATTATTAGCCATAGACGTTGATGTTGTAATATTGTTATTTTGAACAATTAGTATTCATATGTATGCCTATCTGTGCAATTGAATTAGTATGTTTATGCTAATTACTTCGCTATTAATATTAATATTGGTGATGTAGAGCACGTTGTGCGTGAATTGCGTGGTTATTTTTTCATCATGGACATTTTGAGTTGAGGCAATAATAGAGCCATTAGGTATTGGAAAGGCGTTGTTTTCGCAAGATTGTGTTTTATTACCTATATCAGTACTTTAGCGCTTTATTGATTTTAATTTGAAATAATTATCTGACACTATTGTTAATAACAAACTAATCCTCTGGCCCTTTAGCCTTCACAATCCCTTTTATTGTTGGAAATTCTGTCTGATTAGCCACCTATCTTGTTGTTTTGATGATTAAATTGTGCTCTTTGAAGAAAAAAGTTGGCGAAAATCATGAGCTTGGCATACACTTTCCAAGGTAAAGCCGATATGTTGTTGATTGGCTTGGTGAAATGTTTTGGTGCTGCCTTGGGGCGGCAATGTTTAACACAGCTTTGAGGAAAGTTTTATGGCGCTCACAAAGGCCGATTTGGCTGAGAACCTGTTTGAAAAGCTCGGATACAGTAAACGGGATGCCAAGGAAACGGTTGAGGCGTTTTTCGAAGAGATTCGTAAGGCACTGGAAAGTGGCGAACAGGTAAAACTGTCTGGATTTGGTAATTTTGATCTTCGTGATAAGAATGAACGTCCAGGTCGAAACCCGAAGACAGGTGAAGACATTCCAATCAGTGCTCGTCGCGTAGTGACCTTCCGCCCAGGGCAAAAATTAAAAGCCCGAGTTGAAAACATAAAGGTGGACTAACTCTTAGTTAGCTAAGAGGCACATCTTGCATAGGGGCTAGCTAGATTCCTAGAAAGCTCCCAATGAAAAACACCCCGGCCAAGGCTAGGGTGTTTTTGTCTTTGCTGTTTGAAAACCGATCTTAGTCGCGTTTCCACAAGGCATGGCAGAACTTGTGTTCTGGATCGCGGCTGATCAATAGGCGTGCGAACACATCATCAAGCACATCGTTTTCTTCATTGACCAAGCCAATGCGAACCTCGGCGTACACTTCTTTGTCTACATCAAAGCCGACATGTTCGACCCAGTCGTCTCCAGTTTCAACCAGTTCAGCAGCGCCGCGCTCATCAAACTGAGCAGTGAATAGAATGACATCAGCCGGTTCTAGATTGTCTGGCGCCATTTCCAAGAAAATATCGTAAGCTGTGTCGATGGCATCATCGTATGAGATTAGATCTGCCATGATTACGCGCGGCTCATGTATTTACGTTCAGTCGTGTTGATCACGATACGGTCACCAGTAGCAATGTACTCTGGTACTTGCACGGTAAGACCCGTCGCGAAGCGCGCAGGTTTAGTACGTGCTGAAGCTGAAGCCCCTTTGATTGAAGGATCCGTTTCTTCAATGACCAATTCAACAGCCGCAGGAAGCTCTAGGCCAACGGCGTTCCCGTCAACTAGGATTACGTGCAGACCTTGGATATCTTCTGTTACGAATAGCAGTTCGTCTTCGATCTCGTCTTTTTTGAACGTGTATTGAGTGTAATCTTCGTTATCCATGAAGATGTATTCATCACCATCAACGTAAGAAAAAGAGGAAGCACGTTTGAACATGTCTACAGTGTCTACGACGTCGTCTGATTTGTAGCGTTCATCAACGCGAGCACCTGTCGTTAGGTCTGTACAACGCAATTTGTAAATTTTAGCGCCGCCGCGACCACCAGGAGTGGTTACTTCGATGTCTTTAATTAATAGTGTTTTACCATTAGATTCGATAGCAAAACCTTTTTTAAGCTCACTCGCCTTTGGCATGAACAATTTCCTTCGTGTGTATAGGTATTCCCGAGATTATATACCGAGTCACTAGCTGAAGGAATATCTTGATTCATCCTGCGCGGTGAGCGAACATTAGAGAACTGAGTTCGTTTATTTTGTGTTACCAATCAAATGCATCTTTCCACGATCAACCCTAAAGCACCGTTTCAGTCTAATTACCAACCAGCAATCGATGAGTTGGTCAGCTTCCTCAGAAATGGGTTAGGGGAGAATCTGCACAGCATCTATCTCTATGGCAGCGTCGCGCGCAAAACAGCAAAACCTGGGTTATCTAATATGGATGTGATTGTGGTTACAGGTGAGCCATTTAGCAATTTAAAAACCACTCTATTTAACTCCATCAAATGGCGCTTTCAAAAGTCCTATCCATTTATTACGGAAATATCTTTTAAAACGGCGTTAGTTTCAGAGGTGGCGAGCTTAGAGAGCATTTTCTCTTGGGGCTTTCAGCTAAGGCATTGCTCAGTGTGCATTTTCGGTGAAGATTTATCTGAATGTTTTGGTGACTACGAACCCAGTTGGGAGATCGCCAAGCATTGGAACATGGATGTAGAAGACTGGGTAGCGGTTTACCGAAATCGTATTGTCCGTTGTGATAAACCTGAAGATCAGATCAAAGCGCAGAAGATTATCGCTAAGAAGTTGCTCCGCGCTAGCTACTCTCTCATCATGTACAAAGATAAAAAATGGTTTGATGACCCACAAGAGTGCGGTAAAGCTTTCTTGCATTATCATCCAGAAAAGCAGGTTGAAATAGAGCGTTTAGGGATACTGCTATCAGGGCGACTGATCGCCAAACGTTCTGTTATAGGGATGCTTGATGGTTTTGGTGAGTGGTTATCTAACCAATATAATAAGACCGAATTTAAAATAGGCTAAAACAATCCTAGCTGTGGTTCACTTAAGGTAGCGAAATCTAGCCCTATAAATGGCAGAATTGCTTCCGCGACAGGTTTTAGCTGCTTGTCTATGTAATGTTGATAGTCGATGGCGCTCTTCTGATACTCTTTTGGTTCAGGCCCTGCAATGGTAATTACATACTCGATTCGGCCTTTGTTTTGGTACTGCAACGGTCGGCCTAATTGCCCATTGATTTCATCTGCCATTCTTGCTGCGCGTACCTGAGGTGGAATGTTTTTCTGGTATTCGTGGAGCTTTCTTCTTAAGCGCTTTTGATAAACTAGCTTATTGTCAAAATCCCCCGCTTTTGTTTGCTCTACAAACTTGCGCACAAAGTCACTTGGGTTGTCGCCATGAAACACCATTGTATAAAGTGTTTGTTGGAACTCTTGCGCAAGAGGAGTCCAATCGGTTCGTGCGCTCTCTAATCCTTTAAAAATGAGCCGTTCATTTTCACCTTCGCCGATTAGGCCCGCATAGCGCTTTTTAGACCCTGTTTCCTGCCCTCGAATCGTCGGCATTAGAAATTTTTTGTAATGGGTTTCGTATTCCAACTCTAAGATTGAGGTAAGGTTGTACTCTTCGCGGAGATGATTGGACCACCACTGATTGATGTGTTCGACAAGCTCATTGCCAATCTTATCTGCTTGCTTTTGAGTGAAAGGACCATTGAGTGATACAAACGTAGAGTCAGTATCGCCGTAGATCACTTGATAGCCTTTCTCTTCAATCAGTATTTTGGTCTGTTTCATGATTTCGTGACCACGCATGGTAATACTAGAGGCCAACCTGGTATCAAAAAATCGACACCCTGAAGAACCAAGCACGCCATAAAAAGAGTTCATGATAATTTTTATGGCTTGAGAGAAGGCTTTTTCGTTGTTCTTTTTAGCGATGTCACGCGCTGCCCACAAGTTCTCAATCATTTCAGGTAGAAAGTGACTAGAACGATGGAATTGCCCACCTCGAAAACCAGGGACAGCTTGTTCCTCTCCTAAGCCGATCTCCAACTTCAAACCTTCAATTAGGCCCATTGGATCGATTAGAAAGCTGCGGATAATAGAAGGGTAGAGGCTTTTAAAATCTAACACTAATACCGAATCATAAAGATTTGGGATGGAATCCATCACATACCCGCCAGGACTCGCAATCCAGTTTTCAGGGTGGAGGCTAGGGGCTACGTAACCAGCACGATGTAACTGAGGTAGGTACAGGTTAGTAAAAGCAGCGACTGAGCCTCCAACGCGATCGAGTTCAACTCCAGTCAGTTTCGAACGTTCAATTGCAAATTCAAGCAAATGGGTGTGAGCAAAAATTTTATTAACCAAGATGCAGTCTTGCAGGTTGTATTTCGCGAGCGCTGGCTTGTCATGGCGAAACATATGGTTAATCTCTTCCATACGGTCATGTACATTGTGAATTTGCTTACCTTCGCCTAACAGTTCCTGAGAGACAGCTTCAAGTGACCAACTTCGAAAGTGATAGGTGGCAACTTTAAGTGTATCAATGCCATCCATGACAACACGGCCAGGGATAGAGATAAACGCTTGTTGTGTGGTATTCGAGGTACGGAAAAAACTCGTTTGATTACCGCGACCAAGCATGAGTTTGACTTTATTCCATTCGGCACGTTTGTGTAGCAATCTAAAATCAAAATCAATCACATTCCAACCAACAATAACGTCAGGGTCGTAGTGTTTAAACCAGTCTGTTAGTGCGAGCAACAACTCTTTCTCGTTGGCAACCCATTGAATTTTGGTGCTGGTTTGTTCTGGTCGGCCGATCATAATCACACGACTGTCCATTTGGCTATCTAAACCAATTGAGTAAAGATGACCTTTTTCTGAGCATTCAATATCGAGTGAGACGACTTTAAGCTCTGGAGTATAACTTCCTTGCCGGCATTTAACCTGCCCGTAACGAAGGTGTGAAATGTTGGCTTGTTGCTCACCAGTAAACTCTAGACTTCCTTTGACAAAGCGCTCCATCAGAAAGCGGTCTGCCAGGCGAACATCTTCTTCGAGTACTATAATGTCATGTTGCTTGAAGTCGTCGCTCAGTGATTGAGCCTGCTTAATCGTGTTGCAATAGCAAGCGACGATAGAACGCTGTTCGAAGTCTTTAAGTGGCAATGGTTTAAGGTCTACGGGGCGGTTTTGAATGAGCGGTTTCGCGGTATCCAGTTGTTCTTGTAGAATAAAGAATACGGGCCTTTCACCTTCTATGACTAATTGAACAGGCCCTAATGGTGTAGATAACCAGAGATCGATCTGAGTATTGCCTTTAATATCGCGAGCTTGGCGAGTAAGTACGAATCCGTTTTGAATAGCCATGTAGAAATCTATAAGAAGGTCAGGCGGTAAACATCCGCAGAGCTAGACTACCACAAGCCCTGAAACTTAAATAGCAGACGTTCAAGTTACTATATTCACAGAAAGAGAAGTGGTAAAAAAATGACCAAAAACTATAGCTAACTAGTTGATTATTAGATTAATAACAATTTAAATGCCTGTTATGAAAATAAGTACTTGCTAAACTTTGCGTTTCAGCACATATTCAGAGTAAGCGAAATGAGTAATTTGAGTTAAACTAGGCAGCTGTACTGTAATCCACTCTGGTGGGTTCAGAGCCAAGTTAATGTTGTGTGGAGATACAAGTTTGATAAATGTTTTCCTTGTAGATGATCACGAGCTGGTTCGCACAGGGATACGACGTATTATTGAAGACGTCCGTGGAATGAACGTAGCAGGGGAAGCTGAAAGCGGTGAAGAAGCAGTAAAATGGTGTCGTAGCAACCATGCTGACGTCATTTTAATGGATATGAATATGCCGGGTATTGGTGGCCTAGAAGCAACCAAGAAGATCCTGCGTTTTAATCCTGATGTTAAAATCATCGTCTTAACTGTTCATACGGAAAATCCGTTTCCAACTAAAGTGATGCAGGCAGGTGCCGCAGGTTACCTGACTAAAGGCGCGGGGCCAGATGAAATGGTCAACGCGATTCGTATGGTGAATAGTGGTCAACGCTACATTTCACCAGAAATTGCTCAACAGATGGCACTTAGCCAGTTTTCTCCGGCATCGGAAAACCCATTTGCTGATCTGTCTGAGCGCGAGCTGCAAATCATGATGATGATTACCAAAGGGGAGAAGGTCACTGACATTTCTGAGCAGTTAAATCTTAGCCCTAAAACGGTAAACAGCTACCGCTATCGCCTATTTAACAAACTAGACATTAGTGGTGATGTTGAATTGACCCATCTAGCAATTCGACATGGAATGATCGATACAGAGACATTATAGGGCGCCATTACCATTGATGTTTTACAGAACCAGTACATGGTAATGGTATGACCCAATTTGACTCGGCCTCCTTCCTCAAAACTGTAACTAACCAGCCCGGCGTTTATCGTATGTATAACGCCGACGCTGTGGTTATTTACGTGGGTAAAGCCAAAGACCTCAGAAAGCGTCTATCGAGCTATTTTCGAACCAAGGTAGATAGTGAGAAAACGCGTGCTCTCGTCAGTAATATTGCCAAAATTGATGTCACTGTTACTCATACAGAGACAGAAGCGCTTATCTTAGAGCACAATTACATCAAACAATACCTGCCTAAATACAACGTATTGTTGCGTGATGATAAGTCCTATCCTTATATATTTGTCAGCGGACACAAGCACCCACGGCTTTCGATGCACCGTGGTGCTAAAAAGCGCAAAGGCGAGTATTTCGGCCCATATCCCGATTCTGGTGCGGTTAGAGAAACGCTTCACCTGCTACAAAAAATCTTTCCAGTTCGACAATGTGAAGACACTGTCTACAGCAACCGAACTCGACCTTGCTTAATGCATCAGATTGGTCGCTGCGCAGCACCTTGCGTTAGCAGTGTGATATCGGATCAAGACTACTCAGAGCTAGTCGACTTAGTGCGATTGTTTCTCCAAGGCAAAGATCAACAAGTTCTGAGTTCATTAGTTAAAAAAATGGAGCAGGCGAGTCAATCATTGCGCTTTGAAGATGCAGCTAAATTCAGGGACCAAATCCAAGCGATTCGCCGCGTACAGGAACAACAATTTGTTTCAGAAGACTCAATGGATGATATGGATGTGTTGGGCTTTGCTCAAGAGAATGGCATTGCATGCATTCACATTTTAATGATTCGCCAAGGTAAAGTTCTGGGGAGCCGCAGTCATTTCCCTAAGATTCCAAACAGTACCACCCAGCAAGAAGTGTTTTACAGCTTTTTAAGCCAGTACTATTTAAGCCACAACGAAGCGCGAACTATTCCAACACGAATCATACTCAACTCAGGCTTAGTGGATGATGATAAATCACTGGAAGAAGCTTTAACTAACATCGCTGGTCGTCGAGTATATTTTCACGTTAATCCAACCGGAACTCGTGGCAGATACTTAAAACTGTCTAATACCAATGCACTCACGGCAATCACCACCAAGATCAATCATAAGATGACTATTTCTCAACGTTTTAAAGAGTTACGAGAATTGCTTGGAATGGAGAGCATAACGCGAATGGAGTGTTTCGATATTTCCCATACCATGGGCGAGAGTACGATTGCATCATGTGTGGTGTTCAACCATGAGGGGCCCGTAAAGCAAGAATATCGTCGCTACAATATCTCTGGTATTACGGGGGGAGATGACTACGCTGCGATGGGGCAAGCGCTTGAGCGTCGTTACTCCAAGCAACTCGAAGTCGAAAAAATTCCTGATATTGTGTTCATTGATGGGGGGAAAGGCCAGCTCAATCGTGCGCATGAAATTATTGCTCAATATTGGGGAGATTGGCCGAAGCGCCCGCATTTAATCGGCATCGCCAAAGGTGTGACTCGTAAACCAGGATTAGAAACCTTGATCACTGTTGAAGGTGAAGAATTTAATCTCCCTAGTGATGCACCTGCGCTACATCTTATGCAGCATATCCGTGATGAAAGTCACAATCATGCCATCGCAGGACATAGAGCGAAACGTGGAAAAACTCGTAGAACCAGTGCGTTAGAAGGAATTGAAGGCGTTGGCCCAAAACGTCGTCAAGCACTCCTAAAGTACATGGGTGGTTTGCAAGAACTTAAACGAGCAAGTGTAGAAGAAATCGCCAAAGTGCCGGGTATTAGTACTTCTTTGGCAGAAAACATTTATCAAGCATTGAAACAATAGAAAAAATCCCGCACCATAAGGCGCTGTTTGAAGCACCAAATAGAGCCATACGCACACAAAAAAGAGCCCTAAATAAATATGCGTTTAAATATCCCGAACATATTGTCTTTGTTGCGACTTTTCTTAATACCAGTATTTGTCGTTGTGTTTTACCTTCCTTATAGTTGGTCTCCTTTTGCTGCCGCAATGGTGTTCTGGGTTGCTGGTTTCACAGATTGGCTAGACGGCATGCTGGCACGGAAATTAGGCCAGACCTCGCGTTTTGGTGCTTTTATCGACCCAGTGGCTGATAAAGTCTTGGTGGCAACGGCGCTTATATTGATTACAGAACATTACCACAGCATTTGGATTACTATTCCTGCGGTTACCATGATTGCTCGCGAAATCATTATCTCTGCACTACGTGAATGGATGGCGGAAATTGGCAAACGCGCAAGTGTCGCAGTTTCCTGGGTTGGTAAGGTAAAAACCTTGAGTCAGATGTTTGCCTTATGGGTGCTTATTTGGCGATATGACGACTGGATGGTCTGGGTCGGATATGGTGCCCTTTATATTGCTACCTTCCTAACCTACTGGTCGATGGCGCAGTATCTTATGGCGGCAAAAGACGATTTGCTTGATGAAGAACATCACTGATTTAAATAGCGGGCATTGCCCGCTTTTTTGTATTTGGTAATTGCGAAAATTCAATTAACTCTGTGGATTTGCTCGATTATTTGCTCACTAACTCGTTAATTTGGGTCGTTTTGCACGTTTAATAGACAAACGATTTAAAAAATCAAAATTAGTGTTGACTCATTAGTTCGAATGGGTAGAATGCATCCCGTACCCAAGAGGAATCGAGTTAAATGCTCTTCATCTTGGTGTGACAGAGGCGCGTTGGCAGAGTGGCTATGCAGCGGATTGCAAATCCGTGGACCTCGGTTCGACTCCGGGACGCGCCTCCATTTGCGACACTAGCTCAGTTGGTAGAGCGCAACCTTGCCAAGGTTGAGGTCACGAGTTCGAACCTCGTGTGTCGCTCCAAATTATTTTGACAGCGATAGCTTCAATATCGATGTCACGGATGGTGTCTCCATCACAAATTTAGATTTGTGTGCCCTGGTGGTGGAATTGGTAGACACAAGGGATTTAAAATCCCTCGGCGTTCGCGCTGTGCCGGTTCAAGTCCGGCCCGGGGCACCATCTAATCTTACGCTTCATGCGACACTAGCTCAGTTGGTAGAGCGCAACCTTGCCAAGGTTGAGGTCACGAGTTCGAACCTCGTGTGTCGCTCCAAATTACAAAACCCTAGCAGACATGCTAGGGTTTTTTGCTATATAAGCTTTACTCATCTTACCTCTGCAACAACTCTTAAGTCCTGATTGTTTTTTGAACATTCATTGTGTGAATTTATTCATAAATCGAATAAAATAAACCTTTGTATTTATGATGCTGCTCCAAAATTACCGGGAATAATTCGAATGGTTAGGCCAAAATGGTTAGTCGTATACCTAGCACTGCTGATGAGTGTCGCTGAGCGATCTAAACCAGTGTTTTCGTTATCAAGTGGTTGCCTTGTCTGCCCCAAACTAAATGCATCGATCTTTAGTGTGTATAGTGAGCATTAAGATTGGCTAAGTCATTCCCAACCCCCCGTAGAGTAGCGGCGAAACTGTCAATAAATCAAATGCTAGTCGTGTCACATCTGTTTTTGGTGGTGATATTGATTGCGGGTTTCAGTTATACGCGTTATCAAAGCGAATGGAACCGTCATGTAGAGTATTCTGCCTCTATTGCTAAGTTGACGTTAGCACCGCATATCGCTTTCCTTTCGAGTTCAGTCGCCGGGATTAACTACGTTAACTTGACGATGCCAACCACCAAGAAAATGTTAGCTTCAATTGATGACTTAGAATTTTTAGAAGTCAGTGGTCTTTCTGATTATTCAGGGCAACAAGTACAAGTCCGCTATTTCAAGCGCTTCGACTACCTTTGGCGCACAGATGTACAAGAAGGGGAAATCGAGGAAAATGAAAAGAAGCTTAGGGAGTTGAGAATAAAGATTGACGGAACCAGTACCGACAATCTGATCCAACGCAAAAAGCTAATGTTTATCCAAAATAGAGTTCAGCGTGAGCTTGAAGCTTTGGTAGACAGTATTTATATCTCTGACAATACCTATATCCCATGGCGTAAGCCGGCCGTTTTTGATGACGCTTACTATTTAGATAAAGAGCTATGTACACTGAATATCCTTCTGCCATTGATTAACAAAAATGGTGGTGAAGTATGGGCGGTATTTGATGCAAGTGAACTAACCCAATTACAGTATTCGTTAATTGAAGAGATCGTTGCTGAAGCGATAGTGGCACTCGCACTTTCTCTAATTCTGATTGGTTGGGTTTCTCATTGGATTGTGTCTCCTCTTAAATCTCTAGCGGAGCATATGAGGTTTGGAGAGGCAAACAGCGATCTTAACCATTTATCAGAGCTAACGCGAAGTGATGAAATAGGTCAGTTAGCAAGAGCCTATCAAGGTTTACTGACCAAACTTGATAATCAGCTTAATATCCTACGAGCCAAATCCGATACCGATCCGTTAACAGGGCTTGGCTCACGTCATAAATATTCTCGTACTGCTGTTCCTTTTTTAAAGCGACATCTAGCAAAAGGCCACTATGTTGGTCTTATTGTTTGTGATGTCGACAATTTTAAAGCGTTTAATGATATTTACGGACACACTGAAGGTGATAATGCCTTGTCCAAGGTAGGGAATAAAATCAAGCAGTTAGCGCGCGACAGCGATCTTGCATTTCGCTACGGAGGCGAAGAGTTTGTCATCTTTTGTGCTCGACCAGAAATGAGCCAACTGGCGAACTTTAGTGAGCGGCTAAGGCATGAAATCGCGGGTCTGGACTTAGTTCATGAAGGCAATCAGCCGTTTGGAATGGTTACCACCTCTATTGGAGGAGCGATTGCAAAGCAGCGGGATTTGTACGTACGATTTAATACACATCAAGAGCTGCAAGAAGCGATGTTTGATCTCGCAGACAAAGCGTTATACGAGTGTAAGCAAAGTGGCCGCAATAAGGTTATTTGGTCGGACAGTTTTGATTAAGAAATAACTTGCATGCTACGCAGATGTTTCTTAACTCTCTTTTACTAACCGATAAATCTTACCGCTATCGGTGCTGAATATGATTTCCCCATTTGGCAACGCTTCGATATCTCTTATCCGCTCGCCTAATTCTTCTAAAATTCTTTCCTCAGCGACAATCTGGTTATCTTCTATTGTGAGAATATTGATATGGGTTAGTTTTAATGCTCCGGCAAGCAGCTTACCCGAAAGCTCTGGGTGTTTGTTGCCTCGATAAAGGATCAATGAGCTAGGGGCGATGGATGGAATATAGACTTTTTTCGGCGAGGTGATCCCTTCTTTGTCCGTAGATTCCCCGACAGAAATTGGTCCCCAGTACTCTTTGCCATGAGAAGTAATCGGCCAGCCGTAATTAGCACCCTGCGCTATCAAATTCACTTCATCGCCGCCTCTTGGACCATGTTCGATAGACCAAAGGTACTGCTGTTGGTTGTCAAAAAAGAGCCCCTGAGGGTTTCGATGACCATAGCTCCATATCTCATCCAGTTTTCCATCTTCTGCAATAAATGGATTGTCCTGAGCGGCTTCACCGTTGGTCTGAACACGGAGAATACTTCCTGCATGAGTTGTCAGATCTTGCCCATTGTCTCTTTCACCTCGATCTCCGACGCTAAAATATAAGTGCTGTGAGTCAAAAGTGATTCGGCTACCAAAGTGACGGCCACCATCAGAACCGGACTGAGTGACGAGCAAATCCTGCCAAGAAGATAACCGTCCATTGGCATAGATCGCTCTGGCTAGCGTTGTTTCTATCGCTTTGCGGGCACTTTTTGTATAGGTGATATAGACGTGCGTAGGGTCGAAAGGAGAGACCGCAATATCGAGTAACCCTCCCTGACCGGAAACCAGAACACCAGGTACTCTTCCAATGTCCTGATAGAGATTGTTGCCTAGATCGAGTATTCCGATAGTGCCATTTTTTTCACTGACAATGACTTTATTGTTTCCTAGGTAACTTAGCCCCCAAGGTACATTAAGCCCCACCGCTAAAGGTTCTGCGTACCAATTGTTGGCAAAAGCATTGGATGCAGAGAGTATTCCTAAGCCAAGATACGCGAGAGTCTTTTTCATACAAAATCCATTTTGAAATAAGCTTACCAAGCAATAGTAGCATTTGGAACGATACATTACTGTCATAAATGTTTTACCAAATTATTGCTTGATATGATCAATAATTGCGCTATTATGACGAAGTGTCAAAAATGACGAATCGTCATTAATGGTGTTTATAACGTAAATGGTATTCGTGTTACAATAGTAAGGTTAGGGAGTAAACGACTGAGACGGATTAGATAATCATGTTTGGTTTTGGCTGTAGTAAGAGTGATAAAAAAGAAGGTTCTGGCTGCCCATTTGGTATGACCAAGAAGCAACAGGCGATTGCAGATAGAGAAGTTGAACTCACTCTATTAGCGAAATCGCTTGTGCAAGAGCAGGGATGGAGTAACTTGACGATGGATAAATTAACCTCGGCAAGTGCCTATTCTAAAGGAACAATTTACAATCACTTTTGTAGCAAAGAAGATGTGATTATGGCGCTTTGCATACATTCACTGAAAAGTGAGGCGATTTTGTTTGCTCGCGCCGCTGAATTTGAAGGCAATACACGTGAAAAAGTCATTGCGCTTCACGTTGGTTATCGTGTCTATGCTCGTATGGAGCCGGTACTGTCAACGTGTGCGATCATGGCCAAAAGCCCTTGGGTACTTGAGAAAGCCTCCCCAGAAAGGGTGAAAGAGCTTAATGATCTAGAAGAGCAAGTGATTGATAATGCAGACCAATTGGTTCTGGCTGGCGTCGACCAGGGTGACTTAAGGTTTTCACCTGGCATAGGTTCGGATGCGATCGTGTTTGCGAATTGGTCGATTGCGTTTGGTTCAAATGCATTGACTCAGAATGTTTCAAATAGCCACTGTATTCAACGTTTACAAGATCCGTATACCGTACTCAACAATGCCAATATGTTGTTAGATGGGTTGGCTTGGAAGCCATTGTCGACAGAGTGGGATTATCGAAAAACTTGGCGAAGAGTAGAGCAAGAACTGTTTGCCCAAGAGATAGAATATCTTGAATCTGTAGGTCGATAAGCGTAAAGCTCTTCATCACTTAAGCCCGAAAGGGCTTTTAATATCACTATTTATGACGAATCGTCACAAAAGGCACTAATTCTCAGAATCTAATCAACAGGTTCAGGATTTGTTACTTAATCACCAGCATTTGCTGGTTTTTAAATGATCGCTTTTGACGAAGCGTCACAAATGGAGAGTGTGATGACTGCTCAACTAAATAACTCAAACCAGCCTTCTAATTGGCTGACTATGCCGACTCGCTTTAGCTGGTGGGTCTTACTCATAACTCTGGTGCTTGTCGTTGCTTCTACCATAGGTGCCAAGAACCTTTACTTCCGAGGAGATTACAATATCTTCTTTGATGGACAAAATGCTCAATTGAGGGCATTTGACGAGATTCAGACAACATTCGCTAAGTCTGACAATCTTGCCATCGTTATTGCGCCTGCTAGTGGCAATGTGTTTGAGTCAGAGACATTAGCCTTAGTTCAACAGCTTACACAAGATGCATGGCAAGTTCCTTATTCAAGCCGTGTCGATTCTATCGCGAACTATCAACACACTGAAGCATACCAAGATGATCTGATCGTCGAAGACCTGCTGCTCGAAGATTACCCTCTAACGCCAGAGCGGATTGAAAAAGTCAAGCGTATCGCTTTATCTGAACCGGTTATCAAAGATTCACTGATATCGCAAAACGGCGATGTCACTGTGGTCAATGTGACCGTTCAAATGCCTGAAACTGACGAAACGGCTGAAGTGATTGAAATCGTTACTCATATCGATCAGCTAATCGCTAAGTATCAAGCTCAGTATCCAACTGTAGAGTTTCATAAAGCAGGTATCATCGCGATGAATCACGCATTTATGACTTCAGCGCAGGAAGATAGCTCGACACTTGTCCCTACTATGCTGCTGGTTATTCTTGTGTTCCTGACTTTAATGTTACGTTCATTCCTAAGTGTGGTTGCGACGCTGGTGATCATCATTGGTTCTGTTGCCGCGACAATGGGTTTGTCTGGTTGGGCGGGGATGTTTTTAAGTACTGCAACAGTCAACATTCCCACTTTAGTAATGACACTCGCTGTCGCTGATTGTGTGCATGTTATCGCGACAATGAGGCAGAACCTCAAAAAAGGCTACAGCAAGTCTTACGCCATTGATCAAAGTGTAGCAATCAACTTTATGCCGATAGTGATTACGTCTGTTACCACTGCTATTGGCTTCTTGATGATGAACATGTCTGACTCACCGGTATTGCGAGATTTCGGCAACTTGGCAGCTTTAGGTGTCATGATTGCGTGTTTCCTGTCGGTGTCTATGTTGCCAGCCATGCTGAAGTTGTTACCTATTAAAGTCAAAGTTGTCGATGAAAAGAGTCCAGCTTCGCAAGACTTTATGGATAAGTTGGGCGACAGGGTTGTACGTCATCGTAGAGCTTTACTACCGTTCTCAGCGCTTGTCATTGCGATATCTGCAAGCTTGTTACCATTAAATAAGGTCAATGATGAATCGGTAAAGTACTTCGATTCGCGTAGCGACTTTCGCCAAGCCGCTGATTTTATGGAGCAGCGAATTAGCGGAATGACCAACATTAGTATTGCGGTCAAAACGGGTGAGTCTCAAGGGATTGCAGATCCAACATTCCTAAAAACAATGGGGGACTTTACCAATTGGCTGCGATTGCAACCAGAAGCTGATCATGTCGCAACGCTTTCTGATGTATACAAGCGTCTTAATAAAAACATGCATGGCGATGACGACAATTACTACAAGCTGCCATTAGATAGAGAGTTAGCGGCTCAGTATCTGCTACTTTACGAGATGTCTTTGCCATATGGTTTAGACCTTAACAACCAGATAAACGTTGACAAGTCGTCTATTAAATTGGTTGTAACCGTCGACAACTTAGGCAGCGTGGAGTTAGTGGAATTAGAGAACCGGATTTACAACTGGTTTGCGACTTATGCCCCTCAGTATCAGGTTGTTGCATCAAGCCCGTCACTAATGTTTGCGCATATTGGTGAAACGAATATGGCAAGTATGCTTTCGACTCTACCTATCACCTTGATTTTGATTTCTGCACTTATGGTGTTTGCTCTGCGTTCCACTCGATTGGGGTTGATCAGTGTCGTACCTAATATGGCACCAGCGATCATCGGTTTCGGTTTATGGGCACTGCTATCGGGGGAAATTAACCTTGGATTGTCAGTTGTTGTTACCTTGACGCTAGGTATCGTTGTCGATGATTCGGTTCACTTCCTATCCAAGTATCAACGTGCACGCAAACAAGGGCAATCTGCCGAACAAGCGGTCCGATATGCTTTCCATACTGTCGGACGTGCCTTATGGATCACGACAGTAGTGCTAGTGGCGGGCTTCTCAGTCCTTGCCATGTCGAGCTTTAGACTTAATTCCGATATGGGGCAGCTTAGCGCCATGGTGATCTTTATAGCCCTTGTGGTCGATTTCGTTTTCTTGCCAGCGCTACTGATGCGTTTCGACACAGCAAGCTACGCAAAAGAGGCAATGAATACGCCAAAACACATCAGCTCAACTCCTGCTACACAAACACAAAGCTAAAAGGACGTCACCATGAATACTCAAACAAAATCATTATTAAAGGTCGCTGCATTTACTGTATGGCTGTCATTGTCTAGCCAAGCTATTGCTTCGCCAGAGCGTGGATTGGAAATCGCAACTGAGCGTAAAGCACGTGACCAAGGGTGGGGCGACTCTGTCGCCACGATGAAAATGATTCTTAAGAATGCTCAGGGTGAAAGTAGTACCCGTGAGATGCGCTTAAAATCGTTTGAAATTGATGGTGATGGGGACAAAGGTCTCACCATCTTCGATCAGCCGCGAGACGTGAAGGGCACAGCCTTTCTTAACCATTCACACAGTGTTAAGGCCGATGACCAATGGCTGTATTTGCCTGCTTTGAAGCGTGTAAAGCGTATATCTTCACGTAACAAGTCAGGGCCTTTTATGGGCAGCGAATTTGCTTATGAAGACCTCAGCTCATTCGAACTTGAAAAATACACCTTCAACTATTTAGGCGACAAAGAAGTCAGTGGTACTCAAGCTTATCTACTGGAGCAAATCCCTACAGATAAGAACTCTGGCTATACCAAGCAACTTGTTTGGCTAGATAAGGATCACTACCGTCCACTTAAAGTTGAGTTTTATGATCGCAAAGGGGCTTTACTCAAGACTTTGCAATTTACCGATTACCAGCAGTATCTGAGTCAGTATTGGCGCGCACACACTATGGCGATGGTCAATCACCAAACAGGAAAAAGTACCACGTTGACCACCAGCCATCTCGAGTTCCAGACCGGGCTAAGAGAAAAGGATTTTGAAAAGAACGTTCTTAAGCGTGTGAAGTAAGGGGCGATATGAAGGATCTATTAAGTAAAGTTGGCAGACTCTCTGCCAGCTCAATTCTGACTCTCTTTGCGTTACAATGTCACGCTGTCGAGTTGGCTGGACAGGCCAATGTCGAACATCGGCAGTTTTTCTCTGACGGTGAACAAGGGCAGAGAAATGCTCAAAGTTCATTGATATTGCAACCAGAGTTCTACTGGCAGTTGGGAGAAAGTGCGGATTTTACGTTCATACCCTTTTATCGCTTCGACAGCTTAGATGAAGAAAGAACTCACGGTGATATTCGTGAAGCTTTGTATCTAACCTACTGGAATGACTATGAACTCAGAGTCGGCATTGGTAAGGTTTTTTGGGGAGTCACTGAGTCTGCCCACTTGGTTGATGTCGTTAACCAAACGGATGCAATCGAAGCGATTGATGGGGAAGATAAACTCGGTCAGCCTATGATTCACTTTACCTCGATTAAAGAGTGGGGAACCATAGACGCGATGATTCTGCCTTACTTTAGAGAGCGTACTTTTGCTGGCAAAGACGGTCGTTTACGTCCGACGCTTCCGGTTTCCCAAGACGCGATTTATCAATCCTCGCGTGAAGAAAATCATATTGATTACGTTTTTAGATACTCTCAGATGTACGGCGATTGGGATTTAGGGTTGAGCTACTTCCAAGGCACAAATCGAGATCCTTATTACCGACTCGTCGGCAGTGAGCTGAAGCCCTATTACGCGCAGGCAAAGCAAATCGGCCTTGACGTGCAAGGGATCGTAGGGGATTGGCTATGGAAGCTTGAAAGTATTTACCGAGACAGCGTCGATCACCACACAGGGTTAGTTTCAGGATTTGAGTACACCATTGTTGGTGCGTTTGGCACGGTTTGGGATCTTGGTTTGATCGCAGAATATCTTTACGATAGTCGCGGCAACAATGCTCAAACCATCGGTCAAAACGATATCTTTGCAGGAACTCGCCTAGCACTCAATGATGAAGACAGCACGGAAATTCTACTAGGTATCACACAGGACTTGGATAACAGCGATGTCTATAGCGCAAAGTTAGAAGCTTCAAGTCGTTTAACCAATCACTTGTCCTGGACCATTGATGCCTGGTTATTTGAGAACCAAACTCCAAACGACTTGCTCTATTTCGCGCGCAAAGATGATTTTGTTCAGGTGTCATTGGAGTACTATTTTTGACATGAATGTAACCAAAGATATTTCTTTGTGACCTAAATCAAGGGAGCGAATTTGCTCCCTTACTTGGTGATGTTTGTTGTTCATAAAACCACCATGCCGTCAATGGTGCTAGTGGTCTTGTCATAAGTAATTGATAACTGGAGAGTAAAATAAAACATGCAATTTTTGGGGGTTAAGTGTGCATGTTTTGTAGGTGGCTATTAATGATACATTTGTTACCTGAATGTATTGAATTTTGAAAATAAGTCTCATTCCTAGCTTGTGAGTCACACTTTTTGAAATTTTGGTAGTTGCTGAATGAGGTACCGCTCTTGGTTGGACACTTTAAATTAACCGCAGAAACCTATGTCGTTATTGGCTTAGATGGTCGCATCAAAATCGTAGATTCAAAGGATGAATTACTGCCGGGTGAAGTGATTGTTGAAACGTTGGAAAATGAAATCCAACCAGAGCAGATTTATGTTTTAGATGGAGATGGTAATCCTCAGCCTGAGCCAAATGCGGCTGACCAAGTTGCGCAATTACTCGAAGCTATTGCAAATGGAGTAGACCCCAATGAGTTGGGAGAAGAGTTCGCGACGGCGGCAGGTGGCGCTGGTGGGTCAAGCTTAACTGAGTCAGGTACTATCGAAAGAACTGGGGCAGAAGTGCTTGCTAGCACTTATTTTGAAACCGCGGGTTTTAGCTCAGAACAAAGTGCGACACTATTTAATCTTTTCCGTTATTCGCAAACCGATATTGCGCAGATTAAAGCAATCATTGCCGGGGATGACTCTGGGGCAGTCCAAGAGGATACTATTCTTCAAACGAGTGGCCAGTTATCTATCAGTGATTCCAACCCTGGCGAAGCATTTTTTCAGCCACAGACAAACGTGCAAGATGGCAATTGGGGCAGCTTTTCAGTTGATGGAAGTGGCAATTGGCGTTATCAACTCAACAATGATCATCCAGATGTTCAGGTCTTAAATACAGACAGCGAGCCAGTTCGCCGTATCTTAACCGTCACTTCGATTGATGGAACAACTCACCAAGTCGAAATCACCATCACGGGCACCAATGATGCCGCGCAGATCAGCGGCGATGATAAAGGTGCCGTGACGGAAGGCGATGGCAACGAGATCCTTGAAGATACGGGCACACTGACGTCTGTCGATGTGGATGGCAACAACGCGAACGACACCTTTAAAACTGAAGTGACGGCCGTTAATCACCCAACTGAAGGCGCGCCGCTAGGCAGCCTGACCATCACTGAAGGTGGCAAGTGGACGTACAACGTCGATAACAGCAAAGTGGAATACTTAGGTGAAGGTCAGACTCGTGTTGAAACCTTCACGGTGCAGTCTGAAGACGGCACACCGCATCAAGTTGAAATCACCATCACAGGCACCAATGACGCCGCGCAAATCAGCGGTGATGACAAAGGTGCCGTGACGGAAGGCGATGGCAACGAGATCCTTGAAGATAAGGGCACACTGACGTCTGTCGATGTGGATGGCAACAACGCGAACGACACCTTTAAAACAGAGGTGACGGCCGTTAATCACCCAACTGAAGGCGCGCCGCTAGGCAGCCTGACCATCACTGAAGGCGGTGAGTGGACGTACAACGTTGATAACAGCAAAGTGGAATACTTAGGTGAAGGTCAGACTCGCATTGAGACCTTCACGGTTCAGTCTGAAGACGGTACGCCACATACTGTCGAAATTACCATCACCGGCACCAATGACGCACCAGAGTTTATCAGCGGTAGCAACGATGCCCGCGGTCTAGATGCGCAGGGAAAAACGGATGCGGATAGCTATCAGTTCAGTGTGGATGAGAACAGTAGCCCAAGTGTGATTGGTTCGGTGAAAGCATTTGATGCAGATAGTGACAGCACACTGACTTATAAGTTGAACAGCCATACCGACAAGTTCGAGATTGATAGCAAAACCGGTGAAATCAGCGTAAAACCGGGCATTTCTTTCGATTATGAGGATATTAAGAGTTATCAGCTTAATGTTGAAGTTACCGACCAGGATGGTGGAAAAGACACTGCTGAAGTGCATGTGTCGGTAAACGATATCAATGAAGCGCCGATTGCAGTCGATGACGGTACTATTAAGACCAGTACCAAAGAGCTAACTTATGAGAACTGGGATAACAGTGCTGATATCAAAGTCGATTACTACGTGATTGACACAGCCACAGGTAATAAAGTCGCGGATGCGACGAAATCCGATTACACCGGAGACGGTGGTGAACACAAGTTTGGGGTGAGTTCTTCTCTGGACGGCGGCTCAGACCGCGTTCAAGACGGGCAAATTGGCTATGATGATGCAACTGGGAAAAGTGAAGCAATGCGCTTCTCCTTTGCGAACGGACAAGTTGCCGATCACGCTGAAGTTGAAGTGAAAAACCTATGGACAGACACCAAGCACGGCAGTTGGGAGCCGGGTATCGAACGAGGTGTCTGGAAGGCATACTATAAAGGTGAAGTGGTCGCGACGGGCGTATTTGAAGGTACTGGCAGTGGTAAGCAGATAGTGAACATAGATGCTGATGGCCGCTTCTTTGACAGTATCGAAATGTCAGCCATTAGCTACAAAGACGGCGTGGTTGACCCTAAAGGCTCTGAGTACTTTGTTACCGAAGTGTCCGCAAACCTGACCACTTTCGATGACAACTACAAGACCAGTGGTTCAGGCACTTTGAAGCTAGACGTTCTGGTGAACGACAGTGATCCGGATGGCGATCAACTGACAATCGTTGATTACCCAAAAGAGGACTTCCTTTCTCTGCAGGATGGAAAACTGGTCTTTGATGCGGCGAAATATCTGGCATCCCTGCCTGCGGGCGAGCGTACGCTTGAGACAGGTGAAGTGAAGAACTACACGTTCAAATACACCATTCAGGACGAAGATGGCCTGAAAGATACCGCGGAAGTAACGGTACGTGTGATGGGTGAACCAATGTCGCTCAGTGATGCTCACGCCGCGCTGAGTGATGAACAGGCAGGTACAGATGTAGGTTCACATGCTGAAGGTGATCTAAGTGCGAATACCGGCTCAGCGACTGATGCAGAATATCACTTTGATGCTGACCAGAAGCTTGATGGCTTTACCAGTAATGGTAAGCCGGTTGTATTTGAAGTCAGTTTGGATCACAACACATTGACTGGTTATACCGGCACTGGGGCAGACCGCGTGAAAGTGCTTGAAGCCACAATCGACAGTAAAACAGGCCATTACACGGCAGACCAGCATGCACCACTGGATCACAAATCTCAGGGCGCAGATACGTTGGATATCGCAGCGAAAATTACCGTAGAAGCTGGCGGACAAAAAGAAAATGCAACGCTGCACCTTGATGTAACCGACTCACTGCCATCGGCGAACTCTGCCCACCATGAAATCAATGATGTGGATCCGCAGAACAACAGTGTCCTGATTGCGCTTGATGCTTCCGGCTCAATGTGGACTGACAAAGTAGATGGAATTCCACGCTGGGACTTAGCCCGCAGCGCTATCAAGACCATGTTTGAAAAGTACGATGACATGGGTGATGTCCGGATTAAGATTGCGACTTATTCTGGTTATCCAGCAGGGAAAACATCGGAATGGCTGCATTCAGTAGAAGAGATTGATACATACCTGAACTCTATCGGAAAAGGGGGTATGACGCCATACAGCCAAGGGATAGATCAAATCAATCAGGCTCTGACAGACCTGAATGGAGAGACCGGAGATACCAGTAGTCATCAGCTTTACTTTATTTCCGATGGTGCACCGTCAGACTTTAGCTCATGGACAGACATTAATAACAAACCATACGCTGAACTGCGTGAAAGCCTGATGAAATGGTCAAATGCAGACGATTTTGAAAATGAGCAGCGCTACGAGTACTTGGCTAATGGTTGGGCGGAGCCGACAGAAGCCGAGCAGGCCATTATTCTAGAAAATGCAATGGAGCGCAGCATCAGCACCAGTGGTGCGGCAGTAGATAATATCTGGTCCATCGGCATTGGTGCCGGAACCAACATGAAGTATCTGGCTCCAGTAGCAACAGATAAAGGCTCAGCAATTGTTGTTGAAGATGATTCACAGATTGGAGATTTGCTGACCAAAACCGTATCTGGCCAGCTTCAGAGCAACCTGCTGGACGACAGTGATGGTGATGCTCAGTGGGTAGACCACATCACAATCGACGGTGAGACATACCACTATAACAAAGAGAGTGGCAGCGTAACTAAGAGCGACGGTACGAAGGTTTCTGATCACTCTTTGGTGCAGATCGATACCGATCACGGCAAGCTGACCATCAACTTTGAAAACGGCCATTATGACTACAAAGCGACTAACGTTGCTGGTCACCAGCAGGAGAAGTTTGATGCTACGGTAATTGATGCCGATGGGGATATTGCGAATGGTGAAGTGACTATCGATATCCGTGACCGCGCGCCGGAGTTTATCAGCGCAGGTGATGCGGACCAGACTCATGGCACCGACGCAAATGGCATGCCTACGGTAGACTCAGCGAGCTTTAATGTTGCAGAGCAGGAAGCGGGCGTTCTGGTTGGTCAGGTGAAAGCATTCGACCCTGATGGCAGCGATACTATCAAGTATGAACTAAGTGGTGGTGACGCCAGCCTGTTCCGGGTAGACCCTAACAGTGGCGAGATTTGGCTGAAAGACGGTGTAAAACTGGATCATTCAGCGAAGCAGACCTACCAGCTGGAAGTCACGTCGAACGATGGTACGGATAAAGATACTACTCAGGTTACCCTAAATGTAACGGAGAACCACGCGCCGACATCATCTCCGGTTCAGGGCTTTGCCCAGATGGAAGACCTGCCGATCAACAAAGTGACGGTAGTATTCGATGAGTCTAATAGTATGACCCGCACTTTTGACGGTCAGAATACGGTTGGCAGCGAAGCGGCGGCTCCGAAGATGGAGTCGAGAGCTTATAAGGCGGCTGAAGCACTGCATACCATGGTTGAAAATATGATGGCAGAAGGTGGTAACTCGAACACCTTTGTTCGTCTGGTACGCTTTGATGGTGATACTTCAACGCAGAGCTGGCTTACGCTGGAAGATGTGGAGTATATGACACGTCCACCACAACTGAACGGACGTGATTCAGATGACTCTGAATACCTCAGCGAAGTGGCTTCTTACGTAAGTAACTGGTGCGATGTTGACCACGGTACAAACACCGATTACAACAAAGCCCTAGAAGCGATAATGGCTCCAAACGATGCAGGTAGCCGATTCCCTTGGCAGGATGGCTTGGATGCTGAAGGTAATTTTGACTGGGATCTGTATCTTAACGAGCAACCAGTTGAAAGCAAAGACACCATCTTCTTTATCTCAGACGGTGAACCAAATCCTAAAGAGGGTGAAACAGCAGCAGCGGATCTGGATCAGCGCTGGCAAGAGTACAAGCAAACTCATGACGCCAAAGTATACGGCATTGGTATCGCTCTTTCAGAGAACGCCAAAGCAGGTGAGGCGCTGGATAAACTGAGTGACAAAGTGGTGTTTATCGATTCGGGTGAAGACCTAGGGCAGTATCTGAACCAGTTCTCGCCAGAGCCAATCGCAGGTGAGCTGCTAGCGGGCAGCCAGGATGCTGATGGCGATACAATGACAGTATCTCTGGCTGACGGAGACTTCTCGCTGCTTGGTGCGGACATTCATGGTATTACCGTAAACCAGCCACTGGTGACTTCGACTAAAGAAGAAGACGGTAGTCTGCACATAGAGACCGCATTTGGTACTCTGGAAGTTGCTTCAAACGGCAGCTACAGCTTCACTCAGAGTGGTGACCTGACCCTGCAGGGTGACCAACAGGCCGATCTAAATTTCCTGTTTAAAGTGTCAGACGGTAAAGGTGGCGTGAGCGACAATGTGTTTACTCTGACTCTGAGCGAACTGGGTACCGATATCGCGGCAACTGAGCGTCATGAGGTGGTAGGTGATGAACGAGCAAACATACTTACTGGTGGTGATGGAATCGATATTATGTTGGGCCAGAGCGGTGCGGACACCTTAAGTGGTGGTGCAGGCGATGATATCCTTATCGGAGGTCAAGATAATGATGTGCTTATCGGTGGTTTAGGCAGTGACATCTTAACGGGTGGAGCAGGAAATGACGTGTTTGCTTTTTCCCCTGAGTCACTAGGTATAACGCCAGATCAAGATATCATTAAAGACTTCCACTTAAGTGAAGACAAGCTCGATCTGACAGACGTTTTGCCACCGCAAGGTGATGATGTTAAGGATATGGAAAATCTGCTAAATCATCTAACGGCTAGCTTCGATGCAGACAAAGAGACATTAAATATTGACCTAACGGCAGACGATGGAAAATCAGTATCAATTGCGCTTGAGCAATTCGACATGTCAGGCTTGGATCTATCGGTATCGGCGAGTTCAAACGAAATTGTTGAACAGCTATTTCAGCATCAAGCCTTTAAAGTAGATTAGATCATAAGGGAGCTGATCAAGCTCCCTTATTTTTGAGCTACTTCTTAGCATTATTGCAAATTTATGTACAATCCCATACTTGAACTAAGGTTAATGTATAGCGCTACAATGGCTACTGTATGTAGGACTATAAGTAAAAGGCGATAGTGAATGAAGTCATTTGAGTGGGATGCATGTTATGAAACAGGTCTTAATGATGTCGATGAGCAGCATCGATACTTAGTTGAAATCATTAATCGTTATGGAGAATTAATCGCTCAAAATACGATTTCCGTCGAAGACATCAGAATAGCGCTATATGAGCTTTCTCGCTATGCCGAGTTTCACTTCAAGGAAGAAGAAAATCTAATGCGTAGCGTTGGCCTGTACGAAGCCCACATTGAAGAGCACGTTAAAGTGCATCGTGCGTTTATGACCGATATTCTTAGCATGCAGTCGTTTATCAATGATGGCAACCAGAAGACTTCGGAACAATTGCTTAACTTTCTAATTCACTGGCTCGCTTATCATATTCTTGGTATTGACCAAAATATGTCGCGGCAAGTTCAGCAGATTAAATTGGGTGTTGACCCAAAGGTGGCTTGGGAGAACGAAGAGAAGCAGCAAGACTGCTCCACTGAGCCACTTCTGAAAGCGTTGAATGGATTGTTTGAGCAAGTCTCTGAGCACAATAAAGCGCTTGTCGAACTCAACCAGCATCTTGAAGATAAAGTGGAAGAAAGAACGAAGCAGCTTTCCCAAGCAAACAAGCAGCTAGAAGAGTTGTCACTGACGGACTCTTTAACTCAGTTGCCTAATAGGCGCTGTGCAATTCGAAAGTTAAAAGCTTATTGGCAAGAGTCAATCCAACATCAAGAGCCTCTCACTTGTATCATGATAGATGTTGATTACTTTAAACAAGTTAACGATACCGCGGGCCATGATGCAGGAGACAGACTGTTAACCGAGCTTGCTCAAACGCTTGCTGACTCTTTTAGAAGTGATGATCTTGTCTGCCGATTGGGAGGTGATGAATTCTTTGTTATTTGCCCAAATACCAATTCGGAAGGCGGTGTGCATATCGCCGAACTGACACGTCACAAAGTGAATCAAATGCTTGTCCCTGTTGGCGAGACTGCTTGGCGTGGTAGCATCAGTGTCGGAGTGGCGGAACGAACGACTGAAATGTTCGACTTTAACGACCTAATTAAAGCTGCTGACCAAGCTGTATACAATGCAAAATCTAAAGGCAGGAATCAGGTCAGCGCTTTTAAGGCTGAAAGCGCTGCTTAATCAGTCTGTAACACTCTTGGCGAAACCAGCGGTGTTCTGGGTCTTTATGGTGTCGTTCGTGCCATAGTAGGTAATAGTGATGCTCGGGTAACTCGAAAGGCAATGGCAAGGTTTTCAAGGAATGCTGGCAACACAGTATATCGGCAATATGGCTAGGAACTGTCATTAGATAAGAGGTTTCTGCCAGCAATTGCGCTGCACTATCTAAGTTGGGCATCACTGCGGCGATTTTTCGTTGGTGCTCACGTTTTTTAAACACACCATCCACTTCACGTGTTTTGTCACTTAAGCCACTTACCTGAATATGCTTGGCTGTAAAGTACTCTTGTAAAGATATCTCAGGCCGTTCTTGCCAATGTAGTTTAGAGCCGAGCACCACATAATGGTCACTGGCGATACGTTTTCCATGAATATGGTTTGGAACGTCTACCGCCATAGTTGCAACTAAATCAAGGGAACTGGTTGCGATGGCTTCTAACTGCCTGTCATCTAAGATCGACCCTTGTATTGAGGCGTTTGGACAAGTCGAAGAGAGCAATTTGGCGATCTCAGGCAGCGCGGTACCTGAGATAAATGAGTCGAATGCAATATGAAATCGTCGCTGAACTTCTTCAAGCTTAAAATCTGAGCGTTGATAGAGCGCATCCATATCTCTGAGTAAACTAGGAAGAGTTTGCTTTAGCTCTCGTGCTCTATTAGTGAGTACAAACTCCTTCCCGTCACGAACTAACATTGGATCACCAAAAGCATCCCGTATCTGACCGAGTGTTCGACTCATGGCAGGTTGAGTAACGTGGAGCAACTTGGCTGCTTCAGTGAGACTTTGCGTTTGAAGCAAGGCATTTAAAGCAGGCAGGAGTTTGTAGTTATTCATGTCATTACAGCTCTTTTAGCATCCAGACATCACAGCTGTTGTGCTCGGTACCTTCGAGCGGCTGAGACAAGTGTTCAAAACCAAATGCTTCATACATTCTAACTGCGGCATTCATATTGGACAGGGTGTCGAGATAGCAAGACTTAAACCCCTGCTTTTTGGCGAAGTCAAGGCATTCCGATACTAGCTTACGGCCTAAACCCAGCCCTCTGCTTTCAGGAAGGAGGAAGAGTTTTTTTAGCTCACAGATCTCCTCGCTATCAGAGAAAGGTGCAAGACCACATCCGCCAACAATCTTTCCGTTGAGTAGAGCTACTAAATAAAGTGAGCGGTTATCAAGAGTATAAGACTGGCTCATATGACTGACTTCGGCATCTGAAGGGCCGTATCCTTCTCCTACAGCTCCAAACTCGGCACCAACCGCATGAATGATTTGGCAGATTGTTTGATCGTGTTCAGCAAGAATGGGTGTGATTGTCAGTTTCATTATGACCTCGTTGATTTGTTTAATGCGTTGACAGTCAATGTATCGGTTGAGGTTGATAAGTTAAAATTATTTTTGATTATTATAAAGATAACAAAAACTGATGTGTTTGTGGCAAATATCTCAGTGAATGATCGATTTAGATGATTGAGAAATGTCCAATAGGCGATTCTAGGGATATTTCAGTTTGGCTTTGAACCTGGCTTTCGTTACTATGTACAGCTACTTGAAAATACCGAAATTCCCTTGCGGGAAACCTTATGGATACTACCAAAAGGTAGATGAGGAAACGATGCAACATCTAGAAGAGATCATTGCTAACGCGAACGCGGCAATTGAAGCTGCAGATTCGTTAGTCGCACTTGATGAAGTGCGTGTTCAGTATCTAGGTAAAAAAGGTGAGCTAACGGCTCAACTTCAAAGCCTAGGTAAACTACCACCAGAAGAGCGCCGTGAAGCTGGTCAAGAGATCAACAAAGCGAAAGGCGTTGTTCAACAAGCGATCGCAGCTCGTAAAGATGCACTACAACGTGCAGAGCTTGAAGCGAAGCTAGCAGCAGAAACAATCGACGTGACTCTACCAGGTCGTCGTATCGAGAACGGTGGTCTACACCCTGTGACTCGTACTGTTGAGCGTATTGAACAGTTCTTTGGTGAGCTAGGCTTTAACACTGAGTCTGGTCCTGAGATTGAAGATGCATTCCACAACTTTGATGCACTAAACATCGCAGAAGATCACCCAGCGCGTACTGACCACGACACGTTCTTCTTTAACCCAGATCTAATGCTACGTACTCACACGTCTGGTGTTCAGATCCGTACGATGGAAAATGGCAAACCACCATTCCGCTTCATCGCTCCGGGCCGTGTTTACCGTAACGACTACGACCAAACGCACACGCCAATGTTCCACCAAGTGGAAGGCATGCTAGTAGACGAAAACGTAAACTTCGCACAGCTTAAAGGCATTCTGCACGACTTCCTATGTAACTTCTTTGAAGAAGAAGTGGAAGTGCGTTTCCGTCCTTCTTACTTCCCATTCACTGAACCTTCAGCTGAAGTAGACGTGAAAGGTAAAAACGGCAAATGGCTTGAAGTTCTAGGTTGTGGCATGGTTCACCCGAACGTACTGCGCAGCGTAGGCATCGACCCTGAGAAATACTCTGGTTTCGCATTCGGTATGGGCGTTGAGCGTCTAACTATGCTTCGTTACGGCGTAAACGATCTTCGTGCGTTCTTCGAGAACGACCTTCGTTTCCTAAAACAGTTCAAGTAATCCAGGGGATACATCACTATGAAATTTAGCGAATCTTGGCTTCGTGAGTGGGTAAACCCTGCGGTATCGACTGACGAACTTACACATCAAATCACAATGGCGGGTCTAGAAGTAGACGACGTACTACCTGTTGCTGGTTCTTTCACTGGCGTTAAAGTAGGTAAAGTGGTTGAGTGTGGTCAACACCCAGACGCTGACAAACTACGCGTAACTAAAGTAGATGTTGGCGCTGAAGAACTTCTAGACATCGTTTGTGGCGCATCTAACTGTCGCCTAGGTATCAAAGTTGCTGTAGCGACTGTTGGTGCTGTACTACCAGGCGATTTCAAAATCAAAAAAGCAAAACTACGTGGTCAACCATCACACGGCATGCTGTGTTCATTCTCTGAACTAGGTATCGACGTTGAATCTGATGGCATCATGGAACTAGCAGAAGACGCAGCAATCGGTACTGATTTCCGCGAATTCCTAGGTCTTGACGACGTAACAGTAGACGTAGACCTAACGGCTAACCGCGCTGACTGTTTCAGCATCCGTGGTATGGCGCGTGAAGTTGGCGTTCTAAACCGTGCTGACGTAACCGAGCCTGCAGTAAACGCTGTAGCACCAGCTATCGACGACACAGTTTCTATCGAAGTAAAAGCGACTGCAGCATGTCCACGTTACCTTGGCCGTGTGGTTAAGAACGTAAACGTTCAAGCTGAAACACCACTATGGATGCAAGAGAAGCTGCGCCGTTGTGGTATCCGCTCTATCGATCCAGTAGTAGACATCACTAACTTTGTTCTTCTAGAGCAAGGCCAGCCAATGCACGCATTCGATCTAGCTAAGATTGAAGGTGGCATCGTGGTTCGTATGGCAGAGCAGGGCGAAAAGCTAACTCTTCTAGACGGCAACGAAGCTGAGCTAAATGCAGATACTTTAGTTGTCGCAGACCACAACAAAGCACTTGCTATCGCAGGTATCTTTGGTGGTGAAGAGTCTGGTGTAACTACCGAAACTAAAGACATTCTACTTGAGTGTGCATTCTTCGCACCAGACCACATCCGTGGCCGCGCACGTAGCTACGGTCTACACACGGATTCTTCAATGCGCTTTGAGCGTGGTGTAGATTTCGCACTACAAACGAGTGCAATGGAGCGTGCAACAGAGCTTCTAGTCGAAATCTGTGGCGGTGAAGTCGCACCTGTTGTGGCGGTTGAGTCGGAAACAGACCTACCAACATCAAACACAGTTGCGCTTCGTCGCTCTAAACTAGACAACCTGCTAGGTCACCATATTCCAGACAGCGATGTAGTTGAGATCCTAGAGCGCTTAGGTCTAACAGTAGAAACAGCCGAGACGGGTTGGACGGCAACGGCGCCGACATGGCGTTTTGATATCGCAATCGAGCAAGACCTAATTGAAGAAGTAGGTCGTATCTACGGTTACGATAACATCCCTAATCAAAACCCAGCGGCAGCACTTAAGATGCACGATCACGTTGAAGCGAACATCCCGCTAAAACGCGTTCGCAACCTACTTGTTGACCGTGGGTACCAAGAAGCGATCACTTACAGCTTCGTTGAGCCAGAGCAGCAAAAACTGGTTGTTCCAGGTGTTGAGCCGCTAATCCTGCCATTCCCAATCTCTGCGGATATGTCAGCAATGCGTCTAGGCCTAATCCAAGGTCTACTAAACACTGTGGTTCACAACCAGAAGCGTCAACAGCCACGTGTTCGTCTATTCGAATACGGCCTACGTTTCATTCCTTGTGAGTCTGCTGAAAACGGTATGCGCCAAGAGCCTATGCTTGCAGGTGTTATCGCAGGTACTCGCAGCGAAGAGCACTGGGACATCGAAACCAACACAGTTGATTTCTTTGATCTGAAAGGCGATCTAGAAGCGGTTCTTGAGCTAACAGCGAACGAAGCGGCTTACTCTTTCGCAGCACTTTCTGCTGAAGATAAAGCAGCGAACCCAGCACTTCACCCAGGTCAATCTGCAGCTATCATCGTTGATGGCAAGCAAGTGGGTGTGATCGGTACGGTTCACCCAGAGCTTGAGCGTAAGTTTGGTCTAAACGGCCGTACTATCGTATTCGAAGTGGAATGGTCTGCAATCAACACTAAAGTGATTCCTGAAGCAGTACAGCTTTCTAAGTTCCCATCAAACCGTCGTGACATCGCGGTCGTTGTTGATGAAGCAGTGGCTTCTGGCGACATCGTTGCAGCATGTCTAGAGCAAGGTGGTGAGTTCCTAAAAGATGCGAAACTATTCGACGTTTACGTTGGTAAAGGCGTTGAAGAAGGTAAGAAGAGCCTAGCAATTGCGCTAACACTACAGTCAGTAGAGCGTACGCTTGAAGATGCCGACATCGCTGGCGCGGTTGACGCTATCGTAGCTCACGTATCTGAGAAGTTTGGTGCGTCACTGCGTGACTAATCACTTCTGATTAGATAGAAAACCAAAGGCCTCGCATTGCGAGGTCTTTTTGTTTGGGGCGAGTAAGAAGTAGAGTGTTAACTCATTATTGGACAAAAATAAGTTAGTTATATTAGTAAGTTAGAATGCAACGGATTAGTTCACGTATGGAAAAGTAATGCCCTGTTAAGGGGGGAGCAACGCAATACCGAAGCCGCCGCATACCACCTCAAAGACTAAAATCAACGCATAGTAAAAATGCCACGCGTTAACAATCCCTCTTGAACAGTTTGTTATGTGACAGAAAAAGCGAACACTGCGACAAAGACAGGTATCAATGTATCAAACATCAATCTCAACACTATAATTGGGGATGAAGCTTGTAACCAGAACAACTTTTTTTTACTTGAGTATGCTTCTATACCATTGTTTTCTTGATATTCTATTTCCTCAACTAAGTTTTTGTATCGCCTATAAAAATCATATTCAACAGCCCTTTGAAAAAAAGTAATTGCATCACTTACCATATATAGCCCAAACGAACATAGATGGTAAATAACAACTCCTTTTAACGCGTACAAAAAATAGCCTTGCTGCTCCACTGTAAACTCAATGCCTAATGAACTGACCTTTTGTGGTATAAAACCACCAATAGAGCAAGATAAGGAAACAATACTAGCGGCAATTAGCCATTTCCTTGCTTTTAAGGTTTCTTCAGACAAACTGTTCCCTAATCCATTGAATTTTTCTTGTAATGCCACTTTTACCTCATGTCACATAACGCCTTGCTAAGGTACGGCTAAGCCACTGAACCCAACCAAAGCCACCGTAATCACTAAACTCAACCGAACCAAAAATGCCAAAGGTTAGCTGTCACTCTAAAGCAATTTGTCATATTCCCCGAGAGCGGCGCTGAATGCTTTCAAGAATATAAGCAACAACCAAATTTAAGCCTCCGTCATCAATACAGAACTTCCTACCATGATCAATAACATTAGCCAGACCTTCCCATTCTTCGATTAGTTCTTTCTTTTGTTCAGCACTTAATACTGACGCATCAAAATCCCTACCTAAGTGTTCAGCCAAAAAATCGAAAATCTCTCCTGTTTCAAGTGCGCCATAACATTCATTTATAGTCAAATGAGTATATTTCCCTGAGCCAGCTGCCCCATTTAGGTAAAAAGCAAGAAAAGTGAGTTGGCTAATTCGTATGTCTGATTTCATATTTAATTCTCTTACATGTATAAAGCACTAGTGCAAAACTAGGACAATCGAGCACTGTATTTAAATTATTCAAAATACTGTTCGAAACAAAGAAGACTATGACTCAATTTTAAACAGTAGTTTTCCATCATGATCAAGGCGATATTCCCTAATGTTATTGGCTAAGTTTTTATCGCCTATAACGACATTTGAGCGCCACAAAGGACTGTTGACTCCCAGCTTTCGAGCTAAGTTCAAGCCCTTAGATTTAAGTACATCAAGACTACTTGAAATGTAAAGTGGCTCGCTTTGCCCAACTCTAGTCAATTTCATCAAATTTCTTCCAAATTTTACTAGCTGTAAACTCGAATTAAGTTCATATCATCATAAGCTCCCGATTAAATCATGTATAAATACACAGTGCAATCACTAAGTGCTGTATATGTGAACAGGGAATGTGATAATGGAAATGTAACAGCCCAAAGTGCAGATTAGATTAATTTGGTCTATTAGTGCTCTGACTAGGTCGTCCGCTTATTGGTTCTGAGAAGCTTTGGGGCAAAAATAAGTTGGCTGTTCATCTCCTCATAAACTAGAGCCTCGCAATTGCGAGGCCTTAATTTTTTACAGATATAACCGAGAGGTTAAATACCCTTTCGTTTCAACTTGCGTCTAACGGTTAGCGAAAGCTTGGAATAATTGCAGGAATACCAGGAAGAAGTCCAACCAACGCCATCACACTTGTTAGCACCACAAACATAATGCCTGGCAACACCCAACGGCTCATTTTGCTCAGTTCGCCACTACGCTCTTTACAACCGACTAAGCCTAAGTTGTCTAACAGCATAGTGAGCGACCAACCAAATGCAGGGTTTACTAGCGCTGATGAAAATACAACGATTGCGGCAGATTGAGTGGTTTTCCCTTCGCGCGTCATTTCCATTCCAGCTTCTAGCAATGGGACGAATACACCAACGATTAGTGCAACACAAAGTACAGGTTGCCAGATAGCTAAGTCCATCGGGTAACCCCAAATTGCAGCGATGATACAAAACAGAGCCGTCAGCAAAGCACCCGCAGGAATAGGGCGTTTAGCAATTGCGGCTGGTACGATGTAAGTCCCCCATGAAGAGGTAAAGTTAGTACCACCAAGAAGAGAACCAAACGTCTGACGAATAGAAGCCGTGGTCATAGTGTCGTCAATGTTCATGTGTACTTTTTCGGTACGTTCCGGATAGCTGATTTTTTGGAATACTTGATGCCCTAAGAAATCTGGTGACCACATCGCTACGGCTAAAATAGCAAACGGCAATACCACCATGAAATGTTCAATTGTCGGTAGGCCTAGCATCCAACCTGTCTCTTCCCCCCACCAATACATCGGGTTCATATGAGGTAAACCAGGCTCGGTTTGGAAAGAAAACGGTGCACCCATCGCAAAAGCTAACGTGCCACCCAGCAAGCAACTAAGAGGCACTGCTAGCCAACGCTTACGGAAATGTTCCAATAGCGCGTACAAAATAATGGTACAAAAGATCACGACGAAAGCGATGTGACTCATACCAATTCCTTCAGCCCAAGCGAATAGCTTTTTGACTTGAGAAACCGTTCCAACAAAGCCTAGATAGAGCAATAAGCCGCCACACACACCTTTACTAGTGAGATTTGCCAACATGCTGCCACCTTTACTGATGGCCAACAATAAGCCAAACGCACCAATCAGCAAGCCAAAGGCCATCGGGTGCCCGCCGGCGGCAACAACAATCGGAATCAAAGGTATAAGTGGGCCGTGTGTACCTGCAAGGTTAGCGGTAGGCAGTAAAAAACCAGAGAAAAGAATAATGAAAACGGAGGCAATGAGTAATTCATAACGAACATTTTCTAGAATAAACCCTTCGTTTAGCCCTAGAGCTCCGGCAAAGGTTGCTGCAATAGCGCCCACCATTACCACTTTACCAATGGTCGCCGCCATTGCTGGGATGGTGTCTTCAATCTCAAATCGATAATCTTTAAACGGCAAGTTTGGACGCCAGCGTTTAGGCGACATGATTTGCAATTCGTGCTCTAGATACTGCTCTCGGGACTCAAATTCAGAGCTTGGTTTGTGTTGTTGTTCATAAGTGCGTTGATCCTCATTGGGTTGAGGCTTATCTGTTCTTATCTGTGCGGACTCTAAAGTACTGCTCATTTTGATTCCTTTCGTTCACACTCTGAGGTGTGTTGTTCCAACAAACGTAATTTACTCGCGGTATGATGATGTCGCGGAGTAGTGAGTGATATTCGTTTTTCTACAACGAATGCGAAAAATCTCTATTAGGGGTAACTTGAATTTTTATTAAAAAGTGAAGATGACTGACTAAGAATAGGGTCGGAAACAAGCAAGAATATCGTTGATATTGTTGTAAAAGGCTTGAGGTTCACAGTTAAACATAACGAGCAAATTACCCTACAAATAAACGCAATCATTTAAGTTGTTAGTACCTTAAACCAAACGCAAAAAAACAAATAGTCTCAGTGAGTTAGACATTAGTCGTAGAGTTAGCCTGAAAGTATCAAGAGGTTAGATAATAAGGTAAGAAGAGCCTAGCAATCGCGCTAACACTACAATCTGTAGAGCGCACGTTAGAAGATGCAGACATCGCAGGAGCTGTTGACGCTATCGTTGCTTACGCATCTGACAAGCTTGGCGCATCGCTACGCGACTAATCATTTCTGACTAGATAGCAAAAACCCTGCTTAGTAGGCAGGGTTTTTGTGGGTGAGCGCAAAGGAGTTAGCTTTGGTGCTGCTTGCGGCTAACCAAATGGTTAGAGGCTGCAGCAGCGAGCAGCGCGCCACCTATTACTAAAGTTTGATAGTAAGCAGGAACGAGCGTGAGCATACCGACGGTCAAAGTCATGATGATCAGCGCACCAATAAACGAACGCAGCACTTTGCCTTCACCGCCACTAAATGCCGTACCGCCAATTAGCACAACCAAAATTGCAGTTAGCTCCATCCCATCGCCTGATAAAGGGTCACCTAAAGACATAAAGCTTGCGCGAGCAATACCGGCTAATGAAGCAGTAGCGCCAACAATGGCATAAAGAGCAAACACAACCAGTCCAGTTTTAATGCCAGATAGTTTAGCTGCAGTCGGGTTACCTCCTGTTGCTGCGGCATACTTACCAAGTAGCGAGCGATTTTGCAGAATTATCAGCAGAGCAGTAACGCCGACGGCAACCCAGAAAGCCATCGGTAATCCGAGTAAGACAGCATCACGGGCATAGTCGTTAAACCAACTTGGCATCTTCATATCGCCCATCGATTTGATGGCAGAGACACCATCTTCCACTAAGAGTAACGCAATCCCCTTGTATAGGCTCAAAGTAATGAGAGTGGCGATGACAGGGGTAATGTTAAATTTGACCACCAACAGTCCATTAAAAGCACCAAGCAGCACACCGCACATAACGGTTATTGAAAAGGCCGCGATGAAAGGGACACCGTTAATCGCGAGCATGGCGTAGATCACGGCGGTTAAGCCCATTGTGCTGCCAACCGACAAATCTATGTAGCCCGAGACCATAAGCAAGGTAAAGGCGCCAGCCAGAACCAGTATTGGTGCGGAAACTCGCAGAATGTTAATCACGTTCTTCTTGTACAAGAAATTGCCGCGTTCAAACAGTGCGTACTGATCGAGGTTAACGCTACTAAGGAAGACCACAATGGCGGCCAACACAAAATAGATATAGTAATTTCTAATAAATTCAGCAACCTGACCACCTATGGCTGGTGGAGTGCTTAATACTTTTGTTGATTCAGACATTGCATTCACCATCACTATTTGTTTCTAAGGGATAGAGCCCAGGTTTGAGCCGTTATTGCTAAAAAGACCGCGACGGCTTTCAAGATAAACTGCCAGTCAGGTGACAGGGTAAGACCGGTAGCCGCGGAGGTAACCACTGCGAGAATGATCGCGCCGAAGAACATACCAATAACTGAGCCGAAGCCTCCAGCAATGGCAATGCCGCCAAGTAGGGCAATGACCAAAGCATCAAACTCCATCAGCAAACCACGGTTAGAGAAGCCAGATTTAAACTCAGAGGAAAGCAAAATACCGACGACTCCTGCAACAAGTGCGCTAAATAGGTAGAGATAGGTAATATGCTTAGCGTTGTTAATACCGGAAAGCTTGGCCGCTTCTGGGTTCGCGCCAATCCAATAGGTAATGCGACCGAACACGGTTTTGCGTTCAATAAAGATCGCCGCAGCTAACAAAAGCAGCATAAACAGCACTGGGAACTGCATCGAGGTGCCAAACACCTTTAGGTTTCCTAGATAGCCAAATTCAGCGGGTAGATTGGTGTTTCTTTGTGAGCCTTCAGTGATCACTTGGGCAATGCCCCTTGCGACCATCATGGTACCTAAGGTAACGATGATCGATGGGATTTTAAACTTAACCACGAACAGTGCGTTTAAACCACCTATGGCTAAGGCTCCAACTAGGGCACCAATAATGGCTAGCCAGTATGGTAAGCCTAATCCGGTTGAAAGAGCTGAACCACCTGTCGCAGCTTGGGCGAACCAAACAGATAAGACGCCTGATAAAGCGACGATGCCGCCGACAGAAAGGTCGAAATTACCCGAGATAAGTAAAAATGAAACTCCGACGCCTAGAGCAATCACCGACCAGTTATTGGTCACCAAGTTAAGCATGTTCTGCACTTGGAAAAAGTTTGGTACAAATACCGAAGCGACTAAAAATAGTCCGATAGCGACGCCGGCAACGAGCATCGTAATGTACATTTGGTCGCTGACTCGATTCTTAAGATGCTGCGGAGAGGTCTCAGCACCCAGTGTAGTGTTAATCATACTGCCTCCTGCAGGCCACCTGTCGCGGCGTTCAAAATGAAATTGGTGTCAACGTCAGAGCCATTAGTGATTTCTGAAACCAAAGAGCCGTCGTAAAGAAGGAAGATGCGGTCGCATACGCCTAGAATCTCTTCCAGTTCGGTAGAAAAGACGGCAACAGAGTTGCCTTGATTGGCGAGGTCTTTCACTAAGTCGTAGATCTCTTTCTTCGCGCCGACATCGACACCGCGAGTAGGCTCATCGAGCAGCAGTAGTTTGGCCTGCGAGAAAAGACATTTGGCAATGACCACTTTTTGCTGGTTACCACCAGAGAGTTTTTCCGTGTGTTTTTCTATTGAACTGGTGGCGATGGATAGTTTATCGACATAGTCGAGCGCGGCATTGAGTTCATCGCGCTGTCTAAATACGCCGAAATCTGACATTCTAGGTAAGTTCATGACAGGGATGTTTTCGCGAATGGTTAAGTTGGTAAACAGCCCTTGTGTGCGGCGCTCTTCAGGGACAAGAGCAATACCTGCCGCGATCGCCTCTCTAGGAGATTTCCCCACTTCTTGACCGTTAAGCTTGATTGAGCCAGAGACCTTGTCTGCACCAAAAATAGCACGAGCGATTTCAGTTTTACCCGCACCAACCAGACCATAAAACCCGACAATCTCACCTTTGTTAATGGTAAATGAAACGTTTTTCAGCCTATGGTTGTTCAGTCTCTCAGCGGATAAAAACACTTCGTCGCTGATGGTGTTGCGTGGTGTGTAGTCATGAAGGATACTTCGTCCGATCATCATGTCGATCAGCTCTTCACGTCCGTTTACCTCTGCCATTGGCTTGGTAGCAATATGTTGCCCATCGCGCATCACAGTGACTCTATCTCCCAGTGATAAAATCTCATCCAACTTATGCGAGATGTAGATCACCGTAACCTGTTGTTCTTGCAGTCGGCGAATGACGGTAAATAGACGTTCAACTTCTCGCTCTGATAATGCTGCGGTAGGTTCGTCCATAATAATGACATTGGCACCCGATGAGGCTGCGCGAGCAATTTCGATGATCTGTTTTTGCGCGACACCTAAGGTAGAAACACGCGCATAAGGATCGATTGACGGCTCAATAGTCGCCAACGTATCAATAACGCGCTGCTCCAAATCAGATTTAATCAGAAATCCAAAGCGGCTTTGCTCCATACCTAAAGTTAAGTTTTCTAGCACGCTTAGTTCGTCAACAACGTGTAGCTCTTGAAACAGAGTCGCTATGCCTGCTTCACGGGCACTCTGTGTACCGTTTGGCGTGTATGACTTGTCGTTGACCTTCATGGTGCCTTGGGTTGGTTGAATCGCACCTGTGATCATTTTTACCAAGGTGGATTTTCCCGCGCCATTTTCGCCGATTAAGCAATGGACTGTGCTGCGTTCAATTGAAAAGCTGACGTTGTTGACTGCTCTGACGCCAGGGTAGTCTTTAACGAGTCCTTCAATTGAGAGAACAGAAGTTGAATTGTGAGTATTCAAGATGATCTCTCCTTAATATGGTGGATCTTCAAAACTGTTCAGTCACTGCCGACGGTACAGATGAAGCCGCTCTTTCCTTGTTTTGATTCATTGAATATTGAGTAACTGGGCGATCAATCAGATCGCCCAGTCATAATGGTTAGTTGCCAAACTGAGCTTCTAGCCACTTCTCTGCATCCGGCTGAGGCATTGTCCAGTAAGAGATGGTGTAAGCTTTGTAGAAGAACTCTTGCGCCGTATCGTTACTTGAAGCCACTTTGTTATTGATAACGTCCATGACTAAGTCGATGCGTCCACGAGCCGTTTCAATTGGCGGTAAGCCCATAGAGACCTTCAAGCTAGAATTTGGATCATAAATCTGTTCGAACTCCACTGAGTCGAAGTCCACACTCGCGACAATCTCTGTCACAGGTTTGCCATCTTTAAACTTGCCACGTCCTAGTTGAGAAAGACCCGCCATCGTGCCGACCGTCAGGTTAGAGGCTTCAGAGTAGATCAGGTTAACTTCAGGCTGCTGAGTGAGCAGGTCGACAATGATCTGTTTGGCTGCTTCTTGACCGCCACTCGCATCGAGAGCACCAAGGTTCTTCGCGCTTGGGTCAACAGAAAGCACCCCTTCAGCAAATGGGTTTGTGCGACCAGAACTCACTTCTGTATGGTTAGGCCAGCCTAACTGAACCATCACAATAGGTTTGCCAGGGTTGGCTTCTTTCCAAGCTTTTGCCATTTGAGCGCCCATTTCAAAAGAGACAGTTGCCTCATCGCTTCGCGCCGTTGGGATGCCAGTATCGGTAATCGGGCTAAAGAAAGAGGTCATCGCGATCTTTTCATCTAGCGCTTCTTCTACGCCAGGGGTGGCTGCTTCGCCATCCCAAATATGCAGTGAAGCACCGTCAAATGCACCCGCAGCCACTTGGTCAACATTCTGCGTCATCACCGCTGAGTCTGCTTTGCCATCAAAAATAACCACTTCTGCGCCGTACTTCTCTTTCGCATAACGTTTCGCTTCTGTCGCTTGTGACTGGTGGAACACGTTGGAAAGGTCGGAAACGAAAAATGCAATACGTTCATTGGCCAGTGTTGTTGCTGAGAAACTAGACGCAACGAGAATACTCGTAGCAACAAGTCCTTTTTTTAGCATCTTGTTTAAAGTCGCTGACTTCATAATTTTCTCCATTTATATGTGGTATTCACTCGTCTTCGGAGCAACAACTGCAATTTGACTTACATCCATCCCATTCTCGTCTTAAGCAGTACAACCCGTTGTTCTCAATGATGTGAATTATCTTTCAGACAGGTGAAATATATTTCACGTGTTAAAAGTTAGTGAACAAAATGTAACCGGTCAACAGCATAACGATACAATACGTATCAGTTTTGGCTGTTATTGTGATCTGTCGCACCTAAGTGGTCATAACGATACGATTGGTATCATTTTAACTTGCAAGCTGTGCTTTTTGTGATTACTTTTTACTCAAGTGAAATAAATTTCACGAATTATTTACATTTTGTTGGGCGGGTAAATGAGTGGTAAAGAAGATCGTCCAACAGCGATGAAAGGTAAGTAGGAGAGCGTATATGGCGATGAGTGAGCGAGACGACATATTAAGGCAGACGGCAAAAATCCTCACACTACGTTATATGGAGAACTGCAGTCAGTCAGATATTGCTAAGCAACTTGGTTTATCGACAGCTAAGGTCAACCGTGTCATTAAGCAAGCTCATGATGATGGTTTAGTTGAAATCACTTTGAACCTTCCGCAAGAACGCACCTACACATTAGAACAACGTCTACTTGATATGTTCTCACTGAAAACCGCAGTTATTCAGCCGAGCCTTAGTCAAGATGAAGCAGTGGTTACCCAACAGGTCGCTCAATCGGCTGGTGAGCTACTGATAGAAACAGTTAAGCCAAACAGCGTTATTTGCATAAGCGGTGGTAAAACCATGTCGATGATTGTTGAGCAGATAAAACCGATGAACTTCCCTAATGTAAAGGTCGTGCCTGCAACAGGAGGCGTGCAAGGGCATCACTTTACGGATGTGAATTATCTTGCTTCTCGCTTAGCAGAAAAACTGGGCGGCAGTAGTACTCAGCTCCACGCCCCGCTGTTTGTTGATACTGATGAGCAACGCGAAATGTTAATGGAGATGCGTAGCGTCAGAGAAGTACTCGATATAGCGCGCAATGCAGATATTGCCTTGGTCGGGATTGGCTCTGTCGCCAGTGAAACAGATAGTTACTACGACTTGCGGTCATTAAGTGGCCAGCAATTTGAGTCTCAAATCAGCCACCAGTGTCAGGGCGAGGTACTCGCGCATTTATACGACGAACGCGGCGATGAATGCGCAGAGCAGATTAATAGCAAGTTAGTGGGTTTGAATTTAACAGAACTTGGCAATATCGAGTACAGCTTCGGTGTTGCGGCAACTCAGTCGAAGGTGTCAGCAATGCTAGCCGCACTGAGAGGCGGGTTAATTAACGGATTAGTTTCGGACGAAGACACAATAGCCAGTGTTTTAGAACAAGCAAAATAGGGGAAAGTTATGCAAACAAGAGAGATTGGACAATCAGGTATTCATGCATCAGTGATCGGCTTAGGCACTTGGGCAATGGGCGGCTGGATGTGGGGAGGCACTGACGAAAAAGCGGCAATTGAAGCCATTCACGCGTCATTGGATTGTGGTGTTTCGCTGATTGATACTGCTCCTGCGTATGGTTTAGGTGTTTCCGAACAGTTGGTAGGCAAAGCTATCAAGGGTAAGCGCGATCAAGTTGTACTGGCGACGAAGTGCGGTTTGGTTTGGCACACGGATAAAGGTAATCATTTCTTCGACGAGAATGGCAAACCTGTCCATCGTTACTTAGGCGCAGATGCTATCCACTATGAAGTTGAACAAAGTTTGAAACGTTTGCAGACCGACTACCTAGACCTTTACATCACTCACTGGCAAGACCCAACGACCCCAGTTGAAGAAACGATGGACGCATTACTTGCGTTAAAAAAAGCCGGCAAGATCCGAGCTATAGGGATCAGCAACGCCAATCAAGCGGAATTGGCGGCGTATCAGCAATGCGGCGTCGTGGATGCGGTGCAAGAGAAATACAATCTGATCGAACGACAGCTTGAGGAGAAGCTACTGCCGAAAACGATCGCAACTCATGTGTCTTGCCTTAGCTATTCTTCTTTGGCAATGGGGCTATTAAGCGGAAAAATCTCTCCAGAGCGCACATTTACCGGAGATGACCAACGTATCACAGACCCAATGTTTACTGTCGAAAACCGTCGATGGGTCCAGCAGTTCTGCCAATCCATTGAGCCAATTGCGCGTCAGAAAAACATCTCTGTTGCACAGTTAGTGATTGCGGCGACATTGCAGCAGCCAGGGATCACTTATGCACTATGTGGTGCTCGAAATGCAGCGCAGGCGATAGAAAACGCAGCAGCAGGACAAGTGCTTCTGACTCAAGAAGAAGTCAAATTTATAAATGCTAAATCGCACGAGTTCTTTGGTGAGCTTGAACTGGCGTAGCACGGGTAGTTCGGTATCACCCAGATAGTTGGCAGGGAGCGCAATGAAAAATAATAAAACCGGATTTGACAGTTTAGAAACGACGAATGAGTTTGATGTTGTCGTGATTGGTGGCGGCATCAATGGGATTAGCGTCTTTAGAGAATTGGCATTGCAAGGTGTGAAAGTCTTGATGGTTGAGAAAGATGACTTTTGCTCCAAAGCCAGTGCCGCACCGTCGCGAATGATCCATGGTGGGTTACGTTACCTCGAAAATGGCGAGTTTGACTTAGTTAAAGAAGCGCTATTTGAACGCAATCGCCTTTTGGATAACGCTCCACATTTGGTTGCTCCACTGGAAACAACGATACCGATTTACTCCACTTGGTCAGGTATGTTCGATGGGTTGTTAAAGTTCTTAGGTTTGAAAGATCGCCCATCACAGCGTGGCTCTGTGGTGATTAAGCTTGGCTTGACACTTTATGATTGGTTTACCAAGCGCGACCAGCTTATGCCTACTCATAAAATGCACTCTGCCAAATCAACGCGCCAGCGCTGGCCTTTAATGGGCAATCAAGTACGCAGTAGTGCGACCTATTTCGATGCCTGGATTAGCTCTCCAGAACGCTTGGCGATTGAGCTTATTCAAGAGGGCATTGAAGCGGGCGGAATCGCGCTCAACTATAGCAAAGTGACGCAATTTAACGACGGTGAATTACGTCTTACCCAGAGACAGTCAGGTAAGTCGGTCAATGTCAGTACTCAGCATATTGTTAATGCGACCGGTGCTTGGGTGGATTTCACTAATGGCTTGCTACAAGCGCCTAGCCAATACATGCAGGGTACTAAGGGATCACACATCATTGTCGACAACCAACAGCTCGTCGAGCAGCTAGATGGAAATATGCTGTTTTATGAGAACAGCGAAGGGAGAGTGTGCATTTTATTCCCATATTTTGGCAAAGTGCTGATCGGTTCAACGGACATTCCCGTCAGTGACCCCGAGTCTGTAAAGTGTACCGAGGAAGAGATTGACTACATTCTACTCTCACTGAAAGGCGTGCTGCCGGAATTAGAAATTAGCCGTTCACAGATTGTTTATCAGTTTTGTGGCGTGCGTCCTTTACCGTCGGTCAATACCTCGACGACAGGGCAAATTCCTAGAAGTCATTCAATAAAACGAGACAGCATTGGTAAGACAAAAGTGTACTCGTTGATTGGGGGCAAATGGACGACCTTTAGAGCCTTTGGTGAAGAAGTGGCTGATGAGCTATTGGCATCGCTCAAAATAGAAAGAAGATGCAGTACCAAGCAAAAAGCGATTGGTGGCGGCGCTAATTATCCGGCCAACGAAAGCGAACAAGAGCGCTACTTGTACCGACTTAGAGAGAGCTACCCGTACCGCTCAATGCACCAACTTAGTGTCTGGTTGAAGCGTTATGGCACCAAGTGTGAAGAGCTATTACGTTGTTTGGACGGTCATTGTGATCAGCCCTTGCGCTCATTGCCTGACTACACCGTAGGTGAAATCAATTACATCTTACAAACCGAATTTGTCGCCACCACCTTAGATGTCATCTTACGTCGCACCTCGATTGCGATTGAAGGCAAGCTAAATAGCCAAGTACTTGATGAACTTTCAGAACTAGTGGCAACTCATTTCAATTGGAGTGAGACAGAAAAAATCGCCGACCGCGAAAGTGCCCAAGAGGTGCTGTTTAACCTACACGGAGTCGTGTTGGATCAACCTCTAAGCCACAGCGAAGCGGTTACGCGAACAAAGATTATTGAAAACGAACAACTCGTAAATGGAGAAGAGTATGTATTTAACCAATAAAGTGAGGATGAATCGCTTATTCAGCAATGGACGATGTCTCGACGTAGCGATAGATCATGGTGTGTGCAATGAGCCATCGTTTCTCGACGGATTAGAAGATATGTCTTCAGTGGTCGGTCAGCTGGTTAAAGCGAAGCCAGACGCCATACAGATGAACGCAGGGCAAGCCGACTTACTGCAAACCGTCGATGGTAAAGACAAACCTGCATTGGTTATGCGTATTGATTTGGGTAACCCTTATAACGCTGAGCGTCATCGTCATATGTGGGCGCTGCTACAAAATGCTGAGCAGCCCTTGATTCAAGCTTTGCAAATGGATGCGGCCTGTGTGGTGGTTAATTTGTTTATGCTGCCTGACGAACCAGAGCTGTTTAAGCAATGCGTAGACAACATCAGCAAAGTAAAAGCAGAGTGTGAAAAGTATGGCATGCCATTGATGATAGAGCCTTTGGTCATGCAGCCAAACACACACGGCCAAGCTTACATGGTTGATGGTGACTGCGAAAAAATTGTCACGCTAGTGCGTATGGCACGTGAGCTAGGGGCAGATATTATCAAAGCTGACCCAACCACACATGCCGATGATTTCCACAAAGTTGTTGAAGCGGCACGTTGTCCTGTACTCGTGCGCGGTGGCGGCAGAGAAGATATTGAATCAGTGTTTGCGAAAGCGAGAGCACTGCTCGATCAAGGAGCCTTGGGTATGGTGTATGGCCGCAATATCTATCAGCATCCGAACCCAAGCCGAGTGGTCGATGCGTTGATGGCGATGATTCACAATGATGCCTCTACTGAGCAGGCGATGAATATCTACGTTGGCGATAAGTAACTAGGTCAACACGGCCTAAGGTTAAGGAGGGAATATGAGTTCATACGCGCTAGGAATTGATTGTGGAAATACGGCGGTAAAAGCTGCGCTTTTTGATCAAAATGGTACAGAAATCGCCTCGGTTGCAAACAATTATCCCACTCATATTCCCCATCCCGATTACACAGAAGCGGATTTAGCTGAATGCTGGCAACTGTGCGCCGATGCGATACGTCGGGTTATTGCTGCTGCGGGTATAGAGTCTAACCAGATTGCCGCTATAGGTTGCAGTGGACATGGTAACGGGGTTTATTTGCTTGATGAACAACGTCAACCTCTGTTAGCAATCAAGTCACTTGATAATCGAGCAGAGCATGAGGTGAGCCAACTACAAGCATCGGCAGATTATCAGGCGTTACTTCGAAGAAACAGGCAAGGTGTTTGGTCTTCTCAAACTGCTGTTCTGCTTCATTGGCTTAAATATCACCAAGCTGACGTCTATCAGAACATTGGTCAGGTGTTGTTTTGTAAAGATTATCTTAACTTTCAATTAACGGGAGAATGCGCTACCGAATGGGGTGATCTGACCGCTTCGGGTTTGTTTGATTTTGAAAGTGATACGGTTAGCGAAGAGTTACTAGCATTCTATGGCATTACGGACATCAAAACTAAGCTGCCACCCATCTATAGCAGCCAAGATGTGATTGGCACAGTAACCCCTCAAGCGGCTGAGATAACTGGCTTAGCTATCGGCACACCAGTGATTGCAGGTATGTTTGATGTGGTGGCTTGTGCTTATGGCTCTGAAGCGGATAGTACGGGGAGTACTTCAGTTGTCGCAGGAACGTGGAACATCAATCAGGTGGTAACGGATTCACTTCCGCCACAAGAGGTTTTCATGGCGTGCAAGATGAATGAGCGCCAATACCTTGCGATTGAATCGAGCACCTGCTCAGCGTCTAACCTAGAGTGGCTCGTGCAACGGTTTTTTACTGAGAAACAGCAGCAAGCACAGCACGCTGGTGGTTCGATCTTTGAAGCGTTTAATCAGCAACTAAACCTGCTAGAAACCAGTGATGAATATCCCATATTTTTGCCCTATCTCTACGGAACCACAGATAAACAGCCGCCGATGGCCAGCCTGTTGGGGCTGAAAGGTTGGCATCAGGATATTCATGTTGTTTACGCCTTTTATGAGGGGATTGTATTTGCTCATCTTGAACATATCTCTCGGTTGCGCCAAGCCGGTTACCCAATCGATTCTATCGCTATTAGTGGCGGGGCATCGAGAAGTGACTATTGGTGCCAGCTTTTTGCTGATGCACTTAATGTAGAAGTTGTTGCCAGTGAATCTGATGAAGTGGGTGCTAGAGGTGTCGCTATGATGGCTCTAAACAGTGTGTGCGGTGACGTAAGGCTAAGTAATACTGTTAGTGAGTCACTAACACGTCGTCATTTTGCTCCAAAGCCAGAACGAGTGGACTTTTTTGCCGCGCGCTTTGAAAAATATAAGGTATTAAAAGGCGCTATTTATGCGGCTTAGTAGGTCGTTAATGGTTTTCTAGCTAATAAAGGATTCTAGTTAGCTGCGCCTAATCCAAGAGTAATTAACCACGACGAACACATAGCGTGTCATGTGGAGGGCTTAACTCGCCCAAAATAAATAATTTTTAATAATGATACTAAATGTATCGATATTGATATTGAGGTGAAATATGAGTCAAGCAATTGTTTTACCAAAGCTTTTGCAAATTGGTCAAGGGGCGCTCAACACGGTTGGTGAGGTAGCGATTCAGTTAGGTTGTCGACGAGTGATGATAGTGTCTGACCCTGTTATGCAATCGTTAGGGCAAGTTGAGCGCTTACAGAAAATTATCCATAACGCAGGTGTAGAAACGGAAACATTTACCGACACCATTCCTGAGCCGACTGAGGCTTCGATTCTTCCGGCAGTGACTCAAGCCATTGACGGACATTACGATGGGGTAGTGGCACTCGGTGGCGGCAGTGTTATCGACAGTGCTAAGGCAATCGCATTACTTGCTAAGTCGCAGGGGCGTATCCGTGACTACAGCGTACCCAATGTAGTCACTATGCCGATCATGCCATTGATCGCAATACCCACTACAGCAGGAACAGGTTCAGAAGTGACCAAAGTCACCATCATTACCGATGAGTCAAATGACGAAAAACTGCTATGCATGGGGCCAGGTTTAATCCCTGCTGCTGCCGTGATTGATTTTGAACTTACCATGACTGCCCCTGCGCGAATTACAGCAGATACCGGGATTGATGCGCTGACTCATGCCATAGAAGCCTATGTGAGTGGCAAAGCGGGGTTGTTTACTGATCAACAGGCGCTCAACGCAATGAAACTGATCGCGCCAAACCTACGAGAGGCGGTAAACAATCCGGCCAACAAACATGCCAAAGAGCAAATGATGCTTGGCGCGACGCTTGCTGGTATCGCATTTTCAAATGCTTCGGTAGCCCTAGTACACGGGATGAGCAGACCTATCGGTGCGCATTTTCACGTCCCGCATGGAATGAGCAACGCAATGTTGCTGCCAACGGTAACGGAATACTCCATCCCAGCAGCAAAAGCGCGTTATGCCGAGTGTGCAAGAGCGATGGAGTTAGTCGATGCGGCAATCAGTGATGACCAAGCGGTTGAACGCCTGCTCAACGAGCTTAAACAGCTCAACGTCGACCTAGGTGTCCCATCAATGGCGGAGTTTGGTATTGATCAACAAACCTACTTGAACTGCCTAGAGACGATGGCAGAACAAGCTTTGGCATCCGGTTCCCCGAATAACAACCCGAGAGTGCCAGACAAAACCGCCATGATTGCCTTGTACAAAGCGGCATGGTGATTAGATAGAACCCAGTTTATAACCAACGGATTTAGCCCAACAGATTCAAACAAGGAAGAAAAAATGATCAGCAATTTTATCAACAATCAATATGTTAGAAGCCAATCAGAAAGAAGTCAGCCAGTTTTCGACCCAGCAACCGGTAAAGCGAACAATCAAGTGCTGCTTTCTAGCCGTAGTGAAGTCGAGGACGCGATAGGTGTCGCTCAAGAGGCCTTTTCGGGTTGGTCGGCTACAACGCCGCTTAGCCGAGCGCGAGTTTTGTTTAAGTTTAAAGCGTTGCTTGAAGAGAATCGCAATGAGCTGGCAGAAATTATCAGTCGTGAACATGGCAAGGTGTTCAGTGATGCGCTAGGGGAAATCACTCGTGGTTTAGAAGTTGTCGAGTTTGCTTGCGGTATTCCACATTTGCAAAAAGGTGAGCACAGCTTAAATGTGGGCACTGGTGTAGACTCTCATTCGCAAATGATGCCACTGGGTGTGGTAGCTGGGATCTCACCGTTTAACTTTCCGGTGATGGTGCCTATGTGGATGTTCCCTATTGCGCTCGCAACAGGTAACACTTTCATCTTGAAACCTTCAGAGAAAAACCCATCAGCGCCGCTGTTTGTCGCTGAGCTTCTTAAGCAAGCAGGATTGCCTGATGGCGTATTCAATGTGATCCAAGGTGATAAAGAGGCGGTGGATACGCTGCTTCAAGATGAAAGAATACAAGCGGTTAGCTTTGTTGGCTCAACTCCGATTGCTGAGTATATCTATTCGGAAGGCGCGAAATACGGTAAACGAGTTCAGGCTCTGGGTGGTGCCAAAAACCATATGGTTGTCATGCCTGATGCAGATGTCGATGGAGCTGTGAACGCGCTGATGGGCGCCGCATACGGTGCTGCGGGTGAGCGTTGTATGGCAATTTCAGTTGCGGTTGCCGTCGGTGATGAGGTTGGTGATGCGCTTATCGGGCGCTTGCAAGATAAGCTTGCGATGTTAAAGGTTGGCGCTGGGTATGGGCAGACAATTGAAAATGACATGGGCCCATTGATCACCAACGAACATAAACACAAGGTCTGTGGTTATATAGAACAAGGGGTAAGTGAAGGTGCAACTTTGGTTGTCGATGGTCGTGAGCATGAACTGGCGAAAACCAGCGAAGGCTTCTTTGTTGGCGGCTCTCTGTTTGACCATGTGTCGCCAGAGATGACCATTTATAAAGAAGAGATTTTTGGCCCTGTGCTTTGTGTGTTGCGAGTTGATAGCTACGAGCAAGCACTGAAATTAATTAATGACCACGAATATGGTAATGGCACCGCGATATTTACCGCGGACGGCGACACCGCAAGAGACTTTACTGCAAATGTTCAAGTGGGCATGGTTGGCGTCAATGTGCCTATCCCAGTACCAATGGCGTTCCATAGTTTCGGTGGTTGGAAACGCTCGCTATTTGGCCCACTGCATATGCATGGCCCAGATGGAGTCCGTTTCTTTACCCGAATGAAGGCAATCACCACTCGCTGGCCTACCTCAAGTGTTAAATCGAACGCGACACCGACTTCACACGCGCAAGCAGAGTTTGTTATGCCGACGATGAAATGATCCAGTTACGTGGGGAGGTGCGTAGTCGGTTCGCGTCAAGTTGATGTAGTAGGGTAAGTCGATCTGTCCTCTTCATGTTTTTAGGTGCTCACTTTTTTAAAAAAGTGGGCTTTCTTTAATGACCATAAAAACAAGGAGAAGGCGATGAAAGCCACAAGCTTCATAAAGTCTGTTAAGACTTGGCGTCGCCCTGTTGTAAGCAGTGTTTTAGCGGGGTTGTTTTCAACTTCGCTTACATATTCTGTCAATGCTACACAAGGGCCGGGTCTGGGAAACCTGACTTATAGCTCTTCAGAAGCATTCACTCATGTCTCCAGTCCGCTGGTGGATGACTCGACGAATTTCTTACCACCAGATTATCCGGGTAGGAAGCATTATGGCGTGAATGTCATGACGATGCTGAATGGCTATATGGTAGGTGTGTTTGCCCCCGATAGTGGCGGCGGCCCGGGCGGTTGGATCGCATTAGATGTATCCAACCCAAAAGCCATGCAACTGGTCAAAACCGTCTATGAGCCAGATTTGGCCAACCTCAACCGAACAGGAGATGGGCTTCGCACTGCTGAGTTTCGTGAGCCACATTCATTTGGTCTTGGTGAAAACAACACCATTGCCATCCAGACAGGTAAGGGGATAGAAATATGGGATTGGTCTGATGTAAACAATCCTATTCGATTATCAAAACTCGCTATTTCAGGCGTAAATTACGGTGACTATAACAACGTTTCTTGGCAACTTTTCTGGCAGGCACCCTATCTTTACGTCGCACGCGGTAATGCCGGGATAAGCATTGTCAACACCAGCGATATGAGTAATCCGACTTTGGTGAAAACCGTGCCTAACTCGGAGTTAGGCGGTTTTAATGTCGGGCCCATTTTTGCGCTTGGCAACCGTATGTTTATCTCAAGTATGGAAGGAACGGCAGGTTTCTCGATCCTTAATATTGATGATCCGGTGAACCCAAGTTTGGTGAAAACGGTCAATCGTCTACCAGAGAAGTATTACGCCTCTTGTTGGGATGGTAAGTACGCCTATTTTGGGGCGAGAAGTACCAGTGACTCACTACGCGTATATGATACGACCACTAACCCTATGCAACTGGTCAATGAAACACTAACTGGGTTTGAAAACCTTTACTGTAACGTTCAAGACAACAAGCTTTTCCTTGGCAACCAAGATGATATAGCGGTGCTCGATGTCAGTGATATCAACAACATCCGAGAGTTAGGGCGCAGTTCGCTCAATGCGACCAGTAGCAACACCGATCATGGGCAAGTGTTTCCTTTTGGTAACCTCGTCTGGGTAGGCAACGATCACGGTTCAGGGAGTGGTTTAATAGCTCATCAGAGCTCACCTGATGTTGTGCCGCCGTACATTTCGGCTGCGAACCCAGCCATAGACTCAACGCTTCAACCTTTGACCACACGAGTTGGGTTAGCGTTGTCCGACAGCATCCTTATGGACTCAGTCAACAGTAATACGTTTACTGTGACGAAGCTCGGTAGTGCGACCCCAATCCAAGGTGAATACAGTACTAACTTAGGATTTATTCACTTCACTCCAACACAGTCACTTGATGCAGACAGTATTTACCAAGTGGTCCTTGATGGTATCACGGACTTTGCTGGGAACGTCATGGGGAGAACGGAGTATCGTTTTGCGACAGGATCACAAGTGGGTCATGATATTTCCGTCTCGGCCAATGACAAAATCACGCTAGGAAGTGGCACTAATGTCAGCGCGACGGCGTCGCCACTGTTAGGTGGCAGTATTGAATACTCGTGGAGCTTTGGTGATGGGAGCAACCCTACACCGTTTTCGAGCAGTGGTAGTGCGAGTCATGTGTATGGTAACCCAAACCATTGGTCAGCGATCGTGACGGTACGCGAAACGACCTCTGACGGTGTGTTTGAAAGCAGTAAATCGGTTCCTGTGACGGTTTATCGCCATCCAACTTCCATTGCCTCAACGGCTTCATCGACCATCATTGAAGCGAATGGTCAAATCATTGTGGTTAACGAAGACAATGACACAGTTAGCGCGATTAGCAACGTCGCTCCATTTGCGAAGCAGTGGGAATCTTCCGTTGGCGATCAGCCTCGTACGTTAGCGAAAGCACCCAATGGTCATTTGTGGGTTGTCAATCAGGCAGACGCCACTATCTCAGTTTTAAATACGCTAGGTCAGCTACAAGAGACAATACCGCTACCACGAGGTAGTCAGCCCTACGGCATTGCGTTTACACCGGATGGCAGCAGTGTTTTTGTATCCCTTCAAGCGAGTGGGCAGTTAATCAAAGTTGACCCAGTGAGTAAGTCTATACTTGGAACGACTGACGTTGGACACAGCGCAAGAGGTATAGCGATTGACAGTGCGTCGTCACAGGTGTTGGTGACTCGCTTTATTTCTCCGCAGGCGTATGCGGAGGTTGTCGCGGTAGATGTTGGCAATATGAGCATAGATCAGAGTTACCAGATTGCCAAAGATACGACGACCATAGATGGTCCTGACCGAAGCCGAGGCGTGGCTAACTACCTTGGTTCAGTCGCTATTTCTCCGGATGGTTATACGGCATGGTTACCGTCTAATAAGGCAAATGTGGATCGTGGCCCTTATCTAGAAGGTGATGAGACTAAGAAGCTGACTTTTGAAACTACGGTTCGTGCGGTAGTCAATCGACTCGACCTCAATGCTCGTAGTGTTATGCCTAACGCGCTCGATATTGACGATCGTGCGCAGCCTAAATCTGCGATTTTCAGTGACATTGGTGACTTAGTCTTCATTGCTATTGAAGGTCAAAACAGCATTGAAATTCGCAGCGCTTATAATCTCAATCGAGCAGGAGAAATCTTTGATACAGGCTTGGCGCCACGAGGTTTGGTATTGTCTGGCACAAAGCTATTTGTGCATAACTTTATGTCGAGAACTGTCTCGGTTCATGATGTAAGTAGTTTCTTAACCAGTCGCGGAACGATTAGCGATCTTGCCCAAGTTTCTGTTGTTGCTAGTGAGTCGCTTCACCCTAGAGTGCTAAAAGGGAAGCAGATCTTCTACAACGCTGCAGATGCTCGTATGACGCAAGATGGCTACATTTCTTGTGCGAGCTGTCACGCGGATGGTGATAGTGACCATAGAGTATGGGACTTCACAGATCGCGGTGAAGGGCTTCGTAATACCATTTCGTTGCTAGGAAAAACTGGTACAGGGAATGGGCGTGTCCATTGGACGGCGAACTTTGATGAAATCCAAGACTTTGAGAACGACATCCGATATGGCTTCGGTGGTCGAGGCTTTATGATAGATGCGCTATTTGCGCTGACTGAAAATCCATTAGGAGCATCAAAATCAGGCAAAAGTGAAGATTTGGATAACCTCGCTTTTTACGTCAGTAGCTTGAACAAGTTTCCTCGTAGCCCTCATCGTAACGCTAACGGGTCTTTAACCAGCGCGGCTCAAACGGGTCAAGCTCTATTCGAGTCTAAAGGCTGTAACACTTGTCACTCTGGTGTCTATTATACCGATATGCAAAAACATGATGTCGGTACTATTCAGGCTTCTTCAGGGCAAGGTATTAGCGCGCCACTAGCAGGTGTTGGGTTTGATACGCCAAGTTTAATTGGGCTTTGGGGGAGTGCACCTTACTTCCATAACGGTCAAGCGGCTACGTTAGACGATGCCCTGCTGATTGGCACGCAACATACGGTTTCGGATAACTCAGAACGTGCTGCATTGGTCGCCTATCTCAAGCAACTAGAGTATGAAGGTCCACCGATTGTTGTCCCTGAGCCACCGCAGGCAACCACCTATGTCTACCTCAGCGATCTGACGGAAACCTCTTCATCAAATGGGTGGGGTCCAATCGAAAAAGACACCAGTGTTGGTGAGAACTCAGCAGGCGATGGGCAAACCATCTCAATTGGCGGCAGCGAATTTACCAAAGGACTTGGTGTTCATGCTTACTCCGAAGTCATATACAGTTTGACCGACGCGAATTACGACCAATTTACTGCTTTCATTGGGGTCGATGATGAAACCGGCAGCTCGGGTTCGGTTGTATTCGAAGTGTGGCTTGATGGCGTGATGGCTTATCAAAGTAGCATTTTACGTGGAACTGATGTGGCTGAATATGTCGTCGTCAATATAGGCAATGGTGCGCAAGAGCTGAAGTTGATTGTCTCTGATGCTGGTGACGGTGTTGGTAATGATCATGGCTCATGGGGTGATGCCAAGTTGCGTATACCTAGCGAAGGGGGCAGCAGTGCCGTTCCCGGTCTGTTCTATGGAACTTTGTCGGGTAACATCAATGAAACTGACGATAATCCTAAAACATCGATCACTAGCAGTCTGAGTGAGACAGAAGATGCTATCGCAGGCAACACGACGGAGGTGTATACGGGTTACATCTATGATGCTGACGGTCAAATCTCATTTAGCGAAAACAATGATGATAAGACCCGATTGTGGATTAATGGTCAATTAGTCTTAAGCAGTGATTTATGGAGTGATAGGGTTTCTACCGCTAACTTAAATCTGTCGCCAGGCTGGCATCAGTTTGAATTGAGACTCAGTAATGGCAGTGGTGGAAGTGGTCCACATACTGGATTTGCGTTCGCCTTTGACCCGGAAGGTGGCACTAATTGGATACATCCTTCAGACAATGGAACCGGCAATCTGTTTATGACAGAAAACCCCGGCAGTGCACCCAATGTTCCAGATACTGTCTTCCTTAGTGATATCCAAGAAGACGCTTCAACCAACGGCTGGGGTCCAATAGAGAAGAACATGAGTAATGGTGAGAGGAGTGCTCAAGATGGCACGGCTATTTCTATTGGGGGGCAAGCCTTTACTAAAGGGCTAGGTGTACACGCAAACTCTACAATTACCTATTCATTTACAGCGGGGCAATACAGCCGTTTTACCGCGAGTGTGGGTGTTGATGATGAAGTAGGAAATTCGGGTTCGGTTGTCTTTCTGGTCGAGCTTGATGATGTTCTTTATTTCCAAAGCGCGACATTAACCGGTTCGGATGGTGCTGAGTCTGTCTCCATAGACATTCCAAGTGACAAAACCTCCATTACCCTAAAGGTAAACGATGGTGGTGATGGTAACGGATATGATCATGCGAGCTGGGGGAACGCGCAATTGCATCAGTAAACGGTTTAAGTAAACGATCAAAGGGCTTACATGAGTAAGCCCTTGTTTTTTCGACTGCCAAACCGCTTCCAATATTGCGCTCTAAAGATAAAAGCAATAGGCTATTAGGTAGTTAACGGCTTATCTCAAGGAAGAACAATCGTTTATGTCAGCATCTCATTCGGCCAGCTCAACAAAAGGTTCGACGCTTGATCGCGTATTACAAGTCATCGCGGTTGTTGCTCGTAGTCGTGGTCAGTTAGATAGAAAGGCTGTCGCAGAACAGCTATCAATGCCGATTGCTTCCGCAAACAAGCTTATCAATCAGTTAGTTTCTTTAGGCCACCTGCAGGAAAACATTGTCGGTCGACTGATTGCAGGTCCTTCACTTCAATCTCTTTCGCACGATATTCTCAAAAGCCAACGTTTTTCGCAGCAGCGCGGTGAAGTATTGCAGCGTCTAGCGGACAAGATAGGCGAGACGTGTGGTATTTCTGTCCCCAACGGGATTGAGATGACCTATTTTGAGCGCGTTAATTGTAATTGGCCGCTACAAATTAACTTAGCCGAAGGGAGTCCGGTTCCTGTTGCAGCCTCAGCGTCAGGCAAGCTATACCTTGCGAGTTTAGAACAATCGATTCTCGAAAATGTAGTGCAGAATATGGGGTTGAGCGAGTACACACCTAAAACCATTACGCACGAAGGTTTGTTTCTTGAAGAGTTGAAACGGATACGTGAACAAGGGTTCGGAGAAGATAACGAAGAGTTTGTCGATGGTATGGTAGCAGTGTCCGTTCCAATCGGTAGTGATGATTTTATTTTTGGTTATCTATTCTGCCATGCACCAAGCTTTCGTACTCCCATAGAGGTGCTGAAAACCTACTTGCCGGAAATGAAAGCAGCCGCTAATGAGATTCACGAATTTACGTTGTCAGAGCTTGTTTAACCAAACTGCTGCTTCATATCTTGATATACGGTTTCCAAGCTGCGTTGCGCTGAACGTAGAATCGGTAAAAAGCTCTCAAGATCCGTAATATCTTTGCGACTTTTTGGACAGTGACAAAAAAGTGCAGCCATAAATTTACCATCGTGATCGTAGAGCGGCAGAGAAATCGCAACCATTCCGTCAATAAATTCTTCATTATCGACGCTGTAGCCTCTGCGCTGGATCTGCGAGAGCTCTTTTTTCAATGACTGCTTGTCAGTAATCGTATTTTTGGCACATTGAGTAAGCTCTATTTTACTAAGAACACGACGCAATTGAGGCGGTGTCAGTGTGCTTAAATAGAGTTTGCCACTTGCTGACGCCCATAGTGGAGTAGGGAAGCCGACAGGAATAACAATTTGCAGTGGCCAGTTAGTTTGAATGCGATCGTAATACACCATATGGGGCGCTGGATCATCATTGGCTAACGCTAAACCACAGGTTTCTTCGAGCTTATTCGCTAAGCCATGAAGAATCGCTTGTCTTTGCAGTTTATGTTGGTTGGTCCACTTTACATCGAGTGCAATGGAAAGCATTTGCGAACCGGGATAAAAGTGACCACGTTCGTCGGGTTGAATGTAATTGGCTTCTTCCAACTGTTGTAGCAGACGGTGGCAGGTAGGCTTTGGAATTCCGGTGTCAAAGATAATATCGGACGCAGGAAGAGGGCTCTTCGCTTCGCCAATTTTTTCAATAATGCTGATCAATCGATCAACTGAGTTAGTTTTATCCGACACCTTTGATTCCTTTTAAAAGCTCACCCTAAATTTAGCCAATTGACCACGAAATGGGTGGAAACAGCTTTTATAATCCCAAACTCTTCAACTAGTTTCAACTGGTTAACTCTGTTCTCTCCCTTACAGCTGGGATCAAAGACTCAGCCTTGACCTTGTGTTCTGGTGTGCCTTTAGTCGGAGATTCGAGGATAAATAATTGGCCTGAGAGTGGGTAAAGCTGTTGCTCATCAGTCGTTAATTCATAGCTCGCTGTCGTAACGAATAAGGTTGCGTGATCATCTCCACCGAAAGTACAGCGCGTCGCATGTTTTACGGGTAGGCTAATTTGTCCTAATTTTTCCCCTTTACCTATTTCAAAACGAGATGGGCGATAATAGGAGATACCACCATTATCCCAATGACAAACATAGAGGTTGCCTGCTTGGTCAACACTCAGACCATCAGGGAAGCCTTGCTTGTCGCTAAACTCAACAAATATGCGTTTGTCCAAGATTCGTGTCATGGTTTCATCTAACTGATATTCATACACTTTTCTCTGGAACATGTTCGAACAGTAAGCACGCTTTAGTTTGGAGTTAAAAGCGATACCGTTCGCGACACTAAAACCGTCGTCGAGTACGGTAATTTGCCGCTCGCTGAGTTTAAACAACTTGCCGTCAGCAGACTCTAACTGCTGACAGTTCATTGAACCAAACCATAACTCTCCGTTTGGAGCAGCAACAGCATCATTTAAGTGGAGATGAGCGGCGTTAGCACAAGGATCTCCGATTGGCGTAAAGCGATCAAAGCGTGGAGTGCTATAAAACAGGCCCTGCTTACTGGCAAATATCCAATGGTTGTTGTCGCACGGGACGACGGCTGTCACCTCGAAGGGGAGGTGATAGTGGTGAATCTTTTTCGTCTTGGTGCAGTATTCAAATACTTCTTTGCCTGCAGCTTCTACCCAGACCAAGGATTGTGTATTTGAATTCCAGATTGGAGACTCGCCAATCACGGTTTTTACTTCTTCAACGGTATACATTTATTAATCCTATATTGATACTTATTGTATCAATATAGGATCTATTTTTGGTGGTGTAGGTTTAATGCTTCAGAATGTGAGATGGACCAAAAATCATGTCTCGCTTTTTAGAGTCCGTTTCGATGAGGGAATTGCTTGAACCACCAATTGTGTAAACGTTAAGAACTAAGCTTGAGAGTTTCATTGTTGGAGACAGATCTTGACCTCATTCAAACGAGCTAATGCTTCTCTTTCTTCACTCTGATACCAACCAGCTGGCATTGCGTTTTGCAGGCCAGCTTTTTTAAGTTCTGTGAGTTCTTGTTTCGAGATGGTCGCATAGTGAAGCAAGCTATCAAGAATACGCCTTAGGGAGTTTGGTGTAAGCTCGCCGTCACGCCAGTATCGTTTGATTTCTCCAGTAACAACCGTCAGTGGGACAACTGATTCCAATGCAGAATCTCGAACATCTTGAACCTTAGTTGAGCGCGGAGCCTTCGCACGAGCGGTCTCCCAGTCGGGTTTGTTTTTGCTTGTGACGAAACCTTCTCGATAACAGTAATAGCTAAACAGAAAGCGTTCTAATTGCCCCCAACGTTCCGCTTTTACTTCCAGATAGATGTGTTCAAACTCAATGTCTAGATCGGTCATTATTCGATACGTAGCCTAACAGCGCATACTGGTAGCGAGAGTCTACGCTTAGCCCATTGCCACCGCAACAGAATCTGTATTGCGTTGTTTCTTGATTGCCATGAGGAGTTGGACCAACAGCAATACACCGGTAACACCTAAACCTATCCCTATACCACCCCAGATGCCTGCTAGCTCGAAGTGCGGCATTAACAGCCACGCCGCAGGCAAACCAAATACCCAGTAGCCAATTGCCGTCATGATGGTTGGGCCCATAACAATCTTCATTCCGCGCAGTAGGTTGATAGCCAATAGCTGCCATGCGTCAACGATAAATGAAAGGGCAACAACCCAGAGTACCATTGCTAGCAAGTGTGTGAGTTCACCATCAAGGTTAAACATACCTGCGATAAGCTCCGGCCAAAGCATAAAGCCTCCCGCAAGAACGATACTTAGCATTGTAGTAATACCAAAGCTACGAAGGGCGGTACGTTTGATGCCTTCATAGTTTTCTGCGCCAAAATCTTGCCCGACAAGAATAGCGGCGGCTTGAGAGAAGCCGAAGTTAATGTTCCACGTAAAGCTCAAACATTGCAGGAGGATCTGATGCAATGCTAAGGCTGCGATACTGATGGTGCCAGCCATGAGTGTGCCACCGTAGATCAGGCCGTGTTCCAGCAAGGCAGCCAGAGCGATTGGTAATCCCATTGCCAGTAACGGAGTCAGCAAGGATAGGGAGTACTCATCTTTGTTAAGCCAAGGTGCAAAAGCGGCATACTCTGGGCGTTTAAACACCCACACCGCGTATCCAATCATGACAATGAATGCAGCAAGCGCTGTCCCTGCGCCTAAGCCCGCTAGCCCTAAGCCCATAGTGAATGCAAGAACGTAGCTGATTGGGACGTTTAATGCGACGGTCAGTAATGACATCACCATGATCGAACGTACATTGCCAAAAGCACTGGTTAATCCACGCAGTACCAGAAGCAGCAGGGAAGGCAGCATCGCCCACTTTAGTGTAGAGACATACTGCATCGCCGGAGCGACAAGCTCACTTGGTTGATTTGCCAAAGCAAGTATCTGTGGCACAAACATAAAGCTGATGCTAAGCACTAGGCTAAGAATCACCGAGAGCAATACTGCTCCTTTAACCGCAAACCTGATTTGTTGATTACCAAATTCTGGTCGGGCGATTCTCTGACCGTAAGCGATCGCGATTAAGTTTGCGACGCAGCCCACTGTACTGCTCGCCACGATAAACACGAATGAGTAGATAGAAGCGCCTAATCCTCCCGCAGCAATAGCAGACACACTTAATCGCGACATCATCCAAACATCGGTAAGCACCAATGCCATAGAGATCATTTGCGAAATTATCAGTGGTATAGCGAGAGAGAGAATTTTTGTCATTGGGTGCCTCGTGATCATTATCACATAAAGGTAAGGGTTCTCAGACTGGTGTTCAAATGACATTTATGCCACTCTGACATAAGTTCAGATCATGGGAGTGACGCATGAGTCCTTATTCGAACCTGCCGTATTCACATAATGGATTGAAAGTGTTTGAGGTAGTGGCGCGCCTGATGAGTTTTACTAAGGCGGCAGACGAGCTAAACGTCACGCAAAGTGCGGTCAGTCGGCAGATCAAACAACTTGAAGATGAGTTGAGCGCATCGCTGTTGGTTCGTAAGCATCGAACTATTGAATTGACTTCGCAGGGGATAGATCTGTATGAAGTGCTTCGGCAGAACTTTCACAATTTAGAGTCATTGATTAGCCAATGGAAAGCGCCTGCCAAGAAGCGAATTGTGATTAAAAGCGCATTAAGCTATGCCACGCGCGTTTTGATGCCCAATGTCGCACTGCTGAATGAAAAATACCCGGAGCATGAGATAGTTATCATTCCTTCAATAGAAGAAGATCCAGTGCTGGAAGCGGAAGATTGCGATCTATTGATTATTAATACTCGTTTGCAAGAGCGTTATCTAGGTAGGAAGGGGATTACCTTTTTGCGTGCTGAATATATGGCACCTGTTTATGCAGAACTGCTGTCTGATAAAAGTATTCAAATTGAAGATGTCCTTAAGCTACCGCATCTGCATGCCACCCTCGATCACCAAGACTGGAAGTTATGGATCGCCAATGCAGATCTTAGAGGTAAAAAGTTGGGTCGCGATACGGTGTTTTTCAGCTTGGATTTGGCGCTGAGTGCTTGCTTGTCCGGTCAAGGGGTCACGGTGACCGATTTACTTTTAGTATTACCTGAACTCAAACGAGAGTTTCTAAAATGCCCTGAAGACATTTCCCTACAACATAGCGATTGGCAATACTTTTGTTATCAAAAGAACCATACGCCAGTTGCCAATGAGATTTTGGATTGGTTAGTGGCGCAAACCGGATCTGAAGTCGCAGAGCTTAAACGTCTTTGCGACAAATTTAACTGGAGTACTGCTAAGGTAGAATTGTGAGGTTTTTGTAATGCGAATTATGCAAAAACTGCATATTTTTCAAATAATTATTCTTAATTAAATTTATCAGTAATGTGACGAAGTGACGAAAACTTTTGGTCGATGATAAGTACACTCAGTCAACAATCATAATAAAAACCCTGCAAATACAACTGACGTGAACTTAGGTTCAATCTCGTTTCATATGCGGAGAACTAATAAGATGAAAACTTGGTCTGTATCCTTTCTAGCTACTGCAGTGGCTGTTGCATTGAGTGGTAATGCAATTGCCTGTACTGGCCTGATCGTTGGCAAAGGTGCTTCTAGCGATGGCAGCATAATGATTGCGCGTAACGAAGACTTTGGTATCAATAACTGGAACAAATACCTAGAGTATCGACCAGCGCAAGATAATGAAGAAGGCGACTGGACTTTGGGTAATGGCCTTGTCGTCCCAATGCCAAAACATTTTTACGCTTATTCTGCGATCCCAGACTGGGATGCAAAAACGGTAGATAGCGACGGTAAGTTCTACGAAGAACGGGGTATTAATGAGCACAATGTCGCGATCTCAGCGACAACGAGTGCAGAAATCAACGACAAAGTCGCTAAGGTTGATCCTCTGGTCGACAATGGAGTGATCGAAGCGATTATTCCTACCTTAATTCTTCCTCAGGCTGAAAATGCCAAACAAGCCATAGAGCTTCTCGGTCATTACATCGAAACATATGGTGCAGGAGAGGGTAACAGCCTCTACATAGCGGACATCAACGAAGCTTGGTTGTTTGAAATTGGTTCTGGTCACCATTGGATTGCGGTAAAGGTGCCGGATGACAGCTATGCGATGATTGCCAATGGTTTGCGCGTACATGGCGTGAATCTCGCGAGCAAAGATGTTCTGCATTCGAAGGGCATGTTTGAGTTCGTGGAGCAGCATAAGCTTCTCGATAAAGCAGACAAAAAGTCGTTCAACTTTGCCAAAGCTTTCGGTGTGATAGGGGATGAGTACAATATTGACCGCGAATGGTTGGGGCAGAAAATGTTGACTCCATCTAAGTACCAACAAAGTCGACTTGCACAGTATCCGCTGTTTATGAAGCCTGACGAGAAGATATCGGTGAAAGATGTCGCGGAAGTCTTGAGTGCAACTTATGACGGAACTGCTCTAGAAGGCAAAGCGAAGCGACCAATTCGTGTAGAGCGCCAGCTAGAATCGCATGTTATTCAACTTCGTCCTGAAATGCCGGTTGAACTTCAAGGTGTGATTTGGCAGAGCTTTGGTGTGTTACCTGAGTCAGTTTTAGTGCCGCTATACTCTACGTTGCAGCAATACCCTAAAGCATTCCAAGTGGGCGATGACACTTATAGTGACGATTCTGCTTATTGGCAGTTCCGCAGCTTAACGGCTTTGGCATCTGCGAACCCTGATAAGTATTTACCTATCTTAAAAGCGACATGGGACAAGGAAGAAACCCAGCTCTACAAACAAGTGCAGCATTTGGATAAAACGCTAACTAGTATGTATAAAGCGGATAAACAAGCCGCGCTGAACATGGCAGCTGACTACTCTTATGGACAGCTTAAGCGAACGTTAAGTATGGCTACTGAGCTTAGATACAAGATGATGACAGACTTAACCAAGAGTACAGAGAAGAAGTACTCCGAAGAAGAGTTTAAGAAGATAATGAGCCTTTAAGTTCTTATAAAGCAAAAACGGAGCGCAATGCTCCGTTTTTTATTTTATTGATTGGCTTCTAGCTTGCTTTATCGTACTTAGATTCAAGTCCGAAACTTTGTTTTAAATCGGCAAGGAAGATCGGGTCTTCACACATGGCTTTTTCCGGTTCATCACTGATTTTCGCGACAGCAGCGCCATTGCACTCGGTCATTTTAACCACCATCGACAGTGGTTGGTAACGGCTGTTTTCATCAGACCAATTACCCATATCATTAGCCAAGAACGTACCGATACCAAAACTAATCGTTGCGCGATCAGCAAAGTACTCGCATATTTCAAGCGCACGATCAAAGTTAAGCCCATCGGTAAATATCAGTACTTTCGACTTTGGATCGATACCGAGCAACTGGTAATGTGCAATTATTTTGTCACCCCAATCGAATGGACTGCCTGAGTCATGTCGAACGCCTGCATAGGCATTTGCGCGTTCAAAGGTAAAGTCTTTCAAGAAAGCATCAATACCTATTGTGTCAGTTAGTGCAATGCCAAGCTTGCCACTAAATGCTTGATGCCATCTGTCTAAGGCGACTTTTTGCGACTGAGCAGGCTCTACAAGCTGCTGGTGGGCCATAAACCACTCGTGCGCCACTGTACCGATTGGTGTTAAGCCAAACTGCTTTGCAAGGTGGTAGTTACTCGTACCACTCATTAGGTTGGGTGCATGTTGGCGAAGATGGTCGACCATATCATGTTGTACTTTTGCGCTAAACCGGCGTCGGCTGCCCATCTCTGAAAACTGGAAATTGGTGATGTCACGACGCTCTAGTTCCAATTTTAACTGAGCGACTTTATCTTCCAGCACACTGGCAAATTGCGAATAAGGAATGTTACTCCATCGAGTTCTATTACGCACTTCAGAGATAATGCTCATCACTAATGTTTCGTAGAGGATCGTTTGGTGCCAAATGCCAGAAATCGAAACACGTAGTTGACCCTCTTGAGTGGTGACAGAGACTTGCTGTTCTGGTTTAAACCTAAACCCATTCAGGTAGTCCAAAAACTCGGGCTCTAGATAAGTGGCTTGCGTTTCAAGATAAGCCACTTCTTGGGAGCTAAATTGAAGCTGTGCAAGCTTGCCAATCTCTTTTTCGACGTCATCTTTTAGGCTTGACAGATCTTCTTCCGAGCGAACAATGAGTTCATAGCGAACTTGAGCGTTTGGATAGAACTTTCGCGCTGCATGCATCATATTGATCTTATAGACATCAAGATCAAGTGCGCTCTGGATAATGTTGTCGTAAAAAAGCTTGGCGGTCATTCAGCCATCCTATTCGTCTTAGGGCTTTATCATTGCACTGAACTTTAAATAAGCGCTCAAGGTTTGTCAAACTATGTTATTAACTATAGCTGGTGTGTTTCAATTTTGTCTATTCTACTTTTGTTGAATAACGCTATTGTATGGTGACCGTAGGGTGGTTGTATTTGGTAAGGTAAATCACAAATGGTTACTTTCCTGTTGAACTTATATGTGGCGGTGGTAATGTATCCAGCAAACAAGAAGTTAGGGGTCGTACGATGATTGTCACCATTGACATGATATGCCTCAGGTTAGGCGATGATGGGTTAGAGACCTTATTGATCAAAAGAAATAACCCAGATAGACCTGAACATGGTCTATGGTCAATACCTGGTGGGTTTGTCTTTGAGCAGGATTTGTCTAATCAGGGAGGACAACAAGCTGACCAAGATTTTGATGCTGCTCGTAAGCGTATCTGTCGTCAAAAAATACATACTTACCCCAATTTCATCAGCCAACCGATGGTAGAAGGTAACCCTAAACGTGACCCAGAAGGTTGGAGTGTCACCATTGCGCATTATGCGTTGCTCAATCAGGCCAACGTAGAACAAATTGAGAATAGTGGATTGTGCCGAGAGCAATTGAGGTGGTTTCCTCTAACTACCATCTTGGATGATCAACTAGCACTGGCTTTCGACCATGCCGATTTGATCAAGCTCGCGTGGAAAAAGCTGCGAGCCGCTATCGAATATACTTCAGTTGCACTGTTTGCTTTAGACAAAGAGTTTCTTGTCTCAGACATCATTGCCGCATACGCGAAATTTGGCGTAGAGGTGAATCGCATGACGGTTAAACGCCGCTTGATCGATACCGGAGTCATTATTAGTGCGAATAAAATGGCTTCAACTAATCGCGGTAAAGGTGGCAAGCCAGCCCAAGTGTATAGCCTTGGTGAAAAGTGTGTGACTTATTTCCAAACCTGCCTGCGCTGACCATGCAAGGAGAGAGTAATGCAATTTCAGACGATTAAGATTGATAAAACCAAAACTGCCTCGATTGATGTTGACCCGCAGAAAGGCTTTAGCGAGTTATGCCCTAAAGAGCTGCCTGTTCAGGGGGCGTTAGAGATAGTTGAAGAACTCAAGCGGAATCACAGTAAAGCTTCAGTGCGTTTGGTTTCTCGCGACATGCATCCACCCGGCGCAGCATGGGAGGCTGAAACGCCAGAAAAGATGCTTGAGCCTGTTGGCCTTCCTGAGGTGGACATTAAGTGGAATCCTCACTGCGTAGTGGGAACGGCGGGTGTCGAATTGCTACCGGGTTTACCTGCGATTCGAGACTATGATTTCCAAATCAACAAGGGTATTGACCCAGACGCACACCCGTATGGGGCGTTTTATCACGATCAGGCTGATACCCTTTCTACTGGCGGGATCGAATTCTTACATGCCAAGCAGATAGAAACCGTTATTGTTGGTGGGCTCGCTTTAGATTTTTGTGTGAAAAAGTCGGTTGAGCAGCTTCTAGACGCGGGTTTTAAAGTAATACTCAACCTCGCCTCAACCAGAGCCGTGTTTCCTGATAATGCGAATAACGTTGCCAATGCGTTGGCCGAGAAAGGCGTTATTTTGATAGAAGACGCGAAAGGATTGGAATAAACAACGGAGCGAGTATCGCTCCGTTTTTGATCGCAAAGATGCGATAAGTATTAACTGAGTGTTTATATGACAGGTTTTGTGAGTTTTCACCATTTGTTGTGAGGAAAACTGAGTTAACCTCAGCTCATGATATTTGCTTCACTATAAACATAAAGGTTGGTTGGGCTTATGCAGAACACAGTAATTAAGAATGTTATTTTCGATGTTGGTAATGTGATTGTTCGTTGGGCTCCGCTAGAGATCATTAGGCTGACATTTGGCAATGTAGAACAGCCTGAAGCGCTGGCAAAGAAAGTCTTTATGAGTGATATTTGGCTTGATCTTAATCGAGGCTTTTTAAGCGAAATTGAAGCCAAGCATCGATACCAGCTTGAGTTAGACTTTACATCTCAAGATTGTGACCGCTTGTTCTATTACGTTAAGCAATCTTTAATTGAGCTACACGGATCTGTCGATTTGATTAAGAAGGTTAAAGCCGCTGGCTACGGTGTCTATGCCTTAACGGATAACGTCGTGGAAATCGTCGATTTCTTAAAAGCAGAATACGACTTTTGGCCGTTATTTGACGGTGCAACCGTATCCGCCGACTTAGGTTTGTTAAAACCCCAACCTGAGATCTACCACTCTTTACTTAATAGCAATCAGCTCATCGCCGAGCAATGTGTTTTTCTAGACGATATGCCGCACAACATCACAGGCGCAAAAAGTGTTGGCATGCATGCTATTCAGTTTTTATCCGCGGAGCAAGCTGAAGAAGAGTTAATTGATCTTGGGTTGCGATTTTAGATATATAGTGTGAGTGGTGATTGTATGGAAAAGTTAGCCAACGAGCTATGGTTTTTTGATGGTGATTCAGTGCCGTTTTTTGGCTTTCCATTCTCAACCCGAATGACGGTTGTTCGGCTCTCTAATGGTGACCTTTGGGTACATAGCCCGATTAAATTGACGACTGAAATCCAAAATCACCTCAAGAGTTTAGGTTCAGTGAAGTATCTTATCGCGCCAAATCATCTGCATCATCTCTTTCTACCTGAATGGATCTGCGCGTTTCCTGAAGCTCAGGTGTTTGGTACTGATGAAGTCATTAAAAAACGCCAAGATATTCATTTTAATGCCTCATTAAACAGTGATTGTATTTGGGAATGGCAATCTGATATTGAACAGGTCCTTTTCTCAGGTTCTCCGCTAATGGAAGAATGTGTTTTCTTTCATAAAAAATCACAAACTTTAATCGTTACGGATTTGATCGAGAACTTTTCCGGACAAGAGTTTAACTATTGGCAAAGGGTGGTAGCGAAAGGGGTGGGTATACTGGCTCCTAATGGAAAAATGCCTTTAGATTGGCGCCTCAGTTTCATGTTTGGAAAAACGGACGCCCGCAAGCATCTCAAGCAATTGTTGGACTGGAATCCGAAGCTGTTAGTCATGTCTCATGGTGAAATCGTTAGAGACAATACGCACGAGTTCTTAACTAAGTCATTTAAATGGCTAATATAACTCTCTAGTAAGACAATTCATCAGGTTGAAAATGAAGCAAAATATTGTTCACATCGCCTTAGTAGTAAAAGACTACGACGAGGCCATAGACTTCTATGTTAATAAACTGCAGTTTGAACTAATTGAAGATACCTACCAACCAGAGCAAGACAAGCGCTGGGTCGTTGTTGCCCCACCGAATTCACATGGTGCGACAATACTACTTGCTAGAGCATCGAAACCTAAGCAGCGTGATTTTATCGGTAATCAATCTGGTGGGAGAGTGTTCTTGTTTTTAAGTACCGATGACTTTTGGCGTGATTATGAGCGAATGAAGTGTATCGGTATTAACTTTGTCCGAGAACCCAAGGAGCAAGACTATGGCACAGTAGCTGTATTTGAGGACTTGTACGGGAATCTTTGGGATTTGCTTCAACTGCACCCAGACCACCCTATGTCGAATCGTTGATCCTTACTGCACTCATGAGGTAGCGCGGCTGCCTCTTCACTCAATTTGATTTTACCTTTCGCAAAATTGACTCACCGTGAATTACTAAATTATGGTGATTGGTTGTTCTTGTTTTATAATTTTTAATAATGTATTTTGTTTCATATAGTTAAGGCGAGCGTTCGCTATATCTCTTGATGCTGTTGGGCCTAAAAGGGCACCAATAGCTGTGGTTCAATGAAATGAAAATACCAACCTTATTGTTAGCTTCCGCTTTCGTGTATGGGAGTGCAATGGCTGATAGCAAGCTGCAGCTTCCGGGGTGTAATCACAACACTCTGCTAGAAACTGAAGTGCATTTATACATTAATGATGATGTGTTAGCCGAATATTCTAAAGAGTTTGTACAAGCGAAAATAAATGCTTGGATGGCTTTCGCTAATATGACCCTAGAGAATTCGTGTATACCAATATCTCGCAAAGTGACTCATATTGAATATGTCCCAGCGATTGATAGTAGTTGGTTTAAGGACGTTGATGTGTCTGAGCGGTTTCTAAAATTATCTTTAGAACGTAACTTTCCAGAGCACAATAATGACGGCGTTCCTATTTTTAAAGGTATTGTGTTTGCCAACTTTAATGACAGCTACCAATCCAAATGGTGCGGCTATTCATCGAGCTCTTCGCTGTTTTTTAATATAGCGTTGAATTGTCATGATCATGTTATGGAGCATGAAATTGGTCATCTGAGCGGCGCTTCACACGATATAAAAACGCTAAAAGAACAGATGGTAAACTTTGATATTAACGAGTACCTAATCAGTTCGTATCCCAAAAGTGAAAAGTTTGCGTTTGGAGCAGTTTGCTCTGGGCGCGGCACTATCATGTCGTATGAGCGAGATATCATTCCTGTTTATTCTAACCCTGACACTATTTTCAATGGCGAAATGTGTGGCTCCGAAGATTTAAAGAATAACGCAAGGGTGCTGAGGGAATTCGCGAAGAAGTACTTACATAAGTCGAAGAACAATAATAAGGACGAGATCTAAAATGCTTAAAGAATCTGATTTCAAAATTGATACCAAGAACTTTCATTTCAAAAAAGATAGCTACCCACTTGCAAAGATTAACAATGCTAAATTTAAGCGTATGTCGTTGTTGGATAATTTAGGTCAAATGATCTTTTGGCTTGCATTATTTTCAGGTGCCACCTGGATGGTGGTCAATCAGTTCAGTCCTGCTCCTTCATGGTTAATTGGTATCGCAGTGAGTTTGAGCGTTGTTGGCTTCCTATTTGCCCTAAGCCGTTGTTCGCGCTTTGCTTTGCAAGTGGAATTTAAACATATTGATGAAACAGGGACTCAATGGATCAATGTGGCTAAATCTTATTCTACAGGTGACGGTCAATTATTGGAGAAACAAGTTGAGTGTCTTAAGAAGGTCATTGGATAAAGCATTGCACAAGAGTTTTATGAGTTTAAAGTAAAACTATGAAAAAAGTCTTAATTATCTCATCTCTTATTGCCACTGCGGTTCTTTTCTATCTAAATAGGCCTGATCAAACCCCTCTCGACTTGGATAATTTGGATTTGGCACGGTGTAGTCATGACGAGGTAGTTCTATCGACCAAAGTACACTATTTTGTCGACAGTTCACTAAAAGAGTTTTTCGGAAAGCGTAGCGCCGTCAAGCAGATCGAGTTTGCCAACCAAACACTAAAGAACTCTTGTTTGCCACTTATGCGCCAACTGGCGTCATATCAATATGTCGATTTTGGTCTTTCAGATACGGAGTATTTGGAAGAAATCTATTTGCAAGGTCGCAATGCGATTGGCAAAGAGCAGTTAGATTCAATTGAAAATGATCCGCTAAGCTACTTCGTTTTTGTTCTTGATTACCGTCACCCAATATTTGAAGAAGACATCAATGGCATGACGCGCTGGGAGTTTAACCGTGGTTTCATCTTGTTAGCGGATGATGCGCCTCCTTATGTCCTTGAACATGAATTCGGGCATTTGATGCACGCAAATCATAGTGAAACCCTGTTCTTTTCATTGTTACAAGGACAACTTGAACGTAGCCTCAAGCTAGCAAATAAACACCTCGTCAAACCTTATGCAAGGGCTTTTAAGTGTGCAAACGCTGGAACAATCATGAGTTACGAAAAGCTACGCTTACCCATCTATTCAGATCCGGCAATCTCTTATCGCGATGAGTCTTGCGGTAATGAACTTCATGCCGACAACAACCGAAGGGTTCGTGAATTTATTGCCTCTTTGCGTGAAGCCGTAGAGAATGGAGAAAACACCTAAGTTGACTGGTTCAACAAGGAATTAAGCATATGGATGAAAACAGCGATGTTTGGCGTCAATACTACAAAAAAGCATTAGTTAAACCTCATCTTAAGCGAACGGAGTTTGTTGTTAAGCTAAAAAAGTCGTCTACTAAAGTAGCGATTGATTGCGGGTGTGGTACAGGGAGCGATATTGAATATTTACTCGGGCAAGGCTACCAAGTGCATGGCTTTGATGTTAACCCCGATGCGATAGCCATTTGTCGAGACAGATTTGGACGCAATGCTCTGGCCGATATCTCACAGTCTTCATTTGAAGATTATGATTACCCTCAATGTGGTCTTGTAATTGCCAACAATAGTTTGTTCTTCGCTGATCCGAGTTGCTTCTTAAAAACATGGGAAAAGATTGAGTCTTCGCTAGTGGAAGGTGGCGTGTTTGCTGGTGACTTTATGGGGACAAAAGACTCTTGGGCAAATAATTACCGTAGCCCGACGACACCTCTCACTGAGTCAGAAGTTAGAGCCCTGTTTTCAAACTTTGAAATTATCCGATTTGTTGAACGCGATGAAAAAGCTGAAACAGCATTGGGTAGACCAAAACACTGGCATACGTACTCAGTTGTAGCTGTGAAGTATAATTAATAAAATCGACATCGTTCGAAAGAGAGTCATTATACTCGCTAGATAACGGGAGAGGCATTACTATATGCCTTTATTCACTAACTAAGAACAATGACTATGTCTTTTCCTCCTTGCCCGAACTGCCAATCTGAGTTTGTTTATCAAGATCAAATCAACCTAGTATGCCCAGAGTGTGCTCATGAGTGGAACCCAAACGAGCCTGATGAAAGCGTGTTTACCGCTAAAGATGCCAACGGTACAGCCCTTGAAGAGGGTGATAAAGTGACTTTGGCGAAAGATCTTAAAGTGAAAGGCAGCTCATTGGTGCTTAAAATCGGCACAAAAGCCGTGATTAGACGTATTGTCGAAGGCAAAGATCATGAACTTGATTGCAAAGTCGACGGGGCGGGTGAGATGATGGTGACCGCTAAATTTGTTAAGAAAGCGTAACTATTAGCGACAATCCCAATAACAGACACTCAGAGACGATCATGGAAGAAAAAAGCCAAAAGTACCTAGAACAGTTTCTCGCGACGCTACCCCCTAATGTTGCTAAGCAATACACCTCATTCAGCGCCGATTATTTCTGCGCTGATGAACACAATGCCAATCTATGTGCGGATTTTATCTTGCGTGGCGAGAAAACCGCTTCGTGTAGCATGGAGTATTGGTACAGCCATGAAGATGAGCTAATGCCACAAGTCGGCCACCTACAAGTGGTGACCAATTGGCAGGGTGACCCCGTCTGCATTATTGAAATCACTTCTGTTTCAACCTGCACATACAATCAGGTGACGGCTGAATTTGCTGCATCTGAAGGGGAAGGCGATAAATCATTGAGTTGGTGGCGTGACGCTCATTGGAAGTTTTTCTCTTTGGAGTGTGAAGAAATCGGTATTGAGCCGAGTGAAGACATGCTGCTTGTCCTTGAGCGCTTTAACGTTATCTATCGAGAGTCTTTCGTGTAGTTCATTACTATCCCTTTAATAAAAAATAACTATAGGTGCAGTATGGAAGATCTAATTGCCCAATATACCGGAGCGGATGAAGATTCTCGGCTAACGAGACAGTACATCGCTCAGACTGAATTTGATACAACCATGCATTGCCTAAGACCATTTCTTGTCAAAGGGACTAAAGTGTGTGAATTAGGGGCGGCAACAGGGCGCTACTCTCTAACATTTTCCAAGATGGGATGCGATGTCACTGCAGTTGAGTTGGCCCCAGAGCAAGTTGAGATTCTCAAACAGAAAGCGCTTCAATCTGAATTAGAGCTTGATGTCTATCAGGGTAATGCATGTGATATTCCATTTATAGAAGATGGAAGTCAGGACGTCTGTGTTATTCTTGGGCCGCTATATCACTTAAAGACCAAGCAAGAACGAGAGACAGCAATAGCAGAGGCTAAACGTATTCTTAAGCCGTCTGGAGTTATAGCCGTCGCTTATATTTCTCGTTTTTTTGTCGCTGGAATATTTGCCCAAAAGTTTCCTGAACTAGTGACATCAGAAGTACTTTCTGAGCTGCGAACCTCTGGAACTGTCTCGAACCAAGCCGCGCCTAGTTTTTTTAAAGTGGGTTACTTTGCAACACCCTCAGAGATGGAGCAATTGGTATCGGTGGCGAACTTCGAGTTACTCAATCATGTTGCCACTGATGGATTTGGACGTTACATCTCGGCAAGTGTGAACTCGTTTTCCCCACAGCAATATCAAACATGGCTAAATAATCACCTTTCTGTGTGTGAAGAACCGTCATTACTTGGCTCAAGCAATCATGGACTGGTTATCGCACAAAAATTTTAATTGTCTTTCACCACTATCTACTGACAGGTGGTGTCAGTAGAGATTGATACTCTTTGCACATCCACCTATTAGCGAAGGAGTGAATTACAAATGATGCCTGCAAATAACACAGTGGCTTGCTTATGTGGCAAAGTCAAAATACATCTTGAGTCAAAGCCCGAAAAGTACACAGTGTGCCACTGCAATTCTTGTCAGAAGTGGGGTGGTGGCCCTCTCTTCATGGCCTTTTGTGGGACGGGTGTGACCTTTGACAGGCACGATCTTATAAAAGAGTATCATTCCTCCGCATGGGCGACCCGCGCGTTTTGTCTTGAATGTGGGACACACTTGTTTAGCCGTTTTATTAAAGATAGCAGCTACAACATTCCTGTCGGTCTATTACCTAAAGAAAACAGTATGGAAATGAGTATTCAATACTTTATTGATCAGAAACCAGACCATTACTGTTTTTCAAATCAAACGACAACCATGACAAAAGAGAAAGTGTTGACCCATTTTCAATAATGACGTTTTGCCACAAAGGACAACTTAAATGGAACTAGAAATTGTTAATAGAACTGAATTGGTGGGTTTTTCCGTAACCACAACTAATACAGATGAGCAATCGCCCGTATCGGCGAAAATCGGAAAATTATGGGAACACTTTTATAGTCAAGCGTTGCCAAATTTATGCCCTGAATCGCGAGTTTACGGCGTGTATACCAATTACGAATCTGACCACAATGGTGCTTATGATGTAATTGCGTGTTCGGATACTTTGCATTTTGGAATAGACAAAAGCTTTGTTAAAACTCAGATTGACGCTGGTTCTTATCTCGTTTTTTCTGCCGAAGGGGAATTTCCTCAAGCGGTAATTAACTTGTGGCAGGTGATCTGGAGTTATTTTGCTGATGATGACTGCCTACACAAACGTGCATACACCACCGATTTTGAGTTTTACAAAAGTGCTCAAGAGATAGAGATTTACATCGCGGTACAGCCATAGCGACTGATTCGCCTGTAGAGAGCAGAAAGCTAGTTTGAAGTGGCGTAATGATGTTAAGTTAACGTTATTCAAGAAAAAGTAAGGTCGGTTATGATACGCCATATATTGCTGATAAAGTTTAAGCCAAATGCAGAACAGTCAGAAATTGACAAGCTCAGAATCCTCTTTGAACAGATGCCCGTCAAGGTTGAAGGCGTAGTCGGGGTAGAGTGGGGCCTGAACGACAGCCCCGAGAACAAAAATCAAGGCTATACCCATTCAGTTTTAATGACTTTTGCCGATGAAGCGGGTCGCCAAAACTATTTGCCTCATCCAGAGCATGATGCATTGAAAGAGGTATTTCGCCCTCTGTTGGAAGACATCATCGTATTCGACTATCAAGTGTAGCGATTAGCAATTGATAAGAGGAGTTTTCTAGGGTGCAGATAGTATTCAATCCGGCTTCGGATGCTCGATACGCTGAGTCTCTGACCTTTGAAAATATGTCAGTGTATTATCAAAGCAGAGGAATAGAGTGGGATCATCAACGCTTTCTCGAAAGCTGGCAAGAGCTAGATAACTTTGAAATCTGTGTGGATGATGAGCGAGTTGGTTTGGTTCGCTTTAGTTATGACCAAGGTGAAACAACGTATCTACGAGATTTACAGTTAGAGCCACAGTTTCAAGGCCGAGGCTATGGCTCTAAATCTATAAGCTTGATATAACAGCATGCAAGGGAGCGAGTCTGCTCACAAATCATCTTGAGGGTGTTTATTGAAAACCCTGCAGTACAACTCTACCAAGCACATGGCTTTTCCAAGTCTTCTGAAAATAACGGACTGATGGAAATGGTATGTAGGTTGTAGTGTTGTCACCACCACTAAAAGGACACACACCATAAAGGATGAAATTAGAATGAGTTGTTGTTACCTCCATCTGAGGTTAGATGACTCGTGATTGCGGCTTGCTGGGAGCTTACTTAACCTGAATTGAGTAATCACCCAATGAGGCCCAAGATGACCACTGCAAGAAGCCAACAGATATGTGTTGATACTACCCCTTATTATCACTGCGTTTCTCGCTGTGTCAGGCGCAGCTTTCTGTGTGGGAGAGACCCTCTCACCCAGCAAAGTTACGAACATCGCCGTAAGTGGATAAAACAAAAAATGTACGCACTTTCACAGGTGTATTGTATCGACATCTGCGCTTACGCCATCATGAGTAACCACTATCATCTCGTTGTGCATATCAACCGAAAGAAAGCGCAAACCTTATCCAATCATCAAGTCGTAGAACGTTGGCAACAAGCGCATAAGCTCCCTAGTATCGTGACGCGATGGTTAGCGGGGCAGCTTACTAGCCCTGCTGAAGTTGAAGCATGTATGGCCCTAATCGAAACATGGCGAGAGCGGTTATGGAGCCTAAGTTGGTTTATGAAAGAGCTTAATTTCGACATTGCCTGCCAAGCCAATAAAGAAGATGAGTGCAAAGGGCACTTCTGGGAAAGCCGCTTTAAAAGCCAAGCCTTGTTGGATGAGCAAGCACTCGCCGCCGCGATGGCGTATGTTGATTTAAACCCAGTGAGAGCAGGCATTGCACAAACTCCGGAAAGCTCGGACTATACCTCAATTCAAGCTCGGCTAGAGGCCTTGAATCAGCAGCAGGAAACCGCCCCTTGTCTTCACCCTTTTATCGGTAATTCAACGAATAATGAGAAAGATGGAATCCCATTTCGACTGATGGATTATATAGAGTTGGTAGACTGGACTGCACGCCAATACCGAGAAGACAAAGCGAGTTTGAATTCAGACCTACCACCCATCTTAGAGCGGCTAAACATCAATCAGCTGAACTGGCTTGAGGCGAATACGAAGTTAGAGCGGCGGCGCAGCACGATGGTAGGAAGTATCGTAAGTGCGAAACATGCAAAATTCACGTTGAAGCGCAAGCGAGTCAGTCTGTTTCGATTAGATGGCTAGGCGCTGTCGTTCCTTAAATATGAATTCCAACCCAACTAAGCGCTAGTTTGGTGCTTTACTCTTCCTCGCTTTTCTCCAAGATACTGAATCACAGCCAAATTTCATTGGAAAAGCTCAAAATAACTAGCGAGTAGAAACTTTTAGTGCAATTGATGATGACTGTTATGTTTCAATGCTGTTGTGGTTACTGAGGTGCCTGTCCTTACAACGATTCAAAGAAGACTGTCCTTGCTATTAACTCTTACAATTAATCTGTGCCTGTCCTTATTAATCACTGATTAATCACAGAGCGCAAGGTGTATAATCGATTACTCAATTAAGGCTATTGATATGACTTTAGCCGGCTCAAACAATGGATAATTAATGCAGTTACAGAAAATCGACAAGCAGTTATACCGTTCACGTTTAAATATCGTCATTGTCGCCTGTATTGCGGCTTTGTCTGCATTTAGTTTAGCAATTTCTCAAACGTTGATTTACCTATTTCCAGCAGAACAAGGTTCTCATTTTCACTGGAACTTACTTGGTGTCATCGTCAGTGCAATTGGAGTAGTGGTGACGTTAGTAAAGTTAAAAACGCACCCTAAAATGCGTGAAGTGGCGTATGTTTGGGATCTTAAACAGGCATTAAACCTGATCCATCGTAAGAATCGAGCGCTGCAAGCGGCTGCACAAAATGGAAATGTTGACGCGATGCTGGTACTTCAATTTAGCTATGAGGGATCTCGTCAGCTTTGGCAACTCGATGACAACACCATCACTATGAACAGTTTAAATGCCGCTCAAGCGAAACTCGATCAATGGGTTCTAGAGTATGGCGTTACGTTAGATATCTCTAATTATCATTCTGGACTTTTGAAGTCGTTTTGAAAAAAGAGTTGGTATATCTAGAGTAGTTGGATTGCCTGAAAGAGCACGTCAGTCAGGCCGTTGCGGATCAAACCGTCAACGTCTCCAGTGAGTAGTGGTATATACAGTCTTGGGGATAAATTGAGCCCATATTTGACCTCAAAATAATGTTGGCGCAAAATTGTTGTGTAACTTTTAGCGAGGTCACTATGAATAAGACCCATACGATGTCACAACGCGTTGCAATTGATAACTTTGGTAATCCTGATGCCTTCAAAGGCGGCTGTGTCGTAACCAAAGATGGTACGGCTGAGCTTTATATTCAAACTGCGGAAGAAAGGGATCAAGAAGAACGAGCTATCCATGCTGAACGACAGGCAAATGCGCAGTTAATGTTGGCTCTGATGGCTAAAGATGATGTTGTGGCTGGTCGAGTTCACTCTAGAAAAGAACTACTAGAACGTGTTCGTGCCTCAAAAGTTTGACTCTTGTAGTCATTCTGTTGAAGTAGTGCAGGAACAGCCAGAGTGAGTGTTCCCGCATTAAGCTTATAAATAGCGGCTCTTCAAATGCTCTTGGAAGAACTTGGTATTGAGTGTTTCACCAGTCGCTTGCTTCACAAGTTCATCCGTGGTTAACAAGCTTCCTTTACTCCAGATCTTACCTTCTAGCCAAGCGAAAATAGGTGATAGGTCGCCGCTTCGAATTGCGCCGTCAACATCCACTGTATGCTTCATTGCAGCCATAAACTGAGCTGCGAACATCGCACCTAATGTGTATGACGGGAAGTAACCAAATGCACCATCTGTCCAGTGGATGTCTTGCATACAACCATTCTTATAATTGCCTTCAGTTGAAAGCCCTAAGTACTGTTGCATTTTTTGATTCCATAGTTCTGGAACATCAGTATGTTTGATTTTACCGTTGATCAGGTCGCGCTCGATTTCATACCGTAAGATAACGTGAGCAGGGTAGGTTAGCTCGTCAGCATCGACGCGGATAAAGTCTTTCTTAACTCGGGTGTAGAGTTTTTGGAAGTTTGATTGCGAGAACAACTCTGCGTTGTCACCATCAAAATGCTGGCCAGCTAGACGCGCTAAGTGCTCGATAAATGCATCACTTCGGCCGACTTGCATTTCAAAGAACAGAGACTGAGATTCGTGAATACCCATAGAACGCGCTTCGCCAGAAGGGAGACCAGACAGAGTTTTTGGCAGCCCCTGCTCATAACGAGCGTGGCCTGTTTCGTGAACAATCCCCATCAAAGACTGAACAAACTCGCTTTCGTCGTAGCGAGTAGTAATACGTACGTCTGTAGGTACGCCGCCACAAAATGGGTGAACACTTTCATCTAAACGGCCGTGATTGAAGTCAAATTGAAGTAGCTTCATCACTTCAAGGCCAAGGGCTTTTTGCTCGTGAGTATCAAACATACCTTCTGGCTGGATAAACTGTTCAGAAGCCTGTTTATCAATCACTTGGTTGATCAGATCAGGTAGCCAAGTTTTTACATCACTAAATAGGTTGTCTAAAGACTCTGAATTTGTTCCAGGCTCATAGATATCGAGCATGGCATCATATGGAGATAGACCATTAACGTCAGCGCGGATCTGAGCCTCTTCTTGAGATAGTTTTACTACTTCAGCCCAGTTCTTTTCAAAACCATTCCAGTCATTGTCCCCGCGTTGAGTACGCCACGCGTGTTCACATTTTGAGCCTGCTAGAGATTTGGCTTGCACTAATGACTCGGGCAGCACGTTAGCTTGTTGCCATTGGCGCTTTAATTCGCGCAATGTAGCTTGGTCTTGAGTGTTTAACTGTTCTGATTCGGCTTGTGTAAACCACTCTTCTAGTTGTGGTTGAGTATGTAAGCCGTGAATGTGCACCGACAGTTCCGCCATTGCTTCCGAGCGAGCTTGATTTCCGCCTGATGGCATAACCGCTGCTTGGTCCCAACCACAGATAGCAGCAAGGTGATTGAAATGAGAAATCTTCTTAGAATGTTGTTTGAGTTTTTCGAATGCGCTCATGGGTCGCCTTCCGTGACTGTTGATTTGTAAAGGCAAAAGCTTATCAATCAATGATTATGAGACCAAGTGAATTTAATCAAGAGTTGAACCTCGGTTGTACCTTCCTATACCATGGTGAAATTGTAAACAAGCTAAGGTCAACAGACCCTAACCAGCTAGGACGCACCATGATTATTAATATCGAAGCCTTTTTAATCGCTATTACCATTCTTACACTGACTCCGGGATTAGATACTGCGTTGGTGATCCGTAACTCCTCGCGCGGTGGTTTTAATGATGGCTTTTTAACAAGTTTAGGGATATGTCTTGGTCTGTTCGTCCACGCTACCTTTTCAGCCGTGGGGATCTCTGCGATTTTGGCGCAATCTGCTGAACTGTTTAACGCAGTGAAAATGGTTGGTGCAGCCTACTTAATATGGCTAGGTGTGATGACGTTGAAAGGCCTCTTAACTGGAACGAGTTCAGGTTTAAATACAAACGCCGTGGTGGGTTCAACGCCTCTTGATGCAAAGCGATCATTACGTGAAGGCTTTCTCTCTAACGTGCTAAACCCTAAAACAGCGGTTTTCTACCTCGCGTTTTTGCCTCAGTTTATCAACCCTGAAGGATCGGCATTTTTACAATCTTGCTTAATGGCAACGATCCATTTTGTTATAGCCATGGTTTGGCAGTGTGGTTTAGCTGGTGTGCTGACTAAAGCCAAAAACTTGCTTCAAAGTCCGCGATTTACTCGCTGGATGGAAGGGTCAACAGGGGCTGTTTTGGTCGCGCTTGGCGTTAAGCTGCTTGTCGAAAAACCACAGATTTAATCAACGGAAAGTTCGATCTTTGCTAGCCAATGCAAGAGGTGGCGCGAAAGTGCGTGCGGCTTGGCCAGTGGTAGATCGTGGGCATCACATTCAAAACGTATTATTTCGACTTGCCAAGCTTGTGCGATTGCTTCTCCGCACCGGCTATCAACTAACTTGTCCTCGGTGCTGACAATTATCTGAGTGGGGCAGGGTGGCGGTATACGCTGGCCTTCAAAGTGCGCAGCAGCCCACAGTTGGCGAGTCGCGTTACGTGCACTGACAGGGTGATTTCGAGCAAGACGAATATGATGCTTGATGACATCCGGTTGGTGAATGCTTGCTGGGCTGGTCCATTCTATGATTGATTTTTGAAAGGCGTCACTGCCTCTTAAGCTGGCAACGCCTACGCTGGTTAGTGCAACTAGGTTTATTCGCTGCCAAAATGGGCTGTAACGAGAAAAGCTTGGATTGATCAAGGTTAAGCTAGCCACCTGCCCAGGGAGGGTGTGCGCCCAATGGCTGGCAAGCATCGAGCCCATAGAAATGGCAACTAGGTGATAGCGCTCGCACTCATTGGGCAATTGCGCAAGTACTGGAGCAAGCATATCCTCGATACGGGTTGGGCTGGGTTCATGATACAACTCGCCGTTTCCGGGGACGTTGGGCGTTATGATAACAAGCTCTGGCAATGCATCTACAAGGGCATCAACCATATCTTGCCAATGACCGCTCTCTCTTAACAACCCTCTAACTAAGACTATCGGTACCATAGTTTTTTGGCTTTCTCCCTATATTTTTCTGCATCACTCGCTGAGATGTTTGTGAGTAAATCATTGTCGAGCACCTGAATTAAATAGCTTAGCAGAGTACTGTGACGACGTTGTACCCGCTGAATCCGGTGAGGCTTAATAGGGTGAAAAAGTTGGCTAAATTTCAGCATTTGTATCGGGTTCTTTTTTACCCAAAGCCATGAACCTAATTCAAGAGTTAAAGGCAAAAAAGGATTGTTTGATAAAGCTTGATGCTGCATTAACATCCAATCCCAAAAGTCACCGTGGGTAGTGTATTGATGCCACTGAGGTTCAAACTGATATAGCTTGTAGTGCGGATAACTGCTCCGAAACCGTTTATACAGTAAGTAGTAGTGGGCTAAATGGCTCGGTGGTTGCTTGCTATACGCATAGGGAAACCAAAGCCTATCACGAGTACCAAAACCACTGTGCAAATCTAACAATATGGTTGAACTCGCGTGTTGGGTGCTGCTTAAAACACATTGTGAAAGTATTTGTAGCTCCTGCTCCATGTTATTGGGGTTTCCTCGATACCAAGGTAGCATAGGGCTAAAGCTTTGACCTGCATAAAGTTGATGGGCGGGATTGGCACTATTGATAGGTGCGTTGCGCATGAGATCCACACCGTTATGATTGGCGCGTTTTTTCAATGCGACTCCCCAAGGATTGACAACAGGAACCGCGACTATTCGCACTCTAGCTAATGACTCTTGTAATTGTTTGTCCCAATCAAGTCGACGAAGTAGGCTTTTGGTAAAAGCGAGAATGATTTGGCTACCAATACGCTCTACGCCATGAATAGCTCCTGTAAAGAAAAGGCATGGTGCCTGCCTATCGCTTGTACCTATTTCTACACAGTAGAGAGGTTGCAATTTTCCCTGATGCTGAATCTCATCAAGTAGCGTTAAACGTACATGGTCAGAGAAAAGCTCGGCTAGTTGTTCAATATGCTGAATTTCACGAGGAATATGTCCAATCATTTTGCTGCTCAGAAACGGTTTGAGACAAGTTTAGAACTGATTGAACTAGGATTGGGTGAAGTATTTGTTTCAGATGGTGGAACGATAAAGATAAACAATGCGAAGCTGTTAGGCTTCGCATTGTATGTTTGGTGTTTCTGAAGTCACTGCGTGTTAGGCGATCGCACGATCACCTTGAGTTGAGGCTACTTGAGAGAAATAGAGCTTGGTTTCTTCAACAACAACTTGGCGTAGTGCAATCAGACCAATCAGGTTTGGAATCGCCATCAGCCCGTTGACGATATCGGCAATAATCCAAATCATGTCAAGGTGTAAGAATGCACCTGAAGCGACTAATGCGACGAAGATAATCTTGTAAGGCAGTACAGCTTTTGTACCCATCAGATAAACAACACAGCGCTCACCGTAGTAGTTCCAACCTAAGATGGTTGTAAATGCAAAGAAGATCAGGCCGATAGATACCAGCATAGGGCCAAATGTGTCGGCATTTAGGCCAACCGCAAAGGCGTGAGTGGTCATCGCCGCGCCAGCAAAGTCACTTTGCCATGCACCTGTAAGAATCAAGGCCAAACCTGTCATGGTACAAATAATGATGGTATCAAAGAAGGTACCCGTCATCGAAATCAGGCCCTGTTTAACACATGAATCCGTTTTCGCTGCGGCTGCGGCCATTGGCGCACTACCTAATCCAGACTCATTAGAGAACACACCACGAGCAATACCAGACTGAATCGCCAACATAATGCTTGCACCTAAAAAGCCACCCGTTGCTGCTGTCGATGTAAAGGCAGAAACCAAAACAAGTTCTACGGCGTCAAACAGTTTATCAGCATTCATGATGATGACGCTTAAACACGCTAACACATAGAACAGGGCCATAGTTGGGACGACTTTCCCTGCGACTTTAGCGATGGATTTAATACCGCCAAGAGTAACGAATGCAACAAGAAGTGTGAGCACGCTTGCTGAGATTTCACGAGAGATACCAAAAGAGATTTCGCTGGCATCTAAGATTGCATTGACTTGTGGGAATGTACCGATACCAAAACACGCGACACCCAATGCAAATACAGCGAACATGATCGCCAGTGCTTTTGAGCCCACACCGTATTGCAAGTAATACATTGGGCCACCGATCATTTGGCCGTTGGCGTCGACTTTGCGGTATTTTACGGCGAGTAAACACTCGGCATATTTTGTTGCCATGCCGAACAGGGCAGCAAGCCACATCCAAAATAGCGCGCCAGGTCCGCCGAGTTTGATGGCTGTCGCGACTCCAACAATGTTACCCGTACCAATGGTTGCAGAGAGAGCCGTACATAGTGCAGCGAAGCTAGATACATCGCCTTGTTTTTGAGAGTCATCTTTACTAAAGACCATTTTCAACGCTGTTGGCAGGTGTCGAAACTGTAGTAAGCCTAAGCGAAAAGTGAAATAGACACCGGTACCAACCAAAAGAATAAGCAGTGGTGGACCCCAGACAAAGCTGTCGATTGTTTTAAGTAAAGATTGCAGGTTATTCATGATTTCCCCTTAAGTGATAATGCTTATTTAAGGAGAAGAGTGAAAGCGCAGAGATCATTGATCTCGATTAGCTATAGGCAGAATAGCGAAATAGCTGAATTGTTCTTTCCACTCCTCTGTCCTTTGTACCTGAGAGTTTCACCTACGAATAGGCTTGCTCCTTCGGCGACCGATTTCTACAACAAAGTAGTACGGTTCTCTCCAGAGGCTCCTCCAACTACAGTCCCCGCCACCTAAGTGGCACCTGAAAGATTTACTTCTTCGGTAGGTTATTCTTCCCAAATGTTAAAATTTGGTAAATAACCACTCTCCTGCAGTTTTCATCGGAACAATTACTCAAAATTATGAGTAATTGTTAGTCGATAGCACTGGTTGCTACCGATGTGTGAACTCTATCATTATTTTTTTGGATTTCAATAGCAGATTTGCATCGAGTTGAAGAAATCTGACTGAATTTAAATGTGTTGTTGTATTGTTGCTGTCATGTCATTTAGACACGAAATTTATCGTGTCAAAAAGACTTTGTTTATTTTGGGTGTGTGCTTAATGCATTGATTGTTATTGGGTTATTGAGGGTGGCAAGATATGTGCAGTATGGAAGTGATAATACAATAAAATGATCTAAGTGAGGTCGATATGTCTGCTCAACCAACAAAATCTACTTTTAATAAAATACTGACTTTTTCAAACGGAGCCTTGTTGATTACCTTCATGGCTTTGGTCGTGAGCGTGTTAATTTCGTACCCCTACGCACATGAATTTAGCTTAGAAGAGCAAATCGCGGCGCATATCAGCACGATTGTGATTGCGGCTTTGTTAAAGGTAAGTTACGTAACGCGCTGTCTAGCCCAGTATAATCTTGGGTTGGAAGTAAGATAAGCAAGAGAACAATAGCGCCGTGATTGGCGCTATTTGTTAGAATTGGAGTGTTAACTAGAAATAGTTCGCGTCTACTAAGTCGCTTGTTTGTACCGACTTAACTTCGTCGCGAGCTTCTAACCATGCAACGACTTGAGACTTATGTTCTTCAGTCACATCTGCATAACGTGCATTGCAGCATAGGAAACCTTCAAATAGTTCCAAGCCACCACCACCAAAACACAAACCCAGCTCATCAATGTAATCGATGAATTCATCAACAAATACGTCGTATTTATCGAAGTCGGTAATTGTTGTTTCGCAGCTAAGCTCGAAGCCCAGCATGGCAAATTCACCCAAAAACAGTTTTTTCTGGATGCGACGTTTTTTGTTGTCTAACTTGTATGGTTTCATCGTTGTATCTCGCTATTTTTCGTTAGCTCTTTATACCTTAGTTCGACCATTGCACCAAACAAAATGCTATTGAACGTCGAGAAGTGTTTGTATTTTGTCCATCGAATATCAGCCTGATAACAAAGTAACCAATTGAATCAATTTATTTATTGTTGTTAGGTAGTAAAACTACGAGTTTCTGACTATTAAAGCTTAAAAATGGTATAAAGTAATGAATAGCTAGTCTGCCAAAGGAGAGGTTATGACAAGGTTGCTCGCAATTGCATTTTTGATAGCTTTATCGTTTGTTTTGATTCGTTACAGAACAAGTGAAAAGCTGCAGAAATACGTCGTGGTTACTTTGATTTCTGGCTTTTTACTTTACACAACCACACTCATGATTACTGAACTGATGCGTTAACCCTCAGGAGCATATAAGTGAACGAAGATACTGATAACCAAGAGAACGATGACGTAGTTGTTATCGAAGAGCGTGATAAGCGAACACATCTCTATATTATCATTGCAGGGGTATTAGGCTTGGCATTAGGCGGTTTAGTGGGTTCAACGCTTACCGCGAAAAAGTGGGAGTCCACCTACCAAACACTTGAACAGCAATACGAGACGCTTGCAAAAGATAAGCAAAAGATGGTTGTTCAGGTAGAAGAGAAGGTAGCAAAAGTTGACGATGAGGTTCAGATAAAGCTGCAAAAGGCGTTGGAAGAGCAGCAGGCTGAGCACCTAGAAGCCTTGGCTAAGCTAGAGCAACAGGTTAAGGAGCTTGAAAAGGTTAACTTGTCACTTGAAGAGCAGGTCACCGCACAGAAAGAGCAAATACAAACAGCCAATAGCCAGAATAGTAAGCTTAATCGTCAGGCTGACATGCAAGCGACAATGTTTGAGCGCTCGCGAGAATTGTTTCAACAAGAGCTAAGGGTCAAGATGGAGCTTGAATCTCTTGAAAAGGAACGAGAAGATCTAGAGCCTAAAATTGCAGAGCTTAAAAAGGCGTGCGATATCTATCTAGAGGGGACATCGTGGGATGCAAAATCGGATTCTTGTGATAAGCAAGATGAAGCTCAATCTCGTTTGAGTCAAGTAGAACAAATGATTCGAGTCCACCAGATGGACTTGAAGCAAATGAAAGCGCTGTCTGAAGAGCTAGGCCTGTAAAGGGTACACTTTTATAAAATAACGTCTCACTTTTGAGGCGTTTTTTACTTTTGGGCGGCTGAAGATCTATTTGAGTCCGTCGAAGATGCAAAATATGCGCTACTGTTTATAAGGAGAAACAAGTAAGCAAGGCGCAAAATGCAGCAGCTATTCAAGGTTAATGAAGCCGTACAAGTTATCGCTTATATCGCCTACATCGTTGCGGTTGGGGTTATGTCCCACTCTTTCTTGTTAGAACCGCATCCGTGGGAACTGGCGTACTACTTGTTCCCATTTTTGCTGTTACTGGCTCTATACAGTACCAACCCATCGCTCAAACACGTGTTTGCATTTTCGGCAACCGCATTGTTTTTAGTCGGGGGGCTTGTTCAGCCTTTTCCACTGGAACTTATCCAAGAATGCTTGTTCTTTTTGCCATTATGCTACATCGTGTTGTTTCCCGGATCTTTGTGGCCAATTGCCGTGTGTGCGGCGCTTATCAATGGTTACCTATATCAGCTCACAGTGACAGATTTTCATATTTTCGTCGACACATCAATCCAGATGACATCGATAACTGTGTTTGCCACCCTGATGACCTACTTCTTTGTCAAAACTCAGCAGCAAGCCGACAGTTTTAAAACTGAAAGTCAAACGGATTACCTGACTAAACTGCCAAACGTGAATGCGTATAAAGAGGATATTGAGAGAATTACCGAACATAATGCCAAGCACTTTGGTATGTTGCATATTGGCTTAGAGGCGTTCAAAAATGTCAACGATAGGCTAGGTTATCGGTATGGTGATGAGCTATTGGTCGCCTTCTCTAAACATATCAAAGATATAGTGGGTACTGTCGGAAAGGTGTACCGCTTTGGTGGCGACGAGTTTATTGTTGTTGTTGAACACAAAGATCTTCAACCAAAACTGGAAGAGCTAGTAGATGAGTTAAATCGCCACCAACGTGCAATGTTTGATGTTGACAACACCTCGCATAGGTTGTCTTACTGTATTGGTGTAGCCTATGCTGCTGATGCCCTTGGTAGTCCGGAGGTATGGGAGAAAAATGCGGACTTCGCGCTTTATAAGGCGCGCTCTGTAGGTGGGGGATCGGTATGTTGGTTTGATGATGAGTTGCTTGGTGAAACCATCAGACAACATCAAATAGAGACAGAAATACGTTCAGCGTTATCTAATCATCAGTTTGTCTTAATGTTTCAACCTAAAGTCGATGTCGATAGTGTCAAAATCGTCGGAGCAGAAGCGCTTTTACGTTGGAATCACCCGCAATTGGGGCCAATTCCTCCTTCTGAATTTATTCCAATTGCCGAAAAAACCACTCAGATCGTTCCAGTCGGACATTGGATTATTCATGAAGCGTGTCGACAAGCTAAACAATACTATGATCAGAAACTGCCAGTCTGTATTGCGGTTAATGTTTCAACCGTTCAGTTTGCACACGCCGATCTATTTGAAGTGGTGTGCAAAGCTCTGAAAGAAACTCAGTTACCTTCACATTTGTTGCAGTTAGAGATCACTGAATCGACTTTAATGAGCGACCCAGAGAACATCACAGATATTTGTCGTCAGCTTCGAGCCATTGGTGTTTCGATAGCAATTGATGACTTTGGTGTAGAGTACTCTAGCCTTAAGTATTTAAAGCAGTTACCCATTGATGTGATTAAAATTGATAAATGCTTTATTGATGAGTGTGCGATCAACCATTCCGATCGTATCTTGGTCCGCACCATTATTCAGATGGGGCATAGCTTGGGGATCAAATTGGTTGCGGAAGGGGTAGAGTTTCAAGAGCAATTGGACATTTTAGTTCAAGAGCAATGTGATCAATACCAAGGCTATTTGTTCTCGCGGCCGCTGTCGCATGATGAGTTTGGTTCAATGATGACCCAAGAGATGCGTCAAGAGAGGGTCGTTAAGTTATCTAAAGAGTAGTGGTCAAGAGATTAGCAAAAAGCCGCCTTGTGCGGCTTTTTGTAAGGTAATCAGGTCATTAATGAGTTAAGTAGTGCTCAACAAACTCTGTTACTTTTACCATATCATCGATGGCGATAAACTCTTCAGTAGTATGAACTTTTGCCATACCCGTCGAGATATTAACCGTCGTTAGGCCCTTGGCGTTGAAATTGTTTGCATCGCTACCGCCCCCCGTACCTTTAGTGAATGGATTTGCTCCAATCGCTTCGAAAGACGCTTTTACAGATTCAATGTGCGGATGATCGTCAGCGATCACGAAGGCGTTGTAGGCACGTGTTGATTCAACTTCAACTTGAGCACCGTGTTTTTCAGCTGCTGCTTGGAAAGTCTCAACCATGTGCGCAACTTGAGCTGTTAACTTGTCGTCGTTGAGAGAACGTGCTTCAGCGACCACTTTTAGCTCTGGCATTACAATGTTTGTTGCGTTACCGCCCTGAACAATACCGATGTTCGCTGTTGTCTCTTCGTCAATACGCAGAAGCTTCATGCTAGTGATAGCGTCGGCGGCAACTTGAATAGCGCTGATGCCTTCTTCAGGAGCTAGACCTGCGTGGGCAGGGCGACCAACGAATTTTGCCACAATTTTTTGTTGACCAGGAGCGGCATTCACGATAGTGCCAATAGGGCCACCGGTATCAAGAACGATCGCTTTGTCTGCTTGAATGTAAGACATGTCGAAGTTTTCAGAACCGAAAAGACCACCTTCTTCATGGACTGTGAAGGCTAGCTCAATGGTTTTGTGTTCTAGGTTTTGTGCTTTAATGCTTCGCACCGCTTCCATAATAGCTGCAATTCCAGACTTGTCATCACCACCCAAAATAGTGTTGCCTTTCGAGCGGATGATGCCGTCTTCAATAATAGGCTCAATGCCAATACCAGGGGTTACGGTGTCCATATGGCAGCTCAGCACAACGCTATCTTCGATTTTGCCTTCTAAGCGAGCGTATAGGTTATAACCATTTGAGACTTCTTCTGGTACGGGCAGTTTATGAACGGTAAAGCCTAGCTCGCCGAGTTGTTCTGCCAGCACCTGCGCAATTTGTTTTTCATTGCGAGATTCACTGTCAATTTTAACCAATTGAATAAAGTGCTCGACCAGACGTTCGCGGTTGATTTGAGTCATTGTTATACCTCGTTAAAGAACAGAAGGCTTACCTTAACGGCTAGGTAGTCAGATTAGTCTGCGCTATATCAATCTATTAGCAACTCCAATGTCAATTTACGGTTAGCTATACGCTCGGTGATTGTGAGTGGTAAGTAGGATAATTATTTTCAATATTTAGTGCTGAGCATTTCATTAGTGCAGTGTGGTTTTCGGCTTGCAACTTGTGACTCATCTATACTTACTGATAGGTTAAAAGTAACAATAGATGGTTAAATGTAAACTAATTGTTACTTTAGGTTGTTTTCTAACTGCTTGATTTTTAATGCTTAAACTAAAATGTATTAAACGGGTTTACAGTTTTTAGCTACATACTGTTAACTTTGATTTGGGCTGGTAAGGTTCAAATTTGCATTTAGTTGAGCCAAGTTATTGATAGTTACACGGTAGTTAGATCAATAACGAGGGACATAGAAATGAACGAAGCGTATAACCCACTGGGTACAGATGGATTTGAGTTTGTCGAATACACGGCTGCAGATGCAAAAGGTATTCAAGATCTTAAAGACCTATTTAATTCACTTGGGTTTGCAGAAGTGGCTAAACACCGTTCAAAGGAAGCATGGTTGTATCGACAAGGTGATGTGAACTTTATCGTTAATGCTCAACCTCATAGCCAGGCTCATGAGTTTGCGAAAGTCCATGGCCCTTCGGTGTGCGGCATGGCATTTCGCGTTAAGGACTCTGCTGTTGCCTTACAACAAGCATTGGATAACGGTGGTAAAAAATACACCACTGAAATTGGTCCGATGGAGCTAAGTATTCCTGCTATTTACGGTATTGGTGAGAGCTTACTTTACTTTGTCGATCGCTACCAAGACGGCAGTATTTATGAAGTTGACTTTCGTTTTTATGATGATGCAAAACAGCGTCTAGAGAAAATGGATGTGGGCCTGTATGAGATTGACCACCTAACTCACAATGTGAAACAGGGCAATATGGATGTATGGTCTGGTTTCTATGAGCGTATTGGTAACTTCCGAGAGATTCGCTACTTTGATATCGAGGGTAAACTGACGGGTTTGGTTAGCCGAGCGATGACGGCGCCTTGTGGCAAGATCCGTATTCCTATCAACGAATCCTCAGATGATAAATCGCAGATCGAAGAGTTTATTCGTGAGTACAACGGTGAAGGCATTCAACATATTGCGCTAACAACAGATGATATTTATCAGACCGTTCAAACGTTACGTGATCGCGGAATGGAGTTTATGCCAACGCCAGACACTTACTATGAGAAAGTCGATGATCGCGTTGAAGGACACAGTGAGGATGTCTCAAAGCTGCGTGACCTAAGAATCTTAATCGATGGTGCGCCAATGAAAGATGGTATTTTGCTTCAGATCTTTACTCAGACAGTAATAGGCCCTGTGTTCTTTGAAATCATTCAACGCAAAGGTAACGAAGGCTTTGGCGAAGGCAACTTCAAAGCTTTGTTTGAGTCGATTGAAGAAGACCAAATCCGCCGCGGGGTATTAGACGATGCATAAATGGATAACATTCCCTCATCGGGAGGGAGTGTGCTCCAAGCAGGCGCATGCTGATTTTCCCGAAGAGGCAATTTATGAACGTGAAGCGGGCCGCAGTGGTTTCTTTGGCCCTGCTGCGCATTTCCATCATCAACACGCCCCAACAGGTTGGAGTGAGTGGGAAGGGGATCTAAAACCTCGCGCGTTTAACTTTAATCATGTCGAAGCGTCTCAGCAGGTTTCTCCTTGGTCTGTACCGCATCTTCTCCACAACGCAAACTGCAAAGTTCGCGTGTGGAAGCTTGATAGTGCCATGCCTCACTTAGTCAGAAACGCTGATGGTGATGAACTGTTGTTTATTCATCAAGGAACGGCGGATCTCTACTGTGATTACGGACATTTAGAAGTTGTTGAAGGGGACTACGTGATGATTCCTCGCTCGACGAATTGGCGACTAGAGCCTAATGAGCCAATGTTCGTGTTGATGATCGAAAACACCGATGCTGCCTACACGCTTCCCGAAAAAGGCATGGTGGGCAATCATGCCGTGTTTGATCCGGCTGTATTGGATGTGCCAAAAATCGATGATCAGTTTAAAGCTCAGTACTCGGAAGCGTCGACACAGGTTCATATCAAGCGTCACGAACAAGTCAGTGTCGTCACTTATCCATTCAACCCGCTTGATGCGATTGGCTGGCATGGCGATTTGTCCGTGGTGCGTGTCAACTGGCGAGATATTCGGCCGCTAATGTCACACCGCTATCATTTGCCACCATCGGCGCACACCACCTTTGTTGGTCAGGGATTTGTAATATGCACGTTTGTCCCAAGGCCGATTGAAAGCGATCCAGGAGCGCTTAAAGTACCGTTTTATCACAACAATGATGATTATGATGAGGTGTTGTTCTACCACGCGGGTGATTTCTTCAGCCGTGACAACATAGAAGCGGGTATGGTGACGTTTCACCCAGCGGGCTTTACTCATGGCCCACATCCCAAGGCATTCAAAACTGGTCAAGAGTACAAGAAAAAGTTCACCGATGAAGTAGCGGTGATGATTGATACTCGACATGCGCTCCAGATTGGAGATGAGGCACAGCAAGTCGAAAACGAACAGTACGTATACAGTTGGCAAGAGAAGTAAAAAGGGATTTAGTATGAAGTTAGCAACCCTAAAAAATGACAGCCGCGATGGCTTATTGGTTGTGGTAAATAAAGAATTGTCTAAATGTGTTGCCGTACCAGAAATTGCACAAACGCTGCAAGAAGCGCTGGATAATTGGCAACGTGTTGAATCTCAACTAAGTGAAGTTTACGTTGCGTTAACCAACGGAGAACTGACCAGCGAGATGAACTTTGATGCTTCACAGTGTGAGTCTCCGTTGCCGCGTGCGTATCAATGGGCTGATGGTTCTGCTTACGTGAACCATGTGGAATTGGTTCGCAAAGCACGCGGTGCAGAGATGCCGCCAAGTTTCTGGACCGATCCGTTGATGTATCAGGGCGGATCCGATGCGTTTATAGGGCCGTATGATGATGTTCCGGTTGCCAGTGAAGAGTGGGGCATAGACTTTGAAGGTGAAGTCGCAGTGGTAACTGGTGATGTGCCTATGGGCGTCTCAGTGGAAGAGGCGGCGAAATCAATTAGGCTCATCATGTTGGTCAATGACGTCTCGTTACGTGGCCTTATTCCCAATGAACTGGGTAAAGGGTTTGGCTTTTTCCAATCTAAACCTTCTTCCGTCTTTTCACCTGTCGCAGTGACGCCTGATGAACTTGGAGATGAGTGGGATGGCGGTAAAGTCAATTTGCCACTCTTAAGTTATTACAACAATGAACCTTTTGGCTGTCCGAACGCAGGTGTTGACATGACATTTGAATTCCCACAACTGATTGCTCATGCGGCGAAGAGTCGTCCGTTATCAGCGGGGGCGATAATAGGTTCTGGGACCGTGTCAAACAAACAAGGTACTGATTTTGGTACGGCCATTTCTGAAGGTGGTGTCGGGTATTCTTGTATCGCTGAAGTGCGTATGATCGAAACTATTCGCGATGGCTCGCCATCAACCAGCTTTATGAAGTTCGGTGACCGTATCAAGATGGAAATGAAAGACGCAGATGGCAGTTCCATATTTGGCGCTATCGACCAGCAAGTGGTGAAATATGAGTGATCGTATTCTTTATGGATACTGGCGTTCTTCAGCAGCGTACCGTGTGAGAATCGCGCTTAACCTGAAAGGATTAAGTTATCAGCAGCGCTCGGTGCATCTAGTGAAAAACGGCGGAGAGCAACACTCCGCCGAATACCAAAAGCTTAACCCTAACCAATTGGTGCCCGTGTTAGTTGACGGAGATGTATATCTCAATCAATCGTTGGCTATTATCGATTACCTTGATGAAACCTATCCGCAAGTGCTTTTAACACCACAAGACAAAGAAACTCGTTATTTGGTTAAAGCGCTGGCGCAAGATATTGCCGTGGATATTCACCCACTAAACAACCTTAGAGTGTTGCAATATTTATCGGGTAAGCTATCGATTAGTGATGAAGACAAAAGCCAATGGTATCGTCATTGGATTGAGCAAGGTTTCTCGGCGTTAGAAAAACGGCTTGATTGGTACAGTGGTGAGTATAGTGTAGGTAATAAAGTCAGTTTGGTTGATGTTTGCCTAGTCCCGCAGGTCTACAATGCCAAACGTTTTAACGTCGATCTAAGCCCGTATCCAAACATCATTAGAGTGACAACGTCACTAAATGAGTTGGATGCATTCAAGAATGCTGAACCTGAAGCTCAACCAGATGCGGATCGTTAGTTGTAACCTGATTTCTTCCGCCCTCTTTCGCTAGGTAGAGGGCCTTATCTGCTTGTTCCATCAATTCAATAATCGAAGATGCTTCTCCTGAAGTGCTGATCGCGACTCCAGCACTGATCGTGATGACATCTGCACAAGATGAGTATTGATGTGGAATCGCAGCGCTTTCTATGTCAAACCTAATTAGCTCCGCGATTGCTATCGCTTTATCCAAATTTGTATTGGGTAATACCGCAACGAACTCCTCGCCACCCACTCTGGCAAAGAAGCTGTATTCTGCTTCTAGATCTATTGTCTTAAGCCGCTTGGCTACTTTGCGTAAAGCTTTATCTCCAGAAACGTGTCCATAGTTATCGTTGAAGGGTTTGAAGTGGTCAATATCAAACAGTATCACGCACAGATCTTGCTGTTTTTCTCTCATACGTTGCCAAACGGACTCAATTTTATGGTTAAAGTAAGTACGGTTTTTCAACTCAGTGAGGGCATCTTGTTCGGCAAGTTGTTTGATTGAAAGGTTCGCCTCGGAAAGCTGGTGGATCAGTTGTTCTTTTTCAATTTCTTCTGCGATTCTTTTGATGGCTTTATTGTGTAGGAACCGAGTATATAAGCTGACGTATATAACGCCGCATAGCACTAAAATAAAGGCTTCAAACAATCGCTCTAGCCCAACTGAAAAATACGCTACGAGGGGCAAAATCAGTGACCAAAAATAGATTTGCAGAGCGGAAATTGAATTAATGTGAAAGATAGTGCCAGCGAAGGCAAGGGCGGTACACCAAATGGTGGTAGAAAGTAAATTGTCCGCAGGTGCAATCTGAATGTACCAAATGGAGCCGAGCGACCAGACGAACCCAATTAAAGAGCGAGTCGTCAGTAGGCCGAACCAATGTACCTTGGTCATACTATGAGTATCTATCCGTGGTCGCAGAGAGCGGTCTATGGCGTAGCGCGCTGTAATCACGCAAATAAACAATAATGCCCAAACAATGCTCTGATCCGATAGCCCATAGTTTAAGACGGTGACACTTAGCACTAAAGTGGCCAGAGCCCCCTGCAAAAGAGCGATCATAGGAAAGGCATCCATCATTTCGAGATGCTTTCTACGCTCTACTTCGATTGCAATGTCTGGGTTCATTAAGCGGCTACCATTCTTAATACTTAGTTTGAACCTACCTCAATCGCAATGTGATGTAAATGAAGTGTTAATAAAACTGATGCTTATGACATTAATACAAAAAGCCACCGTAAAAGGTGGCCTTAGTGTCGTCCTTGGGGAAAGAGCACGAATTAACGCAGTGAGCTGACTTGTCGCTCACGTTGTTGCAGCTCTGCAATGTTGAACTGACGTACATCCAGTGTCGCTAAGTCATTGCATTCTATACACGCACAATGACTCTTGCCGTCAACGTATTCATGTTTGGTTAGCATGCTTGGTTTTTTGCACCAATCGCATACACCTTCGATTGTAAACATAGATTTCTCCCCACCTTATTGTACTAGGTGTTATTTTCGGGGCGGATTATGACATGAACTACGATGGATGGTTAACTATTTGTTACGCGTAATGGGAGGGTGATCGATTGCGTAGGCCCGGAATTAAAGACGTGTCGAAAACTGAGAATTAAACCCTAATGGAAATGTAACTATTTGTTAACGTGCTTTAGGATAACTTTAAGCGCTTGATTTAAGCGCTTCATTTCTTCTTCGCTACCCTTGAGATCAGGGTGATACACCTTCGACAATTGTTTATAGCGCAGTTTGATTTGTTTCTCGTCAGGAATCTTGGCAGGGTTAAACCCAAACAGGGCACAGGCTAAAGCGAAGGGTTTGTCCTGTGCAGCGGACTGCGGTTTAGTACTCTGCTTGGGCTGAGCTTGCAGCTTTTTAATGTGTCGATACATTGCTTCCATTTGCCGCTTTTGCTGTTTTAGAGTGTCATCTTTACGTCGTAGCTCTCTATCAAGTTTGAGCTGTTGCCTCTGGGCATCTGAATCAGAGGTGTTATTCAATGCTCTTAAGGTGCGATTAGCTCGAAGCAGCCAAATAATGACCGCGCTAGAAACAACGATGATGGCTAATAAAGCATATAAAGACGTATTTTGCGCTTGTTCATGGTGAGCCAGCGATTTGGCTTTGGGGCTTAATTCGATATCTTGGTGATCAAAGGCGACCTCTAATTGGTCGATAGCGGCCACTTGTTTGGCTCTACGATTATTGAATTGTTGCTCAAGCACGCGAGCATAATCGTTTTCTGCTTGTGGGTTTTCTTTTGCTGCTTGCTCGTACCAAAGCTCGGCGAGATCGAGATTGTCGGGCTGTTCTGTGGCTTGTTCGTAAAGCTGGCCTAGCAACAATGGGGCTTGCTTGTCACCTGACACTGCTGCTTTGCTAAGCCAAAATATCGCGTGTTCAATATCTACCTTTGTACCTAGCCCTTTATAGTATGCGCGTCCTAGGTTTCCCGCTGCCGCATCACTCCCGTTGTCCGCAGCTTGTTGATACCAATAGAATGCCTCGGAGTCTGACTGTTCGGTGCCTTGCCCTTTAGAGTATCGATCGGCAAGCTCTAGTTGAGCATGGACATTATTGTTTCGGGCACTCTGAGTAAGCTCTTCTACTGTTTGAGCAAAACTTATCGAAGAATACGCAAGGAGTAGAAGGGGTAAAATTCGCAATTCAGCCTCTAATTACTAAGGTAACGTGGTTGTATTTGCTAAGTATATCAATTGACCAGAAAAAATAGACAATTATTGTCGTAATTCCGCATGCAGAATAAAAATGGCTTCCGTTGAAGCCATTTTTAGTTGGGGGGAGTCAGTGCCACTATTTTAGGGGCAAGATCTGAATTTCTACTCGTCGGTTACAGGCTCGTCCTTCAGAGGTATTGTTACTACATAATGGGTAACGTTCACCATTGCCGCGAGCGACGGCGCGACCTGCTGCCACACCCTGTGAAACTAGGTATGAACGCACCGATTCTGCGCGACGTTCTGATAAGATCTGGTTTGTGGTATCACTACCTGTACTATCGGTGTGACCGTCAATCACAAGGCTGGTGTCTGGATATTCAACCAATATGCGCGCGACGCCGCGAAGGGTTTTATGAATGCTTGGGTCAAGTTGATATGAACTGGTCTGAAAACCGATGCCATTTTCTAGTCTTAGCAGTAGTTGATTTTCACCCACGCGTTCGACTTGCACACCAGAATCTAAAAGCTCTTTACGCAGTGCCGCTTCTTGTTGATCAAAGTAGTAACCGATACCACCACCAACAGCGGCACCACCTGCTGCACCAATTAAAGCGTGTTGTCTACGCTCTCTTGCATCATCACCTGTTGCCAGTCCAACTGCTGCTCCAGCAATAGCACCGATGAGTGCGCCTTGCGCTGTTGAGTTGGTTTCTGTTTCGCCAGTTGTTGCATTTTGGCGTTGAGTTGCTTGGCAGCCAGAAAGGGCAATTGAGATGGCTAAAGCAGCCGTAATCTTCTTCACGATAACATCTCCGTGTATCATTATTATTTGCCAGAGAAGGGAGTCTGGTCGTTGAAGGCCATGAATAAAACCCATGGCATTCGTTATGTCAACGCAGAAAAGATTAATTGACTGAATATTAACGGCAGGTGAACAAAGCTTGCTCTATCTGAGCATTTTTGGTGCTTGAGCACCGTTGATTGGACGGTTGACAGAAACAGTGCGGCCCTTTTTCAAACCGACTTCATAATCTTCGGTTAGGTTCTTCATTGCTTCTCTTAGTTGCTGCTTAAATGTTTCACGGTCGATATTTTGAAACTCTTTGTCGATGTAATCATCAATCTTTTTCGCCGACTCTTCATCAGGACTGATAATAGGGAGCTTCTCTAATGCCCCTTCGACCCAGCCGGATAAGAAAGAGTTCACACGTCGGGTTACTTCAGCCGTTGGTGTGCCCGTACCGGCAAACCCATTGCGGAAACGGCCTGTTTGCTCGTTCATTTCTCGATAAATAATATCGAAGGCAAATGCAGCAAAGATTGCTCGGTCGGCTTCGCCAATGAATTCCACACGCTTTAAGCCTTTGTGGTTAAGCAAAACGGCTTCGACACCAAACTTGGTATTAATACCACGAATGATTCGTAAGATGTTAGAGCCCACATTAGCTGGGAGTAGATGCGTCGACTGGGTTTTGCCCATCTTGATAAACTCAATGTCGTCTTTATCGAGCCCGTACTTCAGCATCAAGCGATGAGCCATCTTGATTGCATTCGCCGCTTCGTTAACGTTAGCAGAGTTACCAAGCTCTAAACATTTGGCAATTTTCTTGAGGGCTTTTTGTTTATCCATCGACCGCATCAAATCTCACTAATTTAGCAAAGTCGGACATTTTACCGCTTTCAGGTGCAAAACGGAAATGAGTTGTAGTTATAAGCTGACAATTCAAGATATTGAGAATTGAGAATTGAGAATTGAGAATTGAGAATTGAGAATGCCACCGAGTGTTCGATGGCATCCTTATTGAAGTGAAAAGTTTATCGCTAAGTTAGATTCCTAGTTCGTCGAGTAGGTCGTTAGCGTTGCTGTCTTGCTTCTCTTCTTTTTTGTCGGTCTTCGCTTTCATCTTTTGTTGAGCTTGTTCCAAGATATCATCTGGGCATTCATCTTCAGTCGCTTCAAACTCTTCTAACTGAATAAACTCGGTTTTATCCATCGCTAACTCTAGATAAAAAATGTTGCCTTGCTCTGTAGAGAATGTCACACGGCGAGCCTGCGGACGATCTAGATTGGTGTCGACAGACAAATTTACCTGCTTGTTCAAAGAGAGCATTTTGGGTTGGTTCTGGGTAATGTGCGTTTGAAGATCTTTACGTACTTGGTTGGTGAAGTGACCAACCAGTTGGTTCATCAACTCACCTAGCACATCTGCCACTTCATCTGAAGTATGCAAAACTGCAAGCTCTTCATCAGGCATACCCATATTGCGCATGTAGTTGGTGTAGACCTCTAGGGCAGCTTTAGAGGTGAAGTTGATAACGACTAAGCCCGAAAATCCACCATCAAATAGTACGAAACAACCAAAGTCAGGCTTTAAGCTTGTTTTGGTAATCTTTTGCACCATTGCTGAGTACGAAACTTGCGAACTAGTTGCAGAGGTTAAAACGCCAGAAACGGACTGGCACAATTTCAAAAGAATATCTTCTGTTGTGATGACTTTATTTTTTTTCATTGATGATTCGCTCATAAGAGACACTTAAAGTTAATCCAATTTCTTTAAGTGTGGGAAAAAAATGCGATAAGTTCCATTCTGACACTGCATTTCTGTTTTGATCACCCTTTTAAATGTTGTAAAGTGACCTGACTCAAATAATAGTTTTTAAACTGAAGCAAACCCACTGCTGATTGGATCAGCGTCGTAGGGGGCAGGAAGCAAATGTTACCAAGATTACATTCACAATCGGATGTGGATCCGATCGTACTCACCTTTCTCGAACAACTTAAAGCCGCTGGGTTTAGTGGTGACATCGAAAGCCAGTTTTCTAGTCGCTTAGCTGTCTCCACCGATAACAGCGTTTACCAACAGTTACCTCAAGCAGTTGTGCATCCTAAAACTACCGAAGATGTTTCACTTATAGGTAAGCTTAGTACTCAATCTCAGTTTGAACGAATCAAGTTTTCACCGCGAGGTGGGGGCACAGGCACAAACGGTCAGTCTTTAACGAAAGGCATCGTGGTTGATTTGTCTCGTCATATGAACAAGGTTCTAGAGATCAACGAGAAAGAAGGCTGGGTTCGCGTCCAAACGGGTATTGTTAAAGACCAACTCAATGATGCCGTCAGGCCGTTCGGTTATTTCTTCTCACCAGACCTGTCGACAAGTAACCGTGCGACGCTGGGCGGCATGATCAACACCGATGCTTCTGGTCAGGGGTCACTTAAGTACGGCAAAACGTCTGATCATGTTTTGTCGCTGCAAGCGGTTTTTGCTGATGGGTCATGTCTAGAGTCTGATTTAACAAAAGGTATGCCTGAAGAAGGCGAATATGCTTTTGATGCTCTAAAGGTTACCGAAAGGGTTTGTCGCGAGAAACGAACTCAAATTGAAGAAAAATTTCCACCGCTTAACCGATTTTTAACGGGTTACGATCTAAAAAACGCGCTAGATACCAATGCAGATAAGTTTGATTTAACACGCGTACTTTGTGGTGCGGAAGGCTCGCTCGCTTTTATTACTGAAGCTAAACTCAACCTGACTCCAATTCCGAAAGCGCGCACCTTAGTGAATGTTAAGTACAACAGCTTTGATTCAGCTCTGCGTAATGCCCCTTTTATGGTAGAGGCTAATGCGTTGTCTGTTGAAACCGTTGACTCGCGAGTGCTCAATTTAGCTAAGCAAGATATAGTTTGGCATACCGTCAGTGATCTATTAACCGATGTTCCCGGCAAAGATATGCAAGGGATCAATATGGTTGAATTTGCGGGCCAAGATGTTCAGGAAGTCGAGCAACAGGTTAAAGCACTGACAGACCGCCTTGAAACCATGCTTGAAAGCAGCGAGGCAGGCATTATTGGTTATCAAGTCTGTAGTGATGTTGCTAGTATTGGCCGTATCTACAACATGCGTAAAAAAGCAGTGGGTTTACTGGGTGCTGCCAAAGGGCGTGCAAAACCCGTGGCGTTTGCCGAAGATACCTGCGTTCCACCAGAAAACCTCGCTGATTTTATTGTGGAGTTCCGCGAGCTTCTTGATGCTAAATCTCTAAACTACGGTATGTTTGGCCACGTCGATGCTGGTGTCCTTCACGTACGCCCTGCACTTGATCTGTGCGATCCAAAGCAAGAAAGCCTAATGCACGAAATCTCTGATGAGGTGGTTAAGCTGGTGGCGAAATACGGTGGCTTGATGTGGGGTGAACACGGCAAGGGATACCGTTCTGAATACGGCCCAGAGTTTTTCGGTGAAGAGCTGTTTACCGAACTACGCCGAGTGAAAGCGGCGTTTGACCCTCATAACAAGATGAATCCTGGTAAGATCTGTACGCCGCTAGAAAGTACCGAAGCGCTAGTGAAAGTCACTGATACTAAGCGCGGATACTTTGACCGTCAGATTGATGTTCAAGTGCGCGACAGCTTTAAGCAAGCCATGGAGTGTAACGGCAACGGCTTGTGCTTTAACTACGATACGTCGTCACCAATGTGCCCTTCAATGAAGGTGACAGCAGACCGCAGGCATTCTCCAAAAGGCCGTGCTGGTCTAGTGCGAGAATGGTTACGTCAGTTAACAGAGCAGGGGATCGATATCCTTGACCTGGAAAAGCAGGTGCTTGAAGGAAGCGCTTCAATCAAAACCATGATTGATCGAGTGCGCAACAACATAAACAAGCGACATGAGTATGATTTTTCTCATGAAGTCTATGAAGCAATGAATGGTTGTTTAGCCTGTAAAGCGTGTGCGAGTCAGTGTCCAATTAAAGTAGACGTCCCAAGCTTTCGTTCGCGATTTTTAAATATTTATTACTCGCGCTATCAGCGTCCTGCTAAAGATTACTTGGTCGCGAATATCGAGTCTCTGTTGCCTATATTGGCAAAAGCACCCAAACTGGTTAATGGTGCGTTGAAGCAAAAGTGGGTTCAAGATTTAACCGCAAAATCAGTTGGTTATGTGGATTCTCCTTTACTTTCAGTGCCCACGCTCTCTAAAAGACTGGCGTCACTTCAGTCATTTGATCTGCAAGATCTCACTGCGTTGTCAAAAGAAGACAAAGCCAATCATGTTGTGATTGTTCAAGACCCGTTTACCAGTTATTACGATGCCCAAGTTGTCGAAGATTTTGCCTCTTTGGTGACTAAACTCGGGAAGACGCCCGTATTACTTCCATTTAAACCCAATGGTAAAGCCCAGCACATTAAAGGTTTCCTAAAACAATTTGCTGCCAATGCGAAAAATACGGCTGCCTTTTTACAGCAAGTCGCTGACATTGGTATTCCGTTAGTGGGCGTAGACCCTGCCTTAGTGCTTTGTTACCGAGATGAATACCAAGAAGTGTTGGGTGATAAGCGCGGTGATTTCCAAGTCCTTACTGTTCACGAATGGCTTGAACCTAAGTTGAGCGAAATGGGTAAGCAGCCATCAAATGGTCAGGAGCCTTGGTACTTATTTGCACACTGCACTGAAAAGACCAAGATGCCAAACGCCGAGAAAGAGTGGGGGGCGATATTTGCTCACTTTGGCGCAAGGCTAGATACGGTACCTGTCGGTTGTTGTGGTATGGCCGGAACTTTTGGTCATGAAGTCGATAAGCTGCAAATGTCGAAAGACATCTATGGCCTGAGTTGGAAGCCTCGTTTACAAGACTTGCCCAAAGAGCGCTGTTTGATTACGGGCTACTCATGCCGAAGCCAAGTTAAGCGATTTGAAGAGGTAAAAGTGAAACACCCACTGCAAGCTTTGCTGCAGATAGTCTAAAGTTGAATAGCTCAGTCTAATTGGCTGAGCTATTTTATTTATAGTGTTACAAATCAAGGAAGATTAATGGATAAGCTTGAAAGGAAGATCCCTCCCGTTGCTCTGTTTTTGCTGTTCTTTGTGGTGATTAATCATATCAGTCATGAGTTGCTCGCTTTTAGAGTCAGTTTACCGCTTAATTCGTTAGTTTTCGGTTTGTGCTTTCTCGCGGCAGGTGTGGTAGGGCTGGCAGGCATCTACGAGTTTAGACGTGCAAAAACGACGGTGAACCCAATAAAAGTGGCAAACGCTTCTTCTGTCGTTGACTCTGGCATTTTCGGTTACAGCCGCAACCCCATGTACCTCGGTTTGTTCCTGTTGTTGTTTGGCTTCGCTTACTGGCAACAAAATTTGGCGGCAATTGCCTTTAGCTTTGGTTTTGTCTTGTATATGAATCGTTTTCAAATCCTGCCTGAGGAACGCGCATTAGAAACACTATTTGGCGCCGAGTATCTAGACTACAAACAGCGAGTTAGGCGCTGGATATAGAATTTTCATCGATTTCGATGTCTCGAAATTGAGCAAAAGCTCAGGAAAAGTGATCTGGTTTATAAAACTATTTGTTATTTGTGTAGTGATATATTTGTTTTGTGTATATTCCCATTCGATTAAAAATAACTATTAGGAATGTATTTAATATGTCACGTTGGTCTATTCCGTTGGCACTAAGTTGTTCTGGCTTAATAACGGCTTCCGCTTTAGCAACAGAAATCACCCCTTACATCATTAATGGCACCAATGCGAATCAATCCGATTGGCCGTATATCACCGCTTTGGTGAAGAAAAATCAGAATGCTTACGATGGTCAGTTTTGTGGTGGTAGTTTTATCGGACAGCGTTATATTTTGACGGCTGCGCACTGTGTAGAGGACTTCGCACCTGATGATTTTGATGTCATCGTCGGAATTAATAACCTTAATAGTGAGTCCTCCCAAGGAGCTCGGATTAGTGTGAATAAGGTTTACATTCACCCTCAATTCAATGCGTCAAATTTGTCGAATGATATAGCAGTGCTAGAGCTATCTCGGGTAGTGACAAGTAACGAGGCTACACCTGTTACCTTAGCGACTTCAACGACGCGAAACAATACTAGTGACAGCACTATATTGACTGTGGCAGGCTGGGGGGCAACAACACCTGAGTATGGCAATCATACAACACCAGCTCAGCTACAGCAGCTCGATGTGCCTTTAGTTAATCAGACCACCTGTAGTAACACGTTTGCATCTGTCAGTTCGAACCCCGATTCAGCCAATTTTTGCGCAGGTACTGTTGATGAGGGGTATGATTCTTGTCGAGGAGATAGTGGTGGTCCAATTATCGTTAAATCCTCTGGTACGCAACTAGGGCTTGTAAGTTTTGGTAAGCAGAGATGTGGTCAGCAGAACACGTACGGAGTTTATACCAACTTAAGTGAATATACTGAATTTATTTCTCAACATACATCTGGAATTAGTTACGACGCTGATTTGTTTGCTGGTTATACTCCTGTCGGGCAAAATTTTACCCATACTTTTCGCTTTACCAATTATTCGCCAAGCCCTATGACATATTCGGCATTAATATTAGGTGGTGGCTCTGCTTCTTATTATAACAATACTTGCTATACTAAAAGTACTCTCGCTACTGGTGAAAGTTGTGGAATTACGATTAGTTTTACTGTTTTTGACTATATCGAATACAGCCGTTCTTTTAAGTTCTACTATAAATTGAATGGAACTGAGTATTCTGTTGATGCTAAAGTTACTGTTCAAGGTGCGCAATCTACCGACGGTTCTTTAACGCAAGCACTTTCAATACCTTCGGTCAGTGCGTACAGTAACAACCATCCATGGCAAGTCTACTCTGGGAATATGTTACGTTCAGCCCCGATTACTCATTCAGAAAAATCCACGCTAATACTGGATGGGATCGCTGCAGGTACTTATTCATTTGATGTACGATTGTCAACTGAAGCGAGTGATCAGCTATTTTTATATGTTAATGGAGAATCAAATGGCGGTGTGAGCGGTGTGAGATCATTTACTCATACAGTCACATTGAATAAAGTATCCAACCGTCTAAAACTTGAATACGTGAAGGACTCATCCACAGATGAAGGCGAAGATGTAGTTTTTCTATCAAATTTTCGGTCTGGAACTCCAACCCCAACCCCAACCCCAACACCAGTAGCCAATTCAGCTAGTGGCGGAGGAGGCGGTAGCCTGGGCTGGTTAAGCATCAGTTTGCTCGCTTTAGTAGCACGTCGGAAAAAGTAATTCACAGCGCTACCCAATGAGTAGGGTTAAGTCTGCTGACAAAGGTCTAGCTATAAGGTTGGACCTTTGATCTATTATGGCTATTGAAATACGGATATTCCAATGCAAGAAACTTCCCCTCAACAATATGATCTCGAATTGGTCACTATGGAACAACTTATTCCTCTGTCGTTGCAATAACAGGGGGACCATGCATTTTTGTGAACGTTTGGTTTTTCAGGTTCAGATAAGCATGCTACGCCCTTAGTTTGGACGTAGCATGTGATACCAAACAGCATAAATTATCTGAACACCTATTTATGCCGTTTGTTATTAGTTTTAAGGTTAAATAGCTAAGTCATCAATAATTTGATCGTCAACTAAGTTAGCTAGAGTTACTTGTAGCTTAGGTGTTCTTGCCATTTCTCGTTTAATAGCAAAGTTGGCCTCTTCATTGCGAGCCCAGCTACGTCTAGCGATGCCGTTGTTAACATCAAAGAGAAGCATGGATTGAAGTTTGCGCTCTGCATCTCTGCTGCCATCAAGCAGCATACCGAAGCCGCCGTTGATTACTTCACCCCAACCTACGCCACCACCATTATGGATTGATACCCAAGTCGCACCACGGAAGCTATCGCCGATAACATTGTGAATGGCCATGTCTGCAGTAAAGCGGCTACCATCATAGATATTTGACGTCTCTCTAAATGGAGAGTCTGTACCACTGACATCATGATGATCTCGTCCAAGGACTACAGGGCCAATTTCGCCACGATTAATGGCATCATTGAAGGCTTTCGCAATTTCCATTCTACCTTGAGCATCGGCATACAGGATCCTTGCTTGTGAGCCTACGACTAATTTATTAGCTTTAGCGTCATTGATCCAAGTAATATTGTCCTGCATCTGTTGCTGGATCTCAGCAGGGGAGCTTTGCATAATATTACTTAAAACTTGTGCTGCTATTTCATCTGTTTTGTCGAGATCTTCCGGTTTACCGGAAGTACAAACCCAACGGAATGGACCAAAGCCATAGTCAAAGCACATTGGCCCCAAAATATCCTGCACGTAAGAAGGGTACTTAAAATCAATACCGTTTGTTGCCATAACATCAGCGCCCGCACGCGAGGCTTCTAACAAGAAGGCATTACCATAGTCAAAGAAGTAAGTTCCTTTCTCAGTATGCTTGTTGACGGCAGCACCATGGCGTCTTAATGTCGCTTGTACTTTTTCTTTGAATACTTCTGGTTCCTCTCTAATCAAACGATTAGACTCTTCGTAGCTAATATCAACTGGATAGTAGCCGCCAGACCAAGGGTTATGCAGTGACGTTTGGTCTGAGCCTAAGTGAACAAAGATCTCTTCTTCTAGGAAGGATTCCCAAACCTCAACCACATTACCGATATAGGCAATAGAGACGACTTCTTCATTAGCCTGCGCTACTCTGACGCGCTTAATCAGCTCAGGCATATTATCGATGAGTTCATCAACCCAGCCTTGTTGATGACGCTTAGTCGCGGCATTAGGGTTAACTTCGGCACAAACAGTAATACACTTAGCAATGTTACCTGCTTTGGGTTGTGCGCCACTCATGCCACCTAAACCGGCGGTAAGGAAGATTTTGCCCTTCGCTTGTTCGCCTGCTTTTAACACCTTACGGAAAGCGTTCATAACGGTAATCGTTGTGCCATGAACAATCCCTTGAGGGCCAATGTACATAAATGAACCAGCCGTCATTTGACCATATTGAGTCACACCTAACGCATTAAATTTTTCCCAATCGTCCGGCTTAGAATAGTTCGGGATCATCATGCCGTTGGTGACGACAACACGAGGGGCTTCCGGCGAAGAAGGGAATAACCCCATCGGATGGCCTGAGTAGAGGTGTAGTGTTTGATCTCCCTCCATCTCACTGAGGTATTTCATTGCTAATAGGTACTGTGCCCAGTTTTGAAAAACAGCCCCATTGCCACCATAGGTGATAAGCTCTTCTGGGTGTTGGGCTACTGCTGGATCAAGGTTGTTATCGATCATCAACATAATGGCGGCAGCTTGCTGGCATTTTGCCGGATAGTCGCTTATTGCTCGCGCTTTCATTAAGTAATTCGGCTTAAAGCGATACATATAAATGCGGCCAAAGGCATTTAACTCTTGCGCAAACTCATGCGCAAGCTTTTGGTGCCATGCCTTGGGAAAGTATCTAAGGGCATTGCGAATGGCGAGTTGCTTCTCTTCTTTGCTGAGAATGTCTTTACGCTTGGGAGCACGGTTAACATTCACTGGATAAGGTTTTGCCGGTGGCAGTTGCTCAGGGATTCCCTGTTTAATTTGTTCTTGAAAGCTAAGTTCAACAGTCATCATTTACTCCAAAATTAAGCGTCAAAACTCACAGTGAAAGCTTGGGATTTCACTAACTCGACCATCGCATCAATATCAGGTTTTAATAGCCTATCTTCTTCGAGCTTAGCGACTTTAGTGCGGATCAATTCGAAGTTTTCCTCAATAAGATCAGAGCAACGATTCGGTCTTCTGAATTCCAGTGCTTGAGCCGCATACATGAGCTCAATGGCAAGAATCTTATCCAAGTTGCCTAAGATTTGATTGAGTTTTCTACCTGAAATACTGCCCATCGAAACATGGTCTTCTTGGCCCATCGAGGTAGGTACGCTATCAGCCGATGGAGGGAAACAGAGTGATTTATTTTCTGTTACTAGCGCTGCTGTTGCATATTGAGGGATCATCATGCCTGAATTGAGACCACCTGCTACAGTCAATAGACGCGGTAAACCATGTAGCCCTTCTAATAAAAGATAACAACGACGATCAGCAATATTGCCAAGTTCTGCAGCTGCAATCGCCGCATAATCGAGAACCATAGCTAATGGTTGCCCATGGAAGCTACCACCAGAAATGGCTTCTTCGCTACTGATAACGATCGGATTGTCGGTCACTGAGTTCATCTCGATTTCAACCAGTTCTTCTAAGTGATAGTAGGCATTACGAGAAGCTCCGTGAACTTGAGGAATACAACGCAGCGAATAAGGGTCTTGCACACGACCACAGTTACCATGAGAGGCCATATTTTGAGAGTCTTTAAGAAATCTTCTCATACGGGCAGCGACTTCTAAGTTGCCAACAAAAGCTCGCGTTTGGTGTAATTCGTCTCTAAACGGTGATTCACTACCTTGCATGCCTTCAATACTCATAGCGCCAGCGACGTCTGCAAGATCTAACAGGTAACGCATTTTTGTTAATGCAGTAATGGCATGGGATAGAATAAATTGGGTACCATTAATTAAGGCTAAACCTTCTTTTGCATGCAGCTCCAGTGGTTCTAATCCATGGGCCTCAAGTACCGTCTTGGCTGGCACAGTTTGATCATTATGCCAGAATTCACCTTCGCCTATCAGTGGCAAAAAGAGGTGTGATAGAGGCGCTAAATCGCCTGATGCACCCACAGAGCCCTGTTCAGGGACAACCGGAATGAGGTCCAATTCGAGGAAAGTAAGCATACGCTCTACCACTTCCAAGCGTATACCAGAGAAACCTTGGCTAAGGGCATGAACTTTGGTGATTAGCATTAACTTAGAAATTGCTTTTTCGATCGGATTGCCGACACCAACCGCGTGGGTGATAAGCAGATTTTTTTGTAGTAAATGCGTTTCTTGTGGTGATATCTGCGTATCGCACAGCGGCCCAAAACCGGTGTTAATGCCATAAATTGCTTTATCAGAATTGGCCATCTTATCTACATTGGCACGGCTGACATTAATTTTTGTTAAGGCTTCTGGGCACAGTTTTGCTTTGATGTGTCCATTCGCGATGCCGTTTACAGTATCAAGATCTAAACGATCAACACCGTATCTAAACGTCATGGTAAGACTCCTTGTGGTTCACGTTATCCAGACAAACACAGGGCTAGGGCGCTTTGTAGCACCAATCATTGCCACTGTATTCTGGTTAGTTATTTTTCAGAGAAAGCGTTCGCAATGTCCCAACAAAGTCGTGCAGCCAATCGAGCGGTTTGGCTATCAACGTCATAGGTAGGGTTGTATTCTGCGATATCCGCAATCACCAGTTTTTGTTTGTAATGTAAGATTCTGTCGATGAAAGGAGCGAGCATATCCACACTGACTCCTCTCGCGGCCGGAGCGCTGACGCCTGGAGCGGTTGCTGCAGGGAACACATCTAGATCAATAGTGAGGTAAATGTAGTCACACTTGTCGATGAAGTGCTGCAATTGTGTAAGGTGGTAAACATGGTTTAAGTGCGCGAGGTCTTTGTCTTCGATGTACCAAACACCCAATTCATCAGCGCGCTGGAACAGAGCCTCTGTGTTGCTTGCTCGGCTGACACCTAGGCAAGCGTAGTGAAACGGCCAATCTTTCTTCGCGCAGTAATGCTGAATTTGGTTAAATGGCGTACCAGAGCTAGGTTTTATGTCTGCGTGCTCACATTCAAATGCTCTTAAATCAAAATGAGCATCGAAGTTGATAATACCAATCTTAGGTGGTTTGGCAGGATTGAGGTAATCGAAGTACTCAGCAAGACCTTGGAACGATGCCCAAGCGACTTCATGACCGCCTCCGAGAATGATAACAGGTGTAGATTTAAGTGCAGTGGCAATCACGTCAGCGCAATGTGATTGGCTTTGCTCCAACTGGTCATCGTCGCAAACCACATTACCGAGATCGATCAATGCGTTTTCTCTGTGCCAAGCCATGTTAGCAAGAGCGCGACGAATCAAATCCGGTGCTCTTTTCGCACCAACACGTCCTTTGTTACGAGCGACACCAGCATCGCAACAAAAGCCAAGTATGCTAACGGCGTTACGGTAAGGTTGAAGCTCATCCACCTGAATTTGTTTGATAACATGATGGACACGTTTACCTTGTGAACCATCTTCCGCATCGTGGCGACCTTGCCAATGAAACTCTTGATTAGTGGTTAAATGATTAGACATGATCTAGCTCTCCAGTGACAAGGCGAGCAGATAAACGAGGCGCACCTTGCAAATAGCTAAACTCGGCTGGGTGAGCCACATCCCATATAGCGAGATCCGCATCAAAACCTGGTTTGATTTGACCCCTGCTTTCACCAAAGCCGAGTGCTTGAGCTGCATGATTGGTTACGCCACGTAAGGTTTCTTCCGGTGTTAAACCAAATAACGTACAACCCATATTCATCATCATAGTCAAATCTGCGAATGGTGATGTGCCAGGATTCAAATCAGTGGCGATTGACATTGGAATTTTATGCTTGCGAAGTAAATCTATTGGTGGCAATTGTGTCTCTTTTAGAAAGTAAAATGCGCCCGGTAGAAGGGTGGCTACCGTGTTGGATTGAGCCAAGGCCTCAACACCACTCTCGTCTAAAAACTCAATATGATCGGCTGATAAGCCAGAATATTTTGCAGTTAAAGCGGTGCCACCAAGGTTGGACAATTGTTCTGTGTGCCCTTTGATTGCGAGCCCATTTTCGATGGCTGCTTGGTACACCTTCTCTGTTTGAGCGAGGTTGAAACCAATCGACTCACAAAAAACATCCACACAGGTCGCTAGTTTTTCTTCTGCTGCAGCAGGAATGATTTCTTGGCATACAAATTCAATATAATCGTCTGCTCGTCCCGAATACTCAGGTGGCAGGGCATGGGCAGCAAGTAAAGTCGTAGAGACACGAATTTTTCTGTGCTCTTCTAACGCTTTTGCTGCTCGAAGCATTTTTAGCTCGTCATTGAGGGTCAAGCCATAGCCTGATTTGACCTCCACCGAGGTTACGCCAGATTGAATCAGGCCGTCCAAGCGCGGTAGTGCCAGTTCGGTTAACGCTTGCTGGCTTGCTTCGCGAGTTGCTCGAACAGTAGAAAGAATGCCGCCACCTTGTTTGGCTATTTCTTGATACGGCACACCTTGTAAACGCTTTTCAAATTCGTCAGCGCGGCTGCCCGCAAAGACAAGGTGGGTATGGCAATCAATAAAACCGGGTGTGACAAGTTTGCCTTTGCAGTCGAAATAGCGATTAGATGAGGTTGTTTCACGATCTATGGATTCTTGAGTAATCGATTGAATGAGTCCGTTTCTGATAGAAACATTGCTAAGTGGTGAAACTGCGTAGCCACCCAAGTCGTGTGTCATCGTGACGAGCTTTGCATTTACCAATACCAAATCGCTCATAAGGCTCAAAATCCGTACCTAAATTAAATGTATATACAAATAATGGTTCAAGTATAGATTTTGATCAAGCGCAATGTTGCGAAAATGTGATCAGTAAAAAGTATGAAATGCTCTATCAGAGAAGAACTTTAGAGCTTAATTTGTATCGAGCCCCAGGATGGTAGAGTAATGCCGTACTAACGAGCTTGTCTTCACTCCATGTGCGTCGGTTAAGAAGTAGGCACGGTTCATTGACACCGATACGAAGAGCCGAGCGAACCGATTCATCAGCAACGATAGCTTCGACGGTATGTTCGATGGCACTTAAAGGACAGTTTTCTGAAAGATACTGGTTTGGGGTGATTTCGGAAAAGTCTTGCTCAAGATAGTTAGGAGCGTAGCTCGCATTAACCCAGCGAATTTCAAGTTGGATCGGCGATTTATCTTCAAAGTGGATGATTTCACTATAAAAAACTGGGCTTCCCAACATAACGCCTAGCTTCATGGCGACATTGTCATCCGCAGATAACGCCACTTGTTTTACTACTTTACTGCTGTAGGCTTTACCCCGTTGTTCGACCTCTTTAGCGATATTGCGAATATCGAGTAGTGGAGATTCTGCTTTGTCGTCTGGAGCACAAACGAATGTGCCTAGGCGTGGGCGTCTTACCAGTCTCCCTTCTGAAACCAGATCTCGGATCGCTTTATTTACCGTCATCCGGCTGACATTGAACTGTTTAGTTAGCTCTAGCTCTGTGGTAATTCTATGACCGACGGGCCAGAACCCTTGCTCGATTTGCTCAGTAATATAGGTTTTGATTTGCAGGTAGAGAGGCGAATTACTCATAGGGATCTGATTTTTAAATTGACTATACAAATGGTTATACATTTGTCATCCAAATGCAAGGTATTAAGTAGCAATGAGCTTTAAAGTGGAGCATTTCGCACGTTTTCACTGTGAGTACTCAACAAAGGGCTTGCCAAATACATGGCAGTAAGCAAAATCATCACTGCAATAGAATCATAAGGATAAAGTATGTTTGGAAAGTTAAAAGCCTCATTGGGAATTGGTGCAGCGAAAGTAGATACAGTGCTAGAAAGCCTGTCTGTTTTTCAAGGTGAAACGCTGAGAGGCATTGTCCATATTCAAGGTGGTGATGTCGAACAACAGATTGACGCAATTAATCTAAAGTTGTGTACTGAAATGAAGGTTGAGAGCGATGAAAGTACCAGCTACCAAGATTTTATCTTGGCTAAACTTGAAGCTGTCCAACCATTTGTTATCCAACCCAATGAAACCAAACAGGTTCCGTTCGAGCTGCGTCTAGATGACGAAACGCCAATTACGGCACTAAACGCTGCGAAAAACCAGTGCCACGTTTGGCTAGAAACGACGTTAGATATTGATTTCGCCATTGACCCTAAAGACCGAGATTTTGTTGAAGTGAAACCTCTACCTGTGGTCGCTAAGGTATTGTCCGCAATTGAACAAGCGGGATTTGGTATGGTGAAAGCCGATGTGGAAAAGGGCTTTCTACGCGGTGGTAACTTTTCTTCTAAGTCGGGGTGTTACCAGGAAATTGAGTTTCGTAATAATGGCTTTATCAATAAGAAAGAGATTGAGCTGTCGTTTGTGCTTGATGGCGCAATGGTACACTGTTTAGCCGAGGTTGATCGCTCGTTGAGTATGCGTGGTGATCAGTACATTTCTTTCTCACTGAATCGAAATGCTTCAGATACAGAGGTTGTTTCTGCGGTTAATCGCATTCTTTCAGTTTAGGCACTGGCGCCAAAACGATAGCGATACGCAACACCAATCGCGATATCAGTGCTGTTGTCAGCGTGAAACATGTTCTCAACTAGCGTGATTTCTATGGCGCTGTTTTGTAGTGTGTAGCGATAGCCGTAGGTAAACTCGGTGGAGGGTTTAGAAAATTCTCCACCATCATCCATTAATCCTTGATGCGTTGCCAACTGACCAATTAAGGTGTGGTTCTCGAACCACTGATAACGATAGCTCAACCCCATAGTCCAGGTAGTGCCGCGGTAGGGCATATGAGTAAAGTCGGTAGGTGTCTCTCTGATGGTTATTGCAGCCGTCGCATCAAGCGCATGTTTCTCTTCAACATAGCCATAATTAATTTGTACACTTTGCTCAAATCTTGAACCGCTAAACAGACCATGACTGGTGTCGTTGTAATAAAGTGAGGCACCAAATGATAGCCCGTGGTGGTCATCGGAAAAAGCTTGATATTGGAGATAGCCTGTTACCGCACTGCTTAATGTCTCCCCCCTAAATCCTTCTTCCTGAACATCGTAATCTGGCATATCGATAACAAACCGATGTCGTTCGACGTCTTCACGCCCATTTTGGTCAATGCCAACAAAGTCATGAAATGCCATAGTTGGATTATCTAGGTGATTATTGGCCGCAACATTCCAACGATACTGGAGATCCACTTGCCAGTTTGAATCCAACTGCCATTTGCTGCCAATGGCGAGTTGGTTTTGGTAATAATCGAGTTCATAAGTGGCGGTTATCGCCCAGACACTAGCAATGGTACCAGACAGGTACACTTCCTGTTCTTCAGAATCTAAAGAGAAGCCAGAGCGTAACTGAGGGGAGTGAACATTAGTATGAAGTGGCGACTGAGTATAGCTTTGTAGTGGGCCGTAGTCGTCAGCGGCAAGGGCATTATGGAGAGGTAGAAATACTACTAAGTAGCTCAATAGCCAAAGCTTTCCTCCCATTGTCGCCCCCAACTTTTTTGTTATCTATTTGATAACAATAGTTTAAGAGGAAGAGCTTTGCTAAATGGAAAAGCTTACCTGTACGAGCAGGTAAGCGAAGTGTGATTAGGCTGCGCTTAGGTGAGTGGTGATGTATGGCTGCCAAGCGTTTTGGTACAGCTCTTTAGACTCTCTACGCATATTGCGAATTTGCGCCATTTCAAACTCGTTGTAGTCTCGCGCCTCAACTGCTGCCGCGCGTTCAATCTTTTGAATGCGTTCATAGATGTCATGCTCAGGGCCACTTTTAACATCTGCAATGGCTTTAAGGTGAAGTTGAACCTCGGCGACTAAATTGGTTTTCGGCAGTTGAACCAAAACATTCAGATCGCGGTATCCTGACTCTGCAGGTTTTTTGAAGCGGTTTTTTACTTTGACGACCGTGGTTTCGCGGTTGAGTACTTCGTATGCAGACATTAGGCCTTCAATATCGTCAGCGACAATTGTTGCACGAGCTAGGTCAGTAATTCGCTCAGGCTGCCCATCAAGTTCATAGGCGATTTTTTCTTTAGCACGATCAGCTGATTTGACACCCGCGAAGAAAGATTCAGTTGAGGTCAGCAGGGCTGTACTTTTACAGATGGTTTCAAGTTCAGCTTGGGCTTGGTGCGCTTTGCTATACAGCACGTCGAAGTCGGTGTATGGCTGAAGTGGAGTCGTCGACATTGACTTAATGCCGTAAAGGCCGCTTAGGTTATGTTTGAACGCTTTGGAACACACTTCGTTCTGGTTCGTAGAACGGTTTTCCTCGTTACCCGGCGCAGTTGGAATAGCAGCAAATGCAGGTGCACGGCTGAGCATTAGAAGCATCAGGGCCGTAGTTCGCAGAAATAGGCTCATTCACTCTCCTTAGATGTGTAGGGCTTAGCTAAAAAGGTGTCGAAAAAAGTTTCAATCACTAGCGCTACTCATCTCTACATAGTTAATGGGGGCACTTTGTGCGATTCCAATCGCTTTCCTTTAGACTGTTTACAAAAGCTTGAACAGCCTCGCATTTCCTTGGTGCTTAATTAGAGTGCAACCCTTTTCAAAGGTTCATCTTCAATGTGTAACTAAGTATAAAGACTGAAAATGAACCTAATCTGAATGAAGTATTCAGATTAGAATTTATACCAACCAGAATAAATATCTGAACGCCTGTTTTCCCGATTAGTATTAAGTTGAGATACCACTTCCCATCGCTTTCAGATAGGCTATGCACCACAAAGTCGGTAACAGAGAAAGAGAATGAAAGACCCAGAGTTTTGGCACGGTAAATGGGCGGCAAACCAAATTGGTTTTCATCTAGAAGATGTTAATCCGCTATTGATTAAGTATTGGCAGCACACGAATCCAACTCACGATGATGATGTGTTTGTTCCTTTGTGTGGGAAGTCAGAAGACTTAGTCTGGCTTGCGACCAAACATTCGGATGTGCAAGGGGTAGAGCTGAGCAATATAGCGGTACGGGCATTCTTTGCAGAGCACTTCTATACGCCAATGGTTATGCCGATAAATGGTCAGCATGAACTGTTTCAGTTTGATGAGCTATCCATTTATGTTGGAGATTACTTCTCTGCGCCAATCAAGCCTGTTGATATCGTCTATGATCGTGCTTCTTTGATTGCTCTACCTAAAGAAATGCGAGCGCAATACGTAGAAAAGCTCAAATCGTTGCTTAAGCCTGGTGGCCGAATATTGCTTGTCACTCTCGATTACGATCAGGAGCTTATGGCAGGGCCTCCATTTTCTGTACCTGAATCAGAGGTGAAGGAGCTATATCGAGGTTTCAAAATTACTAAGCTAGAGAGCAATGAAGAGGCTGAAAAGCATCCGAAAATTGCCAAACACGAATCAGCTCGATTTGTCGAAGAAGTTTACCTGATTGAGACGATATAAATAATAAAGGCTTGGTGATGATGACCAAGCCTTTTTCTATCGATTAAAGGACTTTAGTAGATAATTTTTACTTTACCTGCACTGTGTTTAGCGTCCTCAATCGCTTGTTCGATAGAGTCGCGACGAGTGATTGCAACACCAAGACGGCGGCGACCATCAATATCTGGCTTGCCAAACAAGCGAAGTTGAGTTTGCGGTGCGGCTAGCGCGTTCTCAAGACCTTCAAATCGAATATCCGTTGAAGAGCCTTGACCTAAAATTACCGCTGAAGCTGCTGGGCCATATTGAGTGATGCTTGCGATAGGCATTCCAGTGAATGCGCGCACATGAAGGGCAAATTCGGAACTGTCTTGTGACATCAAAGTGACTAAACCTGTGTCATGAGGGCGAGGGGAGACTTCATTGAAGATCACCGTATCGCCTTTAACGAACAACTCGACACCAAAGATACCGTGCCCACCAAGTGCATTCACGACTTTGCCAGCGGCGTCTTGCGCGGCTGATAGTGCTTCATCTGTCATGTGCTGTGGCTGCCATGACTCGCGGTAGTCACCATCTTCCTGACGGTGACCAATTGGTGCGCAGAAATGAACACCATCGACCGCGCGAACGGTAAGTAGTGTAATCTCGTAGTCGAAGTCAATGAAACCCTCAACAATCACCCGACCTGCTCCAGTGCGCCCACCTTCTTGAGCATAGTTCCAAGCCTTGTCGATATCCTCTTCAGTTTTAATTACGCTTTGTCCTTTACCTGAAGAACTCATGACAGGTTTACAGACACAAGGCAAGCCGACGGCCTTCACTGCGTCGATAAACTGGTTGTAGTCGTCGGCAAAGCGATATGGTGAAGTGGTTAGTTTCAACTCTTCTGCAGCTAGGCGACGAATACCTTCACGGTTCATTGTTAGTTTGGTTGCCTTTGCCGTCGGTACAACGTTCAAGCCTTGAGCTTCAAGCTCGACAAGTGTATCGGTCGCGATAGCTTCAATTTCAGGTACAACGTAATCCGGTTTTTCTTTTTCGATGATCGCTTGAAGTGCGTCACCATCAAGCATATCGAGTGTATAGCTGCGATGGGCGACTTGCATTGCAGGGGCATTTTCATAACGATCGCATGCGATCACTCCAAGGCCGAGACGTTGGCATTCAATGGCGACTTCTTTTCCGAGTTCACCAGAGCCTAAGAGCAGAACGCGTGTTGCATGATTTGCAGTTGCAGTACCGAACATAATTAACCCTAAAATTGGAAGAGGAATAGATAATTTTGCGAGCATGATACTCATTAACAGATAAAAAGCAAACGTTTGCTTGTTGGTTTTTAGTGGGACTTTCTGGCACTTCGGACATATTGATTTAGCATTAGGATATAACTAAGCGCAGCTCATCGGCTTTGCTTACTAATTGACCTGTTGTTTAGTGTTATTAAGTAAATACTAAATTTTAGAGTTATAATCAGGGTAAATAAAAACTTCTAATAAAACATGGCTACTAATTCAATGCAGTATGATCCTAAAAATTCCATCAAGATTTCTATCGATACACTGACTGTGGGCATGTTTGTAACGGCAATTGAAGACAGCCAACGTGTCAATCTTGCCAATGCGGGACGTGTGCCAACCGAACAAGCGGTTAAACAATTAGTAAAAAACGGTGTTAAGTTTGCGTGGGTAGACAAGGAACTGTCAGCAAAGGGGAGTGTTTTTAAGCCTGTTAAAATGGCTGAAGATAAGCCAGATGAACCCGAGAATCTAACACCGATTCGAAGAAAAAAAGTCAGCCGTTTTTCTCAGCAGAAGAAAGCGCAGAAGATCATCAAAGAAGCGAAAGGTCTTGCACATAAGATCCTAACTCAAACATTTGATGGGCAACCAATACATGTTGATGAGCTTGATAGTCTTGCCGATGACATGATTGAATCAGTACTGCTTGATTCTGACGCTTTGCATTGTGTATCTGCACTGCGCAATAAAGATGAATATCTTCTTGAACATTCTGTCAACGTGGCAACTCTACTCGTGACATTTGGCAAGCACCTCGACTTACCAAGACAAACTCTTAAACAAATGGCGATTGGCGGTATTATTCACGATGTCGGTAAGATCAAAGTCGACGACAAAGTGTTACACAAGCCTGCCCGATTAACGCCAGAAGAGTTTGAGCATATGAAGCTTCATCAGGTCTATGCGCAGCAAATTATCACGACGGTCGCTGGTTTGAGCGATATCAGTAGAGATGTGTGTTTGATGCACCATGAAAAGCTTGATGGCAATGGCTATCCTGCTGGCCTCAAAGGGGACGAGATTCCCCTTCATGGGCGTATGAGTTGTATTGTGGATATTTATGATGCGTTGACGGCAGATCGCTGTTACAAGCAGGGGATGAGTCCGGCCGAAGCATTCAGAATTCTGCTGAGCTTAACACCGAACCACCTAGACAAAGATCTGGTCTACAAGTTTATAAACTGTATTGGTGTATTCCCTGTTGGGGCTTTAGTGGAGTTAAGTGATGGTCGTGTCGGCATTGTCTGGACTTCAAATGCAAGTGATCCGCTAAAACCAGAGATCAAGTGTTTCTACTCGCGTAAATATCATCGATTCGTCGATGTAAGTTTTGTTGATATGAAAACGGCCAAACTGACGATCAAAAAAGCCATCGCCCCTAGTCAGTTGGAAGTGGACCCTAAACCATTTTTTGAAGTTTGATAATTCGCATATCAACAAAAAGGCGCTCATCAAGCGCCTTTTTACTGTTTATAGTTCCAAGTAAGTAATTGGAATGTCAGGGTTTAATGCTTCAAGTGTTGCTTGTGTATTCGCTAGGTGGCTGATTGTTCCGGTTTCCACTTCAACCAAAGCTGCCGCTTCAATATCATTCAAGTCTTGGCGGTCAAGCAAAAGCTGCACTAGAGCGACTTGCAGTGGAGGCAAACTTGGGTTGAACGCCGCGTTCTCTGCGTATGCGCCTTGATAAACATTGCCATCTTTTGTCTTGATCGCAACACCACTTAGGTTATGAGTATACGGTGCATGGCTTCGGTTCAATGCTGCAATGGCAAGCTGAAGCAATTCGTCTTGCTCATTGCTATGTTTACCGTGATCAACCGTAGTCATTAGCGCTGATTCAATACCAAGATCTGATGGGCCAAATGACTCTGGCAAGTACTCTTGAAGGGATTTGCTATCGCGTTGTGGCAACTGAATCTTTAACTTGTCTGCGGTCGACAACTCATTCATAAACTGACGGCAGTGACCACAAGGGCTAAAGTTAATCGTGATGTCTGCAACGCCTTGTTCACCTTTCATCCAAGCATGGCTAATGGCGGATTGCTCTGCGTGGACCGTCTGCCCAAGCTGTACGCCATCAAACTCTACATTTGCACCGAAGTAAAGCTTGCCAGTCAAGCCACGTACAATTGCACCCACATAAAAGTTTGACAGTGGCGCATACGAATAAGCCGCAGCAAATGGTAGAAGGGCAACACGAAGTTCAGCATCGTCTAGGCCAGAGATCGCGAGTAGTTGCTCAAACTGCTCTGAAGAAATTGTTGCGTCAAAATCGTCAGCAAGAAGAATAGGAGATAAGAAATCTGCTACGTTTTTTGGCACTTCAGATAGCGCCTGTTCAATGCGGCTTCTCATAGTGAGTCCTTTAATAAACATTGTTGATATCTTTGAGTTTAGAGCCAGAAGCTAATGTGTAAACTCCGATATTGGTATTACATTCTATGTAAAGGAGAGAATATTTCGGTGATCTGTGTCACGACTGTGATTGTAACGTGGTTGCTTGTTGCATTATTTGAGTGACATCACACATGATAACGATTACAGCAAACAATATAGTGATATGCGTCGAGCCACGAATTGCAGCTCGACTACAATCTGTTACGCTGAAAGCCACACTGCAAGGGTAAAGAAAGAAGGTGCAAGGATCGACGTAATCACACCGCAAACGACCAATGCCAAAGAGCTAAACGCGGCATCTTGGCCATCTTTCTCTGCACAGGTTGCAGTACCAAGTGCATGAGAAACCGTACCCATGGTTAATCCTTTAGCGATTGGATGGGTGATATTGAGTAAGTTATAGATCGGATAAGCCAAGATCGCGCCAAACAAGCCAACGATTAACACCAAAATCGCAGCGATTGCAGGCTCGCCACCGAGATGACTAGAGACTTCCATCGCAATCGGAGTCGTGACCGATTTGCCCAATAAACTCGCGATAAGAGAAATATCCGCCTTTAAATAGACCGCAATCATGCTCGCAGTAAACATCGACATAATGCTACCTACGCCACATGCCAGCATAATAATACGCCAGTTGGCGCGGATCTGCGGTAGCTGTTCATACAAAGGATAAGCTAACGCGACAACGGCAGGTTGCAGTAAGTAGTTGATCCATTGGTTGTCAGCGTAATAGGTTTCAAATGGTACCTTTAGATAAGTCAGTAATGGGATAAGCGCGACTAGACTTACCAATAATGGGTTCATAAATGGGCTTTTAAACTGCTGACATAACCAACGAGCAGCAAAGAAGACAATAATAGTGACGGGTAACCACATTATTTTTGCCCCCCTTTAAGCATTCGATCAAGCATTAGCCCAAGTAGAACCAACACAATCAACGTTCCACCCACTGCGCTCGCCAAGATAGGCAGAGCATTGGCAATCAACATGTCGAAGTGCTCCATCAAACCGACACTGATTGGGACAAACAGCAATACCATGTAGCGGATAAAGAGAGAAGCGCCTGGTTTTACCCATTCAGAAGGCACAAGCCCGCTCGCAAGCAGACCAAACAAAATCAGCATACCAATGATGCTGCCAGGGATAGAGATATCTAACAAGTGTTGAATATTAGTGCCCGCGATAAGGCACAAAAATATCAGCCCCATAGATACGACGTATTGAAGCAAAGTTTTCGGCATAGTGTAAAGTCGTCCAACTGCTGAACCTTCAGAATGCTGAAGGCTCGAATTATTCAAATGCCAACCCTGATTTTGAATTGGAATGGTAGGGCTTAGCTAGGTTGTAGGGTGCAGGACTTGGTTACTATTGTTATTTTTAACTACTAGGATACTCGTTTTTGTACGTATTGGTAGATGGATTTTAAAATAGCGATTTTCTTTTCGTCACTTTCATGTTCGTGAACTAAGTTTTCCAAATTTAGCATGTACTCTTCAATACGACTTTCGAAATAGTCACGACAATGTGTTGCCCATCGTTGTTGCTCTGATTCATCAAGTGTCCACGGGAAGTGCCGCGCGCGGTAGCGGAAAAGCAGTGGTGCTATACGGTCATCGCTGAACGAAATATCCAGCGCAGCTAGGTTATTTGGGTCGGTCTCACGAATGATATTCATCGCAGCCTTATCTGCCGGAGAAAAGAAACCGTCATAGAGCATGCTATCGACATCATTGTTCTTTTCGTACTCGCGCTCAATAGCATAAACACCAATCAGCTTTTCACGAACTTCAGGATGCTTGCGCAATAGGGCTAAGTTCTTTAGGCATTTTTCACGGTCAATACCAATCTTTTCGGCATTTTCAGCGGTGAGTGTTTTAGCCGGAGCAAGAATAGGGCACTTATTTAAATGGATAAGCTTAACAGGGACAGGAAGTTCGTCTGCGGCTAACTCTGAACGCTTAGTGTAAAGGCGCTGATTAAGTTGCTCGGTATCGAGATCAAGCAAGGTTTGCGGATCTTTCGCTAAATCAACACAGATTACGGCGTTTGGATTGGTTGGGTGCCAAGCAACAGGAACAACCCAACTGGTATAGCTGCACTCTTTGCCTAACATGCCCGATACATGCATGAGCGGCGTCATATTCACGATGTCGATCAGCTCATTTAGTTTACGCTTGTGGCGCATACCCAAGAAATAGTCAAACAGCTTAGGTTGCGCAGCTTTCACCTTTTTTGCCATCTCAATGGTTGCGATAACATCCGCCATTGCGTCGTGGGCGTTCTCATGCTCAATACCGTTAGCAACTGACAGGTGCTCTAGCTTGAAGCTGATAAAGCCTTCATCGTTTTCTGGCCAGTTGACCCCTTCAGGGCGCAGCGCATAACACGCACGCATCACATCGAGGAGATCCCAACGTGAATTGCCGTTTTGCCAGCTCCATGCATACGGGTCGATAAAGTTGCGGTAACAGGTGTAGCGCGTTACCTCATCATCAAAGCGGATGCTGTTGTAGCCCAAACTAATGGTATTTGGTGTTGCCAGTTGCTCGTGAATTTTAGCGATAAACTCTGGCTCTAAAAGGCCTTGTTTTTCAGTGGTTTGTGGCGTAATACCAGTGATCAATGCGGCTTCAGGTGCAGGCAGGTAATCCGCTGGTGGCTGACAATAAATAACAAGAGGCTCACCAATTATATTGAAGTCCATATCGGTACGAACACCCGCAAACTGACACGGTCGATCTTTTGCTGGGCTTGTTCCCCACGTCTCATAATCAAAAAAGAAAAACGTAGGCTGATGCTCTTGCTGCATTGTCTTTATTACCAAGGGTTTGAAATCTACCTAGGTATTAGACCATTGGCAGCCACCAAGCGCAATTGTGAGAGAGGAATAAGGCGATAAGAGGTGATTTTTTGGGCGAGTGTTTTTTGCTGAATAGGTCGACACTAGATTACGTGAAGCGAGTCGTGAAAGCATGTCTACCGAAAGATATGATATTTGTTTGCTATTAATCTTGCGTGACTAAGATTAGTTATATAAGGCGGTTAAATATGCTCGAACGGATAGAGCGAGTGCTAGATGTTAATAGCATTGAATATGAAAGCGGCGGTAATACCATATATATTAAGTTGGGTACGGTTACCTCTAAAGTAAAAATTAGGTATGACATTGCGACGAATACCTATCGTGTCAGCTGTAATGAACTTGTGCTTTATACCACGAGCTTTGTTTGGTTTGCATTGACCTTTTTTAGTATGACAAACCATTCAGATAACGCTTGGTGGTCAGGGTATTCAATTGGAATAATGTTTGCGGCCGGTATAGGCGGTTTGTTCCAAATAATAGTAACTTACGTTCAGTTGCTCGACCTTAAGGCTCAGTTGAGGGAAGTCGGTGTTTACTTAAAGTCGGGATGGTAAATCCGTTTAGATTACGCCAAAAAATGGCCGACTTTTGTCAGCCATTTTTCGTTTTAATGAGAACGTTACGCTTGTTGGGTTTCTAGCTCTTCGTCTTTCACGGTTTCCTTCATTAAGCGGCTAGTAATGGTGCCTGCTGTCATGGCGCCCGATACGTTCAATGCGGTACGTGCCATATCGATCAGTGGTTCGATAGAGATCAATAGTGCGGCAATCGTAACAGGCAAGCCCATTGCAGGTAGCACGATAAGAGCCGAGAACGTCACGCCGCCACCCACACCAGCGATACCAAATGAGCTAATCACAACAATGGCAATCAAAGAAAGAATGAAGTTGATGTCCATTGGATCGATGCCAACACTTGGCGCGACCATGACTGCTAACATCGCAGGGTAGATACCTGCACAGCCGTTCTGACCGATAGTGGCACCAAACGAAGCAGATAGATTAGCGATTGCTGGTGGAACGCGAAGCTTGTTGATTTGCGCTTCAGCTATTTATTATTTATCGGGACAGACACGTTTAGCTTCCCCGTTTTCCCAATGTTCAATTTCTCAGTTGCGAGATTTATTCGCTAACTAGGCCGAGGATTGAGGAACAGCAGAGACAGAATCTTCCAACTGGCAGTATAGTAGAACTTTAGTGGCTAATTTTTCGCCAGAATTTGTTTTTACATAATAAGGAAGTCATATGGAAATTAGTAAATTATCTACCTGTTTTTGTACACCTGAAGTGGATTCTTGCCGCGAGTTCTACGTTAAGTATTTTGCTGCTAAAGTAGTTTTTGATTGTGGCTGGTACGTCATGCTGAAAGTAGACCAAAGCGGCACAGAGCTTTGCTTTATTCAGCCACAAGGAGAGATGCAAGTTTTTGCTGGCAACGGCGTGATGCTCAATTTCAATGTTGCCGATGTCGATGAAGAGCACTCACGGCTTATAAAAGCAGGACTGCAAACCATCATGCCATTGGAAGACCACCCATGGGGAGACCGAGGATTTTCCGTTTTAGACCCTATTGGCAACTCGGTTTACGTGTATTCAGATAGAGAGCCAAGTGATGAATTCAAGCAGTATTTCGTTAGCTAACCAACTTGAAGGACAGTCGTGTTTAACTGTTTTGCCTCTAAGCCAATAAGTCACCCAAAACGGGTATCAATCCACCGGGAATTTTTAGTTTCTGGTGGAGCGCGCGCATAATGGGGATGATATCCCCCCTCGCTCCAATACGAACGATTATTGAAGTCTCAGGAATAATGATAGTCACCCTAGGATGCCTTTTCGTTGTACGCTAACCATTAACCATCTATAAGATAAATAGAATGAAAAATCTAAACACCTTCTCATCTGTCACCGAAAGAGATATTGACCTTGTTCTACTTGAAGAACTTAATGTCTCTGAACGGTTCGCCAACTGGCTGGTTACTCGAGTAACTGGTATACCAAGCCAGTTACAGCCTATCGGTGCTTGGCATTCAGTGTCTGATAGTGTACTTGGTGAGTCAGATCTGATCTTTATCTATGAGTCTGATGATTCATCCCATCAAGCCGTTTTGATTGAGAATAAAGTGGACGCTCAAGCTCAGCCAGAGCAAGCAGTCCGATATGGACAACGTGGAAATGTGGGTATTGAGAGCGGCCATTGGGTAGACTTTACAACGTGCTTAGTGGCTCCTCAAAAGTACCTCAATGCCAACTCAGAAATCTATCAGACTCAAATTTCCTATGAAGAGATAATGGCCTACTTCGCTTCAGAGAGTAACTCTCGCGGTATATATAAAGCGAAGTTGATTAAGAGTGCAATTGATAAACAGCGTAGAGGTTATAACTCGACCATCAGTAATGAAATGACGAGCTTTGCCCAATACTATTTAAACTACGTGCAAGAGCACCACCCAGAGTTAAACCCTGAAGTAGCAAAACCAAGACCAGCAGGCAATACCTGGATTCGTTTTTATCCAAATCCAACCGACAAAATGACGCAGATAGTGCACCAAATTTATGGCAATGTTATTAAGATCATGCTGTTTAATCAGGCCGCTAATTTTGACTTCCTATCACAACAACTTGCACCACATATTGATGAGAGCTTATCAGTATACATTTCAGGTAAGTCGGTCATTGTAGAGGCGGGTGCACCAGATATTGACCCTATTGCTCAACAATTTAATGATGTAGTTCCAGAGATTCAGGAATCGATTAAAATTGCTGTTAGGTTAAATCAAATATTAGCCAATTGCCGTCACACATAAACAAAGGATGATAATGAAAGGAAAAATTATAGAGTGGAACGACGAGAAAGGTTATGGCTTTATCTCCGCATTAGGCGGTGAATTAAAAGTGTTTATCCATGTATCTTCTACTAAAAATTCAAGTCACCGTCCCAAGCTACATGACAGTGTTATTTTTGATGTGAGTGAAGATAACAAAGGTCGTTTTAATGCTCAAAATGTCGTGATACAAGGAGCCAATGGTTTTCCGATAACAGTACTGTTTGGCTTAAGTTTTTTAATTGCAGCAAGCGCATCTCTAGTCGTGTTTGATGGAGAAATGCTACTTATCCCACTTTATTGGGTATTAAGCATTTTCACTTACGTTATGTATTCATGGGACAAGAAAGCTGCCCAACAGGGAGATTGGAGAACGCCTGAGAGCACTCTCCATTTGCTCTCATTGTTTGGTGGTTGGCCTGGTGCACTGTTTGCGCAACACCTCTTGCGACACAAATCAAGAAAGCAACCATTTAAATTTATCCTATGGCTGACGATGGGAGTAAATATTAGTGGCTTTATTTGGCTATTTACTGACTCAGGAATGAGCCTTATACAAAATACACTGAACAAACTGTTGTAGTTAAGATAAGGTGCGTTGTTTGTTAAAGTGACGGTACGTTTTATTTCAGTTAGGGAGGTTATATGGGCATGTCATATACCACGGCAAGGATGAACATTGTCGAGGTAGAGAGTCAACTTTCATCAGAGGTGCGGCACGCTCTACTTAAGCGTGTACCTGAGATTTTAACTCCTGAAGTTGTCGAAAATCTGCCACCTTATTTCCATAATATCGACTCTGCGCAACAGGCTCAGGTTTGGCTTGAACGGATGCTAAGTGATAGCCGTTTACTGCAAGTAAAGTCAGCCTCGGGTGAGTTGATAGGCTTTTTGTTTATTTATGTTGAAAATCAGCGTGATGCTCATATTGGTTACTTGCTGGCTGAAGAATATTGGGGTAAGGGATTAGCCAGTGAACTGCTCAAAGGCTTTATCCAAGAGATCTCTAGGTCTGAGCCCTGGAATAAACTGATAGGCGGAGTGGATCGCTCTAATCTTGCCTCTGCTCATTTACTCAAAAATCTAGGTTTCGTTGAACGCGATGGTGATGAAGGGGCAGTTGTTTTTTATGAGTATACGATAGCCAAAAATGACTCGTCTAGTATGTCGTAAAATGCGAGAAAATGGCCGACTTTTGTCGACCATTTTTCATTTTACTGAAAGCGTTACGCTTGCTGCGTTTCTAACTCTTCATCTTTCACCGTTTGCTTCATTAAGCGGCTAGTAATGGTGCCTGCTGTCATGGCGCCCGATACGTTTAATGCGGTACGTGCCATATCGATCAATGGTTCGATAGAGATTAACAGCGCAGCGATAGTCACAGGCAAGCCCATTGCTGGTAGCACAATGAGGGCAGCGAACGTCGCGCCGCCACCCACACCAGCGATACCAAATGAGCTAATCACAATAATCGCAATCAAAGAAAGAATGAAGTTGATGTCCATTGGGTCGATGCCAACACTTGGCGCGACCATGACTGCTAACATCGCAGGGTAGATACCTGCACAGCCGTTCTGACCGATAGTGGCACCAAACGAAGCAGATAGATTAGCGATTGCTGGTGGAACGCGAAGCTTGTTGATTTGCGCTTCAACGTTTAAAGGAATCGTTGCCGCTGAGCTACGTGAAGTAAAGGCGAAAGTCAGCACTGGCCAAATCTTCTGGAAGTATTCTTTAGGGCTCACGCCGACAAAAGAGACTAACACACCGTGGACAACGAACATGAGCGCAATTGCTACATAAGAAGCGACTATGAAGCCTAACAGGTTAAGAATATCGGAGGCACTTGAGGTCGCAACCACTTTTGCCATTAGCGCAGCGATGCCATAAGGCGTGAGGGCCATGATCATCTTAACTAAACGCATAACAATAGATTGAGCTGCTTCGACAAAGGTGCGAATTGGTGATTCAAGCTCTTGTTTTTCAGCCATAACTTTACGTGCAGCAATACCCGTTAATACACCGAAGATGACCACGGCGATGATAGAAGTCGAGCGTGCACCAGTAAGATCAGAAAATGGATTGGTAGGAATAAAGCTAACTAGCATTTGTGGGATGGTAAGGTCGCTCACACGATCAGCGCGAGCTTCAAGGGCCGCTATTCGCGCGGTTTCACGTGCGCCTTCTGTTAAGCCTTCAGCACTTAAACCAAACGCTTGAGTCACCATAATACCAATAAGCGCAGATAATGCGGTCGTCGCAAGTAGGACAGAAATCGTGAGCCCAGAGATCTTGCCCAGTGCGCCACCTTTCTCAAGCTTCACTACCGCTGCGATCATTGAAACCAATACCAATGGCATGATAATCATTTTCAGCAGACCAACATAGCCGCGGCCTACCACGTTTACCCATTCAAGAGTTTGAGCGATAACAGGGTTGCCTTCTTCGAAAATGAGCTGAAGTGCTAAACCAAAAGCACTACCAAAGACAAGGCCAAGTAAGACGAGACGCGATAGGGTGTTCTCTTTTTTCTGTTGTCCATAGAGGAAAAAGAGAATGCCAACAAATATCGCTAATGATGCGATAACCACTACTGACATATAAAAATATCCTTTAGTTATTAATGGTGATATTGATAAAAGTAATATCTTATGGAATTTTATTCGGTATGAAGGGTAATGATTTGAAATGCCCAATTGAAGTTACAAAAGAGCATGAAATATAGCGAACGGTTATTAACATGTATCAATAGGAGGGAAGTTGCTCACATATAGGTGAAACTGAGCAGTTTATTGATACTTTTTAATCAAGTCTCTCATCGCAACGGTATCAAGCGTTTCTAATTTCTTGTTCGAGTGAGAAAACAGCAGATATTGCATGGCCAATGCGACATCAGCAGCATCAATAGGGAGCAGTTTGGCAAGCGGACCAATCATAAGCGGCTGACAGACTTTCAACATGGTTTGGACTACCACCTCATCTTTGCGCGGTTGTTCTCTTAACCCTTTTAGTGGCCCAGGTCTAACAAATACCACTCGCTCAAAACCCATACGTTCAATGGTCAGCTCCATGCGCCCTTTACAGCGCAGGTAATGAGAAACGGCACGAGCTGATGCACCATAGCTCGAAACCACGGCGATTTGCTTTACACCGAGAAGTTTCATCTCTTGCGCAACATCGCACACTAGCTGATAGTCAACCTTCTCTAATGCTTGTTTTGATCCCGCTTGTTTGAGCGTCGTTCCTAAGCAGATAAATCCGAATTGTGGTCTTGGTTTCTCTTCTACCCATTCTTGGATGCGCAGCTCTGGGTGTTGAAGCTCTTCAAGCTTGGGATGAAAGAAGGGGAGTTTGCGGCGAGTCAGGGCATAGATGTGCTCAATAGGGTCGCGTTCTAACATTTGCTTGATCAGCTCGTTACCAATCAGGCCTGTGCTGCCCGCAATAATCACAGTGATGTTGTTAGAATTTTCCAAGATGAACAAACCTATCTGAAAATACATATTGGGTGAATGGTTGAGCATCTTACAATCAAACGTCGATGTCTGTGATCTGAAACAATATTGATACATTGAAAAGCAAAACTAGGCCGCAGATTTAGCCGTGAATGGCTGGGTACCAACAAGACCTCGCACTTGGGCGAGGTCTGCTCTTGCGGTTATGTTAATGATAGAGGAACTTTCTTTTGGTTACGTTGTGGTTTGTTCTGTTTTTGTTTTTTCGATTGTTGATTGGCAATCATAAAACCTCCTTGCACTATCAATGGGGAGAAAACAATGTCACGACGAAAAATAATGCACAGTTTGTGCCGTTATAAACGCTCTCCCTAGCTTAGAGGATAGGCCTTTTTGTCGAAAAATTTCAGTTTTGTTCTCAACTTCACGGTTATTCTACTAATCAGAAAGGCCAAGGTTGAATGGAAAAGCGTGTTAACTCTTTGATTTCAAGTTACACTCACTCCAACAGGAATCGCTAAGGAAGGATAAGGGATGAACATAGAGCTTAGCACGCTTGCAGCGACCCAAATTTATCATTTGATGACCCAGACTGTAATACCTAGGCCCATTGCGTGGGTGTTGACCGACTCGGAACAAGGTAACTACAACTTAGCACCATTTTCTTATTTTACCGCCGTTTCAAGCATCCCCCCTTTACTGATGTTTTCCGTCGGTAAAAAACCTTCAGGTGAGATGAAAGACACAACGCGCAATGTGCTGGAAACCGGAAAACTGGTTATTCATATCGCGCACCATGACTCCGCCAACGAGGTGACTCAAACGGCTGCGACACTCGATCATGGTGAATCTGAAATTGAGGCGACAGGGTTAGAGTTGACCGATTTTGATGGTTTTGATTTGCCCAGGGTAAAAGATTGCCCAATCGCGTTTGCGTGTAAATTATACGAAGTGAAAGAGATAGGTGAAACACCACAAAGTCTTATTTTCGCAGAAATCGAAAAAATGTACGTCGATCCTAATGTTATCGGCGAGCGCAGTGATCGCTTAGTGGTTGACGCACTTAAAGTAAACCCTTTATCTCGTTTAGGTGGCAGTGAGTATGCCACGCTTGAAAACGTCTTCTCTGTTGCAAGGCCTAAGTAAAAAAACATGTTAAATCAAACTTATTCAGATGCTATTTGGCATCGTATTAACCAAAAAACTAAACCATTGGGCGCGTTAGGGCAGTTAGAAGCACTTGCTCATCATATCGCACTGATTCAAAGTCAGGCTCATAGTGACGCCGTCACAAATATTGAGCTTAGCAAGCCAACGGCAATTGTCTTTGCCGGTGATCATGGAATTGCTGATGAAGGCGTGAGCATTGCACCGAGTGCGGTAACCCAGCAAATGGTGCTTAATTTTTTGGCTGGCGGCGCAGCGATTAACTGTTTCTGCCGTGTAAACCAAGTTGAGCTTAAAGTCGTGGATACGGGTATTTTAATTCCCGTTGAGCAAGATGCGGACAACTTTATTGTGCAGCGATTAGGTGAGCGCACCAACAACTTTGCTAGTCAAGCCGCTATGAACTTAGTTACGGCAGAGCAAGGCATTGAACTGGGCAAGCAGCTAGTTAAAAGCATTATCGACGCAGGTTCCAACATAGTGATGTTTGGCGAGATGGGCATTGGCAACACCAGTAGTGCCGCCGCGATTCTTAGCGCGCTTAGTGGCCGATCTGCTAAAGAGTGTGTCGGCCGTGGAACAGGGATCAGTGATGAACAGTGGGCGAAAAAAGTCGAGCTTGTAGAAAAAGGCGTTACACGCTGTGCAGGCTTAGGTGTTGTCGAAGTCCTTGCTGAAGTTGGCGGTTTTGAAATTGTTCAGATGGTTGGGGGCTTCCTTGCCGCAGGAGAGAGCAACACCCCTGTTATTGTTGATGGCTTTATTGTTTCTGCTGCCGCCTACGCTGCATCGCTTATCGACCCAAGTTGTCGAGACGTGATGATTTTTGCCCACCAGTCTCATGAAACGGGTCATCAATATTTATTGTCACAACTGGATGCCCAACCTTTACTGGACCTTTCACTTAGATTGGGTGAAGGAACGGGGGCCGTTTTAGCCATGCCTTTAGTACGTGCCGCGGCTGAGTTCTACAACACTATGGCAAGTTTCGAACAAGCGGGAGTCGTTGTTGACTGATGCCTGCGCTTAAGTATCAATATCAGTTGTTCATGTTGGCTTTAGGGTTCTTCTCTCGCATTCCAATGCCGAAAAATATTCCTTACAGTGAACAACGCATGAACCAAGCAGGACGATATTTTGCCTTGGTTGGTTTGCTGCTCGGCGCTGTGTGTGCGTTGGTTTTATGGGCTTCTCAGCTTATATTTCCTGCTAGTGTTTCGATATTCATTATGATGGTGTTCAGTCTGCTGCTCACTGGGGCATTTCATGAAGATGGCTTAACCGATATGGCTGATGGAATAGGGGGAGGAATGACGGCTGAGCGTCGCCTCACCATTATGAAAGACAGTCGCATTGGCACCTACGGTGCTAGTGCATTGGTGATGGTATTGCTTGGCAAATTTGTTTTGTTGTCTGAATTGATTCAGTTTGAGGAGATTTTGCTGTTTATCATAGTGGCCTATACCTTAAGTCGAGCTGTTGCAGCCTCGTTGATTTATGATATGCCTTATGTCAGTGAAAGCGATACTAGCAAAAGTAAGCCCCTTGCACAGCAACAATCTAGCACCGAACTCGTGGTTTTAGTTGTTAGTGGCTTGATTCCATGTTTATTACTTGGTTTGACTGCCACATCCTTGTTGGTTGTCGTAATGTTGGTGTTTAGAGGGCTGTTTAAGCGCTGGTTAAACAGTCGTATTGGTGGCTTTACCGGAGATTGTCTTGGGGCGGGTCAACAAATTGCCGAGCTATTAATCTACCTCACACTGATAGCGTTAGAGGTAAATAGCTAATGACGATTCAATTGATTCTAGGTGGTGCGCGTTCTGGCAAGTCGAGTTTTGCAGAAGCCCAGACAGAAGAAATAAGCCAGGGTAAATCGAAGCATTATGTCGCGACGGCGATTGCATTTGACGATGAGATGAAACTGCGAATTGCCCATCATCAGGCATCGCGTGGCGACAATTGGATCGAGCATGAATGCCCAGTTAGTCTTGTGGGTTTGATTGCTCAATTCACAGCAACTGACGTGGTGCTGATTGACTGCCTAACGCTGTGGCTTAACAATGTGATCTACAATGACGGCGTCACCCTCACTGATTACGCGATAAAGCAACAAGTCGAAGAACTCGTACTTGCGCTTGAGCACACAAAAGCCGATATCTTAGTGGTTTCAAATGAAGTCGGGCTTGGGGTTATACCTCTTGGCGAAGTTTCACGATTATTTGTGGATCATGCGGGGTGGATGAATCAATCTATCGCAAGCGTTGCCGACAAGGTGACGTTTGTTGCTGCTGGTTTGCCGATGATCTTGAAAGAGACTAAAGAGAAGTAAATGCCAAAGATAATCAATATCTATCTTCTTCGTCATGGTAAAACGGTGGGAGAGCCTGCTTTATATGGTCATACCGATATCGAGGTAGCCACCGATAAACAAACCGAGATATGCCGCAGCCTACTAGAACAAGAGTTCAGCTTTTCTGCGTTGCAAACTTCGCCGCTTAGACGTTGTCACGATCTGGCAAAACTTATCCATGCCAATAGACCTGAGCTTGAGTTGATCGTTAGTGCTGGCTGGAAAGAGACTCACTTTGGTGACTTGGATGGCGTTCCTTTTGCAAAGGCAAAATCATCATGGCCGCTGTTGGATGCTTTTTGGCAAGACCCTAAGCAAAACCCACTGCCTAACTCAGAAGCTTTGAGCGACTTTTACAGCAGAATCTCCACCACTTGGGACGAGTTTGCCAGAACTGTCGACAAAGACACATTAATCGTCTGTCATGGCGGTACGATTAGAATGATTCTTGCGAGACTACTCGCGCTAGATTGGGCTAATGCTGCTCTTTATTCGACATTGAGTATTGCTCATCAATCTTTAACCCATATTCAAATTACTCAAGCAGATCAGAACTATTTTCGGGTTTGCATGATAGGAAAACCGTTAATCGGAGCGAAGGAATTATCATGACCGCACCTAGCTGGAACTTATCCATTGCTTATCAAGATCTTAGTGACCCAAGAATCGAACAAGATATCGAATTAATTAAACAGTGTATTCAGGCGTTAGGGTTACATGTTGAAAATCGCGAATCGGTTTCTGTGACTCAGAATGCCATTCAGACCAGTGAAGCGGCAGGAAAACTACTTGCGACAATCAACACTTTTGCGCAGTGTCATGCGTCTATTGATGCAACTGACACGCAAGCCAAAGGGCTCGTTGGTCGGGTGGCTAAATTAAGTTCAGAGCTATCGCAAGCCTTTGCTCCATTCGAGAATACGCTCACCATGGCATCAGAAAGCTTCATTAAGGAGCTGCTGAGTCATGATAGCCCTGATGTTGCAGGGCAAGCGTTTCAAATTGAGTGTACACGCAGGCTTGCTAAGACCAAGCTCAGTGTGGCTCAAGAACAACTTTTGACTGCCCTAGAAGTCGACGGCCGTGATGCGTGGGGCCGACTTTACGATAATATTACAGGTTCGCTGCACGTGACCTTGGAGGATGGTCAAAACAACAAAGTTGGCTTCTCTCAAGCGGCTAGCATTTTGTACGGAACAGACTTTGAACATCAAGAACCTGCATGGCGTGGTATTCAATCTGCAATGAAAGACAACCAAGAGTCATTTGCGGCAATTCTAAATGCGCTAGCCGGCTGGCGATTAACTGAATACCAAAAACGTTCGACTAAACAAGATGTGCACTTTTTAGATCCAAGTTTGCACGGTAGTCGTATCCAAGCGGCGACGCTAGATGCCATGATGTCGACAGCCAAAGACAACCGCGAGATTGGGCAAAAAGCAGGGCGGCTAATGGCGCGAGTGCATGGTTTGCAGCAGATGCGTCCGTGGAATCACCTTGCGGGAATGCCAAGTTTAACTGATGCCGAACCGACGGTTTATCGCTTTGATCAAGCGATTGAAATCATTCGTGCCGCATTTGCGCAAGTTAATATTGAAATGGCGGAGTTTGTTGATTTAATGGTGGTCAATGGTTGGATCGATGCAGAACCGACAGAAAACCGCCGATTAGGTGCTTACTGCACTAAGTTTGCTGCAACTCGAACGCCACTAGTGTTTATGACATGGGGTGGGAGCCGCTCTGATCTACTTACGTTAGCGCATGAGTTGGGCCACGCATTCCACAATTGGGTTATGCGTGATATGCCACTTTGTCAGACTCGTTACCCAATGACGCTTGCCGAAACAGCTTCGATCTTTGCCGAGAATGTTGTCCGTGACTATCTATTAGAGCAAGTGCAAAGCCGCGAAGAAAAATTGGAAATGTTGTGGGAAGAACTATCAAGTTGCTACGCGCTGATGGTTAATATTCCGGTTCGTTTCGAGTTTGAAAAACGTTTTTACGAGCAACGCAGTGAAGGGGAACTAACTGCACCGCAATTGTGTGAACTGATGAGTAAAACGTGGGCAGAGTGGTATGGGGAGTCGATGTCGGAGCCTGATCCATACTTCTGGGCAAGTAAGCTGCATTTCTCTATTTCAGAAGTGAGTTTTTACAACTACCCATATTTATTTGGTTATTTGTTTAGCATCGGTGTTTACGCACAGCGAGAAAGTAAAGGTGAGCATTTCTATAGCGATTACGTCAGCTTACTACGTGACACTGGATCTATGATGGCTGAAGAGGTGGTAGATAAACACTTAGGGATGGATTTATCAAAAGCGGATTTCTGGCAACAGAGCATCGATCGTGTAAAAGCAAAGATTGATGAGTTTGAATTGTTGCTAGATCAAAAATAAACAGCGTAAAATCATGATACTATCAATTAGCCGAGTAGATTCTCGGCTAGTTTGTGCAGCGAGAGCCTTCTTTTCCTCCCCCTAGTGAGGAATTTGATAAATTACGATGAGGCACAAGATTTGTGTCAATAAGTGGGATCGCTCCTACATAATTTGTCTGAACAATTCATTAACATACCCGCTGTGCAATAAAGGAGTAGCGCATGACGAAAACCCTCTTTCGCCAATCTTTTCTTTTTGACAGCTTAGACTTAGAACAAGAAATGCCAGCCAATGAAATGATTGTTGCTGGTGGAACTGTCTTTAAATTACATCAACGTGGTGTGTTGGAGGTGATTCCAGCGAATCTATCTGACGAGAGTAAGCACATCATTATTTCGTGTGGTATTCATGGCGATGAAACTGCACCAATGGAAATTGTCGATAAAATCATTGCAGATATTCAAACAGGGTTTCAACCCGTAACGAATAGGCTGCTATTTATCAATGCTCACCCAGAAGCCACCAATGCTCATACGCGATTTATAGAGACAAATCTTAATCGTCTATTTGATGACAAAGAGTATGAGCCATCAAAAGAGCTTGAAATTGCAAACGATCTAAAGCGTGTGGTGACTGAATTCTATCAAGGTACACCGCAGTCTCAGCGTTGGCACCTCGATCTGCATTGTGCCATTCGCCTTTCAAAACATTATTCCTTTGTCGTGAGCCCGAAAGTTCGTCACCCTGTGCGCAGCGAAGCATTGATGGAGTTTGTCGCGAGTGCTCACCTTGAAGCTGTGATGTTTTCTAACGCGCCCTCAAGTACATTTAGTTGGTTTAGCGCCGAAAACTTTGGTGCCCAAGCGTTAACAGTGGAGTTAGGCCGTGTGGCAAAAATTGGTGACAACGAGCTAGATAAGCTGGTTGCGTTTGACCTAGCGTTACGAGACTTGGTGTCTAGTAGCCAGCCCGAGCACTTGCCACGTAAACCGATCATGTACCGTGTGAGCCGAACTATTGTTCGCATTCACGAAGATTTTGACTTTTTATTTGATGACGGTGTTGAAAACTTTACCGCCTTTAAGCACGGCGAAGTCTTTGGCCATGATGGAGATAAACCCTTGATGGCGAAAAATGAAGGTGAGGCGATTGTGTTCCCAAACCGTCATGTTGCCATTGGTCAAAGGGCTGCGTTAATGGTTTGCCCAGTGAAGACTCGCTACGAGGAAGGGCAGATCGTCTACGATTAAAATCAAGATAGGCTTTCTATTTTAATGGCTTAACGGTATCGTTAAGCCATTATTTTTTCCGGGTTTATCAGGCTAATCAGCAACAACATGGAATTTACTCAGCTCTTGGAGCGTCGGCGTCAAAGATGGATGCGCTTTGGCCTAGTGTTTATTGTTTCTCTTTTGCTTATCAGCAGCTTGTATTTAGTTGTTGGTGAAGTGTTCATTTTTCCCTTTCAAGAACTCTCGTCTCTTCAAGAACAGTTGATCCTTCAACTCCGATTACCGAGACTGCTAGCCGCGATTGCCGTCGGTGCTTCGTTAGCGGTGTCGGGGGCGGTGCTTCAAGTGTTGTTAGGCAATGTATTGGCTGAACCTGGAGTACTAGGTATTTCGGGCGGTGCTAGCGTGCTTATGGTGTTAGTACTGTTTTTTGTTCCCGCACTCGCAACGCCTGTGGGCTTTATGCTTGCGGCGGTCATTGGTGCGTTGGCGTTTACCTTACTATTGGTGTTTGTTGCGAAAAAAATGCGCTTAACTACAACGCGACTGCTTTTGGTTGGCGTGGCTCTGGGTATATTGTCTGGTGCGGTTGTTACTTGGGCATTTTATTTCAGTGACGACCTTAGTTTGCGTCAACTTATGTACTGGCTGATGGGCAGCATTGGTGCAGCAAGTTGGTATCACCATGTTCTTACTCTGGTGCTCATTCCAGTCCTTGTTTGGTTGTGCTGTAAAGGGACGTTGCTTGACAAGTTGATGATGGGAGAACAACACGCTAAGCAACTGGGTATTGATGTCGACGAAGCGCGTTGGAAGCTGATTTTTGCTGTGTCTATTTTAGTCGGCGGCTCAGTAGCACTCGGTGGCGTGATTGGTTTTGTTGGTTTAGTCGTACCACATTTACTTAGGCTTGCGTTTGGTAGTGAGAACCGTTACTTAGTGCCTATTTCAGCTTTAGCAGGTGCTACGCTGGTGGTGTTTGCCGATTTGATTGCGAGAACGGCGTTGAACTCGGCTGAGCTACCTTTAGGTGTAGTGACTACGTCAATTGGTGCTCCGATCTTTATTTGGATGTTGGTAAGTAATCATGATTCACGTTAATAGCCTCTCTGTTGGCTCACGGCTATTGCCACTCTCGTTTGATATCTCGCCAGGGGAGATATTGCATGTGATAGGGCCAAATGGAAGCGGGAAAAGCACCTTGTTATCGGCGGTTGCAGGTCTACTCGATTTTGAAGGTGAGGCAAAGATCTTTGAGCAAGATGTCAAATTTGCCTCTATCGAGGCCTTGTCTAACAGCCGAGCATTTTTAGCGCAAAGTGATCGCCCAGCGTTTAACCTTGATGTGGTTCACTATCTATCCTTATCTTTGCCAGCGACAGTGCAGTTTGATTCGGCTCAAATCACTGGCGTGATCGAAGAGCTTTCGCAGTTGCTGGAGATCGATGACAAACTGCATCGCTCGATTCATCATCTATCTGGTGGCGAGTGGCAGCGAGTGCGTTTATGTGCGATATGCCTGCAGATCTGGCCGACTCTTAATCCTCACGCCAAATTACTTGTTCTCGATGAGCCTGCTGCACCACTCGATATAGGTCAAGAGACCCTGCTATACAAATTGATTCAGCGTGTCGCTGAAATGGGCATTGCGGTACTGATGTCAAACCATGACCTGAATCGTACTCTAAAGCATGCAGACAAAGCATTGCTGCTGGAAAAAGGGGTATTACAAAGCGTTGGTGATGCCAAACAAGTGCTTTCCGTCACCGAGTTATCTCGTGTGTTTAGAACCCCGGTAAAACGCGTGGTCGTTGAAGGTTCTCCCGTCTTATTATTCGATTAGAATTACCACTAAAGGGTTATATTTGGTGCAAGGTGCACTTAAATCGATCGCTTGGCTTTGTTGTGATGAAAAACGTTGCTTAAAAATCCTTACAAATCAATAAATTAAAGTTTTCTATGAGTTGGCACACAATTGGCAACGATAAGAGCGATACATTCTCGTTCTTGTTAGGCGAATTCAAGCAGAGGTAGGTGACTGTAGGTGGGCACTGAACTGAAGTTTGATGAAGTCATTTTTACTATGGCAGCTTACGCCACCTAAGGGCTTACCCAAAGGTGGCGTCTTTTTATCTATTTCGTGAGTGGTGCTAGATCCGCCGGACGGTAGTAAACCGACTTAAGCACTTTGCCTTGGCGAATAGTCTTAGCGTCAGAAACAAAATCTTCGGCACACTTAGCGATGATATAGTCACCTTTTTGTACCGCCATTAGCTTGATACCTTGCTCGGCGTAGTGAGCTTCGGTTTCTGCATACTCTTTCTCATTGCGGCACACTTTGCTCATATTGCTTGAATGTACTTCGTCCCAACAAGGTAGGAAGTCGATACCACGGTTAACAGCGACATTAAGTAGCAAGTCGATGAGGTAGTTGATTGCTAGGTTATCTTCAATCTTATCGTGACCAAGATGAACCAATCGACCCATCAAAACATACACGCTGTCGATAATTGCATCCGCCTGTTCAGTTTTATTGTCCGCTTCAGCAAGTTCAGTAAGCTCTTCGATTGCTAGAGATGTATGTAGGGTATCGGCTTTATCGTCTAAACTATCAGGAGAGGCTACAGGTAAATCGAAAGTACTACGGAACTCTGAAATGTCGCGGTATAGGTGGTCAAAAATAGCGTTGGTCAGTTTTGAAAGGTGCATATCCATTAACCCGGATGTTTTTAAGATTGTGCAATACTATCAGAGCCGCTCAGCTCTCGCCATGTAGGGATGGAGATTAGTGGGTTGAGAGACAAATATTTGAGCAATGAAATGAGATAATGGTTGCATTGAATAATTGTCTAACTCTATCTTAAATAAAGAAATTATCTATTGGTGAAAGAAATATGGTTGTAGAGAGCGAAAAAGTAATACGCCGTTTGTATCAGATCACTAACGACTATCAGAAAGGGTTTGATATTCAGGTAAGCCAACTGATTATGATGGGGTTAGAGCGTTTTGATTTAGATATTGGTATTTTATCTCACATTGAAGGTGATAAATATACAGTGCTTAATTGTGTGACTCCAGAAGGAGTAGAGCTGAACAATGGTGATACCTTTGATTTCGATAAAACCTATTGTGAGATCACTTGTCAATCATTTGGCCCGGTGATGATTGAAAATATGGGTGAGCATGACCAATACGCGACACATCCTGCTTATCAGGCATTTGGTTTAGAGTCTTATATAGGCGTGCCCATTTTCATTGACGACCAGATTTTCGGTACGCTTAATTTCTCTTCGGCGGTTCCTTATCCACGTGAGTTTAAAGATATTGATATTGATGCGCTTAAGTTGATGGCATCTTGGATCGAAGTCGAGCTTATTCGAAGAAAGCAGGAACAACGCTTACAGCAACTCAACGCTCGTTTAGAGTATCAAGCCTATCATGATGCACTAACAGGTGTGGCGAATCGGCGCAGTATGTTCAAAACAGTCCACCTCGATATCGAGCGCATGAAACGTGCAGGTGGGAAGGGGACTCTCGCAGTGATTGATATTGACCATTTTAAACGCGTCAATGATACCCACGGGCATCAAATTGGTGACGAGGTGCTAAAAAAGGTCGCCTCTGCAATCGAATCGCAATTGACTGAAAGTGACTTTGTCGCTCGTTTTGGTGGTGAAGAGTTTGTGGCGTGGCTTCCAGAGAGAAGCACTGAAACTAGGCGCGAGATCGTAGAGCAGGTTCGAACATGCGTGAATGGTATTGAAGTCGATGGTAAACCGATTACGGTTTCAGTGGGTTCATGTGAGTTCGACTTTGCGAATTTGGAGCATGTACAAAGCGACAAAGCAACGCTAGACGAAATTATTCATGTTGCTGATGACAACCTTTATGCCGCGAAAGAAGCAGGGCGAAATAAGACCATTAATTCTGACTGGGAGGTTTCAGTCAGTGCTATTGATGAAGTGAACGAGTAGACAGATAACAGTTCTCAATAAACTCCAAAAGCGCCAGAGGGCGCTTTTTGATAGGTATGCGGCGAGCTTTCTTTAACAGAATAAATACGGGAACAGTTTTCTACGCTCCTCAGCAGTCAGTGACTCTACACGCGCGATATTGGTATCAGGAATCGCTTCTGGGTTTGGATAGTGTTTAAGCACCTTCTCCATGCTCTCTTCACGAATCAAATGAAACACCGGATAAGGGGAGCGGTTAGTTAGATTCTCAGCATCTTCGGGCTCTGCGCCACCAAAACAATAATCTGGGTGGAAAGTCGCAAGTTGGAAAGTACCCTCCCACTCTTGCTGTCGAATTAACGCTTCAATCCAATCAATAAACAAGTTGTAGTCATAGAAATCATTCAGCATATTGGGGACAGCAACCAGTGTGGTTTCCAACACCTCAGGCTCCGTTGCGTCGAGTTCCATAATCTGCGCCAAGATATCTTCCAACAACACTTCTTCTGTTGTCGCCTCACTAACAAAGATCTTAATTTGCTTGTTGCGTTGGGGCTTTGCGGCAAAAGGGCAAAGATTGAGCCCGATAACGACATCATTGAGCCATTGATTTACGGCGTTCTTCACTTCATTGACATTGGGCTGTGTTGAGCGATTGGTTGTCATTTTGCTTCCAATTTAGAGTTTGGCGCAAGAATAGCAGAATCTTGTGGTTGTGGCTCGTGCTCTTCCCACTTTGAGAGCTTGTGGCACAGTACAAAAATAGCAGCGTAAAGCAATGACCCCCCAGCGATAACATAGCCCCAATCACCGTGTTGCCAGCAGTAAATTAAGAAGAAACCACCGATACTTCCGCCAACGTAATAATGAACCAAGTAGAGTGCAGTGGCCGTCGCTTTGGCGTGGGTAGCTTTTTGGCTGACCCAAGCATAGGCTAAGGTATGGGTAAAAAACGCGCCAAAGCTGATCAGAAGCAAGCCCATCATCATAAACGCCAGTGAATCTACATAAGCGATCACCATGCCCAATAGACTGATCAAGCTGCCAGTCACCATACCAGAGACACTTTGATGTCGTTTACTCCACACCGAGGTAAGCTTTGAGCTTAAAGTTCCAGAGAGATAGCAAAGGAAGATTAAAGATGCCAAACCAATGGGTAAGTTATGTGGCGCTGAGACTAAGCGGAATCCCATCACCGAATAAAGGTTAACAAACAGAGCGAAGTTTACTCCACCAATTAACATAGCGATCCAAATGGTCTTGTTTTGTAGGTGCTTAACCAGTGCGCGATTGTGATAACGCAACATACCCGTTTGGGGAGTAAAGTTGTTTTGCTTCGGTAGACTAAAAGCGACGACGATGGCACCCAGCAGAGTAAAAACTGCCATGCAAATAACTGCTTGTTGCCAGCCCAAGGCATCAGTCAATGTACCGCCGACAATCCGCCCGGTGATCCCGCCCAACGAGTTAGCCGCAATATAGCCCCCAATGGCTTGGCTAAATGCTTTTGTCGATAGTTCCTCTACCATGTAGGCAACGGCGACGGACGCAAACGCTGCCAAAGCAATGCCCATCAAGGCCCGTAACATAACAAGTACAATGATTGAATCGCTGATCAACATTGCTAAGCCGATGAATGGCATAGCGATAAGACCGATTAACATCACATTGCGCCGCCCAATCGACTCAGAGGCCACCGCCCAAGGAACAAGTGAAACCGACAACGCAAGCGTAGTTGCCGCAAAGATCCAGTTCACTTGGGTTTCGCTGACCTCAAAGTGTTGCGCCATATAGGGCAACATAGGTTGGAATAAGTACAGGTTGCAGAACACGATGAAAGAGCCTAACGCTAGGCTAAAGGTCACTTGTCGATATTGTTTGGTTTTCAGCTCTATCATAGGGCTATTAGGCTTAAAAATGTAATTATGTGATAAAAATATCAGTCAAACTTTGATATATAAAATATATTAAAGATATCGACACGATATAATTTTAATATGGCCATTGCAGTGGACTCTAAACATCTTAAACATTTTGTTGCGGTCGCTGAGCATAAGCACTTCACTCAGGCTGCGAAAGCGCTGCATATTGCTCAACCAGCGCTCAGTATTTCAATTAAAAAATTAGAACAGAACTTAGGTGTTGAGCTTTTTCGGCGTGAAGACCGAAAAGTCTCGTTGACCGATGAAGGCGCGGTTTTATACGAACACGCTAAGCGAATACTCCAGCAACTGGATGACGCCCAACTGGCGATTGATGAGCTAAAAGGGCTTGAAAAAGGTGAAGTCAGGCTAGGTGCACCCAGTATGATGGGGTCTTATTTTTTTCCTGAAGTCTTAATGGCGTTTAAAAGTCGTTATCCAAATCTCAAGTTAACGCTTGTCGATGCAGGTACGCGTTCGATTCGACAAATGCTGCTGGATGGTGAGCTGGATATCGGCGTCATTAATGATGAAAATGTCCCTGATGATCTGGAAACAGACCACCTGCTGCGGTCCGAGATGGTGGCTGTAGTCTCCCGTGACCATGAGTTTGCTCATCGTAAGTCGATTAGCTTCGACGAGTTTTTTGACCATGAACTCGTGATGTTCAAAACGGGGTATTTCCATCGTGACTTTATTGAAAACCAAGCAACTCATTGCAATAAAGAAATGAGGTTTTCCTTTGAAACCAACTTATTGCCCATGATTTTAAGCATAGTAAAGCACGAGTTTGCCATTACTGCGCTGCTAGAGCTTGTTACACAGCATGAGAAAGATGTCGTTGCCGTGCCTTTCAACGACAGAGTGAAGCTCGATTTGGCTTTAGCTTGGAGAAAAGACGGTTACCTTTCGATGGCGGATAAAACCTTCATCGAATTTGTGAAGCGATACACCTAATTTTTCATCCGGCTACCAATATCACATTTTGCTGTTTCTCTATCGCACCTTGGTACTAGTTGAAGTAGTTTGGAACTACTCAATAAACTTTGACTGAAGGGTAGGGAAACCGTTCTATGCAAATACGCATCAATCAACTCAATATTGAATCTGGAACCAATCAACTCGCCATTGCGCAATGGAATATTGCTGAAGGCCAATCATGGGGCGTATTCAGTACCGAAGGCGATATCGGCTCTGTATTAGGATGCTTATTGTGTGATGAGTATGAGTTCTCACCGCAGAGTGTAGAAAAAAGTATTGGGACGGTCGCTCAAGTCTCTTTGGTTGAACAGCAAAGGTTGCTCGAAGAAGAGATAGCCAAAGATAACACCGACTTTCTGGATAAGATCGACAACGGTACTCTGGTTTACGAGCTTATTTTTGAACAGTGCCAGTCTGAACAGTTGACTGAGCAGTTAATTTCGGATTTGGATCTCGAACATCTTAGGCAGAGCGGTTTTCGGGTGCTCTCTACTGGAGAGACTCGCCGCGTTATGCTTGCTCGCGCTTTAGCGACCAAACCTGATCTTATCGTACTTGATAATCCTTTTACGGGTTTAGATATTGCGCACCGTACTTCATTGGCTAACTATTTAACCCAGCTCTCAGATTCAATTCAAATGATCGTAACTTTCAATCGTGAGGAAGACATTCCAGATTGGATAGAACAAATCGCTTTGTTCAATCACGGTAAGCTTGAAAGTGTCATGGACCGAACAGAGTGGGAATCCCATCCGGTCATTAGCCAAATTAAAGCCCAGTCACAGCAGCAAAGTGAACAGATGTTGGCGTTGATTCATCGTTATCAGCACGCTCATCACTTTGAAAATCCACTATTTGAAATTCGTGATGGCACCGTTGCGTACACTGAGAAAACCATTTTCACTGACTTAAACTGGCGGATTGACAACGGTCAACATTGGCAGATAAAAGGCCCCAATGGATGCGGTAAGAGTACCTTGCTGGGGTTGATATTTGGTGACCACCCACAATGTTACTCCAACGATATTCAAATCTTTGGTAATCAGCGTGGTTCAGGAGAGTCTATTTGGGAGATAAAGAAGAATATTGGAATGGTGTCTTCTGCACTTCACCTTCAATACCGAGTGAGTTGTAAAGCGATTGAAGTAATTTTGTCAGGTTTTTATGATTCTATCGGTCTATATCAGCAACCGAGCAAAAAAGAGGTTCTGGTTGCGCGTGAATGGTTGGAAATACTTCATATGAGTGAGTATGCCAACACCTCATTCAGGCAACTGGAATATGGTCAGCAAAGATTGTTGCTTATTGCTAGGGCGATAGTGAAGCAACCCGCATTGCTTATTTTAGACGAGCCGTACCAAGGGCTAGATTATTTAGGAAGACGATTAGTGAAGAACACCCTTGAGTTGATTGCGCAGGAAAACCTTAGCCAACTGCTCTATGTGTCGCATTATCAGAAAGATAAGCTTGAGAGCATTCGAAATGAAGTTGAGTTTATTTATGATGACAGTGTGAGTTGCTACAAGCCTCACGTTCGCGCTAATCTTAATTAATAGTTTTGTCAGGGTTATGTAAAACTGTTGAACCATAAGTCTCTTGTTATATCTAAAGCTACTGGAACAATACCCACATATGTGTGATAAATAATTTGGGGGGAGATTATGATTAGCTGCAACGACTACGATTATATCGAAATTGTATGTATGTACCGTTATCCGGTACGGCTTCATCTCAAATCGGGTGTATATGTCGAAGGCGAAGCTCTCGATACAGCTCGAAATGAAGACAAACAAGAGTGTATCAAGGTTTCTATGAGTGGAATCGAGCACTTAGTTGTGCTCGATGATCTGGCGGAGCTTGAGGTGCTAACAAATAACCCTCACTTCATCAGCAAGCTGTTTTATTAGCCCTTAGAGTTATACATCTTCTCAAAGTTGTTTGGGTTCCAGCCAATCATAATTCTGTCGCCAATTTTTAGCACTGGCAGTGAACGAGCGCCAATCGCATCTAACTCTTTACGACCGCGTTGCATCTTAGCGTTGGTCAATCGGTACTGGTAGCCCTTAGAATCTAAGTAGCGCTGTGCATCTTTGCAGTGTGGGCATTTGTCTTTTACGTACAGTACAAGTCGTTTCATGGTTTGTTCCTACTCGTTTATTAAGCGCAGAGTTTAATGAAAAGGTCGTGAATGGCAAGTGCGAATAGAGTAGACTTGTGCGCCTTTGTTAATGCTTAAGGCCCTCACAGTCAAGATGAATCCAGCGCTCCGTTATATTCAAGGTTACCCAGAACATATCGTTACTCCCGTTACTCAAATGGTCGAGGCTGGGCGTTTGGCCACATGGTTTGAGAAGCGCTACCCAGACAATCACAGTATCAAAAGTGAAAAAGCGCTGTTTGAATATGCGATGGCGTTAAAGAACCGCTATATGAAAAAGACCGCGCCGCTGAGTAAGGTGATATACGATAATAAGATTCATCTAATTAACAACGCCTTAGGGTTACATACCTATGTGGCTAAGGTTCATGGCGGTAAAATTAAATCAAAGAATGAGATTCGCATTGCCAGCGTGTTTAAGCATGCACCTGAGCCATTGCTTCGAATGTTAGTGGTTCACGAACTCGCCCACCTGAAAGAGAAAGAGCACAACAAAGCCTTTTATCAGCTCTGCTGCCATATGGAACCGGACTATCATCAACTTGAGTTGGATGCCCGCCTGTTTATGATCTACCTAGAAACTGACAAACAAAAATAACGCTATGACTCGCCCAAACAAATACTCTCAACCTAAGAAAACCGACAAAAAAGACTCGCAGAAAGTGAGCGAAATGAAAGTGGTCACCATAAAAGGGCAAAAAGGCTTACATAAGCGTAATCTGCACCAAGGTCGATATGATTTCGCTAAGCTGACAGCGGCACTACCTGAACTTAAAAAGCATGTGGTAAAGAACCCAAAGGGCGAACCGAGTATCAATTTTTCCGATCCTTTGGCGGTCAAGCTACTCAATAAAGCACTGCTTGCTCATCACTATGGAGTGGCTGAGTGGGACATCCCTCAAGGGTATCTATGCCCCCCAATTCCGGGCCGTGCAGACTATATTCACCGCCTTGCTGAGTTGCTTAGTCAAGAGAGCAAAAGTCTCAAGCATAACCAAGTTCGCGCACTCGATGTTGGAGTTGGAGCTAACTGTATTTATCCTATCGTTGGTGCCACACAGTACGGCTGGCATTATGTGGGGTCGGATGTTGATCCTATCTCGGTGGAGAATTCGAATCAGATTGCGCAGTCAAACACGGTTCTGCATGGTCGTGTAGAGTGCCGATTACAACCAGACAGCCGCCATTTCTTCAAAGGCATTATTGCCGAAAATGAATACTATGAGCTGACGACCTGCAACCCACCGTTTCATAAGTCTCTTGAAGAAGCGCAGCAGGGGAGTGAACGTAAAATCAAAAACTTATCGGCCAACAAAGGCAAGCGTGGTCAGGCTACTGGGCATATAAAGGGCCAGCCATCACCTATACTTAACTTTGGTGGACAAAAAGCCGAGCTTTGGTGTCCTGGCGGCGAAGCGGCATTTATCAAGAATATGGCGTTTGAAAGTCGTGGCTTTGCTCAGCAGGTACTGTGGTTCTCAACCTTGATCTCTAAAAAAGAAAACGTGCGGTGGATGCGTAAAAATCTTGAAAAAGCAGGGGCAAAAGAGGTGAGAATTGTTGAAATGAGCCAAGGGCAAAAGGTCAGTCGATTCATCGCATGGAGCTTTAAAACCGAAACGCAACGTCAAAGCTGGTTGAAACTGAAAAGCTAATCATCCAAATCTAACAAGGAGGGCATATGGAGTTTGAGATTTATATGCCCTGTGAACCCGCTTGGATCTGTGACAGTTTCTTGCTCTTATTTGCCGTTTTGTTGGCAATGGGGCTTATCGGTTTTATATATATTCTCTACAAAGAGTATCGAAAAATACAGCGTGCTTCACGGGTCCGGCGTAGGCGAAATATCCACCATTCAAAACGAAAACACTAGCCCATACTCTCTAGTTTTTGCTTATATTTTCTTTCTAACATCGGGTTTCCTGCTTTGTGCTCTAATTCGACCAGCAGCCTTAGCGATGGCTTCTGTAGCCCGTACCTCTGTTGGAATTTCAATAACCTCAATCTTGCATCGTTAAACGAACCTGCTTCTATTTCCAATTTGGCTAGCGTCAACAGTGAACGTGGCCGGTTAGGGTCATAGTCTAGGGCTCGTTTAAAGTATCTTATCGCTTGCGCCGGCTGCTTCGCTTTAATAGCGCAAAGTGCAGCATTCTCATAACTTGCAGATGACAAATAATAATAGGGTTGAGCAATGGCTTGATTGAAGTATTGATCAGCGCGAGCGTAGTGGCCTTGTTTGCATAAGAATGTCCCGTAGTTGTTAAGCACATTACCATTTTTAGGGTGCTGCTTTAAGGTTAAGTTATACAGCTGTTCGGCTGAATCAAGCTCACCGACTTGCTCGTAATAGTGAGCGAGTGCGAGTTGAGCGCGATAATAGTCGGGGGCGTGTTCTATGGCTTGCTCTAGGTTCTCTCTTGCTTTGAGCATATTCCCCTTCTCTAGATAACCAACTCCAAGTGCAATTCGTGCTTCAGAGCGTTGCCGAGCATCTGAAATGTCATGGGAAATGGGTGCCATACAACCAGAAAGGATTAGACTTAGAGCAAATAGAATTAAGCGCATAGTAGGTCATGAGTTTTGTGAGTATGTTGAATGTATATCTCAACTCATCCGGTCTGATTAGCGAGTGGAGCAAAGTATGCGACAAGTTTTGCAGTTGGCGGTGCAAGTTGATGAGGTGGAGAGTGACAAACACAGCGGCAGTTCTAACAACGATAATAAGCGTTATTATCGGTATGGCAGTCAAACCTTCGTCTGCAAATGAAACTGATGCCGAAATAGAGAAGACAACCAAAGGCTTAGCGTTTGTGAGAGTCGTTAATCCACAAGCGAGCAGCCGGGTGATCTTTATTCACGGCTCTCCGGGTAGTCACGCAGCTTATACAGATTATTTGTCTGACAAGGCGCTGCGATCGAAAGCTGAACTTATCTCTGTCGACCGCTTAGGTTATGGGGAGTCTAGCCCCGTTTTGGTCTCTAGCCTTGAGCGACAAGCCGCGGCAATAGGCGAGTTGCTTACCAAAGACAAAGCGAATATTTTGGTTGGGCATTCGCTAGGCGCTACGATTGCCTTGGCTCTTGCCATCCAAGCGCCAAATATGGTTGATGGATTAGTCTTGGTGGCACCCGCATTGGATGCCAAGCTTGAAGAGCCAAAGTGGTACAACGAGATTGCAGATACCTGGCCGATCAATTGGATCCTGTCTCGCGATTGGCAAAGGTCAAATGGAGAAATGATGCCACTGGCTAACGAGCTGAGTGACCTAGGTGCCAAAGATTGGACGGTGTTAGACGAGCGGCCAGTGACCCTAATTCATGGTAAAGAAGATACGATTGCAGACCCAGAGAATTCCGCTTTTGCCATCGCGAAATTAACTGGCAAGGCAAAAAAACATCTCGAAGTTGAAAAAGAGGGACACTTTATCCTTTGGCAAAATGTCCCTTTGATTTCAGAGCAGATTCAGCAAATAGTTTTGGCTGCAGACCAAGTAAAAGAGCATTAGTCGTCTTTAGTAAAATTGGCTTCGCTGAAGTGATCCAAGTCGTAAGGTGTTTGTTGGTAAACACAGTAGTTTAACCAGTTAGCAAATAGCAGGTGTCCATGACTGCGCCAACTTGCGCACGGCTTGTTATCTGGATTGTTGTTCGGGTAGTAGTTAACAGGAATTGCAGGCTCCATTCCTTCACCCAGATCGCGAATATACTCGTTGTGTAAAGTATGAGAGTCGTACTCTGGGTGACCAGTGACAAACACATTTCGTTTGTCTTTCGTTGCTGCCAGATACACCCCTGCAACGTCTGATGTAGCGAGAATATCAAGGTCAGTGTGCTCGGCGAGATATTCTGAGGAAAAGTCAGCGTAACGAGAGTGTGGAGCGAGGAACGTGTCATCAAAGCCGCGCAAAACCGGATGGTATGGCTGGTGGATCTTATGATGGTAGACACCAGATAGCTTTTCTTTGCGCGTGCGTTTTGGTAAGTCGTAAAGTAGCTTTAATCCCGCTTGCGCTGCCCAACAAACGTAAAGGGTTGAGGTAACGTGCTCCTTTGCCCAACTCATGATCGTTTGCAAGTGTTCCCAGTAAATCACATCTTCAAACTGGACCAAACCTAGCGGAGCACCCGTAATAATCAGTCCATCGAAGTTACGCCCTTTGACCATTTCAAATTGGCGATAGAAGTTATCTAAGTGCTCAGTCGGCGTGTTTTTACTGGGTCTGTCATCAATACGCAGCAGTTCGATATCTACTTGAAGTGGGCTGTTTGATAACAAGCGCAGGAACTGAGTTTCCGTCTCAATTTTCTTAGGCATAAGATTGAGGATCAGCACCTTAAGCGGACGAATTTCCTGTGTTGACGCACGAGATTCAGGCATTATGAATATATTCTCGGTACGTAATACGTCAGATGCGGGTAATTGATCGGGGATCTTAATTGGCACAGCTTACTCCCTAAGCGTATTTATGGACGTCTATACTTCTAAACTTAACCCAATCAGAATGAGATGTCGATAGCCAATTTATGCCAATTTATATTAATATTCGTCCGCTCATTCACTAGTTAAACTTACGATGACCTTAAAACTTACGTTGATTCGCGGGCTACCCGGTTCAGGAAAAAGCACGTTAGCCAAAACAATATCAGCCAAGCACTATGAAGCAGATATGTTTTTTATTAGTGACTGTGGTACCTATGTTTATGACGCGACGAAAATTGCAGATGCACACCAGTGGTGCCAAGCCATGACAGAACGAGCCCTCGCCAGCGGGAAAAGTGTCGTGGTTTCCAACACTTTTGTTCAGCGTTGGGAGATAGTTCCCTATTTCAAACTGGCGAAGCGGCTTAGAGCAAAATTTGAAGTGATCGAGTGCCATAACCACTATGGCAATATCCACGGCGTGACGGCGGAAACAATTCAATCAATGAAAAAACGGTGGCAAGAATGGCAAAGCGTACCCCAGTTGTAGAAATGACTTCTTACGGCATCTATCAGGAATGGGATTCAAAATCGAAGCATTTGCCACAGATTCAAGAGTTCACAACGAAAGTGCCAGCAGAGGAAGAAATCGAATTTGGCTTTATTGTGAACATTAAAAAAGCCAAGGGCGAGGTGATCGAGTTTTGTATTGCTCACCCAGGAGTTAAGGGTAAAAAAGGTCAAATATTAGAACCATTTACTGGTGAATTACACATTGGTAGTAACGATTGGGATTTTTATCTAGGAGACACAATACAGCTTCTGGATCCTATTGACGGGTTTGAGTCGAATATTGGTAAATGGCGAATGACGATTTCGTTGAACGGCGACATCATTGCAGACAAATCATTTGACGTGTATGCACGTGATGAAGGTGAATTTTGGAAGCAACGTGGTTTTTAGTTCCGAGTCGCGCAGTGGTTCAAAAGCTAGCCTTTATACCAATCAGAATAATATCTGCTCATTCTTGCTGGTTGAAATCGCTGATAGCTACAAAATTGTTGCCTTGCTCTAAGCGATTTCCCCAGCGCAATTATCTCAACATCTACTTATCCCGATTGGTATCACGCACTTTGATTTCGCTAGACTCGAGAAAAGTCATACCCAGCGGCAAGCAATAATCCGCGTTCATGTTTTATTAACTGCGCACGGTCTTCAATAAGTTCATGCAGAGCTTGACGCGGTTTACCTGCTAGCTGTTTGTAATCTTCAAAGGATTGCGAGGCATCGATCGCTGTAAACATTTTACTGATTACGTTACGTGCTTCACATGGACTGCTGTCAGTTTTGAAGTACTCTACGCCTTTCGCGGCATCACGCATTTCTGCTAGTAGCTCTATTGGGCTTGTGTCCTGCGCCACAGCGAGATAATTATCTAGCACTCTTTTGGCAAACAGTAGCTCTTGAAGAGGAATATCACGGCCACTTTCGATCAGCGCCTGACTGAGAATGTTACTTGAGCTCATGTACTATCTATCCTTGGTTCAAATGTATCAATGACTCAAAGCAGTCTAAATTATCATCGTGATAAAGGGAACAATCTAGTTACGATGATTTGAAAGTAAACACGAGTGATTTTCGCTTAATAATTCGTATGTTGCGTACCATCCAACAGCTTGAATGGTAGGTAATCAACACAAGTGATCCGGATAAACTTTGATATTAGCTAATTAATATTCCTCGGGTGTCTATAATTACAGCACTACAAGTAAGTGCATTTTCCCAAGGAAGGTTTATTTATGTTGTTTTTTAAGGATACCGAGTCCGCTAAGACCCCCAGTCATTCTGATCATGTCTATGCAGCAATCAAAAAGCATGTTGCTTGGATAGAGTTTAGCCCTGATGGCACCATTCAAGATGCGAGTCGGCTGTTTTTAAGTGTCGTTGGATACTCCTTAGAAGAAGTAAAAGGAAAGCATCACCGAATATTTTGTACCGATAGTTATGTGAACTCTTCAGTTTATCAGAGTTTTTGGCGTGACTTGGCGAACGGTGTTACCAAAGAAGGCACATTCGAGAGAAAAAACAAACAAGGTGAAACCATTGTTCTAGAGGCGACCTATTTTCCTATATATGACTCGCAAGGTAAGGTATCGAGTGTCGCCAAAATAGCCTCTGATATCACAGAAATTTTCTATAAGAACCAAAAGAATGATGCGCTTATTTCTGCATTGGATAAGTCACAGGCCATCATTGAATTTGATCCCAAAGGTACGGTACTTTCGGCAAACTCAAATTTTCTCAGGACATTGGGATACAGTGCCTCTCAAGTAGTCGGTCAGCACCACCGTATGTTCTGTTTTGATGAGTTTTACAAAGAGAACCCCCATTTCTGGCGAGATCTTGAAGATGGGCAAATTAAATCAGGTCTTTTCCAACGGCGGAGTTCACATGGGGCAAGTGTTTGGATAGAAGCAACATACAACCCTATCAAGGATGATAAAGGCAAAGTAGTTAAAGTGGTTAAATTTGCTAGCGATATTACAACCCGTATTGAACGTAACCAAGCAATCGCTGAAGCCTCGGAAATTGCTTACTCGACTTCGGTTGAAACTGCGCAAATTGCTCAGGAGGGGGCTCAGCTTCTATCTGATTCAGTTGAAGTATCTTTAAACGTTTCTAAAAAAGCGGATGATACAGTGCAAAAAATTCAGCAGTTGAACGCAAGTTCTCAAAACATTCAGAATATTGTCTCAACCATTCAAGGTATAGCTGACCAGACCAACCTTTTAGCTCTTAATGCGGCGATCGAAGCGGCGCGAGCTGGTGAACATGGTCGAGGTTTTGCGGTTGTAGCAGATGAGGTTCGCCAACTGGCTTCGCGTACTTCAGAGTCAACGGATGAGATAGTTAAAGTTGTTGAAGAGAATCAGGGGTTAATCAATGAAGTAACCGACATGATGAGTGAAGTGTCGTCAATATTGGAAGAAGGGAACGCTAAAATCACTGAAGTATCGACGGTGATGGATGAGATCCACAAAGGGGCCGAAAATGTCTCTAACACTGTGATGGGGCTTTCAGAGAGTCAGTCTTAGTGACCGTGAGAAGATTGGTGCAATAAAAACGGAGCAATTGTGCTCCGTTTTCGCAGGTGACTTGTGATAAAAAGCCGTTACTTTTGAAACAGAATATAGGCGTCGTGTACACCTTGAATCAGCATTTGCATTCCGATTACTGTCAAAATCAAACCCATTAATCGAGTGACAATATTAATGCCACTTTCACCGAGTTTATCAACTAGCTTTGGACCAAATAAGAAGCAGATAAAGGTGATGAAACAGAGCAGTGCAAAGGCGGCAATGGTGACCACAATACTGAATATATCGCCTGAGGCAGAATAGTTCATTGCAGTTGCGATGGTGCCAGGACCTGCCAGTATCGGCAGAGCTAGAGGAGAGATCGCGATATCGCCACTTTGTGAATCCTCTTCACCTTCATGACTGTGCATTTTCGAAGAGCTACCTTGCAGCATATGATAGCCGACGAGAAACACTAAAATGCCGCCAGCCAAGCGAAGAGCAGGCAGGGTGATGCCGAAAACTTCAAAGATACCTTTGCCAAGAAAGCTAAAAGCAGCAACGATAGCAAAAGCGGTGGCTAAGGCTTTAAAAGCGGTTTGTCTGCGTTGCTCGGCGGTTTGTTGTCCTGTCATCCCGACAAAGACAGCCGTATTTGCTATTGGGTTCATCATGGCGAAAAAACCCATGAAAACGGTCACCGCCGTTGTTGTTAAATCGTGCATTGGTTCATCACTTGTTTTGCGAGCTTAGTGATCACACTAGCACAGTATATAAACACCAGACTATCGATACCTCCACAATATCCAACGCCTATAGTGTTGGTTTCACGCTTGTTTTTTTGTAGAACCAATAGGCAATGGCTAACCAAAGTGCGCTTTGCAGCCACAACTGGGTGTAGTTAACGCCTACATTTTGCCAGCTCCCCCCCATTTGATTCAACGTAAGGAAACCTTGAATAGCGGGCGTGCTTGGAAAGAGTTCAGATAACCAAACCATAGGTGCAGGGATGGCTTCAACTGGCCATATGAAGCCTGCGCTGAAGATAAGTGGCATTGAACTGATTAGTACCACTAAGGTAACCAATTCACGTCTGGGTGTGATTGCTCCTAGCCAGATCCCAATAGCACTGGATGCCACAAGGAATGGTAGCAGCAATGTCAAAAGATCCGTGGCGTGAGCCAACTGGTTGACACCATGCATGGTGAAGCTTGCACCGAAGTAGTACATGCTTAACAAGTAATAGATGGTAATAAGAACAAGCAAACGCGCCGAGATCAGTTTTATCGGTGAGACGTGGCTCCAATAGCCCGTACCGTTCTTTTGCGTACCGACCATCAAGCCCGCTGCCATTGCCAAAGTCTGTTGCAGAATCAAAACAAACACGGCGGGAACGACATAATCGACGTATCCGATGCGTGGATTGAAAGTGGGCTTTAGGTTTAATTTGGTCGGCGCATATTGTTCAACTGCTTTGGATAGCGGATGCCCATCGATCAGTAGTTTGGCGATCTTGGTTTGAGCGGCCAATGTACCACCAGATTGAGCTAAGCCTTCCACGATAGTGCCGTAGACTAGAAAATACGAAGCATCTCCAGCATAAGATAGGGTTGGGCTTTTACCGAGCATCAGATCTTTATAAAAGTGCTCGGGAATAACTAAAATGCCACTAACCTCACCATTAAGAAAGGCTTGGTGTGCATCTTCTAAGGTGTAGTCGCGTTGCACGATTTGCACTTGTGGTGTGGCATCAACCATACGCTCTAGCTGATAGCTGGTTTGGCTCTTGTCTAAGTTGACTACACTGATTTTTTGTTCTCTAGGTGTCTGGTGGCTGTATGGCAGGGGGTAGAGGAAAGAATAAAACACCACGCCGCCGAACACAGTAAGAATCACCACCGGATTGGTTAGCAGTGCTTTAAGCTCGGCTTTAACCAATGCAAAGAAACTCATGATACACCCCCTTCATTGGTATTGAGTTGCAGCGCGCCTAGGTGTTTTTTAACCAAAGCGAAGGTCAATAGGGCAGGAAGTCCGTAGCCAAGCATTGGCAACAAGTGCAGTAAAGACTCAGTCCAAGGTTGACCATAGCTTACCTGACTGACTTGCACTTCAATGTAATGGCTGATAGGCAAAAGGCTGCGCCACGCTTGAGCGAGGCTGTTCATGTCTGTGACGGGGAAGGTAATCCCCATAAACGCGAAACTTGGAGCAGTAAATGCACCAGCAAAGCTCATTGCACGAGCGGCATCGAGTGTTAAGAAGAAAAATAGGCTACCCATGATCATGCAAGCGAAGATGGTGCTCCATTGCGCCAAGACCAAGACCAAAAAGCTGCCATTCATTGGCCATTTGAAGCCTAAGTAGAACCAACATAGGAAGGCAAACCCTTGGAGAGCAAACACCCATGAATATGGCGCAAGTGTATTGAAGAGCGCCTTTGCTGGTGATTCTCCTAACCAATGCTGTAGCCCTCTGTCTCTTAAGTTGGCCGATAAGACTAAAATGGTGGTTACGACCACAACGATTTGCCACAAAGCAGGGATAACGGCTGAAACTAAAAACTGCGCGTAGTTAGAGTTTTTATTGAACAGCGGGGTAATTTGGGTACGGATTGGCACAGCTTTGCCCATGGCAGAGGCGAGGGTAGCGTTACCGCGGCTTAAGTTTCCCACAGTGCTTACTTGAGCGTTAAATGTCCCTTGTGCTTGCAAGAAAGCGGAGTTGATTAGCTTACCAACTAAGATCATCTGGCTGTTGTAAAACACGCTAACCTGAGGCGCCAACTGTTTGTAGGTATCTTGCTCAAAGTTATGCGGGATAACGGCATAAGCGTAAATATCACCTTTAACCAGTGCTTGTTTGGCATCAAGGGCACTAGAAAAGTGTTGGTCTACCTTCATTGCTGAAGTTGCATCATAGTATCGGATCAACTGCTGTGACATTTTCCCCGTGTCGAGATTAACAACACCAATGGGTAAGTCTCGCGCTATCCCTTGTGAAAAAACTGCCCATATCATGACGGCTAGCATGATGGGTAGCCACGTCAAACTAGACAACAACCACTTGTCCCGTCGGAGAATGGAGAGCTGTGAAACGCCATGGTCAGTCATATCGCTTTCCAACTATCCTTTCAGTTCGACAACTAGGCTCATGCCCATACGTAAGTTTTGTACAGGCTGAGTTGGCCTTGCTTCTACTTCAAAGGTTCTTAGATCAAAGCCTTGAGCGGCATCCGTTGAGCGCCAAGTAGCGAAATCGCCCATCACTGCGATGTGTGAAACTTTAAACTCTAACTCTTTGTTAAGTGCGGGTACGAAAGCAGAAAAGGTTTGGCCTTTCTCAAAGTGGCTAAGTAAATCTTCACGCACATTCAGCACCGCCCAAGAGTCTTCGGTGTCGATCACAGTGACAACAGGGAATCCTTGCGGAGCAAGTTCACCACTTTGAAGCAGCACTTGCGACACTTCACCCTCAAACCAACTTTCAATTGTGGTGTCTTCTGCATAGGCTTCGACTTCTGCCACTGCACCTGCTGCCATACGTGCTTTTTCGGCAGCGGCGAGTTTTGTCTCGCTACGCGCACCTTCTTGCGCCATTTGGTACATTTGAAATGCAGCACTTTCGGTATAGGTCGCGGCATCCCACTGTGTTTTTGCTTCGTCACGCTTTTGCTCTGCGACCACGCCCTCTTTGTAAAGGTTGTTCACGCGTAAATAGGTCTTTTCCATCAACGCAGAGGCCGCCTTAGCTTTTTGCCATTGATCTTTTGCTGCTTGAATTTGCTGAGCGCGCGCACCTTTTTCAGCTTCCATAGCAAGTGCTCCAGCGGCTTTTTCTCCTGCTTTTGCTTGTTCTAGTTTGGCTTCAATCTCTGGGCTGTGGAGCGTAAATACTAGTTCGCCCTTGTCGATATGATCACCTTTGCGCACCAAAACCTGATCAATTCTTCCGGGGACTTTTGAGGAGATACTGTATTGCTGAGACTCAATCTGACCTTGCAATCGAACAGGTTTTGGCTGGTAAGCTTGGTAAAAGCTATAACCGACCCAAGATGCAACGCTTAATGCGACAGCCGTAAGTAAAAGTGGTTTTGCATTTTTCATCTTAGATCCTTATTTGCTCGAAATATTGGTAGCGTTGTGTTGGTACTGACTGAATGCATCCATCTCGCTTGAGAGCGCAAGCAATTTGGAAAGCGAGATGAGATAGTTAAAGCTCGCTGCTGCTTTTTGAGTTTGCACGCTAGCCACGTATAGCTGAGCATCTACCACATCTGTTGAGGTAGATAACCCTTGAGAAAAGGCTTTTTGGCGTAGATTGAGGTTTTCGTTGGCTAACTCGATACTTGAATCGAGGCCAAGCACTTCCTCTTGCGCTTGCTGTGCTTCAAGATAGGTTTTCTGAACCAGTACGGAAAGATCTTGTTTTGCTTGCGCTTTTAAATAGCGAACTTGCGAGACAGCACTATGCGCGGCTTTGACTTGGTCGCTACGGCCTGAATTCTCAATCAGCGGAATATTCACACCGACACCGACTAACCAATCGGGTTTCATTTGGCTTGCCAAAGAGTCATCTTCATGCAAGCTGTAATCCCCGTATAGGTAAACTTCTGGGTAGTATTTGCCTTTTTCTGCCTTTATTAGGCTATCGGCTTGTTTCTCTTTCGCTTCAAGCAGAGCCAAACCTGGGTAGGTATTAAGCGTTCGGTCGATAAACAACCCTTGGTCAGGAAGATTCTGGTTGATAAATAGGCTATCGGCTGGTTCAACGGTTGTTGTCTGATTAAGGATTTGGGTCAGGGCAGATTGAGCGATCTCTAAACTCTTTTCTGCTTTTTTGCGTTCAATGACCGCCTTATCTAACGCGGATTCTGCTTGTAATCGTTCGACGCGGGCGATTTGCCCTTGCTGCTCAAGCTTTAGTGCGTTGTCTCTGTGTTTTGTTAACCCTTGTTCTACCAATAGGCGAGTTTGTACCACCTCTTGGGCCAACAGAACTGAAAAGTAGTATTTACTTAAATCTTCAAAGCGAGCTTGGGTTTCCATGGCTAACTCACTTTGCGCTTGTTCTTTGCGGCCTTCGGCAGCGGATTGTGCCGCGTTGATGCGTCCACCAGTGAAAATCGGCCATACAGCGCGGATCGATGAGCTAAAGATATCTCTTTCAGTAATGGTCGAAGTGACACCACCTAGCCCTGCAAGCAGTTGATTAAATACTGGGCCAAGGTTTGGAAGGTGCTGACCGGTACTTTCAAATAGCTGGCTGCCAGAGACTTTTACATCAGTGTCTAATCGTGTGTAGTTAGCGCCAACAGTGACTGAAGGGAGGTCGAGGTTATCGGTCGCGCTTTGCAGGTGCTCATAGCGTTCTACATTAGAGCGCTGGGCTGCCAATGAGTTGTTCTCTTGTTGTAAGACTTGCCAAGCTTGATCGAAGCTAATCGCGGCGGCATTAGAAAGAGGAGAGTAGATGCCCAGAAAACCGATCATTAACGCTATGGGACGCAACGGCATAGTGATGTACTCTAATTGTTAAAAAGTAGAGTTTATACTCTAGCTTATGTGCGGGCAATCACTAAATTGTAAAAAGTACTATGTCGAACAAAAAAAGCCAGTCGGGTTACGACTGGCTTTGGTCAAATCAAACCAAATTACACAGGAGTGATCGTTACTGCTCTACTTTTTGTGGCGCTGGTTTTAGCTTTTGGAACAGTTTGACAAATAGCGGACTAAACAAAACAAGCACGGCCAAGATAGTGAATGTCATCGTAATAGGGCGTTCCCATAGGAAGCTAAGCTCACCGTCACTGATCATTAATGCTCGGCGTAAGTTTTCTTCCATCAAACCACCGAGAATAAATCCGAGTAGTAGCGGAGCGAGCGGGAAGTTAGCCAACCTGAGTGCGATTGCGCCCATTGCAATCAACAGCATGATGAAGACATCCATTGTGTTGAAAGAGACAAGGTATACACCTGTGATTGAGAAAAACAAAATCATAGGTAGTAGAACGGTTCTCGGCACAGCAAGTAGCTTGGAGATGTACGGGATCAGCGGCAGGTTCAAGATCACGAGTACGATGTTGCCAAAATACATAGAGATGATCACTGACCAGAAAACATCAGGATGCTCGACAAACAGACGTGGCCCTGGCTGAATGCCGTAAGCAATCAAAGCCCCCAGCATGATGGCGGTTGTACCTGAGCCTGGGATGCCCAGCGTCAAAAGAGGAACAAATGAGCCACTTGAAGCCGCATTGTTAGCCGATTCCGGCGCGACGAGACCACGGATGCTTCCTTTACCAAATTCTTCTTTCTTCTCCTTTGGTGCAAGGTTACGTTCCATACCGTAGCTAAGAAAGGCGGCGATGGTAGCCCCAGCCCCTGGAAGCACGCCGGTAAAGAAGCCAAGAATAGACGAGCGAATCGAAACTGGCGCAACTTCTTTCACTTCTTCTTTAGTGACTTTCATGCTACCGATATTACTCATTCTATCTTGTTCGTCTGAGCGTGTGTCTTGCTCAGGTTTTAAGATTCCCATTAGTGTTTCGCCTAGTGCGAAGGTAGCCATTGCCAAAAGTAGGAAGCTAAAGCCATCCATCAGATCTGTAAGACCAAAAGTAAAACGTTCGACGCCAACCCCTTTGTCGATACCAACCGTTGATAGCATTAGGCCTAAAATCGTCATCATCCATGCTTTAAGCACTTGTCCTTTACCTGCAAAGCCAGCCACAGCGGACAGCCCGAGTAGCATCAAGGCAAAGTAGTCTGAAGATTGGAAGCTCAGCGAGACGTTAGCCAGTGCAGGAGCTGCAACTAACAGCATAATGGCTGAAAGTGTACCACCAGTAAATGAAGAGTAAGCTGCTAACGCAAGGGCTTTACCCGCTTGGCCTTTTTGCGCCATAGGATAACCATCAAAGGCGGTAACAACGGTTGATGAACAACCTGGTGCGTTGATTAGGATTGATGATGTTGAACCACCAAAAACTGCCCCATAGTACACTCCAGCCATCAAGATAAGACCTGAAGATGGCTCTAAACCATAGGTGATTGGGATCATCAGGGCGATAGCAGAAATTGGGCCAAGACCTGGTAGCATGCCAATAAACGTTCCAACAAAACAGCCCACAATCACCATCATGATGTTCATTGGCATCACTGCGGTCGAAAGGCCTTGTAAAATTCCATCTAACATACTGTTATTTCCTTAAATTAAGACCACAAGGTGAAAATAACACCGGGCTCTAAGTAGATATCTAGGCCTTGGGTGAGCAGCAGGTAGAAAGCGATGACAAACGGGAAGGATGCACCAAATAGCACTTTTTTACGTCGTTCACCCAATAGATAAAACCCTGCTAGCAAAAAGAGCCCAGTCGCAATAACGAAACCGACGTAGGTCAGGCCAATACCATATAACGCCATCAAAGCTAAAAAACTAATCAGTAGCCTCCAGTTAAAATCAACCACGGCGCCGCTTTTTGCATCGGGTTGCCCCGTTACCAATAAAAGCAACGAAAGGCCGATGCCAGCGAACGTAAGTAGCGTTGGCAGAGTTCGAGCTGTGAAGGGTTCGTATTCATCGCCAGGAAATAGAGGGATTTGAGTTGTCTGGTAGCCATAGCACAGGCAGACAAGCAAGAAGATCATCGCGCCAACACGGTCGCGACAGAGCAAATTCTCTTTTGAGAAGAGATTACCTTTAGTGAATGAGTTCGTTGGCAAGTCCGACATATCCAACTCCATTTACATAACAAAAGAAAAAGCCGTACACGAGAGTTAATGAGCATGTTTCACCAACGAATAAGCCATTTGCTGCTAGTCAAAAGGCCGGATACCAATCAGAACAAATATCTGGTCATTTTTCCTGCGCAATTATCTGACCATCTATTCATCTCGAATGGTATAACTGTTTATAAATAAACAGAGGAGATTGTGTAGTTAGCTCATGTACGGCGAAAAGGGTGGGTATAAGGGCGATGGAAGTCACCCTTATACTTTGTGTTTAGTGGCTATTTAAGGAAACCAAGTTCACGCATTAGATCGCCCATCTGCTTTTCTTGATCTTCAAGGAAGGCGTAGAAGTCTTTGTCTGCCTTGTAGTTATCAATCCAGCCGTTGCGGTCACGAACCACTTGCCATTGATCTGTTTTGTACATCTTACTCAGAGCTGCATTCCATTCATCAATTTTCTCTTGACTAGTCCCCGGTGCGGCGAAGAACCCACGCCAGTTGGCGAACACAGTTTCATTGCCGTATTCTGTTAGTGTTGGAATATCTGGAGCTGCTTCAAGACGCTTAGGCGCGGTTACCGCTAGGATCTTAACCTGACCAGATTTAGACATCTCTAGTACTTCACCTAGGCCAGTCGAAAGCAGCTGTGTCTCGCCTGACAGCAGCGCTGCCATTGCTTTACCACCAGCGTCGTAGGCAATGTAACGTACTTTCTTAGCGTCGAAACCTTCACCTTTAAAGGCGGCAGCCACCACAAGGTGATCCATGCTACCTCGCGCTGAACCACCAGCGATTTTGACCTTACGTGGGTTAGATTCAAATTCGTTAACCACGTCTTCCCAAGTGTTGTACTTAGAATCTACTGAAGTCACAATCGCACCATAGTCAGCAATGGTTGCTGCAACAGGGGTAAGGTCACGGAAAGACTGTGGGAAGATCCCTGTTAGAGAGCGCACTACAATTGGCGTCGAGTTCACCATAAGCGTATCTTCTTGGCGCTTGGCTGTCTCGATTAGGTGGGCAATCGCTTTACCACCACCGCCACCTGACAGGTTTTGGAAAGAGACGTTGTCGACAATGTCAGATTTAACTAATACATCACCTGTACCACGAGCCGTCATGTCCCAGCCGCCGCCGGCACCTCCAGGAATTAAGAAATGGATTTTTTCGACATCGGCTGCAAAAGCGTTAAAAGAAAAAGACGCAGCGACGATTGAAGCGGCTAGGGTTGGTTTTAGTACCTTAAACATGATTCACGTTCCTTATGTATGAGCATGTACTTCATTGAGAACACGCTTATCGTTATCAATTCTCTACTCGCAAGGAGGGAACTTGTCGGTAGATGTGTTTAAGGTTAATGGGGTGTTAAATTCATGTCTCTAATACGTTGATAAAAAGAATAATGGTCATTGTGGAGTTTTTGTTCATAAAGTTCACGGGCAGATGAATGCGTACAAATGTGCAAATTAATGCAAATATAATGCAATCTGTCTCATATTTTACAAGGTGGAATCTGGAATTGTTGAGGAAATATTCTAATACTGAGTTGTACAAAGATAATTAAAAAAACACTCACTACGAAATGGTTCTGTTCGTTCAGTTAATGCCAACGGAGGGCGTTCAAGAATGGAAGATTACACACGCCAGGCTAGGAAGTTTTCAATTCAGTTTACAGTAGGGACAATGTTCTTGTTCGCTACACTCTTTACCGCTTCTTGTGCGATTGGTTTGCAATTCTATTTTGGCAAAGAGATGTCACAAGAAAATGTGTTGGCCAACCTCACCACAGCATCAGCTGATATTGGTTCTTATCTAGAGTTAGTCGATAAAAATGCTACGAGCAGTGTACAGATTCTCAAAACAGTGGCTCAGTCAACTAACCATACATTTGATGAAAGTGAGATTCGTAACATCTTCACCTTAATCCTTGAAGACAATCCTCTTTTTTATAGTCTCTATTTTGGTCGCGATAATGACGATTTCTACCAAATCATCAATCTAGAATCGTCTCCAATCGTCAGAGATAAGATCAAAGCTGACAGCCAAGACCGCTGGGTTATCATTAAGATTTTTGGTGATGAAGACAATCGCATTAGAACAACAAATTACTACACGGATAGCTTTAAACTGACCAAGAAAATTACCCAAGTCAGTAACTATTTCCCAACGCAAAGGCCGTGGTATTTAAGCATAGATCAAAAGCAAGTCTTTAAAACAGAACCTTACTTATTTCAGCACCTTAAGATTACCGGGCAGACTTATTCTATTCGCAGTGACGCAGGAGTCATAGGTGTTGATATTGTTCATTCAGCAATGAAAGAAAAGATGACACCAACACAGCTTGGCCTATCTGCAGATAGTGGTGCAGAGTCTTTTGTATTTAATGACAAAGGAGAGGTTATTGCTTCGAACGTCGAGTTGTATCACGAGGTAAGTATTCCAAACTCACAGCCATTACCATTAAGCGAGCAAGAGTTGGCAACAATTCAAGACATAGGTTCGCTTATGGTCTCTAACCAAAATGATTGGGGGCCGTATGATTATGCTCAGTCTGGTCAACCTAAAGGTTACGCCATTGATGTATTAGCAATACTTTCGCAAATGACAGGTTTAACGTTTGAGTTTGTCAATGGGTTTAACTCTGTGACATTGTCACAAATGTTTGAGCAAGGGGAGCTTGATATTATTCACTCCGTCCCCGCCAATGAATCGATGAGTGGGGTAAAGAGTCTTCCTTTGTTTAGTGGTCAACTAGCGGTTGCGTCCAAAGTCGATAAGCCTGCTTACCATTCGCTTACCGAGTTCACCCAAGAGCGGATTGCAGTTGTTGGTGGCTATGGGATGAAGTCTTGGCTGCTAGAGCGGTTACCAAGTCTAAATATCAAAGAAGTAGTAAGCCTTGATGAAGCGAAGCACAGCCTCAAGCAAAACCGTATTGATTATGTGATTGATACCTACCATACCCTATCAGAGTTAAACGAACTTGATGGTTCAGCGCAGATTTCGGTTACGCCTTTGACTGGCTCGGAACGGCTACAATTCCATTTGTATATGAACGAAGATCACCGTGTGGTAGTTAACCTCCTAAACAAAGCGGTTAAGAGTATTACCCCACAACAAAGAGCGGCGCTGAAAGAAAAATGGCTTGATTCTAACCAGTGGCGAGGCACCTTTGTGCCTTATCCTGAACTGTTTACGGCTTCTAAAAACACATCGGCTTATCACTCGATGGAGGAAGTCAACATTAAAGGAGAGCAATATTTTATTTTTATTACCCCACTCCTTTCAGAGCAGAATCAGAACGAGTTTTTTGCTGTCGTGTTGCCAGCGAATATCATTGTAGAGCAAGTCTTACCCGAGCTAATGACGTCGATCGCCATAACGGTCATGATCATGTTAGTTCTGCTGCCTTTAGCGTGGCGTTTTAGCGCTCCGATTGTTGCACCCGTGAAAGCACTACGCCTAGAGACCAAGAAGATCAAAGCCAGAGAGTATGATGCAGTGTCTTTGGTTAATACGCGAATCAAGGAAGTCTCAGAGCTATCTGAATCTATTGCTTCGATGGGGGCGGCGCTGAAACAGCATGAAAAGCAACAAGAAGATTTTGTCGAATCATTTATTAAGCTGATTGCCCAGGCCATTGATGACAAATCTCCTTACACTGCGGGGCATTGTAACCGAGTACCCGAGTTGGGGATGATGTTGGCAAAAGCGGTAGAAGAGTGCCAAGACGGCAAATTCAAACAGTTTAAGTTCAGGAATGATGACGAGAGACGAGAGTTCAGAATTGCCGCTTGGCTACACGATTGCGGGAAGATCACTACCCCAGAGCACATTGTTGATAAAGGAACAAAATTAGAAGCCAACTACAACCGTATCCACGAAATTCGCATGCGTTTTGAAGTGCTTTGGCGAGATGCAGAAATTGCGTTTTTAACCTCACAGCTTGCAGCCAGCAAAGACAAATCTACGGCGTTAGCAGAACTTAAAAGTATCAAACAAACGCTCCAAGAAGAATTTGAGTTTGTCGCTCGCGCCAATATAGGTGGTGAGTTTATGGGCCAAGAAGAGGTCGAGCGCATCAAAAAAATTGCCCAAAGAACCTGGCAGCGGAACTTTGATGATCGCTTAGGGTTATCTCCGTTCGAAGATTTAAATAAACCGAAGTCTGAAATGGTTCTCCCTGTGACGGAGCCTTTGCTCGCTGATAAACCTGAACATATCCAAAAGCGGGTTCGCCCACTGGAGTTTGACGAAAAGTTTGCGATTAAAGTGGATGTGCCTGAGCATCAGTACAATCTCGGTGAAATATATAATTTGTCTATCTCTCGTGGCACGTTAACGGCTGAAGATAGGTTCAAAATCAACGAGCATATGATTAGTGGGATTAAAATGCTTGAAGCGCTGCCATTCCCTAAAGAGCTGAGTCGTGTACCTCGCTATGCTTCCACGCACCATGAAACCCTTAAAGGAACGGGGTATCCACGTAAATTGAAAGCTGAAGACATTTCGATTCCAGAGCGAGTATTAGTTATTGCAGATATCTTCGAAGCACTTACCGCAGCAGACAGGCCCTACAAGAAAGCCAAACCAGTTAGCGTTGCAATAGACATCTTGCACAAGATGGCACAAGACGAACATGTTGATATGGATCTGTTTTTGCTGTTCCTAGAAAGTGGGGTCTATATGGATTACGCGAAGGCATTTCTTCCCGAAAGTCAGATTGACCAAGTCGATATCAGCCAATACTTTTCCAAGCAGCAAGTTGCTTAGCAAGTCGCACCTGCTGGTGGAGCACAATCTGATACTTTGCAGGAAGGAGCCCTGTTTCTAGGGGCGTTTCTTTTAAAGCAAACTCTGACACCTTTAACCCTTGATAGGGGTGCCTGCCTGATAGGGATTGAAGTGAAATCGCCAATGACACATAGTCATCTTGAGTGCTGATAACCCCCTGTCTAAGCAGAGCGTTTATACTGGCAAAGCTCGGGCTGACAGAAGAGTGAGATTGTTGTACATAGCGCTGACCAATTGGAAGTACGCTGCCTAGATCAATAAAGGTCGGTTTGCCGTTTGAGTTCAAGATATTAGCAGGCTTGACGTCAGCGTGGATAAAACCTGTAGCATGAATTGATTGTAAGCCCGCTTCTAGCTTGGATATTAAGTCGATATTAATAGCGGTATGCTCTTCAGTCATAGGCTTGCCTTTGACGAAAGCGTACATAAGCCAATCAACTTGCTGGTGACTGTTGGTGTCGATAAATCTGGGCCAATAGCTTGATGAGAAGCGGGCAAGAAACTTTGATTCAGTCTGTAATTGAGATTTAGCAAGAGTAGATACGGCAAACTTCACCGCTACCTTTCCATACAAAGGGCTATCAACGAGGTAGACCTGCTTGCCAATATGCGAGCAATAGGAAACCCCTAATGCTCGCATACAGTTTTGGATACTAGGTGGTGGTAGTAAACTAGCATCCCTCATCTTTAAATACTGGCAGGAAGCGTAAAAGCAGAGAAAAAGTTTGGGACAAAGGGATTGTTTTGTCCTTGCGTCTTAATGCTTAGCTCCACTTGACTATCTTCGTAGACAAATTTCACGGTTGTATCTTGAGAGGTCGCGGCTACAACTCTAGGTTCAATAAGCTTGAACCAAGCCCAACTTCCGGTGAACGCCTCATCTGCTATTTGTGTATTTTGCGCTTGTAACTTGAAACTAATGGCATCTTTGTCAACATCATTTGCAGACCAAGATTGCTTACTCCATAGCCTTGGGCCATGTTGATAAGTAAACAGAGGCTTCTCAGCGATGATCGAGAACTGAGTTAAGTTTGAACTCATCTCCATAGCTTTCAACTGGAACTGAAGCGACAGATTTTGTGGGTCTTGCAAGAATAACGCATTGCGAATATCTGCTGCTTTGCTGATCATCCGCCAAACACTTGGGTCAAGTGCGAGGCCAGAGTTTGGAAGCAATCCTGGTAAGAATGGTGAACGCTCATCGGTAGCAAAGCTTTTGAGTCTGGTTTGATAGAACTTGTCCAACACGCCATTACTTTTAAAGAATGAGGCGACGTCGCTGGTGGTTGCATCTACCGATGCCGTTCCATTAAACGGGTAATAGGCTGCTATCGTGTCTTGATAGGTTTGGAATACTTCGGATTGCCAAGTTGTATTGAGATAGCCATGCGCTAACAGCATCACCATTTCGTTAGCTTGTTTGGTTATTCCATGGATTATGTCTACTGATAGCTGTGGCTGTTTTTCAGTCTGCTTCGCAACAGTAGAGACAGGGTTGCTCACTTTCAGTTCAGCCGTTAGCGTCGAGAACGCGAGTTCCTGAGGAGTGTCGGAAGAGTAGAACTGATCTAGATAAGTCTCCATCTCTGTTATCTGAGTGAGTAGGGTATCTATCGGTTTTATACCTTGGTCATCTGCTTCAACCTGTTTGTGATAAGGCATAAAGGCAATATAAATCTGGCGAGCCGATTCTTTTCTATCAGCATCTTGGGCCGGAGGTTGCGTTTGGCCTTCTTCTGCTTTTGGAACCTCGATCTCGACAGAAGTGTATTTACTGATCGTGCCATAGAGCTGCGCTAGTGGGTTATTAGACGCCGTAGTCAGTACCGAGAGTGTGTTTTTGAGAGTATCAGCGCTATCTACGCTGTTAGCTTGAATGTGAGAGGTAAAATCTCTCCAGTAATTGATGTAATCATTCTGATACATCTGTTTTAGGTCTCGACTAATTCGGTAAAGCTCAAGGGCACTTGGTGAGCTACCCGCTACACCTTCATAGGCTTGCAATGCTTCGGTCAGGACAGGCGAACCGACAGAAAGGTCAAGTTCGTTAAAACCTGATGGTGTATACAAATATGGGACCAAGTAGCCAACATAGTTTGGTGAGAAACTGAGTAGCTGTGAAAAGTTGGAACCCAATTCTTGACGCACATCGACCCGTTTAGAATAAGTCGGCGAGTTAAGAATATGTTCGTAAAGTAGCGTTTCGACACCAGTCTGATTTATGACCTTCTTCGCCAGTTTTTCAAGATCAAAGTTGGCTTTGTTCGGAACAATATCTTGAGCGAAAACGTCATCAAGTAGGATTTTTAATTGCGCAAGGTTAACGCTATCAGCTTCACCCTGATCGGTCAGTGAAGACATAAAGTAACTTTTTAGTTCTTCGATATTGGTGCGTTTAGGATCGAACAGTAATCGGTAATTGTTCAACAGTGCTAAGGTCTTTGCTTGGTCTTCTAGGTTGACGTACACGAACAAGTCTTTTTCCAACGTGTTTTCCATCGAGGGAACTAAAACACGGGCAAGTTCATCGAAGTAGGCCGTTTCTACGACATTCTTAATGCTCGAACTCGGCATAAATGAAAGCGTATACCAAGGATCAGGTTCCAGATAGAGAGCATAAATACGATTGAGTGAGTATAGGTTAGGGATGTTATCTGCCATGTTCTCAATGTCGTAAGGAGAAGCCGCGATTGCTTCTTTGTATCGCTCAAGCATGTTGTCTGCACGTGTTTCACGCGCGTTTTGGTAATCAAAATCGAGTTTGATTACCGCTAAAATAGCGATGAGGAAGGCAGCGCAGAACACGGTGTAAGCACCTTGCCAGAAAATCAGCATGTTTTCTTTACGTCGGTTGACTCCAACCAATTCGTTTTCGTTTAACACGACGTGATTCATGATGTGCTGAGCAAACAAGGTTTGCGTGACTGGGATTTGCTGATGCTGTTGGAATTTTTCGTTGCCTAAAGACTCATTGACCACATTGGCAAGAAGATCGTACTGTTTTTCGCTTGCCCCACTGTGGGTGAAGTAGAATCCGCGAAAATTCAGCCCATTGTTGAGCTGGTCACCACGATAAAGCCTTTGTAGGAAATGCCACAAACTCTGTTTTAGTAAACCAAATTGGTATGGCGCAGCACATATAGAGTTACGGTATTCTTGATTTAACTGTGAAGATAGTGCGCTGCTGGTGTTAGCGATTAACTGACTGATTAGGTGGTCATACTCTTCATGGAACCAGTCTGCATCAATACCACCATTTTTAATAACTGGAGAAGTTGCACCAAACACGTCATTACGTTTGGCTTCATCAAATGCAGAGAAGAATTGGCAAAAGTCATTGACCTGACCCATGTTGGTGATCAGGTTATAAACGGGCAAACTCAAACCGAAGGTATCATTGAAGGTTTTGATGGTTGATTTAACATCGTCTGCTCGTTGAGTGAGCTTCTCTTTATTGCCCAATAACGTCGCGACTTCGGTTGTGAGCAACAGACCGTTAATGGCTTGGCGTGGACGCCATTTGTTGAGACAGTCAGACAGCGTTTTAAGGTATTGAGGCTGCTGATCATCACCCATACTGATAGAGATAAGAATGGAGTGTTCGCTTAGCCAGAAAAGGATAGGGAATTCAATGTCATTGCCGAAATCATCGACTTTGTACGCTTCGTAACCCATTTGCGTGATGATGCTTTTGTCTTTACATGGGTCATCACTTAACAAAAGGTAAATAGGTTGGTCATAACGGCTATTTAAACGTTTCTTGCGCTTTTGAACGCCAAGCATGCGTTTAAAGTGTAGTGCTAATAGCTTGCTACGTTTTTGAATCAATAGTCTTTGTTGGCCGGGGTCTTTGTTATCGCCACTTTTGCGCCGCATTAGCCAAAACGTAATTAGTCCTACTACTAGACCTGAAATGAAAGTTAATGCGCCACCAAGCATTAGCCTATCTAGCCACCAAGTTAGTGCTCCACCGATCAGCATAACCAGCACTGCAAGCACAAGAGACCAGACTATTCCGCGCTTTTGAGTGTTTTGTGAGGATTTAGCGTCACTCATGGTTATTGTGCCTCTTTATCATTTTGATGGTCGCTTTGCGTATTTCTGACGATGATTGGTGTAAGTTGGTCTTTTTCAACATACCAACTCTTAATTTCTATGGCTTGTTCTGAAGATTCACTTCGAACAATCACGCGGAAGTAAGAATCGAACTCGTCTACAACAGGCTCATATTTGGATGGTGCGAGCTTAGAGACAAAGTTTTCAGCATTGGTTTTGGAAGAGAAGGTGGCCAACTGAATTAACCAAGTGGAATGACTTGTTCCCAAATTAGCGGGTGCTGGGGCGTCGACCAGTTCTACTTTACTTGCCCGTTGCGGCATAGTCTCTAAATCAGCATCGTCACTGATAAATACGATGTCGTTGACTTGACCGGACATGACGTAACGTGTGCTGAAGTCAGGTAAGTTGTTAAAGTCTCGTGCGCGTTGAGAGTGAGTTTTATTGTACCAAAAATAGGTAAGTCCAATACTGGTGAAGATCAGGCACAAGAAGAAGATGGTTGTGATCAAATAGCGTTTACGACGAGTCGGTTTACGAACCTTAGGGAGTTTTATGCGAGTGTGGCAGTGCATTGTGCTCGACTGACGGTACTGACTGATGAGTTGCTCTAGCTGATGGATAAAGGCCTTGAGCTGGTCATTACCTGTTTCACGGTATTGACCTTTAAAACCGATATTCAAGAAAATGTAGATAATTTCGAGCAGGTCAATCATCTTGTGCGGCTGTCTGAGCGCTTTGTCGGCGACAGTGAAGAACAACTCACCACCGTTTCTCATACCAAACAGTTCGCTAAGCAGGGTTTTATTCTCCCAGCCTCTCGATTCTCCCCATTGGCTGTAAATGATCAGCTCATCTAAGACAACAGCATACAGAAAGCAAAGTTTGTCGATGACCGCAACTGGGTACGAAAGCTCTGCCCCTTTGGTTTTGACGTCGTTAATGCCGTCGACCAATTGCTGACGTAGGGTGGTGACATCTTCTGGTTCAGGAAGCGTCGAAACTTTCAGGGTTATGGCTAGCAGTTCGCTACTTATATTAAGGAGCTGATTCTCAGCTTTATCGAAATAGTGTAGGAATTCGCTGCGGCCGCGGCTAGCATCAACGGATAGCCAGGAACTGTCGCTGGTATCATCTTCCTTAGCGACGAACTCGGATTCTTTGGCATCCCAGACTAGAGTTTCTTCATCCAAATAGTCCATAGCGTTATCTCAAGGCATAGAGCATGACTTCAAGGTCAGCAATTCGAGTGTCAACGTGGAGGGCAATCGCATCACGGTTCTCTAGCATCTCTAACCACATGCGATCGGCAGTATCCACTTCAAAATAGGACACCCCTTGCATTGGCTTAAGTTCGCTCGGTGCGACTGGCAGTGGAGACAGGGCAATACCAGATAAGCCGTTACGTACGATTTCGACAATGCGAGCGTTGTTGCTGAGCTTAGCGGCAATAGGGAACAGCTCGTTAAGTTCAGCACTACTAATGGTTGATTTGACAGAGAGTACAAAGCGACGATTTGAAACACTCGCGGTGTCTTTAATCAATGTTCTGAGCAGTCGACGTTTTTCAAACAATGAACTATCCCAAGCAAACTCCAGGACAGAGTCTTGCTGAACAAGCGTTAGCATGTTGCGTAGTGAGGCAAACAGAGGGTTAAAACTCTCATATAGTTTGTGGTACTGCAAAGGCAAACATGGGTCTGGAATCGCAGGGGTCAATGCCATGATCTGTGCTTCGAACTTACGTAGCTCACCATAAACTTGGTGAGTTTGCAGTTTTGGATTGGTGATCGTCAGATCAAACCACGGAAGCCAACTGTTTAATGTTTGCAGCCACAAGTAGTCTTGCATCATTGATTGAGGGCTTTTCTGCCCTTGCCCCGCCTGAATTCGTTGCAATAAGGTGGTGGCACGGTTAGCGGTTAGCGCATGTATTTCTTTAAGGCGTTCAAGTAAAAGCTGTGAAGCACCGTAATGTAAACAGGCCGGAATAAATGCACGGTCAAGAATCACTTCACCCGCTTCCGTGCATTCTAAAATTTTGGCGACAGGAATCAGTGTAAAGCCAGAGGTGTCTTCACCTTCAAGCTTGATAGAGATATTCAAATGCGCGACATCGATTTCAACGCTGGCGTTTTCTGATGTCGAGGTGTCGAACACGTTGATAGAGCGAGATAGGTAGCGCCCCTGATCTGATTGTTCTTGGCCATAGTCATTATTGCCTTGCAGTGAAATAGGCAGTGCAAGGTAGACCACAGTTTCAATACTGCCTTGAATGACATCTCTTGCTACTTCGTGCTTCATTTCAAACTGAGTACCATCAGGAAAAACGCCTGCGCTACTGGCAATCGAAAGCTTACCAATTTTCAATAATTCGTGATTGATGGTGAGTTCTGTCACACCATAAAAGGGAGCAAAGCCAGCAAGTGTCTCGACGTTTTGGCGAACATAGTTCTGAACGTAGCGATCTTGTTGCTGAAAATGTTGTGGGGCAATAAACATGCCTTCTTGCCATACTACTTTTTTAAACGCGTCCACGTAAATTCCCTATATACTGACTAAAAAATTTGCCACCAGCTCGATTCTGGCGTGACTATTTCTAATGTGGCTTTAGAGCCTTGTAAGTTGAGCTGCAGATATTGATCTGCTTGCAACGGCAACGTTGAAAATGCTTTAGTTTCACTGTTTTGGTAATCAACAAATTCGACCAGTACTGCCACGTATTGAGTCGTTTTATTAATGTCCAACACCTGCTCGACACTCGTATTCGGAAGAACAACAGGCAAAACTTGTTTAGATACAAGATTAGCGCTCAAAAGCTGAACATCGTTGGAATACAAGTCGATAAATGGCAACTGATTAAACATCTGCGCATCGGTGAGTTGATACAACCTCACAACGACGGGGTTCGCCGCATTAGAATCTGAAGGATTCATCGCGGCATCTGATTTGATCGTTAAGTTGTATTGAGACACGACAGGCACTGGATCAGAAGAACAACCCGCAAGGAATAGCACTGCCGCTAAATACCACTTCTTCATCAGCCTTCCTCTCTTTGTTTCTGCATATTTTCTAAAAACAAAGCTTTGAACTGGCGACGGAAGTCCCCATTTTGCTGACGGTGCTGGAAGTGTTTGCGATAAATCTTCCAGTACTTCTTCTCTTTGTTGCTAAACAGTCCACCTGAAAGGTATTCGCTGAACTGATTTTCCAATTCCTGAGGGGCGAATTCATTAAGGAACTGATCAACGGTTTTCTCAAGTGCGTCAAACAGCGCATCATGATGAAGCATTGGGTTTTGTATGTATTGCTGGTTTTTCTCTGACAGCGTGAGTAGCTTTTCGATTGACGCTTCCAATTGAGTATTTTGATTCGGTGTATCGACAGGTAAATACTCAAGATCACTGGTTTGCTCGAATGTTTTCGCCTGCTTTAATTCATCTACCTCGATATGGGTAGCAATTTCTTCGCTATCTAAGTCTTCAAAAGGGTCAGAGGCGAAAGGGTCATCGCTTAGTACATTCTTATGAGAGAAAGTCGCGCTGTTTTGTTTTGGTTTCGGCGCTTCGGTGTGCTCTAAGAACTCGGTGTCATCATCGTTAAGGTTCAGCTCAAATGGCTGCGAGAATATATCGTCGCTATTGTCTGGCTGAGGGGTTTCGACATTGGAAGAGACTAAGGTAGAGACAAGCATGGTATAGTTTTCTACCTTGATGATGTCGCCATCATTGAGTGGGTATTCCTTATCTTTCACCATGGTTTTATCATTGAGCAACGCACTATTTTGCCCACAGCTAATTAATACGTAACCACGTTCAGTTAGGCGAACTTCGCCATGGGTACGAGAAATTCGTTTGCTTTGGTCAGGTAAACAGATATCGCACGCAGGAGCACGACCAAGAGTGCCTCCTGATTCTGGAAGATACACAACTCTTGAGGTTACAACCTCTTCAGTGGGTACAGAAATCAAATGGATACTGACGGCCACTAGTTACCTCTCACACTTAGATACGGCTGCATTAAATGCAGACAGAAAACCAGAATACTTGTTTAGGAAACGATTCGAAAAATAGACGCCCATTGGTTTAGTTTCGAGAACTTGATACTGGAAAAAATCATTGGGCAAACCTGCTTCATCTAACTCACTTTTGAAGACCAAATCATCTTCTAAAGCGATGTCAATTTCCCTTTGTTTTAAAAGCTTTAGTAATACTTTAGCATCTCTAGGCTGTTTGACTACGTTATAGCCGTTACGTTTTAACCAAAACCACTTATTCGACCCAAATTTGGCCGAGAACTTAAGGTTAAGTTTTGACAATTCATCGATTTTAGGCTCGACTCCAGGGCCGAAATACCACATCAATTTTTGTTCTGCGATGGGTGCCGAAAGTGTGGCGTACTCATCTCGTTCGTCAGTTTGTGTTGCGACAAAGAACCCATGTTGAGCACCACTGTGAACGCGCAGTTGAGCGTCAGACCAACTGGTCATTGTAAGTTGATAAGGCTGGCCCATTTTTCCAAGGACGCACTTTACTTTATCCAATGCTAGCCCTTGCATCTGTCCGTGCTTGTACTCTTGGTAAGGAGCCCATTCTTGAGTGGTCAACAACAATCGAGCTGGTCCAATGCTAGTTTGCGCGAAAGCCTGGGCACTGTTTAACAGCCCCATAATAATCAGTAGGCAGAAAGTAAAACTCGGCATCATTCTGACCATTCATTTCCTCCAATTAACTCGGAAATCTTTAAAATTGAAACTGGGGGATAATAATCCAACGCACGTGCTGCACCCACATTCACTATGTACGAGTACTGGCTGAGCGGTTCAATGGGTAAATCTTGGGCTTTACTCTTGTTGCTTAAGATTTGTTCCGCTTTATGTCCCGCAAATTCACCAACGTTATAATAACGACTAACTATACCAAATAGCGCGTTATGATTGCGAATAGGGGACTCAGTTGCTGAAAAAGTAGCAATTCCTTGTGCGTGTAGGCTATCTACAATTCCCCGTCCTTGACTGATGATGTATGAATCGGGCGGTAAATAAGCGAGCTGCACTTTATCTTCAAGCATAGTATCAATCACTTTGGACAGAGAGCTTAGGTCGGGTTTGCCATTTTTTGTACGTAGCGGGTACAAATACACATCCATGCCAAACTTTGCAGATAGCATCTGTATCTTACGTGCGGTAATCACCGCGTTGTTTTCGAGGGGGTTAAATACGATTCCCATTGTGGAGATATCTGGCAGCTTTTGAATCGCGTTAAACTGCACCTGATGTGGCACGATGTGGCTAACACCGGTAAAGTTGCGATGTTTAGGGTTATCATCTGAGATTATCTTCGAGCCAACAGGATCGGTCACGATACTAAACACGACAGGTGTCTCGCTATGCGTTCGGAATGAAGTGGGTTTTTCTTCAGTTCCAAGTAAAGATAGAGTCGTCGTTGTACCAAATGTATAGACAAGATCTGCGTCGTATGAATCTATGTCAGCGATATAGCCCGACAAGGTGTCCCGATCTCTTTTTGCATCTAGCAAGGTGTAGCTGACGGGCATTTTACTAGAGAGGTACTCCATAAACCCTTTTTCTGCGTCGGTTACCCCTCGCCATAAAATCATGACGACGTGTTTTTTTTCTGCAGAAAATGCGATCGTTGGTACTGAAAACTGCGCGACCAAGGTGATCAAAATCAAGATGGAAACTCTCATTTTGCTACCTCTAGTTGTCTGTCTCTTTTAGTGAAGAATGTGTAGAACCCGACGAGTACGGTTGAACTAATAAACAGCGTGATACCAAACAGAATAATGGTATCTTCGAAGCCGAATAAACTTAGGCACAAACCCGCTAGCATTGGGCCCGCAATGTTACCAATGCGCTCAGTTAAACGGAAAATACCGATCGTTTTTCCCTTATCAATACCTTCATGAGCAAGCAGATCCATGACTAAAGGGATCTGTGGCGAAACGCTAATTCCGTGTGCTATACCGACCAGAATCACGATCAACAGCAAACCTAAGGTCCCAGGTAAAACGACAATATTGACCAATGCCAGAGCAGAAAGTAGCCCACCAAATACGATGAACTTAATTTTATTGTCCCAACGGTCGACAAGAAAGGCACTCAGTGGAGATATTACGATAATAGCGAGACCGTAGCTCATCATAACACGGCCAGACACCGCGCTGCTTTCTCCGAGATGCTGTAAATAAACAGGGCAGATGTAATACAAGAAACCAGTCAAAACGACCTTAGCCGGAATCGCACTGAAAAAAGTGATTAGCGAGAAATATTTGTTGCTAAGCAGGACTTTAAAGTCATGCAGTCTGACCGGCTTGCTTTGTGCGTTTGAGCTGCCATGACTAAAGAAACTCATCACGAAAAGTACGCTTATTAGCGCAAGCATAGACGCGAGCATAAAGGTCACGTTGTAGCCGAGTTTGTCCGCAAGAATTCCCCCAATTGCGGCACCGCAAAGCGAACCAGAAAAGAATGAAGATAAGAAGGTCGACATACCTTTAGTGCGGTTTTTAGCTGTTGTGGTATCGGTGATATAGCCTTGCGCTGAAATGAAAACAATACCATAACCTACCGCAGTGTAGGCGCGCGCAATAAGAAGAAGCTCAAGAGTCTGGCACATGGCAGTCAGCGCTAGACCAGTGCTGGTTATCAAGCCTCCAACAATTAAAGATTTTCTACGCCCAACTTTGTCTGACCAATAGCCAGCAAAGGGCAGAGAAACCGCCCAACAGAACATAAACAGTGAGATCGGCAAGCTCGTAACTATGCTGTCCGGAATCCAATTTTGCGAGCGTGATAAGCTGGCGACAAAGTTAGGGAAAAATGCCAATGAAGCGGCTTCGGCAAAGACTAGCATGAACAGTGGTAATCGAATAAAGCGATAATCTTGAAGGTTTTGCACCTTGAGTTTTTTACTGGCGTGCTGACGCTGAATAATTGTGTTGATAGCGCCGGTGACTCTTCCTAGTTCATCTTTTGCTGAAATATGCGCGAGCCATAACGAAGCCCCAATTTTCGAATGGGTAAGCAGTTGTTTTATCTGATGCCAAGGTTTAATGATCATAAAGTTGCAAACAAACAATATGATCTCGATGACAACAAGGGCGGAAGCGATCAGCACCGTTAGCATATCCATCAAGCTATCTTCGATAAGTTGAGGAATTATGTTCATATCGGTAGTCATTCGAATTGATGTCGATGACTCTGGGTCAATGTCTAGGTTAACTGAAGACGAGTGGTCATTCCCCATAAAATTGACAGGGTATTGGTACAAAGAACTATCCGCTTGTTGTAGCTCGATAGAAAGAAGCTCTTTATGCTGTCGGATATATTCTGAAAACTCTTCTTCTAGGCCATAAAGTCTATCGAGTGGAACGCCGTGTTTAAGTAGCCTTTGAATCATACTGCTAAGGGTGTCACCGATGACCATCGATTTTTGTTCAAGCTGAGCTTGGTAAGTGGTAGAAAACTTATCTAAAGCTTGATATGAGCTACCTATGTTGGAAGCCACGGTGAGAACGATTGCCAAGGCGATTATGAGCAGCGGAAAGTACTTGTCACGGAAACGCTGCCAACCATTTTTACCGCTCTTAGAAAAAAAACGTTGGTTGGCGTGCTCAATCAGCTCTTTGTCGCTGAGATCGGGCTGCTCAAGTGTTTTCGATATGTTTTCGAGCTTTAGCAACAAGAAGTTAAGCCCGGTATATAAGATGAAATAACCCATTACACAAGCGATGAGTACCCACATCAAAGTATCAACAAGTTGCTGCTTTAATAGTTTGTACTTGATGCTATCTAAGTAGTCAGTGGAGTAGTAAAGCTGTAAGGCACCTTCCTTGATATCAAACGTATTGCGAATATCTGCCGTTATCATTCGCTCATTATCTGTTGCAGCACCAGCAGAATAAAGGACGTCACCTTTAGTACTGACGACTTGCATTCGACTGATGCCGTCGACCAAAGAGAGACGCCTCTCAAGGAGTGATTGGATATTAGATATAGAAGAAAGAGGCAAACCCAAACTGATCGCTTGTTTAATGTCGTGATCAGTTTCATTTAACACCACTTGGTAAGTGGAGTCGCTTGTCTGGGTAAGCCTTTTTTCAAAGTTTAGGTAGTTGAGGGTGCTATTTAGTCCGTTGGAAAACAGTAAGACAGCGAAAATTGCCAACACAAGTTTGACCCGTAAAGAGAAAAACGTACAACGTGTAGTGACTGGATTGTGGCTCATACTTACTGCTTTCCTTTACGCACTTTATTGAATGGTTAGCTCAAAGCCAGCAGGGCTAGCTACTGCAACGACAGAAACTTGAGTTATGGGCTGTTGTTGGCTTAAACGGCTAATACATTCTTCAGCGAGTTTTGGCATTAGCGAGCGGTTAATAATCTGCTCTACAGCTCGACCGCCAGTTGTTGGGTCGGTGTTTTTGTTAACGACAAAGTCAACAAAGCCCTGATCCCAAGTGAAGCTTGCTTGATATTGTTCCGCCAGTTTCTTCTTGATGCGGTTGAGAGAGATTTCAGTAATTTTAGATAACTCTTCATCGTTAAGTGGGTAGTACGGCACAATGGTAGTACGTCCTAAGAAAGCGGGTTTGAAGTAGTGCTGCAGATCCGGACGAATGCTCTCTAATAACTCTTCATTGGTCATACGCTCTTCACGATCGTCACACGCGTCACAAATTGCTTGGTCAGCGGCATTCGAAGTCATGATGATAATGGTGTTTTTAAAGTCGACGGTACGACCTTCGCTGTCTTTGATTTGGCCTTTATCAAAGATCTGATAGAACAGGTCGTGAACACCTGGGTGAGCCTTCTCCATTTCATCTAGAAGTAGCACTGAATAAGGGTTGCGTCGAATAGCTTCAGTTAACACACCACCTTCACCGAAACCCACATAACCTGCTGGAGAGCCAAGAAGCATAGAGATTTTATGTTCTTCTTTAAACTCGGTCATGTTGATAACCGTAAGATCGTTGCTTCCGCCGTATAACTGCTCGGCAAGTGCCATGGCGGTTTCAGTTTTACCAACACCACTAGGACCACACATCAGGAACACGCCAATTGGTTTGCGGCTATCGGTTAAGCCAGCACGAGAAATGCGAATTGCTTTCGCAAGTTCTTGCTTAGCAACATCTTGACCGATAACACGTTTATCCAGTTCTTCCTCAAGAGAAAGCAAGCGTGCAATTTCATCACTCATCATGTTGCCAACAGGGATACCTGTCCAGTTAGCAATAATCTGCGCGATCGTGTTGTCATCGACCATAGCATTGACTAAAGGAAGTTCACCCTGAAGCTCGTGCAGTTTATCAAGGGTGTCGTTAAGTTCTTTCTGTTTAGTCAAATTGCCTTTTTCTTCACCTTCGGCGCTGCTGATTTCCTCTTGTAGCGCTTTGATTTGATCCACCAACTCAACTTCTTGTGCCCAACGGTTATTCAGTGCTTGGAGCTTAGTTTCATTGGCCTCAATTTCAGCGGTGATCTCGGCAATTTCTTCTTCCGCAATACCAAATAACGCATTCTCTTTCTCTAGCGCAGCTTTCTCGTTATTTTGGTAACGAATGGTTTGCTCTAGTGTTTCTATTACTTCTGGTTTAGCGCCTTGAGTTAGTGCGATACGAGCACTAGCGGTATCGAGCAGACTGATCGCTTTGTCAGGTAGTTGGCGGCTAGGTAAGTAACGGATCGACAGGTTGACTGCCGCATCAATCGCAGTTTCGGCAATAAATGCGCCGTGGTGTTTTTGCAAAGACGCGGCGATACCGCGAAGCATTTGTTTTGCATCGTCAGCATTAGGCTCTTCAATTGAAACTACTTGAAAACGACGTGTAAGGGCTGGATCTTTTTCAAAGTACTTTTTGTATTCAGCCCAAGTTGTCGCGGCGATGGTTTTAAACTCACCTCGGGCTAGGGCGGGTTTTAGTAAGTTTGCAGCATCATTTTGGCCAGCCGCACCACCTGCGCCAATCAATGTGTGCGCCTCATCAATAAAGACGATAATAGGCACTTCACTGTTTTTAACTTCATTGATGACATCTTTTAGGCGGTTTTCAAACTCACCTTTAACACTCGCGCCTGCTTGTAACAGCCCGAGATCAAGTGAGTGAATCTGAACACCTTGGAGAGCACCTGGAACTTCATCGGCAGCGATTCTTAGCGCTAGACCTTCTACAACCGCTGTTTTACCAACACCGGGTTCACCCACCATAATCGGGTTGTTCTGACGTTTTCGGCAAAGAATGTCGACGGCTTTGCGTACCTCGGCATTTCGACCAGAAATTGGATCAATCTTGCCGTCAATAGCTTGTTGAGTGAGGTTGATTGTGTATTTGCTTAACGCATCGTTTGCGGTTGGTTGGCCAGTGGCAGCGCCACCTTCAGCCGATGTGGTTTTACTACGAGCGACAGCAGTTTTGTTGATTAGACCTTGCAGTGATTCGAGAGATACCGATTGTAAGCTTTCAAGTTGTAACGTGCTGACGCCCAAAACATTCTGCTGCATTAAAGCTTGAACTAGGTGCAAGCTGATCACTTCACCATGCCCATAGTTCACTGAAGCGATCATCCAAGCGTCTTTAATTAGCTCGGTCAGTCCATGACTCAATGTTGGCTGACCTTCACTGCCTTTGGGTAGGCGGGCAATTTTGGTTGATAGCTCATTCACAAGGCTGTCTTGAGACAACTTTTGCGATTGCATTAGATTGCTTAGGTTAGCATCTTGCTGAGAGATGAGCTGAAGCAACCAATGCTCAATTTCAATTGAAGGAACGCCCTGATTCATGGCAGCGCCAGCAGATACTTCAAGCGCTTGTTTTAACTCGGGAGATAGTTTGGCGACTAAATTGGTCAGTGTTACTTGTGTCATACTGTTTTCCTTGTATTTCGAAGCATCAAAACAACGAAGTTACGGATTGTTTTCCATCATTTGAGCAAGATACTAATCATTTTGTGTGGCTTTCGTTCCGGTGCGAGGCAATCTACCTCTCCCAGTTTGGCGGCACGGTAAATGTTGCTGGAAAGTGTTGGTCGCGATAGGTATTCGCGTTTAACCTTAAGATAAATCGAAACAGGGGTGTTATCGCGAAGATAATGCTGAATGAGTTCACGCATACTGCTTGCTAATAATCGATCGTTTTGAATATCTACAAGGTCTTGTTCATTGGCCGGCTTAATAGACACAACCAAATGATTAAAGTGTGTTAAACAGGTTTTACCGATCAGGAAACCTTGGCCAATGCGGCTGTTATAAGTTCGGTTGACACCTAACTTGGTTAACGAGTCAACCGGCAGTTGGCGACGTTCTTGTTGCTTTGCTGCTACTTCGATGTCGAAAGGGAAGTAGTCATTTAACATCTGCTGTAGGCTAGCCAGATTTCTACTGCCTTGCCCAAGTAAAAAAGCGTATTGGAAGAAGTTGCCATGTTCGTCGTTGAGCGCCGCTATCTGGTTTAGCAACCGAATCTTTTCTGGATGGAGTTCGTTTTGTACGACTAACCAAGGTGATGTTTCGAGTTGTGCTATTATTTCAAAATATCTTTGGTTAAACACGTCTAGAAAGTCTTTAAGCGCGTGGTCGTCATCGTGAAGCGCTGCCAAAAGCTCTTCGTAAATGTAATAGGGTATGACACCTTTAACACCAGATAAGGCCTGTTTAGCCAGACGTAGTTTTGCGTTGTTATTTTTTAAAGAGAAATACTGGATTTCACTCGCATCCCCAGTAGGCATCGCCTCAGCCTTGAGCACCAGTCGGATTCGCTGATCTGATTGAGCAATGAAGTGCGATAGCAGCCTCATCGCTTGAGCGAAATCGTATTTCTCGGTGTTGTTCGTTAAGTCGTTAACTACTTTCATATGCTTTTACCCACCTTACAAGGCACTTTGGCTGCCGTGAATTTTTGGGTATCGCTTTACATAACCGTCGCGGCCGTAGACTTTAATCGACAATTGGATATAGCGATCGAAGCTACAAAACTGTTGAAAAAATCGGTTAAGCACATCGCTAAATGCTAAGTATCCGCTTGTAGTATCGAGGGTAATCTCGATCTCAGTGCCAGGAGAAAAAACATTCTTACCCAAAATCCTTAACGCTGAAACTTGAGAGCGGATGTTGACGCTACGGATGGTTTGAATTTCATCGGCAGAGATTTGGCTACGGCAACACAAACGTAGCATTCTCTTTAACGCTTCTTCTGGATGCTCTGCATGAAGCAAAGAAACAAAATTTGCATTGAGCAGAGCAATAAACTGCCAGTGCAAGTGCGGGTCTTGTTCGCGGGCAATAGGAGCCGATGGTGGATAAATCGGGCTGAACTCACCAGGCAAATCAATACTCTCTAAGCACTCAAAACTGCCTTGAACTGCACAAGCACGTTTACCATTGGTACACAGTAGTCGAGTTCCATATAACTTGTTGAACTCGAGATCTTGCTGGTTATTCAAACTGATTGCGAGACGAAACTCATTGTCGCTGCCGCGAGTGCATTGCCAATGATCGGCTTTTGGATCGGAGCGGTAGCTGTCTTTGAAAAGAGGGGTTAAGGTCTTCTCTCCCATTGAGGTAATTTCAAACACCTCTTTTACTTCAACAATCTCAATATCGCTGTCGCTGTGCGCATCGGCATTCACCGGAATACTTAAACTACGTTGATCGTACGTTGTTGGCTCACCTGTTTGCTCGAACAGATTGATCGCTGGGACGATATTCAACTTAAATACTTGATTGTCGAAGAGGCGCATAAACTCAGTCGGCAAGCTATGCATAAACAGGTTCAAAATAATGTTTGATGTATCGAAGTGTTTAATGGCTCGACCAAATTCTTTAAGGCGGAAGAACTGACGTTTTTCCTTGAAGAAGAAGAACTCGCTGATTAATTGATAACCCGCAAACTGATTGCCTTTTTGTGGTAAAAACTGGAAATTGGTATCACTGATTCTGCTTTTTAAACGCTCGGGCTCAAGCACAAAGTGTTTTTCGCAAGCTGCATCAGATATCGAAATTGCTAGGGTTTCTGCAAGTAGCAGCTCAACCAAAGAGTCGGCATTGTTTTCAAAGCCTTGAACAAAAAAATCAAGGTCATCGCAGTCGAGCGAGGAGAAATGCACATCAGGGTCATTGGTGGAGAAACTCAATTGAATAACGGCAGTTGTTTGCTCTGTCCCTTGTGGGCGATTGAATTTGAATGGGGCACTTGAAGCCGTTGTATCAATCAACTTAAACGAGGTAGTTTTTAGTTCGTCGATGGTCGTAAATGAACAGCTTTGCCCTTGCGCCAATGCTGAAAATTGTGAGCCTTTAGGTAGGGTCACAGACTCTGCAAGTTCAGCGTCTTCATCAAGTTGAAGGTAAGCGATACTCGGCACTGTTTGGATATAACTTGGGTATAAAACGCCAAGCAATCCTTCGACGACTTCTGGCAGTTGATCAGACAGTTTTTTCTCTACCGTCGCATTAAGGAGCGCAACACCATCTAGCAGCCTTGCTAGGCTTGGATCTTCAATTTGCCCTTGGTGAATGTTCAAACGCTCGGCGTGAGTTGGATGTTGATGCCCAAATTGACCCAAAGCGCGCCTTACAAGGGTGAGTTCTTGTTCGAAATACCTTAACAACGGATCACTCATAACTGTCCTCCGTCATTAAGGTTTTTAAATCATTGAGTGAAATTTTAGAGTCAAATACCAACTCTGTTTCTCCTTGAGTGGTTTTGGCTTTTGCAACAATGTTGAAAGCAATCGCGTTTTCGTTCTCTTTGCGCTCGCCAAGCTCAACCATGACATTGGTCAACCTAGGCTCGAAGTGCTTAATGTAGCTTTCTAGGCGTAGTGCGAGCTGAGCTTGATCGAGACTTGCACTTAGCAGTTGCACGTCTTCAATGCCGAAGCGAAAGTTAGAACGCTGTAGCTCGATAAATCGATCATCTATTTCGAGCAGAGATGCCTCTGATTCAAGGAGCTTAGTTAGGTTGTATTTGATGTCTTCGATATCGTCATTTGGCCCAGAAACATCATGGGGCTGTACAAACGTCTTCCAAAAGCTCATTACGCTACCTCATCCAGTTCGGTCGTTAATACGACTTCACCCGTGAAATGGTCATATTGATACTGAGGAACAATACGCAAAGTACAAGAGAAGCTACCTTTGTGATGCGGAGATTCGGAGACACTGATTTTCGCAAAGCTAAGAGGGTACTTAGAAAGCGTTTCTTCATTGGCAAAAGAAACATTACTAGAAAACTTTTCTATCCAATGAGTCAGAAACAGCTCACATTCAGACGCCGTATTAAAGCTGCCTATCATTTCTCGTACTTGAACCTTCAAGTAGTGAGCAATACGGCAAGACATCAGACTTGTCTGGAGCTGAGTCAGAACTTTTTCGTTGTCAGTTTGTGCGTTGCTCTGCCAGATCGAGTTATTGCCGTTGAAGTAAAATTTTTCGCTAAGAGCGCTTTTAGTCAGAGGGATAAACCCATTCTGAGCGTAAAATGTTGAAATCTGGCCAAACAAAACGACATCGGTTTCCGGATTAGAAAGGTACTTGCTCTCGTGATGCTCTAGGTTGACCAAGGCTCCTTGCGCTTTATCGTTCCAACGTGATTTTAAAAAACCAAACCAATTAACTCTGTGGTGTTCGCGCATAATCGTCGCGGCAAAAGCAAATGCGGCGTTCCCCCACAGCCCTTGGCCAGATTCATTGTAGACAAATCCAACTTTGGCATTTTGGTAGCGATGGCGCATGCGAACTGAGGGCATGACGAGCCCCACAAACTTAGACGATGCTTTCTGCCTCAATTCTTGCCAAGGCTTGTAGTCGTCTCCACTGAGGATTTTTTCAATTCGATTCGTATCTGAAATCCAATCGGCACTCGACTGAACGAAAAAATAGTCATCAGGAGAAAATAGCATCGGACAAAGAGTGACTTCGCCGAGCTTACCTAATAGTTCGAGAGTGAATAGGTCGTCGTAATCCGCATCAAAATCCATGTCGAGAGAGATTTTGTGGGTAAAAACAATGCTACCAAATGGGTGACCACCCAAGGTATTTAGCTCTTTATTGCCAATTTTGTTGTATAGCTCGGAGCTTTTTACCGTATAAGCTTGGTTGACATCGTTAGACACTTCTGCCCAATCCATATCAAGCAGCTTTAGTTTGGTGCGCTGTTTGTTGACAGGAAGCTTAGACAGCCCTTCAAGGCCCAGCCAACTGCTATGGAGAGTTTCAAAATCGCGGTGGTGCAGTATCTCATCAAGTTGTTTTGAGATACTGTTATCCAATTCGGTGATCAATTGAGCAAGAAAGACGGTTAAGCTACCTTTGCTTTCGAGTGCTTGCGGAGCAATTTCAGACAGCAGAGATAGCGACTCTTTTAAAAAGTCGTTGTCTGTGGTGTCTAACCCGGCAAAATTCCGTTGCCATTCTGAATCGATGTTCAAATTCATAATGTCCTAAGAATAAAAGAAAAATAGGCCGGATGAATCCGGCCTTTGCTTTTGTTTAGCCTGGAATCTTAGCGACCATTCGAACTGAGGTCGTCAGTTCTTCAAGTTGTAGCCATGGGCGTAGGTGGGCGACCGCAGAGTATGATCCTGGACGGCCTGGCTGTTCTACCACCTCAATGCGAGATTCAGCTAATGGTGTTTTTGCGCGTTGCTCGTTACCAATGGCACCTGCGTTGGTGTATTGGTCAATCCAAAGTTGAAGTTCACGTTGGATATCTGGAGCCTCTAGGTTAGAGCCTAGCTTGTCTCGACCCATCACCTTCAGGTAGTGAGCGATACGGCCACTTGCCATAATGTAAGGCAGACGAGCAGAGATTGCAGCGTTTGCTGTTGCATCTGGGTCGGTGAATGTTTTTGGTTTTTGGGTCGTTTGACCACCAATAAACACGCCGTAGTTTGAGTTTTTGTAGTGAACCAAAGGCAAGAAACCTAAGTCACTTAGCTCTTTTTCGCGTTCGTCAGTCAAGTTAACTTCAGTCGGACACTGTTGTACTAGGTCACCAGCTTCCGTTTTGTAAGTTAGGTTTGGTAAGTTCTCGACTTTACCGCCATTGTCTAGACCTCGGATTGCCGTACACCAGCCAGAAGCGGTATAAGCTTGCGTCATTTTAAGGCCAAGATCGTAAGCCGCATTTGACCAAACTAGCTCATCGTTGCTCGCTGGGTTTGGGTTGCCATCCATATCTGTACCTAGCTCTTCGTAATTGAACAGGTTGGTACTTAGACCTTTATCGCCATACGGTAGACGAGCCATAGTGCGAGGTAGTGTTAGCGTTACGTAGCGCGCGTCATCACTTTCGCGGAAAGAGTTCCATGCAGCGTAAGCAGGCGAATCGAAACCAGCAGCAACTGGTTTACCTTCATCAAACGTGGTGAAGTCATTGAACTCAAACATTTGTGCGTTTGCAGCAGCAACAAATGGAGCGTGACATGCAGCAGCAACTTCGCCCATGTAACGAAGTAGGGCTACGTCTTCATCTTTAGCGCTGAACTCGTAGTCGCCGATAAATGTGCCGTAAGGTTCACCACCTGCAGTACCAAACTCGCCTTGGTATACCGCGTTAAATAGTGGACTACGGTCAATGGCTGGCGCATCTTCGAATTGTTCTAGTAGCTCTTCTTGAGTGAAGTCGACCATCTTAATTTTAAGATCTCGGCCCAACTCACTCTCTTTAACAAGCTTTTGTAGACCACGCCATGAACCTTCCAATTTCTGGAAGTCGTCTTGCTGCATAACTTGAGAAAGCTGGCTAGAAAGCTTTTTGTCAATCTCAGAGATGGCGTTTTCAATGGTCTTGGTTAAGTTTTTATCCCAAGTTACAGTACCTGTCAGCGCTTGCTCAGCGAGGACAGAAAAGAGTTCTTTAGTTGTATCAGCCGGAGTCTGAGTTGTTGCTTCAATCGCTCTGTCTAGAAAACTAAGCGTACCTTCCGCAGCTTCCGGTTGGGCTTGATTTTCAGCTTCTGTGCTCATTATTCAGCTCCTTCTTTATTGATACCTAACTCTTCTGAAAGAGCGTTGATGGTGTCTGCACTTTGAAGCACTTCTTTAAGTAGCTTTTCAAGATCACGAGAGCGGTCAGCCTTAGAAAGGAGTACTTTCAATTGATTACGCGTTTCAACCAGCTTTTTAAGCGGTTCTACTTGCTCAACAATTGCTTCAGGCTCGAAGTCTTTCATTGAGTTGAACTGTAGGTTTGCTTCGAACTGGCTGTCATCATCTGCCAGTACGTTATCTACCTTCATGCTTAGCTCAGGGCCAACACGCTTCATGACGTTGTCGAAGTTATCTTTATCGACGTTGTAGAACGTGCGCTCTTCAACGTCTTCTTTGTCTTGCTTATGACCCGAGTAGTCACCAATTACCCCAACGACAAATGGGAGTTCTTTGGTTTCTACAGCGCCATTAGTTTCCACATCGTAAGTAATACTTACGCGGTTTTTACTTACGCGTTTGTGTTGGGAATTAAGTGCCACAATGGATCTCCTTATTCAATTACGCTGCTGTCGATGTCACTTTAGCGGTTGTTGCATCGAAGCCCACTTCAGGACCTTTCTCGATCTTACCGCCTTCGCCTTCGATGTAGTACGCTTTAGAAATTTCCGTGTACGTTAGGCTGAAAGACTCGTTTGGTAGCGTGCCGTCAGATGCTGCCATGTTGTAGCTAGACATACGTGCAGCTTTAAGGGTCAGGATAAGGTATGGATCAGCACCAGAGCCTTCACGGTTAGGCTTAGTCATTACGATCTCAACAGTCTTACCTTCGCCACCAGGTGCGTATAGGAATGTGGTTAGGTGAGGTGTCGCGCCATCACAGCCACGTGTTACGTTGACTTCACCTAGCGCAACCATACCTTGGTCTGCGTTGTTAGCATTACCGACATCAATGCCTACACCGCGTACAGCGTTCCAAGTGATAGTGTCGATAGCGAAGAAGCCATCTTTACCACCAATCTTTTCTACTGTTGCAGCGCCTTTAGGTTTTGTACCGTCGATTCTCATGAAAATAGAAGCCATTTTATTCTCCTTTGCTGATCAGCATTTGGTTACCACTCGAAATCATTCAGACTGCCTGATGATTCGGTGGAGCTTGCTTCAGTTTGTGATGATTGATTAGTATCGGCCTTTTCCTGAGTTGGGATTTCTACAGGAGAAGTCTGATTAGTTGGTGTGGCAGTGTTTTTAATTGCTACCACGGCTGAGTTAACACTAGCGGAAGGTGATAATGCTTTATCGCTCAAATCGAGCTGATTTAAGTTATCCATTCCCGTTAATTGGTTAATTTGTTGTATTACGCTACTGTTACCAGCAGTCATTTCTTGCATGAGTTCTGGAAGGCTCATATAGCCCCAACGTATTGCTCTTTCTAACAAAAATGAAATTGGGCTATGTGGTTCGGTTTGTTTAAAAAACTCAGAAATCTTTCTTAGCTCTTGAAAGGCTTGATCGCGGTTAGCAACTTGGCCAACATTCACATGAATTGGAGCAACAGTGGCGACTTCGGTTTGCACTTGCGCGATAGTTTGAGGCGAGCTGTTCGATGTTGCCTCCGGCTCTTTCGGGGCAGACTCTGTTGCAGATTCGTGTAATTGCTCACTGGTGGCTTCTGGTTGTTGTATTAGCGCTTCTTCTTTGCGAACTTGATAAGTATCATCCAACGGCCAGCGCGAAAATTTATCTTCAACCAGAAAGCGAATAGCGTTAATTGAGTCAGCAATGTTCGCTTTAACAAATCGAAAACTGATCGGAGTCACGCCTACCTGCTGGCATTCTTTAGCGATAGCTGTCTCTGCTTCAGTGAAGTTCTGGTAGGCTTCAGAAAGCAGTAATACAGTGCGTTCAACTTCGTTGCTGTATAGCTTCTGCGCCTTTTGTTTTAGTGCTTCTAAGTCCCCCGAGCGTTCTGCTCGGAGATAATCACCAAATGTGATGTCTTCTATCAAGCCGATCAGTTGCAGCGGCATAAATAGTGCGGTTGAATCGTTGCTTTCACCAACCAGTTGAAGCAAGGGTTTGATGCGAAAATCAGCCAGCTCTTTTAACTGTCCTTGTTCATCAGCACTCTTAATTTTGTTTTCTGGCAGAGTGGGGTGCAAGCGTCCCCAAAATGCTTCAATAAGACCTTTTAGTACTTTAGTTGAGTCAGCGAGGTTCTGATAAGGTTGCGCTGTGAACAATTGGCTCGAAATATACCAACCCAACAGCTCCAAATCTTTGGTTGATTGAGTTAGAGCGTCATAGGTGCTATTGCGTAGTTGAGTCCAATTGGTTTCGTTGGCATCAAGTAGTGCTTCATCGCTAGATGCTTCCGGCGTTTCGATTAGCTGACGAAAAGATGATTGGGCGGCATTATAGCTATTACGTAGTGCACGGTAGATCGAGCGATCTAACTTTAGGTAGTTCCCAGTCGGGGATTCTTCAGAGATAGGAGCCAACAATTGAACAATGTCTACCATGTATTATCCGTTATATAATTATTGTAATTTAGTTAACGTAAGCAATTGTTAGAATAGTAATTTGTTAGCATTTGCTTACAAATGATAGTCTAGGCTTATTTTTAGAAAAGGCTCGTCCAAATTTATTATTTACGTAAAAAAGTGACCTATATCTAGAAAATTGGCCGGAGCACGTTCATTTTTTATTAAACCCTTGTTCAAAAGGTGGTTTTTTAACCGCCTATCATGACGGTGGGCATTCCAAGCACGATTGTGCCACCATGTGCAGTCGTATCACCCATGCGAGCCGCCGGTTTGTTCATGATTAAAACAGTCGCGCTTCCTTTAATGATCGAATCTGGTGGGCCAACGCATACGCACATATCTCCTAAAGTAGCGGCTGGCATATTGCCAATGAGCACGGTCGGTACTCCTGGGCCTGCAATTGGGCCTCCAACATGCGGAATAGGAGGGACTGCAGGGGTTTGCATCGGGCATACGTGCATGTCTGTTAGACGGGCTGCTAAAGTCATTCAGTTCCTCCGTTTCCGCCGTTTGCGATGTTAATTGCAAAGTCTACCGACTGAGTATAGTACTGTTCTGAGCCGGCCCAGTTTGGTAGTGCGGCTGCATGATTGATTGCCCCTGCGACCGCTTTTGCATAGAGAAAAGGGTCGGGGAGTACTGCGGGTAGATCTGGGGCAACAATGCTTCCAGAACCATTCCAGAAAACGGCTTGAGTCAGCCAAGACGGCCCACAGTTTAATTCTAGTCGGTTAGAGAGTAGCTCTGCCTTTCGCCTGAGATCTTCTGCTGGTCCTTGCACCCATTGCTGGGCCGTTTGAATACACTGTGCTTGCGTCGAGTTCCAAACATCGTTGCGTAGTTGAATGCACAAGCTTGCCCACCAGATCGCTTCTCGCACAGGTAGGGCGTGTGCAAGGAACTGCACCAGATCATTGTACAGTTTGTTGTCTTGCAGAGTCTGAATGGTCTCTTCTATCGACAAATCTTCATTGAGTAACTCTTTGGCTTCTTCAGATGCTGTAAATCTTGGCAGCAGTTGCCCACAGCTCTGATAAGGAATTTTTTTATAAGTCATTAGTTTACCTTGACAATTGCCCCTTTCACTTCGCCCATGACACCACCGTTAAATGTCGCTTTAAGCCCAGATTTAAACTCCGCACTTAAAGAGCCTTCTGCTGAAAGGGTGGTATCTGCTTTGATCGCGACACTTAAGCCTTTGATTGAGTTAGAACTGGTGGCTTCTAACGCAGTGGTTGTGCCAGAGATTTTGTTGGCTGATGTCGCTTTGCTCGTGACATTAGTGCCTTGTAAGTTAAGTGCGCTACTGGCTTTTATGTCGATATTGCTGGCTTCTATGGATATCGATGATGAAGAAATTGAAATTTTGCTCGAACCCACTTTAATGTCGATGCTGTCATCGGCCTCTATTGTGATGGTCTTGGCTTTCTCTGACATCGCCTTGGTCACGGATAGGCTGTAGTTATCTTCAGTAGAGATAGCCATTTGTTTGGTGACTTTCTGTGTCAGTTCGCCTTTTATTGTCTCAGTATGATTGTTTTCTATTTCTTGAGTAATGTCTTTTGCCGCGTGTAGATAGATCAGTTCATTGTCTTTTTTGTCGTCGAAATACAGCTCATTAGACTGACCGCTTAGCTTGGTTCTAATCCCGCTTTTGGTTGAATTGGCTTCTTTATACGGAGGGGTATTTTTACTGTTGTATACACTTCCAGTAATAATGGGCTGATCCGGATCGCCATCTATGAATGAAACCAACACTTCTTGGCCCACTCTAGGGACAAACTGAGCCCCATAACCACTGCCTGCCATCATCTGAGCAACGCGAACATAGCAACTGGTTTTATCGCCACTGGCTTCTGTATCCCAGTGGAACTGAATTCTCACTCGACCTTGATCGTCTTGGTTGATGTCGCCAGCTGTTGAACCTGCGACCGTGGCACTCTGCAACCCTTGAACTCTTTGTTTGTCTATTGGTTTTGGATAGTACGAGGTCGACTTAGGTACTGCTTTGATTTCAGTGTCACATACAACATCTTCTGAATAGTGGGTTTGTATCGCAACGATCGAGTAGTCAGACAGTTGTGATTTATCTAGATGACTAGAGAGAGAGAACCAGGTGGCGATATCAAACAGATCATGTTTTGCGGTCGCCACAATGGTTTGGTAGTTCTGCCCTAACTGATCAATACGGCGTTTAGCTAGGTTACTTGCCAGATCAGTTTTGTCACCTGAAACACCTAAAGGTGGGTAGTGAACATTGGTTAGTTTGGTGTTGTTTGCAATAGCATGGCTGCTCTTCTGAGCCTTACTGGATACCAGTTTGGTTTGGCTATAGTCGTATGCCGTTAGCTCGACACTGGCGCCATGAAATGCTACTGCGGGTGCCCAGGTTTCTATTAATGGTAGTGAACCAGTAGGGGTTTCTACCATGTCAAATTTGGCGTTGTCTGCTTTATCAAATGGAGATTGGGCGTCTTGGAGGATGAGCGTATGTTCTTTGTCCGAATGGGTGAAATAGTAGTGGACGCCTTCTTCTGCAAGCAAGCGAGTGACAAAGTCAAAATCAGACTCGTTATATTGCAAACAGTATTCTCGTTTTGTTGTTGGCATTTTGGCTATTTTGTAGCAGCCCTTAAAGCCAGCATTGTCGAAAACATCGCTGACAATATCTTTGGTCGACTGGTTTTGATAAACACGAAAAGCGTGAGTATGTTTGAGCAGTTCCAACCAAGGTTTAAGTGTGATTTGGTACACTATATATTGTAGGTTGCTATCCATCCCCATACTTTCAATTCGAGTGATTATCCCATTGAAAGAACGAGTCAGCGTAGTACTGCCTGATATGTTTGAGTAACGGTTGATGGTAAGAAGTTGACCTAATTGACTTTGGGCATCGAAATGGCTAGAGACAAGGGTCGCTGAAATAGAAAAAGACTCAGACATAGTTTGAGTCACAGAAAACTGGCTTACCTTGTGTTCTTGCCCTTTATAATCCTTAGCGGAAATAGGGCTCGCCGACGCCGAATATTTTTCAGCCATAGCACTTCCTTTAAAACTGACGAACATGCTTCGAGTAAATGTATTCGAAACAATAAGTTGTAATGTCTGTTAATAATTCATTAAAAAGTAGCAGGTATTCATTGGTAAATAAATCAAATTCATCCTGATTTATAGGCTCTGCCACGGTGGTAAGAGGTGATATGTTTGAAATGTGAACGAATACTGTCAGTGAATAAGAACAAAGAAGCCGTACGGAGAGTGTACGGCTTGATTTAACTTTATTAATGGTGATCTGGTTATTCGCGATCTTGATCGAAGTCGCCGTGGAAGTGGTCGTGATCAGAAACGCTGTCAGCAGCTTTTAGTTTCTGACCTACGCGTAGCTTACTACTTGGTGCTTCTTCAATTGCGAATGTTTGAAGTGCAGCCTTAGCTTCAGGCTCTTGCGCTGGGAACAACGGCTCGCTAAACGCATAATAGGTTGTAACGTAAGCGAGTGACTGTGTATTGACGTAAAGAGCTTTCTGACTCACGTTGTTTAAATCGTCACAAGCTTGGTGATAACACTTGTCATAAGCGACATCGATATCACCACCAAATTGTTCAACCTCTTGCGCAGACTTGACCTTTTCAGCCCCGGTAAATAGGCCACCAAACGCGATGCCCCAGTCTGCGAACCCTGCGTAATCTGAGCGCTTAGACAGAGCCTGAGGGACAGTGGACTCTGACTTCTTAGTAAAGAACTGATTGAAAACTGATTCGATATGCGATGTGCCATATGGCGGTTTGAAGTCACCGGTATACGCGTTATCAGGACTGTCTTTGGTATCTGATAGGTCGCCATCCATTACACCAAAAATGTAGTTTGGTGAGCCAATCATGTCAAAGTTCAAATAGAGCTTAACTTTATTCAGTTTGTAGTAACGCGCATCAACAAGATCGAGCTGTTCTGGCGTTAGCTGACTTGGATCTTCAAGTCCAAGCTCTTTAAGAATCTCCTGCTCGGCTTGAGCACGTAAAGGAGCAAACAAGTCGTTAGTATAATATTCAGAGCCGACAAGCCCAGCTTCTTCAGCTGCCCACCATGCAAAGCGTACTTTGTTTTTAACTGGGGCGTTTAAATCAGCCAGAGTAACGGCGTATTCAAGTAGGCCCGCGGTGCCTGAGCCATTGTCATTAATACCTGGGCCTTCTGGCACTGAGTCTAGGTGAGCACCGAGCATGACAACTTCATTCTCATTGCCCCCTTTGGTCTCTGCGATGATGTTTTGGGTTAAGACAACGTCATCTTGCACATCAATGGTAAGCGTGACAGGTACTGACGAGGTTTGGCTTAAATCATGCCACTGTTTGCCCAATTCGTAGCGCGCACCAAATGCAGGAATGTTCGCCGTGCTATCGCTGCCAAGTGTGCCATTTACGACACTGGTACGGCCTTCACCATTACCTTGGTTGAAGACGATAACACTTTTGGCCCCCGCGTTTTGTGCATTGACCACTTTAGTATTGAAGCTACATCCTCCGCGTTGGATAACAGCCACTTTGTTGGTGACATCTTTGCCGGAAAAATCTGACGATTCACATCCATCGGTACTGTCATAATCTGGGGCGTCGAATCGAAAATCTGGCGTTATGAACACGGCTTCGGCGGTAATTGAACCGTTCGATTTGCCTGAGTAAGACATTGCTGCAAAGTCAGGCTCTACCCCTTCACTGGCGTTACGTACGCCGACGAGATCCACACCATTGACGTTTAGCTTCGTGCCCGCAAGCTCTTCCCATGCGCGAAAATCAAATTCTTGTATCGAGACATCGTAGTTGTGCTCTCGCATCGTGTCGACGATGTAGTTGAGAGACTGTGCATAGCCTTCAGTGCCTGCCGCGCGAGTAACCGAAGCACCATCTGTTGTCTTCGAGGCTCGTGCTTCAAGCTCCTCAAGGTGTTCGACGACTTCATCGCGTTCGATTTTGCTGCTGACGTAATTTGCTGCTTTTTCGGGATCATCCCAGTAACACCCGGTTAGTAGCGTTGAACTAATAACAGTGGCGAGCATAGTTTTTGTTGTTGTGATGCTTACTTGCATTTGTGACTCCTTGTATTAAATAAGCGAATACATAGTTGCCGAATTGCAAGGTTAAAAAAATGTTAATTTTGATTGGATTTATAAAATGTGAATGTATATCAAATTAGTTTAGTTTATTAAAATTATCAGTTACATATGTAATCGATATGCATTCACACATTCAACATAAACAATGACTTATTTTAAATGGTGTTAGATAGGTAGCGTCATCCCATCTTTCGCGCAGACTCACTGGTCATTAAGATAAGGTTTGGTTGGTGTGGACCTATCGACTGTCAACAACCAGTAATTTGGCGCTGCGATAAGCAAACTTCATACTTTCTACTTCATTTGGGCGACTGATCAGGTGGTCAACAGAGGGAAGGACAACAAAGAAGATCAGAGGCTCAGAATGCATATATCGCCAGTTATGAGCGTTTGTATCTTTTTTATACGCCTTCAAGTTTATGGTGAGTACGACACTTTCAGGGGGTAACTGACTTCCTTTAAAGTGCCCCAGTTCGTGAACCGCCCCCCATAACGATTCCAATGGACGTTCATGGGTACTTTTAAGAAATAGCTCTAGTTGCAGTGTACCTTCACTATTTCGTTCAATTGTACTTAACCGCTGAGCTGTACGTAAACCTTGCTCAAAAGGAAGGTAATCAAGCCCATTGTCAACAATCTGATTTGATTGCGGGCATAGTTGGATAGAGTTTACAGGCTGTTGGCTTGCGTACAGTTCACAAGTGAATTGCTTAATGATTAACTCTAAGCCTCGGTGAAATGGGGGGCTTTTTAAGTTTTCAATCGGCACAAAGTGGTTATTAATTGCTTCAGCAAAGACTTTGTCGACAGATTGATTAACTCGTTCTTTATCTTCTATCAGTACGTAGTCATTGTGCTTAACCGCAGAGCTTAAGATATTGTCTGTTTCAATAACGGCTACTTCTTCGTCAGAGTACGTGCTGTCCCTAAGCAATGGATAGTATGGTTCACGGCCATCAGCCCAAAAAAGCGAACACCCGGCAATATTGGCGGCCATCATTCCTGTGACAACGGATTTAACGGTTAGAGAGTGCATAAGCCTCTTAATTAAAAAGATTCCTTTCCTTACTTAAGATACTAATCGCATAGCTCCCTTAAGTCATTGCTGTGATTAAAATTATGTTGCTCAACATCACATACCTTGTTCGTTGCCAGATTTGATTTAACGGTTTTTACCCAGTCTCGTCTACTACCTTGGTCTAAATTGTCGACAATGTGCTTGATTGTCGACAATGTTATGGTCTATTTTAAATGCATGAGATGAAATTGTAGACAGATTGATGCTACAGGGCGAGTGTATTGGCAATGAATATCGAACTTAAAACTCGACATAAAGAAGGCGTTTCTGACAAAGAAAATACCAAATCGGAGAGCTTAACTGAATCCTTGGTTGAGGCAATTGTCAGTGGTGATATTGCACCAGGTAGTAAGATCTCAGAGCCTGAGTTAGCAAAGCAGTATCAAGTGAGTCGCGGGCCGCTACGTGAAGCAATAATGCGCGTCGAAGGGTTAGGACTTATTGAGCGTATCCCTCACGTTGGAGCAAGAGTGATCACTTTTTCTCCAGAGAAGTTAGTCGAGCTTTATGCGGTGAGAGAAGCTTTAGAAGGTATGGCTGCGCGACTTGCGGCCAGACATATTACCGCTGAGGAAATAGCGGGATTAGAAGCGGTATTGTCGACACATTCGAACCATATCGATGAAGTCGAGGGGGCTTCGTATTTCCATCAGCATGGCGATTTTGATTTTCATTATCGAATTATTTTAGCCAGCCGCAACAGCAAGCTAATTTCCTTGCTGTGCGATGAACTGTACCACTTGTTAAGAATGTATCGCTACCAGTCACCTAGAGCGCAATCGCGTCCTGTTGAAGCGCTGGATGAGCATAAACATATATTTCAAGCTATCAAGAACCGAGATGAAGAGTTAGCCGAGATGCTAATGAGACGTCATATCTCTGGTAGCAGAACACTCATTGAACAACAGATCCTAAGGGACTAGAGGAAACCATCATGAGTTTATCTCAAGGAGCCAAATTTAGACTGGCTGTCGAGCAGAATAACCCACTGCAAATCGTGGGAACTATTAACCCATATTGCGCCATGATGGCGAAAAATCTCGGGCATCAAGCGATCTACTTATCAGGTGGCGGTATAGCAAACGCGTCTTATGGATTACCTGATTTGGGGATCACAACGTTAAATGATGTATTAGTGGATGTTGAGCGAATCACCAATGCTTGTGACTTGCCGCTATTGGTGGATATTGATACTGGATTTGGCGGTGCATTCAACATCGCTCGAACTATCAAAGCGATGGAGAAAGCGGGGGCTGGCGCGGTACACATGGAAGATCAAGTGGCGCAAAAACGCTGTGGTCACCGCCCAAACAAAGCCATTGTTAGCCAGCAAGAAATGGTCGATCGCGTCAAAGCGGCTGTGGATGCTCGTAACGATGAAAGCTTTGTGGTGATGGCTCGTACCGATGCTCTGGCTGTTGAAGGAATCGATAGCGCGATCGAGCGAGCGATTGCTTGTGTTGAAGCGGGCGCTGACATGATCTTCCCTGAAGCGATGAACAAGCTCGAGCAGTACGTTCAGTTCTCGGAAGCATTAGAGAATGCAACAGGCAAGCATGTACCGATATTGGCTAATATTACTGAGTTTGGTCAAACGCCTTTGTATGGTTGTGAAGAGTTGGCAAAGTCCAAAGTTGATATGGTGCTGTATCCACTCAGTGCTTTCCGCGCTATGAATAAAGCAGCAGAGATGGTGTACAAGCATCTGTTAGAAGTGGGTAACCAAGAAGCGCTGACCGATTCGATGCAAACCCGAAAAGAGCTGTATGCACATCTAAAATACCATGATTATGAAGACAAGCTTGATCAGCTGTTTTCAGAAGGAAAATAGAATCAAACCTAAGCCCAGGAAACCGATTCGGAATCAATCCAATAACGTGAAATTGTTTGATAACTAAAGCTCCATCTAGAGAGCAGTATTAAACAGAAAAGGAGTTCAAAATGCCTCTATCATCGAAAAAAAATGAAGAGTTAGGTGGCGCCGGTCTACGCGGCCAAAGCGCTGGTAGCACAGCTTTGTGTACTGTCGGTAAAACGGGAACAGGTCTAACATATCGAGGTTACGATATTACTGATCTGGCGAACAATGCTCAATTTGAGGAAGTGGCACATTTGCTGTTACGTGGTCACTTACCCAATCAAAAGGAGCTAGATGAATATAAGACCCGGTTGATCAGTTTACGTGGATTACCTAGTGAACTTAAGCAGGCATTAGAGCTTATTCCTGCTTCGGCGCATCCTATGGATGTGATGCGAACTGGCTGCTCAGTACTGGGTAACTTAGAGCAAGAGATGAGCTTTGACGAGCAGTTAGATGCGACAGAGCGCATGTTGGCGCTGTTTCCCGCCATTATCTGTTACTGGTATCGCTTTAGTCATGATGGCGTGCGTATTGATACCGACGATCAATCAGAAACCTGCATTGGTGGCTACTTCCTAAAAATGCTGACGGACAAAGCACCAACCGAAATTCATAAACAGGTGATGCACTGTTCGCTCATTCTTTATGCTGAGCACGAATTTAATGCGTCGACTTTTGCAGCGCGCGTGTGTGCGTCTACGCTATCGGATCTTCACTCATGTATTACAGCGGCCATCGGTACGTTGCGTGGCCCTTTGCATGGCGGCGCGAATGAAGCAGCAATGGAAATGATCCAAGACTGGCAAACACCAGATGAAGCGGAAGCTAACATCATGCAGATGCTAGCCAACAAAGACAAAATTATGGGTTTTGGTCATGCTATTTACCGAGAAAGCGATCCGCGCAACGCGTTAATTAAGCGTTGGTCGAAAAAGCTGTCAGAGGCAGTAGGAGATACCCATTTGTATGCAGTATCTGAACGCGTTGAGGCAGTTATGAAACGTGAGAAGGGCTTGTTCTGTAACGCGGACTTCTTCCATGCTTCTGCTTATCACTTCATGGATATTCCAACCAAGTTGTTTACGCCGATCTTTGTCATGAGTCGCCTAACAGGTTGGGCTGCGCACGTTTACGAGCAACGCGCCAATAACCGAATCATTCGACCAAGTGCAGACTACACCGGACCTGAGCATCAAGACTGGGTTTCAATAGAAAAACGATAGCATTGTCGACTTTGCTCCCGTGTGTTGAGGGAGCAAACATCTACCTGAATGGAAGCAGATATGAGCATTAATACCCTATACAGAAAATCGCTTCCGGGAAGCCATCTTGATTATTATGATGCCCGAGAAGCTGTGAATGCACTGTCCCCAGGTGCCTACGAAAAACTCCCTTACACATCGCGAGTGTTAGCAGAGCAGTTGGTCAGACGCTGTGACCCAAATACGTTGACTCCGAGTCTAGAGCAAATCATCGAACGAAAGCGCGATTTGGACTTTCCTTGGTATCCTGCGCGAGTAGTGTGTCATGACATTCTTGGCCAGACCGCGCTGGTTGATTTGGCTGGTTTGCGAGATGCGATCGCTAAGCAGGGCGGAGACCCCGCTAAAGTCAATCCCGTCGTAGAAACCCAGTTGATTGTTGACCACTCACTCGCGGTTGAGCATGCAGGCTTTGATCCTGATGCCTTTGAAAAAAATAGAGCCATTGAAGAACGCAGGAATGAAGACCGTTTTCACTTTATCGAGTGGTGTAAAACCGCATTTGAGAATGTCAGCGTTATTCCTGCTGGCAACGGCATTATGCATCAAATCAATTTAGAGAAAATGTCGCCAGTGGTTCAGGCTAAACAAGGTATTGCTTATCCGGATACCTGTGTTGGTACTGATAGCCACACACCACACGTTGACGCTTTAGGGGTGATTGCGATTGGTGTCGGTGGGTTAGAAGCAGAAACCGTGATGCTTGGTCGTCCGTCTATGATGCGATTGCCAGATATTGTCGGTGTCAAGCTTACTGGCAAGCGCCAACCGGGAATTACCGCGACAGATATTGTGCTAGCCATTACCGAGTTTTTACGCAACGAGCGTGTTGTTTCATCTTATCTTGAATTCTTTGGTGAAGGGGCGAAAGACTTAACGATTGGTGACCGTGCGACCATTTCTAACATGACACCAGAATACGGTGCTACGGCTGGGATGTTCTACATTGACGAGCAGACCATTAACTACCTAAAACTGACAGGCCGTGATGAGCAGCAAGTCGAGCTTGTTGAAAATTATGCCAAACAGACGGGTCTTTGGGCCGATGACCTTGAGACCGCTGAATACGAGCGCGTCTTGGAGTTCGATTTGTCCAAGGTTTCTCGAAACATGGCAGGGCCATCGAACCCCCATAGACGTTTGCCAACCTCAGAGCTTGTACAGCGTGGTATTGCTAAAGAGAGTGAAATTGTTACTACTGAAGAGCAGCTTCCAGACGGTGCAGTCATCATCGCCGCGATTACCTCATGTACCAATACCAGTAATCCGCGCAATGTGGTCGCGGCAGGTCTTGTTGCTAAGAAAGCCAATCAGCTAGGTTTAGCGCGCAAGCCTTGGGTGAAATCGTCTTTTGCTCCGGGGTCTAAGGTAGCCAAATTATACCTTGAAGATGCAGGACTGCTACCAGAACTAGAAAAGCTAGGCTTTGGTATTGTGGCCTACGCCTGTACCACCTGTAATGGTATGAGTGGTGCGCTTGATCCAGAGATTCAGCAGGAAATAATCGACCGCGACGTTTATACAACGGCAGTGCTATCAGGTAACCGAAACTTTGATGGTCGAATTCACCCTTATGCCAAGCAGGCATTTTTAGCTTCACCTCCGCTGGTTGTGGCTTACGCACTGGCGGGAACAATTCGTTTTGATATAGAGCGTGATGTGCTAGGGCATGACAAGCTTGGTAACCCTGTTTATCTCAATGATTTATGGCCAACTGATGAAGAAATCGACGCGGTGGTTGGAAAACATGTTAAGCCTGAACAGTTCAATCAAGTTTATATCCAAATGTTCAAGTTGGATGAGGGAGAGCGCAACAGTAATCCTCTTTATGACTGGCGACCAAAAAGTACCTATATCCGCCGTCCACCATACTGGGAGGGGGCGCTAGCTGGTAAAAGAACGCTATGTACGATGAGACCTTTGGCCGTACTAGGTGATAACATCACGACTGATCACTTGTCTCCATCAAACGCGATACTCGCGAGCAGTGCCGCGGGTGAGTATCTCGCTTCTATGGATGTTCCGGAAGAAGATTTCAACTCCTATGCAACCCACCGTGGCGATCATCTGACTGCCCAGAGAGCGACGTTTGCCAACCCTAAGCTGTTCAATGAAATGGTCAAAGAGAATGGTGAGGTAGTGCAAGGCTCACTGGCAAGGGTAGAGCCCGAGGGTAAAGTAACCCGAATGTGGGAAGCGATTGAGACCTACATGAACCGTAAGCAGCCATTGATCATTGTTGCGGGTGCCGATTACGGACAAGGTTCATCGCGTGACTGGGCAGCAAAAGGGGTGCGCTTAGCAGGAGTTGAAGCGATTGTCGCAGAAGGGTTTGAACGCATTCACAGAACCAACCTAGTTGGAATGGGTGTTTTGCCACTTCAATTTAAATCTGGGACTAATCGTAAAACCCTAAAGCTAGACGGTAGTGAGCTTTATGACGTGATTGGTGATATCAAGCCCGGTGCAGATCTAGCGCTTGTCGTGACTCGATCTAATGGCGAAAAGTTTGATGTCCCTGTGACTTGTCGCTTAGATACTGCCGATGAAGTCAGTGTCTATAATGCAGGCGGTGTATTACAACGCTTTGCCCAAGACTTTCTATCTCAGTAGGTGGCCGCTATGACAGTATCTAGCCAGATAAAAGTCCCCGCCATATACATGCGTGGTGGAACGAGCAAAGGGGTATTCTTTAGTTTAAAAGACTTGCCAAAACAAGCGCAAAAACCCGGAGAGGCGAGAGACAAATTGCTACTAAGAGTGATTGGTAGCCCGGATCCGTATGCCAAGCAAATTGATGGTATGGGTGGTGCTACATCCAGTACCAGTAAGACCGCGATCGTGTCCAAAAGTGATCAGCCAGATCACGATGTCGATTATCTATTCGGGCAAGTATCGATTGATAAACCTTTCGTCGATTGGAGCGGTAATTGTGGCAACTTATCTGCGGCGGTAGGGCCATTTGCTATTCAAGCTGGGTTGGTTGATGCAGACCGTATCCCACACAATGGAACGGTTGCGGTGAGAGTTTGGCAAGTGAATATCGGTAAGACTATCGTTGTTCACGTGCCGATAGTGAATGGCCAAGTTCAAGAAACCGGAGGCTTTGAACTTGATGGTGTGACGTTTGCTGCTGCTGAAATTCAAGTCGATTTTATGCAGCCCGCAGATGGCGAAGGCAGTATGTTCCCAACTGGGAATGTCATTGATGAACTAGACGTGCCTGATGTTGGTCGCTTTGAAGTCACCTTGATTAATGCCGGGATTCCGACCATTTTCATTGATGCTGAAGCGCTCAGATACCAAGGAACTGAGCTTCAAGATGATATCAATACTGATGAGGCTGCGCTAAAACGCTTTGAAACGATCAGAGCTTATGGTGCGCTGAAAATGGGCTTGAATGATTCAGTAGAAGAAGCCGAGATTCGCCAGCACACGCCAAAAATCGCCATAGTCGCTAGCCCGAAAAGCTACCTTTCTTCAAGTGGTAAGCCCGTTGAAAAAAATGATGTGGATGTGCTAGTTCGTGCCTTATCTATGGGTAAGCTGCATCATGCCATGATGGGAACCGCCGCGGTAGCCATTGCGTCTGCTTCTTGTGTTCCTGGCACTATAGTTAACCGCGCTGCTGGTGGAGGAGCGATGGATTCAGTGACGTTTGGTCACCCGTCTGGAACACTTAAAGTGGGAGCCGAGGCGACAATGGGTGAGCAGGGTTGGGTAGTAAATAAAGCCGTTATGAGCCGCAGCGCTCGAATCATCATGGAGGGATTTGTGCGCGTACCCTCCGATATCTTTGGGTAATTAACACGGGTTGATTGCCAAGAAGCAATGTCAGGACATACTGGAGGAAGCACTATGTCTGCATATCAAAAAGAGTATCAATGGGCGCTGTCTGAGCCAGAGTCATTTTGGGCGCAACAAGCCAAAAATATTGATTGGTTTAAAGACCCACAAACAATTCTAGCGAATGATGAAAATGGGATAGAACGCTGGTTTCCGGACGGTATGCTCAATACCTCTTGGTTAGCGCTTGATTACCATTGTGAACAAGGGCGAGGCAATAACATTGCACTCATTTACGACTCACCAGTTACGGGAAACAAGCAACAATACACGTACATTGAGCTTAGAGACCGAGTGGCAAAAACAGCAGGCATGCTTGCAGCGCAAGGGGTTGAAAAGGGTGATCGTGTTGTTATTTACATGCCAATGATACCAGAAGCCGCAATGGCAATGCTTGCTTGTGCGCGACTGGGAGCGATTCATTCGGTTGTTTTTGGTGGTTTTGCGGCTAATGAACTTGCAGTTCGCCTCGAAGACGCAGAGCCTAAGCTAGTCATGACTGCCTCTTGCGGGATAGAAGTCAATAAGGTGATCCCGTACAAACCTCTCGTCGATAAAGCGATCATGGATAGCCGCTGGAAACCAGAGAAAGTTGTTGTTCTGCAAAGGCCACAATGTGAGGCTGAGCTAAACTCTGAGCGTGATATTGATTGGACACACGCCTATCAAACCGCACTTCCACATGCCTGCGTACCTGTTTTAGCGACAGACCCCCTCTACATTCTCTATACATCAGGTACTACGGGTAAGCCTAAAGGCGTCGTGCGTGACAATGGTGGTCATGCTGTCGCGATGAAGTACTCAATGAGCGCCATTTATAATGTTCCGCAAGATGGTGTTTATTGGGCGGCTTCTGATGTGGGCTGGGTCGTAGGCCACTCTTACATTGTTTATGCGCCGCTGATTCATGGCTGTACAACAGTACTATTTGAAGGCAAGCCTGTACGAACTCCAGATCCCGGCGCATTCTGGCGAGTGTGTGAAGAGTACAAAGTCGAAGTACTGTTCTCCGCGCCAACCGCGTTCCGCGCAATTAAGAAAGAAGACCCAGAGGGTGAGTGTCTCAAGCAATACGATTTATCAAACCTTAAAACCATTTTCATGGCGGGTGAGCGCCTAGACCCTCCGACATTAGAGTGGGTAGAAAGCAAAACCGACAAACCAGTGGTTGATCACTGGTGGCAAACGGAAACAGGTTGGGCGATTGCCGGTAATCCTACTGGAATTGAGTTGATGCCAGTAAAAGCAGGTTCAGCGACTAAACCAATCCCAGGTTATCAGGTTGAGATCCTTAATGAGCTTGGTGAGCCAGTAGAAGCCAATCAACAGGGCTTTGTCGCTTTGAAGCGCCCACTACCACCAAGCTGCCTGCCTACCGTATGGCGTAACCACGACCGCTTTGAATCGGGCTACTTAAGTCAGTTCCCCGGTTACTATGTTTCTGGTGATGGCGGTTACTTAGACGAAGACGGCTACTTGTTCATCATGGGCCGAATCGATGACGTAATTAACGTTGCAGGTCATCGACTATCAACGGGAGAGATGGAAGAGATCGTTGGCGGCCACCCTGCCATTGCGGAATGTGCGGTTGTTGGTGTACATGACGATTTGAAAGGCCAATTGCCTTTAGGTCTGGTTGTGCTCAAAGATGGAGTTAAGGTCGATGACGTACAGTTAGAAGGCGAGTTGGTGGGTAAGGTACGCGATGAAATTGGTGCAGTCGCTTGCTTTAAACATGCGCTCGTCGTAGAACGTTTGCCAAAAACGCGTTCCGGTAAGATTTTACGGCGCACCATTCGCCAGATAGCCGATGGAGAGCAATACACAGTGCCTTCGACGATCGATGACCCTACAAGTCTGGAAGAGATCGAAAAGGCACTGCATTCCTAATCCTATTTTGGATATTTCATCTGATTGTGAATTGAAGCCTCTAACTAAAGAGGCTTTTTTATTGAAAATCTGCTACGAAACCGCCAAACTGTTACTTTATTCGTAACGCAAAAATATATATGCAGAATGTGATTTTTCGAAGTGCTACAGACAAGGATTTAGAGCAACTAAATGATCTGATGTTCTGTCTGCATGACGAACATCATCAGCAATGCCCAGAATATTTCAAAACAGCAGAAGATATTGAACAAGAAAAGAGTATTGCTCGCTATCTGGATGATCCCGAGTGCTTAGTCTTCGTTGCGTGTGAAAACGATAAGCTAATTGGTTTTATCAGCGGCCATTTTTGCGAACTTGTTTCAACGGTGAGCAAGCCAGTGCAAATGGGCAGCATCGACGAATTGTATATCGTTCAAGATAGGCGCGGAGATGGTATAGCCGCCAAACTCTGCCAGCAACTTGAACAGCGATTTACTGAATATGGCGTGAAAGAGATATTTGTTGAAGTCTGGCAGTTTAATCAGTCTGCGATTGAATTCTATCGTCATTTCGGTTTTGAACATCATATCCATTGGTTACGAAAATCGCTTGCCAATTAACAAGAAAAATATAATGAAGCTCAATACTAAAAAACTGTCGTTCATATTAGGGGTTATCACCCTGCTTTTCTCTGCTCTATCAACCGCAAACAACGCTTCAATTACGGGTGCTGCATGTGTTATCCGCTCGGGTGACAAGCTTGTTTTGATCAAAGAAATTCTCACCAACAAGCTTTCTCTTCCGGCTGGTGGTGTTGTTGAAGGGGAGTCACCTGAGGCCGCAGCACAGCGTGAAACCTGGGAAGAAACAGGGCTTGTTGTTTCGATCAAGGGCGAGTTGGGGCGCAGTGATAAAACCGTTTTTTATAATTGTGTATCTGATTCAGATATCGTCTCGTTTCAATTCAACAACAGGTTTGATGGTTACGAGTTGCCAATCTGGTTTGCCCCGCATTATGGTATCGAGGTCTCTTCAGCGATGTTGATCGATCCGGCTGCAGTGCCAAGAGAAGAGTACCGATTCCCTAAACAACTTGATTGGCTTGAAAAAATACTTCCTCAAGCAACTGATCAAAAAGCGGTTTTCGTTGGCAATCTAACGGAAGCGGCTCCTAAGTTTCATCAAGTGGAGTTGAATTGGATAACTCAACTCCAGCACTTGTTTTTGAAACTGCCGACTGAACTGGTACGCATCGTTGAGCCTTTGCTACTGGCAGGGAACTGGTTGTCTGAACCATCTCTGATCTTGGTTTTGTTTCCTTTGCTTTATTGGCGATTTGGAAAAGAGTTTAGCTATAAGGTGTTTTTCGCAGTTACCATGACTTCATTGCTTAGCTTAGTTGCACAGCAAGGCTTTGCTTTCCCAAGGCCTCATGTCTACTTGCCAGCTTTGGATCTGGCCAGAAGCTACGGTTTCAGCTTACCTAGTTTACCTATTGCAGTGTGGTCGTGTGTTGGAGTACTTGTGTTAAGTGCTAGCGAGAAATTGTCGATAAATCGTTGGTCGATGTCTCTGCTGGCAATTCTGTTCTGGCTAAGTCTAGCGAAGTTTTACAGCGGTTCTGCGTTCCTAATTGATAGTGCCAGCGGTGCTTTGTTGGGGGTGCTGTGTGCTTGGCATCTGATTCGTCTCGAATCTAAGCCGGAAGTGGATTCCAATGCACTCATGACCTCAAAATTGGTTTGGATTATCCTTTTGGTTGCATGTGCATTAATGACTCTAATTTGGCCGACTCCAATTTTTACTTATTGGCTAGCGATTATTTTAACAGTGCTGGGTCTTATGGTTATCCTAAAACGTAATGCGAATATGGCCTCAGGTAGGGCTTTGGTTTTGATCTGCGTGGGGATGATAGTAATAAATGGGCTGGTAAGTATGATAGCGGCTCAAGCATCAACAAGTAGTATCGCTTCATTAAGCGTAGAAACGTTAAGATATCCACTGCTAATGGTAATGTTTGTTCTTTCGGTACATAAGTTGGCTAAAGCTGAATAATCAGCTTTAGCCCAGGTCCAATTAATTTAAAACAAAGTCTTCGATTACCTTAGCAACACCGTGTTCATTATTGCTCAAGGTAATATGGTTTGCGATGGCTTTGGTTTGCTCCATTGCATTCTCCATCGCGACACCCAAACCCGCATACTCAATCATATGGTGGTCGTTTTCAGCATCACCCATACAGATGACTTGGTCCGATTTGATCCCTAGGTGGTCAGCAATTGCTTTGACTCCAACTCCCTTGTTACTAGCGAGGTTGAGAAACTCAAGGAAGAAAGGGGCGCTTTGAACAATAGTAAACTCGTTGTGGTATGACGCTGGAATTTTTTCTATTGCAGCGGTTAGCTTGGCTGGCTCACCAACAATCATAACTTTAATGATCGGATGGTTATCTTCGAGCTGATCGAAGTTCATTTCAGTTATAGGGATTTGGTTAATGGTTGCTTCGATATCGGTGTATTCATTTCTGCATGGAGTAATCAAACCAAACTCAGTACTAAAGGCATGGCAATCTAAACCCAGCTCTTTGGCTAAGTGAGCCACTTGCTTTGCACGCTTTCCATCAATAATAGCCGAGTGGATTACCTTGTCTGTACCAATTTCTTTTACCATGGAACCATTGAAGTAAACGACAAACTCGTTGTCGCCAGTGATGTCTAGCTCATCAAGCTTACTTTGCATACCTGCTAAAGGTCGTCCAGAGGCGAGGACAACTTTAATGTCGTTTGCTCGGGCATTAGCAATTGCCAGCTTGGTTCTTTGCGAAATGGTTTTATCGCTAGTCAAAAGCGTACCATCTAAATCTAACGCAATCAGTTTGTACATAACTTACCTAAAATATAACTATAAATTAATCAAAAGAAGCAGAATAGTCGCTCGGAAACGATTGATCAATTTATGATTTAGTTGACCTTCCACGGCGTCTCATTTAAGGTCTCGTTCCTGCAGAATTTTGAAGATAAATTAGGCTGAGTTTAAGTTGTATAAAATTAACGAAATGTTCGAAACCATTCAGGGGGAAGGTGTGTTCACTGGCGTGCCTTCTGTGTTTGTGCGTTTACAAGAGTGCCCAGTTGGCTGTGCTTGGTGTGACACTAAGCAAACATGGGACGCCACTCCTCAAGATGAAAGATCTCTTGATGAGGTTTTAGCGAAGACAGAAGACTCCCCAACTTGGTGTTCGGTGACGGCTGAAGACATTGTTAACGAATACAAAAATCAGGGTTATACGGCAAAACACATCGTCATTACCGGTGGTGAGCCATGTATTTATGACCTGACGCTTCTGACTCAAGCATTTGAGAACAATGGCTGCAAATGCCAGATCGAAACCAGCGGTACTTCAGAGGTTCGTGTAACGGATACGACCTGGGTGACAGTGTCACCAAAAGTGGCAATGAAAGGCAAGTTGCCGGTTCTAGACTCTGCACTGCTGCGTGCGAATGAAATTAAACACCCAGTCGCGACTCAAAAAGATATCGATCAATTGGATGAGTTGCTGAATCGAGCAGGTGTATCGGAAGAAACGATCATCGCACTGCAACCAATTAGTCAGAAGCCGCGCGCTACTCAACTATGTATTGATGTCTGTGTTGCTAGAAACTGGCGCTTATCAATTCAAACTCATAAATATCTAAGCATTGCGTAAAGGAACTCATGATGAAAAAAGCGGTTGTCGTATTTAGCGGTGGACAAGACTCTACAACTTGTCTGGTACAAGCCATTAAACATTTTGATGAAGTTCATGCTATTACGTTTGATTATGGCCAGCGCCACAAACTTGAAATCGAAGTGGCGCAAAATTTAGCGAAAGAACTTGGCGTTAAAGCGCATAAAACCATGGATGTTGGGCTACTCAATGAGCTAGCTATTAGCTCTTTGACTCGTGATGATATTCCGGTTTCCCATGAGCTACAAGAGAACGGCCTGCCTAACTCATTTGTTCCTGGACGCAACATATTGTTTCTGACTCTCGCGGGAATTTACGCTTATCAAATCGGTGCACAAACAGTTATTACAGGTGTATGTGAAACCGACTTCTCTGGCTATCCGGATTGCCGAAATGACTTTGTGAAAGCGATGAATAACGCTTTGGTTCAAGGTATGGACCGCCCACTAGAGATCTCTACACCATTGATGTGGCTAAACAAAGCGGAAACATGGGCATTGGCAGACCAATATGATGCGCTGCAACTTGTTAGAGCGAAAACCCTGACATGCTACAACGGTATCATTGGTGATGGTTGTGGTGATTGCCCATCATGCGAACTCAGGAAGGTAGGGCTTAATGACTATCTTGCTGACCGAGAAAACATCATGGCTGAATTGGTACGTAAGCAGAATTCGGTAGATAAATAGGCTCATTGTAAGCATCGATTATCTGGTTTTTACCATTTTGTTTGGCCTGATACAGTGCCTGATCCAATATTGAATATAGCTCGCTGAAATCACTAAGTGGTTTTGCGGTTGCTAGATACGAAAAGCTCGCGGTGACGTTGAGCTTTTCTTTGTTTTCAGCCAGAAAACTACTGTTAGCAATCGAATTATGTAATTGTTCGACGCGCTCGCGTACATCAAGCTCATCGACGTTTTTTATAACAACAACAAACTCTTCTCCTCCCAGTCGACCGAGGAGATCTTCTTCGCCTATCTTTTTCTTTAAGCTTTGCGCAATCGTTGAAAGGGCGCGATCTCCCGTTGGGTGGCCATAGGTGTCATTGATGTGTTTAAAATCATCTAGATCAAGCAAAATCAGTACATGCTTTTGTGTATGAGAGTAACAACCGTCAATGGCTTTGATTTTCTTAATAGATGCAGCTCGGTTAACTGCACCAGTTAGTTGGTCCATTTCAGCCTTGCGACTCTTTATTCGAGTGAATAAAAGCTGTCCGATTAACATTGAGAACAATAAGACGATAACAAGAAGAAACGTCTGCCTTTGTGAGGATAGTTTTAACACTTCCGCTTCGAGCGTTGCTAGAATTTTATTCGTCTTAGTGTCTTTGGCTTTTTGAGAGAACTCTCGTTGGGCTAATTCTAATGCAAGGAAAGCAGAACGGTTGTTGTGTGTTTGTTTGGTTAATTCAGAATCAAGATATTGTTGATAGTGCTGAAGTGCAAGCTTGTAGTCGCCCTGAGCTTTCGCGAGTTCAGCCATCGATTTTAAAGCGAGAGCCTGTAACCGCTGGCTATGGATCTTCTCCCCCAACTCGTAGGCCTGTTGGGAATAATCAAATGCGGCGTGTTCCTCACCTTTAGATTGTTCCAACTTAGATAGCGTAAGGTAGATTTCTCCGCGGAGCTGATCGTTTGACTGTATCTCTGCATAATCGAGTGCTTGAGATAATAATTGGTCGCTCAGTTTATACTGATTTAAAGAAGCATAGGCTTTTCCCAGCCCGAGAAAAACGTGTGTCAATCCGTAGACGTGGCTGAACTCTTCTAAGATCGCTTTTGAACGATTGAAATGCAGGATTGCACCTTGATAATCTTGCGCCGCCAACAATATATCTCCCATACTGTGGTGCGATTGCGCTAATTTGAGAGGTGCGTTTTGCCTTTTTCTTAAGCTAATTGAGATGCTCAAATACTCTTTTGCCAATTCATACTGGCCTAAAGTTTTTAGGAGAAGCCCCGCGTCGTTATAAACGCCTGAAGGATCGACATAACTGGGGATCGTTGAAAGGTAGTTTTGGTAGTTTTTTAATGATGCTTGATAGTCGCCGATGAACTCTTGATTATTGGCAATGACTCGCAGAGCAAGATGTTTAGGAAGAATCGTTTCATCAACATCTCTCAAGTGGGTTTCCAATGCATTACAGTATACTTGAGCCGCGTAAAACTGGCCTTGCATATTTGTTGCACGACACAGGTGGTATTCGAAAAGGATTTTGCCTTGAATGTCATTGGTCGCATCTGAATGCTTGAGCAAAGACAAGTATTTTGAACGAGCAGTAGAGAAATCGAGTTCTAGCTCTCCATTGAGACCTGCAATAAAAGCTTGTTCTAAACTTGAATACTCGGGACTGTAAGCAATTTCATTTCCATAGTAAGGTTGCCCCCTGACGGTCATGAACCCATGCAGTTTTGAGCTGATATAAAGTTTTTCAGTATTCGGGGGAAGGGCGCTGTATCTGTCCTGCAGCATCGATAGAGCGATGTTGTCATCGATGTGGAGGGCGTTGTTGTAGGCGGATTCCCACTCTTGCCAATGATTCACTTCAGAGGCGAATACCTGCGGGGCGAGTAGGCAGGGTGTGATAAACCAAGCAATTAGACGTTTCATTGTAATGAGTATGAGTTTTTGTTTGCTACATAGTAAGGGAACTCGCCAATAGGGTACAATGTGTTGATAAATCCGAGTGGAATAAATGCGACTTGGATAGCTAACAAAAGTAAAAATGCGCCAGAAGGCGCATTTTTCAAAGCGGTTAGGCTAGATACATCTTAGCAAGATCAGATGGCTCCATCTCCTTGCCTTCAAGTTGATCATTCCAGTTCGTCCCAACTAGAACACCATCTTCTGCAAGGGTTAATAGCCAATCTTCAACAAAAATATCTAAAGGAATTTCAAGAATTTCGAAATCCGCCCACTCCTCAACATTGTGAGTTTCCGCATCTTCTTTAGAAGACCAGAAAGGCATAACTTCGCTGTTTTCAAATTCTGTAGAGTCGCAAGACAGCCAGCCTTCTTCATTGCGCATGCCCCAAACTAATTTGGATTGCTTCGTTTCAGCAACGAATAGTTCAAGATTTGCCTGAATATCAGAAGTTAATTTGCTCATTGGTTTCATCTCATACGTGGATTCGCTGCTAGGTTAACACTCATAATTAAAAAGCCAAATAAAAAAGGGAGACAAGCTCCCTTTTTCAAATCAATACGGCTATTTTTTAATCTTGGTAAAAATAGACCATTCTTCTTTAACGTTGCCTTTGTGACCAATAACTGTAGCAACGACTTTACGGTTCTTAGCATGGCTGATTTCATCTGTTCCGGTTTCACTTAGGTTGGTGTCACCAAAACCAACAATGCGAACTCGGTTTGACTCAATGCCATTGGATAGAAGTGCGTGTTCAACGGAGATCGCGCGACGTTTGGACAGAGCCATATTGTACTCATGCTGACCGACTTTACTCGCGTAGCCTTGAAGCTCGATCGAAGTCGAAGGGTAACTCTTAAGAAAATCAGCCATCTCGCGAATTTGCGCAAGGAATACTGGTTGGATTTCGTCAGAATCGTTGGCAAACAAGATATGCAAGCTCATCTCTTCTTCTGTCTTAACGTAAGTACCACAGCCATCGTTGTCTATCTCAGCTTTACGTGGAGTTTGTGGGCATAAATCGCGAGCATTGATGACACCATCTTTATCTTCATCAAGAAGATCGTCTATCTGATTTGGTGTAGGAGTATCGATATATTCATACACATCTTCAGCCTTCAGTGGAGCGGTGAATACGGTCGCGGCAATAATAATAGTTAGGAGTGATTTATTCATATCAGTATTCAACCTTTTCATTCCACTCTTGAGGTGTATCAACACGCAGTGCAGCAAGCAAATTACCAGTTGCATTCATGACGCGATACTTAGCGTATTGTTCGTCGTATTTTGCGTCTAGATAGCCTTTACGCGCTTCGAACAACTCATTTTCAGTGTTCAAAAGATCGAGCAGAGTACGTTTACCAATTTTATATTGTTTCTCGTAAGCAATGACCGTATCTGATGCCGAATCTACATGGTCCGCCAAGAAGTCTTTTTGTTGAACCGTTAGGTCTAGCGCACTCCAAGAGAGACGCAAACCTTCTTCTACACTACGGTAGGTGCGGTCTCGGAAGTCCTTAGCCTTATTTAGTTGATACGCTGCACTTTCTGTGCGATCAGAGTCTGAGCCACCATTGTACAAGTTATAGCGCATGCGAAGCATTGCTGAGAACTCATCACTACTGCCTTCAATGCCGCCAGCGTCATCACGCCATGTTTGGTTTGCTTCAATTGAAAGAGTTGGGTAGTTAACGCCTTTTGTTTGATCATATTGAAAGCGAGCTGAGTCAACATCAGCCTGAGCAACTTTCACTACCGGGTGGTTTTTAAATGCCGCATCGAGTGCTTCATCAACCGTGAAAGGAATGGCTGTTTGATCTGCGCGAGGGAAGGTTAGACCTTGTGGGGACTGACCAACTATGCGTTTAAATTGAGTATGAACATCAAAAAGGTTGTTCTGTGCAGCCAATAAATTACCGTGAGCTTTGGCTAAACGCGCTTCTACTTGAGACAGATCGGCGGTTGATCCAATACCTGAATCGACACGCTTTTTGATATCGGAATAGATTTCTTTATGAACAGCAAGGTTACTTTCTGAAAGCGCCAAAACTTCATAAGCTTTAGTTGCATCTAAATAGATCTTTGTTACTTGAAGTGCGATATCCTGAGCATCTGACATTAATTGGAAACGAACAGATTCAGCATCAGCTGCTGTCCTATCCATATCATTAAGTGTCGCCGAACCATCCCATAATAATTGAGTTAATGTAAGGGTTGCTTCCTTCCGAGTTAGCTCTGATTTAGGCTGTGTTGTCGCGGGGTCAACCGCTTCGTATCCTATACCTGCATCTAAATCCAATTTAGGCATATAAGCCCCACCAGAGGCTTCGGCATCGAAGTACTTGCTTTTGAACTCATTATAAGAAGCTTTAATTTCTGGGTTGGTGGTAATAGTAAAGGCAACGGCTTGTTCTAATGTTTGACTGTGTGCAGGAAAGCTAAGTGCAACCGCGCAACTTAGTACTTTCAACTTATTCCAATTCACTCTGACTCTCCTCGAAAGTGCTCGTAGGTGAGGATATTACTCAATAAAAATGTCTCAAAAATGAGATGTATCCATCATTAGCGCCAATAAAATAACACTATTGAAAGCATAAAACTAATCAATTTGACATTTAAGTTGTTGTTAAACTGTTAAATATAGTCTGTGACAAATTTACATAGACAGATACGATCAATAGTACGCCATACTCGACTTTATTGACTAAAATCGAGATCTTAGTTCAAGTTCTAAATGTCAAGAAATGCAACTTGTGTCGTGTTTGTAGTGGCATTTGTTCAAAAAACAGGTTTAGCCAAGATATGAAAAATGATAATTTATAAAGAATATGAATTTATATTTTGCCAATTATTTGTCACTGGCAACATAACAAAAGAAAGCAGTCAAGGATTAAGGACTTAAAATATGGGTTTTGGTACTTACGTAGCAATGGGTAATCTTGCAGCCAACCAAATTATCGTCATTGATGTAAACGGTAATGTAAGGGTTCTAATCGAAGGCGAATTGCCTAGGCCTGGTGAGGTTATTGTTCAGTCAAATTCTGATGCCAGCATCGATGACAGCCAACAACTACAAGTTGAGTTCGTTGATCAAAACGGGGCGCCCCAAGACATTAGCGCTGAAATCGAAGATATATTTGCTGCTTTAGAAGAAGGCCAAGACCCAACTCAATTAGGTGAAGACTTCGCAACGGCTGCTGGCGGGCAAACAGGATCCAGTTTAACCTCGTCAACAACGGTAACTCGAGATGGTACAGAGACTATTGCAACTACGAGTTTCGAAACTGAAGGCTTTCAGTCTTTGGGCCTTTCTCAAACACAGAGTCTGTCTCTTCTAGAGCAGTTCCGCTTGTTCGAACCCGTCTTCGTCGACATTAACAATGACCCACTGGGTGAAAGTATTGCTGTTACAACAGATGAAGATACAGCCATTAGTGGCACCCTAACTGCTACCGACCAAAATCCAACAGATACACTGACTTTCTCGCAAACTTCTTCACCATCAAACGGTACAGCGACTGTAAACCCGGATGGCACTTGGACGTACACACCTAATACGAACTTTGATGGTAATGATAGCTTTACTGTGACTGTTGATGATGGCAACGGCGGAACCGATACCTTGGTCGTTAATGTAACGGTAACACCAATCCCTGAAATTAGTGTCACTGGTGGCGGGGATGTTAGTGAAGGTAGTGATGCAACATACACGATCAGTTACGACAAACCTTCTACGCAAGACACAACATTACGATTAACCAATCAGCTTGAGACTGCTGAAAGTGATGATGTTGGCTCTATCCGAGTCCAAACCGCTACTGGCGAAACTTTAACAATCAATGCTGATGGCACAGTTACAGTCCCTGCGGGTACCACTTCTCTCACCGTAACTATTCCAACGACGCAAGATGACATCTATGAAGGCGATGAGTCGTTCACGCTCAATGTCGAGTCAGTAACAGGGCTAGTTGGTAGTGGTTCAAGTCAGTCGACGATCAAAGACGATGGTACCGGCCCAGGACCAAACCCAGACAACGACAAGCCAACACTGGACATCACCGGTGGTGGTGAAGTGAACGAAGGCTCAAATGCCGAGTTCACGGTGACGTTGACGAAAGCAAGCGAAGCGGGCGTGGTGTTGAACCTGGCGAAGGACACCGACGGTGCTTACAGCGCGGAAAGTGACGATGTGGGCAGCATCAGCGCGAGCTACGAGAAAGATGGTCAGACCGTCGCTCTGGATGTGGATGCGAATGGCAACGTGACGGTGCCAGCGGGCGTGACCGCGATTAACGTGGTGGTCGCGACCAACCCGGATGACGTGTACGAAGGCGATGAAACCTTCGGTCTGAAAGTGACAGAAAGCAACGGCATCACCACCAATGGCGCGACGGGTGTGACGGGCGATGCGACGATCAAAGACGATGGTACCGGCCCAGGACCAAACCCAGACAACGACAAGCCAACACTGGACATCACCGGTGGTGGTGAAGTGAACGAAGGCTCAAATGCCGAGTTCACGGTGACGTTGACGAAAGCAAGCGAAGCGGGCGTGGTGTTGAACCTGGCGAAGGACACCGACGGTGCTTACAGCGCGGAAAGTGACGATGTGGGCAGCATCAGCGCGAGCTACGAGAAAGATGGTCAGACCGTCGCTCTGGATGTGGATGCGAATGGCAACGTGACGGTGCCAGCGGGCGTGACCGCGATTAACGTGGTGGTCGCGACCAACCCGGATGACGTGTACGAAGGCGATGAAACCTTCGGTCTGAAAGTGACAGAAAGCAACGGCATCACCACCAATGGCGCGACGGGTGTGACGGGCGATGCGACGATCAAAGACGATGACGCTCCCGCAAAAATCACCAACGTAACAAGCTCACGCGTTTCTGAGGAAGGGCTTGTGAATGCAAACGTAGATACTGAAGGCAATACAGATACGACTAACAGTAAAACAGCATCTGGAACGTTTGTTGTAAGCGATGTCGATAGCTCATCAGTATCAGTGTCACTAGAATCGAGTTCTTCACTTAGCTCAAACGGCCAAGCAATTTCTTGGAGCTGGGATAGCAGTTCGAAAACGCTAACAGGCTCGACAGTTGCTGGTCTAGCAGTGATTCAGGTAGTTCTCACTGAGCCTAGTGCATCTGGGCTAGGTGAGTGGGATTACAATGTAACGCTGCTAGCTCCAGTTGATCATCCAGTGACAACTGAAGAAGACAATATCAAGGTTGATCTAGGTATTGTCGTTAATGACGGTACTTCGGTGACTAAATCGTCGATCCCGTTGACTATCGAAGATGACTCACCAGTAATCAGTGATTCAACACCAGTAACGGTGACGGTATCAAATGTTCCTGATGTCCTGGTTGGTAAAGTTGACTTTGCAGGGTCTGGTGATCATCAATCTATTTCAGTCGGTGGTGTAACAGTTGAGGCGCAAGGCTTTGTCTCTTCTAGCTCTGCTCAGCTAGGTGATGCTTTGGTCAATCAATCTACTTCAGGGATTGGTGTTCACAGTAGTGTTGACTTCAGCCACCCATTGAACAATGAAGTCGACTACCGCTATGCAAACGGCGAAGGTGTTTCTGAGCAATTAATCATCGATCTTGGAGATAAGGTAGCATTCGGAGCTTCAATTGAATTCGCCAAAATGTATGGTGGAGAAAAAGAAACCGGAGTCGCGTACTTCTATCGTGATGGGGTTTTAATTGCTACTCAACCATTTAGCTCTGATGCTGCTAGTGGTGATTATGCTAAGAACTTTAGTGTTACCGAGGGCGGCTTTGATAGAATTGTGCTAGAAGCGACGAGTAATGGTAACGGAGCAAACCACACTGATAATAGTGACTTTACCGTTAAGTCAATTACTTTTTCAGGTTCCTCAGAAGCACAGCCTATTGCAAGTGCTGACGGTATTATCAACTTTGAATATGGTGCAGATGGTAAAGGTTCAATCGAGTTACTAGCGAGTGGCGAGTCTCAACTACGTACTACAGATGGAAAGTTGGTCACGCTCTCCATTGATTCGTCTAACTCAAACCATCTATTAGCCCATGACAGTGATGGCAATTTAGTCTTTGAAGTGCAGTTAACTCCAGCAACTGGCAAGTGGGAGTTCTTCCAGTATGAATCTATGCAGGCGCCAATTGGCGATGGAGACATTGATATTCAGGTTCGTGTTACTGATGCGGATGGAGATTTCACAACTTCTAGCTTTGCAGTCGTTCCATACGCTCCACCATCGATTGGTGATGTGCAGCTTACTGTGTCTGAAGAAGGCCTTCTGAATGGTATACTTGACGATGACGCATTGACTGGCAGCTCTGATACTACAAATAGCCCGTCGGATAGTGATACTGTGTCTATCTCTAATGGTGTTACAGACGTCAGTTTAGGTATTCCGGGTGGCTCTTATACTAGTGGTTCAAGTGCCATAACTTGGCAATTGTCTAATGACGGTAAAACGTTAGTAGGTAATGCCCAAGGTACTAAGGTGATTGAAGTTACAGTAGATAATGCAGGTAACGTTTCGTCAGTACTTTCTGCTCCAATTGATCATCCAAATAGTAATGGTGAAGACACTATTGCAATTGATATTCCTCTAGTCGCTGAAAATAGCTTAGGACTAACCAGTAATGGTAAGGCTACGATTGTCATTGAGGACGATTCACCAGAAGCTTCTCGTGTTCATCATGATGTAGTTGCGGAAACCAAAGCTGGTGCAAATGTTCAGCTTATTTTAGACGTATCAGGATCTATGGGCTGGGCAGCAGGCAATGGACAAACTCGCTTGCAAGTAATGCAAGCCGCAGCAATCCAGTTGCTAGCTCAATATGAAGCACTCGGGGACACAAAAGTTCAGCTAATTGAATTCCACTCGGACGCTAACGGTATTAATTCTTCAACTGGTTCAAAATGGATGACAGTTGCAGAAGCAACTAATTATATTAATGATTTGACCGCCGGAGGTGGTACTGACTACGACGATGCGACTAAGAAAGGCGAGCAGATATGGGATTCTAACTCCAATGATATGATTTCCGGAGCTTCAAATGTATCTTACTTCTTGTCTGATGGTGAGCCAAACAATGGAGAGGAACTATCAAACTCTGAGCGCTTAGCATGGGAGGCACATTTACGCGATCACGGTATTACTGCGTTAGCATATGGCATCGGAAATGCAGCTCCGGCAGCCGACCTAAACCCTGTCGCTTATGATGGGCACTTAGCTACAGATACTGATGCAGTTATTGTTCCTGATGTAACTCAATTACCTCCAGTCCTGTTGCAATCGGTGATTCAGCCAGTAGGCGGTAACTTGTTGGTTGACACTCAAGGTGCTGACGGAGGAATTGTTAGTTCTTTAACTATTGAAGGCGTGACGTATAACTTCAATGGTTCGAGTGTGACGAAATCAGGAAGCAATAGTGATGTATCACATAGTTTTGATTCTTCGTCGCGTAAGCTAAGTATCTATATCGATTCTAAACATAGCTTGGTGATTGATTTAGACGATGGCGGTTACCAGTTCTTCGGTGCAGCAGGTAACAAACCTGTTGAGTTGGATTTCTACTATACGATTAAAGATTCTGATGGGGATACCAGCAGTAGCTTACTATCTTTTGAAATCGATGGCGTAAATGTGGTGCCTGACATTAAGTCTGAGGGTGATATAGTTGACCATGTTAGACTGGATTACTACGGCACCTCTGATGAGAGGTTACTATGGACACAAAATCCAGCGGGTGCAGACAACCAAGTAGTCGGTGGCCATAAAGATGGTCTAATAGTAGATGTTGGTGCAGCTGGCGATGATGTGTTCCTTGGTGAAGGTGATGACACTCTGTATTTGGGAGAGAGCCACGCTATTCTCGACAATAATGCAAACTCTTCATCTAATATTGAAGCAGCCAATAATGACATGAAAACATTTATGTCAGGGGCGGACTCCACACATCTTCAAGCTTCAACAGATGAAAACAGTGCTCTAACGAGTTCGCAATTTAGCAGTGCGCACATTGATGTTGGGCATAGCGGAGCCGGTAACGATCACGTGTATGGTCAAGGTGGTGTCGATATCATTTACGGTGCTTCAGGTAACGATGTACTTGATGGTGGTGAAGGCAATGATGGCCTGAGAGGTGGTTCTGGTGAAGATCGCTTAATAGGTGGTGCAGGTGAAGACATCCTAATCGGTGGTTTAGGAGATGACATCCTAACTGGTGGTGATGATGCTGATATCTTCAAGTTTGTTGACCAAGATCATACTAACTCTCATATCGATATTAGAGATGGTGAAAGAGATATTATTACTGACTTTACGAAAGGTGAAGATAAGATTGATATCTCAGAAATACTTCACACTGATGCAAATGATACGGTAGATAGTCTGCTTCAGGAGCATAAGATTGATATCACCATTGAAGGTAGTGACAACTTGGCAACTGCAGACCTTAAGTTGACTATTTCTGATGGAAACAATAGTCAAGAAGTCGTATTGCAAGACGCTGCTGCTCAATACAGTAGTTATATTTCAGATGGTTCAATAACTAACGCTAGCGCTATATTGAATGATTTGCTGAAAGTGCACGATACAACTAACTAGTAAAAAAGGGCCGAAAGGCCCTTTTTTGATAGCTATTAACTGCTAAGTGAAGTCAGATGACGTGTTATAAAGTTATCTGATTTTATGTTTTTACAACACCTTACAAGCGAAACCTTTCAGGTAGAATCCCTCTGGGTAAGCGCTGTCAGTGGGGTGGTCTGCTGCTTGTTCAAAGCGTTCAACAAACTTCACCTGACGGCCAGAATCAACCGCGGCGTCTGCAATCACTTTTTGGAATAACTCGCCACTCATTAAGCCTGAGCAAGAGTAGGTGAGTAGTGTGCCACCTGGTTTTAGGATCTGCATTGCTAACATGTTGATATCTTTGTAACCGTTGGCGCCTGAGGTTAAGTTGTTTTTGCTTGAAACAAACTTAGGTGGGTCCATGATAACCACGTCAAACTTGGTGCCTTGGTCACGGTATTCGCGCAGCAACTTGAACACATCTGCGTTGAGAAATACTGCACGCTTTTTCGAAATATCGAAATCATTTAGCTCAGCATTGTGTTTTGCTGTATCAAGCGCAGGCTGAGACACATCGGCATTGATAACGCGCTTAGCACCGCCTTTCAAAGAGTAAAGACCAAAGCCTCCTGTGTAGGAAAAGCAGTTCAGTACCTCTTTATCTTTTACATACTTCATTGCTTGTTGGCGGCTATCTCGTTGATCAAGATAGAAGCCTGTTTTATGACCGCCCACAATATCTACACTGATTTTCACACCGTTCTCTTCGATAACCACGGACTTTGGTGGTTCCTGGCCGTGAAGGACACCAGTGGTCTCTTCCAAACCTTCTTTCTTACGTACAGCAACGTCTGAGCGCTCGTATACGTTGCACTCTGGGAAGCATTCGACAAGAGCATTAACTAAGGTCTGTTTATGGAACTCCGCACCAGCACTAAGCAGCTGGCACACTAGGTAGTCTTGGTATTTATCGATAGTGATACCGGGTAGGCCATCTGACTCTGCGGCAATCAAACGATAGCCAGTGAGCCCATCGCGTTCGATGATATCTTCACGGAGTAGTTGAGCATCTTGAATACGCTTAACAAAAAAGCTTTTGTCGATTGACTCCTTTTCGAAACTCCATACGCGAGCGCGAATCTGTGAGTTAGGTGAGTATGCTGCCTTGGCTAGCCATTTACCATCGTGAGCGAAAACATCGACAGTTTCTCCTAGTTTAGGCTCACCCTCGACTTTGTGAATTCCGCGCGAGAATACCCATGGGTGTTTGCGGCGAAGGGATTTGTCGCGTCCTTTAACTAGATAGATCGCTGGAGTCATTGGTTTACTCGATTGTTTTTTTAAGGTGGGGTATTTTCTAGGATGTGTTTTTGAAAAGCAAATAAAAGAGCCGCGTAAGGCGGCTCCGGTTTAGGCTTTTAGGCCCGTAAGTAAGGCTTCCATTTGATCGCTTTGATTTCGCAGTTGAGCGATGTTGGAGTTTGTCGCACTAATCATAGTGCACACACTATCAGACTGAACTCGAATTTCTTCAACACTTGCAGCGATATTGTCGGCAACCACACCTTGCTGTTCCGCAGCAGTTGCAATCTGAATACTACTATCTGAAATAGACTGGTTTTTCTCGGCTAGTGCTCCAATTTCAATATCCACTTCAGACATACGTTGTTGGCCTTCAGATGCATTGACTACCGTTGTTTCCATCAACTGAGTCAAAGACTGACTATTACGCTGTAGCGCTTCAATCATAGTTTGAATCTCAACGGTTGCTTGCTGAGTGCGACCCGCTAGAGCCCTAACTTCATCGGCTACTACGGCAAAGCCACGTCCTTGTTCACCAGCGCGCGCCGCTTCGATAGCAGCGTTTAGGGCAAGTAGGTTAGTTTGCTCCGAAATCCCGTTGATGGTTGTGACAACTTCATCAATTTGAGCGGCGTTGGCATCTAGCTCCGCCACGGCTTCAGAAGCCGATTGAATCTCTTGTGACAGAGTAGAGATAGAACTCAAAGTATGACCTACTTTGGTTTGCCCCTCAGTGGCAACGCTGCGAGCATCTTCGGTTTGAGTACTTGATTCGTGGGCGAGGTTAGCGACTTCTCTAATTGTCGAGGCCATTTGTTCAGTCGCACTAGCAAGTGAATTAAGGTGCTCTTGTTGTGTGCCGGAGACTTCGGCGCTCTGTTGATTAGACTGGTTTAAGTCTGAACTAATTTGCTGCATTAATGCGATAGACTCTTGAATAGAAATTACCATGTTTTGCTCGCGCTCAGCAACTTTGTCGATGGTAATGGCAATTTCACTAAATTCGTCCCTGACCTTAAAGAAGTTCATGCGGCTAGTTAAGTCACCGTCTGACAAGGTAGTCAATGCTTTATTCATGGTAAACATAGCGCCACCAATAAAGGTCATGATGTAGTAAACACCTAATGCAATGAGTGACAATGTCACCAAAACGATAACGACGTGGGTAGTAGACATTGCTGACCAGAGGTTTTGTTCATGGATAGCGGCTAAGCTAAAAGCTCCGTTGTTGATGCCAACTGCACCTTCACCTGCGCCAAACTGAACAGTTTCCGAACTCTTGATTATCTGGGCGACTTGCTCTTGCGAAAGGTTTCCAGCTTCGATTAAGTCGCGAATGAGGATGAGTTCATCTTGATAGAGGTGGTGGAGCATCTTATCGGCACTGTTATCGAGAACGAGAGTTAAAATGATTAAAGCGATAACGGGAAGTAAGAAAAGTAGGTAGAACTTCTCTTGAATTTTTAGATGAATGAGATATTTATCAATCCAACGAAAAGGTATTTCTTTCATAATTATTATGTCCAATAAAGAGACCCATATATCCATTATGGGCTAAAATATTACTCGCTCAATATATCATTGACTCAATAACAGAGGTACACAGAATGGATCAAAGTTGTGAAAGGTTCACAGTATCTGGATTAGTTCAAGGAGTTGGGTTTCGTTATCACACCTCATATCAGGGCCTTAAACTTGATACTACTGGATATGCTAAAAATTTAGAAAATGGTGATGTGGAAGTTGTTGTTTGCGGGAGCACTGCTCAAATTGAAGCAATGGCTAAATGGTTAGAACAAGGACCAAGAAGCGCGAGAGTAGATAGCCTTGCTCGTGAGTCGATATCTTACAAACCGTATAAAGGATTTAAGATCCTGTAGCCGATACTACAGGAACTTTTGGTCTATAAGCACTTTGCTGGCTTAGGTAACCCTGCTAGTTTAGTCGCTTGCTTAGCGGGGCCCTGTTTGAAAAGCTTAAACAGGTATTTACTGTTGCCTTTTTCAGGACCGTGCGCTTTCTCCATTGCTTTAACTAGCATTCGAACTGCTGGAGAAGTGTTGAACTCTTCGTAAAAATCGCGCACGAAATGAATCACTTCTAAGTGTGACTCCGTTAATTCAATCCCTTCTTGCTCTGCCAATATGGCAATCATGCCTTCTTCCCAATCGGTATGATTTAATAAATAGCCTTGTGCATCAGTTTCGATTTGTTTGCCATTGTACTCAAACATCTTACGATCCTAATTTTTATGATATTCAATAGGGTAGCGCAGCATACCGCGATTTAGCAAGATAGCAATAAAAAAGCCCGAAAGGGTAACCTTTCGGGCTTTGTAAAGTGTTTACAACAGTGACAGATTAATCGTCGTTCATAATGCCTAGGATGCTTAGTAGGCTGATGAAGATGTTGTAGATAGAGACATATAGAGTAATCGTTGCTGAGATGTAGTTCGACTCACCACCACGGATGATCCCCTGAGTTGTCATCAGAATTGCCATTGTTGAGAAAACAATGAACAAGCTGCTTAGCGCAAGATGCAGGATAGTCGACTGAATAAAGAAGCTCGCAATCATACCAACAACAAGAACCACAAACAGCGATAGCATTAAGCCACCCATCATAGATAGGTCACGTTTGGTTGTCAGAGCGTAAGCCGATGCCGCCATAAATGACAGGGCAGTACCACCTAGAGCCATTAGTATCACGTCACCCATACCAGCGCCAATGTACGCGTTTAGGATTGGACCGACGGTGTAACCTAGGAAGCCCGTAAATAGGAACGTAAATACAAGCCCCATGCTATTGTTGCGATTTTTCTCGGTTAGGAAAAGTAGGCCGTAGAAGCCAACTAGCATGATGATAATTCCCGGACGAGGAAGGTTCATCGCCATGGAAACGCCCGCAACAACTGCTGACCATAGCAGTGTCATAGAAAGTAGAGCGTAGGTGTTACGCAATACTTTATTGGTTTGGAGAGCACTTTCTTGGCTTGAAGTGCGTGTAAACATAGGACTGTTCATAATCTTCCTCGTAAGATTTTATGTTTATATCTACATTTATGAGGTTGAATGACAAAAAGATCAAGCCCCAAGTAACGATGTAGTAGATAAAATAATAATAGAAATAAAAACTTATGTATTTTGAAATATGTAACACAATTTAACAACTAAAAAAGGGGCGACCTAAGTCACCCCTTTACGTGTATCACAGTTTAATGATGAAGAATTTGAGCCAAGAAGTTTTGCGTACGGTCTGATTGTGGGTTCTCGAAGAAATCAACCGGGTTGTTTTCTTCGATTATTTCACCTGCATCCATAAAGATAACTCGGTCAGCCACTTCTTTAGCGAAGCCCATCTCGTGGGTTACACACAGCATCGTCATTCCTTCTTCGGCTAGCTCAACCATGACATCCAAAACCTCACGTACCATTTCTGGGTCGAGTGCAGATGTTGGCTCATCAAACAGCATCACTTGTGGGTTCATACACAGTGAACGTGCGATAGCAACACGTTGCTGCTGACCACCTGAAAGCTGACCTGGGTATTTATCCGCTTGTTCTGGGATCTTTACGCGCTCCAAATATTTCATTGCGACGGCTTCCGCTTCATCTTTAGGCATCTTCTTGACCCAAATTGGTGCCAGAGTACAGTTTTCAAGTACTGTTAGGTGAGGGAAGAGATTGAAGTGTTGGAAACACATACCGACTTCACGGCGCACGGCTTCAATATTTTTAAGATCATCGGTTAGCTCGTTGCCAGAAACGATGATTTGTCCTTTCTGGTGCTCTTCGAGTCGGTTGATGCAGCGAATCATCGTTGATTTACCCGAACCAGAGGGGCCACAAATAACAATTTTTTCGCCTTTCTTTACATCAAGGTTGATGTTTTTTAGTACGTGGAACTCTCCGTACCACTTGTTCATATCCTTAAGCTGGATCATGTAATCTTGTTGTTGCGTCATAATACGTCCTTGAGCTTTCTGATTATCGTTTGTGACCGGTATGAAGTTTGTTTTCTAGCCAGATCGAATATCTCGACATGCCGAAACAAAATACCCAGAACACTAACGCGACAAATACATAACTTTCGGTAGCAAAACCTAACCATTCTGGGTCAGTGTTTGCTGCTTGGCCAATACCCAATACGTCAAACATACCAATAATCAGTACCAGACTGGTATCTTTAAATAGACCAATAAAGGTGTTTACAATCGACGGAATAGTAATCTTAAGCGCTTGCGGCAAAATGATCAGTCCCATCTTTTTCCAGTAAGTTAGGCCAAGCGCATCGGCTGCTTCATATTGGCCTTTTGGAATCGCTTGTAAGCCACCACGGACGACCTCTGCCATATAGGCGGCACTAAACATGACCACACCAATTAAGGCGCGAATCAGTTTGTCTGTCTCTGAGCCTTCCGCCAGAAACAGTGGCAACATCACAGATGCCATAAAGAGGACAGTAATAAGTGGAACACCACGCCAGACCTCGATGTAAACAGTACAGATGCTGCGAATAATTGGCATCTCTGAGCGGCGGCCCAATGCTAAAGCGACACCGATTGGCAAAGAGACGACGATACCGACCAGAGCAATGATCAATGTAACTAGCAATCCGCCCCATTTATGGGTTTCGACAACTTCAAGCCCAAATACACCGCCATACAAAAGTGCAGCAATGATAAACGGATAGACATTGACAAAGAACAGCCAAATCCAAAGTCGTTTTGGCGTTTTTTCATACGCTAGTAATGCCGTAAAAATGGCTAAGGTGATGTAAAACAGACGTGGGCGCCAAAGCTCTTCTTGAGGATAAAAGCCATACATGAACTGTTCCCAGCGTACGCTAATAAATACCCAACAAGCACCGTCGCGGCTACATGCATCGCGAGTTGTGCCAACCCAATCCGCTTTCAAGAATGCCCAGTCAAATATGTTCCAAAGTAACATAAATGAAAGGTAAGCAAGAATAACGGTAACCACAGAGTTTACCGGACCATTAAATAGGTTTTTTCTTAGCCAACCAACTGCACCAACCGTGTTCGCTGGAGGTGGAAGGTCTGGCTGAAATTGATGTACTTTCATGCTATCTCTCCACTAAAGCAACTTTGCGGTTGTAGATGTTCATTAACGCTGAGGTCAACAGGCTCAATGTTAAGTAGACGCCCATCGTCATCGCAATAATTTCGATTGCCTGACCGGTCTGATTGAGCGTTGTCCCTGCGAACACTGACACCAAATCAGGGTAACCAATCGCCATCGCAAGCGATGAGTTTTTGGTCAAGTTCAGATATTGGCTAGTGAGTGGGGGAATAATGATTCTTAGCGCTTGCGGAATAACAACGAGTTTTAACGTTCGAGAGCGAGGAAGACCTAGCGACATCGCGGCTTCCGTTTGGCCGTGGCTCACAGCGTTGATACCTGAACGCACGATCTCAGCGATAAACGACGCTGTATAGATACTTAAAGCCAGTAAAAGTGCTGCAAGCTCTGGGATAATGCTCACACCGCCGCGAAAGTTAAAGCCTTTTAGTTCTGGGTATTCTGCCGTAATTGGTGAGCCCATTAAGAAATAGACAACAACAGGCAAACCAACGCATAACCCTAGGGCGATTCGACCCATTGGTGTTTGCTGACCTGTTAGGCGCTGCTTATTATTTGCCCATATATTGATGAATACCGTTGCAATAACGCCGAGAATCAGCGCACCGATTACGACTGATGATCCTGCTTCAAACACTGGAGCAGGGAAGTACAGCCCTCGTACGTTGAGGAATATTGCTTCACCTAGGCTCAAACTTTGTCTTGCAGAAGGCAAGGCTTGAAGTACAGCAAAGTACCAAAAGAATATTTGCAGCAGTAATGGAACATTTCGGAATATTTCGATGTATACGGCGGCAAAACGACTAACTAGCCAGTTAGACGATAAGCGCGCAATACCCATGATAAAACCGATGACCGTCGCCAAAATAATCCCGAAGAAAGAGACTAAGGCAGTATTGAGTAGGCCGATAATAAAGGTTCGACCATAAGAATAGGTTTCGTCGTATTCAATCAGCGTCAGGCCAATCCCAAAGCCAGCTTCTTGATCGAGAAATTCAAAACCCGTGGCGATACCGCGAGCTTCTAAGTTGGTGAGTGCATTATTGACAATTGTGTAAAAGAAAAAGACAAGCGCTGCTATCGCAATAATTTGGAAAACAACTGCTCGAAAGGTGGGATTGTAAATAAGGCTAGCGTTTGAATTCGGTCCGTTATCCGAATTCGCCGCAACATTAGTAGGTTTCATACAGCTATAACCTCAAATCCATTTTTATAAAAAGGGCGGCCTAAACCGCCCAATTTTTTGTTTAATAACTAGCTAATAATGGTTATTAACGGATTGGTGGAGCGTACATGAAACCGCCAGCGTTCCATAGAGCGTTCACACCACGTGAAATTTGTAGTGGAGAACCTTCACCTACAGTACGTTCGAAGCTTTCACCGTAGTTACCCACTTGCTTGATCACTTGGTAGCCCCAGTCATCGCGAATACCCAAGCCTTTACCCTTAGGACCATCAACACCAAGGATACGCTTGATGTTTGGATCTTTTGACTTGAGCATTTCGTCTGCATTTTTAGAAGTAATGCCGTACTCTTCGGCGTTAACCATAGCGGCAAGAGTCCATTTGGCGATGTTGAACCACTGGTCATCACCTTGGCGTACAACAGGGCCTAGAGGCTCTTTAGAAATGATTTCAGGAAGTACCTGCGCTGAAGAAGGATCTTGTAGGTTCAGACGAAGTGCATAAAGACCAGATTGGTCAGTGGTTAGTACGTCACAACGACCTGCATCGAAACCTTTAGAGGTTTGCGCTGCTGTATCAAATACCACGGGCTTATATGACATACCGCTATTACGGAAGTAGTCAGCAAGGTTTAGTTCAGTCGTTGTACCTGATTGAACACAAACTGATGCACCGTCGAGTTCTTTGGCACTGGTTAGGCCAAGATCTTTCTTAACCATGAAACCTTGGCCGTCATAGTAGTTAACACCGACAAAGTTAAGACCAAGTGCAGTATCACGGTGAAGTGTCCAGGTGGTGTTACGAGATAGTACGTCGATTTCACCAGACTGTAGGGCAGTGAAACGTTCTTTGGCTGTTAGAGGTACGTATTTTACTTTTGTTTTATCGCCTAATACTGCAGCTGCAAGACCTTGACAGTATTCTACGTCGATACCTTCCCATTCACCTTTTGAGTTCGGGTTAGAGAAACCTGGCAAGCCAGTACTTACACCACAAGTTATGAAACCTTGTTTAGTTACTTTATCCAGCGTGCTATCTGCTGCCGAAGCGCTGGTAGACATCAGTGCAGTAGATGCAGCTACAACTGAAGCAAGAAGTGTTAGTTTATGTGCCATTTGTATCCTTCCTGTATGATCCATGTTTGTTCAGGCTCACCCTGATATAACGATTAAAAAATGTTGCGTTTCATTAATTATTAGGTTGCTAGTGCTCGCAATCGAGTCTTAGTTAAATCAACCAGTTATAAGCGTAGGAAAGGATCTGTGATTTCTCAAATGTATAATTTAAAAAGATTTTTGATTGAACTCACAAACCCTGACAGACATTAGAATGGCAACATGTTGCTAAAATGTAAATAGTGCAACAGGTCACAAAACTGGTGCGACAGGATGGTGTAATAAATTTATCAATACAATTAGATTTGAAATTTGAATCAAAGTCTTGGTGTGGTGTAAAAAACCAAAGAAAGTTTGAAATTTGGTCATAAATTATAGAGTTGATCGAAATCACATGAATCTCATGCCCCATTTTTGTTACTATCGGAGGCAAAGACGTTTTCAATGATTCAAGGAACGAAATGCAGTATTTTCCTCTATTTATAGATCTCAACCACAAGCCTGTACTGGTTGTTGGGGGTGGGGAAGTGGCGAGTAGAAAGGTTGATAGCTTGATCAGGGCAGGAGCTGACGTCACCATTGTCTCACCAAAAATCGAAGACTACCTGGCAAAACGAGTCGATAAACAAGAGTGTCATTGGGTGCAAGGTTTTTACTCGGCTGAGTTACTGGATAAGAAGTACATCCAAGTATGGGCGACAACCGATAACCCGAACCTGAACCACCAAGTCCATTACGATGCGAGACAAAAAGGCATATTGGTGAATGTGGTTGATGATCTGCCTTACTGTGACTTTATCACTCCTTCAATGATTAATCGGGGGCGTATTCAACTAGCCATCTCTAGCGGGGGAGCGGCACCAGTACTGATTCGTAATGTCAGAGAAAAACTAGAGGCGGTGCTTCCTCAAAATCTCTCTCTGCTGGCTGAATTTGCTGCGTCAAAGCGTGGCGATATTAAAAGCAAGCTGCCTACAGTGGATGAGCGACGTAAGTTTTGGGAAGCTTTTTTTGCAAGATCTGATGTTGACCATGCCAGCACTAACTCTGAGTTAGAGTTTGCTTACCAAGACCTAGTTAAGCAAGGTTTTGATCAGAAAGGTTCAATGACTTGGATCGAGTACGGTGATGATATCGAGCTTCTGACTTTAAAGGCGATGAGGTTGATGCAGCAAGCAGAACTGGTCTTGTTTGATAGCCAGTGCCCGTTTGGTTTTATCGATTTGGTACGCCGAGATGCCGAACGAATTGAATACAATAACGAGGCTGAATTAGCCGAGATGTTAGAAAAGGCTAGATTAGAAGATCTGCGTGTGACTGTTTTCGTTCCTCCTAGGGCGAGTGGAGTCACTTTCCTGCAAGGGGAAGACTTGCTGCTGAGATTAGGTTCAAGCAAATAAATAAAAAGCCCGATACGAATCGTATCGGGCTTTAAACTATTGGCTTTAAATTAGTCGCGGAAGTTTTCGTACTGGAAAGGTTGGCCTAGCTCAGCTTCACGGATTACTGCGATTACCGCTTGCAAGTCGTCACGCTTTTTACCCGTCACGCGTACTTTCTCACCTTGAATAGAAGCCTGGACTTTCATCTTCTTATCTTTGATAAGCTTTACAATTTTCTTAGCGACAGGTGTTTCGATGCCTTGTTTAAACATGACAATTTGATGCCAGTTTTTACCAGAAGCTTCTTCCCCCTTCGCTTCCATCGCATTTGCATCTACGCCACGTTTAGCTAAATGGCTACGCAAGATGTCGCGCATTTGTTTGAGCTGAAAGTCACCTTCAGCATTTAAACGTACTGACTCGTCTTTTTGCATTTCAAACGATGCTTCTACACCGCGAAAATCGAATCGTGTAGACAGCTCTCGCGTCGCGTTATCTACCGCGTTACGTAGCTCAACAGTATCGATTTCAGAAACAATATCAAATGATGGCATGTTAGAATCCTTATATTACGAGCGTTCTTTAACTGCTGTTGCTAGCATATCAAGCATGGTGGCGGTATCTTCCCAACCTAAACATGGGTCAGTGATTGATTGACCGTAGGTGAGGTTGTTGATGTCGGCCATAGACTGGTTACCTTCAAGAATAAAGCTTTCAGCCATGATGCCAGCAACTTGGTTTTTGCCAGACTTAATCTGTTTACAAATATCTTTCGCAACATCTAGCTGTTTACGGTGCTGCTTTTGGCAGTTCGCATGGCTAAAGTCAACCACAAGGCGTTGTGGTAGGCCAACCTCACCTAGCTGTTTGCACGCCGCATCGACAGAATCTGCATCAAAGTTAGGGCCTTTGTCACCACCACGCAGAATCACGTGACCATAAGGGTTACCACTTGTGCGGTAAACTGTCATACGTCCGTTTTTGTCTGGTGAGTAGAAGTAGTGTGATGCTTGTGACGCACGAATTGCATCAATAGCAATTTTGATGTTGCCGTTGGTGCCGTTTTTAAAACCTACTGGGCATGACAGCGCAGAAGCCATTTCACGGTGAATCTGTGATTCTGTCGTACGTGCACCAATTGCGCCCCAAGTGATAAGGTCTGCAATGTATTGGCCTGTGATCATATCAAGAAACTCAGTCGCCGTAGCAAGGCCGAGCTTATTGATGTCTAGCAATAGTTTGCGCGCTTTGTTAAGACCAGCTTCTAATGCGTATGAACCATCTAGGTTAGGATCAGTAATAAGTCCTTTCCAACCAACAACGGTACGAGGCTTTTCGAAATACGTACGCATTACGATGAAAAGCTGATCTTTGTATTGATCTTGAATGGCTGCTAGGCGTTCAGCATAATCAATTGCAGCATCAGTATCATGGACTGAGCAAGGGCCGACAATAACAAGTAGGCGTTGGTCTTCCCCTGTAAGAATGTTTTCAATTTGACGACGTGACTGTGCAATACGCTGGGCTACTTCGTCCGTAATCGGATGGGCGTTTCCTAACTCTGCCGGTGTCGGCATTGGCCCCAAAGCTTGGGTTCTTAATTCATCGGTTTTTAATGGCATACCACAGCCTGTTCTTTTATTGCGAAGCGGTAAAGATAACGGAAACGCCGTTAGGAATAAACTACTTATCGAGATTCTTCTTTATACAAGGCTGTAAAAGTGAAAAAACGGAGGTTTCACAAGGTTGATAGTACGTACAGCGCTCACATGCTAGGGGCTGCATTGTTCAAAGAACGACCTGAAGCGAACGCAATTGGGCATAATTCATCGGTATTATGCACAACGGGTTAAGCATTCAATCACCTGTTTCATATCACTGTTTGAATATTTGATGTTAACAAAATGTTGACATGAGTTTGCATCCGTTATGAACTGAATTAAATTCAACTGGTCGGATTAGCTCAAATGTTATCAGCGCTATCGAAAGCAAATTTCTATCTTAATTATTTTGGTTTTTTCAAAGTTCCTTTTATCTGGCTAGCAAGGCCGAAGATACTCCAACTTGACGCTGAGCGAGTTGAAGTGAAAATTCCTCTTAAGAGACGGACAAAGAACCACCTGAACAGCATGTATTTTGGTGTACTTGCGACAGGGGCCGACATAGCGGGTGGTTATATGGCAATGAGCAAAGCACAAGACTGCGGTAAGAAAGTGTCGTTGGCATTTAAAGCCGTGGAAGGCCAGTTTCTAAAGCGACCCGAGGCAGATGTACACTTTGTCTGTGAAGATGGTCAACTGATCGATGAAATGCTTGAAGAGGTGTTTAATACAGGCAAACGCGTCAACAAAGCAGTAAAAATTACCGCCATTTGTCCAAGCTTACATGGTGATGAACCAATGGCGGAGTTTTTTCTTACTCTGTCACTGAAGCAAACGGGTGGTTAACATCTTCGACTTCCATCTGTTCGACAGCGACAATTTTGCTCCGGTTTAGAACAATTTTCCAACGATAAAATTTGGGCTCGCCATCGTGGTTATCTTCTTTGGCGATTAAGTTGACCAAATGACGTTTTTCTACCGATTCACGGCTTACTTGGCCATTGTTGTGGATGTAGACTTTGTTTGAACCCTTATCCATAAGGCGAGTGATTTCCCGCATGCTGACTAATAGCGACTCGCGGGTTTCTTCGTATCCACTCATAAACTTGGATGTCGACATCTCGGTCTGAGAACTGTAATGCAAGACTTGCTCTTCTCGTTGTACAACACGCTTTTTACGGATAGACTTTATTCTATCGGGGAGTTTCTCTAATACTTTGTAGTCCAGCCATTCAAGCTTTTGCCCAACGGCTTTTTTGGTGGTTGGATCAAGATACAACTTACGCCATTTAGGGCGACCTTTACGTATCCATCGCCACATCACATCACGTAGGTCGTCTTTAAAGATTTCTCTTAGCGCATAGACAAACGACATCAAAACAATGAATGAGGCGGTGATTTCGCCCCAGTAATCACGTGCCAATATGGCTGTAATGGTGACGAAAACCATAACAAAACCGGTTGCGCCACCTTTGACTACGCGCTTCATATTTTTGCCCAGCGACTGAGTCTTTTCTTGTAGTACTACCGGGTGCTCAATCAATCGACGTAGGAGACGCATTTTATTACTTAAGCGTGTTACGTCGTCACGTACGCTTTTTGAGTTGTAATTATTCAGTTTACGGTGCGCAGCCTCTTTTTCAACAATGGCAAGTAGGCTCTCTTTTAAGCTTTTGTATTCACTATCGCGTGGCATATGGGCGATAAGCGACATCAATCGTTGACCGGTATACCAAGATAAGTAGTTGTCGATGTTGGCGTAGTACCGTTTCAAGCTTTCTTCATACGGAATACCTCGACGTAGTTTCTTAAGAATATCTAAAGAAAGCTTAATGACCTCGTCGACTTCATCTGTGGTGACCGATTCTTTGTTGTGTTTGTTGAGTTCATTGACCGCTTTGTCGAGTGCGATGACATACTGGTAAGCAAAAAGGCTCAAACTAACACGGTACTGAGTGGTAGAGAGTCGACCACGTTTTGCTAATCGGCTGTGAACTAGAGGGAGAAGAGTTTTGTCACTGTAATAAGCGCGTTTCTGAGTGATAGATTCATAATAGAATTCACTTTCTTTCAAAACATCTGGAGACAAACCAAGCTCGCCAGGTACGAAAAAGTATAAGTCTAAATCTGACTTTTTGGTTGCCGCCATTGCGTGGGAAATTTTGAGAGTAATGCCGTCCTGCTTATCAACGGTTAACAAATAGAGCTCCTGAAAAATTACTAAATTTCAGGCGAAAGCATAACAGAGATTCGTTATAATCACCGCAAATTTAACAAGAGACAGTTGAAATGATTAAAGTTGGTCAGATTAACCACTTAGAAGTAGTAAAAAGAGCCGATTTTGGCCTATTTCTTGACGCTGGTGATTACGGTACAACATTGTTGCCAAATCGATTCGTACCAGAGGGCGTCGAAGTAGGTGATTTTTTAGATGCTTTTTTATATTTCGATTCTGACAGTCAGTTAGTCGCCACAACTGAAACCCCAATCGCTCAAGTGGGAGAGTGGGGTTTGATGAAAATCGAAGGTGTAAACTCGATCGGTGCATTTGCAGACTGGGGAATCAAAGGCAAAGACCTGCTCATTCCTTTTAGTGAGCAACGCGCGCGCTTTGCCGCAGGGCAGAATGTTTTAGTATATGTGTATAGCGACAAAGCTTCAGGGCGCATTGTCGGTACAACCAAATTTAATAAGTGGTTAGATAAAACGCCAGCGAAGTACACTCGCAATCAGCAAGTTGATCTGATAATTGCTGAGCGAAGTGATCTTGGCTTTAAAGCGATTGTGGAAGGTGAGCACTGGGGCATGATCTTTAAATCAGACGTGTTCGGTAAGCTATTTATCGGCAAAAAGCTTAAGGGTTACATTAAGAACGTCCGTGAAGATGGCAAGATTGATCTTTCATTGCAGAAAGTCGGTGTTGAAAAAATGGACGACTTGAGTCAGAAGGTTTTAGATCTATTAGAGAAGAAAGGAGGTTTCCTACCTCTTAATGATAAGTCTTCTCCAGAGGCGATTTTTGCTGCTTTCCGCACCAGTAAAGGTACGTTCAAGAAAACTATCGGTGGTTTGTACAAACAAGGCAAGATAGTCATTGATAAAGAAGGCATTCGTCTTGCTTAACTAATGCGAGACACCGCTTCCAAAAAAAAGGCCCATCGCTGATCCTGCTTTGGGCCTAGGGGAAGGGCTCTCAAAGAGCCTGCGCTAACTGTTTGAATTTCCGACTTTATCAATACCTAAATTGTAGTTCAAGATTCGGAATTAGCTAGGCTCTTATAGAATTTCATACTATTGTCTTACGGTTTAGAATAGATTTTTATCTCTTACCAGTTCGCGTGGTAAACCATTCTTAATTCGATTGCCGACCCATTTTCCTAGACCAATCACATCGTTACCTAGTGTCACGATAACTTCGCCTTTTCCTGAAAGACCTTCGGGGCGTACATCACGGCCCATAAACCATTCTCTGGCATCGTCGACCGAAAGTGCTATAGCTGTATTTTCATTACCTTTTGCCAGCGCTGTTGCAACTTGATGTTGCCAACGATAGCCTTTTTTATGTGCTTCTGCGATCTTAATCCCCATGCGCGAGAAGCGTAGTTCGCCCAGCATTGATTCCAGCGGGGTTGGAAATAGCCACACATCGTTGTCTCGTAACCATACTGAAGATTCTTCTGGTAAATCAATATCGAGTGTCATTTTGAGTTGCTTGCAGATATCGGATTGAACTTTAGTGCTGGCTTTTTCAAAAGGAAATTTACCTAACCGCTTTTTCACTTTCGGCGCTTTAACCGAGCCGACTTTTCGAAGACGTGCGACAAAGAAACCCTCACAGTCATAAACTTGAGGAAAGATGTGCAGGAAGCCTTCTTCTGTGAGCGCTTTGTCCGCTTGTGGGAAAAGATCGCTTAGGCTTTCAAACTCTACATCATCGCCAAACATCTCTTTTAAGTGAAGGCACACTTGTTGGTTCTCTTCGATGCTTAAAGTACAGGTGGAGTAAACCATTACGCCACCGGGCTTTAAAGCGTGAAATGCACTCTCGATAAGATCTTTTTGAGTATCGGAGATTTCGATTACCGACGCTTTACTCCAGTTTTTCATTGCGTCTGCGTCTTTTCTTACCGTTCCCTCACCAGAGCAAGGAGCATCGATAAGAACTGCGTCAAATTGCTCAGGTAGCCAGCCTCCAAAAACACGGCCATCGAAATTACTTAATGCGGCGTTGCGAACGCCACAACGCTCAATGTTTGCGTGTAGAACTTTCACGCGGCTCGCTGAAAACTCATTGGCGACCAACACGCCTTGATTGTCCATTGAAGCCGCTATTTGAGTTGTCTTTGACCCCGGTGCCGCTGCCATATCAAGCACGCTAGTAAATTCGTCTTCTTGATTGAATAGAGCGGAAACAGGCATCATGGAGCTAGCTTCCTGAATGTAGAACAGACCTGACATATGCTCTGCGGTATTGCCTAGGGGAACGTCCGTTTCATCTGCTTCAATCCAAAAGCCTTCTTTGCACCAAGGAACAGGCTCAAGCTGCCAATCTTTACTTTTAGCTCGGGCGAGAAAGTCATCTACGGAAATTTTTAAGGTATTGACCCGAATACTTTTACGAAGAGGGCGCTGACAAGCCGCTACGAAGTCATCCATATTCAAATGGTTCGGGAGAATAGATTCAATTTCAGAGAGGAACTCTTCTGGCAGATAAACGTTATGGTGCAAGGCTCTGTCTCGACTAGCTTAAAGGTCGGTGATTATAGCCAAATAATATAGAAAACGCAGCGATTAGGCTGCGTTTTATTGGGATTATTATAGAGAGCGATAGACAACTATGGTTTAGGAATCGCCGTGCGCCATTCTTTCCAGCCATCTTCTGCTTTCGCATATAGGTAAAATGACTGACCATCCTCTGCGGCTGGCTCTAGCTGATTTTGTTCTGGCGTAGAGAAGGTGATGCCTCCCCTCACTATACTATCAAGCGTACCTGCTTTAATATTTGCCCCTGTCAGTCCGATAGAAACGTCAACCCCTGATGTATTCCAAAACACACTGTTACGACGAACTAAGTAGGCGTAATTGGGATCGATAACAACGGTTGAAACAACGCGATCCGCGAATTCACCAAGCTCAACTAGAGTGACTTTACCCACTTCGATGTCTCGATAAAGAACAGGGGTGCCAGGGCTGATAGAGCCTCGAGATTCACTTTGTAATGTAAAGGTCATACCTTGAATGGCTTTCTCATTAGTATGTAATTTAAACTGGCTCTGTTGCTTGCCCTTACCTGGCTGTACGCTAATTGACTGCGCTAAAAGGTTTTGAATGTTTTTCACACCCTGTAAACCAAGTTCAGCTTTAGGCAACCAGAAGTAAGACCCTTCAACAGCAAGGGTATCGGTATACTCAGGAAGGATGCGTGCCTTAATTTCAACACTCTTACGATTGAAGTTAGGTACAACAAGAGTGACTTCACCGACTTTAACACCGTTATAGTTAATACTCGTTCCTTCTGACAGAGTGTTTTCACCGTCAAGGGTAAGCGTAATGACTTGTCCAAACTTTCGCGCAGTTTTGAAGTCTTTGTACAGTAACCATTTGTCATTTTGCATATTGTCGACACCAGGTAGAGAATCAAAGGCGATACCGCCTTGAATCAATGATTTTAGCGGTGCCGCTTTGACGTTAATTCCTGCTAAGCTCGCATCAATTTCAACCCCTGAACGATTCCAGAAAACGGTTTGTTCAGTCACTAAGTGTTTGTATTGGTTCTCGATGCTTGCCGAAATGATCACACCGCCATCAACCAGATAGAAGTCTGAGATACTACCCACTTGTAGATTGCGATACAGCAGCGGGCTGCCTTTACTAATCGGAGGTAACTCATTGGCAAATAGTGTCAGCTTGGTTGAACCTGACATATTGTATTTTGCCAATTCAGCTAAGGATTTACTTGGATATAAGCGATATTGTTCTTGCGGGTTATCTTTCCCTTCACTAACAAAACTAATCGATCCAGTTAGAAGTTGCTTAGCCGGAGGGACCGTGATGTTTAAGCCAGACTCTGTTAACTCTGCACTTGCACTGCCGGTGACAAAGAAGCGGTTTTGCGATTTTATTAAGTGGGCATAATTACTATCAATTAATGCGTCGAGTTGAACCTTGTCTCCTACCAAACGAACCTGAGTGACCGAGCCTACGCCTATACCGCGGTATAGAATATGTGCCCCTTGATCTAAGCCGAATGAGTTGTCGGCAACCAAATGTACGGCAACAGACCGCGCCTGCTGTCGGTTAAACTCATCTTTGCGGACGGCACTAAATTTACGAGAGCGCTCCCCATCGCCTGGAACAATGGTCAAAAAGTTACCTTTGACGATGTTGGCAATATTTTCAACACCAGTAAGAGACACTTTTGCTTCTTCAAGGACAAATTTACTTCCGGTTTTTAACATGTCGCTAAATGCAGGTTGAATGGCCGCAGAGGCAATGATGCTTTCGCGGCCATTACTTAGTTCAAGGTCGGTAATTTGGCCTATCTCAATACCGCGGTACATAATCGGTGCACCGTTTTCACTGATGTTATTGTCATCAGGCAGTGCTATTTTGATAGCGATACCGCGTCCAGCCGTCTTAATGTCAGGATAGAGTCTAAACTCCGTGTTATCAGCGACTGGAGCGCCGCCGTCCGGGGAGTCAACAGCAATAGAACCACCAATCAGGGCGCTTAAGCTTTCAAGGCGGACGTCAACACCAGCAAAGCCAATATTTGCACCAATACCGCTCACATTCCAGAAACGACTGTCATCGGTGATGATGTGTCGATACTCATCTTGAATAGAAGCTTGTATAAGGACATGTTTTGAATCGGAATGTAATTGATAGCTATACACCTCGCCGATTGGAATCTTACGATAAACGATCTGTGAACCAACAGAGATACCACCCAGATCAAGGGCCTTAAGTGAGATATTTAGACCTTCGCTAGCCATCAGATCGGATGGGGCACGCTCTAAGGCGGTAAATTCAGTTTCTGGCTCTGCTGGGTTACTACTCGGTGAGATAGCAATATAGTTGCCCGAAACCAAAGCGTCTAACCCCGAAATCCCTGAAAGGCTAGCCGTTGGCTTTACCATCCAAAAGCGAGTTTCTTTAGTCAGGAGCTTAGTCGCTTCAGGGTATATGTCGGCATCTACATAAATGCTTTGTAGATCTTCCGCTAGATTGATGTCTTTGACCATCCCAACTTCTAAGCCTTGGTAGCGGATAGTTGTTCGCCCAGCAATGAGACCTTGCGCATCTGAAAAGTAGATTTGTACTCGCTGTCCGGCATCTTGAACCGCTTTAAACACCAACCATCCCGCCAACACCATCGTTAATATAGGTAACAGCCAAAGAGGTGACAGCCCTTTATTGCGTTTGATGTTTGGCGAATAAGAGTTTTGTGTCGGAGATGGATTACTCATTTAGTGACTCATTGTTTTTGTTTTCATCTGGGTAGTTATCCCAAATCAACCTTGGATCCATGCTTTCAGCTGCCAGCATGGTTAATATGACAACAATACCAAAAGCAACAGCGCCATACCCGGGTGTGAAATCAAGGATTTGGCCTCGATCAACCAATGTCATCATGATGGAAATAACAAACAAATCCATCATAGACCATCGACCAATCCATTTAATAATGAAGTAGATGGTCATTCTGTGCTTGTGGTAGACCTTACGTTTAAATTGAATTGCTAATAGTAGATACGACAGGCCCAGGATTTTAGCGACAGGCACGACAATACTTGCGACAAATATAATGATAGCGATTCCCGTCATACCACTCTTTACCAAAGAGGCGACCCCGGAAAAAATAGTATCCTCAAGTCGTTTCCCATTGGTGAGAAGAATCGAAATAGGGATCAGATTGGCTGGGAAAATCGCTACTGTGGCAGCAATGAGATACGCCCAAGTTTTTTGTATTGAACGAGGCTTTCTGTGATGTATTGGGCTAAGGCAGCGTAAGCACATTGTTCCCTCTGGTTGAGAGAGGTGACAGTGGTGACAATGTAACATTTTCTCCTTGAGCGAGTAATGAGACTCTGGCTCGTAAGCCTCCCAGTATCGGCGTACACTAATGCGGGTAATAAGTAAAACGGTCGCGACTTGCAAAAGCAGTAAGCCAATGAGGCCGACGCCAACGTGAATGTCAGAATAGTCTTGTAACTTAAAACAAGAGATGGCAATGCTGACTAAGAAGACATCAATCATTACCCAGGGTTTCAAATGCTGAATGATCGCCAAGGAAGTTTTAAGTACATTAAAATGGCGATACTTGAGACCAATGTGCGCAGCAACGACAGAGCTGCAAACTAAGAAAGGGGCGATTGAGCTACAGAAAAAAATCAGTAGCGCAAGCATGGCATAGCCTTCTTGGAATAAGGTGAATATGCCCGCGGGTAGGGTTGCGGGTATCATTACCCCAAATAGTCTGATGCTAATGAAATCGAAAAAATGAGAAGGGACAAAAAGCAAAAGACAGGTGATGGCAAGTGCCAGGTTGCCGGATAAAGAAGGCTTACCTCCGCGATAGAGCTGAGTGTTACACCGAGGGCAATGAGCACTTTTTCCTCGCTCTACCTCAACAAGGTCTACGGGCAATTCACAGCCATCACATAACCTAACGGAAGTCAGTTTAGAAGAGTGGGCATGCATTTGAGAAGGACTCATCGTTCCTCCTCAAATAAGTCGGCGCTGTATTGGCTAACTGTGCGATTGCACATTGCCATAAAGTGTCTGATATAAGCCTTGTTGTTCAACCAACTCTCCGTGCGTACCAGCTTGGCTCACTTGCCCATCTTCTAGTACGTAAATTAAGTCTGCTTGTTTCACTGCAGATAATCGGTGCGCTACGATCAGTGTAGTACGCCCTGCTAAAAACTCGGTTAACGCTTTGTGTAGCGCAGCTTCAGTTGCCGTATCAAGCGCTGACGTCGCTTCATCCAAAATAACGAATCTTGGATTGCTGAGTATCATGCGTGCAATGGCTAAACGTTGCCTTTGACCGCCAGACAAGCGGATACCACTACGACCAATTTGTGTTTCTAATCCGTCACTTAATTGACTGATGACATCTTGCATCTGCGCAATTTCAAGAGCACGCCACAACTGTAAATCATCATAGGTCGAACCCAGAGTCAGATTATGCCTTAAAGTGTCATTAAATAGTATAGGCTGTTGTAATACAACGGCAATTTGGTCTCTAATTATGTCAAAACTGATATCATCAGTGGTTTGACCGTTAAAGCGTATCGATCCCGAATCGGCCTGATATACACCGATAAGAAGTTGAATAAGTGTCGATTTACCGCCACCACTCGCGCCCACCAGAGCCACTTTTTTGCCTGCTGGAATGGTTAGGTTTAAGTTGTTAAGCACCTTTACTTCTTCATTGTAAGAGAAGGTCACATTGTTTACTTCAATATCGACTTCGCGATCATCAGTAAATGGATTGACTTTGCTTATCGGTCGATGTTCTTCTTCTAAATCGAGAAGGGCGTTAATACGCTTCAACGCGGCTTTGGCACTGTACCAAGAGAACTGAATGCCGAGCAATTCTTGTACAGGGGAGAGCATAAACCATAAGTAGCCAAACACGGCAAAGATCTGACCAATGGTTAAATCGCTAAACAACACCATCAGCATCGCCACGGCACGAAACAGCTCAAAGCCTAATAAGAAGAGTAAGAACGAGACTCTTCCTGCGGCTTCGGACTGCCACGCATATTTATCGGCATCAGCGCGTATCTGGTTGGCTTGATCTTTCAGTTCATTCAGGAATTCACGTTCTCGATTCGCTGCACGCAGTTGATAGATGCCGTCAAGCGTTTCGACCAGTCGATTCTGAAAGCGCTCAAAAGATTGGTTTTCGTGCTTTTTAAGATGTTTAACCTTGCTGCCTAGCTTACGAGAAAAATAGATAACGACAGGGTTAACCAGAAGAATAAACAGACCTAAGCGCCAATCTAGCCACAGAAGCACTCCCGCCGTACCAATCACAGTAAGCAAGCTAATGAGGAACTTGCTCAAAGTCGAACCAATAAACTGGTCTATCGTTTCTATGTCGGTAATCAGATGAGCATTAATGCCACCACTTCCTCGTGTTTCGTATTGGCGAATACTAATGCGACCAAGCTTATCGATCATCTTGCTACGCATTTGGAAGGTGATGGTTTTTGATACCAAAGTAAACTGACGGCTCTGTAGAATACTCAGTGCCTGACTCGCGCTACGCATGATGATGACCAAGAGTAGAGTCAGTGCGATATATCCCGTGGGTGTTTGCATTTCGCTAGGTAGCAATGAATTCATCGCTTCCAACCCTTTACCTGGCTGATTGAGAAGGACTTCATCCACCATAAGTGGCATCAATAAAGGAATTGGGACACTGATTAGGGTCGCCAAAAGCGCGATGACATTGGCAAGTATCAGTTTCGACTTGTGTTTTTTTACTTGAGTTATTAACCAAGAACGGCTAATAGTGTTGGAATTATCGATCATTATAATGAGAATGCTTACTATTTATGGTTTGCGAGCGATTGTACGTAGATTTGTGCTAGAAGTCTCTCATTTCAAAAGGATGTATTAATGAACATAGAACATTACCACCGCTTAACCAAGCAAGCGGCTGCATTAATCGAATCAGAAACCGATCTGGTTGCCAATTTATCTAATGTCAGCGCCTTGCTTAACATGGAGCTAGAGCAACTTAACTGGGTTGGTTTCTACTTAATGAAAGGTGGTGAGTTGGTGCTTGGTCCATTCCAAGGCAAACCAGCCTGTGTGCGCATTCCTGTAGGTCGGGGTGTATGTGGTACTGCGGTAGCCACCAACACGGTACAACGCATCTATGACGTTCATGAATTCGAAGGGCATATTGCTTGCGATGCGGAAAGCAATTCTGAGATAGTGATTCCATTTTCAATTGGTGGCGAAATTGCTGGTGTACTCGATATTGATAGTCCTAATGTTGGGCGATTTAATGAAATTGACGAGCAAGGGCTGACTTTTTTGATGAGCGAAGTAGAAAAGCTGCTTAATTCACACGCTATCAAGGCATAAATTGTCTATTGAGTGTGGTTTTTCGCTTGCAGGTCACTATAATACCTCAAATATTTAATTCTTAATGCTCGCGGGCAAGCCGCAATAACCAGGAATCCACATGGAAAACACTGAAAAGTTAAAAAACAGCAAAGAAGTTATCGCATATATTGCTGAATGTTTCCCTAAGTGCTTTACTTTAGAAGGTGAAGCAAAGCCACTTAAAATTGGTATTTTTCAAGATCTTGCGGAGCGTCTAACGGACGATCCAAAAGTAAGCAAAACTCAACTTCGCGCAGCGTTAAGACAATACACTTCATCATGGCGTTACCTTCACGGTGTAAAGCCAGGTGCGGTACGTGTAGATTTAGATGGCAACCCAGCAGGTGAGCTAGATGAAGAACACGTAGAACACGCGAAAACAGCACTAGCTGAGAGTAAAGCAAAAGTGCAAGCTCGTCGTAAAGAGCAAGCACAAAAAGCTCGTGAAGAAGGTAAAGCGAAAGCTAAGCCTGCTGCGAAGAAGCCACAAGGCCGTCGCCCACAACAGAATAAAGTACAAAAAGCCAATAAGCCGGTAGAAACGCGTGCTTTGACTGCTGACGAAGTAAAAGTTGGTAATCAAGTAAACGTCAATATGGGTAAAGGAAACATGGCTGCGACTATCGTTGAAATCAATAAGGAAGATGTGCGTGTTCAACTGTCTAACGGCCTACAAATGGTTGTAAAAGCGGAGCACCTACGCGCATAAAGGAGATACTCCTACGCATGAAATGCCGTTCAAAAATGTCGCTGATCGCTGCTAGCTTATTGCTAGCAGCTTCTTCAGCCTATGCTCTAGAAGCAAAAATTACCCTAGAGGACTTACCTGTCCTTTCTCCGGAAGCACAACACGCCACTGCAAGTAAGCGTGTCGAGGAAAAGCTTACCAGTTCCCACTACAAACATATCAAACTCAATGACGACCTATCGCGTAAGATCTTTTGGCGATACGTAGAGTCATTGGATTACAACAAGAACGTTTTTACTCAGGCTGATATTGATGTCATCTCAAAATGGCAAGATTCCGTTGATGAACAATTAAAGTCTGGCGACACTCAAATTGCCTTTGAACTTTATAATTTGTCGATGAAACGTCGTTACGAGCGATTCGTTCATGCGCTTCAACTTCTTGATACTGAAATGAAATTTGATACTGACGAAAGTATTGAACTTGATCGCAGTGAAGCGGCTTGGCCAAAAGATACCGCCGAGCTTGATGAGCTTTGGCGTAAACGAGTTAAGTACGATGCGCTCAATCTGAAACTGACAGGTAAAGATTGGGACGAAGTCAAAGAAGTACTAGGCAAGCGTTACAATAATGCACTGAAAAGGCTTAGCCAAACGCATAGTGAAGATGTGTTCCAGTTTTATATGAACGCTTTCGCACGTGAAGTTGATCCTCATACCAGTTACCTTTCTCCGCGCAATGCAGAGCAATTCCAAACAGAGATGAACCTGTCTCTAGAAGGGATCGGGGCAGTATTGCAAATGACCGACGATTACACCGTTATTCGTTCTTTAGTCGCTGGTGGCCCAGCATCTAAAAGCAAGCAACTTGGTGAAGGCGATCGTATTATCGGAGTCGGCCAAGACGGAGATGAAATTGTAGACGTTATTGGTTGGCGATTAGACGATGTTGTCCAACTGATCAAAGGGCCGAAAGGCACTAAGGTCAATTTGCAGATTTTGCCTGAAGGTAAAGATGCCAAAGCGACGGTGATTACGCTAGTTCGAGATAAAATTCGCTTAGAAGATCGTGCTGTTAAATCCGAAATCATTGAGCAAGGTGGCAAGAAGATTGGTGTACTTGAGGTTCCAAGCTTCTATGTTGGGCTTGCCGAAGATACTGATAAGCTAATCACTGAGCTTAAAGATAAGAAAGTTGATGGCATTATTGTTGATCTACGTAATAACGGTGGCGGTGCATTGACAGAAGCTTCGGCTTTGACTGGTCTGTTTATTAAGAGTGGCCCTGTTGTTCAGGTTCGTGACAGTTACGGTCGGGTGAACGTGAAAGGTGACTTTGACGATCAAATCAGTTATGCCGGGCCAATGACTGTTCTTATCAACCGCAATAGTGCGTCTGCCTCAGAAATTTTTGCCGCCGCACTGCAAGATTACGGTCGTGCGATCATTCTTGGTGAAAACTCTTTCGGTAAGGGAACGGTACAACAACATCGCACCCTAGGTAAGATCTATGACCTGTTTGATAAAGAGCTTGGCTATGTTCAGTACACCATTCAAAAATTCTATCGAATTGATGGTGGAAGTACACAAAACAAAGGCGTCGCTCCTGACATTGCGTTTCCTACTGCGGTTGAACCAAGTGAAACCGGCGAGAGCGTTGAAGACAATGCATTGCCTTGGGATAGCATTGATAAAGCCAAATATGAAATGTTACAGCGTAATGACGAGTTGATTAAACAGTTATCGACCAAACATGAAGCACGTATTGCGAGCGACATGGAGTTTGGGTTTATTGCTGAAGACATTGCTAAGTACAAAGCTGAAAAAGACGACAACACCTTATCTTTGAATAAGAAAACTCGTCAGGCTGAAAGTGAACAAGCTGATAAAAGGCGCTTAGCAAGAATTAACGAGCGACAAAAAGCGCAAGGTAAAGAACCGTTTAAGTCATTGGATGATGTGCCTAAAGACTATGAAGCACCAGATGCTTACCTAGATGAGTCTGTAGCCATTATGGTTGATTTAATTAAATCTTGAGACTAATCATTAGTTTAGAAAAGCGAACCTATTTAGGTTCGCTTTTTTTATACAAATAATTAATGTGATTTAGATCAATTTTTTCGCTAAATAAACTTTGTGTGCCTAAGCTTAAAGAAAAAGGGTAAGGAGCACGCTATGAGATTGATTATTTTGATATCGCTAATGTTTAGCTTCTCAGTGCTAGGTAATGGTGTTCGTGATAACAGTGATCTAACACAGTTCGACCACCCGTTCTTACTCGGTGATTGGTATTTGGTTAATCCCGACCCTGAGAAATCACAAGAAAACTTTTTGGCGATTAAGTTGACGCTTGACTCAAACTATAGCTTTAAAATTGATATCCAAAAACGAGACTATTCGGTTGATCATTGGGAAGGGCTGTACACAGCAAATGAAGATACCATCATTCTTGGCTTAGACACTTCTGAACCTCAAGTTTACCAGTATGCAGCAAATCACAATCTACTGAACTTAAACGGTGTAACTTTCACTAAAGCACTATCAAATTCTTTAGCGGGGATGTGGTCGAGTGCCCATTTTGAAGGTGACGAAGCTCTATCGAATGACGTCCATAGATTGGACTTAATTCTCCAACCCGATTTTGTGTTTATGTTTAGAGTTAGCAATGACGAGGGTGATGAAGCAATACATCGAGGGGTTTATTATACCGAAGGTGAGCATCTTGTTCTCTTGTACGAAAATGGCGAACATGAAACTCGTTATACACTTAACAAAGATACGCTTACATTAGAAATGGAAGAAGGGTCTTTGTATGCAGTACTCGATCGAATACGCTAGATAAATGTGAGGTTTGATGACTATCTAGACAAATTGTTTGAGTTCTACATCAACAATAGACAAAAAACGAGGTAATTCTTAACAGAGCCTCGTTTTTTTGTATCTAGAGTTGTAAGCTAACACGCAATTCGTCAGCGTTGATTTTGTCGCGCTGTTAGCATACTAACATTTAGGCTTAGTGTGCTTCCCAAATGCATTTAGTCAGAAGGATTTAGACATGGCTCAGACTCCTCAAGCCAAATACCGCAAAGACTATCAGTCTCCATCTCACACAATTACTGATATCGATCTTACGTTTGACCTCTATGATAACGAAACAACAGTGACAGCAGTTTCGCAGGTTAAACAGTTAACAGAGGCGACAACAATTCGTCTAGAAGGTGAAGCCCTAAAACTGAAAAGCATTCATGTCAATGGTGAAGCTTGGACAGCTTATGAAGAAGTAGAAGGCGCTTTAGAGATTCACCAACTACCTGAACAAACCGAGCTATCTATTGTTACTTTGATAGACCCTGAAGCTAACACCGCCCTTGAAGGACTTTACAAATCAGGTGGAGCATTCTGCACGCAATGTGAAGCAGAAGGTTTCAGGCGCATCACTTACTATATGGATCGCCCTGATGTTCTTGCAAAGTACACGACGAAAGTGATTGCCGATAAAGCGCAGTATCCGTTTTTGCTCAGCAACGGCAACCGTATTGCTGAAGGTGAGCTAGAGGGCGGTCGTCATTGGGTTCAGTGGCAAGACCCACACCCAAAACCTGCTTATTTGTTTGCCCTGGTTGCGGGTGACTTTGATGTTCTACGCGATAAATATGTGACTCAGTCTGGTCGCAATGTTGAATTAGAAATATTCGTTGATAAAGGTAACTTAGATCGTGCGCCACACGCAATGACATCACTGATCAATTCGATGAAGTGGGATGAAGAGCGTTTTGGTTTAGAGTACGACCTTGATATCTACATGATTGTCGCTGTCGATTTCTTTAACATGGGAGCAATGGAGAATAAAGGTCTTAACATCTTTAACTCTAAGTTTGTGTTAGCGAACGAAAAAACTGCGACGGATACTGACTACCTAGGTATCGAAGCCGTGATAGGTCACGAATACTTCCATAACTGGACAGGTAACCGAGTCACTTGTCGCGATTGGTTCCAGTTAAGCCTTAAAGAAGGTCTGACAGTATTCCGCGATCAAGAGTTTTCCTCGGATCTAGGTTCTCGTGCGGTCAACCGAATCAACAATGTACGTATTATTCGCGGGCCTCAGTTTGCTGAAGATGCGAGCCCGATGTCTCATCCGATTCGCCCTGAGCAAGTTATTGAAATGAACAACTTCTACACACTAACTGTGTACGAAAAGGGCAGTGAAGTCATTCGAATGATGCACACCTTGCTTGGTGAAGTCGGTTTCCAAAAAGGCATGAAGCTTTACTTTGAACGCCATGATGGAACAGCAGCCACTTGTGAAGATTTTGTCGCAGCGATGGAAGATGCCTCTGGTGTAGACTTAAAACAGTTCCGTTTATGGTACAGCCAATCCGGTACACCAACAGTTAGAGTAAGCAGTGAGTACAATGAATCTGAGCAGACTTATTCTTTAACTATTGAGCAGTCGACGGAACCGACTCAAGATCAAACCGAGAAACAGGCTCTACACATTCCATTTGACGTTGAGTTATACGCGCAAAATGGCGATGTGATAGAGTTACGCTGTAACGGTGAGAGAGTTAACAATGTTCTTGATGTCACAGAGCGCAAGCAGACGTTTGTCTTTGAACAGGTACCTGAACGCCCGGTTCCATCATTGCTACGTGAATTCTCTGCTCCGGTGAAGTTGGAATACAACTACAGTGATAATGAACTGATCTTCTTAATGGTACAGGCACGAAACGAGTTTGCTCGATGGGATGCGGGCCAGATGCTGTTAGCTAAGTACATCGTTAGCAATGTTGAAAAAGTGCAAGCGGGTGATAAAGTTGAATTGCCGCAAGAAGTGATTGATGCATTCCGAGGAGTGCTACTTTCAACAGAGTTAGAGCCTGCATTTATCGCTGAAATGATGTCGTTACCAAGCCATAATGAAGTGAGCGGCTGGTACAAACAGGTTGATGTAGATGCGGTAGCAGCGGTGTTGAAAGCAATCAAAGTGACTTTGGCAAATGAGCTTGAAGATGAACTAGCTGCAATTTATCACAGCTATAAACAGCAAGATTACACAATTGAACATGCCGCAATTGGCAAGCGTTCATTGCGAAATACAGCTTTAGGTTACCTAGCTTACACAGAACAGGGTAATGCTCTGGTTAAGGCGCAATACACTGACGCAAATAACATGACAGACACGATTGCAGCAATGAGTGCTGCAAATAGTGCTCAGCTTGAATGCCGTGAAGTACTGATGGCTGATTACAGTGACAAGTGGAAGCATGATGGTTTGGTCATGGATAAGTGGTTTGCACTACAAGGGACAAGTCCTGCCGAAAATGTCCTTGAAGTCATTAAACAGACAATGAATCACGAAGCATTTAGCTTGAAGAACCCTAATCGTACTCGTAGTTTAATTGGCTCGTTCTTGAATATGAACCCAGTTCGTTTCCACGCGAAATCGGGAGAAGGCTACAAGTTCGCCGGTGAGATTCTACGTGAATTAAACAGTAGCAATCCACAAGTCGCATCGCGCTTAATTGATCCATTGCTGAAGTACCGTAAGTATGATGAAGAGCGCCAGGCTCTAATCAAAGCGGAACTTGAGACACTTAAAGCAATGGATGATCTAGCAAAAGATTTGTTTGAGAAAGTAACCAAAGCGTTGGAATCTTAATCAACATCGCATAGAACAGTAGCACTTTTCAGTGCTACTGTTTATTTATACAGTGCTTTTGTTTTCTCGCAATAATCGTTACATTTTTGACCATAGTATGAATCAGTATTACTTCAGTCTTAACATTTCTTATCAAACTTTTCTTGCACACTATAATGGTGCCGCTAGTAACGTTTTAGTCGTTACAGACAAAGGGTTACGCTTACAATTGCCTGCATCGCGTTTCAGGCCTTTTCTTAGTCAAATAGGGCTAAAAGGGCGCTTCAGGTTAACAACTGACCAAAATAATAAGTTTCTAAAGTTAGAACTTCTGTGAGCAACTGATTTTATAGAAGTTTAAATAGAACCTTAGTCACATTCTCAAACATTTCACCTCCTACCACTCCCAAAAGAATTAACTATTTATCAATAAAGCTTTTACAATAAAGCGGCATTACCCGTGTTAAGCACTATGCTTACAACAACCCCCAAAAAACATACAATTCTAATTGTGGAGTGTGATTATGACCGCGCGTGAAACATTGATGCCGGTTCTGCTTGAAAAAGTGTATCAGCTTATTCAAGACAAACTCGAGCTTGCTCATCAACCCCTAGTCACCCAACTAGCTCAACATTTATTTAGCAATATTTCTCAAGACGATTTAGTCGAGCGTAACGAATCCGATTTATACGGTGCCGTAGTTTCGCTCTGGCATCATATCAACGAGAAAAAAGCTGACGACATTTCTGTTCGAGTGTTCAATCCAACCGTAAGTCGCCAAGGCTGGCAGTCGACTCACACAATCGTAGAGATTGTTGTGCCCGATGGCCCGTTCCTGGTTGACTCAACAAAAATGGCGTTAAGCCGTTTGGATCTTTCATCACACTTGATGCTACATGGGCCAACACAAATTGCCCGTTCAGCAAAAGGCGAAATAACAGCGATCAACCAAGGGGAAGGGGCGCTTCAGTCACTGTTCCACATCGAGGTTGACCGTTTAAGCTCTAAAGAAGAGATGGCTTCACTGAAAGCCGAGCTTCTTAGCATTTTGAATGACACCGGATTAGTTGTTCAAGACTGGTTACTAATGGTTGAAAAACTCGAAGAGGTAACGGCTCAGGTCGAAGCACAACAAGGAAAGGTCGAGATCCAACGTGATCGCTATGATGAGTCGATCCAATTCCTACGTTGGTTGGGGAATCACAACTTCACGTTTATGGGGTATAAAGAGTACGACCTTGTTTCAGTAGATGGCGACACAGAACTTCGCCCTACGCCGGACAAAGGTTTAGGTCTGTTTGCGAATCGTGAGCGTGTACGCACAGTTAAGTTATCTGACTTTCCAGACTCAGCTCGACTGGAGGCGAAAAAGCCATTCCTGCTTATTGTTACTAAGGGAAATCGTGCATCTCGCATCCACCGCCCGGCTTACACAGATTACATTGGGATCAAAAAGTTTGATAAGAACGGTAAAGTCATCGGTGAGCACCGCTTTACAGGACTTTATACGTCTGCAGTCTACAACCAAAGTGTAGGCGGTATTCCACTAATTCGTGAAAAGGTTGAACGTATCCTTGAGGCAAGTGGTTACCGTGAAGGTTCATACTCTTATAAAGCACTTCACAATATTCTAGAAAACTACCCGCGCGACGAACTGCTTCAGGCAAAAGAAGAAGAACTACTGGAAGTGGGGATGGGTGTCGTACAGATGCAAGATCGTGATCTATTGCGTCTGTTTGTTCGCAAAGACCCATTTGGTCGATTCTTTAGCTGTATGGTTTACGTCACCAAAGATCGTTACAACACAGAGTTGCGCCGTCATACTCAGCGTATTCTTCAACAGTACTTTGGCTGTGAACAAGAAGTTGAGTTCACCACCTATTTTTCTGAGAGCCCACTAGCTCGAACTCATTATATTGTTCGTGTTGACAACAACAACATGGACGTCGACGTTAAAACGATTGAGCAAAACTTAATGGAAGCATCTTCAAATTGGGATGATCGTTTATCAGAAGCGATCGTGGCGAACTTTGGTGAGAGTAAAGGTCTACCACTTGCCAAAGATTACCTACGTGCATTCCCTCGTTCATACAAAGAAGATGTAATGCCAGGTTCGGCGGTTGCAGACATTGAACGTCTTGAGAAGCTTAGCGATGACAATAAACTTGGTATGCTTTTCTATCGTCCGCAAGAGTTAGGGGCAGATTCTAAATCAGTAAGACTAAAACTCTATCACCGTGATGAACCCATTCACCTATCAGATGTAATGCCAATGCTCGAAAACCTTGGTTTACGGGTGATTGGTGAGTCGCCATACGAAGTACGTAAAGCCAACGGTCAAGTCTATTGGATCTTGGACTTCTCGATGCTGCACAAGAGCGAGAAAACGGTCGATCTTCGTGAAGCTCGCGATCGTTTCCAACAAGCATTTGCGGCGATTTGGGCTGGTGAATTAGAGAGCGATGGCTTTAACCGTTTGGTGTTAGGCGCGTCATTAACTGGTCGTGAGATTTCGATTCTTCGCGCCTATGCACGCTACATGCGTCAGGTTGGCTTCCCATTCAGTCAACAGTACATCGAAGATACACTTAATCATTACCCAGATCTTGCCAAAGGGCTGGTGGATCTATTTACCAAACGTTTCGAGCCGAAGTTTAAAGGCAGTCAAAAAGGTCAAAATGATCTTATTGCCAAAATGGCCGAGCAACTCGATCATGTAGAGAGTTTGGATGATGATCGTATCCTGCGCCGCTACATGGAAATGATCACGGCAACGCTTCGTACTAACTACTATCAGTTAGATGAAAACAAGCAACCTAAGCCGTGGTTATCACTTAAGATGAAACCAAGCGATATCCCAGAGATCCCTCAGCCAGTGCCAGCATTTGAGATCTTTGTTTATGCACCAGATATTGAAGGTGTTCACCTACGTGGGGGTAAGGTTGCACGCGGTGGCTTGCGTTGGTCAGACCGTCAAGAAGACTTCCGTACAGAAATTTTGGGCTTAGTGAAAGCGCAGCAGGTTAAAAACACGGTCATTGTTCCTGTGGGAGCAAAAGGTGGTTTCGTATGTAAACGTCAGCCTTTATTGAGCGGTCGTGACGAGATCTTTGCCGAAGGTCAACGTTGTTACAAACGTTTTATCCGCGCATTACTAGATGTGTCAGACAACATTATTGAAGGCGAAGTGGCTCATCCGAAGAATGTGGTTCGTCATGATGAAGATGATCCATATTTGGTTGTTGCCGCAGATAAAGGTACTGCTACTTTCTCAGATCTTGCTAACTCAGTGTCGGAAGAATACAACTTCTGGTTAGGCGATGCTTTTGCTTCTGGTGGTTCCAATGGTTACGACCATAAGGCGATGGGCATTACTGCGAAAGGTGGTTGGGAGTCTGTGAAGCGTCACTTCCGTGAGATGGGAATTAACTGCCAAACAACAGATTTTACGGCTATTGGTGTTGGTGACATGGCCGGTGACGTATTTGGTAACGGTATGCTTTTATCGAAGCATATTCGCTTGCAGGCAGCGTTTAACCACATGCACATCTTTATCGACCCTAATCCAGATTCAGCTTCAACTTGGGAAGAGCGTAACCGCTTGTTTAATCTACCTCGTTCTAGCTGGGAAGATTACGATGCTAAGCTAATTTCTAAAGGTGGCGGTATCTTTTCTCGTCGTGCCAAGTCGATTCCATTGACCCCAGAAATTCAGAAAATGCTGCGTACTAAGAAGTCTTCAGTAGCACCGAATGATCTGATTAAAATGCTTCTATCTATGGAAGTTGATCTTCTATGGAACGGTGGTATTGGTACTTATGTTAAAGCTTCGACAGAAACGCACACTGATGTTGGTGACCGCGCTAACGACGTACTCCGTATTGATGGCCGTGATCTGAAAGCAAAAGTTGTCGGTGAGGGTGGTAACTTAGGTATGACCCAGCTTGGTCGTATCGAATATGCACTGACTGGTGGGCGTGTTAACACCGATTTTGTCGATAATGTTGGTGGTGTTGATTGTTCGGACAATGAAGTCAACATTAAGATCTTCTTAAACGGTCTCGTGGCCAAAGGTGATCTTACGGTTAAACAGCGTAATAAGATCCTTGAATCGATGGAAGATGAAGTCGGTGTGATCGTGCTTGATGATGCGTATTGTCAGTCTGAGTCTATCTCCGTCACAGAGCAGCAAGGTGTTTCTCTGGTTAAGGAACAAATTCGTTTTATCCACACGATGGAAAAAGCCGGGCATCTCGACCGAGCACTCGAATATATCCCTGACGATGAAACACTGCTTGAACGCGAAAAACAGGGAATGGCACTGACTCGCCCAGAACTTTCTGTATTGATTGCATACGGTAAAATGGTACTGAAAGAAGAGCTAGTCCATGAAGACATCGCTAAAGATGAGTTTCATGCACAACAACTGGTGAGCTACTTCCCAACTGAGTTACGCCGTAACTATTCTTCGCAAATGGATAACCATCCACTGCGTGCTGAAATCATTGCAACGGCTCTTGCTAATCAAATGGTTAACGAAATGGGCTGCAACTTCGTCACTCGTTTGCAAGAAGAAACGGGGGCGTGTGTTGTTGATATCGCTAATGCGTATACTGCATCACGTGAAATCTTTGGTTTAGGCAAAGTGCTTGAAGAAGTTCGTTCGCTCGACAACGAAGCATCGACACAAGCGCAATACGATATGATCTTCTACGTGCGTAGAACACTTCGCCGTCTGTCGCGTTGGTTATTGCGTAATCGTACTGGTCGTCAGTCAGTGAAAGATTTGATCGAGTTATACCAAGCAGATGTTGATACGATCAAAGAACATTTAGACGATATGCTTGTACCTTCTGAAGTAGAAGAGCACAACGAGATGGCAAAAGCTTGGATTGACCAGGGTATCAAAGCGGAAGTTGCCAGCTATGTGGCTCGTTTGTCTAGCCTTTACTCAGTACTGGATATATCCACAGTATCCCGTGAAAAAGGCAAAACTGTTGAGCAAACCGCTAAGTTGTACTACAACTTGGGTGATCGCCTGTCACTGCATTGGTTCTTGAAACAAATCAACGGTCAAGCGGTGGATAACAACTGGCAAGCATTGGCAAGAGCGGCTTTCCGCGAAGATCTTGATTGGCAACAGCGTCAACTAACAGGTCAAGTCTTGAGCTGTGCTTGCGCTCCAGAAGATCTTGATGTGATGAAAGCGCTAGATGATTGGATCAAAACCAACGAAATTTCTTTGCATCGCTGGGAAAATATTCTTAACGAATTCAAGGTCGGTTCTGTTCATGAATTCGCGAAATTCTCCGTTGCATTACGTGAACTCATGCTGCTAAACCTCAATTGCAGCGCGAATGAGTAAACGTTTGCTATAATTCGTTGAATTATTCGGTAAAACGTTGAATAATACAGCCCCGTTTGTACGGGGCTTTTTTCTTTCGGAGGCACAATGCTTTACCGTCTAGCCAGAACTGGCTTTTTCCAACTCGATGCCGAAAAGGCACACGATCTTGCAATTCAAAACTTCAAGCGCTTTACTGGCACTCCACTTGATCTTTTTTACCGCCAACAACTGCCACATCGTCCAGTTGAATGTATGGGTATCACTTTTCGTAATCCGGTTGGCCTAGCGGCTGGTTTGGATAAAAACGGCGAGTGTATTGAAGCATTCGACGCTATGGGGTTTGGTTTTGTTGAAGTAGGGACAGTAACACCTCGTCCACAAGCGGGCAATGATAAGCCACGTCTGTTTCGTCTTGTAGAAGCGGAAGGCATTATCAACCGAATGGGCTTTAACAATTTAGGTGTTGATAATCTTGTAGAGAACGTAAAGAAAGCCAAATACAACTGCGTTCTCGGTATTAATATCGGCAAGAATAAAGATACTCCAATTGAGAAAGGTGCAGAAGACTACTTGATCTGTATGGAGAAAGTATATCAATACGCAGGTTACATCGCAGTTAACATTTCTTCACCAAACACACCAGGGCTTCGTTCACTTCAGTACGGTGAAGCGCTGGACGAGTTGCTTTCTGAGTTAAAGGCGAAACAAGCGGAACTTGCGGAAAAACATAATAAGTATGTTCCACTGGCATTAAAGATCGCACCAGATCTTAGTGATGATGAGATCAAACAGATCTGTGAGTCGTTGCTTAAAAATAAAATTGATGCGGTAATTGCTACCAATACAACTTTGGATCGCTCAATTGTAGAAGGCATGAAACATGCGAATGAGGCAGGGGGCTTGAGTGGTCGTCCTGTTCAAAGTCGAAGCACTGAGGTGGTTCGTTGCTTACATGAGCAACTAAAAGATCAAATTCCAGTAATTGGAGTGGGTGGTGTCGATTCGTACGTTGCTGCAAAAGAAAAAATGATGGCAGGGGCCAAGTTGGTTCAGGTTTACTCTGGATTTATCTACCATGGTCCAACATTAGTACGTGATATCGTTAAAAACATCTAAGTTTTGTTTCACAAGAAATTGGAAAAGCTGTGACATTGTCACACGATAGATTTCTGATTAAAACTGATTGATTGCAAGAGGAAATGAGTTTTCATTTCCTCTTTTTTTTCGCCAACGAACTAATAAAATCCAACTATTGCTAGGAGAGGTAATTAAGCGTTTTACCTAACTTCAAATCAAATTTCAGAGATGGAACGATGCTTAAACCCAGTGACAAATGGACTTGGTACTATGATGACTCAGAAGAGCACCTTATGCTCGATCTGGGTAATGATATGGTATTTAAGACCAACCTTCCTCGTAAGCTGATTGTCGACTGCGCTATTGGCATCAATGAATTCTCAGTAGATGATGCATCTGCTTACCAAACATATAAAGAACAAATTGCTTTACTTGGGCTTAGTGAGCCACGACAAGCTGAGCTTTCTTTATACTGTGTTGCTGCTAAGCGTTTCCACAAACCTGTCCAGCCAAAAAGCTGGTTTTTCGACTGCTTGTCCGACGGTCAAACAACGCCAGAAGAAGGTGATTTAATTTGCCTTAGTAACTCACTGAATGAAGGGTACTTTATCGTTCTAGAAGTGGGTGAGAGTGCGAGTTTATGCGCGTCTGTTTGTTTGGACGGTTTCGAACTCAGTGGTTCAAAGTCACTCAAGTTTGGACAAGCAATCAAAGTAATGCACGACCGTCTTACAGTTGCCAATCATCTATTTCACGCTCAACCAATCGCATTGGTGGGCTAACACCTGTTATCGTTCCTTTGTTTCATTTCCCGCCAGCATATCTGCTGGCTTTTTTTTGCCCTGCCCAAAGCAAAATAGCGTCCACTTTTGCTCTATTTATATCACTTAAACTTGTGAGATAAGTTCAATTTATCATCACATAGCACAATTAATTTCCACTTTTTCAGTGCCACTCAATCTTCAAAACTAACATTTATTCCTCTTTTGCCCTTAATCTGTAATTAAATTACTTAAATAACAGCTAGTGGTATAGACCAGATGTGAGGAGAATAAGTATTCACTTCGCCTGTGGCCATTGCTTTTACGTAAAAATAGTATTAGAGATTGAACTGCTCTTGAAAAAGAGTGACGAAGTGTGAAAGTGTCGATATTTCATTCAATTGATGGAGAAATGTGGTGATTTACCTGATTGAGCTAACGATAACTAGTGGAGTCAGGTATAATGCGGGGTCATTTTCTACAGAATTAAAACATCACTATGCATCAATATCTTGCGGTTACATCCAACGGTTTGGAAAACTTGTTGGTTGAAGAGTTAACTAAGCTAGGGATAACCAATGCCAAACCTGTTCAGGCAGGGGTTCGCTTTAAAGCATCGAATGAGCAAATCTATCGTTGCTGCTTATGGAGCCGATTGGCGTCGCGTTTCGTCCGTGTGCTTTCAGAATTCACATGTAACGATGATATGGATCTCTACTTAGCAACTTCCTCTGTGAATTGGGTTAATCAGTTCCACAGTTCAAAGAAGTTTGTTGTTGATTTCAACGGTACAAACCGCGAAATCCGCAATAGCCAATATGGTGCAATGAAAGTTAAAGATGCAGTAGTGGATAGCTTCGAGAAGAAGAACCTACCGAGACCGTCGATCAGTAAAGATCAAGCTGATCTTCGTATTCATGTACGCTTACACCGTGATAAAGCGATATTGGGTGTTGATATGGTTGGTGGCGGTTTGCATCAGCGTGGATACCGCCCTGAATCTGGCCGTGCACCTCTGCGTGAGACCTTAGCAGCAGCCATCATTCTACGAAGTGGGTGGGACACAGAGAAATCTCTACTAGACCCTATGTGTGGTTCAGGCACCTTACTGATTGAAGCGGCTATGATGGCTGCTAATATGGCTCCTGGCGTTAACCGCAAGCAATGGGGTTTTGAATCACTAGAAGACTTTGAACCTGAGCTTTGGGCTGAGATTAAATCGGAAGCTGCAGTTCAAGCGAGAAGAGGTGTCAAAAAAGTTGACACTAAGTTTTTCGGTTTCGATAACGACTCGCGCGTACTGAAAACAGCTAAAGATAACGCGCGCCGTGCTGGGGTTGAATCATTAATTGAGTTTAACCTTGGTGATGCAGCACAAGTAAAGCGTCCTGAAGGCTTTGAGTCTGGTGTTATTGTCTCAAATCCACCATACGGTGAGCGTTTAGGCACGCATCCTGGGTTGATCGCACTTTACACGGCGTTTGGTGCCCAATTGAAATCTGAGTTTGGCGGCTGCCAAGCATCTATTTTCTCTAGCTCTGATGAGCTTTTAAGCTGTTTACGTATGCGCGCGGACAAACAGTTTAAGTTGAATAATGGTGCGTTACCGTGTCACCAGAAAAACTACTCAATTAGTGACCGTCCAGTGGAAAATAAAGGTGACGGCGTCACTGAATCATTGATCGCTCCAGACTTCTCAAATCGCTTAAAGAAAAATATTGCAAAAATTGGTAAATGGGCGCGTAAAGAGCAGCTTGATTGCTATCGTATCTACGATGCAGACTTACCAGAATATAATGTTGCCATCGATATTTACCTCGATCACCTAGTGATTCAAGAATACGCCGCACCTAAGAACATTCCTGAAGAAAAGGCAAAACGTCGTTTGACCGATATTATCCGGGCGACGATTCAGGTAACGGGGACAGAAGCGAACAAAGTCGTGCTTAAAGTCCGCGAGAAGCAAAAAGGCCGTTCTCAGTACCAAAAGCTGTCTCAAGAGTCCGAAACGCTTACTGTCAATGAATATGGAGTAAAACTAAAGGTCAATCTTCATGATTATCTTGATACGGGCTTATTCCTCGACCATAAGATCACTCGCCGTAAGTTGGGTGAAATGGCGCAAGGTAAAGATTTCCTAAACCTATTTGCTTATACCGGTTCTGGTACCGTACACGCGGCCTGTGGTGGTGCGAAGTCTACAACGACGGTAGATATGTCGAACACTTATCTTGAGTGGGCGAAAGAGAATATGAAGCTCAATGGTCAAGTCGGTCGTCAGCACCGATTTGAACAAGCAGACTGTTTACAATGGCTAGAGCAATCTACCGCTCAATTCGACCTTATCTTTATTGATCCGCCTACATTTTCGAACTCTAAGCGCATGGAGCAGAGTTTTGACGTCCAGCGCGATCATATTCAATTGATGAAAAACTTGAAGCGACTGCTTCGTCAGGGTGGGACGATTGTATTCTCGAACAACAAACGTCATTTTAAGATGGATATGGAAGGTTTAGATGAACTTGGCTTAACTGCGAAGAACATTTCACACCAAACATTGCCAATGGACTTTACGCGCAATAAGCATATTCATAACTGTTGGATTTTGACTCATAAGGATTGATAGGTCACGCGTGATCACTTTATACAGTACAGAAGGATGCCATCTATGTGAGATGGCATTTGAACTAACAAAACAGCTCAATATCTCTCATCAAGTCGAAATTGTCGACATAGCTTTCGATGATGAATTGTTTTCTCGTTACGGCGTCACCATTCCGGTGCTCAACTATCAAGGTAACGAGCTTAATTGGCCGTTTGATTTACAACAATTACAGCTTTGGTTAGACGAAAATGGCATTACTAACAATTAATAATGGATTACTGGCCTACGGTGATCACCCTCTATTGGATCATGCAGATTTTGCCTTACAAGAGAACGAACGCGTTTGTTTAGTCGGCAGAAACGGTGCTGGTAAGTCTACGTTAATGAAAATACTTGCCGGAGAAGTGCTACTGGATGATGGCAAACTGACCGTAACGCAAGATGTTGTGGTTTCGCGTTTAGAGCAAGACCCACCGCGTAATCAGGATGGCACTGTATTTGAGTATGTTGCTGGTGGTCTGGCTGAGGTCGGTGAACAGATTAAGATCTATCAAGATCAGCTCGATCTGATTGCTGACGACCCATCAGAACAAAATATCAACAAGCTTGCGCGCATCCAAGAGCAGCTCGAGCATTCGGGGGCGTGGCGTTTTGAAGACCGAATTAAGAATGTATTAGCGGCGCTCAAATTAGATGGACATACTAAGCTTACTGACCTTTCTGGTGGTTGGCAGCGCAAAGCAGCCCTAGCGAGAGCCCTTGTACGCGATCCGGACGTGCTACTCCTTGATGAGCCAACCAACCATCTTGATGTAACGACAATCGAGTGGTTAGAGAACTTCCTTAAAGATTTCCGTGGATCAATTATTTTTATCTCTCACGACCGTGCATTTATCAAATCAATGGCAACTCGTATTGTCGATCTCGATCGAGGTAAATTGGCGTCTTTCCCAGGTAATTATGATAACTACCTGGTAGAGAAAGAGGAGATGCTGCGTGTTGAAGAGATGCAAAACGCCGAATTTGATAAAAAGCTTGCGCAAGAAGAGGTTTGGATCCGTCAAGGTATCAAAGCGCGCCGGACTCGTAACGAAGGACGCGTAAGAGCCCTAAAAAAGCTGCGTGAAGAACGTAGTGACCGACGTGAAGTGCAGGGTAAAGCCAATATTCAAATCGATGATGCCTCGCGTTCAGGCAAGATTGTCTTTGAAGCCAAGGGCATTAACTATGATATTGAAGGTAAGTCTATCGTTAAAGACTTCTCGTTCAATATTATGCGTGGTGACCGCATTGCGCTGATTGGCCCTAACGGTTGCGGTAAAAGTACATTGCTTAAACTGCTGCTCAATGAGCTTCAGCCGCAATCAGGTAAACTTCACTGTGGTACTAAATTGGAAGTGGCGTATTTTGACCAGTACCGTGAAGTGCTAGACCCAGAAAAATCGGTGATCGACAATCTGGCGGACGGCAAGCAAGAAGTGATGGTCGGCGGTCGTCAGCGTCATGCGTTGAGCTATTTACAGGATTTCTTGTTTGCACCTAAACGTGCTCGTACTCCGGTTAAAGCGCTATCAGGCGGCGAAAAAAATCGTCTTTTATTGGCAAGAATATTCTTAAGACCGAACAACTTGCTGGTGCTAGATGAACCAACTAACGATCTTGATATCGAAACATTGGAACTTTTAGAAGATTTACTTGCCAACTATCAGGGTACGCTTTTACTTGTCAGCCACGATCGTCAGTTTGTCGACAATACAGTGACAACCAGTTGGATCTTTGAAGGTGAAGGCGTTATTGAGGAATTTGTTGGTGGTTACCACGATGCGCAGCAGCAGCGTGCTCAAACGCAGAAAGCACGCGCGAGTGAAAAACCAACAAAAAGCGTTAAACAGCTTGAGGAAACTCCCAAAACGGCTGCAGTAAAGAACAAGCCTAAGAAGTTATCCTATAAACTGCAGCGAGAGTTAGAAGCATTGCCAGCCAAACTTGAAGAGCTAGAAGCGGAAATTGAAAGCTTGCAAGAGCAAGTCAACAACGCAGATTTCTTTTCAAAACCTGTAGAGCAAACGCAACCAGTATTAGATAAGCTTACTGCAACAGAGCAGGAGCTTGAAATTGCCTTCGAACGCTGGGAAGAGCTCGAAGCAATGCAACAGGAAAGTTAATAACTAATGAGTAGCAAGATTTTTAGAATTTCAGCAGTAGCGGCAATGGTCGCTGCTTCGTTTGGGGCCAATGCGGCTCTGTACAATGTGTATTTAGAAGCTCCAGAAGGAACCAGCACAAGCATTCAGACTTATGGTGTAGCCATTTCACCTGAAACTGTGGTGAGTGCAGGTAATACATGTTGGGATCAGGCTTGTTCGGACACTACGTCTGTTATGGCGACGGAAGTAAAGCGTTACAGAGAAGGCTACAGCTATCGAGATGAAGCGCCTTTCTTCCTACCGTTTGGTTGGGATTATCTAGACGATAACTGGGATGGTTTTAAGCGTTATTGTCGAGACTACCTACGTTACGCAGATACGCTCTGCGAGAACTGGGCAAATGCGCAGTATTCTAATGGTTATCAGAATGAACAAAATGGCAATTACGCGGGTTCAATTGGTTATTTAGATGCTGACCGTAACGGAACGGCGACATCAATCAAAGCCGAAAATACGGTAGTTAACTCGATTAATATCACAGGGGCAACAGTGGTTCCTGTCGGTAATGCACGTAATGGTGCGACGAATAGAAATATTGGTTTTGTTGATGCAGATAGCGCGACCTACACAATCGGTGACAGTGATTTCCTATCTTCCCATGTATGGGCAAGTAAAACCTTAGCAACAGATGCAGGTTCGCGTACTTTCACGGTTGGTAGTGTTACTCGAAACAACATCGATACAGGTAATGCTCTAACTTTTACCTCGAAACCTACGATTTGGCTAGATACTGCACCAACTAAAACAGAGGTTAATTGGCAAGGAAACCGATCTGAAAATGCTACATCGAAAGCGCAAGGTAGCGTAAAAGATATCATTTTAGATTCCTCAGACAACAAAAAACTCTATGCGGTTGGCTATACCTCTGATGGCGATGTAAGGTTGAAAGCGGCGGTATTTAAATCGACTGATAGTGGTGCAACTTGGAGTACAGGTTCGCTGGTCGGCAATTTCCCATACGATAGCTCTGAATACGCTAATCAAACCCTTCAGGCTGTCAACGACAACAAAATTGCCATTGGTACGGCGAAGCTAAATCAAGCCTTAAACGGTGCTTATGCCAATATGCTGTTCTATGTGAACAACTTAGATTCACCGTCTTACATCCCATTCAGTGGCGGCATTTTCTTTACTGGTGCAAATGGTTTAGCGGGTAGTATCAACAATCACAATGATGTGGTGGGTACAATTGATTATGAGCAGCATTCAGAAACCAATGGTAAGCCTCGTGCGCAACGGGCGTTTATAACCAATATTACAGCAGCCCCTGGCACAGTTCCTGGTTCAGGTGCGCCGCTCGGTGGCCAAGCTCGTTATCTAGACGATCTTACTAATGGCATCGCGGATAACAACCAATACCGTATTATTCAAGCTGCAGACATTAATGACGCAGGTGTGATTGCGGCAACGGCTTACTACTGTGCTGGTGGCTTTGAAAGTGATGCGATTGATGCGAAATGTACCGCAGGTGCATCATTAGCGGGTGTTAAGCTAGTGCCAATCGCAGGCAAAACAGCTAGCGACATTTCCCCACGTCCTGTGACTCAAACAACAGTTGAGCGCCAGGGGGGAACGTTAGGAATCTTGGTATTGACTCTACTAGGTTTGCTAGGGTTTCGAAGAAAATAGGTTAAATTGTAAACAAGGGCACAGGTTCACAGTTTTGAATCTGTGCCTTTTTTATATCTTGAATTCGCCGTTCTTTTGATCGAATCTTAATGGGGAAGCCACAAAAGCTTCACATTAATCGGCTATCTGGATCTGAAAAAGATCACCAGTTAACAGGTTAATAAAGTAGTACGTTAAGAAACATTTTATGTATGAGGACGACACTATGAAGAGACAAAAGCGTGACCGCTTAGAGCGAGCTCAATCTCAAGGGTATAAAGCAGGTCTTAATGGCCGCTCTATGGAGGCATGTCCATACCAGCAGATGGATGTTCGGTCTTATTGGCTTGGTGGTTGGCGCGATGCCAGAGAAGACAAACACTCTGGTCTCTACAAATAACACTCATTCCACATACAACAAAGGAACTTAGCCCCGAAAGGGGCTTTCAAATGACTATCTAACGCACTATAACTAAATGTCTTGGTGACAAAAAAGCGACTCAAATGAGTCGCTTTAAAAGAAGTTAAGACGCTTAGAAAGCAGAAGTGTCTTGGAACAAGCCAACTTTTAGATCTTTTGCGACGTAAATCTCTTTACCGTCCACTAGAACACGACCATCAGCCAGACCCATTACAAGTTTGCGGTTTACAACACGCTTCATGTGGATCTCGTAAGTGACTTTTTTGGCTGTAGGTAGGATTTGACCTGTGAATTTCACTTCACCAACACCTAGAGCACGACCTTTACCTTTGCCGCCAACCCAGCCAAGGAAGAAACCAACTAGCTGCCACATAGCATCTAGGCCAAGACAACCAGGCATTACTGGGTCACCAGGGAAGTGGCAGTCAAAGAACCATAGATCTGGAGTAATATCTAGCTCTGCGAGGATAAGACCTTTACCGTAATCACCTTCAGTCTCGGACATCTTGGTGACGCGATCCATCATTAGCATATTTGGCGCAGGCAGTTGAGGGTAACCAGGACCAAATAGTTCGCCTTGGCTAGACGCTAGAAGATCTTCACGGTTATAAGAATCACGTTTGTTTTGCATTATCAATTACTCCGATTTTTGATAGCAGCATGTTAGTGAACACGTGTACGCTAAACAACTCCGATCAGTAAGTTTATGAGCGAAATTTTGTTCAAACGAACCAGTTTTTGATGCGCTCCACAATTCCTTGCGGGTGCTCGTGTCTTTCAAAGTTTTCAATACGTTGCGCTATTTTACTAATAACGCTTTCTTCATCTTCACCGCGGAAGGGCTTACCCATAATGAGTGGAATTGCCTCGTCCACAGTCGATACAGACCAGATATGAAATTCATTATTTTTGATGCTGTCGACCACGTCTTTATTTAGTGATAAATGTTTAAGGTTTGACTTAGGTAAAATGACACCTTGATCACCCGTTAAGCCTTGGTGTTTACAGACGTGATAGAATCCTTCAATCTTCTCATTAAGACCTCCTACGGCTTGCACACGACCAAATTGATCGACAGCTCCAGTTACTGCAATTTGTTGATTGATAGGGTACTCAGATAGAGCAGAGACGAACGAGCAAAGCTCTGCTAACGTTGCACTATCACCATCAACTTCGCTATAGGACTGCTCAAACACTACCGAAGCAGAGTAAGGAAGTGGCTCGTCTAGTTGAAGGGCGCTACTCACGAAAGCTTGCATGATCATCATGCCTTTCGCATGGAGATTGCCACCAAGTTCAGCTTTACGCTCTACATCCGAGATATCTCCGTCACCAAAATGAATAACACACGAGATTCGTGCCGGTTCCCCATAAGACATAGGATGACCAGGCACGTCAATCACTGTTAGACCATTCACTTGGCCTATGCACTCACCTTGAGTTTCGATGATCACCTGACCGTCGGTAATGTCCGCAAGGGCTCGCTCTGGTAGGTAAGCTTCACGTTGATACTTCGCTTCTAAAGCCTGCTCAAGATCTTGTTCGCAAAGCACTTTGTTATTTGATGTCAGTAAAGCTTCTTGGAACAAAGACAGATACCAAAGTACTTCGATTGGCATGTAATTCTGGTCTTCAGTGTAGCGGGCCCCGGCATTCATCAAGCGATGTAGTGCGCCAAAAGAAAGGGTGGGCAGGTTATACTTCTTTACTATCCAAGATAAGAATCCAAGATACTGCTCAATGCTATTGCTGCTTAAAGAGAACTCATCTTCGATTTCGGTAAACATTGCTAAACCGGTATACAACTCAGGTTCGAGATACTCAAAGTCAGCAATTTGGTGACGATCGCCAACCAGAACGATCTTAATGTCAAAAGTATTTACTGGTGGGTTGGTAGCAATTTTATGCGGATTGGCATTAATCGGGCTGACTTCTTGCCCTAACAAGACGGACTTTAGCGTTTGCCAACTCGCTGGGTTGGCGAGCAATAAAGTAGCCGGGATAACCAGGTAACCGCCGTTCGTTTGTTCAAGAAGACCGTCATTTAAAGTGACAATGTCACCGACGTCGTTGCAGACATAGGAGCCCAATAGTGTCGAGATGTTTAACGACTCTGTCGTTGATATGAGTTTTTGACCAATGAACTTTTTCAGTCCATCTTTAATCAGGTTACGATAAAACGCGTTATCCGCAGAATTAATAACAAGTAAGCGGCTAAAGCCATGAATGGCACTTAACGTTTTCAATGACTGCTTAAGTCGAGGTTGAATATCGAAGAAGTCGACTTGTTCTAGTTCATTGAATCGTTGGATCTGTGTGTCATATTGCGAATATTGTGGCGTGACAGCATGCCAGCTTTCTTGGTTCATTAAATCAGTTCGTATACTTAAAATGGATGAAAATTATATAGAAAAACCCCAGCAGGAGATATAGATAATTTAATCTGATGATCTTGATCTCTTTTCGATTACAATGGGGATTGTAACTTTTATCACTTAGGGTTACGCTGTCACCTAGAACGTTAACGGAATGGCTTTGCAATGAAATATCAACAGCTTGAAAACTTAGAGTGTGGTTGGAAGTGGAATTATTTGATCAATAAGTGGAAGGCGGGTGAAGCCATCACTTGTCATATCGATACTAGTGAGGCAGACACAGCAGTCAATGAGCTTCGCCAACTAGAGCACGAACCAACAAAAGTTCTTGAGTGGATTGAACAGCACATGTCACCAGACCTTGACAACAAACTCAAGCAGGCGATTCGTGCTAAGCGCAAACGCCACTTCAATGCAGAGCAAATCCATACCAAGAAAAAGTCGATCGATTTAGATTATCGTGTTTGGGAAAAGCTTTCACACAGGGCCAATGAGCTAGGCTGCACTTTGTCTGATGCCATTGAATATTTACTATCAGAAGCCTCTCGTAGTGAAAAAGCGAGTAAAGCGGTAAGCAGTTTGAAGGAAGATTTAACCAAGTTACTCGATTAACAAGGAGAGCCTATGCTTTACGTTATTCTAATTGCGTCAATCGTGATCTTTTGGCTGGTTGCTGTCGACCGACCGATATTAAAGGTTAAGTTTTCTGACGGTAAAATCACGCAGGAAAAAGGGCATTTCCCACCGAGTTTTAAGCACAACGTGGTTGAAATTGCCGAACGCACACCATTTAGCGGTGAGCTAAAAGTTTACCAACAACGAACAGGCACTAAGTTGGTTATGTCGAAGCAAGTACCGAAAAAGGTACAGCAGCGCATACGAAATGTTTTTCCCCATCAAGGGTTTCGCAGCAAAGGCAAAAAGCACACTGGTTGATGTCGAATCTTTTTGTTTCGAAATAAATGTCCTCAAATTTGGTTACCTCTCAACTCATTAAGGCTTTATATCTCACCCCTTTAAGCCGGAGGTAACCTGTCAAATTCTCAATTGCTTATCTCACAACCTACCAGTTTCAATAATCAAGATAAGAATCCACAACAAGTCTTCAAGACAGATCTAATCTAACTATCGAGATGAACCATCAGAATTCAATGGCTATAGTTAAGAGAGCCTCGTCAATTGCCTAGCGCATTGAGAGTAAGTGGATCTCCATTGATGGCTTTAAGCGATTTGAGTATGCAAAGTTTACTGACAACAAACAAAAAGTATAACGAAGAAGCTAACACTCTAGCTCAGAAAATCACACGTATGACAAGAGAGCGTCATGCTAAGTGGTTGGTTAGCTTGAAGTACATACTTGATCAATCTGATGTCGACAGTACATTAAGCCGACAGAGTGAGTTTTGCGACAGTGTAATTAAAAAAGAAGAGGAACGAATTACTGACAATCAAAGGATACTGCTTAAGTGTGAAAGCGAGCGAGTAGAGGAACGCAGGCTGGCGGTAGAAGAGCGGCAAAAAGTCGTAATGTCAGTTGTTTCCGATATTGCCGAACATGCACAAAGTTATATGTGTCAGAAACTCGCAGAAATGTCAGTACTCCAACTGTTTGGGCGCTTTCCAGATTTCTCTTATTTCTCAAGTATTGCCTATTCACCATCCTTAACATTTAGCAAGCTATCCGTTCTGACCACCAACGACAATCAGCTCAAGTCGAATGTGTTAGAGCTTGTCAATAATCCCAAGTTTTGTCAGAGAATTGGCAAGTCTCCTCGTAGCATCCAAGATCCTAAGGTAGCGATTGGTACAATCGGCATAGATAATTGCTGTTTACTATTACCGATATTAATGGCCAAGCCGCTACTCAAATGGCATGACCCAGTGACGAAAAGCATTGCTCCTAAGTTGTGGCAGCATATGGTGTTAACAGCAAATGTGACGCGCATTCGCCTAGAGCAGACCGAGAGTAAGCTTCCCCAGCAAGGCATTCTATTAGGTGTATTGAGAACAATCAGTCATTTCGCCATCGTCAACCATTTCAGCTTACTTTTTGAAGATGCTCAAGTCGCCAAACTACAGTGGTATCGAGAAAGCAACTTACGCGAAGAGTATTACGCATGTGGTGAAGTTGCTCCGGATCTGAGCATTCTGCCCAATGTCATTCACAAACTAGAACTTGAGCTTACGCGCAAAGTTGTTGACGCTATTGAGTGGACTCCATTTACCATTCCAATGAGGAATGCGTTAGAAGAAGACCTAGATGGAGTGCCAGTTTTGGAACGAAGTGATGCCGGGGTCGCCTTGGCACAGGCTCAAGCATACGCAATGTTTGACACTCTAGATCGAAGTAATGCTTTTGTTGATAAGCATAAACCGTTTTGGTTCGCCAATGTTCAAATGCCCCCGGATGCCCTGCAGACAATCAGAGATATGAATCCTGGTCGTATTGGGTTATCGAAATAGAACCTTCATATATATACGCACTATAACTAAAATCCACATAAAGAACATAGACGTAAACTACTGAAAATTCGTCTCTATATCTTCCGTTTATTAAGTATGTTTATAGTGACAATGTCACATGGTTTGGGGTTGCCCGGTTTCTTTTTTTAACTCCTATCGTCGTCCGTTAACAGAGATAAGTGATGCTGTCACATCTAGGTAGGGAAGTGAATAGCTGCTATCTTCACTAACAACCTTAATTTTATATTCTTAAGATGCAAAAAGTACTAGCCGCTAACGAAAATCAATGGCTAAACGTTTATAGTTTAACTTAGTAGTCGACTAAGGTAGTGAGTAGGGTGATTGTTAGTGCAAGTCGAAGGACTGATATACCAGCTTTTTTTCATCGCTGGTTTATGAATCGAATTCGAGAAGGGTTTCTACTGACTAGAAACCCATTTAACGCTAATCAGATCAAGCGTGTTTCACTTGAACCACAAGATGTGGATGCCATCGTGCTTTGGACGAGAAACGCCGAGAAGCTAATAAACTACTTGCCGCAACTCTCTGAGTTTAATTACTACTTTCAATATACAATCACGGGTTACCCCAAAGCCCTTGAAGCGCAATTCCCCAATACCTACCAATCAATCGATACATTTTCGCGTCTTAGCGACATTGTAGGCGCAGACAAAGTGATATGGCGCTATGATCCGATACTTGTTTCCAACCTGACGCCAATAAGTGAACACAAAAGAAAGTTTCGTAAGATAGCCAGTCTGTTAGTCGGAAAAACTCAAAGAGTTGTGATCAGTTTTGCTGATTTATATACAAAAACAGAGCGGCAACTTAACTCGCTCTCTGACCTCCGCTATGGCGATATCACAGCTAATCCAAGTGAGCTAACGGATCTGTGCATGTTTATGGCTGAAGAGTGTTACCGTTTAGGCTTTGAGATCGAAACTTGTGCAGAGGGAATGGATCTTTCATACCTAGGCATCAAACATGGAAAATGCATCGATGATCAATTGCTACATCGTCTATTTGGTATCGACGTAGAAGGGCGAAAAGATCCTAATCAGAGGGCCGAATGTGGCTGCATCAAAAGCATCGACATAGGTGCTTACAACACATGTCTGCACGGTTGCAAATACTGTTACGCAACTTACAGTAATTCTTTAGCAAGAAAAAACCAATTAAAGCATGATCCTGACAGCCCGTTCTTGCTTGGTGGTATCGAAGGTATTGATAAACGTTTATTGAGCAAGTCATTTATCCAGCAGACTCTTTTTTAGAGCAATTATTGGCTAGGTGACGATATGCTGTTGATTTCGTTTTGTGCTCAATCTAACGCTCATAGTGCCACTTAGTCTACACTTCAAATGTGATCTGACCCAAAATTCGCTATAGGGGGTGTGAATGAAAGAAATAATTGAACTCTTAAAAGAACATGCAGAAGACGATACGTTAGAGCACGTTGTACTACTTGAGGCGGTACAGAAAATGGCAGAAGTAGACGCGAGGTACAGAGAGCTTTTCATCGCTATCGAGAAACATGCCAAGTCAACGAAGCTTGCACATGAAGCACTAGTAACCATGGCAGAAACAATCAATCAGAAAGTGTCTACTCGGTGAACCTCCACGAGTTATCATGCGCAGTTGATCCAAAATCTAGGTATTGGTCGGAGATTAGTTTGAGCGACATAGCTCAAAATCTCCAAGCACTCACGGGACGAGTCACTTAGAAATATTAGGACATTACTAAATTGCACTTACGCCCTTGGTGCGTATTATGTATATTATGTTAAATGGAGTGTGCGCGTGCGTGAAATCTGAATGATTTGTGGCTACTAGTCTTCTGCTTTTCCCCTTTGTATTCAACATAATTGATTTACCATAAAATACCTAATAAACAGTATTTATAATCTATCGATTCTAATACTGTTTATTAGTGATCTTGTACTATAGTGCTGCTGATATTCTGTTGGAAGTTAACTTTGTTGCTATTCGGTAGAGCGATCAAGAGTTGTTTACGCGAAGAACCATCAATCGATCGCTACATTATTGGCTGTTAATCGTGAAAAGTTCGTCGGTCTCGATGTTAAATTCTAAAAGTAATTTCTGTTATTTGGCTCTCTTCTAAGTCGGATAATTTAATTTCAAGGTTATCGAGTTGTTCACCTTGTATTTGCCAATTATTTTCATTCTCGATGATTTTCACAGACTTATTCTCTGTAGAAATTTGCCAATTATTTGTTGGTTTCTTCAATGTTATTTGCCCTTCAGATTTTAAAGCTGAAAATTGGTCACTTTTAACACTAAAAGTACATTTTGGTTTCAACTCACACTCTATTTCTTGTGCTTCTGTGAATGTGACCGTTCGCCAAATAAACGCTGCAATAAGTAGGGTTAACATGATGATTATTTGAACAAAACGGCCTCGTGTGAGTTTCTGTGCTGCCATTAGGTGGGGTTCTCCGTGTAACAAACTTCAAAGTTTTAAAATAAAAGGCCAAAACCAGACCGACTGTAAGGTTACTACCCTGTCATTGAATTGTTAAATGCAGTATAGTTGGCGGCTGAAAATGCCACTTTTTTTAAAAACTGGCAAGAATATTTAACCTACTTACATTGGTGTGATTTTCTTAACAGTTTTGGGTGGCATTACGACATGTGTCGTGTTGGAAGTAAAGTGTAGTTAATTAGAAATTGGAAGCATGCAAATGAGCCAAGAAAAGCAGCTTGAACAAAACTACAACTATACAGTCGTTCGTCAATTTACCCTTGTTACTATTCTTTGGGGCATTGTCGGTATGGCTGTTGGTGTTTTGATTGCCGCTCAATTAGTTTGGCCACAGCTAAACTTTGATACGCCGTGGTTGACGTACAGTCGCTTACGTCCTCTGCATACTAATGCGGTTATTTTCGCGTTTGGTACAAGTGCTCTGTTCGCAACGTCTTATTACGTTGTTCAGCGTACCTGTCAAACTCGTCTATTTGGTGGCCCTCTTGTCGCCTTTACCTTCTGGGGTTGGCAAGCCATTATTTTAGCAGCAGCAATTACTTTGCCTTTAGGTTTTACCTCTGGCAAAGAGTACGCAGAGCTAGAATGGCCAATCGATATTGCCATCGCCGTTGTTTGGGTTTCTTACGCCATCGTGTTCTTTGGAACATTGATAACCCGTAAGACATCTCACATCTACGTAGCAAACTGGTTCTTCGGTGCCTTTATCATTACTGTTGCGGTTCTTCATATCGTAAACAGCATGGCAATTCCTGTGTCTTTAGGTAAATCTTATTCGATTTATTCTGGCGCGGTGGATGCAATGGTTCAGTGGTGGTACGGACACAACGCAGTAGGTTTCCTACTCACAGCTGGTTTCCTAGGTATGATGTACTATTTCGTACCTAAGCAAGCTGAACGTCCTGTTTACTCTTACCGTCTGTCTATCGTTCACTTCTGGGCATTAGTTTCTCTATACATTTGGGCAGGTCCTCACCACCTACACTACACTGCTCTTCCTGACTGGACGCAGTCTCTAGGTATGGTGATGTCACTGGTTCTATTTGCTCCTTCTTGGGGTGGTATGATCAACGGTATCATGACGCTGTCTGGTGCTTGGCACAAACTACGTTATGACCCTATCCTACGCTTCCTAATTGTATCGCTATCGTTCTACGGTATGTCTACGTTTGAAGGTCCTATGATGTCTATTAAGACAGTAAACGCGCTGTCTCACTACACTGACTGGACCATCGGACATGTACACTCAGGCGCACTTGGTTGGGTTGCTATGGTATCTATCGGTTCTGTATACCACTTAGTCCCTCGTCTATTCGGTCAAGAGCGTATGTACTCAGTTGGTCTAATCAATACACACTTCTGGTTAGCGACTATCGGTACAGTTCTGTATATCGTTGCAATGTGGATCTCTGGTGTAATGCAAGGTCTGATGTGGCGTGCAGTTAACTCTGACGGTACGCTGACTTACAGCTTTGTTGAGTCTGTAGAAGCCTCTTACCCGTTCTACTTTGTACGTTTCCTAGGTGGTTTCATCTTCCTAGCTGGTATGTTCCTAATGGCATACAACACGTACAAGACGGTAACTGCGCCAAAAGATAGTCTAAAAGCTATCCCACAGCCGGCATAAGGAGATTAAAGAATGAGTTCTAATTCTAACAATCGCCACGAAATTGTTGAACGCAATGTCGGTTTACTAGCGATTCTTATCGTTTTTGCAATCAGCTTGGGTGCTCTTGTAGAGATCACCCCACTGATTTTCCAAAAGCAAACTACTGAGCCTGTGGAGAACCTACGTGCTTACACTGCGCTTGAAATGGAAGGTCGCGACGTATACATCCGTGAAGGTTGTAACGTTTGTCACAGCCAGATGATTCGTCCATTCCGTTCTGAAACAGAGCGTTACGGCCACTACTCTGTTGCTGGCGAAAGTGTCTATGAGCATCCATTCCTATGGGGTTCGAAACGTACAGGTCCTGATCTAGCACGTGTAGGTGGTCGTTACTCTGATGAGTGGCACCGCGTTCACCTAATCGATCCACGAGAGCTGGTTCCTGAGTCAAACATGCCTGGTTTCCCATGGCTTGAAGAAAATGTTCTTGATGGTAAGGACACTCAGAAGAAACTAGAAATCTTCCGTGACATGTTTGGTGTTCCATACACTGATGAGCAAATCGCAAATGCGTCTAAAGATGTAGAAGGGAAAACAGAGATGGATGCCATCATTGCTTACCTTCAGTCTCTTGGTCACGCGATGAAATAATAAAGGGGTGACAATATGGATATCGGTACTATTCACAGTATTTGGACCATAGTTCTGTTTGTTAGCTTTATAGGTGTCGTTTGGTGGGCTTACGGTAAAAGCCGAAAATCACGCTTTGACGAAGCTGCGAACCTTGTTTTTGCTGATGAGCAGAAAGCGCCTGAAAAAGAACAAGGAGTGACTAAGCAATGACGACATTTTGGAGTCTTTGGATAATCATCATCACGGTCGGCACGCTTGTCGGTTGTGCTGCAGTCCTTTATTGGTGCCTGAAAGATAAAATGGGTGTCGAGGAAGGTGCAGATATGGGGCACGAATACGATGGTATTCGTGAACTAAACAACCCGCTACCTAAGTGGTGGACTTATCTGTTCGTTGGTACGTTTGTATTCGCGGCTATTTACCTGACCCTATATCCGGGCCTGGGTAACTTCAAAGGCGTTCTTGGTTGGCAGAGTTCTGACCAAACCGTGCGCTCTCTTGAAGAGTCAAAGGCGTCTATCGCTAGAGCCCAAGAGAACAAGCAATTGGTGCAGTATGCGAAAGAGCTTGATGATGCAGAAACTTACTTTGGTGAAGCATTCAAAAAGCTTGCTTACGTAGATGGCTCAACAGAGCTGCGCCCTATCCCTGAAATTGCAGCGGATAACGAAGCAGTAAAAGTTGGTCAGCGTTTGTTCCTACAGAACTGTTCTCAGTGTCATGGCTCTGATGCACGCGGTATGAAAGGGTTCCCTAACCTAACTGATGATGCATGGCTGTATGGTGGTGAACCACAAGCGATTGTTACTACGGTAATGCATGGTCGTATTGGCCAAATGCCGGGCTGGAAAGATGCACTTGGTGAGCAAGGTGTGAAGGAAGTGGTAAGTTACACGCTAAGCCTATCAGGACGTTCTGTAAATGCACGTGAAGCAGAGGCTGGTAAAGCTCGCTTTGTTGTGTGTGCAGCGTGTCACGGTACAGATGGTAAAGGTAACCCTGCAGTGGGCGCGCCAGATCTAACTGACCAAGATTGGTTGTTTGGCGGTTCCCGTGCAGAAGTAACTGAAACAGTAATGAACGGTCGTTCTGGTGTAATGCCAGCTTGGAAAGATATTCTGGGCGAAGACAAGGTTCAGCTAGTTTCAGCTTATGTGTGGAGCTTAAGCAACTCTGACAATTAGTAACATTTCTACAACAGCCCCTTACTTTCTATCGATGGTAAAGGGGCTGTCTTTCCTTTACAGTTAAAGCCCTAATTTATTTTAATTTTTTTATTGAGAACTTTTTTATGGTAAAGCCTTGGTATAAGCAGTTTTGGCCCTGGTTTATACTCTCCTTAACGGTTGGAGTATCTATATTAACTTTGGTTCGAGTAGCAATACTTACAAACCACTCAGTCCACTTAGTCACCGAGGATTACTATAAAAAAGGAAAAGGGATAAACGTCGACATCTCAAGAGTCAACGTTACTAAAGAGCTAGGTATTAAAGCAGCCGTTCATTCTGACGGTAATACTGTCGTTATTCAGTTTGACAAAGGTGAGTTAGAACACTATCCAGCGATTACTGCGATGTTTGCTCACCGCACTCTTCCTGATCATGATTTCAGCAAACTTCTTACGTCAGATGCCAGCGGCAGATACCGTTTAAAGCTTGATTCAGAACTTCAAGGCCCTTGGTTTATCGAACTTACACCCCATGATCAAAAATGGCTTGTTCAAGGTCGAGTGACCTTTCCTACGACAACTCCAGTTCAATTATCGAATTAATCGCTTATGTGTAAATCGTGTTATCACTGTGGTGAAGATGTACCAGCCAACACGGATTTCAAAGTCGAAATTTTGGGCGACATACGCGATATGTGTTGCCCAGGTTGTGAGACGGTAGCTCAGACTATCGTCGACAGCGGTTTGGTTTCTTACTACCAATATCGAACGGCGCCTGCGGAAAAAGCCGATCTTGTCCCAGAGCAACTTCAAGCTCTTATCCACTATGACAATGACGATGTGCAATCTGAATTTGTCCGCAATAGTAAAGACAGCTCTGAGGTGACATTGTCACTAGAGGGGGTGTCTTGTGCGGCCTGTGCTTGGTTAATTGAAAAGCAAGTCTCAACCAAGAGCGGTGTACTCTCAATTCGTGTAAATACCACAACAAACCGCGCGCTACTTGCTTGGGATAAGTCTCAGGCTCGGCTAAGTGAGATTCTGTCCCTCATACATCGATTAGGTTATAAAGCAGCGCCATTTGAAGCCGATAAACAAGAGGCCGCTTATCACGAGCAAATGAAGCAATACCTTTATCGATTAGGCATTGCTGGTCTTGCGACAATGCAGGTAATGATGCTAGCCGTGGCACTTTATCTAGAGGTATTTGGAGACTTAGAGCCAGAGTTTAAAAACTACTTTCGTTGGGTTAGCTTAATCTTTGCTACACCAGTGATGCTCTACTCTGCTCTGCCTTTCTATATTAATGCCTGGCGAAGTATTCGTAGCCGTACTCTCGGTATGGATGTTCCTGTCTCTATTGCAATGATATTCGCCTACTGTGCTAGTTTGGTTGCGACAGTCACAGAGCAAGGTGAAGTGTTCTTTGAGTCTATCTCAATGTTCGCATTCTTCCTGTTGGTTGGCCGATTCTTAGAGATGCGCGCTCGTCGTAAGGCAGCAGCGGCAAGTGGTAACCTCTTAAAACTTATTCCTGCCATTGCCAATAAACTTAATGGTGACCAAGTTCCTGTTAAGACACTAAAAGTAGGCGATCAAATCCGCGTTTTGCCAGGTGAACATATTCCAGCAGACGGTAAGATCATTTCAGGCCGTGTTCATATCGATGAATCCATGCTGACAGGTGAATCTCTGCCTGTTGTAAAACAAGCCGATGATCATGTGTTTGCGGGTACGTTGAATGGTGAAGAGTCGTTTGAGCTAGAAGTGGCGTCTTCAAAAGCCGACTCTATGATTTCAAACATTGTTCGTTTGCAAGATGAAGCTCAGCTATCAAAACCGAAAATTGCTGAAATCGCTGATGTTGTTGCGCGATACTTCGTTGCGGTTATTCTTATTATTGCTGCGGGAACTTGGTTCTATTGGCACTCTAGCAAGCCGGATGATGCTTTCTGGATCATGCTGTCAGTGCTGGTCGCGACCTGCCCCTGTGCACTGTCTTTGGCGACACCAACCGCTTTAACCTGTGCGACTTCTCGTATGGGTAACTTGGGAATTCTTTTGCGCAAAAGCCACGTCTTCGAAACACTGTGTAAAGTGAACCACCTTATCGTTGATAAAACTGGGACGCTTACACATGGTGATATCGAAATTAATGATGTTGGGCTTTATGCTGATTTAACTAAAGATGAGGCATTAGCCGTTGCTGCCTCACTTGAGTCTCATGCTAACCACCCTATTGCTCGTGCATTTAAACCTTATGCTGACTTCAATGTCACCGTTTCAGATGTTGAGAATGTCATTGGATCTGGTATCAAAGGTATCTATCAAGACAAGGAAGTGAAGATAGGTAGCGCTCAGTTTGTGTTGGGCAAAGCTAACGCTTCAAAAGCGAATTCTGTTTTCCTTTCTATTGCTGGAGAGCACGTCGCAACCTTTGGCTACCGTGACCCAATTCGAGTTGAAACCAAAGAGTTTATCGATCAGTTCCAAAGTTCAGGTGTAAAGGTAACGCTGTTAACGGGTGATACCAAACAAAACGCCGAGCTAGTCGCGAACCAAATCGGTATTAAAGATGTAGTCGCAGGTGCAAAACCACAAGACAAACTGTCTTACTTACAGCAGGTTGATAGTGACGACATCACTATGATGATTGGTGACGGCATCAATGATGCCCCGACTCTTGCTGGAGCGCATTTATCAATCGCTATGGGTGGTGGCGCAGACGTTGCAAAAGCTTCCGCAGATATGGTGCTTTTAGGTGACAGACTTGATCGAATTTTAGAGGCGCGTGAGTTAGCGCTACAGACTCGTAAGATTATTCGCGAAAACCTCGCATGGTCACTTGGTTACAACTTATTGATCCTTCCTCTCGCCGTGGCTGGGTTTGTTGCGCCATATTTTGCGGTTGTCGGTATGTCTGCGAGTTCAATTATTGTAGTATCTAATTCTCTTCGTTTGCTCAAAGAAAAAGGTAAATAGATGGAAAGCCTTTATATCCTCATCCCCATTGCAATTGTACTGGTATGTGTCGCAGTTGCCGTTTTTCTTTGGGCTGTTAAAAGTGAGCAGTTCGAAGACTTAGAGCGCCAAGGGCACAACATTTTGTTTGATGAGGATGATCACAAAGAGAACCCGCCGAAATGAGCCCCGATTGGATTGGCGCTTTCTTTATCGGCCTTGTCGGAGCTGGGCACTGCATGGGAATGTGTGGGGGTATTGCTTCCATGCTCACAATCGGTCAGTCTCAGCCATCCAAATTGGTCCCTCTATTTTACAATAGTGGACGCTTAGTGAGTTACGCTTTAATTGGTGCGGTTGTTGGCGGCGCTGTTTCGTCTATTTCTGAAGTTAGCCAACTCAACAATGTGTTGGTTTGGTTGCGCCTAGCCGCAGCGCTATTTATGATTTTACTTGCTTGCTATATTGGTCGATGGTGGCACGGTTTGCTCTACATAGAGAAGCTTGGGCAAGTGATTTGGCGTAAGATTTCTCCTGCTGGTCAATCCCTGTTGCCTCTTAGATCTCCTGTTCATGCACTCCCATTTGGCTTTATTTGGGGTTGGATTCCTTGTGGTCTTGTGTACTCGACTTTAACTTGGTCTGCGGTATCCGGAAGTGCACTTAACGGTGCCTTAGTCATGTTGGCTTTCGGAGCTGGAACTTTGCCCGCAATGCTGCTTGTTGGCCACGCCGCGACCTCGCTCCACAAGTTGCAAAATTCCAACATATTTCGTCATATCGTTGCTTTTACTATCTTAATTTATGGGTTGTATACGGCGCATGGCGCACTTCGTCTCTTATCAATTAGTTTATAGTTAACTGTTTTTATGCACCTTTTTAAGCTACCCTTTAGGGCTAATGGATGCTAAAATATTGATGTATATCAAATAGTGAAAGGTTGTTATGATTTCTGAAAAGCCTGCAACAAAGCGTATTCAATCAGGTGGCTGTGCGATTCACTGCCAAGACTGTAGTATTAGCCAGCTTTGTATTCCGTTTACGCTGAATGAGTCTGAATTGGATCAGCTCGACCAGATCATCGAGCGTAAAAAACCTATCCAAAAAGGACAGGAGCTGTTCAAAGCCGGGGACGAACTAAAGTCTTTATACGCGATTCGTTCAGGAACTATCAAAAGCTATACAATCACTGAGCAAGGTGACGAGCAGATTACTGCATTCCACCTAGCTGGTGACTTAGTGGGTTTTGATGCGATCACTGGCGACCTTCACCCTAGTTTCGCTCAAGCCTTAGAAACATCTATGGTATGTGAAATTCCATACGAAATTCTTGACGACCTTTCAGGTAAAATGCCTAAACTGCGCCAGCAGATCATGCGTCTGATGAGTAATGAAATTAAAGGCGACCAAGAGATGATCTTGTTGCTTTCTAAGAAGAACGCAGAGGAGCGCTTGGCGGCTTTTCTATATAACCTTTCTACTCGTTTCTCTCAGCGTGGGTTTAGTCCTCGTGAGTTCCGTTTAACTATGACTCGTGGTGATATTGGTAATTACCTAGGCTTAACTGTAGAGACTATTTCTCGCCTTCTAGGTCGCTTCCAGAAATCAGAGATCTTAAGTGTTAAGGGTAAGTACATTACTATTCTTGACCATGATGCTCTGATGGAGTTGGCAGGCGTATCAACAGAATCATAATAATTTTCAATGATGTAGCTCGCAATTCACTTCGAAATAGAGCTACATCATACTTCTCTTAAATTCCTCGAATTATTTCTAAAACTCTCCCCTTATCTAAGCTACATTAATCATATGCCCCTCCTCGTCTCTAAGGAGTCACTATGAGTATTTACAATAAGATTTTGGTCGTTGCTGACATTAACAAAGATGAACAGCCCGCTCTTGCACGTGCAATGCAACTGGCGGCGAAGAGTCGTTCTCCAAGTCGGGTGACATTCTTTCTCTCTATCTATGACTTCTCTTATGATATGACCTCTATGCTGTCTATTGATGAACGAGATGCGATGCGTCGCGGTGTGATTCAACAGCGCGAACAGTGGATGCGTAAGATTGCCAAAGATTATATTAATAACGATATTGAGTTTGATGTTCGCGTGGTTTGGCATAATCGCCCTTATGAAGCGATTGTGGCTGAAGTTTTCGCCGGAGAACACGACATCGTGATCAAAGGGACTCGCAAACATGACGTGCTTGAGTCGGTGATTTTTACTCCGACAGATTGGCATCTACTTCGCAAATGTCCTTGCCCTGTTCTGCTAGTTAAAAACGCAGACTGGCCAGAAGATGCGAGTATTCTGGCTTCTGTTCATGTTGGCTCAGAGAACGAAACTCACCTTAGCTTAAATGATGCAATGGTCGAGCAGCTTGATAGTTTGACTGATAGGCTCGGAGCTAAACCCTACTTAGTTAATGCCTACCCTGTGACACCCGCTAACATCACCATTGAGTTGCCAGAGTTTGATCCAGCTACTTATACCGATGCAGTTCGCGGTCATCACCTAACCGCAATGAAGGCATTACGTCAGAAACATGGTTACGACGAAGATCAAACAGTGGTAGAGCAAGGGCTCCCTGAAGATGTAATCCCTGAAGCTGCAGAACAGCTAAACGCGGCGTTGGTGATCATTGGTACTACTGGTCGAACAGGACTATCTGCTGTGTTTATTGGTAACACTGCGGAACATGTAATTGATAAGATAAATTGCGATGTGATGGCGCTGAAACCGCAAGGATATATTAGCCCTCTAGATCCTAAGACCGCGATTTAAACCAGTAAGATAAAGAAAAGGGAAGGTAGCTGACTATCTTCCCTTTTTTAATGTGAGTGAAATGCCGTTTTAGATGTTTGTAACGTCGATAAACATAGATTCGTCGATGTTGGTTGACGAGACAGTCGCTTCGCTAAATTCGTATTCTTCACGGCTGCCTTCACGGTCTAATGGAAGGTTGACGAAATCAAACAGCTCTTTATCTGCAAGCTGGCTTGGGCTTACATTCTGAATTGATTTAAAGATGGCTTCTACGCGGCCTGGTGTCTTTTTATCCCAATCAATTAGCATTGCTTTGATCGATTGACGCTGCAGGTTTTCCTGAGAGCCACAAAGGTTACATGGAATAATTGGGAATTCTTTGTGTTCCGCGTATTTGATCAGATCTTTTTCACGACAGTAAGTCAAAGGACGGATTACCACGTTACGGCCATCATCTGAACGTAGCTTAGGTGGCATCGCTTTTAATCGTGAACCATGGAACATGTTGAGGAACATGGTTTCTACGATGTCATCCATGTGGTGACCAAGTGCAAGCTTGGTTGCGCCGATTTTTTCTGCAAATGAGTACAAAGTACCGCGACGCAGGCGAGAGCACAGACCACATGTCGTTTTGCCTTCAGGGATCTTCTCTTTTACGACCGAATAGGTATCTTTATCTACGATGTAGTAAGGAATATTCAGAGTTTCAAAATAATCTGGCAGGATGTATTCTGGGAATCCTGGTTGTTTCTGGTCTAAGTTAACCGCGACGACTTCAAACTTGATCGGTGCTGCTTTCTGTAAGTTGAGCAGAATATCAAGCATCGCAAATGAATCTTTCCCGCCACTGATACATGCCATTACAACATCGCCTTCTTCGATCATGTTGTAATCTGTAATAGCATTTCCAACATTTCTTCTCAGACGCTTTTGAAGTTTGTTGAATTCAAGGGTTTCTTTACGTGTATCTAATTGGTTCATTGCGGGCTCTCACATTGCCGAACAAGTCGACAGTAGCACTTCCTAAGTGGTTTTATTTGGGGCGTGGATTATACGAGCTTTTTGGCAAGGATTAAATGCTTGTGTTATTGATCTGCTCGTAAAATGGTGGCGTATAAGAAAAAAGGGCCATCAATATGACCCTTGTTGGATTATGCTTTTGGCAGATACGGAAGTACTCGTGAAGTTTCCTGAGGAAGGGTCATTGTGCCACCCTCGCCTATTTCATCGAGTGCGACTTGAACCTTGCCATCAACAATTTGTTTTGTTGTACCGTTTGAGAATTGAATTTGTGAATTCAGCTTGTTCGGGAACTCTAACGTGACGCCTTCAACATCCGGTGTAAACCAACTCGCAAACATTCCACCAAGCTGCTCTAGGATCGCCTGCATTTGAGGTAGAAGTACTTTCACTTGATCGTAGCTTACGTCTTCTGAGAACGGTTCTTTGGTCATCACAACCATTGAGAAGTCGCAACGCATATCCATTGGGGTATGAACAAAGACAAGCGGATTGGCAGATTTTAGGTTGTTGTCGAGTGGGACAATCACCTCATTATATGGAGAGATAGTCAGCTCTTCGTAATGCTCTTCTTTTTCCATCCATGCTTTTTCAATATCACACAGTTGTTTAGTGTCCGCGTTTAGGAAAAAGAATCCCACTTTGACATCATCGTGTCCTTCTTTTGCATTCTGTTTCATATGAGAAAACAGTTTAGAGTAAGTAAACATGTATTCTTGAGCTTGAACAGGCAAAGCAGCCGCACTTGATAATGCTGCCGCTAAAATCGCTAACGATACTTTTTTCATTACTTTGTTTCTTATTAAATTCGCGCTTACTGATTATTCGCTAAAGGTAAATCCCAGAACTGTTGATTGTGCCTGATCATACTCTGTAAATCGTTGACGTATGCCTCACCGCGCTCAGAGTATTTAAGCAAACCATTGGTTAACGCCATTGCCGCGTCGGTATCGGTTAAACTCTGGTCATTAAGATGCCGTTGGTAGCGGATCTCCCTTAGTGCTTTATAGGCGTTGTTACGGTTGACGTTCATAAAATAACCGTGAATCGACTGTTGTACCGAGTCAAACTTTGCAACTTCATGCGACATCCCCTCTCCCCGTTGTAGCGGAACTAGTCCGCACCCAGAGCGATAGCACCACTGACCAAAATAGTTGTTAGCTTGGATCGCAAATCGAGAAGTTCCCCATGCAGATTCGTTGGCACCTTGAACAAGAACCAACGCTTCAGGAATCACGTCTACTCGGTGAAGCATGCTGTTGATCCAGTCGTCAGAAATGCCACCAGCGGGCAGCTCAACCCTGTAGAGTTTGCCTAGGCGTTCTGCGTAGCTTACGTCAGAAGGAGTAAGAGCCTGACTTACATAGTGGTCACGAATGGTATCTAGCCGTTTGCGCTCAGCAACAATTCGTTGGTTTTCAAGCGCTATACCTGGCCTTAGGTAATCAAAAAATGCTTGTTTCTTTTGTTTTACGTCGTTGATTGCAGAAAAATCAGGAGCCACACCAACCGTTTTTCCGCTAAATACCGGAGCTTGTTGCTCTGTTATTTGAGCCTGTTTACGGCGCTCACGTTCTTCAGCTTGATTTTGTTCGTAGCCATAAAAACTACAGCCGGCAATGACGCCAGCTGCAGCAATAGCAAAGAATTCACTTTTACGCATTGAACACTTGTGAATCGTTGTCATTATCGTCTTCATCTTTAGGTCTGTCAGAGGCAATAATCTTCAGCTTAATGCCAAACATATTGCGGTAAATGATTCCCTTCACGTGGAAGAAGAAGGGTAGGACGAAAATCAGCCCTAAGCCATAGAACATCATACCCACAAAAAACATGGCGATGACAACTAAATATATCCCGACTAGAACCAAGATCTTTTTATTTACCGCTCGCAGAGATAGAAGTAGCGATTGCATAGGCGGAATTTGTTTTTCGCAAATCAGTAGAATTGAATTTGTGAAGGCTAAAGATAGATAGAGTGATAAAAGCGGAAAGATCGTTCCAGCGATACCTTGGAGTAACAAGCTCATTAGCGTTGCAAGGATTACAGGGACTGTATACTGCAGACCTTTGCCAATATGACGCGGTTTAGTTGTCAATCCCGCGGCGTGGCTCATCGCCATTAAGGAGATGCCGGCATAGATTGGTGCACTAATCACTTCGTAGCTGAAGTTTGCAATCATGATTGCGTTGAAAATACTTGGGTCAAAAGCGTCTGGGTTGGTCACCGCATCTAAAATAATTCCAGGATTTCCTAACTGTAGCTTTAGTGCAATATAGAAGATAGCAAGCTGCAGGGCGATAAGAATTACAATTGCCGGTGAGAAAGAGAGAAAGTGTTTAATGGTATGTTGCCAAGCTTCCTTAAAGACCTCCCCTGCTTTGAGTTCGTAGTCACCTGAGAGAGCACGCTCTATGCTACCACCCAGGTTGAAGTCTTTTTCAATGTCATTGCTCATTCGTGAATCCAGTGCCTGATCAGTGTTAACCAAGCTAACTTGTTGATAAAAAATTGAGATCATTATACTGCAACCAAGCAGAGTCTAAAATCGAATCTCGACTCGCTGCTTGCTTTATCGACTGTTTGGTTGATAATTAACCACTAAACGCATCATATCAGTATAAATATCTGACTCAGATATAAAGGAAAATATCCCATAACTACTCGGTTTAATTGGTATACAGTGAGTATGGTAAGGAATGTTTACTTTTACCTGCAAAATTTTTTGTGTTTCAGAATAAGAAAATGCTTTGATTTCACAATTTTGGTGATTATGATGCGCGCCTCGAATTTGTGTAACGACGGGCCACTTCGAATGACTGGCCAAGGTAGGAGAAAAACAGACGTTGAACGCTAAACAAGATGCAGGAAACCCAGTCGTCAAGTTAACTGGGATTAGTAAAAGTTTCGATGACAAAGAGATCATCGCAAATCTGAACCTTGATGTTAATCATGGTGAGTTCTTAACGATTTTGGGTCCTTCTGGTTGTGGTAAAACAACCGTGCTGAGGATGATTGCGGGCTTTGAAACCGTAGATAAAGGTGAAATTATCCTTGCAGACCAAAACGTAACTCAAGTTCCTGCTGAGCAAAGGCACGTAAACACTGTATTCCAGAGTTATGCACTATTCCCTCATATGACGGTTTTTGAAAACGTTGCTTTTGGCTTACGCATGCAAAAAGTGCCTTCTGACGATATTGAGCCTCGTGTAATGGAAGCACTGCGTATGGTTCGTCTTGAGAAAATGGCGCAGCGTAAACCACACCAGTTATCTGGAGGCCAGCAGCAGCGTATTGCGATTGCTCGTGCAGTAGTAAACAAACCTAAAGTCTTACTGCTTGATGAGTCGTTGTCTGCGCTTGACTATAAGCTACGTAAACAGATGCAGATCGAGCTTAAGCAACTACAACGACAGCTTGGTATTACCTTTATCTTTGTCACTCACGATCAGGAAGAAGCGCTTTCTATGTCAGACCGTATAATAGTTATGCGCGACGGTGTGGTTGAGCAAGATGGTTCTCCTCGTGAGATTTATGAAGAGCCGAAAAACTTATTTGTCGCTCGCTTTATTGGTGAAATCAACGTATTTAACGCCACCATGATTGAGCGTATCGATGAGAAGCGCATTCACGCAGAAATTGAAGGTGTTGAATCTGTGGTTTATTACGATAAACCCGCCACTGCCGGTGACAAGCTGCAAGTACTACTTCGCCCTGAAGATTTGCGTATCGAAGAGATTAAAGAATCTGAACAGAAAGGCATTGTAGGTCACGTTACAGAGCGTACCTACAAAGGTATGACGTTAGATTCTGTGATTGAACTTGAATCAGGTATGCGAGTGATGGTAAGTGAGTTTTTCAACGAAGATGATCCTGATGTGGACCACTCTTTGGGCCAAAAAGTGGCGATCACGTGGGTTGAAAGTTGGGAGGTAGTACTCAATGACAGCCAAGAGGTTTAGTCTTCAGAACGCGATCATCGCCTTAATCGTCGGTTGGCTAACGCTTTTTGTTTTAGTACCCAATCTGATGATCATTGGCACCAGTTTTCTCACCCGTGATGAAGCAAATTTAATTGAGATGACCTTCACGTTGGATAACTATATCCGCTTGATGGATCCTCTTTATGCCAAGGTACTTTGGCATTCATTTTACATGGCAATCATCGCGACCTTGCTATGTTTAGTGATTGGCTATCCATTTGCTTATATTGTGGCGAAAATGCCTGAGAAATGGCGCCCGATTATGCTGTTTCTGGTGATAGTTCCATTTTGGACCAACTCATTGATCCGTACTTATGGTTTAAAAATTGTGTTGGGTACGCAAGGTGTTCTAAATAAGTCTCTGATGGCGATGGAAATTATCGATAAGCCAATACGTCTAATGTATACAGAGTCGGCGGTAATGATTGGTTTAGTCTACATTCTGCTGCCATTTATGATATTGCCGCTCTACTCTGCGATAGAGAAGTTGGATCACACTTATCTAGAAGCTGCAAAGGACTTAGGAGCGAATAAGCTTCAGACATTCACTAAGGTCATTCTGCCACTTACGATGCCGGGTATTATTGGTGGCTGTTTGCTAGTACTGCTCCCTGCCCTTGGCATGTTCTACATCTCTGATCTACTTGGCGGAGCGAAGAACTTGCTGATTGGTAACGTGATTAAGAGCCAAGTGCTGAATGCCCGAGATTGGCCGTTTGGTGCTGCAACCAGTATTGCTTTGACTATCGCAATGGCAATTATGCTTTATGCCTACTATCGTGCAGGCAAGTTATTGAACAAGAAAGTGGAGCTAGACTGATGGGACGCACAGTTAGATTTAGCTTTATGACCTTGGTATATGCGTTCTTGTACCTACCAATTGTTGTTTTGATCGTTAACTCATTCAATGCCAATAAGTTCGGCATGAAATGGGGAGGCTTTACAACCAAATGGTACGAAACGCTGGTTAATAACGACAGCTTGATGCAGGCGGCATGGCATTCACTTAATGTTGCGGTGTTTTCAGCAACGGCAGCCACTATTATTGGTAGTTTAACGGCCGTTGCCCTATTCCGTTATTCGTTTAAAGGAAAAGGCGCCGTGAACGGCATGCTGTTCGTGGTGATGATGTCTCCCGATATCGTGATGGCGATTTCTTTACTAGCGTTATTTTTGGTGCTTGGCGCTCAACTGGGGTTCTTCACTCTTTTGATTGCGCACATTACCTTCTGTTTGCCATTTGTTGTAGTAACGGTATACAGCCGATTGAATGGCTTTGACGTTAAGATGTTGGAGGCAGCAAAAGACTTAGGTGCAAGTGAATGGGTTATCCTGAAGCAGATTATTCTACCTTTGGCGAAACCAGCTGTTGCCGCTGGGTGGCTTTTAAGCTTTACCCTATCTTTGGACGACGTAATTATCAGTTCATTCGTGACTGGGCCAACTTATGAAATTTTACCATTGAAGATTTATTCGATGGTTAAAGTGGGGATTTCGCCAGAGGTGAATGCCCTTGCAACAGTCATGTTGATTGTCTCTTTGATCTTGGTAGTTGCCTCTCAGCTACTCGCGCGAGAAAAAGTAAAATAATCATCAATATGTCAACACGAAGCAGAATGGCAAACCGCCATTCTGTTTTTCTATCTACTGCTGATTAGCGCAGACACCAATTGCGCGAAAGGCAACGTTTGGTTTGGAGCTAACGTAAATGAAAAAATGGGCTACTCTATTAGCTGGTAGTGCATGTGCGCTTTCCCTGTTCTCTGGTTCAGTGGCAGCGGACGAAAACAAAGAACTTGTCTTTATGAACTGGGGGCCTTACATCAACAGTAATATCCTAGAACAGTTCACCAAAGAAACCGGTATTAAGGTTATCTACTCGACTTATGAGTCTAATGAGACCTTATACGCGAAGCTAAAAACGCATAATCAAGGTTACGACTTAGTTGTTCCTTCAACTTACTTTGTCGCTAAGATGCGTGATGAAGGCATGTTACAGAAGATCGACAAGTCTAAATTGAATAACTTCACAAACCTAGATACCAACTATCTGGATAAACCATACGATCCAAACAACGACTACTCTATCCCACATGTTGTCGCCATTACTGGTCTAGCGGTCAATGCAGATATGTATGATCCTAACGACTTCACAAGCTGGGCAGACTTATGGGACCCGGAGCTTGAAGGCCAATTGATGCTGATGGACGACACGCGCGAAGTATTCCATATTGCACTGCGCAAACTCGGTTACTCAGGTAACTCAACCGACCCTAAACAGATCGATGAAGCTTACGCAGAATTGCAAAAGCTAATGCCGAACGTGCTGGTGTTTAACTCTGATAACCCTGGTGCACCTTACATGTCAGGTGAAGTCGGTGTTGGTATGTTGTGGAATGGCTCAGCGGCCGCTGCGCAAAACGAAGGTATGAACCTTAAGCTGATTTTCCCGAAAGAAGGCGGCATTGGTTGGGTTGATAACTTTGCCATTTCTTCAGGTGCTAAGAACGTAGAAGCGGCGCATAAGATGATCGACTTCTTGCTCCGTCCAGAAATTGCTGAGCAGATTTCTCGTGACACGGGTTATCTAACAGCGGTTGCAGAATCAAACGCGAAGTTTAAAGATGTCGCTCCACTATTCCCTTCTCAAGAAGATTTGGATCGCGTTGAATGGCAAGACTCGGTCGGTGATTTAACCGTTAAGTATGAAGAGTACTTCTTAAAACTAAAAGCAGGACAATAATCCTTCATCTAGGTAGATGACCAAAGTAAAAATAGGTAGCAGTTGCTGCCTATTTTTGTTTTTGGCTGATATACTTACTGGTTGCTAGGTTTGTCGATACGACAAGCAAGTTTAATAATCATGTTTTTCAGAGTACGTAGTTCGGAGTGACTGCCTGCTGATAAACACAGATAAAACGGAAAACCAATGAAAAGTAAATTCTACGCAAGCGCACTATGTGCTGCGACGCTATTCACTGCGCCGGCAATGGCCGCTGATCAAGAGCTATATTTCTACAACTGGTCTGAATACATTCCAAATGAAGTTCTTGAAGACTTTACAAAAGAAACTGGAATCAAAGTTATCTACTCGACTTACGAGTCTAACGAAAGCATGTATGCCAAGATTAAGACTCAAGGTTCTGGTTACGATTTAGTAGTACCGTCTACTTACTTCGTCTCTAAGATGCGTAAAGAAGGTATGCTACAGCAGATCGACAAGACTAAGCTTAAGCACTTTGCTGACTTGGATACAAACTTCTTAAACAAACCTTTTGATCCAAACAACAACTACTCTATCCCGTACATCTGGGGTGCGACAGGCATTGGTATCAACTCTGACATGCTTGATAAATCATCGGTAACTAAGTGGGATGATTTTTGGGATAGCAAGTGGGAAGGTCAACTTATGCTTATGGATGACTCACGCGAAGTGTTCCATATTGCCCTGACGAAGCTTGGCTACTCACCTAACACCACTAATCCGGACGAAATCAAAGCTGCTTACGAAGAGCTTAAAAAACTCATGCCTAACGTATTGGTATTCAACTCTGATTTCCCTGCGAACCCATATCTAGCGGGTGAAGTATCATTAGGTATGCTTTGGAATGGTTCTGCTTACATGGCTCGCCAAGAAGGTGCATCGATCGATATCGTATGGCCAGAAAAAGGCGCAATCTTCTGGATGGATAGTCTAGCGATTCCTGCAGAAGCGAAAAACGTTGAAGCAGCGCATAAGATGATCGACTTCCTACTCCGCCCAGAAAACGCAGCTAAGATTGCACTAGAGATTGGTTACCCAACTCCAGTCGCTACAGCTCATGATCTGCTACCAAAAGAGTTCGCAAATGATCCTAGCATCTTCCCTCCTCAAGAAGTGATGGATAGCGGAACATGGCAAGATGAAGTCGGTGAAGCAAGCGTTCTTTACGACGAGTACTTCCAAAAGTTAAAGGTTGATAACTAATACATACTTTAAAAATCAGTTATATACTTAAAGAGCGGCTATATGCCGCTCTCTTTGTATTTGAGGAAAACCTCTTAACACTAGCTAAGGATGGGCTATGAAGCTGAGGTATAAAGTCATACTGATAATATTGTGCTTGCTATTTGCATTGTCTACGTTGATCGCGTTTTTAACCCATAGCGATTATATCGACTCTCGTAATGATCTCTTATTTGAAAGTAACACCCTGTTTGTTCTTGTTTTTATCTTTGTTATCTCTAGAAATACCATTTTAGATAATAGCTTTATTAAGTATGGTTTTTTATTGCTTATCTTTAATCAAGCCTATGATGTCGCGACAGAGCTTACTTATCTGGATGCCATTTCTGACAAGTATGATCTGGTCGATACTATGATTGAAGATGGAAGTCTGCAGATAGCTTACCTTTTGATAGCCTTTGGTTTTACTAGGTTAATTAAACAGATAAACGATGAAGCTTGTATCGATGAACTCACTGGTCTTTATAATCGTAAAAAGCTATCAGAAATCAGGATGGAAGTTTTTGATCTTATCTACCTAGACCTTGATGGTTTAAAGAAGGTCAATGATAGTAAGGGGCATGCGGTTGGAGACTTAATGATTATTCGTTTCGCGCAAGCCATTAATCAGATCATTAGTCGGCACGAACAAGCATTCAGAATTGGTGGGGATGAGTTTGTTATTGTGGTTAAACCGACAGAAGGACAAATCGTTGTCGACAAACTCAAGCAAGAGCTAAAAGGTGAAGCGATAAAGTTTAGCTACGGTATAGAGGCCACCAGCATTAATGAACTGACTCAAGCACTTGAGAAAACCGACCAAGCCATGTATGAAATGAAAAACTCTCAACGAAAGCGTTAAGAGTTTTTCTTGACCGTTAAGCCTGTTTAATACTTGGCTGCTGCAAGCTTAAGATCTCTTCTACCAACTTCGGCACTTCTATACTCGCCTTACCGTAACGTTTCTCTTCAAACTCACTCTCAACAGCGCTCGGCTCAAGGTTAATTTCAATCGTATGCGCACCGTGCATTTTAGCATCGTGAACGAAGCCTGCTGCAGGATAAACAACCCCTGATGTGCCTATTGAAATAAACAAATCTGCAGATTCCAAAGAGGCATAGATGTCTCCCATTCTAAGCGGCATTTCACCAAACCAAACCACATGAGGACGCATTTGAGACGGGATCTGACAACAGTGGCAAAGATCACCGGTTTTGATCTCGCCTGTTTCTTCTATCACTTGGTTGGACTCACTGCAGCGAGATTTGAGTAATTCGCCGTGCATATGAATGACGTTGTTGCTTCCGCCGCGCTCATGGAGGTTGTCTATGTTTTGTGTGATCACTGTGACAGTGCCTTCTAGCTGAGCTTCTAGCTTGCCTAATGCAATATGAGCGGCATTAGGGCTTATTGCTGGATCTTGTAAACCTAGACGACGTTGGTTGTAAAAATCTTGAACCAAGTCTGGATTGCGCTCAAATCCTTCTGGAGTGGCGACGTCTTCGATACGATGGTTTTCCCACAAACCGTCTTGAGCGCGGAAGGTTTGAATGCCTGACTCCGCAGATATTCCTGCTCCAGTTAAGATAACTACATTACGATAAGGGAAATTCATACTACTTCCTTGTTAGTGTCCTTGAGTTTAGCTTAGCATTCTCTCTCCCTGTTCCCTAGCGTTGCGAGTTAGACCATAGTCGAAATATGCAATGCTTTACCTAGTTTTTGTGAGGTTAAACAAAAAGGCAGCCAAAGTTGGCTGCCTGATCCATTGATCGGGGGAACGATTAGTCTTCGTTTGTTGCCGAGATCTTATGAATTGCCAGGTCTGCACCGTTAAACTCGTCTTCTTCTGATAAGCGCAACCCTGATACTTTATCTATAATGCCATAAACAGCTAGAGCACCAAGCACGGCAACGGTTATACCAGCAAGCGTGCCGAGCAACTGGACAGTAAAACTCACGCCTCCTAAGCCCCCTAGCGCGCTTTGACCAAAGATACCTGCCGCGATACCACCCCACGCCCCACAAACGCCATGCAAAGGCCACACACCGAGCACGTCATCGATCTTGGTTTTATTCTGTAAGTAGGTAAATAGATAGACAAATAACGCTCCCGCAACGCTACCGGTAATGAGAGAGCCAATTGGGTGCATTAAGTCTGAGCCAGCGCAGATAGCCACAAGACCAGCTAATGGACCATTGTGAATAAAGCCAGGGTCGTTTTTGCCCGCGATAAGCGCTGCGACGATACCGCCTACCATGGCCATCAATGAGTTCATGGCAACCAGCCCGCTGATGCCATTCAAGGTTTGTGCAGACATGACATTAAAGCCAAACCAGCCAACACAAAGAATCCATGCGCCCAAAGCTAAGAATGGGATGTTTGAAGGCGCGAAGTTGGTGTGTTTCCCTGCTCTAATACGTCCCTTACGCATACCTAGGAAGATAACGGCTACTAGTGCTATCCAACCGCCAACGCCATGTACCACAACTGAACCAGCAAAGTCATGGAATCCATAGCCAAACTGTGCTTCAAACCAAGCTTGCAAACCAAAGTTACCATTCCAGATCATGCCCTCGAAAACGGGATAAACCAGTCCAACTGTAAAGAATGTAGCGATCAGTACTGGGTAAAAACGTGCACGCTCAGCGATACCACCTGAGACAATAGCAGGAATGGCTGCGGCAAAAGTGAGTAGGAAGAAGAACTTAACCAGTTCGTATCCGTTACCCTGTGACAATGTTTGAGCATCGGCGAAAAAGTTAGCACCATACGCGACCCAATAGCCAATAAAGAAGTATGCCAGTGCTGAGATACCAAAGTCAGCAAGGATTTTGACTAAAGCGTTGACTTGGTTTTTGTGCCTTACCGTCCCGACTTCTAGAAAAGCAAAGCCAGCGTGCATTAAGAACACCATGATGGCGCCAAGAAGAAGAAAAAGTGTGTCCGAACTTTGAGTCAGGATTTGGACGGCTCCATGAACCTGACTTGCTGTTACGCTCATTCGTATAAGTCTCCATTTTTGTTGTCGCGCACTTTTCCTGTGCGTCAAATAACGTTGCTCACCACATTGGTGATATTGCTTGAAGCACTGATACGGCAAGTTACATGCCAGTAAGTTATGATTCTATAAATTAGAACTAAGCTTATGAATAATAGATATTTTATCTAGTAGCTAGAAATCAGCTAAAGGAATCGGACGCACACCTTTGGTGAGGCAATGCACGATTATGGGGATAGGCGCACCAGATTGAGGCGGGTTATTGTGGTGCAAATAAGCCCTGAATGTTCAGGGCTTATTTAGATTAAGTTCAAATTTAAAGGTTTGGACCTTTAGAGAAACTAAATGGTTGGTTCTCTTTAAGCTTATTCATACCTTGGAACATACGAACAAACCAGAACGCAATGGCAATCAAACCGAATAACATGCCTACGTAAGGGATATAGTAAGCAATGTCATCAATCAGATGGCTCTTATACCAGTAGTCATTTACACCGATCAGTACACCATTCGACGTCGCGACTGTAATGATCAACACCACAAAGTAAGTAAGGTTGAGGAAGAAGGTTCTAATCAGCCCGTAGTAATGAGAGTCAATGATCTCCCCATCCTCTCCTTTATCTAAACGGTATCCCGCATAAATGATGGCTATCACACCTGAAATCAAGCAGGTAAACGGTGTAAAGCAGCTTAGGATGTACGCAACCCAAATACCCTTATGAGGTTTGTTCATTTGTCTGCGCTCCTTTTACTTGGTTATCAGAGTTATTTGTCGTAGCACTCACTCCCTGCTCTTGACGCTCTTTTTCCATCATTTCTTGATACCAAAGATCGTGGTGTTCTTTCGCCCAAGTTTCGTCAACCTCACCAGTTACCATACCTTCTAGTGCACCTTCCATACCGAACAGGCCGATATAGATGTGGAACACGAAACCACAGATCAGAATGAGCGCCGCTAACATATGGACGAGGTTAGACAGCTCCATATCACGGCGGGTCTGACCAAAAATTGGGAAATCTAACACCAGACCACTAAGCGCAACCACAGAGCCCACAACAATAAGCAACCAAAATAGTGCTTTTTCACCTGCGTTTGAAAACTCTGCCGAAGGATGTGAACCTTTGTGTTTACCAACCATACCACCGAGCTTCATAAACCAGGCAATATCGACTTTCTTAAAGATCGATTTACGCCACCACTTAATCAGCACACATAGCAGTAACACGTAAAAGATGGGTCCAATGTAGTTATGGTACTGCTTCGCCAACATGATGATGAAGCCCCAAAGCTCTGACGGAATGTACGGCTTAAGGAAATGTTTACCGTAAACCAACATTAGCCCGCTAAACGCGAGTGTTAAGAAGGTAAACGCCATACTCCAGTGCAAGGCGCGATCCAGTCGAGACCAACGTTTGATCTTCTTACCTGTTCTTGGTGCGCTTAACATCAGTGGGCCAATCACAATGTACATTAAGGTAACGAAAGCGATACTACCGAAAATCGCCACAGCTCCCGCTGGTGACATCCATTTCTCTTTCAAAATGTACCAAGTTTGACCTGGGGTACTAATTAGCATTCCATGCTCAGGGAACTGAGACGTCGTGTAGCCCTCTTCGCCTTGACGAACTTGACGCCAGAAATCGGCTCCAGCCAATTGGGTCATTTCACGTTGTGCAACTTCAGACTCTTTTTGCTCAGCATGCGCAGGCAGCGATAAAGCAAAGAGTAATGCTGCCATCATTGACAGCATTACAAGAGATGCACGTTTAAACATTGAAAACATGAATCTCTCCAGTCTTAGCTTTTCGTTGCGTCGTAAGACAAGTCATTGCCGTTTGTCCAACCAGCGCCTTTAGCACCACGCTCTACAACACGTTGACGGAAGATGTCAGATACCTTCTCAGCATCACCTGCCAAAAGAGCTTTGGTTGAACATAGTGAAGCACACATTGGCAGCTTACCTTCAGCAATACGGTTAGCACCGTACTTCTGACGCTCTTCAATAGAGCCCGCTTCTGTTTCAGGACCACCTGCACAGAAGGTACACTTGTCCATTTTGCCGCGCTCGCCAAACGCTTCCTGTTTAGGGAACTGTGGTGCGCCAAACGGACAAGCAAACAAGCAGTAGCCACAACCGATACAAAGATCTTTGTTGTGTAGCACAATGCCATCTTCAGTGTGCTCAAAACAGTCTGCCGGACAAACCGCCATACAAGGCGCATCGGTACAGTGCATACAAGCAACAGAAATCGAGTTCTCACCCGGTTCACCATCGTTTAAAGTAACGACGCGGCGACGTTGGATACCCCACTCTAACGCGTCATCATTTTCGTTCTTACATGCAGTGACACAGCCGTTACATTCGATACAGCGCTTGGTGTCACAAAGGAATTTCATTCTAGCCATTTGTTGACTCCTTAAGCTTTGCGAATGTTACATAGGGTGACTTTGGTTTCCTGCATTTGCGTGACAGGGTCATAACCGTAAGTCGTGGCGATGTTGGCAGATTCACCAATAACGTATGGGTCAGTACCTTCAGGGTATTTGCCGCGAAGATCTTCACCTTGGAATTTGCCGCCGAAGTGGAATGGAATAAATGCCATTCCCGGTTTAACGCGTCGCGTGACCATCGCCTTGACGTGGATTCGGCCTTTCTCTGCACCTTCAACCCAAACCATTTCACCATCCTTGAAACCAAGATCGTTGGCATCTTTCGGGTTTACTTCTACAAACATTTCCTGTTGAAGCTCAGCGAGCCATGGGTTTGAACGCGTTTCTTCACCACCACCTTCGTACTCAACCAGACGACCTGAAGTTAGGATGATTGGGCACTCACCCGACACATCTTTATCTTGAATTGATTTGTACATGGTTGGCAGACGGTAAATAGACTCGCTGTCGTCCCATGTCGGGTAATCCGCAACAAGGTCACGACGTGGTGTGTAGAGCGGTTCACGGTGAAGTGGTACGCGGTCAGGGAAGGTCCAAACCACCGCACGCGCTTTCGCGTTACCGAAAGGAATACAGCCATGCTTAATAGCAACACGCTGAATACCGCCAGATAGGTCTGTCTTCCAGTTTTTACCTTCCGCTGCTGCTTTCTCTTCAGCGGTAAGATCATCCCACCAACCGAGAGACTTCAATAACTTGTCGCTGAATTCTGGGTAACCATCTTCAATCTCACAGCCTTTTGAGTAGCTATCTTCGGCAAGGATGTTGGTGCCTTCGAATTCAACGCCAAAACGTGCGCGGAAGTTACCGCCCCCCTGAGCCACTGGCTTAGACGTATCGTAAAGAATGTGCGTACCAGGGTGCTTCATTTCTGGTGTACCCCAACATGGCCAAGGTAGGCCGTAGGTTTCACCGTGAGCAACACCACCTTCAGCTTCTAGTGACGTTTTGTGGAATGTGTGCCAGTTCTGTTGGTGCGCTTTTAAGCGCTCTGGGCTTTGACCTGTGTAACCGATCGTCCACATACCGCGGTTAAATTCGCGGGTAATGTCTTCGATAACAGGTTGGTTGTTTTCCACTTTCACATTCTTGAACAGCTGTTCTGCAAAACCTAGTTTCTTAGTAAGAAGGTACATGATTTCATGGTCAGGTTTTGATTCAAACAGAGGATCAACCACCTTGTCGCGCCACTGAATAGAACGGTTAGACGCCGTTACACTGCCGTACGTTTCGAACTGAGTTGTGGCAGGTAGAAGATAAACGCCATCGGTACGATCGTTCATTACCGCTGCAACCGTTGGGTATGGATCAACGATGACCATCATATCCAGCTTTTGCATTGCCTTTTTCATCTCAACGCCACGAGTTTGCGAGTTCACTGCGTGGCCCCAATAGAACATGGCGCGGATATTGTCATTTTGCTCGATGTTGTCTTTGTTTTCTAAAACACCATCAATCCAACGTGAGACAGGAATACCCATGTTATTCATCGGTTTCTTGCCGCGATACTCATTTTGATCGAATCGATCTTGAACCCATTTGTGCTCTAGATTCCAAACCTTTGACCAGTGCTTCCAAGCGCCATCAGAAAGGCCGTAGTAACCAGGAAGTGTGTGAGATAGAACGCCAAGGTCTGTTGCACCCTGTACGTTGTCGTGACCACGGAAGATGTTCGCACCGCCACCCGATTTGCCCATATTGCCAAGCGCAAGCTCTAACACACAATAAGCACGCGTGTTGTTGTTACCTGTGGTGTGCTGAGTACCACCCATACACCAAACCACGCACCCTGGGCGGTTTTCTGAAAGTAGCTTAGCGGTTTTGTATACATCCGCTTCAGACACGCCAGTAACACGCTCAACTTCCACTGGACTCCACTTGGCTACTTCTTCACGAATTTCATCCATGCCAAATACACGTTGGCGGATGAACTCTTTGTCTTCCCATTTGTTAGCGAAAACGTGCCACAAAATACCCCAAATGAAAGCAACGTCTGAACCAGGACGAAGAGAGACATAGTGATCCGATTTTGCTGCAGTACGGGTGCGACGCGGGTCAGCAACAACGATCTTACAGTTGTTCTTCTCTTTGGCGATCAGGATATGCTGCATCGCGACTGGGTGCGCTTCTGCTGGGTTTGATCCAATGAATAGCATCGACTTACAGTTATGCATGTCATTGAACGAGTTAGTCATCGCGCCGTAACCCCAAGTGTTGGCAACACCGGCGACCGTTGTTGAGTGACAGATACGTGCTTGGTGGTCAACGTTATTGGTCCCCCAAAGCGATGCCATTTTACGGAACATGTAGGCTTGTTCATTATTGTGCTTCGCGCTACCTAGCCAGTAGACAGAGTCTGGCCCTGACTCTTTACGAATATCCAGAACCTTGCTACCGATCTCTTCGATCGCTTGATCCCACGATAGCTTCTTCCATTTACCGCCTTCAAGTTTCATTGGGTACTTTAAGCGACGTTCACCGTGTCCGTGCTCACGTAAGGCTGCACCTTTCGCACAGTGTCCACCAGCGTTAAATGGGTGGTCGAATGCTGGCTCTTGGCCCGTCCATACGCCGTTTTGAACTTCAGCATAAATACCACAACCAACAGAACAGTGAGAACAAATGGTACGTTTGATCTCTGTTTTTGCATTAGGATCAACGGCTTTCGCTTGTGCTTTTTTGATCATGCCGGGTGCAAACAAGCTCGCACCAACGACAGCGCCACCCGCAGCAAGCGAGCTGTTTTTCATAAAGGCACGTCGTGAAACACCTAACTGATTCTGTTCTTTGCTCACGTTATCGGAGCGTTTGACTAATTTCATTGGTTAGCTCCTATAGCGTTTCATAGTAGTCGCGAATATGCTGAGTTTCGTGATAACCCGTTTTTTTATCGTCTTGTTTCACTTCTACAGATTCTGCAGCGCTAGCCACTTTGGTAGTGCCAGCGACTACGGCTCCAGCGACTGCTGCGGTCGTTAAGCCTTTGAGAAGATCCCTACGGCTTTGATTTAACTCTTTATTATCTTTCATTATTGCTTCCTTACCCTTTTTAGTAGGTATTGCTATCGACGTGACACGTTATTGCTGAGCTTGCTCATACTCAGTCACGTTTTTCACATCAATTTTTAATTTGTTTTTGCTGTTTTGTAGATTGGCACTGAAACGAACCTGCTCTAGAGTCATAAAAGCGTTCGTCAATTCGGCTACGGCCAAGTAAAAGTTCGCGTTCTTCGCCTGTTTCACTTGTTCAACCAGAGAACTGAACCACGTACCTAAATGTTTGTTGAAGAACACTTGCTGCAACTCTTCCTCTTCTTCGGTGAGTACCGACATCACTTCGCAGAGTGCCGAAAAGTGATCTTCAGGCTCTTTAACTTGCTCTTCTCGCTCTAAACCGAGAAGCGCTAAGTCGTGACGGATAGACGCCAATGGCTTCTCCATTAGCGATCCTGTTAAATGCCAAGAAGCAAAAGGCACCACTTCACCACGACCAATGCCAATGAATAGCTCTTGGTACTCATCTTCTAGCTGTTCTTGGCTGCTTTCGATTGCTGCTGATTTCACTTTGTGCCATGCACGCTGCATTGCACTATCTGCTTGTTCCATCTCTAGTTGGGACAAGAAGGCGATCAGTTCAGTTGATGGCTGCTGACGATATAGCGATGACAGCAGCAGGTAGATATCTGCACGAATTGTTTGTTGTTGATTATCCATCGTACTCACCTTAATAATTCAATTGTTTGGTTGGGTCTTCTGCCATAGACTCAAACATGTCCACCACTCGGCAGTCTTCGCACATAGCAATACGATTCAGAGCCGCTTCATCGGCAAAATGAGAGTGACCGCGTAACTTATCTTGTAGCATGTCAATCATAGATTGTGGCGCAAAAGGTTTGTGGCAGCGTACACACTCGGCTGCTTTTTCCTGATGGATGACTTGAGCCTGCTGACGGCTCTCTTTGTCCCAGTTCATACGAGGCGTCAAAGTCAAAACTCGTTCAGGGCAGGCTTTGGTACATAGTCCACACTGAATGCAGTCTTGCTCGATGAATTGAAGTGAAGGAGAAGAACCGTCGGTATGTAATGCACGCGTAGGGCAAACCGCGACACAACTCATACACAAGGTACAATCGTTACTTTCACAGCTGACATTGCCGTATGGCGCGCTTTCTGGCAGCTCTACGATGTTCTCAACCGGAATACGCGCTTGTGCGAGAGAATCAAGTGCGGTGAAAAGACGTTGACGTTTGTTCCCTTGCAGATCGCCCAATGCCAAATCAAACGATTCAGTGCAAAGTGTTGGTGCCCCCTCTCTCAGTGATTCTAGATAAAGAATATCAATGGTCTCCTTTGCAATGCCTAGCTGAGTCAGTAATTCTTGCGCGGTTGCCACTTCGTTGTTGAGGACACGAAGAATGGTTTCTGGCATAAAACGGCTGGCGGCAAAAAGAACTTGAGTTGCCCCATTCACTAATGCTGCAAACCACGAATCCATTCCGACTGAAGGCAATTCTTCTACAACAACAGGAACCACATTATCTGGCAGTGCTTTAAGCGCCATCACGTTGTACTGTTCATGGCGTGAGCTACAAATTAAAACGATAGGATCTTGCCCGCCCGCTTGCTCATAGTTAGCCAATGTGCGCTCTATGAACTTCTGGGTTTCTTGCGGAGTAGGAAGCGCGTAATGAATCGCCTCTGTCGGACACGCCGTTGCACAAGTGCCCACGCCCTGACAAAGGTAAGGGTTAATTTCGATTCGATGACCCGTTTTATCTGTACCTTCACTAGACAATGCACCTGCTGGACAAGCATCAACACATCGTTCACACCCTTTCACGCCACGAGAGCTATGCGCACATAAGTCTGTGTCTAAACGAAAGAACTTTGGTTTATCAAAAGTGCCCATCAGTGTTGGGATCTCTTCCAGCGCTTCTGCGAGTTTTGGATAGCCGCGCCCCACAGGGTAATAACCAGGTACTGGGACTTCTTCGCTCATGCAGCTGCTAAGGCACAAGTCTAAAACGATATCGAAACAATCATGATTAATAGCAACCTGTGCAAGATTACTTTCAACTCCTCTGTTTTCGGTAACGACGGTAAACGTCCCTAGAAAACCCGATACTTGAACTGAGCTAGCAAAATAAAGGTTGCTAGCTTCGCCTCTCTCACCGTCAGTAGAAAGCAAAGTTACGCTGTTCATTTTCTCTAGTTGATGGGCAGCGCTTTCAATGATTGATGTCGGGCCGACGATAAGCGTATTTCCACCACTTTCGTAACTGACCGTTGGTGGAATGAGATTAGTTAGTTCAACGGTATTCTCAAACGCATAGCGACGCGCCTTTCCATTTGCAGATGTAGATTGTTGTAATAGTTCTTTTAGCATTGCTCTGTTCCAGTTAGAACGGAATATTCACTTAGACGACTAAAAGCAATTGCTATACCAACTTTATATCACCATAAAATCAAAGTCTTAGGTTGTTTTGGTTGTTTGGGATACGTTTAAAAAACGGGGTGAGACATTTTGTCCCACCCCAGAAATTGATGAATTAGTCAAAATGTACCTATTCTTTGTGTGGTATATTTTGTCTCACTGCTTGAGGCTCTTCTATTTGTCGGGCCTGGTCAGAATCCGTTTCTATTTCTATGGCATCGGTCTCGGCAGCATTGTCGTTATGACTTAGGGCTTCGTTTGTTCCTTCTAATGGTTCTTGTTCCGATTGCATCCAGTCACGAAGCTTTTCAACAACATCTGAAGATAAGCTTTTTACTGCTTTGTAGTCATGGTCATAATCATTCAGGCCATCGACTTCACTAAACTGACCTGATAGGAACAACTTCCTTAATGCCGCTTTTTTTACCGCAGACTCAGCTTGTGACGTGAGAAGTGAAGCGATATTCGTCTCAGATCGTTCCGCATCTTCAACCTCTTGGCTGCTTGGTTCTAAAGCAGTTTCAGGCACCCCTGCCATCTCTGATTCGGTTTCGACGACATCTTGCTCAATATCGACGAAAGGCTCGTCCTCAGAAGAGTTTTCACCTTCTAACTTCTTTTTAGACCAACGATTAAAAAAACTAGTTGCCACTTGCTCTCCCTGCCCCTTTGCGTTTTTTACGTCTCTGTTCCAATAGTTCGCCATGTCTACCGATAAACGCCTCCATCCAGGCTTGAACTGGTAGTGGCATGTCATTGGATAACACCAAGTAATCGCCATCCATATACTGGCCTGCAACACTTTGTGACGCTGTGAGGGTAACGATATTTGGCGTCTCATCAGAATCGACATTATCTAACACCAAAAACAGTTTGGGCTGAGTTGAGCTTAGGTTAAATCGATAATCGGTGCGCTCATCTCGGTGCAATTGAAGCAAAGCAACCGAGGTATTTGCTTGGTTTGGTGTAAGGTCGAATGAAGCTAATTGCCATTGCGTCGTCGTCCATAGGCCTGTGGCGATTTCATGTGCAACGAGTTGGCATTCGATTGGCCATAGCTCTTCAGATTTTTCTACTTTTTCAGTCACAGTTTGATGTTTTGACATGGTTCACCAGCGTCGAAATTGATATTTAATGGATTTACACAAATCAATTAATTAGAGTTATATGCACATGCTGCAAGCAATATCTGTACCCATAACTGACTTGCTCTATATTCAATCAATTTAGTTGAAATTTCCGACTGCGATAACGTTGGTTTGTCAAAATTAGAGGATTGACAAATAGGAACGCTAATTGCAAGCAACAAGTAGCAAAAATAATACTGAGAATTTAGATAGGAAACGTCTGTGGTTAAACCAAACATTATTAAAACCAGCGAAAACCCTTTGCAAACCATCGAAGTAGAAGTGTTCGATGAATACGGTGAAAAACTAACCAAGCAGATCGCCTGTGAACGCCCTCTTACGGTGATGCTGAACTGGAAAGAAGTCGTAACCTTAATGACGCTTGGGTCTCGCCCTGAGTCCTTGGTTCTCGGATATTTGAAAAACCAAAGCTTTATCAGTGATCCTGAATCGTTGGAGTCTGTCATTATCGACTGGGAGACGCACACTGCTGCGGTAATCACTAAAGAAGACATTCAACAAGTCGAAAGTGCGCTAAAGAAAAAGACGGTCACTTCTGGCTGTGGTCAAGGCACCATGTATGGCAATGTGATGAAGCAACTCGAAGGCTATCAAGTTCCACAAGTCCCTCTCAAGCAATCTGAAATCTATTCCGCACTGGAAGCATTAACTCATTACAACGACACGTATAAAAAAGCGGGTGCAGTTCATGGTTGTGCGGTGTGTAAAGGTAATGAAGTCCTCTCTTTCGTTGAAGATGTGGGTCGTCACAATGCCGTTGATACGTTGGCAGGTGAAATGTGGCTTAATCAGGAGTCTGGAGAAGATAAAATTTTTTACACAACCGGTCGCCTTACCTCTGAAATGGTGATAAAAGTGGCGCAAATGGGGATTCCTGTTCTTTTATCCCGTTCTGGTGTTACGCAAATGGGGTTAGAGCTTGCTGAGAAGTTTGGCATTACCACGATTGCTCGTGCAAAAGGACTGCGTTTCCAAGTCTTTAGCGGTGCAAATAAGATAGATTTTGATGTAAAAGGCTAACGGGAATTGCTCGCTTATCTTCCAATACTCGATATAACGAAAAAGCCATCAGAGATACGTGACAGCGTAGCGTTGTAGCTATTGTTTTAATGAAGGGGCTAGCTAATTGTTAGCCTTTCGTAACCTGACGCTGGGTTAAGTGGTGGATGACATTACCACTTAGCGTAAATTAACCATCGTCAACACTGAGCAAACTTTGAAGTGAATGTACTTCAAACTTGACATTAAGTATGCCTGTTAATCTTGTCATTAAAAGACTTCAGGAATGCCTCGGTACCTACACTTTTTAGTAACTCTTGGTTTTCTACAAAATTCTGACCGTATTTTTGCCACCTTTTCGAAAACGCTTTAAACTTCGAACAAGGGAACTTATTACACTCATAGCAGTGAGTTATACCTCGTTCGTTGCAACAAATATGGAAAGTTTTACAGCTTTCACACCTTTTAATGTTTACGCCTGCTCCCGGGCATGGATTTTTTTCTCTGGTATAAGTTGGACAGCCGCCACAAAAAACTCCACAAGCAGGAACTCGTCCAAAATAGCATTTCATGTCAGTCATAAATCACCTCTCAATTAGACCCTAGATCTAACTTAGTAAAGTGTCTACTAAACGTGGGGTGCTCGGCAACATAATGCCAAATTAAGTAGTGAGCAACGCTACCACCTACCTAAACCATTGTGCCGTAAACACTGAAACCGATTCAAACTGAAAGTGCCAAGCGTTGCGAATCTACTTGAATTTATTGTTATGCCGCTAGATTTCACCTGACTTTATTTTGGACTGAGCCTCACTTACAGTCTGGTTCCCAAACAACAAATCCATCATTGTGATGATTCGTTTGCTGTCGTCTCCCCACTTATCTGAATTTGCACTATTTGGTGCCTTGAACTCAACTTCACCAACTTTCTCACTATTTTTATACGCTTTAACTTTGGCATCTGCGATAAACGTTTTGAAGTCCCAGCTCCAACGTGATACATAAGTAAGTGTAAGTTCCGAGCTTTTCGGGGAAGTTCCATCACTTACAACAGTACATTTATGAGCAGTATCCAAACACCACTCTTGCATTGAATCTAAGAAAATTTCTCGTGTCGCATCATCTTTCACGATTGTAATTTCTTTACTCTGGTTCTCTTGCGAGATTGCTTCCGCTGTATATTTTGGTGCAGCACATGCTGCCAATAGAACGGGTAGACTAAGGATAAATAGTTTCTTGTACATGTTACTTCTCTTTCAATACATCTGTTATTTTTCGGGAATTTCAAGTAGCTGCATAACGCCAAATTAAGGTGATGAGATGGTCTCCCCCTACCACTTCACATGACTATCCGCCATGCTTGGAGTGTTCAGGTCCAAAGCAAAAGGAGAAGACCATGACTCAGCATAAAATCATCGCCATCGACTTAGCAAAAAATATTTTCTTTCTTTTTGAAATCAATCATAAAGGAAACAACATTGGGCGTAAAAAGCTTCAACGAACCAAACTACTCAACTACATCGCAATGCAAACTCCATCCACTATCGCGATGGAAGCCTGTTCCGGCGCGCATTACTGGGCTCGTGAGTTCGAAAAATTTGGGCATGAAGTGCTGCTATACCCACCTCAACATGTCAAAAATCAGCGCCGTAAACAGAAAAATGACTATAACGATGCGGAAGCAATTGCTGAGCTGGCACTCTATCAACGCGCACACCCCGTTCCGCACAAGTCCATCGAAAAACAAGACATTCAATCATTGATTCGAATGCGTAGATTATGCGTCACTGAAAGGACGCGTCTGATTAATCAAGTTCGAGGGCTTATTGCTGAGTACGGTATTGTTCTACCTAAAGGAAAGGCGTCGTTCAGGCAAGCGATTCCCGAAGTGCTAGAAGACGCCGAAAACCAGTTATCGCCCATATTACGAGAGCTTCTATCCCATCAGTACGAACGCTATTTATACATCGAGGAACAAATCCAATGGTTTGAAGAAAAACTAAACCAAACCGTTAAGCAATTTGATAATGCCAAACGACTGATGTCTATTCCTGGCTTTGGACCACTTACTAGCCAAGCCGTCGCCGTATGGCTCGGCTCTGGGTTGCAATTTAAAACTGGGCGAGATGCTTCCGCTGCGATGGGACTTGTTCCAAAACAAGATACAACGGGCGGCAATGTCATTCTGCTCGGTATTACCAAGCGGGGTAATACTTACATTCGGTCTTTACTGGTTCATGGCGCTAGAGCTGCTTTAAGACGAGCCAAGTTCAAATCTGATAAACTCAGCAAGTGGATGCTTGAACTCCAAGAGCGACGAGGACCAAACAGAGCCGCTGTTGCTCTAGCAAATAAGCTTATGCGAATCACTCTTAAATGCTTTGTTAGTTGCGTTCTACCCATGCTTGCGGAATGGAAACCACATTTAGCTCATAGGACTTAGGTTCATACACCTGACGTTCCTCCGCAAGATAAGCCACAGCTACATCACAGGCTAAAACAGACTTAATTTGTTCCATACATATTAACTGGGATTTGGATATGCGATCTGCTTGTTTCTTAACTTCAACGAACAAAACTGATCCATCATCTTTATATAGGAATAAGTCCGGTTCCCCTGAAGTTAAACCTTGCCTTAGAGACTTGAACATTGCCAACCTAATTGGGTCAATATATTTAGCGACCAAAGCACGCCCTTGAGTGTACTTGTCATTATTTAACTCCCAGTCGCCAAGTGCATAAAACGCTGTACCCTGCCACCCTAGTTCAAGATACTTTTTAAGAGCATAGTACTCACCAAAGTGATAATTAGGCTGGTTATAAACATCTTTAGGTACGAACAAGGAATCTGGGATCCAACCCTTTTCGCCTTCCTTCCATTCTTCAAGGAGCGTATTTGGATACGTAAATACTGTTTCTTTAAGTACGAACTTCATCAAATTTCCTTTGAGCAACTAATAACGCCCAATTAAGGGGTGAGCCACGCGACCACAGAACTCAATTTGAGCGCCGTAAACACCGAACTTGACTCGAACCAAAAATGCCAAGCGTGGGGAATCCCTCTTAAATTGTTTGTTATATGCGTTTTATTTTTGATCGAACCTTGGATATTCACTTTTGCAAACTGAGCAGTCAAAACTGGAGACTGTACTGCCAAAGCCGCTGTCACGCCCTTCATAGAAATAGAGGTGTAGAAGTTTTCCGTCATTTTCATAACATTTGGTACAGTATGGAACTGGGTCGTCGTCAGCCCAATATAATTCAGATTTAGGATGGAACTTAACAGCTACTTTCTCATCTAGTTTTTGTTGTAGCTGCCTAATTTCCTCGTTCTTTTGCGCCAAAATCCCTTGAAGCTGAGACGCTTCAACCATTGTGGTTCCAAGTTGTTGAGTTAAGGTCGCTAAATGAAGATGCAGTTCAGTTGAATCTGCTTTTTCTTGCTGTATCAGCTTTAACGTTTCCAAGGATTTATTAAGGAAATCAATTAAGGTGACTCCCGTAGCCAAAGTTACTGACATTTATTACTCCATTTTTTGTAATTTATGATTAGCATATAACGCCCTGCTCTTACGAATCCCCTCATAATTAACCATAAAAACAATGAGGTAGACGCGCATCGCTGCCTTTGATCTAATGAATATCGCCAAACACACATTTCAATCAAGTGAGCTAACGATG